>SCPN01000012.1_pt1 | contig 490564 bp, 486 predicted proteins | sample 6106831 | NCBI WGS metagenome assembly SCPN01 (sample SAMN10720447, study PRJNA508395) | human gut metagenome | isolation source: Participant 1, 0 month
CTGTAGATGGAGATGCAAACGGTTCGATTACGAACATGGATGGTTTGTATGAGATATTCGTAACCAAGAAGAGTGTAGTGCTTAAATTTACCTATATCGGGTTTAAAACTTCTGAAATACGAACCAATGCCCTCGACCAACATTTATGATGTCACCTTGGAAGAACAGGTCAACGAATTGGAAGAGACTGTTATTGTGGGTTATGGTACCCAGCGTAAAATAAGTAATATCGGTGCACAGTCTTCTATGAAGATGGAAGATATTAAGACGCCAGTTTAACAACTACATTGGCAGGTCGTTTATGGTGTTGTGGCTGTACAACGTACAGGAGAACCGGGAAAAGATGCTGCTGATATCTGGATTCGTGGTATTTCCACTCCCAACACTTCTTCTCCGCTAGTATTGGTGGATGGAGTGGAACGTTCGTTCAATGACATCGATCCGGAAGATATTGAATCGTTGACAACGTTGAAAGATGCATCAGCAACAGCTGTGTATGGTGTACGTGGTGCCAATGGCGTAATTTTGATTAAAACCAAACCGGGAAAGGTAGGAAAACCGACAGTGAGCGCGGATTATTATGAATCGTTTACCCGTTTCACGAAGATGGTCGATTTGGCAGACGGTATCACTTATATGAATGCAGCCAACGAGGCAATGCGTAATGACGGTATTGCTACGAAATATACAGAAGATCAGATACGTAACACGATTGCCGGTAAGGATCCTTATCTATATCCGAATGTGGATTGGTTGAAAGAAATCTTTAATGATTGGGGACATAATCGCCGTGAATGGTAAAGCGAGAAAGTCGCTTATTATGCATCAGTCAGCTACTTTAATGAGACAGGTATGACGGTGACTGATAAGAATATCGACACCTATGATTCTAAAATGAAATATAGCCGTTACAACTTTACTACCAATTTGAATATCGACGTAACTCCTACTACTAAGGTCGAGATCGGTGCGCAAGGTTATCTGGGGAGAATGCTAACAGAATATCCGAAGATGTTCTTTGTTAACGGAGAAGCCTTTGTGCCGGGAACTTCAACCAATAACAACTTTAATAACCCTTATTCACAGGCTACACGTCGTTATGACAACCTGACGAAAAATCAGATTTACTCTAATTTGCGCGTCACACAGGATTTGGATATGCTCACGAAAGGACTGAAACTGACTGCTATGTATGCATTCGACGTATGCAATGAGATACATGTACATCAGGACCGTGCAGAGTCTACCTACAACTTCGGACACTAGTGTTCCTTACGATATGAATGGACAACCTATTCTGCAACGTATTTATGAAGGAAGTAACGTTAAGCTATAAACAGGAAACGAGTGGTAACAAAAGACCATTTGGAGGCTTCCTTGAACTATGACCGGACATTTAACGACGATCATCGTGTTAGTGCTTTATTCCTGTTCAATCAGCAATCCAAACTATTATATCCGAAAGGGACATTGGAAGATGCGATTCCGTATCGTATGATGGTATTGCCGGTCGTGCCACTTATTCATGGAAAGACCGTTACTTCGCAGAGTTCAACATCGGTTATAACGGTGCCGAGAACTTTTCGCCCTAAACATCGTTTCGGAACTCCCTGCATTTGGTGTAGGATGGGTTGTTTCAAATGAGAAATTCTGGCAACCTTTGTCGAAGGCAGTTTCTTTCTTGAAGATACGTTATACGGATGGTAAAGTGGGTAATAGCGAAGTTTCCGACCGTCGTTTCATGTATCTGGATCAGATGAAAGAAAATGGAGACTATGGTTATAAATTCGGACCGAATGGAACTAAGTGGTCCGGTTATGAAACAGTGAATATGGCTGTTGACCTGATTTGGGAAGAATCTCGCAAACAAGACTGTGTATTGACCTGAAGCTATTTAATGACGATCTGTCTATTGTATTCGACTTGTTTAAAGAACGTCGTGAAAACATCTTGTTGAAGCGTGAACATTCTATACCTTCATTCTTGGGATACAACACATCTGCTCCTTACGGAAACATCGGTATCATAGAAAATAAGGGATTTGACGGAACGATCGAGTATAACAAGCGTATCAATAAAGACTGGGTAATTGCGCTTCGTGGTAATGTCACCTTTAATAAGGATAAATGGATTCAGGGAGAATTGCCGGAACAGAAATACGAATGGATGAACCAATATGGGCACAACATCAATGGAGTGAAAGGATATGTTGCCGAGGGGCTGTTCACTCAAACTGAAATAGATGATATGGCACGCTGGGAATCTTTGTCGGATGCCAATAAAGCCATTACTCCCAAACCGTTTGCATCACAGTTTGGAACAGTGAAAGCCGGAGATATCAAATACAAGGATTTAAACAATGACGGTCAGATAGACGCATACGACCAGACTTACATTTCTCGTGGGGATGTGCCGACAACTGTCTATGGTTTCGGATTTACAGTAGGTTGGAAAGACTTGTCTGTGGGTATGATGTTCCAGGGCGTAGCAGGAGCCGAACGTGTTTTGAACGGTAGCAGTGTTAATCCGTTTAATGGCGGTGGTGGTAGTGGTAACCTTTACTCTAACATTGGCGACCGTTGGACAGAGGAAAATCCGGACCAGAATGCCTTTTATCCGCGTTTGTCTTATGGAAGTGAAACAACCAGTAATATTAATAACTTCCAGAAAAGTACCTGGTGGGTACGTAATATGAACTTCCTGCGTTTGAAGACATTGCAGGTCTCTTATAATCTGCCTAAACCCTGGGTGAATAAAGTTCATCTGAAGAATGCGGCTGTATATGTAATGGGAACTAACCTGTTCACTTTGAGTCGTTTCAAATTGTGGGATCCGGAGTTAAATACCGATAATGGTGCTTCTTATCCGAATACGACTTCTTATTCAGTTGGTATTAATTTCACATTCTAAACAAAAAGATAATGAAAAAATATAATTATATAATCGTTAGTTTGCTGGCGTGTCTCTTGACGACATCTTGTAATGACTATTTTGACCAGGTGCCTGATGACCGTTTATCACTCAAGGAGATTTTCACAACCAGAGATGGAGCCTTGCGGTATCTTTCGAACGTATACACATTCTTACCGGATGAATTTAACCAACGTCAGGTGCACGAAACAAGTCTGTACCGTACTCCCGGTCCCTGGACAGGCTCCAGCGACGAAGCAGAGTGGACAAATGACAATAAAGGGAAATTGATAAATAACAATTCAATCGATGCTACCGAAGGAACGATGGTATTGTATCGCTGGAAGAGCTGGTTTTCAGGTATTCATGAAGCGGCAGTATTTACAGAAAATGTAGATCAGGCACCGCTGACTGTTACAGAAAGAAATCAATGGAAAGCGGAAGCAAGAGCTTTGCGGGCGATCTACTATTTTATTTAGTACGTACTTATGGTCCGGTTCCTTTGTTTGAAAAGGACTTCCGATGGATACTCCGAGCGATGAGTTGCAACTCCCGCGTAATACGGTAGACGAGTGTTTCGATTTTATCGTATCAGAACTGAAAGGTGCGCAAAACGATGGTTTACTGGATGATGCTTCTACCGACAAAGTGTCCGGATATGGCCGTATTGATAAGGCGATTACACAGGCGTTTATCATCGAGGCATTGACTTATCGTGCCAGCTGGTTGTTTAATGGAGAGTGCAATTACTATTCAGACTTGGCTAATACGGACGGAACAAAACTGTTCCCTAACAAACCGGACGAAGCTACCAAACGTGCCAATTGGCAGAAAGTGATTAATGAATGTAACACTTTCTTCTCTAATTACGGAAGTCGTTATCATTTGATGTATACCAATAAGGACGGTGTTTCTGTTTCCGGTCCGGACTCGGAAGGTTTCAGCCCGACGGAATCCTATCGCCGTGCAGTAAGAACCCTGTTTTCTGAAATGGGTAACAATAAAGAAATGATTTTCTATCGTTTGGATAATGCTGCCGGAACCATGCAGTACGACCGTATGCCGAATAGATCCGGTAATACGACCAACTATAGAGGTGGTAGTTTGTTGGGAGCAACCCAAGAAATGGTAGATGCCTATTTCATGTCAAACGGAGAATCTCCTATTTCCGGTTATAGTGCTGACGGAGTCACTCCGATTATCAACGAAAATCCGATTATGTAGAAGAGGGAGTTTCTACAACAGAATACAAAGGAACAGACGGTACCTTATATGCACCGGCAGGAACCAGAATGATGTATGTTAATCGTGAACCTCGTTTTATGTAGACATAACCTTTAGTAATTCAAAATGGTTTGATGGAACAGAAGGCGATTATATAGTAGATTTCACTTATAGCGGAAGTTGTGGTAAAGAACAAGGTAGCAATGACTATACAAGTACAGGCTATTTGGTGCGTAAAGGAATGGATTCCGGCGATCGTAACCAGAACTTGGTTTGTGTGCTCTTGCGTCTGACTAATATTTATTTTGACTATATCGAAGCGCTTGCGCATGTCAGCCCGACTCATGAAGACATCTGGACGTATATGAACATGATCCGTAAGCGTGCGGGTATTCCGGGATACGGTGAAACAGTCAATTTGCCTAAACCGACTACAACGGAAGAAGTCATGGAGCTGATTCGTAAGGAGAAACGCATTGAGTTGAGTTTCGAAAACTGCCGTTATTTTGATGTACGTCGCTGGGGATTGGTAAATGAGTATTTCAACAAAGCAATTCACGGTATGAATGTCAATTATGACGGAAATGAATTCTTCAAACGTACGGAGATTGTGAAGCGTATTTTGACCGTCAGTACTTCTTCCCATACCACAGGGCGAAATTGATATTGATAAAACTTGGTTCAGAATACAGGATTCTAAATACTGATTATAAAATAGAAATTATGATGAAACAATATATTTTCTCTGCAGTTTGTCTCATGTCCGGTGCCCTTTGTATGTCCTCTTGCAATGAGGATAAACAGGGCATATACCCCGGATTACGAGATTGTACCGGAGTATACCAATGCGGATACCTGGACTGCCTATGAAGCATTTAATGATAACTTGCTGGATCCCGATAAGAATATTTATAAAACAAGTACCGCTTATACTGCTGCTACCGACCGTAATAACGGAGCTGCCGCTATCTGGTGCCAACCGATCTATTGGGATATGGCCATGAACGCATATAAACGTGCAAAAGCGGAAGGGATACGGAAAGAGAAAACAAATACAAGCAGTTGTGTGATGATTTGTTTGCCGGAAATAAAGCACATTATGTAAACTTTGATTTCGACAATAATAATGAGAATACCGGCTGGTTTATCTATGATGATATACAGTGGTGGACCATTACTTTGGCACGTGCTTACGAATTATTTAAAGTGGAAGAGTATCGCAGTCTGGCAGAAGCAAGTTTTGCACGTGTATGGTACGGTTCCCGCGTAGGTGATACGGGTTCTTATGCAGATCCTGAAAAGAATTTGGGTGGAGGTATGTTCTGGCAATGGCAGCCTATCGGCAATCCGAATGAAAATGCTGCCGGTGATGGTAAGATGGTTTGTATTAATTTCCGACTGTGGTAGCTGCATTGACCCTTTACAATAACGTTCCTACCGATCGTGTGGCTGATCCGAATCCGGAAAGCTGGAGTAATAAGTACGGTGATTTTACCCGTCCGCATTATGAAACGAAGGAAGCTTATCTGGCAAAAGGAAAAGAAATCTATGAATGGGCTGTGAAGAATCTGGTAGACAGCAATACCGGAGAGGTTGCCGACAGCAAGCATGGTGAAGGCAATCCGGCATGGTCGGACCATGTATACAATCAGGCCATTTTATCGGAGCTTCATTATTGCTTTATAAAGCTACCGGTGAGAAAACATTTGGACAATGCAATTTTAGGAGCTGACTATACAATGAATACCATGTCCGAAACGTACGATTTACTGCCGTTCGAGAGTGGCGTGGAACAGGGTATTTATACCGCTATCTTTGCGGAATACATGGCCATGCTGGTAAATGATTGTGGCCAGACCCAGTACGTACCGTTCTTGAAACGTAACATTAATTACGGCTGGGCTAATCGCGACCAGACACGTAATTTGTGTGGTGGCGAATATCATAAGGCACAGATAGAAGGTGCTACTATTGACAGCTATAGTGCATCCGGAATACCGGCATTGATGTTGTTGTTTCCGGCAGATAAATAATTGTAACCCATAAAAAAGAAGAATAATGAATACGAAATATTCAAATTGGAAAATGTGGTATTATGTGTTATGCATGGTACTGACACTTCAATTGGCGGCTTGTTCTGAAGAAACGCATGACGAGTATACTGCGGCTCCTGAAATAGAAGATACCTATATCGACCAACTGGATGCATTGATTGCTGAAATGACCGATTTGCAGCAAAATTCAGACTACGGAGATAAGAAAGGACAGTACCCCACCGAAAGCCGGGCAATTCTGACAGATGCGATAGATGATGCCAATCGTGCGGTACTTTTAATCAAATATCAGCAACCCTCTCCGTCGGAAAGTGAGAAACAACGCTATGTGGCAGAAGCCAAGGCGTCTATAGAACAGTTCAAAGAGTACGATCCGTACAGAAGATGCTGAAACAACACCGGCTGAACTGTTTGTGGACGGACGTGGTGATGGTGGTTCTTATATCGATTTCGGACGTAGCGAAGAATATGTCAATTTCGGAACCGAAGGAAATCAAGCCTTTACTGTTGAGTTTTGGGTGAAAGTAACCAAAGGTGGTGGAAAAGACCAGAATGTGTTCCTGTCAACTTACATGGGCGGTGACGGATGGCGTAATGGCTGGATGATGTACTGGCGTAATGCAGACGGTGGTATTTATCGTGCAACTTGGGGCGAAACAGGAGGAAATATCTGTGAACCGTCAATAAAGGCACTCGGAAGATGGAGAATGGCAACATTTCTTGTTTGTGTACAGTGATAAAGGCTTGCCGGGCAGTCCGGAGCTTCAAAGCGAAATTATATGTGAACGGAGAAGTGAAAACAACCGAAGGAAGCGTGGGTAGCAGATTCTATAATTCAAGCAACTATGCCAACTATAATGCCCCGATGACTGCTTTCGGACGTTATATGCGTACCAGTGATAATCTGTTTGAAGAAGGCTTTGCCGGTTATATGAAGAAAATCCGTATCTGGAAGAGCGCAAAGGATAACGAATATGTTCAGAATTCTTATAACGGAACGGCTGAAGTGACGGGTAAAGAAGCAGATTTATGGCAGCATGGATTTCATGACCAAACCTTCCGGTTCGGGTAATGAAGTAATAGACCTGACAGGTCGTCATACTGCTAAGATTATCGGTACTTACGAGTGGCAACGTATTGTTGAATAATAATGTAAAAACGATGAAAAACATGAAATGTTTAACTAATAAATGGAGAGAGGGAGCAATGCTCCTCTCTTTCCTCCTGATTTCTAGTCTGGCAGGGATATTTACCGCTTGTGACGATATTGAAGACGAGTATATAACAGATACACAATTAAGTATCTTACAGGAAAGTCGTGCGTCATTGAACTATTTATTGAAGAATTCAACCTACGGAACTGCTCCCGGAACATATCCTGAAACCGGAAAGGATATATTAAATGCTGCTATTACCGAGTTGGATGCACTGATAACACGGGTAGAAGCTGGTGAGGAATTGGATGAAACAACTTTGGAAGCTGCTGTAGCAAAGGTAAATCAAGCGATTGACGAGTTTAAAAATTCAAAATATTATAATCTGTCTCCGGAAGCACAGCAATATATCAATAATTTACTGGCTAAGGCAGATGAAATACTTGCAATCGTTAATGATGAAACGAAGTGGGGAAATCATCAGGGACAATATCCGGTAGAAAATAAGTCGGTTTTGGAGAGTGCAGCTAAAGACTTGGAAAGTCTGGCTGAAAGAATCAAATCCGGTTCCATCACAGATATGACGCAGGAGATTTATGATGAGGCTATTGCTGCTGCCGATAAGAAAGTAGAAGAAGTCGAAGATTCTGCATGGCCGGATAACAGTCAGATTACCTGGAATCTGTTTGTAGATGGAAATGCCGGTTCCTATATAGACTTTGGTTATAGTGAGGATTATGTGAAGTTTGGAGAGGATGACAATCAGGCATTTACGATTGAACTTTGGGTGAATATCAAAGAATATTGCAATAAACAGGGAGAAGACAACTGTACTTTCCTTTCTACCATGACAAACGATCCTTATTGGAGCGGATGGCGTGCCCAGGATCGTACGAAGGGATTGTTGAGAACAATGGTTGCTCACTGGCAAGATAATAATCATACAAATCCACAAGAATGGGAACCGGGATGGAAAAAGTCGGACAACTGGACCAAAGATCGTTGGACGCATTATGCATTCCTGTTCAGGGATAAGGGATTGCCGGGATTTGATACTCCGACAGATGTGAAGTGTTATTCCATGATTGACGGTACGAGGCAAGGAGATCCTATTCGTGTGGGTGAGTCTTGGAGAACGTATATCAATGAACAATCCATAGCCAATCAGATTCGCATGACGGGATTCTGTATGATGGACAAAAATGGAAATCGTAACGAATGGTTCTCCGGTTACATAAAGAAGATACGTATCTGGAAAACAAATCGGACAGAAAATCAGGTATATGCTTCTTATATGGGTAATGAAGAAGGTGTAAGTGCCGATAATCCGAATTTGGTAGAAGCCTGGGATTTTGAAGTGAAAGGTGATCAGCCTACTCAAAGTGCTACCAGCACAATAACAGGTTTGAAAGGCCATACGGCAACATTGGTTGGTGATAACTGGCAATGGATTGAATCCACAGATATTACAGATAACAAATAATTGTTTACCGGAATGAGTTTTCAATAGGTAGATTAAATATTCCCCTTATCTCTGTCATAAGGACAGAGTGAGGGGAAATTATTCTCCAATAACCCTTTATTAATCCTTTATTTTTATTGTAGAAAAGTGTTTTGGTCTGTATTTGTTCTTTATTGAATAAATATTATCGTTTTTTTTCAGCTATTTCTGCAATCTTTGTAACAGGAAAAATACTATAAACTTATAAACTATCATGAAAAGCAAAATTCTTTTGGCTCTGACACTACTATTGGGAGTATCAACTACCACATGGGCAGTCGGTAATTTAGGAAAAGCAAACCAGAAGAAGCATGTGTATACGAACGAAGATGTATGGGCAGCTTATGAAGGATTTAATAATACACTACTAGACTCCAATAAATATATTTACAAGACAAATTCGTCCTATCCAAGTGCTGTTGACCGTGGCAATGGAGCAGCGGCTATCTGGTGTCAGCCTATTTATTGGGATATGGCAATGAATGCCTATAAACTGGCAAAGGCACAGAAAGACAGAAAGAAGACAAGTTATTATAAAACACTCTGCGAGAAAATATTCGCAGGGAACAAAGCGCAATATTGCCAGTTCGATTTTGATGATAACAATGAAAATACCGGCTGGTTCATCTACGATGACATCATGTGGTGGACTATCAGCCTAGCACGCGGCTACGAACTTTTTGGAGTGGATGAATATCTGAAACTCTCGGAAGCTAGTTTCAAACGGGTATGGTATGGCTCGGAAAAAGTCGGTGATACCGGCTCGTATGACAAAGAAAACGGAGGTATGTTTTGGCAATGGCAACCCATTCAAAATCCGAAACCGAATAAATTCGGTGATGGAAAGATGGCATGTATCAACTTTCCGACAGTTGTTGCAGCATTAACCCTCTACAATAACGTGCCTGAAAATAGAAAAGAATCGACCGACAAACGGCCGGATTATCAGACGAAAGCTCAATATCTTGCCAAAGGTAAAGAAATCTATGAATGGGGAGTGGAAAATCTCTTGGATAAAGCAACAGGAAAGATTGCCGATAGCCGTCATGGAAATGGCAATCCCGCATGGAAAGCACATGTATACAACCAGGCAACCTTTATCGGAGCGTCCATACTGCTTTATAAGGCGACCGGAGAGAAACGTTATCTGGACAATGCTATTCTGGCAGCAGACTATACAGTGAAAGATATGTCTGCAGAACATAAAGTGCTACCTTTCGAAGGTGGTATTGAACAGGGTATCTATACTGCCATCTTTGCGGAATATATGGCATGGTTGGTGTATGATTGCGGACAAACCCAATATCTCCCGTTCCTGAAACGTACCATCAAAACAGGTTGGGCAAACAGAGATAAGACACGGAACGTATGTGGAGGCGAATACTATAAAAAGTTGCCGGAAGGTGCGGAAATCGACAGTTATTCTGCTTCCGGTATACCGGCATTGATGCTTTGTTTCCGGCTAAGAAATAAATAGAAAACGACGGAATTTGCGTAAAATAGATTAAATAAACAGGTGATTTAAATTATGAAACAACAACTGATGATGCTGTTACTGGGAACAGCTTCTGTATTTTGTAGCTGTGAGACCCAGGTAGAACAGCACGAGAAGAATGAATTACGTGCTCCGGCATATCCGCTGGTGACAATTGATCCTTATACTAGTGCATGGTCTACTACGGACAATCTATACGACAGTCCTGTAAAACATTGGACAGGCAAGGATTTTTCTTTACTTGGTGTTGCAAAAGTAGACGGACAAACCTACCGTTTCATGGGAACGGAAGAACTGGAACTACGTCCTTTGGTAAAGACATCCGAACAAGGTAGCTGGACAGGAAAGTATACCACTCAACAGCCTGCTGACGGATGGCAGAATGCCGGATTCAATGATAAAGCCTGGAAAGAAGGCGAAGCTGCCTTCGGAACCATGGAGAATGAACATACAGCAAAGACTCAATGGGGTGAAGAATTTATCTGGGTACGCCGGGTAGCTGATATTCAGGAAGACTTGACAGGAAAGAATGTATATCTTGAATTCTCTCATGACGATGATGCTATTATTTATATCAACGGCATCAAGGTAGTGGATACAGGCAATGCTTGTAAAAAGAACGAACGGGTGAAACTGTCGGAAGAAGTAGTAGCTTCTTTGAAACCGGGTGAAAATCTGATTGCAGGTTATTGTCATAACCGGGTAGGAAACGGACTGTTGGATTTCGGATTGCTGGTAGAACTGGACGGTTACCGTTCTTTCCATCAAACAGCGCAACAAACTTCTGTAGATGTACAACCCATGCAGACTTATTATACATTTACTTGTGGTCCGGTAGATTTGAAACTGACATTTACCGCTCCTATGTTCATGGATAATCTGGACTTGTTGTCACGTCCTGTCAACTATATCTCTTATGAAGTAGCCTCCAATGACGGAAAGAAACATCAGGTTGAACTGTATTTCGAAGCATCTCCGCAATGGGCAATCGACCAACCTCACCAGGAATCTGTTGCCGACAGCTTTACTGACGGCGATTTGTTATTCCTTCGTACCGGAAGCCGCAATCAGGATATTCTGAAGAAAAAGGGTGATGATGTTCGTATCGACTGGGGACATTTCTATCTGGCAACTGAAAAGGAAAACAGTACTTATGCAATCGGTGACGGCAGAGAGCTGCGCAAGAATTTCGTAGCCAATAAACTGGAAGCTCCTACCACAAACGGTTATGATAAACTGGCTTTGGTACGTTCATTGGGCGAAACACAAAAAGCTGATGGCCACCTGTTGATCGGATATGATGATATTTATTCTATCCAATACTTTGGTGATAACCTGCGTCCTTACTGGAACCGTGAGGGCAATGAAACGATTGTTTCCCAATTCCAGAAAGCGGAGAAAGAATACAAGACACAAATGAAGAACAGCGCTGCTTTCGACAAGAAGCTGATGGAAGAAGCTACTGCTGCCGGTGGACGTAAATATGCCGAACTTTGTGCATTGGCTTATCGTCAGGCATTGGCTGCACACAAATTGGTACAGGCTCCGAACGGCGACTTGGTATTCCTTTCTAAGGAGAACTTCAGTAATGGTTCCATCGGAACAGTCGACCTGACTTATCCGGGAGCTCCGTTTTTATACTACAATCCGGAATTGGTGAAGGCTACCATGAACCATATCTTCTATTATAGCGAAAGCGGAAAATGGGCGAAACCATTTGCTGCACATGATGTCGGTACTTATCCATTGGCTAACGGCCAGACTTATGGCGGTGATATGCCGGTAGAAGAATCGGGTAATATGGTAGTATTGGCTGCTGCCATTGCAAAGGTAGAAGGTAATGCAGATTACGCACAGAAACACTGGGAAACCCTGACTACGTGGACAGACTATCTGGTAGAGAACGGACTTGATCCGGCCAACCAACTTTGTACCGATGACTTTGCAGGTCACTTTGCACAATGCCAACCTTTCTATCAAAGCAATCATGGGTGTTGCTTCATACGGTTATCTCGCAGATATGCTGGGCAAAAAAGACGTGGCTGAAAAGTACACACAGAAAGCGAAAGAAATGGCTGCCGAATGGGTGAAAATGGCTGATGATGGTGACCACTATCGTCTTACATTTGACAAACCGGGAACATGGAGCCAGAAGTATAACTTGGTGTGGATAAACTGTTGAATCTGCAAATCTTCCCTAAAATGTTGCAGAAACGGAAATAGCTTACTATCTTTCGAAGCAAAATAAATATGGTCTTCCGTTGGATAACCGTGAAACATACACAAAGACCGACTGGATCATGTGGACAGCTACATTGGCAAATGACAAAGCTACCTTTGAGAAATTTATCGAACCCGTATATCTGTTTATGAACGTTACACCTAACCGTGTTCCGATGTCCGACTGGGTATTTACAGACGAACCGAATCAAAGAGGCTTCCAGGCACGTTCCGTTGTAGGTGGATATTATATCAAAATGCTTGAAGGAAAACTGATTAAATAAAACAAAAATACCATGAAGAAACTAGCTCTATTCGCTTTTACGTTACTTAGTGCATGGGCTATGACTGCAAAAACAATTACCGGACCGGTGGACTATGTTAGTCCGCTGGTTGGTACGCAGTCAAAGCACGCATTATCTACCGGAAATACTTACCTGCCATTGCGCTGCCTTGGGAATGAACTTTGGGTTCCGCAGACTGGTAAAATGGGTGATGGATGGGCCTATACGTATGACGCTGACAAGATCAGAGGATTCAAACAAACCCATCAGCCAAGTCCCTGGATCAATGATTACGGTCAATTTGCCATCATGCCGGTAACCGGTAAGGCAGTATTTAATCAGGATGAGCGTGCCAGTTGGTTCTCTCATAAAGCTGAAACGGCTACTCCTTATTATTATAAAGTATATCTTGCCGATCATGATGTAGTGACCGAAATTGCTCCGACAGAGAGAGCGGCTGCTTTCCGTTTCACTTTCCCAAAAACGACCACTCTTATGTAGTGGTAGACGCCTTTGATAAAGGTTCGTTTGTGAAAGTAATCCCTTCGGAGAACAAGATTATCGGTTATACCACTAAAAACAGCGGTGGTGTTCCTGCCAACTTTAAGAACTATTTTGTACTAGTATTCGACAAACCGTTTACTTATACGGCTGCCGTAGCCAGTGGTGTGATTGACACCAACAAACTGGAAGCGACAGACAATCATGCCGGTGCACTGATCGGTTTCAAAACCCGCAAGGGCGAACAGGTAAATGTGCGTGTAGCTTCCTCTTTTATCAGCCCTGAACAGGCGGAACTGAACTTGAAAGAGCTGGGTACGGACAATGTTGAACAGATTGCAGCGAAAGGCCGCAAGGTATGGAACGATGTTTTAGGACGTATTGAAGTGAAAGACGATGATATCGATCATTTGCGTACCTTCTACTCTTGTCTGTATCGTTCAGTATTATTTCCCAGAAGTTTCTACGAGATAGATGCCAAAGGAGACGTGATGCACTACAGTCCTTATAATGGCGAAGTGCTTCCGGGCTATATGTTTACCGATACCGGTTTCTGGATACGTTCCGTTGTCTTTTCCCATTCCTTAACCTGATGTATCCATCCATGAATACGAAGATGCAGGAAGGATTGGTGAACACTTATAAAGAAAGCGGATTCCTGCCGGAATGGGCAAGTCCGGGACACAGAGGTTGTATGGTTGGAAACAACTCTGCTTCCGTAGTTGCCGATGCTTACCTGAAAGGATTGAAAGGATACGATATCGAGACATTGTGGGAAGCCGTGAAACATGGAGCGAACGCAGTGCATCCGAATGTTCGTTCTACCGGACGATTAGGACATGAGTATTATAATAAATTGGGATATGTGCCTTATAATGTAGGTATTAACGAGAATGCAGCCCGTACACTGGAATATGCATACGATGACTGGTGTATCTATCAATTGGGCAAAGCCTTGAAGAAACCGAAAAAAGAGATTGAAATCTTTGCAAAGCGTGCAATGAATTATAAGAATCTCTATGACCCTAAACATAAGTTGATGCGTGGCAAGAATGAAGACGGTACGTTCCAGTCTCCGTTCAATCCGTTGAAGTGGGGGGATGCCTTTACGGAAGGTAATAGTTGGCATTATACCTGGTCGGTATTCCATGATCCTCAAGGTCTGATTGACCTGATGGGAGGTAAAGACGGATTCAACCAGATGATGGATTCTGTATTTATCCTGCCTCCGATTTTTGATGAAAGTTATTATGGAGCCGTTATTCATGAAATCCGTGAAATGCAGATTATGAATATGGGTAACTATGCACATGGCAACCAGCCGATTCAGCACATGCTTTATATGTACAACTATTCCGGCCAACCCTGGAAAGCGCAACATTGGATTCGTGAAGTGATGGACAAACTTTATACCCCTGCTCCCGACGGTTATTGCGGTGATGAGGACAACGGCCAGACTTCTGCCTGGTATGTATTCTCGGCAATGGGATTCTATCCGGTATGTCCGGGTACGGATGAATATGTTTTGGGTACTCCCTACTTCAAGGAGATGAAGTTGCATCTGGAAAACGGAAAGACGGTGACTATCTCTGCTCCGAATAACGGAGACGATAAACGTTACATTTCGTCGATGAAATTGAACGGTAAAGAATATACCAAAAACTATCTGACTCATCAGGATTTGTTGAATGGCGCTAGCATTTCTTTCAAGATGGATGCGAAACCCAATCAGCAACGTGGTACCAAAGAGACCGATTTCCCTTATTCTTTCTCTAACGAATTTAAAAAGAAGAAGTAATCATGAAGAAACAGATCAAATATATCAGCGCAGGTATGCTGGCAGGTATGCTTCTCTGTGGCGGGGAGCTGCAAGCCTCCAACCGTATGACGGAAATGCATGTATGTCTGGCGGATGCTATTCAGAAAGATAACCGCCCGGAAATATCCAATCGTTTGTTCCGTTCCAATGCGGTAGAGAAGGAGATTCTCCGTGTACAGAAACTTTTGAAGAATGCGAAGTTGGCATGGATGTTTACCAACTGTTTCCCGAATACACTGGATACAACCGTACATTTCCGTAAAGGAAGCGATGGCAAACCGGATACGTTCGTATATACGGGCGATATTCACGCCATGTGGCTGCGTGACTCCGGTGCACAGGTATGGCCTTACGTGCAATTAGCTAATTCGGATCCCGAACTGAAAGAAATGCTGGCAGGTGTTATTCTCCGCCAGTTCAAATGTATCAATATCGATCCGTACGCGAATGCTTTTAATGACGGCGCTATTCCTGACGGTCATTGGATGAGTGACCTTACGGACATGAAACCGGAGTTGCACGAACGTAAATGGGAAATAGACTCTTTGTGTTATCCGTTGCGCTTGGCCTATCATTACTGGAAGACTACCGGAGATGCGAGCATATTTAACGAAGAATGGATTCAGGCAATCACTAATGTACTGAAAACATTCAAAGAGCAACAACGCAAAGACGGAGTAGGTCCTTATAAATTCCAACGTAAGACGGAACGTGCACTGGATACTGTGAGCAATGACGGTCTGGGAGCACCGGTGAAACCAGTCGGTTTGATTGTTTCCAGTTTCCGTCCTTCGGACGATGCTACTACGCTTCAATTCCTGGTTCCTTCCAATTTCTTTGCCGTATCTTCTTTGCGTAAGGCAGCCGAGATTTTGGAGAAGGTAAACAAGAAGACAGCTTTGTCCAAAGAATGTAAGAACCTGGCGCAGGAAGTGGAAACAGCATTGAAGAAATATGCGGTGTATAATCATCCTAAATATGGTAAAATCTATGCCTTCGAGGTAGATGGTTTTGGAAATCATCATCTGATGGACGATGCCAATGTGCCGAGTTTGCTTGCGATGCCTTATTTGGGTGATGTGAATGTAAACGATCCGATTTATCAGAATACCCGCCGTTTTGTATGGAGTGAGGACAATCCTTACTTCTTTAAAGGCAAGGCAGGCGAAGGAATCGGCGGACCGCATATCGGTTATGATATGGTGTGGCCGATGAGTATTATGATGAAAGCCTTCACAAGTCAGAATGATGCCGAAATCAAAACCTGTATCAAGATGTTGATGGACACCGATGCCGGTACCGGTTTTATGCACGAATCTTTCCATAAGGATAATCCGAAGAATTTTACCCGTGCATGGTTTGCCGGCAGAATACTCTTTCGGTGAGTTGATTTTGAAGTTGGTTAATGAAGGAAAGGTAGATTTATTGAATAGTATACAGTAATATGCTGACATAGTAAATTGAACGCGGATAACGCGGATGATGCGGTTCTTTTCTGGTGCAAAATCAGAAAAACGTGTTATCCGCGTCGTCTGCATCTAAATATGAATAGCTGAAAACTAATAGTTAAAACCAATTGTATCATGAAAAGTTATGTGTATGGGCAGTTGCCGCCCTTTTAATGGCAGCTTGTACTCCGAAAGCTGAAAAGGCTACAGATTCCGGTTTATTGCAGAGTAAATTCCAGACAGAAGTAGATGGAAAGAAGACTGATTTGTTCACTTTGCGTAACAAGAACAACATGGAAGTTTGTATCACGAACTTCGGTGGACGTATTGTTTCAGTGATGGTTCCCGACAAAGACGGACAGATGCGTGACGTTGTTCTCGGTTTCGATTCTATTCAGGACTATATCAGCAAGCCTTCGGATTTCGGTGCCACTATCGGACGTTATGCCAATCGTATCAATCAGGGACAGTTCACTTTGGATAGTGTAGAATATCAGCTTCCCGCAATAACTACGGTCATTGTCTGCACGGCGGACCGCAAGGATTCCAATACCGGGTGTTTGATGCCGAATTGCTGAATCCGCAGGAATTGCAGTTGACTTACCGTGCAGAAGACGGTGAAGAAGGTTTTCCGGGAAACATCACTTGTAAAGTGTTGATGAAACTGACGGACGATAATGCCATCGATATTCAATACGAAGCGGAAACAGACAAACCGACGATTGTAAATATGACCAACCACTCTTATTTTAATCTTGAAGGCGATGCCGGCAACAACTCCGGTCATTTGTTGATGGTGGATGCGGACTATTATACTCCGGTGGACAGTACCTTCATGACAACTGGCGAGATCGTTCCGGTAGAAGGAACTCCGATGGATTTCCGCACCCCGACTCCGGTAGGCGAACGTATCAACGACTATGATTTCGTACAGCTGAAAATGGCAATGGTTACGATCACAACTGGGTATTGAACACGAAAGGCGACGTAACCCGTAAATGCGCTTCTTTGAAATCACCGAAGACTGGTATCGTACTCGACGTTTATACTAATGAACCGGGTATTCAGGTATATGCAGGTAATTTCCTCGATGGTTCACTGACAGGAAAGAAAGGCATTACTTACAACCAACGTGCTTCCGTATGTCTCGAAACACAGAAATATCCGGATACTCCGAACAAAGCGGAATGGCCGTCGGCTGTACTTCGCCCGGGCGAAAAGTATACAAGCCAATGTATCTTCAAATTCTCTGTTGATAAATAGGTTATAAAGGCAGTTCATGCCATTGAAGAACGGGTTGTCTGATTAGAGATTATCCGTTCTTTATTTTAATGTAATTTGTTAGTGCTCAATTGGGTTCATAGGGAAATTAGGATGATTTCCGGAAGTAGTAGAATAGACGAAATGAAAAAATAAAACTAAAGGACTTTTGCATCGATAGTGCTTGGAGTGGCGGTTACAGCTTGTGCGTCTGCTTCTTCTAGTGGTACGGTGACGGTAGTGGACCGACCGGACATACAGTCCGTCAATACCAATTACATCGGGTATCGCGCTCCGCTTCGACCGTTGAATTTTATAAAGTTGCCGGTAGGCAGTATTCAGCCCGAAGGCTGGGTGAAGAAGTATCTGGAGTTGCAACGCGACGGTCTGACCGGACACTTGGGGAAATCAGCTTGGCTGGAAAAGGATAATAATGCCGGTTGACAACCGGTGGCGATCACGGCTGGGAGGAAGTCCCTTACTGGCTCAAAGGGTATGGCAATCTAGCATATATCCTGAATGACCCGAAGATGATTGAAGAAACCAAATATTGGATTGAAGGTGTATTTGCCAGTCGCCAGCCGGATGGCTATTTCGGTCCGGTCAATGAACGTAACGGCAAACGCGAACTTTGGGCACAGATGATTATGCTCTGGTGTCTGCAATCTTATTATGAGTATTCTCAAGATCAGCGTGTCATTGACCTGATGACGAATTACTTCAAGTGGCAGATGACTGTTCCCGATGACCAACTTCTGGAAGATTATTGGGAGAAAAGCCGTGGCGGTGACAATATCATCAGTATCTACTGGCTTTACAACCATACTGGGGATGCTTTCCTGCTCGAATTAGCCGAGAAGATCCACCGTAACACAGCCGACTGGACAAAATCCACCTCCTTACCTAACTGGCACAATGTAAATATCGCCCAATGTTTCCGTGAACCTGCCACTTATTATATGCAGACCGGAGATTCAGCGATGCTGAAAGCTTCTTATAATGTCCATCATCTGATACGGCGTACTTTTGGACAGGTTCCCGGAGGTATGTTCGGTGCGGATGAAAATGCTCGTCTGGGATATATCGATCCCCGACAGGGAGTGGAAACCTGCGGCTTGGTAGAACAAATGGCTTCCGATGAAATCATGCTTTGCATGACAGGAGATCCCATGTGGGCGGAGCACTGTGAAGAAGTGGCGTTCAACTCTTATCCGGCTGCCGTGATGCCGGACTTCAAGGCATTGCGTTATATCACTTGTCCGAACCATGCTGTCAGTGATTCGAAGAATCATCATCCGGCATTGACAATCGTGGCCCGTTCCTTTCGATGAATCCTTTTAGCAGTCGTTGCTGCCAACACAATCATGCACAGGGCTGGCCTTACTTCACCGAACATCTGGTACTGGCAACTCCCGACAACGGAGTGGCAACAGCTATTTATGCAGCTTGCAAAGCTACAGTGAAAGTGGGTGACGGTAAGGAAATCACTCTTCACGAAGAGACAAATTATCCTTTGAAGAAGGCATTGCCTTCACTGTTTCTACCGATGAAAAGGTTGCTTTTCCATTTTATCTTCGTATTCCTTCATGGACTCAAAAGGTGGAAGTGCGGGTGAATGGCAAGAAGGTAAGTGCAGCTCCTGTAGCGGGAAAATATCTTTGCATCAATCGCGAGTGGGCGAATGGTGACCGTGTGGAATTGACTCTTCCGATGTCTTTGTCTATGCGTACCGGCAGGTTAATAAAAACAGCGTAAGCGTAGATTACGGACCTTTGACTTTGTCTCTCAAGATTGCAGAGAAATATGTAGAGAAAGACAGTCGCGAGACTGCTATCGGTGATTCAAAATGGCAGAAAGGTGCTGATTCGAAAAATGGCCTACTACTGAAATCTATCCGGATAGCCCCGGAATTATTCATTGGTATTGGATAAGAAAGAACCTTTGAAGAATTTCAAGGTCATCCGTAAATCCTGGCCGGCTGACAACTATCCTTTCACAGTAGCCAGTGTACCTTTAGAAGTAAAAGCTATCGGTCGTCCGGTTCCTGAATGGAAGATAGATGAAACAGGACTGTGTGGCGTATTGCCGGAAGAAGATGCGGTGAAAGGTGATAAAGAAGAAATAACATTGATCCCTATGGGTGCGGCACGGTTGAGAATCTCTGCGTTCCCGAACACAAAAGAATAAATTAATAACTAGAAAACTTAGAATAAATGAAACGTATTGTTTTTAGATTACATCCGTGTGTTTGCATGCTTTCTCGTCATCCTTGTTCATGCCAGTGAGAATTTCTATGGTGCTCCCGGATCTACTGATATGGCAGGTCCGCAGTCTTTTAGCGAATGAAGCAGACCGGCTATGGGTATCAGTATACGATGGTTTTCACGTATGGCAGTACCCTGTTCATGATAGTCTCCGCCTTCCTGCTTGCACCGATGAAGGAAGGGCAGTCTATGTGGCAATTCTATCGCCAGCGCTGTCTTCGCATTCTTCCACCGTTTCTTCATATTCATGCTACTGTACAGCACTCTACCTATGTTGTGGGGACAGATAGACGGAGAAACATCTATGAAGGACTTGTCGCGGATATTCCTGAATTTCCCGACGCTAGCCGGACACTTGTGGTTTATGTATCCTCTGATAAGCCTTTATTTGTTTATCCCAATTATATCCCCCTGGTTGAGAAAAGCCACGGCTAAAGAAGAACGTTTCTTTATAGGGCTGTTCGTGTTGTCAACCTGTATGCCTTATCTCAATCGTTGGTGCGGTGAAGTGTGGGGACAATGTTTCTGGAATGAATACCACATGTTGTGGTACTTCTCCGGTTATCTGGGCTATCTTGTTCTAGCGCATTACATTCGTGTACACCTTACCTGGAACCGTTCCAAACGTTTCATTATAGGAACTATTTTAATGGTGATCGGTGCTGTATGGACTATTTATTCATTCTATGTGCAGGCTATACCCGGCGAACTCCATTCCACCACCTGTAATAGAAATAGGATGGGCTTTCTGTACCATTAACTGTGTGCTTCTCACAACGGGTACATTCCTTATGTTTACATGTATCAAACGTCCGAAAGCTCCGACGCTAGTGACGGAAACATCGAAACTTAGTTATGGTATGTACCTTATGCACATATTCTGGCTCGGACTGTGGGTGACTGTGTTCAAAGATACATTGGCGCTTCCCACTGTTGCCGCTATACCATGTATCGCAGTGGTTACGTTTATCTGTTGTTTTGTAACAACTAAGATCATTTCGTTTATACCGGGCAGTAAATGGATAGTAGGATAAATATCCGGAAACAATAAGATTTTGAATAGATAATCAGGAAAAAGTTTTTCTTGATTATCTATTCAAAATCTTACTGTTTATAGCTTATTTCCCTCTTAATGTCCTCTTTTTCTTTTCACCTCTTTCACCCCTTTGTAAACAGTTTCTTTCCCAGCTTCTTACGGGTGAACCCTCCCTCTGTTTGGAGCTTTATGCCGCTTTCATCGGTTTCACCAAATATACATTCCCATATTTGGTATGTTTGCGGGTGACCCCTGCCGCAAGCAAAACTTGCGCGAACGTAGCCGGATTACTTCCTCGCATGGCAGCGGGGTTATACATCTTCAGTTTCCTGAATATGTCCGAAGCCGAGAGCCGTTCGCTTCCCTCTTCATCATCTTTAGCTATCCGGAAGCAGGCATGAAAGACTTCCTCTGCCGGACACGGATGATAAAAAGCAGCATTGTGGCGTTGCAGTTCCCGTTCCTCTTCTTTTGGTGAACCAATAGCGGATGCCGGAGAGCAGTTCAGCTTTCAGTTGGGCATAGATCTGATCGTGCATGATCCCTTCGCAATCGATCAGATGTTCTGCTTCAATGCAGATGAATCGCCGGCTACCGGTGGGATCGGTGAGCAAGTCAAAACGGTTGCTTGTACCGATGAAAGAAGCGATGCGCGGCAAGTTGCGGAAATTCTTTTGATAAGCTTTGCAGATATTCAGGTTTGCCATTTGCATCAGATTTTTCAATAATGGCATTTGCTGCGTTCCGTACTTGTCAAATTCATCCATGTTCAGAAGTCCCATTTCGGCAAGTAATCTTTCCGGTTTTCCTTGTGCAGACAGTTTCAGGTTGTCCATGTAATAACGTGACAGTGCCGGCGGCATCAGTGCCTTGCAAAATGTGGATTTTTGTCGTCCCTGCTCGCTGCTGACAAGTATGGGGGCTACGCTGTTGGCATGTATTCCCGTCATGCCTAACCATTGGGCGGTGAGTCCCAGCATCCAGGTATGGAAGCTTTTTATCCAGAGCTGATTGTCAGAGACACGCTGCGCCAAAGCCTCCAGTCTGTCTGTCCCATCCCAGCCGGGCAGTTCTTCCATGTAAAGCCGGAAAGGATGGTATTCAGGAATACAAGTGGAATAAATGTAACGGCTCAAGTCTTTATCCCAGCAGGATATGCCCTGGTCGTGTGCTTCCATGCAGAAAGTGTTCAGTTCCCGCTTACTTACAGGTTCGAAAGGAACGGCACGCTTGTTGGCAGGACGATATTCCGTTTCTTCCGTCAATAGGTTGTAACGAAAATCATACTGTTTTTGCAGGAATGTACGTACCTCTTGGGTTAATCGGACCGGTTGTTTTTCGTTCTGTCTCTTCTTTTCCCTTCCAGTAGGCGGTGCAGTGTCCGGCAGGGGAGCAGTATATATATCTTCATGACCTTCTGATTCTGGCGTTTTCAGTTGCTCTTCCTCGGTTTTCTCTGCTGCATCTTCTTTGTTCTTCTTCATTTGGAACAATTTTAGTTCCTTCAATACCTGTCTCCATATCAATGTTATTGCATTCATTATTTTTTCTGTTTTAAAGTGATTAAAATCGGTTTATTGTTCAGCGCTGATACTGCGAATGTACTATAGGATGAGGTCGGTTTGCAAGTATTTCTCCGGAAAAAATATTAATTTCTACGTATCTGAAGAAGTCGGCTTCTTATCATCCTTTTCTCTATTTTTTATCGTATCTTTGACGAAGAGTTATTGTTGATTCACTTTCGTGGTTTAATCAAATGACAAGAGTGATTTATTTGGATAACAACTGTGATTTAAATGAACCACGGTAGTGGTTTAATAATAAACTTAAAGTTTTTACATGAAATATATTCACTATCAAAACGTTAACTACTAATGGCTATACTTTACGATTGGTATGAGAATCCCGGTGAGTCCGACGATTCGGAAGAGAAAGGTTTGCATCCCCGCATTTTTTTGAATGGTAAGGTGGGAACGGATAAACTGTGCCGGATGATTCACGGACGCAGTTCGCTTTCTGTAGGTGATGTAAAAAATGCGTTCGAGATGCTTGCCCAAATTTGTGGTGAAGAACTGCGCGAGGGGCGTGAGGTGCATATTGAAGGACTTGGCTATTTTGCTCCAATCTTGCGGAGTACACAAAAAGTGACTCGCAGCACTAAGAACAAATGGTTGAAAATGGAGTTGAAAACAATCGGTTTTCGTCCTGATGCCCGTTTGCGGGGGGAGTTGGTAGGTGCTAAAGTCAGCCGGAGTAAGTATGCGCGCCATTCGGAGTCTTTGTCGGAGGTGGAGATAGATATGCGGCTGAAGGAATATTTCGCCGATCATGACGTAATGCTTCGTTATGATTTTCAGGAAGTATGCTGCATGACACGGACTACGGCGAATCGTCATCTCCGGCGATTGCTGGAAGAAGGTAAATTGCGAAATATCGGCAAACGTATGCAGCCGATTTATGTGGCTGCAGCGGGTTATTACGGGGTGTCTCGTGATGTGCTCCGGCGGTAAATGGAAACGATTTGAGTAAGCGTCAATTTGAAGTGTGTCGGTGAAAGTGGTGAAAGCGTGATAGAAGGGCTTTTGCATGGTCGCTTTCACCCGCTTTCCTGCTCTGGATGGAGGTTTCGGGAAGAAGGTGAAAGCGGTGAAGGCTGTAATCATTTCGTATGATAATATAGGGCTTTTTTGTTTTTCGGTAAAAATATAGAGGTCGATTAATGATGTAAAGATACTTTTTTCTTATATTTGTGATTCAAGAGCACAAGATAAAGAGAATGATGAAACAGTCTATTTATTCTTTTAAACAATTACTGTCGGGAGGCTTGCTTTGTTGCGCGATTCTGTTGGCTGCTTATATATTTCAGGCATTTTTCCCTGAAATGTATGTTGATGCGTTTTCATCTTCCATACATCTTTCAATGTGGCTGACACTCTTTGTGGGAGCATTATTGTGGACATTCCGTGAGAGGGAGGCACATGGTATACCTTCCGAAATAACGGACTGGCAGTGTATCGCTGCTTTTCTTTTAATTACAGCAGATCAGATATATGTCGTTATGCCAAAAGAAATACATCAGGAGGTGGCACCGGCATTGTCTACCTATACAATTCCTACTTTAGTGGTTGTTGGCATATTGATAGCCGGTATAATTAAGTATTCGATTTTATTATATCAAAATTGCAGAATGAACGGCAACAATCTATTATTCAATCTCAAAAGTTACAGCAATTGCTAGCTTCTCCTTTATCTACCCAAAGAGGTATTTCTTTAGTTCGTAAATTGATAGAGAATAAATCTATTGCTCAATTGTCTGCCCAAGACTATCTATCATTGGTAGAAGGGTGTAGAACGATAGATCCTGACTTTTTGTTGGTTGAAGTCGCAAAACTTTCAGCTTCCTCCACGAGATATTGTGTTATGCGTATTGATCCGAATGTATAAAACAAAAGAAGAGATTTTGTCAGTTCTATGTGTAAGCGACGGATCTTATCGTACTATGCGATCACGTGCCCGGAAACGTTTAGGGATTATAGATAAAGAATTGGAGGCTTTTTTACTGGAGATTAATTAACTCTTCTCTTATCTTTATGTGTCTAATATTTCTATTAGTTTGACGAAAGACTTAATTGCTGCAAGCATTCCTGACATCGCTGCACAATAAAACCATACTCGTTTATTAGAATATGCTTTTTCTGGCATACATTTGATTGCGCCTATTGTTAGTATGATCCATGAAAGAAAATCGAAGAAATGGATGAGAAACAGTTGAAGAATAGAATTGATGTTATCTATAAAAAGATCTAGATAACACATGGTAATGCAGACAGCGCATGTACTGCAATAAAGTATAATATAGCGAATCATTGTTATTGATTATTTATACAATTCTCATAATCTTTATTTGCTATTCTTATATTTGCTTTATATACTGCTGTTTCTTTCAAGTAACATGGTGAGAGAGGACCCATGCCCTTACAGTTTGTAGCTATGGCATTATCATACTCCGTTTTTGCTTGTTCGTATGCTGCTTGTCTCAATTCTTCACATTTACTGTTTCCATTTCCTTCTTTGCGTGTTTTAATATCTTTCTTTTGCTAGCCCACGACTTTTGGCATATTGCCTGAATAATAACAACCGTTCCTCTTCACTCAATCTTAAGAATACCGTACGTTCAAGCAAGCCTTTTAGCTTCATCCATTTGTCGGAGTTCTTCTTCCAGATTCGCTTTTTTGATGAAATCTTCCATATACTCATCATCATTCAGACTTTCCATGAGTTTGTCATATTCTTCATTATTTAGTTTGGATGTATAAGCACTAAACTTGTCCGCTAATTGTTCACTACATCTTTCAAATTCATAAAACTCGTCTGAATTGGCAACGGAATCTATCAATACATTTCCTGTATTCCAAGTTTGAGAGACCAAGCTGCGTGTTTGGGCAATTGAGTTTACTTTTGTTGCTGTCTCATTTGTATAGTTGTATTCATCGGTGCTACAACTATAAATAAGGAATATGGTCAATAATATTCCAAACAGTGTAATTACGTATATGCTACTCTGTTTTTTGTTCTCGCTTTTCATGTCTTGTTTATAATTTAAATTGGGAAAACAAAGAAAGGGATTTTACAGCAATTAGATGGAACGTTTTGTTCAAAAAATGAAATAATTTGTTCAAATAGCTGTTTGATGACTACAATAACTCATATATCAATGTTACAATTTATATATAAAATGACTTTTTTAGGGCTCTATATGCCCGATAAATGCCTATATGACAGGGATAGGAGTGTAACGCTCTCTTGAATGGCATTTGTTATGCTCGTATCTTTGTGTAAAAATAATATTATGAAAGCAATGACAAAGCTGATTCCTATTATTTGCCTTTTTGTTATTATAGGCGGTTCTCTTTTTTATTCTTGTTCACAAGAGAAGAAAGAGGAGACTGCTATTGTACTTCCGTTGGATGCAGCTTTGTCACAGGCTGGAGAAAATCGTGTTGAACTTGAGAAGGTTTTACATCGTTATCAATCCAATCCATCGGATAGCTTGAAATATAGGGCAGCTTGTTTCCTGATAGAGAATATGCCATCTTATACCTATTATAAAGGTAAGCTGCTGGAACAATACCTCACTTTCTTTACTCTCTTGCAAGAAGCGCGGAGTAAAAAGGTATATCCACAAGCAATGGTGGATTCTATCAGAAGGATGTATGGACCGTTCTCTTTAGATTCTTTGCAATATTGCAAAGACGTTTTGATAGTCGATTCTGCTTATTTATGTAATAACATTGACTGGGCATTTAAAGTTTGGCAGGAACAGCCTTGGGGGAAGAATGTATCTTTTGCTGATTTTTGCGAGTATATTCTTCCTTATCGGATTGGTGATGAAACATTAAGCTATTGGCGTGAGGACATTTATCGAAAGTATAATCCTTTGCTTGATTCGTTGCGTGCTTCCACGGTTCTTGATATAGAAGATCCGCTTGTTGCTGCCCGTTGTTTGTGCGATTCTCTTCGTAAACGTAGCCGCTTCTTTACAACTACGGTTCCGCAAGGACTTCCTCATGTAGGGCCGGAGATTGCTCAAAGCGTTTCGGGCAGTTGTCGTGAACTTTCCGATTATGTCGTTTATGTTTGTCGTGCGTTGGGAATCCCTTGTGCCATAGATTTTATGCCTCTTCATGGAGGTGGGAATGATGGGCACCAGTGGGTGTCGTTCACAGATAAATATGGTACGCTTTATTTTCAAGAGTATCCGGATAAGATAAAAGAAGTCCGTAAGGATAAGATGTGTGGGGCTTCGAAAATAAAGGTTTATCGGAATACGTTCAGTCTTAATCGTGCTATGCAGGCGGAAATGCAACGCTTGGATACGGCTGTTGTACCTTTCTTCCGAGATCCGCATATCGTTGATGTGACAGCCGATTATGCAAAGACATACAAAAAGAAACTGGAGATTCCTGCATCTATGCTTTATTCGGGAAAGCCCATTCGCGTATAGCTTATCTTTGTGGCAGTAGCCGCATGGATTGGGAGCCTGTGGCATGGGCGGAATTTGATGGTGAACATCTTGCTTTTAACGATGTCCAGATAGAACCCGTCATGCGGATAGCAACTTACGAACGGGGAAGACTTCGTTACTGGACTGATCCTTTTGAAATGACTGTTTCCGGTGAATTTCATGTTTTGCTCCGTCAGATAGTGTTCAGGATGTAACGCTGTTTGCTAAATATCCTTTGTGGCAAGATGAGAAGTATCAGAAACGTATGATAGGAGGTGTTTTGAAGGAAGCAATGATCCGGATTTTCGTCAGAAAGAGGTGCTTTTCCTGATAGAAAAGCAACCCGAACGGTTGCGGACAATGGCGTATTCCCGTTCATTGACGCCTTGTCGGTATGTCCGCTATATGGGACCGGAAAAGGGGCATTGTAATGTGGCGGAAATAGAGTTTTATGAAGCGGGTGGACTGTTGCCATTAAGCGGTAGAATTATTGGTACTCCCGGTTGCTATCAACAGGATGGCTCGCACGAATATACGAATGCATTCGACGGTAATACTGAAACGTCTTTTGATTATACGGAACCTTATGGCGGCTGGACTGGGCTAGACTTAGGTACGCCAAAGGTGATAGATAAGATAATTTATACGCCTGCCAACCGGGATAATTATGTTCGGTCGTTGGATGACTATGAATTGTCTTATTGTACAAAGAGAGGGTGGAGGACATTAGGACAGCAAACGGCGATGTTGGATTCGCTGGTTTACAGGAGGGTTCCTAAAGGAGCGTTGCTGCTGTTGCAGAATCATACACGAGGGAATCAGGAACGGATATTTGTGTATGAGGAGGGAAAGCAGGTGTGGAAGTAGTAAGTTGCTTTACATATTTATTAATTTTAAAAGTACATTGTTATGAGAGAACGATTGGTTAAGAGAAATGTAAAACATAAAACATTACAGCCGATTTATATGAAGAATTTTATTCAATGGTTTATTGGTATATTCGTATTAATAGCATCTTTCATTGGCTGTCAAGCAACAAATGATGAAACAGGGAAAATTACTATTTCAGCGGAAGAAAGGAAGCTTAATCTACAGGCACCAAATGGAGAATACCTGGCAGGTGGTGATCTTGTTCGGTTGAAAAAAATGTTAGCTCCGTGTATTGGTACGATAGAGAAGGATAGTGTGGTCTACGATTTTGAAATCTTGAGTATTCAATATGATTCTTTGCATTATGGTTTGATTGCAGATATTGAATTTGTAACGAAGAGTGGCTATCACAACCATCTCGTTATGGAGTATGATGGAAAAGAGGAATCGTTGAGTAATACGGATGATTGAGATGTAGGATATTATGATAGTAGTAGGTGTTCATTTGTTTTATAGAATGATTATGAGAAGAGGTTGTATATTAGCATTATTCTGTGGAAATGAAGATAAAAAGAAAAGTCCTGATTGTTACATTTCAAAAACTTCAGTAAGAATATTGTTACTGTAGAATCATGTACGAAGAAGGCAGGAACGAATTTTGGTGTATGAAGAAAAGCAAATTTGGGAATAGGCCTAAATATAGTGTATGTGATTGGTGATATTACTTTTAATATAATAACTTAAATATAAAAATATGAAGATGAAAAGAAGAAGTTGCTCTCTTGGATTTAAAGTGGTGTTTATGATAATATTTATTATGTATTTTATGCAAAGTTGCAGTTCGGACACTGTAATCTCTGACGATTTATTCTGTATGACTGTTATGACTAAGTCTAACGATTTTATAGAACCTGAACTTACACATAAGGATAGCATATTGGTTGACTCTATAACAAAGTTGGATGAGTTTAAATCATATGCTATGGCTACCCGGCAATTGATAAAAAAAATTCAGCCTTTAATGGAATCAGATTTATGGGATAAAGAACCTTTGGGTGAGTATCAGAATAGGAAAGACTCAATAAATGCTCTTGTTTTGAAAATAAGTAAACATAAAGACATACAAAACGATTGGAATAGCTATGTGGAAAGTTACAAGTCGTTCATTAAATTAATGGAGAACGCACAACTTTCTAGTACCATTAAAACAATATTAGTTGTGAAAGTGATTACATCTTCGGATGATTAGTAGATAATATTTTGTTGCAGATTGAATAAAACTGGTAAAATAATTTTAATGTATAAATAGTATGGAAATGAGAAAAAAGAGAACTAATTTGTGTTTCTTAACTTTAATTGTTGCGGCTTTTTCTGTTTTGTTGGTTCATGGTTGTAGCTTTTCTGAATATGATTTGGTAGTAGAAGATTCTTCTGGTATGGTTTTAGAAGAGGCAAACTCTACGCGGGCTTTATCAGAACAAAATTGTAGAAATGATCTTGTTATTTCAGTTTCTGAGTCTGAAGAATATTTAGATTATCTAATGAGTCTGCATATGTTTTTTGATAAATTTGATAGCTATTACTCATCTTTAAATGACAAAGAAAAAATACAGTTAGAAGAAAATTTGAATAATGATGATTATATTGAAGATATTATTGATGAAAGTTGTATTAGGAATGAATTGGAACAAATGATAAACGCCCAAAATCAGTTGAAAAATACAGCTTATTTTCATTTGAATAAGTTAGAGAGGAGTATGCTTATCTCATTAGACTGCACGTATATACATAAAACTGTACTTCTAAAAACAAGGGGAGAGGGTGACGATGCTAGGAAATGTGCAGAAATAAGAGATAAGGCTATACAAGCCGCCTCTGATTTAGCAATAAAAGAGAAAGAGGCTTGTGATGATGCTTATGAGTCAGGAACTACTGTACATGCATATTGCTATTTTAAAGCTGCTAAAAAATTTTCAAAAGCTAAAGAAGAAGCAAAAGAAGAATATGAAAGATGTATAGGAAAGTAATGGAGAAACTTATCTTCAAAAAGAATTGATGAAAAGTACGTCTCCTTTACTGAAGGATATGTATAAGGCATATGTTGCTACCGGAAGTTTGCACATTACGATTGCGTATGGAAAATTACGTTCCAATCAATATGGCTGTTTAGATGCTTTTGAAACAGATCAAGACGTACAATTTCTTGTTACTTGGATTTTCTGGCAATATTTGTGCTATTGCGTGAATATTGATTTTATGACTGGAGAAGACAAAACGAAGTTATATATAGGAAGATAAGAAGTATAAATTTAATTTCATCAATAGATTGGTGATAAATAATTTTTTATGATATGAACAGACTGAAAATTTATTTGGAAATAGTTTTGGCATTGATATTTATGTCAAGTTGTGGCTCTTCTGCTAAATTAGCAAAGAATCATGATGAAATGAAGAGTGATTCAAGAATATCGGATTATCTCAACATCAGTAAAAGAGAACGTGCATTAGTTGATTCTATTGTAGCATTGAATGAATATGCTGTATTTCTTGATTCATTCCAGAAATATTTGACAAAAAAGAATGCTATGCGTAAGGGCGAAGATGTGGAACAAACGAAAGAGTTTGCAGAATATGTGGCAGCGTGTTCTAAAATACAAAGAATCACATATGAGTTAAAGTTAAGTAAAGATGCATCTATTGCTGTGTTTGAGAAGATGTATGAAGTTGCTAATAATAAATAAATTGAATCGTTATGAAATTATTTAAAAGTGTTTTGGAGCTATTTTGGTAGTATCATTTTGCAGATTGGTTATAGTTGTTCTTCTGATTTTCATCGTTTTAATGATGAGTTGGATGAAATTAAAGTAGATGGAGCAACAACAAGGGGAATGGCTGGTCATCGTATGTCTCTTGTAGACTCAGTAGCGGAGACTGATGAGTTTGTGGAATATATGATAGCTCTCAATTCTTTGTATAAAAAATCTGATGAATATTTTTCTAAATTGAGCAAACAAGAAATTGAGATGTTAGAGTCTACAGCAAAATTGAATAATGTTGAAGACGTAGATGCGGGAATAGGTTATTCAGACCTTTATCAAGCTTTAAAAGCGAGATGGACATGGTGGTGAGAACAGCGAGAATTTTGCATGAAAAAACTGATTACTTAAGATTGAATGATGATGAATTGAACACTTTATTTAGGGTTCAGACTCTTACTTCAAGGCGGGTGATTAAGAAGAGTAGAAGTTCTGAAAATGATCGAATACAAAAATGTGCAGCAGAAAGACAAGAGAGGTATGAACAAGCAGAGCTAGAAGCTAGTAGGGCTATGGGAGAATGTGCGCTATTGAAAGATGATTGGGAATATATGCAATGTATGGGAGATGCGATAGTTGCTCGTAATGCAAAGTGGGCTCGGGCTGATGAATTATATGAAGATTGTATAAAAGGTAAATGATTTGATAAAATCGTAATGCGCCCAAATGATAGACTGGTAATCAATAGGGGTAAATTGGTTTGTTGTTGACGTTTGTAAGAGTATTATTTGATACTCTTACAAACACAATGATGTTGATTAGGTCTTTTTATATTTAGAATTAGGGTGCCGTGATCAAGAATAATGGTTATTTGCAAATTCTATACAGGAGTGAATGAAACAATAAATGTGAATAAGGAGAATATGAAAAGAAGTATTTTTTTATTCCTTCTGGGAATAATGTTGTTTGTTTGCCAGACAAAAGCATCTACAATAAACGATGTGTCTGCTATAGAGACAGAAATGATTAATTTTTTCCGTTCTACATTGCAACGTAACTACGGCAGTTCTGACGGAAAAGCAGTAAAGTTGATGATGGATGCTCTTCTGCATTATAAATTTCATTATATTATTGATGTGGATAAGGAGGCTTTGAAAGCTATTAATGACAAACTTTATCCGGACATGTTTGGTAACTATTTTGTAGAGACTAATGAGCATCCGATTGATTCGCTTCATACGAATTGGAAACGGTACGATCCTTATCATATTATTTGTGGCTATGAATTCAAAAAACAACTGAATGGAGAAACTTATTATCAGAAGGAACTGTCACAGGCTACATCTCCTTTATTTAAGGAAATATGTAATGCGTATGAAGCAACCGGCAGTTTACCTTTTACTGTCGTTTTGGGAAAGTTCCGAGCCAACAATCATCAATGTTTGGATGCTTTTGAAACGGATAGGGATGTTCAGATGCTTTTCACTTTTTTCTTTTGGCGTTATTTATGTTATTGCGTGAATATTGATTTTATGACAGGAAAGGATAAAACGAAGTTATATATAGATATGAGAAGATAAGAAGTATAAGTTTAATTTCATCAATAGACGGTGATAAATCATTTTTTATAATATGAACAGACAGAAGATTTATTTGACATTAGTCTTGGCATTAATATTCATGTCAAGTTGTGGCTCTTCTGCTAAGTTAGCAAAGAATCATGATGAAATGAAGAGTGATCCAAGAATATGGGATTATCTTAACGTCAGTGATAGAGAACGTACATTGGTTGATTCTATTGTAGCATTGGATGAATATGCTGTATTTCTTGATTCATACAAAAAGTATCGGACAAAGAAAAATGCTATGCGTGAGGGCGAAGATGTGGAACAAACGAAAGAGTTTGCGGAATATGTGGCAGCGTGTTCTAAAATATTCAGGATTATTGATAAGTTGAAATTAAGTAAAGATGCGTCTATCGCTGTGTTTGAGAATCTATATAGAGTTGCTAATAATAAATTGAATTGAATCACTATGGCATCTGTATAAGAGTAGATAGAACAAGTGAGACAATAAAGAATATGATTCAGGAAGATAAAACGTCAACTAAAAAGATGTTGTCGACCAAGAATCACATTTATATAGGGCTGTGTATCTTATATCTAGTGTTCTTAATGATAAACAGGAAATATCCGGTAGGAGATATAACACTGCATATTGTTTATCTTTCCACCTGGTTTTTCTTTTATTGTGGGAAGTAGTAGATGTACTAATAAATAGAAAGAAGAATATTAGCTTCATAGTTATAATTTCGATGGTGCTGGTTATGTACATTGCAAATATGTTGAGGTAGATAGAAACAAGATGATAAAAGATATAAATTTAATATATGCGAAAATGAAATATACACGAACATTATTAATTATTGTATTTGCTTCTGTTGCCCAGCTATTTTACGGGCAAGAAAGATACACAATCAGCGGTGAGTTCCAGATCGTTCTTTGGATGGTGAGTATGTGTTTCTATATGAACGCTCAGCTCTTGTTGAAGAACCTGAACGTATGAAGCAAGCATTCAAAGATACCATATTGGTAGTTGGTAATACATTTCATTACGAAGGAATGCTCAACCGGAAACCTTTTTGGTTTCTCTCTCTTGCAGTAAAGGTAGACAGTTTCGTTATAATACCTCTTTCGTTATAGAACCGGGGGATATTCAACTTCGCATTGTTGATTGGGAAGTGAGGGGAATGTTTCCGGTGCTCCTATTAATAATGATTATAATGCGTACATTATCGAATGTAAAAGCAAGTAGACAAGATGCTCTATTTGATGAGAACCAGGCGGGAAGAGGAAGCGATGAAAAGTGATGCACGTCTAAATGCGTTGTTTCGAGATACGTATATACGTTCCACAGAAGGTTGTTTGCTTTTGAGAAAAATATGCCCAATATCCCGATGTTATCCGATCTTGGTTGGCTATGTATATAGACCCTATTAATCAAACTGCGGGAGATGAGGCTATTTTATCGCGATTCTTGCATGTTGTCGATTTAATGCCTGAGGCAGAACGCGATATTCTTTTAGCTTGGCGGGAGTATAGAACCGAGTTGCAAGAACATATGGTAAAGGCCAGGGCCTTGAGAGACAGTCTGGAGGCTAAAAGGCCTCGCTTTATTGAGGTTGTTCCTAATTGTTCATCATCAACAACGGAAAAATTATGATAGGATATGAAATAGCTATTAATGATCAGTCACCTGTGGTTGTCACGTCACCTGACGTGGCATTCGTCATGGTGCATAGCAATTGCTCTTTCGGTGATAGTATTTATGTAGGAGGATCGGATACTTCGAGAAGAATCGCTTGGGTAGATGAAAAACTGAAAGTGGGAGATAGAGTCCGAATAAAGGTTGTTGAAGTGTCGGTGGTATCTCCTACTGTGAAGATGACCTATGATCGGGAAGAATTGAAGGCAAAATACGAACGACTCAAAGCCGAGCTTGAGGCAAAGGGACTTATATAGAATATTGATATGAAAGGACTTTTAGTAAAAAGCAAAGATAAAATTAGCAAGGCTGGCATTCCTCAAAATGGAGTTAGTCTTGTTGGTAATATTACTTGGCATAGTGGTGCGTCTTGGAGCGTTGGTGGTTTGCGGGTGTCCGATGAGATGCATTTGGTATGGGACGGAGGAATGTTGGAAGTCGGGGATGTGATAGAAGTGGAAGTGGCAGAATTTGATGAGGCTTCGGCGACTGTTTGGGAAGAAAAGCATTGCTGTCCGACACGAACGGCATCGAACGACACAGATAATCCGAAGGAATTGGAGCATAAACTGGATCTCTACTACCGGTTGAAAAAGGTATTGGAGGATGAGAACTTGATTTAATACTAGGATAAAAATGATAAGACTCTTTCATATTTTGTTTGCCGCAGCATGTATAGGCAGTATGTTTGTATATTCCTACCAATTTACAGACGCATATATTGTGCCTAAATGGTGCTGCGTTTTGTTTGTGCTGTTATGGATGCTGGTGTATGCTGCATTTCTGGCATTGCAACGTAAATCCATTGTGGCGGATATGGCGATATGGGGGAGTATTATTGTTTTCAGTTGTTGGTTGCAGGCTGTTTATGGAATATTGCAATACGTAGGTTTATTATCTTCTCATGCAACCTTCCGTGTGACCGGTAGTTTTGATAATCCGGCAGGATTTGCAGCTTGTCTTTGTGCCGGATTGCCTTTTGTCGTTTTTTTGATCATACATAGAAATAAGTGTATTAGATATGCCGGATGGATTGCAGGGGGAGTGATGGTATTGGCGGTATTTTTATCTCATTCGCGATCCGGTATGGTAAGTGTCATTGTGGTATGTGTCATGTATTTGTGTGGAAGATTCGTTCATGGGAGATTGTGGAGATATTCATTATCGGTATCTATGATAGGATTGTTAATAATCGGCTCCTATTGGTTGAAAAAAGATTCGGCAGATGGTCGGTTGTTGATTTGGCGGTGTGGTTTGGAAATGGTGAAAGATGCTCCTTCGACGGGACATGGCGTCGGAAGTTTCGAGGCTAAATATATGGACTATCAGGCGGATTATTTCAAAGAATATGGTTCGCAAAGTCGTTATGCTATGTTAGCGGATAATGTAAAGCAGCCTTTTAATGAATATTTGGGAGTTCTGATTAATTTCGGTATTGTCGGATTGGCTTTGCTTTTGGGTATTGTGGGGGCGCTTGTGTATTGTTATAGGCAAAATCCTACACAGGAAAAGAAAATAGCTCTTTATATTTTGCTATCAATAGGCATATTCTCTTTCTTTTCCTATCCGTTTACGTATCCTTTTACGTGGATGGTGACATTTCTTGCCGTTCTCATGTTGACTGCTGATTATTTGAAGCGGATAAAGATAGGTACATGGGGCAGGAATATAATGTATTCCGCAACGGTGATGTGTTTCTTTTGGGGACAGGTTAGGCTGGGCGAACGTACACAGTCGGAACGCAGTTGGCAGAAGGCTTCGGAGGTGGCTCTTGGCCATTCGTGTGATGAGGCGCTTCCGTACTATGTGAGTCTGAAACATCGGTTCAAAGATAATCCTTATTTCCTGTATAATTATGCTGCTGTTTTCACGGAAGCCAAAGAATACGAGAAGGCTTTAAAGGTAGCGTTGGAGTGTCGCAAGTATTGGGCAGATTATGATCTTGAATTATTATTGGGTGATATTTATAGGGAAAAAAAGGATTATAAACAGGCTGAAGAATACTATATGAGTGCTTCGTATATGTGCCCTAGTCGTTTTTTGCCTCTTTATCAATTGTATGAACTGTATAAATGTATAGGTAATACAGAGAAGGCTTCGGAATTGGCAAAGATACTTTTGGAAAAGCCTGCAAAAGTAAATTCAATGTTAATCAAGCGGATAAAATATCAACTCAAAAAGGAGTGTGAACCTTTAATATTATGAATATAGTATGTAATTATGCGGCATTCATAATGTTTTTCCTTAATGTATACCTTTATATTTGGAATCCTTTGGAGAAACATTATGATTTAATTAAAATAGTGTTTGGTTGGGTAATTGCTTTGTTTGTATTTAATTATTTGTTTCGGCATAGCAAAATAGAAAGGATAGGATATGTTATAGCTGTAACGCTTCTTGCCTTAGTTTATTTTGTGATTCCAGTATAGACTTTGTATTACATCAAGAGTGGCACATATTTATGAAATACGATAAAACATAGCTGAACTAATGTCATGTTTTGTATATTGTAATGATATAGTAGTTTAAATCATGAGAATAATAATTACGCTTTTTATTGTTTTATTTTTTGCGCCTACGGACATATCAGCTCAAAGGAAACTCTTTAAAGAGTATCGTTCGGAGTGTGCCCGACGGTTTGACATAGAAATAATAAAGCCGAAAGGGTTTAAGACCATTGGAAAAATGGTTCCATTCAGAGTGAATGAAGGAAGAAGCATAGGCTCATTCTATCGTGTGGCGTTGGAATCAGAAAATAAAGATTGCTTGATTCTATATCCATTCTTTATTGAAAATAGACCTCGTGGTATTGCAAAAAATATGGCTTATGGTGAAGTAATGGCGGCATTGAACTTAGCACCGGAAGAGGATGACGAGATGGGACCGAATCTGGTGAATGGCAAATTTGTGCTTTCAAGAAGAAAAAAGACAAGCCGCAATAAGGAAACGGTAAAGCTCGACACTGCCCACTATATGAGAGTGATCGCAGAGGAAGATATGGAGAATTATTTTAATGCCGATACAGTATATGTATATGATGTTCCGTTATTGAAACCTTATAAAGGAATCTATAAAGAGTGTATCGGAATAAATATGGTGAAAGAAGGACACCCGTTCGGAATGATAAAAGTTCTCCTTGTGGAAGGATGCGATGCGAAAGACAAATATATGAAACAGCTTTTTAAAAGTATACGTTACAGTGATAGTATACCGGATTATAAGGCGAGAATGAAATCGAAAAATTATAAAAAGAAATAACCATGAGAAAGTATATCCTTTATTCGTTAGCTATCCTGTTGGCAGCCTGTTCGAAAAGTGTTCCTTATTCTGACGAAACCATTAAAAATGACCTGCGTGTACCTGCTTATCCGCTATTAATGCTCCACCCGCATCTGCGTTTATGGTCAACAACAGATCAGCTGATGGAGAAGAATATGATTTTTACTAATGGGAAAAATCTTCCTTTTGTCGGTTTCCTGCGGGTGGACGGAACGATGTATCGCTTTATGGGTAGACGTGAACTACCTATGCAAGCCATTGCAACAATGGCATACGATTATGAAAGCTGGGAAGGAAAGTACACCTCTCTTAGACCGGATGAAGGCTGGGAGCAACCGGATTTTAATGATCAATATTGGCAGGTAAATGAAGGTGCATTCGGTACACGCGACAGACGTGAAACGAGAACGCAGTGGCTTTCAACTGATATATGGGTGCGGAGGGAAATCGTGGATATTGATCCATATTTGCTTGAGAACAAGAAGATTTATTTGCGTTATTCGTATGATGACATAGTTCAATTATATATTAACGGAAAACTAGTCGTAAGTGCGGACCGCGCAGCGGCAAATTTAAAAGTCGAGTTGCCGGATTCTATCTTGAATACAATGAAGGAAGGGAAAGCCCTTATTGCAGCTCATTGTGAGAATAAAAAAGGTAGTGCATTGATTGATTTCGGCTTATTTGCAGAGGAACCGGGAATATTGGTAGAAGGCATAGCTCCTGTTTCTAACGAGAAGGAATGGATTGGGAAATATACAACAGAACAACCGGAAGAGGGTTGGGAAATGGCTGCTTTCAATGATAGCACATGGGCACAAGGAAGCGCTGCTTTTGGCACGGAAGGCGGACCGGGTGTTGGTACTCCCTGGAATACCAATAGGCTATGGATCAGGAGAGAAGTCTCATTCGATCCTTCTTTAGTGAAAAACAGACAACTTTTTGTGCGTTATTCGTATAATGACGGTATGCAACTGCTTATTAATGGAAAGGAGCTTGTCCGTACGGGAACGAAGGCACGTAACGACGTGAAAGTGCAGATCCCGGATTCTATCTTAGAAACAATGGAAGATGGAAAAGCTTTGTTTGCAGCACGTTGCGTGAATTGGGGAGGTACTTCCTTTGCTGATTTCGGGTTGTATGGTGAGCTGAAAGAAGCCGGGCAAAAATCTGTGGATGTGCAGGCAACCCAAACACATTATACTTTTGATTGTGGAGATGTGGAATTGAAACTGACATTTACAGCTCCTTATTTATTGGATGATTTGGAACTGTTAAGTCGTCCGGTTAATTATATTTCTTATCAGGCTAAGGCATTGGACGGTAAGGAGCATGATGTCGCTATTTATTTTGAAATGGATCCTCATAAAGCCTTTCGCGCTGGACAGTCTACGGAGATGTATGAAGAAGACGGTTGGGTGATGATGAAGACCGGTCGGGAGAATCAGAAGTTATGGGTGGATAAGCTGAAGGATGCTCCGGCCTGGGGATATTTCTATTTAGGAGCGAAAGAGAATGTTACTTGTGCACAAGGGGACGCGGCAGAGATGCGGGCACACTTTATGAAAGAAGGTGATTTGAAAGAAATGCGTCGGTCGAATGAAAAACGTTATGCGGCAATAGCACAGAAGCTGGAAATGAATAGTGAGTTTCCCCAACATCTGATTGTGGCTTTCGATGGATTGTATACAATGGCTTATTTCGGTGAGGACCTACGACCTTATTGGAATAAGGACGGAGATAAAACGATAGAAGGGTTATATGAAGACGCGGAAAAAGTATATAAAGAAACAATGGCAAGGTGCTATGCTTTTGACAGGCAATTGATGGAAAATGCTTGCCGTGTCGGTGGTAAAGAGTACGCAGAACTGTGTGCTTCGGCATATCGTCAGGCCGTTTCGTCTTTCCAGATGTCTAAGAATTCGAGTGATGAGTTGCTCTATTTTACTACGTTGGTGGGGTCGCTGGATATTTATTATGCTGTTTCACCGCTATTTCTTTGTTACAATCCCGATCTGCTGAAAGCAATGTTGAATCCTTTCTTCTATTATAGTAAGAGTGGTAAATGGAATAAGCCTTTCCCTGCTCATGATTTGGGCGGTTATCCGTTTGTAAACGGACAAGCGAAAGGGGGAGATTTACCGGTTGAACATGCCGGAAATATGCTGATTATGGTGGCTGCTATGGCTAAAGCGGAAAAAGATGCATCTTACGCAAAGGCTCATTGGGAGACTCTCTCCAAATGGGCGGGTTATTTGATGGAGAACGGGCTTGATACCGGTAAACAGATTGATACAGATAGCTTTGCCGGCCGCTATTCTCATAATGCTAATTTGTCTGCCAAAGGAATTTTAGGTATTGCATCGTATGCTCTTCTGGCAAAAATGCTAGGTAAACAGGAAGATGCTGAAAAATATTTGGCAGCAGCAAAAAGAATGGCCGAGGAATGGGAGAAGCAGGCTTCTGACGGGGACCATTATCGTTTGGCTTTTGACCAGACGGATAGCTGGGGGCAAAAATATAACTTGATTTGGGATAAACTTCTTGACCTTCATGTTTTCCCGGATAGAGTAGTAGAATTGGAAACTGCTTTTTATAGGACTAAATTGAATACTTATGGTTGTCCGTTGCATAGTAAAACTGATTATGCGAAAGCTGATTGGACTGTATGGACGGCTGCATTGCAAAATGACCGACTCATGTTTCGTGAGTTTATTCTTCCGCTTTACAATTATATGAATGAAAACAAATGGCGTGTACCAATGGCAGACACTTATAATGTTGTGAATCAGAAAACAAGAGTCACATCGTGGGGAAGACCGGTAACAGGTGCCTATTTCATAAAATTATTAGAGGCGGTTTTGGATGAAAAAGGTAATAATATCGTTTCAAAAGATGAAATGAATTGTTCAAAGTAGTCCTGATAAAATAGATGCTTGAATGTTATAATTATAGATGAATAGGGGATATTTCGTTTGTCTGTACCTTACAGAGAGCGTGAATGGTAACCTTATGGATTGTAATATACTATTGAATGATGTTGATTTAATGTATATCTTTGTATAATAATACAAGATGAAACATGGAATCAATATAAATCCCATAAATAAAATTAGATAATTATGAAAAACATTTTCCTTCCCAAAGTAATGATGTGTATGATTGCACTGTTTACTTTAACTTTACCAGCTTCTGCACAAAATACAAATGCGACAGATGAGTACAAAGAAACGTTGAAGAAAATCATGGATTTTTCTGGTACTTCGACTACTACGGATGACTTTTCTCCAGAGATTATCATCTATAATGAAATTGAATGCGCCAAAAAAGGATGAGGCTTATTGGAATGAGTTCTCTAAAAACTGGAAAGAGAAAGTAGAAAATAAGGTGTTTGAAATGTATATGCCTGTTTATGAGAAGCATTTAACATTGGAAGAATTAAAAGCTGTTGCTGCATTTTATGAATCTCCCGTAGGTAAAAAATATAAAGAGGCTTCATTGATTGTTATGCGTGAGACAACGCCGTTGTTAGTGCAGCAACTCCATACCGAGATGTTCAAAGAGATAATGCCGGAGAAAAGTGAACGAGTAAAAAGAGGTGAACAGCGGTTGAAAGAATATGAGCAAAAGAAGAAGCGTGATAAAGAATTATATGCACAAGCCTATATGCTTCCAAGCGATAGTATAGTTATAGTTCCTGAAGAAGTGTATGAGAAAGCGTATGAGAATGGGATGTCTACAAGTCCTTCTTTATATTCGATTGAAAGGAGAAAGAATGATACTAAAGTGACATTCATTCAACCTATTTATTGGGATTGGCAATGGTTGTATTATAGTCCGGGATTTAAGATTATCGATAAGAAAAGTGGCGATGAGTATAATGTGCGGGGATATGATGGTGGAGCTCCGATGGGGAGGCTATTGGCTGTCAAAGGATTTAATCATAAATATATTTATATCAGTCTTCTATTCCCGAAACTGAAGAAAAGTGTGAAAGAAATAGATATTCTTGAGTTGCCACACAAAAAAGATAAAGAACAGTTGCCTTCTAATGACGATGGAAAGTCTAAATCATATTTTAATATAAAGGTGAAGGATTATCAGGTCGTTTCCGATAAGAAAAATAAGAAGATCTATTATTAGTTCAAATGATTATTAGAATTTGAAATGATAATAGCAGGTATTGAACATGAGTGTTTACTGTTTTTTTGATATAAATTTATTCTATATGAGAAATCGAATTATGATTTTATGCACGTTTTGTGCTATTGCTATATTTTCTTCTGCCCAAGAGAAATTCTCTATCCGAGGAATTGCTAATGAGGAATTGAATAATCAATTGTTGTATTTATGCCTGATGGGAGATGGAGAGCAAGCTAAAGAAGTCGTTTTGGACAGTACAACAGTGGAAAAAGGTAAGTTCTCTTTTTCTGGTGTACATCAGATGCCGGATATTGCAATCATCAAGGATATGGATGGAGAAACCTATCCGTTGATTTTCGAAAAAGGAGAAATATCAGTAAATATTGCTGCGAATAAGAGAGGGGGAACGCCTTTAAATGATTCATTGAATATAGCTTTAAATCGTATGCAGCTAATAATGGATAATATGTTGAAAACATCAGATAGTATTTATAAGTTAATGACTGGAATGAAATCTGAAGAATTTGCTGATAAGATGGTGAATGATACTGCATTTAGAGCAAGATATGATAAAATAGAGAAGAATTTTCTTGCACAAGTGGATTCAGTATCACATTGTATAAAGGATTATAAGAATAGTATAGTGGGTGTATATCTTTTCTCCGTTGGAGGTATGATGATGCCTTTTGATGATATGAAGATTCTGATGAAAGAAGCTTCGCCTCTGTTTTCACAAAATAATTTGGTGAGAAATATCGTGGAAAAGAAGAACCAAGCAGAGCTCCGAATGAAGGCGGAACTTGAAAATAAAATGACTCCGGAACAGCGTGAAGAACAAAAGAAACGGCAGGCAATGGACGCTAAGATAAAGATTGGCGAACGTTTCCCGGATGCTAAAGTGAAAGACAATGCTGGCAACATGAAGCTCTTGTCTGATTATGTGGGTAAGGGAAAATATGTCTTGATTGACTTTTGGGCTTCATGGTGCGGACCTTGCCGGCATGAAATGCCCAATGTGAAAGCTGCTTATGAAGAAATATGCTTCTAAGGGATTTGAGGTGATTAGCATATCTACAGATAAGAAACAGAAACCTTGGAGGACTGCTATTGAAGAACTCGGAATGAACTGGATACAAGTATTGAATGTGGATGCTGCTGATGTATATGGTATTTATGCAATACCCAAAACTTTTCTTGTAGATCCTACGGGGATTGTTATAGACAAAAATTTAAGGGGTGAAAAACTGGAGGAAGCTTTATCGAAGTTGTTTGAATAATCGTTGCTTTGTTTTTATTGTATGGGTGAATTGATAGTTGAGAACTATATAATAGGATAACAATTATCAATTCACCAATGACTTTTATTAAATCAGAAGCCCGTCCAATAGCTCTAAATAAAGTCCGATAGCTTCTTCTATCTCTTTCAGCATAATATATTCCTCTGCCGTGTGTGAACGTGACGAGCGTCCCGGACCAATTTTTACCGATGGGAAGGACATTAAGGCTTGGTCGGACAATGTTGGAGAACCAAAAGGAACGCGTCCTAACTTCATAGCTTTCTGTACAAATGGGTGTTTCTCGTCAATTCGTGAAGAATTGAGACGGAATGAACGAGCTTGGGCTTCACAGGAAATATGCTTTTTGATTTCAGCAAACAGTTCTTCATTTGAGTAAAGCTCGTTACTCCGGACATCGACGATGAAAGTACATTTGTCGGGAATCACATTGTGTTGTGTACCGGCATTGATAACAGTAACACTCATCTTCACGGGACCCAACAAGGGCGATTCTTTCTCAAAACGATAGTCACGGAACCAGGCAATATCATCCAATACTTTGTAAATTGCATTGTCTCCTTCGTTACGTGCTGCGTGGCCTGCTTTACCTGTTGCGGTAACATCTAGTACCATTAATCCCTTCTCGGCAATGGCGGGTTGCATCTCTGTAGGTTCACCTACTATGGCAAATGAGACTGGAGGAAGTCCCGGCAATACGCTCTCAATTCCGTCTTTTCCAGAAACTTCTTCTTCACAAGAGGCCAGATAAATCAGATTATATTTCTGCGAAGTACGACATAGTTGCAGGAACACCTGTAATAACGAAACAACGCTGGCACCGGCATCGTTACTTCCTAATCCATATAACTTACCGTTTTCTTCACGTGGAGTGAACGGATCTTTCCGCCAACCGTTAACAGGTTTCACTGTGTCTATGTGGGAGTTAAGTAAAATAGTCGGCTTCTTCAGATCAAACATAGGACTAAAGCACCACACATTATTTCCTTTACGTCCCGTCTGCATACCTGCCATTTCAATATAGTTTTGCAGGAAATCCGCAGCTTGGGTTTCTTCCCGGCTGATTGAAGGAATACTAATCAGTGATTTAAGCAGGCTTACAGCCTCTGTTGTCATATACGGAATATCATATTTCATAGTGCAAATCTTTTATCTATACCTTAATATTTGCACAAAGATAGTCGTTTTGAGCAATAGTTTCAAATAAAACTAATACCTTTGTACCATATTTACTAATACAAAGAGTATGACTTATCATCATTTATCTGTCCTGGTCCATCGTCAGGCCGAAAAATATGGCGACAAGGTAGCCTTAAAATACCGTGACTATGAGACAGCTCAATGGATTCCTATTTCATGGAAGCAGTTCTCCGGATCAGTACGGCAAGCAGCTAATGCTTTCGTGGCATTGGGAGTGGAAGAACAAGAGAATATCGGTATATTTTCACAGAATAAACCTGAATGGTTCTATGTCGACTTTGGCGCGTTTGCCAATCGGGCTGTTACTATTCCGTTTTATGCAACGAGTTCACCTGCGCAGGCGCAATATATCATTAATGATGCGCAGATTCGTTTCCTTTTTGTAGGCGAGCAATACCAGTATGATGCTGCTTTCAGCATCTTTGGTTTCTGCACCTCTCTGCAACAACTGATTATTTTTGACCGTTCGGTAGTGAAAGATCCCCGCGACGTATCGTCTATCTATTTTGATGAGTTTATGGCGATGGGAGAGGGATTACCTCACAATGATACGGTAGAAGAGCGTACCGAACGGGCTTCATACGATGACTTGGCAAACATTCTCTATACATCCGGCACAACGGGTGAACCGAAGGGCGTCATGCTTCATCATTCCTGTTATCTGGAACAGTTTCATACACACGATGACCGTTTGACGACCATGTCGGATAAGGATGTATCTATGAACTTCCTCCCCTTGACACACGTGTTTGAGAAAGCATGGTGTTATCTCTGTATTCATAAAGGAGTGCAGATTTGTATCAATCTTCGTCCGGCGGATATTCAGACAACGATTAAGGAAATTCGTCCGACACTGATGTGTAGTGTTCCCCGTTTCTGGGAGAAAGTATATGCAGGTGTACAGGAGAAAATTAACGAAACAACAGGGTTGAAGAAAGCACTGATGCTGGATGCTATCCGGGTAGGTAGAATCCATAATCTGGATTATCTGCGTTTGGGTAAGACTCCTCCGGTGATGAATCAACTGAAATATAAATTCTACGAAAAGACAATCTACTCTCTACTGAAAAAAACAATCGGTATTGAGAACGGTAACTTTTTCCCGACTGCCGGTGCTGCCGTCCCCGATGAAATCAATGAATTTGTCCATTCGGTAGGAATCAATATGGTGGTAGGATATGGTTTGACGGAATCGACGGCCACTGTATCTTGTACATTGCCGGTTGGCTATGATATCGGTTCAGTAGGTGTTGTACTTCCGGGAATTGAAGTGAAAATCGGTGAAGACAATGAAATTCTTCTTCGGGGCAAGACGATTACCAAAGGTTATTATAAGAAAGCAGAAGCTACGGCTGCTGCCATTGAACCGGATGGCTGGTTTCATACAGGTGATGCCGGTTACTTTAAAAATGGCCAGCTTTTCCTGACGGAACGCATTAAAGACCTATTCAAAACATCGAACGGCAAATATGTTGCTCCGCAAGCTTTGGAAACGAAATTGGTTATTGACCGTTATATTGACCAGATTGCCATTATTGCCGATCAGCGTAAGTTTGTTTCCGCTCTGATTGTTCCTGTATATGGGTTTGTGAAAGAGTATGCGGAAGAAAAAGGCATTAAATACAAAGATATGGAGGAACTGTTGAAACATCCGAAGATTGTAGGATTGTTTCGTGCACGGATTGATACACTCCAACAGCAGTTTGCACACTATGAGCAAATCAAACGTTTCACTCTGCTTCCCGAACCGTTCAGTATGGAACGTGGAGAACTGACTAATACGTTGAAATTGAAACGGTCGGTAGTTGCCAAGAATTATAGTGAGCAGATTGAAAAGATGTACGAAGAAAATGAGAAATAAGAGATGGACGGTGACGGTGAACGTTAAATATGAAACGATAAACCGTAAACGATAAGTCGCAAACAATAAAACGGTGAACAAAATCTGTGCAATTGGCAGAGTTGTTCACCGTTTATTATTTATAAGTACATCTCCCTAATTAGTTTGTATTGTTTTCATTTTTACAAATTCCTTATAAAGAAAAACTTCTTGATTTTGATAGTATAAACTTATTTAGAGGACATACTTAGTTTATTCGTTCCTTTTTAGTATCCGAAAATCTGCTCCTGCGTCGATTCTTCAATAGGACCTACAGCTTTCAGCTTATCCAGTTCCAAATCCTTCTTATCTCCCAGAATGCAATAAACATACGCGCGTCCTTTTACCCATTGCTTTTGGAAATCGGCAATGTTTTTCAGCGTCATGTTCTGTATATCATTGTAGAGCTTGATACGTGGGTCTACGTTTTGGCCTAGGTCCTGTGCATTGATATAACTCCAGATGATGTCACCTTTGATGATACGTTCGGTACGCAGGCGGTTCGTTAATCCGTCTTTAGCCAGTTTGAATGCAGCCTCCGATTCCGGCATATTCTCATTCAGTCCGGAGAGTACGACATACGTACGTTCGTTGCCTGGAGATACGTAGAAAGTACAAGCCAAGCGATAGAATTCACTTTTCAGTTCCTCCGGTGTCATGTCCGAAGTACCCAGAGATTATGTCAGGAAGAGTGACAAGCAAGAAAGTTTCAATAGTTTGTTCATAATATGACAACATTTTAATAACAAAAACAAAGGTAGCAGATTTTTGCTTATCTTTGTCCCCCGATATCTGAATTTTGTAAATAATAAAATTGTAAATCAAATGATTACTATTGAACAACTTAAAGACGTGAAAGAGCGCACTGATGCGCTGAGGAGGTATCTTTGACATCGACGGGAAGAAAATTCAAGTCGAAGAAGAGCAATTAAGAACACAAGCTCCGGGATTTTGGGATGACCAGAAGAAGGCCGAAGCTCAAATGAAATTGGTGAAAGACCTGCAAAAGTGGATTGAAGGCTACAACGAACTCAAGACATTGGCAGATGAACTTGAACTGGCATTTGATTTCTATAAAGAAGAACTGGTGACCGAGGAAGATGTGGACGCTGCTTACGCCAAAGCTAGTGAAGCGGTAGAGGCACTCGAACTCAAAAATATGCTTCGTGACGAAGCCGACCAGATGGATTGTGTGTTGAAAATCAATTCAGGTGCCGGTGGTACGGAAAGTCAGGACTGGGCTTCTATGCTGATGCGTATGTATCTGCGTTATGCCGAGACCAACGGTTATAAAGCTACCATTGCCAACCTTCAGGAAGGTGACGAAGCCGGAATCAAAACCTGTACTATCAATATTGAAGGTGATTTTGCATACGGTTATTTGAAGGGAGAGAACGGTGTGCACCGCCTGGTTCGTGTTTCTCCGTACAATGCGCAGGGTAAACGTATGACCTCTTTTGCTTCTGTGTTTGTTACTCCGTTGGTAGATGACAGTATTGAAGTTAATATTTTGCCTGCCAATATCTCTTGGGATACGTTCCGAAGCGGTGGTGCCGGTGGACAGAATGTGAATAAGGTGGAGTCCGGTGTCCGTTTGCGTTATCAGTATAAAGACCCTTATACCGGTGAGGAAGAAGAAATCCTGATCGAGAATACCGAAACCCGTGACCAACCGAAGAATCGTGAGAATGCAATGCGTCAGTTACGTTCTATCTTATATGATAAGGAATTGCAGCACCGTATGGCAGAACAGGCGAAAGTGGAAGCCGGTAAGAAGAAGATCGAGTGGGGGTCCCAGATCCGTAGCTACGTATTTGATGACCGTCGCGTGAAAGATCATCGTACCAACTATCAGACTTCGGATGTGAACGGTGTGATGGATGGCAAAATAGATGGCTTTATCAAAGCTTATCTGATGGAGTTTTCTTCACAAGAATCATAAAAAATAAAATTAGCAAGTGTTATTTTTGGAAAGTTAAAAGATTTGTACTTACTTTGTTAGCGTTGAACTTAAAAGCTAACTATTATGAGTAAGGGGAAGAAAAAAGTAGCGATTACCAAAAAAGAAGAAGAACAAGCTCAAAAGGTTGTCAAAATAGTGTTCGTCTCATTAATTATTTTGGCATTGATTATGCTGATTGCATTTTCCTTTTTCGGCTGATAAGTTCACCACAAATTACACGGTCAACCCAGACTGTTTGGCTATTAATAGAATGAATATCAAATCCAATCTGTGTTAATCTGCGTAATCTGTGGTGAACTCTTTGTTTTGTAATGCATTTGTATTCTATGTAATATGAATGTAACTTTTCTGTCATTTTCCTGTATTCGATTTGTCATCTTCGTGTATCCTCACAGTTGTACTTTTGCCGTGAATTTAGTAGCATACAACTGAAATGAGTAGAATCACAACAACCGTCGTCATGCTTTTGCTGGCGACAATGGCCTGGACAGGAAAAGAAGATGCCGGGGATGGTAAGATGCTGGATAAACAGACCATGGAGTTTAAGGATTATCTGCCGGAGATTCACGGAACAATCCGGGGAAAGTACGAATACCAGACAGAAACAAGTGAAAGCCGTTTTGAAGTACGTAATGCACGCTTCAGTGTTTCGGGAATGTGCATCCGATAGTTGCTTATAAAGCGGAAATCGACCTTTCCGACGAAGGTTCCATTAAAATGCTTGATGCGTATGCACGTGTTTTCCGGTGAAAGACCTGAATTTTACGATTGGTCAGATGCGCGTTCCTTTCACAATAGACGCTCACCGTTCACCACATCAACAGTATTTTGCAAATCGCTCATTCATAGCTAAACAAGTAGGAAATGTGCGTGATGTCGGTTTGACGGCTGGTTATACGAATAAAGACGGTTTCCATTTATTCTTGAAGGGGATTATTCAACGGCTCCGGTTTGACCAATCAAAAGGAATGGCACAAAACGCTGAATTATTCCATAAAAGCACAGCTATTACCTAATAAGAACTGGAATCTGACACTCAGCACCCAAATGATAAAACCGGAAAATGTGCGGATTAATATGTACGATGCCGGTATCTATTATCAGAATGACCGTTTTCATATTGAGGCGGAATATTTATATAAAATGTACGGTCACGAAGTATTTAAAGATGTTCATGCAGTGAATAGTTTTATTAATTACGATTTACCATTAAAGAAAGTATTCAATAAAATCTCCTTTCTGGCTCGCTATGATATGATGACCGATCATAGTGATGGCAAGATGGATGAAACGACAAAAGCTCTGATTATAAATGATTATGCCCGACATCGTGTGACAGGCGGAATCACACTAAGTCTTTCCAAAGCTTTCATTGCTGACCTCCGACTGAACTTCGAGAAATATTTCTATAAGAACTCCGGTGTTCCAAAAGAATCGGAACGGGACAAAATCGTGATTGAGTTCATGACGAGATTCTGATTTATGTGTTTTGTGGCATACACGGTGAGACAGAGTTATATGGCTTTTGGAAATATGGTTTCATTTTTGCCGATTAAGTTCTTTATTTGCCTTGATATTTATAATTATTTAGTTTTTGTTTGCGTTTATTTAGAAATATAATATATTTGCGGTTGACTTATAAAGGTTATAGGAATTTGTAAGAATATTGGGCGTTTGCAAAAGCAAGCGATAGAATAGTAGAGGCTTAATAAGCAAATATGAGGAATAAGGACGCAAAGGTGGGTACTTTCCCGATATGGAGAAAGTATAAGGGCGCGTCTGCTATAGGAAAAAAGAGGAATGGGCGTAATTTAAGGACAGAACTGCTATTTGTCCTTTTGTTGATTTTCTTTTATTCTTTTGGTGCACTGGAATGTAGTGCCCAAGCGTTAGCAGTACGTAAAACGGCAGTGGAAAAGAAAGATTCCATTATGCCATTTAAATCTCGACTGGCAGTTAGAACAAATGCCATCGATTGGTTGTGTCTTCTCCCCAATGTTGCTGTGGAGTTTGACTTGACTCCTTCCTGTTATAATAAAATCACGGTAGGGATGGGGGTGAAGTGGAACTGGGAAACCAGTCAAAAATATCTACCTTCTACTGTCTACAATCTATTTGATGCCCGTCTTGAGGTGCGCCGTTATTGGCGTACGGAACTATCGCAAGTACATCGTTCGGATAAGGAAAAAGTCAGTTTTTTGAAATGGCTTCGCGAAGATGTGTTTACCAGACAACGCCAACACCCTCGTTACTGGCGGGCCTATTATTGGGGCATTTACACTAATCTGGGCAACTATTCGTTTAAATTCGGAAAAGAAGGTGTTCAGGGATATACTTACGGAGCGGGCTTGTCCGCAGGTTTCGGTATTCCACTCTATGGATATAAAAATCATTTTGTCGATTTAGAATTAGGTGGAAGTGTAGGCTGTGTGTTTACTCGTTATGATAAGTACGGATTTGATGCCGAGAGTAACTGCTACCCTACACTTGTCGGAAAAAGTAAAGGATGGCATGTTCTTCCTTATCCTGTGATAACCGATTTGCGTGTTGCTTTTGTTTATCGGTTTGCTTCTATTAAAGATAAGTATAAACTGGTTGACCACGTGAAACAGGCGGCAAGGCATGAGCGTGAAATGAAACGCAAAAATCTGAATGATTCTATTAATGAGGCGCGTCGTCTTCGGAAAGAAGAAAAAGCACTACTGAAAAAGAATGAAGCGGAGCAGAAGAAAGCAAAAACGGAACAAAAGAAAACTGAACAGAAAAAAGAATTAGGAAAAGAAGAATCGGAAGCTAGTTTGAAGCAATCTGTAAAACCAAAAAAAGAGAAGAAAAACAAGAAAAAGAATAAAAAGGGTGCGACGAAAGATTCGAAATCGGAAGGGAGGAAAGATGAAAACATTGATTAAAATATTGTTGCCGTGTTTTCTTCTCACTGCATGTACACAGGTGGAATTATGTCCGGAGGAAGAACATCCGCACTCGTCACTTGTTCATGTCGACCTCGGTTTTGACGGGCTTGACCTTGTCACGAATGAGGAATACAAACCGAAATCGGTGCAAGTGATTGCAAGTCGAGTTGTCAACACTTGGCGGTCTGAATTTACGTTACCTCTTTCTACGGATGATAATTCGGATACCCGTTTCGAAGAAGGTGTGAGTGGAGAGGAAACCGGTCATCGACTGAAGAGTGGTGAATATACTTTCTTTTTTGTTGGTCTGAATGAAACATATTACGATGTTGAAGGACTGGATGATTACATTAACGATTATCACAACGGCATGCGCAATCTTTCTCTGAAAGTGAAGAAAGAAGATGCAAAAGATCTACCTGAACTTGAGCAGAAAGATTGGGTGGATTTCAATCCCGGAGTGCCTTTTATCAACTATAAAGGTCCCATTTTTAAAGATCAGCAACATAACGTATCTCTTTACACAGGGCAAACAGCTACAGTGTATGCTAAATTGCAACCTGTTACGCAGAAAATATCCGTCGATTTCAAGATCAGGAAAGATGCCAATGTGAGAATCAATTCGGTGATTTGCGAATTATCCGGGATAGTGACGCGAATGAGATTACTGAATAATGTACTTGATACAGAAGATCTGGGCCGAATCGTTTTTCGCACAGATTACGATAAGAATATGGCACAGGGCGACTTGTTGTCCTGTCGCGAGACTTTTGAAGTGTTGGGAATCATTGGTAGTCAAAGTCCGAAACGTATTACCGGTCCGGGCATTTTGCAAATAGCGATTTACGTCACCGTTGGGGAAAATACAGAGCGGGTGCTTAGTGGAGGCATCAATCTGTATCAAAGTATTATGGATGCGGGACTGACGAAGACGGTGAAAGACGGCAACAACGAATATACCGTGATTGCAAAGCCTGAAGGTATGCTGGAGATAACACAAGAATTACGGATTGACGGTGATAAGATTATTCAATGGGGCGAGGAAGACGGTTTTGATACTTGGTTCCCGGCACCGGAAGAGGACGATCCTAAAGTGGAAGTATAAGAATAGGTGGGCAGGAATATGATAAATGGAATTAACATACGAATCATTGGAGCATTTTTTGCTGTCATCGTTCTTTCCTCATGCGGGAAGACATATACGGGAGAAGTAGAGTCGTCCGGTAACGGAATCGGTACGTCGGATGAAGACATTCCGGTGATGCTGGCTGTCAGTGATCCTTCGATGCTCACCCGTGGAAGCGGAGCTTTTGACAAGGAACTGGGCAATGTGCAGGATATGTGGGAAAAATCCCGGTTCTATATATATGCTTTCTGTGCGGAAGAAAATTCGGATTTTCGTACGCTAAGCCGCAACGATAAGACACAATGCCTGGTGGATGGTAGTGTGGATAATGACGGTTCGAAGATGGGAAAGAAGGCGAGATTGAACAGCGACCGGGCCAGCTATCTGTTGTGGGATGGCGGTTCGAACGTGTTTTATGAGCGTGAGGAACAGACGAGACCTTTTCTCTTTTTCGGCTTTTACATTGACGATATAGTAGTGCCGGAATCTAATATCATTCGTACGGAGAGTGCTGTCAAGCTGCGGAATATCCGGATAGATGGCAGACAGGATATTATGTCGTCAGTGGCTCAACTAACGGAAGAACAGAAGAAACTGGTTGAAGATATGAATGAGAAGGAGTTGGTAATGAACAGTTTGTATAGTGCTTATTCCACACGTTTGGGCATATATCCTGTTCTTTCATTCCATCATGAACTGGCACGTGTGAAGTTCAAAATTTTCCCGGCAAAATCGGATGCAGACCATATCTATGTGCAAAACATTACCATGGAATCTAAGGTGAATGCTGATTTTACTGTAGCCGCCAAGGACAAGGAAGCTATGGGACTGGATTTCTCGGAATATACCGAAACGATACCTATGAGATTGTGCGAAACGGATGGCGGAGCATTGAAACAAGATTATTATGTAGCTCCTTTACTGCCGGGGGAGGAATCAATCACAGACCCTTACAGCCGTACCGGTGTATTTGTGGGTGAAAGCCTTTTGGTAGCTCCGAACTTGGGCAAGTATAAGATGACAGTTGATCTGAAACAAAATATAAATGGCGCAACAAAGACATATACCACCGAGTATGAGTTGGAAACAGCTTTTAAAGCGGGCTATGCCTACACGGTTCGCGTGGCGATCAACGGGTTGAATGACTTGGATTTCAATGTGCAGGTAGACGGATGGCGGGATGGCGGAAATATTGAGATAAATCCGGGAGACGAGTGGACGAATGAATGATAGAACAATTTAATACAAATGATAAAACAGATGCTTATGAAAAAAGTTGTATTACTGAACGGACTGATTGCTTTGATGCTGGTAGGATGTTCAAAAAGTTCTGATGAAGCCGGAGGAGGTGTAGCAGACGATCGTACGCCCATCATGCTGTCATTGGGAACACAACAACCGGGTATCACGGTTGACGGACCGCGAACAAGAGGGGCGGGAGCCATAGGAGTCCCCGGTGCAGATGGAACACTGGGCACATGGAATGGACAGAAACTAAAAATCCTGGCTTTTCGCAAAGACAAAATATCCGTAGAGGCTGCCGATGTGGAGGATATTGGTGCAGTGGGAGCTTGGGCTACGACAACTACACAGGCAGCCGTCAGTGGATTAGCGTGGGAGAATGGGGCAACTTTGTATTATCCTATTCAGAATGCTTACGATTTCTATGGATATTATATAGATGATGCAATGAATGGCGATCCGGTTATCACACCGGATACGGAAGGTGCAGACGCTATCCCGGGATATGTCTCCATTCCGGTAGCAATTGACGGTTCGCAGGACCTGATGGTGGCAAAAGCCGAACTGACAGATGCACAAAAGGCGATACTGGACACTTATCTGGATGCTGGAGCTACCGATGAAGAAAAGGAGGCTATGTATGCAAGAGCTTATAGTTCTTATACTGCACGTCGGGGCGTTCAACCACAAATGATGTTCAAGCACTTGCTGTCTCGTTTAACTGTTGGCGTGAAAGCAGGTACATCAGAAATCGTCAGTGCTGGACAGGATGGAGTCTATATTACTTCTTTGGAACTTACGGATGTTTATAATAAAGGAAATATGATTGTATCTGTTGCCAGTCAGAAGTTGGAACCTGTTGAATCCAGTAAGACGGACGGGACTCTTTCGTTAGAAATCATCGGTGATAATGTAGCCGATCTGACAATTGATGGAATTTCTTTCAAGGGGGTGAAGCCTACAAGTACTACCGATTTAGTTCCAATAGGCGAAAGTGTAATGGCTATGCCTGGTGAAACATCATTCAATGTTGCTATTAAAATGCGGCAGGTTAAAGATGGAAAACTGCTTAAAACCGATGAGATACCTTTCGAATCAATCGTCAAAGCTCCCGCTGCAAAAGAAATGGGTGAGGACGGTAATCCTATCAATATAGCTAAAGATGAGAACGGAAATATCCTAAAAGACAATAAAGGCAATATTCTTTATCGCTTCCTTGAAGGTTACACCTATTACGTCAAACTCACCATGAACGGATTGGAAGATATTGAGATTACAGCTTCATTGACTCCTTGGAAGGATGGAGGAGATATTCCGGTTACCCCGGGTGAAGACGAATAGATAAGAATGAATTAACATATTTATAAACTACAAATTTAATGTATTATGAAAAGAAATTATTTATTAGCGATGTTGGCAGCAGGGTTGTTGGCAAGCTGTTCTTCCGGTTTTGAAGAGAATTTGGAGGGCACTTCACCTGTTACACCGGGGAATACGGACGCGAATGATAACGAGTTAATGGAAATCCGGCTGGGAAATGGAGGATTAATGAAAGCAGCAGTTTCAAGAGCTGCTCTTACTCCGGATACTTGGGTAGGTACGACAGTCGGTATTTTGCATTAAATAAATTGGATGATCCTGTGACACATGCCAAACCTGTTTGGGATGATGGTGATGTAACAACGACTGACCTTCGCGACTGTTTGTTGAAAAATGTATCGGGTGAGATTATTGCTCAATCGTCTACGAATGATCCTGATAAACAAGGAATATCTTTGGAGCGAACAAATACTATTATCCTCGTGCAAGTTCTAAAGCTTATTCTTTCTATGGCTATTATCCTCGGAAAGAAACATTGGCACCGGATATTTGGGAATTTGGAACGGATCATATCTCGTGTCAATATACCATGAGTGGCGTTGATGATATTATTTGGGAAAAGCTTTTGTTGCGGACGCTGCGACCGTAGACGGAAAAACGTATGATGGCTATAATGCTGCCTATTTCCGTAAAGTCCTTCCGCCCCGCCAATCCTACAATAGAATTTAAACATCTTTGACTCAGTTGAAGTTTTATTTGAAAAGGGGATGAATATACTGCAGAAAAGTGTGGTGTGACAGCAATTAAAGTTGTTTCAGTACCCAAAACGGTAGTCTTATGATTGCCAGTCAAATAGCAGAAAATCCAGAAGGAAAAATGATATGGAAAGAGACTGTTGAAGCTGCTGACGGATCATTGTCTTTGAATGAAAATCCAGTAGCTGCTAATATAACAGATGTTTCTGCTTATAGCGGAGCTTCGATTACATTGGGCGCTGATGAAACTAATGCGAAGGAAGTGGAGAATAGCACGATAATGTTGCCGGCAGGATTTAAAACATTAAAATTGGCCATTACACTACAAGATGGAGATAAGACTACAACAACAAATGCGACTATAAGTCCGGACATAGCAGACGGTACGTTCTTCAAAGAAGGTTTTGCTTACAAAGTTATTTTGACTATTAATGGTCCGAAAGAAATTCAGGTTGATGCTACTCTGAAAGCATGGGAGACAGGTAAAGATATAGGTGTTGAAATTTAATGTTTGACTAATTTTTGTATATGAAAAGCTGACACTTTGTGTATGGTTAATATTGCTGGCTGCCTGCCATGGTTCTGACGACAATGAATCGGAATATATTCCTCCGACACTAGGAGGAGATGTCGAAGTTTCATTTGGTGGAAGTGTATCTGTTATTACATCTTCCGTATCGGTGTCCAGGTCTCCTATCAACAGAGCAACCTTTGATGAAGGATCGGAAATCGGAATTTATGGTATGGTGGCTAATGAAAATAATATGGGAAGTATTGATTGGGCATATAACACTGTTTTGTTGGACGCTATGAAGAATGCCAAATATACGGCTACTAATCATTATGTGACTGACAACGGAGTTGTTAAGCAATCTCTTGTGCAGGAGGAAATAGCGAAGTTCCCTCCTAAAGCATCCCCTACATCGCCAGAACCGGCGTTGGTGTTCTACGCATATTATCCATACACAACAGCTGTCGCTTATGACCCTTACGGTTCTCCTAATGCTCCTGTGATTCCTGTTAATTTGGATCATCAGGATATGTCAAACACTCCCGATTATATGTATGCCAAAGCGTCTTCAGTAGTTACGACACAACCGATATTGTTGACTTTTGAACATATTTTGACACGCTTAGACTTCGATTTATATACCAATATTCGTGACTTCGGTTTAGTGGAGGGCGAAATAGGTTCTCGGTTGAAAAGATAGTGGTCTATCAGGATAAACAATATGCGGCTTCCATGTCTCTTGCCGGACTTGAAAGTTTGGATCCGGAACAGGCTATGTCACCTCTTGCTTTAGTATATCCTAATTTGGATTATGTTATTACGTACAAAACAGCGGCTCAAAATCGATTTACAGGAGCTAGCTTTCTTTGTTTCCTACTTGCTTTGTCACAAAAGTTGTATTTACCATTGTTACGGAGAAAGGAATGGAAAGAGATTTTATTGTTTATCAGTATGTTGCCGGTTCTACAGATCCACTGAAACAAGAGCTTCCTTTAGAACGTGGAAAGATCACAAAGTTGACGGTTAAATACACTCGCGAGATTAATCCGAATGCAACGATTAATGGTTGGGCGGAAAATATTAATTTAGAAGGGTTTACTATTGGTGATAATAATAGTAATGTGACTCCGTAAACAGAACAGTGCAATGAAGAGAATATTACTATTAATCGTTATAGCCGGCTTTTTCATTCTCCGGGCACAAGCGCAACAAGTAGCCGTTAAGACCAACGCCTTGATGTGGGGACTGATGAGTCCGAATCTAGGTTGCGAATTGGTGACGGGCGAACGTACCAGCGTAGAACTTTCTGTATTCGGTAATTATAAACTTTTCGGAAAGGATATGAAAATGATAGGTGTACAGCCCGAATACCGATATTGGTTCAACGGGCGTCCCATGACTCGTGAGTATATCGGCATTGCAGCATTGGGCGTTTCTTATGATATCACTTGGAAAGGGCATGTTTACAATGGCGATGCAGCCGGTATAGGACTGACGATGGGGTATTCTCTCAATATTAAGAAACGATTCAATATTGAATTCTATGGTGGATTCGGTGCTATCTATTTCCGTCAGAAACAATATTATGCAGGCGACAATTTCGAAGACTTCGAAAGTAACAGCGGGAAGCGTGCAAATGCATATGGCTATAAGTTGTTACCTATTAAATTAGGAGTTTCACTTTCGTATATTATTAAATAAACAGTAGGTGTTATGACTATTTCCTTTAAGATTGTTGGCATATGGATCGGTATTTTGTTCTGCTTCTCTGTTTGTCCGGCGGTAGCGCAACAGATTAAGGTTGTTTCCGGGCGTGTATTGAATCAGGAAACCAAGAAACCGTTCGATAAGGAAGCCGTTTTTGTGTATGCCTTCAATACGGTGGCGGCAGCGGAAGATGTGAAGAAAAGATTGATGACAATGAAGCGTTCGGGTTATCGACGGACGCAATGGAAGTAGTAGGGAACGACGGCTATTACGAAATCCGTGTAGCAGAGAACGGTGCATTGATCTTTAAGATCGGTCTGGCACCTTGTGTACTCGAAAAGTGAATTACCGGATGGAGATAAATGCCGTGCTTGATGCCGGAATCGTGCTGGAGGACGTTTCCATCGTAGGAACGCTGCAAGATATAAAACCTGCTCCCAAAGCACCTACGATTATTGGTAATAAACTGCTATTGTATGGCACATTTCCCATCCCGGCACAATTTGGTAAACCGAATGCCCGACTAATTATCCAGCCTTATGTGGTGGATTGCGAAACGAATGATACGGTGACTTATACCCGTCCCCTGATTTATGACGGTCCCGAATTCGGACTTACACAAGAGAGAAGAATGAACTTCTGCCCTGCTAACGACCCTCTTTATGCATTTGTTGCCCCTAAACCATTGACGGAGGACAGGATGAGCCTTGAATGGACAGATACCGTGCCGATTCCCGACCCTACCCGGAATTATCATGGTACGGCTGCCATCCTGTTGGAAGACTATACACATGTTTACTATGACAAACAGGTTTTGGTGAATACCTGTGAAACGAAACGCCCTTTGAAGTTCCTGGAGTTCTCTTTCAATCATCAGAGTTTGAATCCGGATGATTACCGCGAACGTCCCAAGCGGGAAAAGAGGAACACAGCCGGGAATATCTCGCTGTCTTTTGGTGGAAAGGCAATGCTCGATCCGGATGATCCCGCTAATGCCGAACAACTGGATAAGTTGAAAAGTGACCTGTTGGAGATTGTCAATGGTGAAGGTACTACATTGAAAGAATTTCATATCACCGGTATCTCTTCACCGGAAGGATCTTACGCATCCAACCTTGCATTGGCAAGGCAACGTGTCAATTTCGCACACTCACAAGTGACATCCGTGCTGCCGGCAAGGGTATTATCGAGAGTTTATCAGAATCCACAAGCGAAAGTAGCCACATGGGAAGCGGTGGCAGACCTACTAGAAAAGATACTTTCCCCGAAGCGGCCGCCGCTGTACGGGAGATCATCAATCGGTTTCCAAAAGTCAGGATGCACAATACTCGCAGATCCTTCGTTTGCCCTACTATACGACTACCATCAAGGATATTTTTCCAAAATTGCGTACTGTGCATTATGAATATAAACATGAACTCTATCGCGAATTGACACCGGAGGAAATCTTGGATAAGTATCAGCATGACGAAGCTTATCGGAGCGGAAAGAAGAGTTTTGCACTCTATGAATATTGGAATTTGTTCAAAATGATAAAAGACCCTCATGAACTGGAAGCACTTTACAAGAGAGCCTATTATGAATCGGAAACAATGAATGGGCAGCCTTGGATATTGGCGGCAAACAACCTCGCTGTGTCCTATCTGGCACGCGATACATTCGATACCTCGATACTGGAACCGTTTATCGACCGCAAAACGAGAGGAGTGAATGTGGTCAGAACTCGTATTGACGGGGTAACCAAAGAAATTATCAATCCGAGGCGATTGTTGCCAATCAGTTGGCAATGTATATCCGTGCCAATAACTACGAGCAAGCGAGCGTGATGGCGCAGATTTTGCCTGATACTCCTCAAAATGAGATGATGAAGGCGTTTGCCATGTGTCTCGGAGGATATTACCGGGGTGGGACAACTGCGGAAGAAAGGATGAAATCCAGAAAGGTGTTCGATTTGGTGAAGAAATCTTCTCCGATTAACGGTGTTGTGATGGACCGGCAATGGAGTCCAAAGGATATGATGTGCTCGCTGAGCAGGAAGCGGCGAAATTGCCTGCGGACAATCCCGTTTGTTGGTATCTGAAAGCGATTATCAACAACCGAAAGGGAGAAATGGGGTTTGAAGAAGCAAAAACTGTCTGATAAACTGCTTCAAGCTGGATGAAAATATATAGCGATCTCTGCCTCGGACGGGGACATAGGAAAAGATTTGTATGAATACACAATGGATATGTATTCCATGTCTAAAGAAATGTGATAAAGGAAGTAACTCATGAAAGGATTAAGAATCTATCTGTTTGCATTCTTGGCTTGTGTCGCTTTGGATGAGGCCACAGCGCAACAGGATACGGCTACCGTGCAGCCTTCGTTCAACGCACTAAACTATTCGTTACAGAAAAGGTATCATCCGGGGATAAGATACAGTTCGAACGCAAGAAAGGTACGCTGAATTTATTTGTCTCTGCTTTTGCGGGATTCGATAAGCTTCTTTCCAGAGAAGAAACTGATTTTGCGGTAGGATCTTTCTTTGGAGCGTCTGTCGGAAAGAATGTTTCGCGGGTCAGTACTTTGGGGGGCACTTTTGGAGGAAGCTATACCCGTAATTTTAATCATGCCCGATTGACCCGTTGGGGGCTGAACTGGATTATATATTCAATGTATCTACGTTCATTGCCGGCTATAATCCGGGGAGGATGTTCGAAGTGTCTACAGTTTCCGGACTCGGTTATCAGTTAGCGTTTCTTGAAAAGCAAAGCGCTCATGTGGGCGAGTTTCATTTGGGATTACAGTTCAGGCTTCATACTAGTCCTTCCTTTGACTTTTATCTGGAACCGAGGGCAATGATACAGACAGACGGCATGAGTCGGATGATTCAGCATAACTGGCACAAGTACGATTTGTCTTTGGTGCTACAGCTGGTTTGACGTATCGTTTTCAGGCGGCACCGCTGACATCCCGTATGAAAATGCTGGACGGGGACGGTTTGGCGGACAATACGTTTGTCAGTTTTGCGTCGGGTATGCAGATGCAACTCTCGAAGATGACTAGTGATATCGGTACGTTGAAGTCGGCAGGTCCTGCTTTCTCCCTCTCTTTGGGAAAATGGTTGACGCCTGCTTTTGGTATCCGGCTTTCTGGTTTCTCTTCTGCTGACACGTGGCATGAACAAAGAAAGGAAGCTATTTATTGAAGGACGATGGGGCCAAAGGTCCCTTTTATGAGATGGCTACTTATACCGGCGGGCGATTGGAAGGAATGTTCAAACTGCTTTATTTCTTTAACGGCCGGCAGACAGATGCTCCTTTCGACATCAATTTGCTGGCGGGTGGTGAGTTCGGCCACATGCGGAAAGAAAATGATGATACTCCCGTGAAATGTGGTTACACTGGTTTTACGGGTGGCGCACAGTTTAAGTTCCGGCTGACGGACTATCTGGCATTCTTTGTGGAACCGCACACCAGCCTGATCTCTTATTCGCTCAATCAGACATCGGAATCCGGTAAAAACTATCGGGAGAAATATAGCGACTATTTATTCAATCTGAATATCGGATTGGAAATACGCCGTTCTTCCGCTGTTCATATCGCAGAGCGTTCGTTGAACCGGGAACTTTTCAACCGTCTTATTTTGTTTCAGTGGGGCGGGAGGATGCCTTCCTTTGCAGCTCCGGCGTTATACGATGCAGAGAAAAATCGATTATATAGCAAGTGCTTCTGTCGGACGTCATCTGACACCGCTTTCCAGTTTTCGTGTGACGGGAGATTATAGCCGTTTCTCTGTCAGTACATTGTCGGGAGATGTGGATTATGGGCTGGTAAGTGTAGGTGCAGATTATCTATTCAATCTTTCCAATTGCATGGCAGGGTATGTTCCTGAACGTAAGTTCGACTGTTATCTGTTAGCCGGTCTTGTGGGTGCGGTTCGGACGAAGCCGGAAGTTGTTTCGGAAGATTTATCCGGTGAATGGGGTAAAAGTCGCTTTGTTGTAGGGGGAGATTTGGGACTTCTTTGTTCTTATCGGCTAAATCAGTCGTTTGGGGGTTATCTGGAACCGAAGGTACGTTTTTATGGAAGTAAATTACTGCCTCATGAAAATCTAAGCGGCTCGGATGCGATGATGTCCGTGCAGGTGGGAGCCTTTTATCATTTTTAAAATGTTTGCCCGGATGGATGATAATTAGGTTTGTAAATAGTAACTTTGCGGCATGGCACAAGAAATAGAACGTAAATTTTTAGTTATCGGTGAATTCAAGTCTTCGGCTTTTGCGCAGAGTCATATTGTGCAGGGGTATATCAGTAGTGCTCGCGGGCGTACTGTCCGGGTTCGTATTCGGGATGAAAAAGGTTATCTGACAATAAAGGGAGCTTCTAATGCTTCCGGTACCAGTCGTTATGAATGGGAAAAGGAGCTGGCCTTATCAGAAGCAGAAGAATTGATGAGGCTTTGCGAACCGGGGATTATTGACAAGACCCGTTATTTGGTACGTAGTGGCAAACATGTATTTGAAGTCGACGAGTTTTATGGTGAGAATGAAGGACTTATTGTGGCAGAAGTAGAGTTGGAATCGGAAGATGAGGCTTTTGTAAAACCCGACTTTATTGGTGAGGAGGTAACGGGCGACATACGCTACTATAATTCACAGCTAATGAAAAAACCGTATAAAACGTGGTGAGCGTTAACAAATAAACCGTATATTTGTTCTTATATAAAAAAGAGAGCAGTGTATGGATATGGAACAGTTGTACAGCTATGTGCCGCGTGAATTGGTTACTTTTGTTTTAGTAACCTTGTTTTCTTTATTAATTGGACTTTCGCAACGTCGAATCAGTCTGAAGCGTGAGGGGGAGACTACTCTTTTCGGAACTGACCGCACCTTTACCTTTATTGGTATACTGGGTTACTTGCTTTATATCTTAGACCCTACGGATATGCGTCTGTTTATGGGAGGTGGAGCGGTATTGGGATTGCTGTTGGGATTAAACTATTATGTAAAGCAATCACAATTTCATGTTTTTGGTGTAACTACCATCATTATTGCCCTGATTACTTATTGTATGGCTCCTATCGTAGCTACCCAACCTTCTTGGTTTTATGTCATGGTAGTTGTGACTGTGCTCCTGCTGACTGAACTCAAACATACTTTTACGGAGTTTGCGCAACGGATGAAGAATGATGAAATGATTACGTTAGCCAAGTTCTTGGCTATCAGTGGTATTATATTACCGATGCTTCCGCATAAGAATCTGATTCCGGATATTAATCTTACTCCTTATTCTATTTGGTTGGCAACGGTAGTAGTATCCGGCATTTCCTATCTCTCTTATCTATTAAAAAGGTATGTATTCCATGAATCCGGAACGTTAGTTTCCGGTATTATTGGTGGATTATACAGCAGTACGGCTACGATCTCGGTACTTGCCCGTAAAAGCCGAAAGGCCTCTGAACAGGAAGCTACTGATTATGTTGCTGCCATGCTGTTGGCTGTCAGCATGATGTTTCTACGATTTATGATACTGATACTTATTTTCAGTAGAGAAATCTTTCTGTCTATTTATCCATATCTATTGATTATGGCTGTAGTCGCAGCTATTGTTGCCTGGTTTATCCATTCCCGGCAAAAACGGCCGGAAGACCAGCCTGCTGAAACAGAAGAGGATGATAGTAGCAACCCGTTGGAATTTAAAGTTGCTTTGATTTTTGCCGTACTCTTTGTGATATTTACTTTCTTAACTCACTATACGTTAGTGTATGCGGGCACAGGCGGATTAAATCTCTTGTCTTTTGTTTCCGGTTTTAGTGATATAACTCCTTTTATATTAAACTTGTTGCAAAATACAGGCAGTGTGGCTGCATTGATAATTACTGCTTGTAGTATGCAGGCTATCATTAGTAATATAATGGTAAATATGTTCTATGCTTTATTCTTTGCAGGGAAGGGGAGTAAACTTCGTCCTTGGATTTTGGGAGGATTCGGTGTGGTAATTGCTTGTAATCTTGTTTTGTTGCTGTTCTTTTATATTTAAGAAAAGGGAGCAATTGCTCGTTTTTCATTGGTCTTAGTTCTAGTAATCTGCTATTTTGTCGAGTATAGTCGATAAAATAGAAGTGTTTTTATCGACTATATTCGATAAAAATAACATATATTTGTCGAATATAATCGATAATGTAAAATGAATAAGGAACTGATAAAAGGATTGATAGCTGAATATCAGCAGTTTGTAAAGGACGTGTCATTCGTGAAACGTGCGATGACTCTATCTGATAACTTCAATTATGTCTTTGTAGGTTTACGTCGGGTTGGGAAGTCTTATTTGATGTATCAGCAGATACATCATTTGATAGAGGCAGGTATTTCACCGGAAGAGATTCTTTTCTTTAATTTTGAGGATGAGCGAATAGCTGGTATGGATACAGAACATCTTGATATGATAAAGAGATGTTATGAAGAGATGTATTCTCATCGTCCTATATTTTTTTTAGATGAAATACAGATTGTACCGCATTGGGAACAATTTGTCCGACGGCTTGCCGATCAGAAGTATAGGGTTTATGTAACAGGGAGCAATGCTAAGATGTTGAGTAAGGATATAGCTACTACTCTAGGGGGACGTTTTATGATTCAATACGTCTATCCTTTCTCGTTTCGTGAGTATTTGTCATCTAACGGTGTTCAATTAGATAAGCTTTGGATTTATAAGAACCGTTCGGAGGTAGTCCGACATTTCGATACTTACTTTCGTTTTGGTGGTTTACCTGAACTGTTAGTGGCCGAGGGACAAGAGAAACGACAATGGCTGAGTAGTCTTTTTAATAAGATATTCTTCGGTGATTTAGTGGCTCGTTATTCTATTCGAAATGATATGGCGTTAAAGGTACTCATTCGAAAACTGGCTGAAAGCGTGAAGCAGCCTTCTTCTTTCACTCGTCTGGCTAATTTAGTATCTTCCACAGGCAAGAAGATTACCACTGATACTATTATAGACTATTTGAATTATCTGGAAGATACCTGGATCATGTTTTCCTTAGAAAACTATGCTAGTAAGTTGGCCGATAAAGTGTCCAATAAAAAATATTATTTTATGGATAATGGAATACTTAGTCTGTTTTTAATGGATCCGGAAACTTCTTTATTGGAAAATCTCGTGGCAGTTACATTAAAAAAACGGTATGGCGATGATTTATATTTCTATCATCGGAATATAGAAGTAGACTTTTATCTGGATGAAGCACATAAGGCAATACAGGTATCATATAGTTTAAAAGATCCAGAGACTCGAAAACGAGAAGTGAATGCCTTACTGAAACTTGCAGAAAATGTGGCAGTGGATGATTTGTGTGTTATTACCAGAGACGAAGAGGAAATGATCGTAGAAGGAGAAAAGACGATTCGGGTTGTGCCGGTGTGGAGGTGGTTGTTGGATGATGAAGAATGAAAGTTTGTTTTTTATTTGCTAAGTTCCTCTTATTATAAAGAGAGAATAGTACGTGGATATGGAACAGTTGTATAGCTGTGTGCCTCATGAATTAGTTACGATGTTTTTAGTGACTTTGTTTTCTTTATTAATGTTACTTGTCATATTAAAGTATGTTTGATATAAAGTTGAAAACGTGAAATATCTGCTATCTGCAACATTATGTTGCATTGGCTATTGGTGCCTTTGGCATTTTTTTTGTTGCAGATGGCAGATAAGGTGAAAAGATTTACAGTGTATCCTAAGCTTCTTTCCGATGATTCATGATTATTATACTATAGATTGCAATAACTTGATATTTCCTATTGGAACCATGCTTTTTCATCGTATTTAGCTTCCACTTCTGACTCAATATCGGGCGGAAGATTATGAAAGAAATCAATGTGGGTTTTCTCTTCCAGCTTATCTATAGACATAGCATAGCTCTTGATAGTGGAACTTGGGTCATAATCAAATTGATTCACGTAATACGCCATTCCCTGTGTGTATTGCCCATTTTGGTATAAAAGAAGAGCTATAAAATAGAAACGTGGAACAGCAACATGATTTCCCGTATATTTTATTTCTTCGTCATCTATATACCCTCCTTTAACAACGTATAACGTATCATTATCTCCTAATTTATGTACAAAATCATTCTTTCCATTTGGAGTTTTATTGATTGTTCGAATTTGGTCCAGAATCCAGTATTGAAAGCTGTTGATTGGGGGCTCATATTTGAATAATAGAAAGTTTGTTTGTTTGCTTCTAGTGAGTATGTACGATCGTATGATGCACATAAATGTCCTCTACTATATTCTTTATAGTCTTTTCATAAGTCCTATATTCTTCGGGTATTTTTTATCGTACATCCAGGCTTCAGTACGAGATACATTGGATATTTTAGTTTTACTATCAAAGTAAATGCGACCCAGCGTGCATGCTTTTTGAATAATCATATTCCATACTATATGTTATAATTTCTTTCCCTTCTATGTTTGTAGTATGTGTTATGAATTGATTCATGCTTCCACCTTTCAACTTCGGAATTTCAATCCTCCCTGCATATCCAGAAGGTTTTCAGGATCCGGGTCTGGATCCGATTCGAACCATCGCCTGCTAACTGTTTGAGTGTAAATTGGGCTTCTTCTTTTCCGGAAGTGATTATAATAATAACACTTCGTTCAGCTCCGGTATTTGCTTTCATATATCCACTGATAGAGCCATTTCCATTGCCAGATGCTCTACTCAATGTACACCAAGTCTCACTGCTTGAAGCCTGCCATGTGCCATCAGCTTTTACACGGATGATAAATCCGCCTCCATTTGCATTGATTTGCGTTTGGTCAATAGAGGCAATTCCTTGATTGGTATTGCCCGGATTGTCCGGAAGTTCAGGCGAATCCTGCTCACTACATGAGATTGCAGTGCTACAGGCTATGAACAGGATGAATAGTTTAAATAATGCTTTTGTCATTTCACTTCTTTAATTAGATAAATAATAGTAGGCAAGTGATCGCTATACCCATTTAGCCATACACCACCTGCTTGCGTCCGTTTAGGATAACCTTTGTATTTCCCTTTTTTGGAACATAAAATCACGGCGGAAGATTTCATGTTTATAGAATTTCAGTGTACTGCGATCAGTGCCCAATAAATTCCCGGTGAATACGATTTGATCGAACAAATTCCATTTGCCTTTGTACATCAGAGTTCCGTATCCTTTTTCAAAGTATCCCACCAAGGATTGTACAAATCTGTAGGTCCTACATCAGCAGGCTTACGTTTAGCTCCAAGTGCTACGGCCATACTTTTATCCATCGGGTCGTCATTCATATCCCCATGATGACAATTTTGGCTGCGGAGTCTTCCCTTAACAGTGAGTCTTTGATCGCTCTAACCTGCTCCCCTGCGCGTTCACGCGCCGGAGAAGCTGCTCTCGAAGGCCAGTGATTGACGATAAAGTGCATTTTCTCACCTGCGATATTACCGCTGGCAATCAGGAAACCACGTGTCTTATGCACCGTATCATTGATATATACATAAGGTACGAGTTTACTATTTGTCAGTTCAAACAATTTGGGATTATAGAAAGAAAGCACAGTCCACACCACGTTGGTCTGCTCCTTCGTAGTGAACATATTGGTACCCTCTGTCCGCTAAAGCAGGTTGTTTCAGTATGTCCTCCAATACTCTGTAATTTTCGATTTCAGAAACGCCGATAATGGCGGGACCCATTGGTAACTTGTCGGTACTTAACATACTTAATATTTCCGACATGTTTTTCAGCTTAGCCTTATACTTCATCGTATTCCACTGATTAGTACCGTTAGGAAGATACTCGTAGTCATTCTTACCTTCATCATGAATGGTGTCAAACAAATTCTCCATATTGTAGAACGCTACACTGTAGAGGGCAAATTTCTTTTCTTGTCCGTAGGCCATGAGGACAAAAGAGCGAGTACACCTAAAGTCATTAAGCTTTTTCATCTTTAAAATTGATTTTAAAAGTGGGTAATTTGTCATTTGTATGACAAATATCTAAAAGAAAACGGAAAAACCACCCTTGCTAGTTACTTTTTGCAAAAACATTGTTATATATAAAATTCTTTGTTATTTTGCGTAACAACATATTTCTTTTATGTTGCAAAATGAAAGACCAATTAACATTAATATAAATTAAATTATGAAACAACGACTAGGGTTAGCGATCGTGCTATTTTGCTTAATGCCAGCACTTTTGCGCAGCAAAGGCAAAGCAAAACGCCCGTGAGGACAATGCTTCTTTCATGTTTACAGAATCACAATTGAATGAGGATGATGATGCAGCACAGAGCACATCTGCATTGGTCACTTCTAACAATGATGTTTATCTGTCAAATGTAGGTTATCTGTTTAGCCCAATGAGATTTCGTGTAAGGGGATATGACTCTCAATACAACGATATGTATATCAATGGGATTCAGTTCAATGATGTAGAAACAGGGCGTTTCAGCTACGGATTAATTGGAGGACTAAATGACGCTACCCGTAATAAGGAGGGATCAGTCCTTTCGAAGTTAACAATTTTACTTATGGCTCTATAGGGGAGCAACAAACATTAATTTGCGTGCTAGCCAATATGCAGCAGGTTCCAAGCTGACATTGTCCGGTTGCAATAGAAATTATATTTTAAGGGGAATGTATACTTATTCTACCGGATTGATGAAGAATGGTTGGGCTTTTACCGGTTCAGTAGGCTATCGCTGGGCAAATGAAGGTAACATTGAAGGAACTTTCTATAATGCTTTTCTTATTTTTATCAGCAGAGAAAGTGTTTAATAGCCAGCATAGCATTTCTCTTTCCACATGGGGAGCTCCTACAGAACGTGGACAACAAGGGGCGTCTACTGAAGAAGCTTATTATTTAGCGAATAGTCATTATTATAATCCGAATTGGGGATACCAAAATGGCAAGAAACGTAACGCACGCGTTGTGCGTTCATTTGAACCTTCTGTTGTGGCATCTTGGAATTTTAATATAAAAGATGATATGAAGTTGGTAACTAGTGCCGGTTTTAAATATACCAGTTATGGGACTAGTGCATTGGGGTGGAATGGTAATGCGGCCGATCCACGTCCGGATTATTATAAAAACTACCTAGTTCTGTTTTTAATGTATATAATTCGGTACCTACCGGCGAGCAGTTGCAGCAGTTCAATGACCTGACTGATAACTGGAAAAATAATAAATCTACCCGCCAACTAGATTGGGATATGATGTATTTTGCTAATGAACAGGCAAACGCATTGGATAAGGAAACTTTGTATTATGTGGAAGAGCGCCATAACGACCAGCTGGCGTTTAACTTTAGTTCAGTATTCAATCATACTATAAATGACCACAATAGCTATGTTGCCGGTATTGCTGTCAATTCAACAAAGGGGATGCACTTCAAAAATGAAAGATCTTTTAGGAGGGCAACAATATACTGATGTTGACAAATTCTCTGTTCGTGATTATGGTTTTAATTCATCCGTTATTCAAAATGATTTGGATAATCCGGATCGTCGTATTGGCGAAGGAGATAAGTTTGGGTATAATTACAATATATTTGTAAACAAGCAAAGTGCTTGGTTACGTTATCAAGGTAACAGTGGCTCTTTTAATTACTTTGCGGCAGGTAAGATAGGTTCTACACAGATGTTTCGTGATGGATTGATGCGTAATGGTCGTGCTCCATTGAAATCGTTAGGGAGTAGTGGTACGGCGAAATTCCTCGAAGGTGGTGTGAAAGCGGGACTTACCTGGATTTTGAACGGAAATCATTCTTTCACAGTGAATGCCGGATATGAAGACCGTGCTCCGTTGGCATACAATTCATTTATCGCTCCGCGTATTAAAATGATTTTGTGAAAGACTTGAAAACAGAACGTATTTATAGCGGAGACTTGACGTATAATTTCAATACTCCTGTGGTAATGGGCCGCATTACCGGTTATTATACACGTTTCAAGAATCAGGTAGAGATGGAGGCTTTCTATAATGACAGTGAAGCTCGTTTCACTTATCTGTCAATGAATGGCATCGAGAAAGAGCATTGGGGAGTTGAAGCAGCTGCAACTTTCCGTTTGACTTCCAATTTGTCTTTGACTGCTATTGGTACATGGTCGGAAGCGAAATATATGAATAATCCGGTAGCTACGCGCACTTACGAAAGTGAGAGTGAATCTAACGAAGACCGTGTATATGCGAAAGGTATGCGGGTCAATGGAACTCCGCTTTCTGCATATAGTTTGGCAATAGACTATAATTTGAGAGGATGGTTCTTGAATCTGACTGGTAACTATTATCATCGTGTATATTTGGATTTCTCATCTTACCGTCGGCTTGAGAGTGTGTTGAAGAGTGACAATGAAGGAGCAGTAGATGCTAATGGAAATATAATTGGCATGTCGGTTCCGTCACAGGAGAAACTGGATGGCGGTTTTATGCTTGACGCTTCTATTGGTAAATACATCCGTTTGAAAAATGGAAAGAGTATTAGTTTGAACTTAAGTATGAATAATATCTTAAATAATACGGATTTGCGTACTGGAGGTTACGAGCAGAATCGTGGTGATAACAAACAGAATGGCGAACTTCGTGAATATATGTTTTCTAAGAACTCTAAATATTATTATGCACCGGCTTTTAATGCATTCTTAAATATCGGTTACAGATTTTAAGTATGTGGCTTGGCTAATCAAAAAATAAAGGAAAATGAATATGAAGAAAATATTATCTATAGGATGTGCCGGAATGTTGTTGTGCATTTTAAGTTTCACTTCATGTGTAGATGAACATGATACTCCGGTCAATATCTTTGGCAATAACTCTATTAAAGCAGAGCGTACGACTACCATTGCCAAACTGAAAGAAAAATATGATGCTTTCATTGATGCAGATAAGAATACCTATACTGCTGTGGAAGGTGAAACGCGTATTGAGGGGGTTATCATAGGGGATGATGAAAGTGGAAACTTTTACAAACAACTAGTTGTGGCTGATGAGACGGGAGCGATTATGGTTGACATAAATACTTCCGGACTTTATGCTTACTGTCCGGTAGGACAAAAAGTGATTATTGATTGTACCGGTCTGAAAATCGGTAATTATGGTAAATTAGGTGCTATTGGCAGTGCTTTTAATGGTAAAATTGGTAACATGTCCGAAGCTACATGGCGACAGCATGTGCGTTTATTAGGTAAGCCACAGTTGTTTTATGAACAATTGAAGCCTCTTGAAATCACTTCTGCGACAGATTTATCAGCGATAAACCTGAAGGAGGCTCCTATCTTAGTGACATTTAAGAATGTAACATTGCCGGATGCCGACGGAACGAAAGCATACGCTCCGGAAGAGGATGTGGCTAATGTAAAACTTACTTTTGTTGAACGTAGCATACAATATGCCGATGGAACAAAGTGTGCTGCTGCTTTACATACCAGTATTTATAGTAATCTCTCTGCAGAAGTAATGCCGCAGGGTACTTTGAATATCACTGGAGTGATGACTCGCTATAACAATGCTTGGCAGTTGGTCATTCGTACTCTTGATGATGTAAAACGTAATAATTAATAAACTAACAATACACAATTATGAAAAAGATTCTAAATGCTTTATTTCTGACACTGCTTACTGTGTTCACATTTAGTTCATGTAGTGATGTTCCGTCTCCTTATGATATATTGGGAGAAGGTGATGTTCCGGAATTGACGGGGGATGGTACGAAAGAGAATCCATATGATATAGCTAGTGCTAAACAAAAACAAGATGGCTCTATTGCATGGGTGCAAGGATATATTGTTGGTACTATAGAAAAATATACAGATCCTTCTGGAAGTGCAAAATTTGCAGCACCATTCACTGCTAAAAATAATTTATTGATTGCTGCCAGTGAAACAGAAACTAACATTAAAAATTGTGTTGTTGTACAATTAGTTTCAGGTACCGATTTATATACGAAATTAAATCTAGTAGATAATGCTGACGCTAATTTACACAAGATTCTTTCTATTCAGGGTTCATTGGAAGAATTTTATGGCTTTCCGGGAGTGAAGAGTACTACTGCGGCAACATTGGATGGTAAAGATGTTGGTGGAAGTGATATTCCAACTGATGAAGATAATCCTTTTGGCTTGGATGCTAGTAATCCATTAAATGAGATTAAGGCTGATTTTGAAGAGCAACCGGATTTTGTGCAAGAAGGAACTTATAATTCTAATTTGAACTATAATTATGCATTGGACGGTTGGAAGAACATAGCATTTGTTGGCGATCGTAAATGGACAGGAGTTGTTTTTAAGGACAATGCGAAGTACATTCAAGCTAGTGCAAATAAAGGTACTGCTGCTACATATACATCTTGGTTTATTTCTCCAGCTTTTACTGTAAATAACATAAAAGATAAAACTGTTTCATTTGATTGTGCAGGTGCTTATTATTATTCGACAACTACTTTAAAGGTTTATTTCTTAGAGTTGGTTGATGGAGTAATGCAGAAGATAGAGATACCTGTTGCAGGTATACCAACTTCTGGAGATAATTTTGTATGGACTAAGGGGCTTGAGATAAATTTGGATTCTTATTCTGGGAAAATAGGTTTTATCGGATTTGAATATGTGGCTGAAGGTGGTGCAAGTAAATCTACAACCTATCAAATTGATAATATTAAGTCTGGAAAGAGTGAACAAGGTGGGGAGGATGAAAATGTTGTAATTGTAACTAAAGATACTCCTTATGAAGAAACTTTTAAATCAAGTTTTGGTAAATTTACAATAGATAATAAGGAGTTAGGAGGCTTGGAGTCTGTTTGGACAATTGACGCTGACTATGACTGTGCTTTGGCATATGCTTACAATGGTACTAATGCTGTTGCTGCTGAAAGCTGGATGATTTCTCCAATAATTGATCTTGCATCTATTCAAGCTACTGATGATATATCTTTGACATTTACTCAAAAATCTCAAAAAAAGGGAAATGCTGAAGAATATATGTTGAAGGTCAAAGATGTAACTTCTAATAGTGCTTGGCAAGCAATAGAATTAAATCAACCTGCAGCAAGTTTTACACCAACTTTGACAGATATTGATTTGAAACCTTATGCTGGAAAGAAAATTCAGTTTGCTATTGTATATAAAAATGCAGTAACTGAAGGAACTCCTAATAAATGGGAGATTACGAATTTGAAAGTTAGTGTTAAACCGGTAGTTTCAGGTGGAACTAAAGAAGATCCTTTAACTTGTGCTGAAGTGATTGCTTTGGCGGGTAATGTTTCTAGTGACTATTATGTAAAAGGATATATTGTAGGGGAATCGACCAGCTCTACAAAGGAAACTTTGTGGCTCCATTTACTCAAGGTACAAATCTCATTATTGCGGATTCTGCAAATGAGACTGATTATACAAAATGTGTTTCTGTTCAATTACCTAGTGGTGATTTACGTACAGCTTTGAGTCTAAAAGAGAATGCTGGCAATCATAAGAAGCAAGTATTGTTGAATGGAACTTTGGGAGTAAAATATTGCGGCTTATATGGAATCAAGCCTGCTAAGTCCTATGAATGGGTTGAATGATGATATAATATAGGTTGTTGTATAAAAGCTCGCGTGGAATCAACGCGAGCTTTTAAAGTCTAAAGAGAGTATAAATGAAATATCCTTTATTTAAATATCATATATGCAGAATAATGTAGGAACATGTCTTTTATTATCTTTATGTGTTTTATTTTTCTCTTGTAGTAAAGATGATAATGAAACTAACGCAAGTAATTTCGCCACCGGCATCGTAGAACTCCCAGCCTTACGTAATGGTGCAAACGATGTGTTTATAACTCATTCCACCACATTCAATGGACAGAAAGTAACCTCTTTCAGTATGGAATACGATAAGAGTAAGAAACATTCCCGTTGGATTGCGTTTCGATTTGATAATCAAACAAGACAGCAAAATGTATCACGTAGTGACGAACCTTTGCGGCAGACCCTTCTATCCCTATTCAGTATCAACGAACTTCGAGTGATTTTGGAAACCGTTTTGGCTACTATCGTGGTCATATTTGTGCTTCTGCTGATCGGCTTTATTCGCGTGAGGTAAATGAACAGACTTTTATTACACTAATATGAGTCCTCAATCGTGGAATTTCAATGGCGGAATTTGGTTATCCTTAGAAGGTAAGGTGCAATCATGGGGGCGTAGCTGTACAGCTTCAGATACTTTGTATGTGGTAAAAGGCGGAACAATTGATAAGGAAGAACAGATTAGGGGATACATTAATAATGACCTTAGCAAACCTATTCCTAAATATTATTATATGGCTTTATTGTTTAAAAGGAGAATCATTTAAAGCCATAGCTTTTGGTTGGAACACTCCGATACTTCTAAATCAACCAAACTTGTTGACTGTGCATTATCAATAGATGAACTGGAAGAAAAGACAGGAATTGATTTCTTCCGAATCTAAATGATAATTTGGAAAATGCGCTTGAGGCTACGTATTCAACAAAAGCGTGGCCGGATTGGAATAAGATCACCCGTTAATAACTTTAGTGCTCATATACTCCGGTTTTATAAATCAATTACACAAAGGTAATAAATTTCCGGGTACTTGTACTTCATTGCTTTTAAAAGAGGAAAGTATAAGTATAGTTGCTTTTAACTGAATGAGGAGGTGTAGAAAACAGTACGTACTGTTTGAAGTCTATATTTTAATGCCTATATTTGTCTACATTTCAATTTTATAAGAATAGGCATTATGGATACTACTTTCAGAATATACCCGATAGGGATACAGAATTTTGAAGACTTACGCAATAATAACAACGTTTATGTAGATAAGACGGAGTTGATTTATCGTTTGGCTAATACCAATAAGGTTTATTTTTGAGTCGTCCCCGTCGTTTTGGAAAAGTTTGCTGGTGTCCACTCTTGATGCTTATTTTCGGGGAAGAAGGACTTGTTTCAAGGTTTGGCAATGGAGCGTTTGGAGAAAGAGTGGAATGTCTATCCGGTGTTGCACCTTGATTTCAGTATGACAAAGTACACAGCACTTTCCGACCTTTTGGGACAGTTGAATCTGAACCTATACGATTGGGAAAAACTCTATGGAAAGGAAGAAGTAGAAGGTACGCCTGCGGAACGTTTCCGGGGAGTGATTCGTCGTGCTTATGAACAGACGGGCAAACCGGTAGTAGTACTTATCGACGAATACGATGCTCCTTTATTAGACAGTAACCATTTGCCGGAACTGCAAAATGAACTTCGAGAAGAAATGCGGAAATTCTTTAGTCCCTTGAAAGCGCAAGGAGAATATCTTCGTTTCCTTTTCCTGACAGGTATTAGCAAATTCAGTCAAATGAGTATTTTCAGTGAACTGAATAATTTGCAGAATATCAGCATGAGAGATGATTATAGTGCTATCTGTGGCATAACCGAACGGGAATTGCGTACACAATTGAAAACTGATATTGAAATGATGGCACAGGCTAATAATGAAACCTACGAGGAGGCTTGTACGCATTTGAAGCAGCAGTATGACGGGTATCATTTTAGTAAAACAGTGAAGATATTTACAATCCATTTAGTTTGTTTAATGCATTTGCTCAAAAGAGCTATGAGAATTTTGGTTTTCTACCGGGACACCTACTTTTTAATTAATATATTGCAGCAGAGTAATTTTGATATTCGCGAATTGGATGGTGCAACGGCTACTGCAGAACAGTTTGATGCGCCAACGAGTGTTATTACCGATCCTCTTCCTGTACTTTATCAAAGCGGCTATCTTACCATCAAGGGATATGATCCGGAGTTCCAACTCTACACATTGGCTTATCCTAACAAAGAAGTGCGGAAAGGATTCATAGAATCTCTTATGCCCGCGTATGTGCATTTACCTGCCCGTGAGAATACCTTTTATGTAGTCTCTTTTATCAAGGATTTGCGTGCCGGAAAACTGACCGAATGTCTGGAGAGAATAAGGTCTTTCTTTGCTTCAATTCCCAATGATTTGGAAAATAAGCAGGAAAAACATTATCAGACAATTTTCTATTTGTTGTTCCGTTTGATGGGGCAGTATGTAGATACAGAGGTGAAAAGTGCAATCGGACGGGCAGACGTGGTAGTAAAGATGCAAGATGCCATTTATGTCTTTGAATTTAAGGTAGATGGAACTCCGGAGGAAGCACTGGAGCAAATAAATAGTAAGGGGTATATTATTCCTTATCAGCCTGATCATCGGAAAGTTGTAAAAGTAGGAGTTAACTTCGATAGTGCGACAAGAAGTATTGGTGATTGGAAAATTGTAGAGGAAGTATAATTCTTTCTCTCCCTATTGATTTTGTCAATACCTCTTTCAACCTATCACCATCGTTCTGAAACTCTTTATTCATCGTATTTACAGAGTGGTGATAGATTGAAAGAGGATTTTTATTTTTATGTATGAGAGAGCTTGCTGGCGCAGTCTGAAAATTGGGGGATTTGATTCAGGATAATCACTCCTTAAAAATAGATTTATTCGGTACGGAAATGAGCTAAATGATAATTTTGCGGAGTGCCCTGAAAGGGCTTAATTATATAGCGTAGGGCAACGCCCTACGTAAAAACGACAATCTGAATTTGCGCCCTGAAAGGGCATAATTGTATACAGTTCCGCCCTTTCAGGGCTTGTGGCTGGTGTGTTTTTTTCGTAGGGCGTTGCCCTACGCTATGTAATTAAGCCCTTTCAGGGCACCCCAATAAATATATAATTGTAAGGCTTTCAGCCTAACTGCTAAATTCCCATTTAATTAAGAACTGTACTGAAATGAACTAAACTAAACTAAACAGTAGCTTCCAATAGTCAGTAAGAGATAACCTGTCTTAATACTGTATTTAGTTTCCTGGCTTTTATAAATAATAATTAGATCTGCACTTCAGTTTTCGTTCCACTTAAGTCGAACGATAGAACCACTTAAGTTGAACTATCGCTCCACTTAAGTGGAACGAAAACTCATTAGGGAACAAAGAAAATAATAGTTCTAAGAAGAATTACTAAAAACTGTATTGCGTTAGATTAGTCCTTATAACTATGAATTTAGCTCAAAACTGCATAGAAACGAGTTAAACGGTGCGCTAATGAATGGGTCAAGGGTGAGGGATGGTGAGGGTGGATTTATAACTTTCGTATTTTTTTTTATAGATAAAAAAGGAGATAGTATAGAAAATAATAAAATAAAAGGTTATAAATCTACCCTCACCACCCCTCACCCTTGACCCATATCTTATAATAAAAAGATAACGGGGAATCTTAAAAACTCAATCGTCTTTTTCTGATTTACCACAACGTTTCCAGAATACTCCATTATTTTATTCAAAACAGTGCAGGAATGAATCAAATTTTAGGGATATGGCTGTCCTGAACCAAATCCTCCAAGAATTACAATTGAGTCGGCTTGTTGAATATACATAACTTCCAGCATTTATTTCCATATTTCCACCACATTTAAAAAAATATGTATATCTTTGTCATACGCTTTCTGCTCATCAGCGTGATGAAACTAGTAGAAGGCGATATATATTACTAAATGGAATATGTAATGTATTGTCTCTCCCACTCGAAACTTAGCAATTTCATATAGAGGAGAGATGATTCAACAGATATTCCACGCGAACGGCTTATATCAACATATCCGTTGGAGATGTGTTATATATAAACGATTGGCGTGGATGTCTGTTGTTATCATTGTCTTTCTATAGGGTATGCTAAGACCTCGAGTGGAGATAATGGTGCAACAGCATTCACGTCTTTTTTGTGTCCGGTCGGTTATGATTACCCCAAAAGTCTAACCTAAACAATTCCCCGTCCGCCCGAAATACAGAAAACGTGAATGCCCGTTGCTCCACATAAACAAAATAATACTCCATTTTTATTGTGGAACACATTAAAACAAAAGCATTATGCCAAAATGGATTAGCGTAGAAGAAGCGGCGGCCAAGTATGGAATCAACAAAGAAGTAATTTGGCTTTGGGCGGATATGAAAAGATTCCCGATGTCGTATGAGAAAGGTATCACCACTGTTGATGAAGAAAGCCTTATCGGATTCCTGCATCAGAATAAGGATCGAGTTACAGCCGAGTATATCGACACATTGGAAGACCTATGTATTGAAAAAGCAAATATCTGTAACTTATATGCTGAAATTATTGGCTATCAAGACAAAGAACTCTTGTATCAAAGAGAGCAAATAGCTCGAATGAAAGAGATACAAACAGCTATGAAAAGGCAAAACAGCCGGCTTCCGGGATTGTGAGAAAGTGTTCACGAAATATGAAGAGAACTTTAGTACTTGCTGGGTTGGAAGAATCTGCGCTCACTTAAGGCGGCTGATATGGTTGATACGACGGTAAATACCATTCTATCTTCTTTTAAATAAGGAATAACCGATACCGTTGAGCGGAAATGTCTAAAAGTACTCTTGAATAGAAAATTTAAAGATGCCCATGAATAGATATATTTAAAGATATCCCTAAACAGAAATGTTTAAAAATACTAGAAATATACTGTAGTAAGATTTTTTATCCATTCGTTTTATATTCTTAACTCCGAAAAATTCGTAAGTGTAGATAAACCAACTACTTTTGGCTCTCGAATTTGCAGCATTTTTGAATGTCTTGCGTCTAATAAACATAAACTAATATATTTCTAGTCATGAAACACAGACTGTTACTACTAATTCTATTCGTATTTGCTATCTCCGTGGCGGGGTGGGCACAAAAATCCACAGCTCCTTCTTATACAGTCAAAGGAGTACTTATTGATTCTTTAACACAAGAGGGAGAACCGTATGCTACCATCAAAATAGCAAAGAAAAATGCTCCGGATAAAGCAGTCAAGATGGCGGTGACTGGGGCGAATGGTAAATTTCAGGAGAAACTGAATGTCGCTGCGGGCAATTACATCATCACTATTTCTTCGATTGGTAAAGCGCCGATAGTAAAGGAATTTACTCTAAAACCGTCCGTGAAGGAGGTTGACTTGGGTACAATGATTTCTTCGGAAGCCAATAACGTATTGAAAGGAGTGGAGGTAGTTGCACAAAAACCTTTGGTAAAGGTAGATGTGGATAAGATTGAATATAATATTGAAGATGACCCGGACTCAAAATCGAACAGTATATTGGAGATGCTTCGGAAAGTGCCTTTGGTAACGGTGGATGGAGAAGACAATGTACAGGTAAACGGCAGTAGCAGTTTCAAGATACATGTAAATGGAAAGCCCAATAATATGATGAGTAATAATCCGAAGGAAGTACTGAAAAGTATGCCGGCAAACACGATCAAATATATTGAGGTGATAACTTCACCGGGAGCTAAATATGATGCGGAAGGTATCGGAGGTATTCTGAATATCGTCACAGTAGGTTCCGGATTTGAAGGATACACGGCTACTTTCAGAGGAAATGCTAATAATAACGGAGTAGGTGCCGGCACTTACGCAATGGTGAAACAAGGTAAACTGACTGTTTCTGCCAACTATAACTACAATTATAATAATAGCCCGCGCAGCTATTCCGACAGTTACCGCGAAAACTACGAACCGGATAAAGAGAATGAAAAATACCTGGAATCGGAAAGTAGCTCCAAGTCGAAAGGGAATTTCCAGTATGGCAATTTGGAAGCCAGTTACGAGATTGATACGTTGAGGTTGCTGACCGTGGCTTTCGGAATGTACGGCAGCAGTGACAAAAGTAACAGTGACGGAAATACGATTATGCACGGAGCTGACCGACAGGATTTTGCGTACCGTTATAGAACCGACAATCATGGAAAAGGGTCATGGTATTCTATCAACGGAAATATAGACTATCAGCGTACATCCCGAAAAGAATAAAGAACGAATGATTACGCTTTCTTATAAAATCAATTCCCAACCCCAAACGAATGATTCATATAATACTTATCTGGATATCGAGCCTGATGAGAATAAACTGGATATCATCAAAGAATTGTCATTAAAGAGTTTCCATTCGGACGGAAAGACAAATACGATGGAGCAGACTTTCCAGGTGGACTATACTACTCCGATTGGAAAGCTGCATACAATTGAAACCGGTGCCAAATATATTTTCCGACGTAACTCCAGTGATAATCGGTTTTATGAAGCCGAGGGAGCAAGTGAAAACTATGCATATAATGAGAATCGTAGTAGCGAGTACCGTCATTTGAATCATATTCTCTCTGCTTATGCCGGATATACGCTGAAATACAAGGGATTTACTTTCAAACCGGGATTACGTTATGAGCAAACCATACAAGAGGTGAAGTATCTGGTGGGTCCGGGCGAGAACTTTGATTCGAATTTTAGTGATCTGGTTCCTTCCGTTTCCTTGGGAATAAAACTAGGAAAGACGCAGAATTTGCGTGGTGGATATAATATGCGTATCTGGCGTCCGGGTATCTGGAATTTGAATCCTTATTTCGATAATCAGAATCCGATGTTTATCAGTCAGGGAAATCCGAACTTGAAGAGTGAGAAGAGTCATTCGTTCGACTTGTCTTACAGCAGTTTTACGTCCAAGTTCAACATCAATCTTTCTTTGCGTCATTCTTTCAATAACAATGGAATTGAAAGAATCAGCCGCTTGATTACTGATAAAGACGGAGAAATCTTTGAAGGCGGGCATAAAGCTCCCTACGGTGCACTGTATAGCACATACGGTAATATCGGAAAGAGCCGGGAAACAGGATTGAACTTTTATTTGAACTGGAATGCTTCTCCTAAAACGAGAATTTACGTCAATGGACGTGGCAATTATAGCGATTTGCGGAGTCCTGCCCAAGAGTTGCACAATTATGGATGGAATGCTTCTGCTTATGGAGGAATTCAGCAGACCTTACCGGGAAAAGTACGTTTGAGCCTGAACGGCGGAGGTAGCACACCCCGAATCAGTTTGCAGGGAAAAGGTTCAGGATATAGTTATTATAGTTTGGGATTGAGCCGTTCTTTCCTGAAAGAAGAACGTCTTTCTTTGAATATTTATTGCAGCAATGTTCTGGAGAAATACAGAACTTACAATAACCACACAGAAGGAGCTAACTTTATTTCGAAGAGTTCGAGCAAATATCCGAGCCGGTATTACGGTTTCAGTATCAGCTATCGGCTTGGAGAGTTGAAAGCCAGTGTGAAGAAAGCCGCACGAAGCATCGACAATGACGATGTGAAAGGTGGCGGCGGAGGAGGTGGAAACACCGGTGGTGGAGGTGGTCAGTAGACCACTTCCGCACACCGAGATTCCCTCTTATTTCTGTCTCACGTCTTGCTTGTTGGTGTTAAAACCAAGTTTGGTTAATCCGGCCTGTACGTCGGGATGGCTCATGAAGAGTTTCCACAATAATCCGCTCCGGTAGTTTTCGATCATGACAGCAATAGGACCCTGGTCGATAGCCAGATAACGTTGCGGATACCAATTGTCCGTTTCGCTGAAAGCATCGTAGAATCCGAAAGGACCGAACACTTTATCTCCCATACCATACAGATGGCGCATTACCTGCATGGAATATTCCGGTGTATAGACAATGGATGAAAGCGCGGCGGTAGGGGAGATTACTCCTTTGTCCTCCTGCTCATTGGGCGAATGAGCTGCATATCCATCGACGGAATAGCTGGCGGTCAGTCCCCAACAATCCGGTCCGAAACCTTTGTAATGTTTAGGGTTGCGGATGCAGTAAGCACGGTTCACCAGTGTCAGGTTGCGCATTTCGTGGAAGTAGCTGGGGCAATATTCATCTTTTAGTCCCACCGGATCAAGTCCGAGGAAAGAGTATTGAGCCCAGAAAAGCGGTCCGGCTTCGGTGCCCTGATAGCGGAGATGCAACTCGATTCCTTCCACTTTATGCGGAGAAACGATGGCTCCGTTCTGTGCCCAACCGTCATGATAGACAGCCGCAGGTACTCCGTGTGTAGGAGAAGCAGCGGCAAGAATATACATAATCATACATTCGTTGTAGCCGTGTACAGGGAAATTCATTTCCCAGCCATACGTCGGACTCCAATGCCAGTAAAGGACGTTTTGCCCGCCTTGCCGATACCAGTTCCAGTCGACATCCCGCCAAATCTGGTCGATACGTTGGGCGAGGGCTTTCTCTTTCTCGTTTCCGTTGACGTAATATTGGTGTACGGCCAGCAGCCCTTGGATGAGGAAAGCGGTCTCTACCAGATCGCCCCCATTATCTTTTTGCCCGAATGGTTTCACCTTGCCCGTATCACCATACCACCAATGAGGGTAGGCTCCGTGGAAACGGTCTGCCTTTTCGAGGAAAGAAACGATGCGTTCCATTCGTGCCAGTCCCTCTTCGCGGGTGACGTAACCGCGGTCGATTCCCGCAAGGATAGCCATGATGCCGAAGCCGCTGCCGCCGGAAGTGACTACGTTGGCATCGTTTTCTGGATAAACGCCGTCCACATGATAACGTTCGGGAGCCAAGCCGCTATTCGGCTCGGCACCTTCCCAGAAATAGAGGAAAGTCCGTCGCTGGACGGTATCCATCAGGGCGTCGTCCGATAACGAGTCGGTGGCTGCGGAAAGGTTGTTGCTTTTGCTTTTCCCTTTACAGCTCTGGAAAGTCAGGGCAACGGCGGATAGAAATAGTAACATGAGCGGAAGTGCACTCATTTCTATTATTCTTTTATATTTATCGTTCATAATCAAGGTGATAAAAGTTTAGTTTAACGTGAACTTCGCGGTTTTCACATCACGGCTGTTCGTACCGATCATCACTTCAAAGTCGCCCGGTTCGGCAACCAGTTGCAAGTCATAATTATAGTATCGAAGCATTTCCGGAGCAATCTTGAAACGGACAATCTTCATTTCTCCCGGTTCCAGGAATATCTTTTGGAAACCTTTCAACTCTTTGACGGGACGGGTACTGCTACCCACAACGTCGCGGATATAAAGCTGTACCACTTCCGAGCCGGGCCATGTTCCGGTATTGGTAACCTCCACTGCCGCGGTCAACGAACCGTTCATGTCCATGGAAGAATGACTCAAGTCGATGTCACTGTAAGAGAATGTCGTATAAGAAAGGCCGTAACCGAACGGATAAAGCGGATCATTATCCACATCGAGATAGTTGCTGCGGAATTTCTCGAACCATTTGCCATCTTTCAATGGGCGTCCGGTATTTTTGTGCGCATAATAAAGAGGTATCTGGCCGACATTCTTCGGGAAAGTCATAGTCAGTTTACCACCCGGATTGACGTAACCGAAGAGGGCGTCACCAATGGCGTAAGCGGCTTCACTACCTCCGAACCATACATTCAGAATGGCAGGCACATGCTCCTGTTCCCAGTTCAGCGTAAGCGGACGTCCGGTGAATAACACCAGTACCACCGGTTTGCCTGTCTTTAAAAGTTCTTTCAACAGATTCTGTTGTACGTCGGGAATATTCAAGTCTGTACGACGGCTGCTGCTTTCACCGCTCATTTCAGAAGATTCGCCTAGCGCTGCGATGATGATATCCGACCGACGGGCTACGTTCAATGCTTCGTCCAACAACTGTTGGTCGGTGCGGTTGTCACGGTTCAGGGAACGGCCGAACATCGTTGCCCGTTCTTCGTAACTTGCATCACTAATCAGGTTACTTCCTTTAGCGTACATGATATTCGCTTTTCCGGCTGTCATCTCTTTCAATCCTTCTACCAAAGAAGGGCAACGGTCGAGCACAGCTGCTACGCTCCATGTACCCGGCATATTGCTACGGCTGTTTGCCAACGGACCGATTACTGCAATATTTCCTTTAGGGTTGAAAGGCAACAACGGATTTCCGTTCGGATTACCGTCGGGACTGTCATTCTTCAAAAGAACGAAACTTTCTGCTGCAATGCTGCGGGCTGCATCACGATGGGCTTTGGTAAAGATGTCGCGTGCCGGACGTTTCGGATCGCAATATTTATAAGGATTATCAAACAATCCCAGTTTATATTTGGCTTCCAGAATACGACGGCAAGCCGTATTCAACGTTTCCATAGAGACTTTTCCTTCCTGAACGGATTTCTTCAGTGTTCCTACAAAACCCTCGCTTACCATATCCATATCCACTCCGGCATTGATGGCACGGGCAGATACTGTCTGAAGATCACCGATACCATGGTCGATCATTTCTGAAATGCCCGTATAATCAGTTACTACAAAACCGTTGAATCCCCACTGTCCGCGGAGAATATCCGTCATCAGCCATTTATTGGCAGTGGCCGGAATGCCGTCTACTTCATTAAAAGAAGCCATCACGCTGCCTACACCCGCTTCAACGGCTGCTTCATACGGCAGCATATAATCATTGAACATTCGTTGGCGGCTCATATCTACGGTGTTATAGTCGCGGCCGGCTTCGCCTGCCCCATATAACGCAAAGTGTTTTACGCAGGCCATGATTTCGTCATTCCGTTCCATGTTTTTCCCCTGATAGCCGCGTACCATCGCTTCGGCAATCATGGCACCGAGAAACGGGTCTTCGCCACTACCTTCGGATACGCGTCCCCAACGAGGGTCGCGTGAAATATCCACCATCGGGCTGAAAGTCCATGAGATTCCATCGGCACTTGCCTCTACGGCTGCAATGCGGGCAGACTCTTCAATGGCTGTCATGTCCCAGGTGCAAGACAAACCGAGCGGGATAGGGAACATCGTTTCGTATCCGTGAATAACGTCCATCCCGAACAATAACGGAATACCCAGCCGGGAATCTTCCACAGCTTGTTTCTGTACTTCACGTATTTTCTCTACTCCTTTCAAATTGAACAATCCTCCCACTTCGCCTTTCTTGATTTTTGCGGCGATGTCGCTGCTTTTAGCTTGTCCCGTAGTGATCTCTCCGGTGACAGGAAGGTTTAACTGTCCGATTTTTTCTTCCAGCGTCATTTTATTCATCAATACGTCGATGAAACGATCCATATCCTGTGGCGACTTTTGTGCCGACGCGGTTAGAAAACCTGCGGCAAACAACAGAATGGATAGACTTAACTTTTTGTATATCATATTATTATAGTTACTTTTATCTCTATTCATATAAAGTCCTCCTGATGCGTTGAATGTTCGGCACCGAGGAGGACATTGTTCGACACCGAGGAACAGTAGTTTCGGCACCGAGGAAACAACCGTTCGGCACCGAGGAACTTTCTTATTGGTAGTCGGGGTTCTGTACTAACACTCCCTTAGACTTGTCGATCTCTGTCTGCGGCAGTGGAAGCAGTGCGTTTTTGTCCTGATAATTGGTTTTACCGGCTGCGTGCAACACTTCTTTTGCAATGCCCCAACGAACGAGGTCATAGAAACGGTCGAATTCCAACCCTAATTCCACACGGCGTTCGTGGCGGATGGCCTCACGCAATTCTCCCTGATCGGTAGTCGTCACTTTAGGTAATATATTGCTATTGGTGCCTCTGGCGCGTGCGCGTACTTGTTCCAAATAGTCGATTGCTTCACCCGGAATACCTTTTTCATTAGCTGATTCGGCTCCCATCAGCAGTACATCTGCGTAGCGGATCAGACGAATGTTTACCCAAGAATCCTTTATTGGTATATTCTTTACGCAAAGCCGGGTCGGTATAGGCTTTCTTGTTATTGAAGTAAGCACCCATTGCCGGAGAAACCGGAGATTCGCCGTATGGCTCGTTGGTGTTTTCCGGAGTGATAGGCTCGCTGTCCGAGTGGCGGAAGTAGAGTAGGGTGGAGTTTTTGCGTGGATCACCCTGTTCGTAGGCTTGCGCCATGTATTCTGTTGCCATGTGCCATCCCCAGCCCAAGTCCCATTGACCTGCTCCGCGCACACCCTGTACTTCACAGAACTGGCTACCGATAACATCGCTTTGAGGAAGAGCGGCAGTAGCTGTACATTGCAACTCGAATATGGAACCTCCGTTATTTTCACCATCATCCGTGAAAATCTCATTATACGGAGTCTTTAAGTTGTAGAGCCCCTTTTTGATGACATCGGTGGAGGCTGTGTACATATTGTTCCAGTCGTTGCGCATCATATAAGTACGCGCGTGTAAGGAACGGGCAGCTCCCCAAGTCAGTCGTCCGGTGTATTCGCTACTCCATGTTTCCGGCAATGACTCTTCTGCTGTTTTCAGGTCCTTGTCAATTTGCTCATAGATTTTATCAGCGGTTGTCTTCGGGATATTGGCTTCCGAAGCGTCGTTGATTTTGTAAGTCACCAAAGGAACTTCGCCGAAAGCTCTTACCAGATTGAAGTAGCAATAAGCACGGAAGAAAGAGGCCTCTCCCTTATTGATGATGTCTTCAGCTTCTGTTTGTCCGGCTGTCTCTTTTTCTGCAATAGCGGTCAAGAATCTCATTACATTGGTAAATGATGGCATAATTCCTTCCCCAATAAGCACCCAGCAGGCCGTTGGTCGGTGTGTACACAAAGTCGTCGTACATTTCGGCTACATCAGAACCGTCACTGGAGCCATCGCTGGCAATACTTCCTTTTTCCGAATCTTCGGAACGAAAACAGTGGATGGCAAAAGCGGGAGGGCCGGCAGTGACATCATAGTTACGCATCAGCGTATACACATTATAAATCTTACCGTTGACCAGTGCGTTCGGATTGTCATCTTCCGTGAACTGTCCTTGCGGACTACGATCCAGAAAGTCACTACAACTACCTAGAAATAATGTAGTTGAAGTAATAAGGGTTGCAAATATATATTTATTCAGTTTCATATAATGATAGTTTTAAAGATTAAAGTTGTGTTCCGCATGGAAAACTGGCAGTGGCACCTTGTCACTAGAATGTTAGGTTGATACCGAAGGTATAGACTGCAGGTACAGGATAACTGCCGTTATCTACTCCGAATGCGGTGGCAGTTCCTCCAAGTTCGGGAGTATATCCGGTGTTATGTTTCCATGTCTTCAAGTTCTGTATGTTGACATAGACTTTCAGAGCTTGCAGACGTATTTTGGAAATTAAGCTCTTGTCGAACGTATACGCTAACTGTACATTACGGATACGGAAGAAACTGCCGTTCTCAATGTAATAGTCGGAATTGAGGTTGTTGATAGAATGTTTGGTGTTCAGCAACGGTTGGGTGTTGGACGTACCTTCTCCGTGCCAGCGGTCCAAACGTTGTTCCAGGTAGTTGAACTGGGCAAAATTGTAGTTATCCCATGTACGGAAAATCTTGTTTCCGCCTTGTCCCATCATGTCGATGCCTAACGACCAATTCTTGTAGTCTACTCCGAGAGAAAAACCGTAAGTGACCTTTGGAGTCGGGTTGCCTATCATGGTACGGTCTTCCGGGGTGATTTCTCCGTCACCGTTCACATCGGCGAATTTCAGGTCACCGGGGGTAACGGTAGCCAGTGTATTTTTGGGTGATGCGTCAATATCTGCTTGTGACTGATAAACGCCTGCCACTTTGTAACCGTAGAAATATCCGATAGGATAACCTGCCATTGTGTAACTTTGCTGCTTATCTCCGGCAATGATGGAATATCCTTCCTGAACAAGACTTTTTACCTCATTCTTGATAGTAGTCAGGTTGGCACTGACGGAATATCCCCAATCACCAATCTGATCGCGCCAGGTTACAGCCATTTCCACTCCTTTATTCTGAATCTCTCCCAAGTTTCCGATACCGGGGATAGTTCCGGAAATTCCGGGAACTTCGGCTAACAAATCTTTGGTGTTCTTCTTGTAGTAAACACCCTCAAAATGCAAGCGGTTGCGAAGCAGGTTCGTTTCAAATCCGGCTTCCCAGGCTTCTACTTTTTCCCAACGCAGGTTAGGATTAGGAAGATAGGCAAGCTGGTATCCGGGATAAATGATGGACGGTTTACCGAATACGGCCGAATAAGCATTGGTCAATAAGGGTTCGGCAGGATAGGCTTTATCCAGGTTCTGGTTTCCTAACGTACCGTAAGATGCTTTGATTTTCAACATATCCAGCCATTTGATGTCTTTCATAAATTCTTCTTCAGACATCAACCAACCTCCACCCAGTGAGAAGAAGTTCTGCCATTCATTGCCTGTGTAGGAGAAAGCGGAAGAACCATCCCGGCGGAAAGAACCGTTGAACAAGTATTTACCTTTATAGTTGTAGATCACACGTGCAAGTACGGATAACGTGTACTGCGTTCCCATTGAGTACTTCCGTTGGTAGCGGTAGCTGCATCGCCGATGCTGACAAACCATTTGTCCGGATCATCCGGAATAACCAGTCCGACCCCCTGCTTGCGTGCTCCGTCCAATCGGCTCAACGAATTATAATAGGTAGTAAAACCGGCGGTAGCTGTCAGGTTATGATTTCCATTATCAAAGCTGTTGGTGTATGTCAACAGGTAGTCGCTCTGAACTTTGGTTTCATTCTCTTTAAACTGGCTGACCTCGGTCTTGCCTGTTCCCAAAGTAGAGATCCCTCCGTTGACAGCGGCATCGTATACTTTTACGATCGGTGTATACGTCCGTCCGTTGTTCGACGCATAATCCATAGAGAACATTGCTTTGAACGTGAAATGTTTCAGGAAGTCTACCTCACCATAAATGTTACCGGATGCCCGGTAGTTCTCCGCTTTGGTAGTATTCGCTTTCAATTCGACGTCTACCATCGGGTTGTTGATCTGCGCTTTCTGGAATTCGGGCAGAGCCGTATATAATCCGTATTCGTTGTTATACACCGGAGCGATAGGAGTTGCACGTAGGGCATTCAACACCTGTTTGGAATCTGCAGGAAGCATACGTGCACCGTTGAATTGGAAACCGACTTTCAAAAAGTCCGTAATCTTATAATCATTACTTGCGTTGATGGTTACCTTGCTGAATTTCTCATGCTCGATGTTGCCTTGTTCGTAAGAGTAGCCCACTCCCAGGTAGAAACTATGTTTGGGCGAAGCCCCTGTAATACTGATGTTATTGTTTGTAATGAAAGCAGTTTGGAAAATTTCGTCTTGCCAGTCGGTATTGGCATCCCAGCCGGTATAATCGAAAGGGTCATCTTTCTGATTGGCGAGCTGTTCGTTATATAGTTCCTTGAATTGTGAACCATTCACCAGTTTCACTTTATCCACTACTTTCTTGAAACCGAAAGAAGTATTAATATTGACCAGTGTCTGTCCCTCTTTGGCTTTTTCTTTGTGGTAATGATGATGACACCATTCGCACCGCGAACACCGAAGATAGCCAGAGATGACGGGTCTTTCAGGATTTCCATAGATTCGATGTCCTCCGGATTCAGGAAATTGATGTTGTCATTGAATAATCCGTCGACAATGTACAGCGGTTTATATCCGTTGATGGAGTTTGTTCCGCGAATACGGATTTCCGGGTCCGATCCGGCTCGTCCGGAGTTTACAATCTGCACACCTGCCACTTTCCCCTGAAGGGAAGACAGCGGATTCATTGCCGGTTTGTTGGCTAACTCTTCTCCTTTGACATTGGTGATAGAACCTGTCAAGTCTCTTTTCTTTGCACTACCGTATCCGATAACGACTGTTTCGGCTAGTACTTGTGAATCTTCTTTTAAAGTGACATTGATGACATTCTGTGCCCCCACCTTAATGGTTTGCGAAGTCATCCCCACGTATGAAAATGCCAGTACGTCCTCCGGAGTGACAGAGATTGAATATTTACCGTCCATGTCCGTGATGGTTCCGGTGGAAGTTCCTTGTACGAGTACCGATGCGCCGATCAATGGTTCATTGGCAGCGTCCGTCACTGTTCCTGTCACCGTCTTTGTCTGTGCAAAGGCTGATGCAGAGGCCAGTAGCAGGCAAACAAGCGTCATGATGCTCCTTGACCTGATGGCTTTTTTCTGAAGATGTTGTAAAAGTCTAGTCCTCATTGCATTAAATTTTTCCATTTGTTATTATTTAGGTTGAAGTCTTTTTTCTGCTGTCTTTTGGCGAGAGTAACAAAGGAAACAAACGAAATTCAAAAAAGATTTTGGAAAAAAGAGGGAATGGTTGATTTTAACACTAAAAGAGAGGTGACTGTTGAAAAAAGTCAGGCACGAACCGGTGTTGTTCGTGCCTGAATAATGGGATGAGGATTACCCGTTGGGGGAGGTATATCCTATATATACGCTGTTCGTTTTATGATTTCCTGTTTTAAAACATCTGTTCCGCAGTGGTCATACATTGAATGACATCTTCTTTGCTGCCATTGAAAGGACCTGATTTCTCTATTTTTAAAGTTGACATGGCTGCTGCAAAACGTCCTGCTTCTTCGATGCCGGCACCCGATACCCGTTGGTATAGATACCCGATGGTGTAAGTGTCTCCACACCCTGTTGCATCTACCACTTCTTTGGGTTTATATGCCGGAATACGATAGAAGTCTTTTCCGTCGAAAATAAGTGATCCCATGCTTCCCAAGGTGACAAGCACTTCTTTCACGCCCCATTCATATAATTGACGGGCAGCTTCATGCGGATCGGAAAGACTTGTCAGCACTTCCATCTCGTGCTCGTTGACTTTCAGAAAATGGATATATTGCAGAGCCTCCCGCTTATCTATCCAATCCACCGGATAGACGTGGGTGTCACGTACTTCACGTAAATAGCCTTGTGAGTCTACTGCAATCAACCCTTTTTGAGATAGTTCTTTGATTACTTCCAACGAGAAGTCGTCTGCCAGCAGAGAGCCGAGATGGTAGATTTGCGCATCTATATCTTTCAGCTGACCGGCAGTGAACGGATCGGCTTTCGCTAATACACGTTGAGTACGGTCGTCCGGATTGGCGCCATAGATATTCTCGAAGTATACGGAATATTTGCTTGGCAGGGCGGTTACATGAATACCCATTTCACGTAGTTGCTCCACGACGTTCATTTCAGTGACACCAACTGCTGTTACTAAAGCGTAATCGATGTCGTTAAAATGGCGGATGGCATGTGAACAATAAAAAGCCGTTCCTCCCGGCATATAGACAGTGTTTTGGGGAGTGACTACTTTGTCTAAAGTGATGTGACCGATGCAGCAAAGTTGATGTTTATTCATGTCTAACCAATTAAAAAGCCTCCAAGATAGTATCTTGAAGGCTTCTAGTTTATTTTTTTAGTGCGGATGATAGGACTCGAACCTACACGCCTCACGGCACCAGATCCTAAGTCTGGCGCGGCTACCAATTACGCCACATCCGCATGTGTAGCTTTTTTGTTTAGCGGTGCAAAGATAGGAAGATTTTCTGATTTGGCAAATAATTCGGCAATAAAGTTATTCACTTAAGATTTCGAATGCCTTTTCAATCAGTGGATCTTTCTTTTGTGATTCTATGTCGCCCTGCTCTATCCCTTCTTCCAGAATCTTATCCATATTTACATATACATCAGGTTTTATTCCATCCTCCAATGACTTTCCATACTTATCAAAGTGGGGGCTGGCAGAGAAGCGGACGCTCCAGCCATTGGGTAATTCTGATGAAAATGGCAGCCCTGATCCACCACCGGTCTGATCGCCCAGCTGGATGATTCTTTTATCCTCGTTATCATTGTTTAAGCTGCGCATTACGTTAACAAAATCATTTGTGGCACTATAACATCGACGATTGGTTAGTATCACGACCTTTTTTTGCCAACGAATACTGTTGGAGGGTTCTAAATAAATGGGTTCCATCTCTGAGAAATCATTGTGTCCCGGACCTGTCTTATGTTGGATATATCCTGTTAGTGCCAGTTTATCAGTGAACCGGGCAGCTATGCGTGAAGAATTGGTTAGATTACCTCCTCCGTTATCACGGACATCGATAATTAATCCATTGCAGATTTGTAAATAGTAAAGGACCTCATCCAAATTGCCATCTCCAACTCCGGCACTGAAACTTTCATAACGTATGTATCCTATGTTATTGTCGAATATTTTATATTTAAGACCAGCAGATGTGCGATAGCCTGAATTGGCACTACCCAGATAATAGTTATAAAGAATATCTTCTCTATAATTCCAGGGGTAGCCCTGATACCATGCATCGTAATAAGAAATACGACTGGCAGAAGATAGATTGACATGCCCGTCTTTCAAGATATAAAGCATTTGGCTTAGGATGTCGAACAGGTCATCATTGGACATCGACGGAATAATCAGTCTGCTGTATTTGTCATGAACAGCATCCCAGTCAATACCTTTCGTATCCAGGAAACAATACTGTTCGTCAATGATCTTCCATAGTTGTTCGAAATTACCTCTGGGATCATTGGCGTAGTCATCTTCCCCAATGCAACCAGTCAGCACCGGAAGGCAGCAGAGCAGCCAAAGTATTTGTTTGATCTTATTTCTCATCATTAATTGATCTCTCACTTGAAGTTTCAACATTAAATTTTGTTCTCTTAGTAAGCTCTAACCGATGAGGGAAGAGCGGTTCCTTTCTTATTTCGGATACGGTATAGGTCTTTCACAAATCCTACCATGAATACGTGTGAGTAGGTATGTGTCTTGATATTGTTAACGTTGGATTGCTGCAAATCAGCCAGGTAGCTGAAGCGCATTTTCGTATATCCTATCGGCAGGTCGACGGAGAGCATCTGTCGCAACGAAGGTTGATTGTGCAGGGAGGTGAATTTTATCACTCCGCTCGAATTTCCCAAAGAGAATATCTCGTAATAAGATTGTCCGTAGTGGGGAGAGAACATCACTCCCATAACCGGCAGATTGACCTGATAACGAAGTACCATCGGATACCGTTTGATTTTCAGGTGCCAAATAGCCATTCCGGAGGCATCCAGATTGACGTATGCCCGTGCGGATGCCGGATTGTTGGTGTTCCGGAGATTATAGACAAAGCCTCCGTTGACATCTATCAATCCTCCGGCTAATAATTTGAAATTATCTGTCAGGCGGAACTGGTAATGTAATCCATAGTTCCAGTTGACTAATCCGGAGAAAGTGTTATTGTTATCAGCCCGGTTGTGCGTATAGCCGATGTCTGCTTGAAAGAAGTTCTGCACAGATACATTTCCATCAAACAACTTGGTCATCCGAATCAACTCACGGGAAACACGGAAGTCGATACCTTTGTATTCCTGCGGTGAAAGATAGGTGTCGAAAACGTTAGTAAATCCGATACCATACATGGTGGCACGTGTTACATACCGATGGGCTTGCAGACTGTCGATCTGCGCTTGTAATCTTGTGCAAAGGGCGAACAGGATGCAACCTGTCAGCCCCAGGTATATTAGTTTTTTCTTCATCAGAATAATTTCATCTGCCCGGTGATTTCATCAATAATATCGCCTTCGCTTTTGCCGCTGTCCGGATCCAGATTTTCCGGCTCCTCTTCAGGAGCTTCCTGTTGTTCTTGTGAGGGTTCGGGGAAGCGAGTTGGTTCAAGCTCATTGATCGTCTCCACTGCATAGGTAGTGATACGTTTTCCCTTGGCTTTGAAACCTTTGACAGCAATGAATTCATCCGCATCGATATTCAACGGATCACGGAAATTGTCGTGTCCGCCAAATATGACTTCCAGGCGAGGATAGTACTCGTCGGTCAGCAGAATCAGACGGTTGTTCTTATTTTCTCCCAAGTAGTTCTGTTTACGGTTGGAGGCCTCAAAACAGAAACGTTTCAGATACGGATAATTCTGTTGGTCGGCATCGTAAAGCGCGGCAGTCCATATCTTGTTAGGATCAAATTTCTCCACGATGCTTACATTATCTTCATAGTGGTTGCTCAAGTCGAAGTTGGTAGTATAGAAATCACCGTTGTTCAGAACAATCAATATGCTGTCGTCGCTTTGGAATTCACCCAGATATTCACCTCGTCCGTCATAGTTGAGGCGGAGTATGTCACGGTCAAACCATACTTTACGTCCACCGAGCGTAGAACCTCCTTTTTGTTTCAGGGATATCTTATGTACCGGCAAGCGGGTAAGAATCACGCCTCGTGCCTGACGTCCCTTGATGCTGACCTCACTGAAATCATGCTCGAAAATGATACGGCGTACACGCGGATTCGGTTTCAGTGTCACCTTGATGATTTCGGCTTCTCCATTCGGATTGGCGCTGAAATAGGTAATCCGTGATTCGGGAGTTCCCTGTGTGACATCATATTCGCGGTCGCGAACTACAGAGGTCACGGCGAAACGTTTTACGTATGTCGTTCCTTCTTTTCCGTCGCGGTAGGCTACATTGTAGATCGTACGTTTATCGTTCTTCTTGAATACATTGACATAGAGAACGTTTTTGCCGACGAATTTCTTGTCGGCAACAGGAGTAACGATATACTTACCGTCGCGGAAGAAGATAATGACATCATCGATATCCGAACAACATGCCACGAACTCGTCTTTTTTCAAGGCTGTTCCGATAAATCCTTCTTCGCGGTTGATATAAAGTTTTCTCGTTTGCTTCTACTACTTTGGCAGCTTCGATGGTGTCGAAGTTACGCAGTTCCGTACGGCGCGGGAAGTTCTTACCGTATTTGTTTTTTCAACATCTGATACCAGTTGACGGTATAATCTACGATGTGAGCCAGATGATTATCAATCTCGGCCACTTCTTCTTTCATCCTGGCAATCAGTTCATCCGCTTTGTCCGAATTGAATTTCAGAATACGTCCCATTTTGATTTCCATCAGTTTGAGAATATCCTCTTTGGTGACTTCACGGATAAATTTCGGATAATAAGGCGTCAGGCGTTCGTCAATATGAGCACAAGCTGCGTCCATATCTTTGGATTGTTCGAACTCTTTGTCCTTATAGATGCGTTCTTCGATAAATATCTTTTCGAGCGAAGCAAAGTGCAACGCTTCCAGTATTTCGTTTTTCTTGATTTCCAGTTCCTGCTTTAGCAAATCCAGCGTGTTGTCTGCCGACTTTTTCAAGACTTTGCTGACAGTGAGGAAATGAGGTTTGCTGTCGTCAATCACGCAGCAGTTGGGTGAGATACTTACTTCGCAATCGGTGAATGCGTACAATGCATCGATTGTTTTGTCCGATGATGTACCTGGTGCCAGATGCACTAATATTTCTACGTTGGCAGCTGTGTTATCGTCTACCTTGCGAATTTTGATTTTTCCTTTATCAACAGCTTTCAGGATAGAGTCGATCACTGTTGAAGTGGTTTTCCCATAAGGGATCTCTGTGATTGCAAGTGTTTTGTTATCAATCTTGTTGATCTTGGCACGTACTTTCACTGCTCCGCCACGTTCTCCGTCGTTGTATTTGGCTACATCAATCGAGCCGCCTGTCTGGAAATCGGGATACAGTTGGAATTCTTCCCCACGCAGATAGCTGATGGAAGCATCACAAAGTTCGTTGAAGTTATGCGGCAATATCTTGGAAGAAAGTCCAACGGCGATACCTTCCACTCCCTGCGCCAGTAATAACGGGAATTTCACAGGAAGAGTGACTGGTTCCTTATTTCGTCCGTCGTATGACAATTTCCATTCGGTAGTTTTGGGATTGAAGACAACATCCAGCGCAAACTTGGATAAACGCGCCTCGATATAACGGGGAGCAGCCGCACCGTCTCCGGTGAGGATATTACCCCAGTTACCCTGACAGTCAATTAACAGGTCTTTTTGTCCCAACTGTACCAGGGCATCCCCGATAGAAGCATCACCGTGGGGGTGGAACTGCATGGTGTGTCCCACAATATTTGCCACTTTGTTATACCGCCCGTCATCCAGACGTTTCATAGAATGCAGGATACGACGTTGCACAGGCTTTAAACCGTCATTGATGTGGGGTACGGCACGTTCCAGAATAACATATGAAGCATAGTCCAGAAACCAATTCTGGTACATGCCTGTTAACTGATGTTTTACGCTTTCGTCCCGCGCGTCCGCCGGTTTGTAGTCTGAATGTTCTTCCGTTATCTCGTTGATTTCGTCACTCATAAAATTCGTATATACTATAATTTTAACGCATACGCACGCAAAAATACAAAAATAAAAGAGATTTCGATGAAAAACGGTGAATATTCCGTGTGTTAAAAGGGTATAAATCAGCTTTACGGAAGGAAAACAGAAAGGCATATCCTATCAAAGACATGCCTTTCTGTAAAATTATAACCTGATGAAAAAACGAGAAATGGGGACATGATTTAAACCCGTATTTCCCAACCTTTTTCGTACTCTCTTCCCCAAAGTTTATTGGCTTCCAAATCGTTGAGAATTCGTCCACTTCCCGGATCAATCTGTAATGAATGTCCGACACGTTGGGCAATGTTACCTAATTGTACCAACTGGGTACTGATACAGGCATCTACAATTCCGGAATTTAACTTTGTTCCTTTGCGAATGGCATCAAACCAGTTTCGGAAGTGGAAGGCATCCAGCTTTTCGGATGGATTCAACAGATTGCCGGTCTCAAATTTTAAATCACTTTTTACCTCTTTAATCGTTTTACCTTTTATATCTGCAATTTTATATTCATTGCCACCGCCAATGAAGAGAGTTCCGGTTTCTCCATAAAATGCGGTTCCTACTCCATATCCGTCTACCGGCATCGTATTACAACTACGTCCTTCCCATGAAAAAGATGCTTCGTCGCCAAATTGGAAGGTGATGAGTTGTGTGTCAGGAGTTTGCCAGTCGTCTTGAAAACGATACCGACCTCCGATAGAATCAACCTTTGTAGGATAATCTACGCCCAGTCCCCAGCGGAGTATATCAACAAAGTGGGTTCCATTGTTGAGTGCTTCACCTGTTCCCCAATTCCAGAACCAATGCCAGTTATAATGGATGAAATTATCTTTGAAATCAGCAACACGTGGGGCAGGACCTTGCCATAAATCCCAATCCAGATAATCAGGTACAGGTACAACTTTCCCTGTTCCAATGGAAGGGCGATTATTGACATACCAAGATTTGGCATATCTCACTTTTCCGATAGAACCAGATTTGATTTCTTCCATAGCTTTAATTACATTGGGAAAGGAGCGGCGTTGGTTACCCACTTGAACAATCCGGTTATATTTCAAAGCGGCTCGAACCAACATTTCATTTTCTGCCGGATTATGACTGGTCGGTTTTTCCAGATAAACATGCTTTCCGGCCTGCATAGCCATAATGGCTGCTTTGGCATGCCAATGGTCAGGGGTGGCAATCACCACTGCTTCAAAATCGTTCGACTCTAACATCTTACGAATGTCTTTTTCTCCTTTGGGAGTACGTCCGGTTATTTTGTGGATAGCAGCCTGACATTTTTCTAATGCTCTTGAGTCCACATCACAAATGTAAGTTACTTCACAATCTGGAAGTTTGGCAAATCCTTGCGCCAGGGCCTTACCTCTCGAATTCACTCCAATGACTCCGATACGTATTTTTCGTTAGCTCCCAGAATATCTTGATAACGGCTTGAACCGAATCCTGGAAGTATGCTTCCTAATGAAAGTGCAGCTGTACCTGCCACTGTTTTTGATAAAATCTCTTCTTGTTGTCATAGTATCTATTTTTCTCCAAAATTAGGTGTTATTAGAATATGTGAATGAGCTTTTCCGTCAATTCTCCTTCAAAAACGTAAATCTCTTATTTTTCTTCGGAAAAGGTGACTCAAGAATATCAGGATTCCTCGGGAATCCATAAGATAAGATAGATGAAAAACTAATCACGATGACATACCCGATTTGGGATATTATTTCAATCCATGGGCGGGAATAGATAATGATTGCGATTACATTGATGATAAATGCAAGCAGGAAACTTAGAAGAAAGATATTCCTTTCTTGTTTCAACTTTTTTGAGGTGATAATAATATCTTTCATAGTTTAGAATTTCATATAGGGTATTTTATATTCGTCGGGGAAGAGGATATGGCGTTGTTCATCCATTGCTTGATTCCCTAGTAAGCAAAGGACCGTAGAACAATAAGCCTCTTCTACTACATTCTGTGCTTTCTCTCCAGTGATACAAGATTGGCAGAAAGAGGATAGAATGATATCTGAACCGTCTTTATCTGCTCCGATCATACTTAATCCGCTGTTAACGTGAATATCTCCGTCAATGATGAAATGTGGAGTGTATTCCATTTTCGTTTCCGGTCGCCAGCTGGGGCCCGCTGTTGGTATAGCGGCAAAAGCTTTGTCTTTTACCTGGTCAATCAGTTGGCGGATGCCCGAAGTAGAATGGTCTTCTTCCAGGTAATAAATACCTTTAGCCATATCCATCGTACCTTTGTGGCCTAGAATCTGATCTTCCATACCATTGAACTTATTGGAAATCAATGATTCGTAGGCAATCTTGGTTCCGTCAGAATATCGATAAGTCACATTTACACTATCGTATACTTCACGACCGTCTTTCCAGTAAACAATATCACCCATCCCCATGATACTTACCGGCATTCTTTTAGCTGCCCAGTTACATACTTCTAATTGATGGCAAGCTAGTTCAGTCATTAGTCCGCCCGAACTGTCTTTATATAATCTCCAATTGATTTTGCGCTCCAATTCCGGTGAGGGAACAGGACGACGCCAGTCCGCATTTCTGAACCAATGACAGCGCATTCCTACCACATCTCCGATCAGTCCGGAATGAATCATTTGCATCCCTTTGATATACTTCTCGTCATACATTCGTTGCATACAAAAGTAGAGTACTTTTTCAGACTGGTTGTAAGTGTCATAGATAGCCTTGCACTCGTCAAGGGTGCGTGCCATTGCTTTTTCACAGAAGACATGTTTGCCGGCAGCTAATGCGTCCAACACAATAGGTGCGTGCCAGTTTAGTGGTGTGGATATGATGACTCCATCAATGTCTTTCGATTCCAGCAGCTTACGGTAGTCTGTATAGGACTTGGCATCCGGGCAAAGCTCCAATGCTTGCTGAAGATTGGGAGCATAATTGTCACACACGGCTACAATTTGTGCATGAGGTATTTCCTTGAGGTTATGGATGTGGTATTGCCCTCTGGAACCTGTGCCAATTAAAGCAATCCGTGCTTTTTCATGTTTAATCTCTTTCAATTTTTCGGGGGTACAGGAGGTAAGCCAGGGAGTGGTAGCTAATAAAGCGGTTCCTCCGGCAACATATCCCAGACTTTTTATAAATTGTCTGAGCCCTAAGTCTACTCCTTCTTTTTTATTGTCTTTCATGTTATAAATCATATAGGGTTGCTTGTATATCTTTAAAATTCTCTGTGAGTAATTGCTGTTGTTCTTTATTCGCAATCATCCATACGGTACTTAGAATTTCAGCCTCTAACGGATCTGTAGATATGATAGAGCTTGCTTTTCGTTGTTCATTAAATAAACCCGTAAGTGGATTCATAATGTGTCCGGTATATTGCAGCGTATTACCGGAAGTGGATAATGCTGTATTTTGAAGGTTGAACTCATTTAAAAGAGACTGATTATACGGATTCAGAAAACTCACTTTCCAACTGTCTCCATAAGGATGATGTCCCATGCCCAGAATGGAGCTATTACCGAAATTGACAAATGCATGGTTGATGTTTTCTTGTTCTATGAGTTTTTTGATTTTCTTCAAAGCATACCCTTTGGCAAAGCCTCCGAAATCGAGTGAAATAGTGGAAGATGCAAAGGAAATGCGTTGATGGTCGTGAATTTGTATTTTGGAGAAATCTTTTAATGTAATGTCAAATAGATGAAAGGTGTTTTCGTAATAATATTGGCAAAGTTGCAATATTTCCTCCAGTTCTTTGCTAATTTGAATATAACTTTGCAAAGCATGTTTATTAATACCGGAGACCTCACTGTGGGGATCAAAACGGTTCAAGATCTTATCCAAACGTTCCAGCTCGTTGATGATATGGCACCAAAGTCCGTTTAAACGTTCTGCATCAGAATGAATAAGCAATATATCGAATCGTGTCCCCATGATATGAGGAATGAAGCCATGAAACATGGCTTCATCTTTATAATATTTACATCCTGTCTCTAACACCTATTGTCTTATTTATTTTCTTTCTTTGCCATTTCTACAGCAGTTGTAGTAATGTAATATTTGGTTAATGTATTTTCGTTTTCCCATTCCGGGATGTTTTTGTTACGTATATAATGCAGGAAAGCTTTTGCTACTTTACTGAAGTGCTCTTCATGTCCTAGTCTGTATTCCTGTGGTATATCAATAAGATAAATCCCGTTACTTTTATTTTGACGGATAAGAACGGGTAGCTTTCTTGAAGTTGTTCTATCGTCTTTTGTAATTGAGTCTCAAAAGCATGGCTGTCAATGTTTGGCTTTTTCTGAATATACAATTCTTTCACAAAACCATTCTTCTCATTTTGAACAATTTTTAAAGTTGCTTTGCTACCTTTTTTGATAGAAGTAAACGTATCTCCTCCATGAACTGGTGGCATATAATTCCATGTGACTTTCATTCCCATATAAATTCCTTTGACGGTGTAGTTGAGACTTCCGTTTGCCATAACTTCCAATACATCATTTTTTATGTATTGATTCAGATAAATAGGGAAAGAGTCTGTTTGCGTTGATTGGCTGAACTCTGCCAATGTGATTGGGGTTGGCCAGTGTTTGGCCGAAAGTACTTTGACATCCGATTGATAATGAATTGCTTCATCTGGAAAACATTGCCAGTTGATAAGATCTATCAAATGTGTTGTTACATCTGCAATTCCTTCTCCTTGTTGTGCTATATCATAGTACCATGCAGGACGAACCAGCGGTTTACCGGAAACCTTTTTAAAGAAATGATGTACGCTTTCCATTATTACAGAAGGGTTGTCCGGTGAGCCTTTTTGTAATTCTCCAAATAATTCTGTTTGATGTAAGAGCTCTTTTTCTATGATGTTGAGAATATCATATCGCTCCGTCATCAAATCATATAAAAGGAGCCCCTTTTGTTGTGCTAGCAGATAAGCCTCTGTCAATAATTGGAAGTCCTGTGAGTTAATAGCCAGTGGCTTATCTGCAAGAACATTATATCCGGCTTTGATAGATTCTATAATATATCGTGTCTTCTTCTGATTATTTCCAGCCAGAATTACGACATCACCTTTATGATCTGAAAGCATTTTCTGGAGATAATCTTCGCCTGTATATACCTGTTTCTTCCATGTAGTGGGAGACTTTGGCCGATGGTTGTAAGAGTCAATACTTTCCAGGTATTGATTGACGCCTATTCCTTCAGGAGCGTATATCCGGATGGTATCATTAATAACAGCTAATGCATCTTTCTGAAGCAGACTGGCATGGAAATGTCCTGGATCAAGAACAACTACTTCTATTTTACATGAATCATTGGCTTCCGCCTTATTCATAGTCTGTTTCTTGGAGAAAGAACATGAAGCAACTATAAATAAGATTGATATAAGCCCGATTCCTTTATATATAAATTTCATTTTCTTATTTATTATAGGTTTTGATTAATTTCCGGGCGTCTTTCCATCCTTTTTGGTAAGCTTCTTCCAATGTGACAATTCTTCCATTCTCTTCTTTACTCATATTGGATGCTTTCATGAAAGTGAATATTTCAATTGTTTCTTCTCTGGAGATAGGAGAGATTCCTGTTTGGAAGTATTTGAGAATCTGCTCAAGGAGTGCTTTATATCCTTGATAACCTCCTACTGTTATTGCCCCTTTGGAAGTATAGGCTGTTCCTCCATAAATTTGCGGTCCCTTTATAATAGCCCTAAAAGTTCCGATTCTACCATCTTTCCATCGTCCTACTACTATATCCCCTCTATCTGAAGACATCCGGTTGACTGATTCGCATCCTGTCCCCATAATTGTGTATAATGTTTCTACTCCATGAATACCATAGAAACCGAAATCCGGATGCGTTGGTTCCACTTTGTGAGGAGAATAACAATCGGCTCCAAGGATTTTGCCAAATTCTCCATTTCTTAATTTCTGGTTTTGAGGAGTAAATCTAAGAGCAGAAGAGGAAAAAACAGGCGCATTGTATTTTTCTGCCATTTCATAAATAGCGATTGCATCTCCTAAAGTAGCTCCGATAGGTTTGTCAATATAGCATATCTTACCTGATTTGAATACCTCGACGGCTTGTTCCAAATGTAGTCTGCCGTCATTGGTTTCCAAAAGGACACAGTCTACTTTTTCCAGTAAATCTGCTATTGATGAGGTGATTTCCACGCCATTTGCTTTGACCTTTTCAATGTATCCGGGGATTCGTTCGTAACTGGATTGAATAGTCTTTGAACCGTACGGATACGCTGCTACTACCCTAAAACCTTTGGAAAAGGTCTCATCCGAACCACTATTAATCAGTTCGGTGAAAGCGGTGGAATGGGATGTGTCCAGACCAATAATTCCGATCCGCATAACTTTTTGTGCGTGTATACTGAAGCTAATAGCCAGTAGTATAAGAAGAAGTGAGATTCTGTTTTTCATAATCCTTTATAAATTAATTCTTTTTGCACTTTCCGGGTCCAAATATAATGAAGAATTTTCTTTTCTTCGCAATATGCTGGCCGGACATTTTTCTGAAACTTCACCATAAACAGTCTGATAGACTGCTTGAGCTTTATTTTTGAACGGGACGATACAAAACATCCATTCAGCTCTTAGCAAAGCCGGTATCGTGAGTGTTAAAGCTTCTTTGGGTACTAAGTCTAGTGTCATGAAGCATTTTTCATTGACTTGCTGTTGGCGACATATTGGATCCAGCTCAACTACTTTCACAAGTTTGGGATCATTAAAGTCTGCTACATCCGGATCATTGAAAGCAATATGCCCATTTTCTCCAATTCCCAGACAAACGATGTCAACCGGGTGCTTAGTCAGCAAGTCTGCATATCGCTGACATTCCTCTTCAAGGTTTTCCGCCAGACCATTCAGATAGTTGACTTTCTTGAAAGGAACTTTGTCAAAGATACGAATTCTAAGGAAATGTCCAAAACTTTGTGGGGCTTCCGGATGTATACCGATGTATTCATCCATATGAAAAGCGTTTATTCTGGTCCAGTCGATGCGTTTGTCATGAATCAGATGACTCAAAAACTCATTTTGTGAGGGGGCAGCGGCGAAAATCATATTTATTTCCGGTTTGCTTTCCAATAAACGACAAATTTGGTCGCCGACTTCTTTTGCGGCTACACTGCCCATCTCTTGAATGGACGGGAAAATTCGAACTGTTAATTGTTCCTGCTGAAAAACTTTGGTCTTCGTTTCATTTAGTATAGATAACATGGCCTTTTAATATTGTATTATTTATATTTATTTGATTATCAAAAATGACTATGTCGGCATCCTTACCGATTTCTAAAGAACCTTTTTCTTTGTCAATATGAAGAATACGGGCGGGCGTCAGGCTCATCATACGGACGGCGTCAATGAGAGGAACACCGGCTAAATATATCATGGTTCGAACCAGCCGGTCGGTTGTTGCAACACTACCGGCAAAAGCTTTCCGATCCGGCATTTTGGCCACTCCGTCTTCGATAATGACTTTCTGGCCATTGTTGAGGCTACCTAATATCGATTCACCGTCCGGCATACCCGCTCCTCTCATGGCATCAGTGCAGAGGGCTGTTTTATCAACTCCTTTGAACTTGTATACGAATTGGAGCAGGGGTTTCGGAAGATGTATGCCATCGGCAATAATCTCCACTGTCATATCTTCAATCAAGTAGGCGGCTTCTACTACTCCGGCATAGCGGAAAGCATTTTGCGGGTCACTGATGACATGGCCGAATAAAGGTGGGTCACATGTGTATAACCTGCTGTAAAGGCTTTCTCAACTTCTTCATAAATCGCGTCGGTATGAGCGATGGAGGGAGAATATGATGTTGTTGCAGAGTTTGCCCTAGTGCTAGAGCACCCTCCAACTCTGGAGCTACGCTCCAACGGATAATATCTTTGAGGCTTCCAGAATGGCATTGTATTCTTCAGCTTGCGGCTTTTCAGGAAGTTCGGGTCTTGCGCACCACATTGTTTCGGTGAAAAGTAAGGTCCTTCCAAATGTAAACCGATAAACTGCGAACCATTGATATTCATTTCTTTGGCTTTCCGATATACGGTAAACGTCGTCATTAACTCCTCGTTAGTGCTGGTAAGTGTGGTGGGAACCATTGCGGTAGTACCATACTTGGCATGTGTTTCGGCCACTCGAGAAAAGCCTCGACAGTACCATCCATGAAGTCATGTCCTCCTCCTCCGTGGATATGCATGTCGATGAATCCTGGTGAAACATAATTCTGACGGGCGTCTATTACCTTGTCACCAACGAGCGGTTGATAGCTTCATTGGGAATAATCTGCTCAATTTTTCCATTTTCGCATATCAATGTTTGGCCCATTTCTATGCCTGTTGGTAGAATGAGTTTTCCATTTGTTATGATGAGTCTTTCCATATTATTTCGTTTTAATTTATTTCCGGAGTCTATTTTATGACCTTTAACTGCAAAGAAAACCAAATATAAAAACAGGGAATCAATACCCAATAACCGAAACGCAGACTATACATATCTGCCAGATGACCATATATCAGAGGCAGAATGGCATTGCCACATAATCCCATAATAAGAAGAGAGGAACCGGTTTTGGTGAATTTCCTAGTCCATGAATGGAAAGTGGCCAGATACCTGCGTAGATTAAAGCATTCGGGAAACCCAATGCATTCAGAAAGAAAATGGAGGCATTGGCATGATGACCGAACAGAGTTACTTCAAAATCTGCAAATACAACTCCGAATGAAAGGAGTAATCCGATGATGGTACAACCTATAAGTGCATTTTTGTGAAACATATTTGGGTATTAACAGGATCCCCAGGAGGTAACCAATCATAGTACAGGCCAATGTATATGAGGGAAATGTTTTAGCTTCGAGCAGGTCCATACCCATCGAATTGGCATAATTGATGATTGTATCAATTGCGATAACCTGTGTTCCTACATGAAGAAATATAGCCACTGCTCCCAAGATAAGGTAGGAAAGTCGAAAATACTTTTCTGGTGTGATGGTGGCTACCTGTATCTTCCGTGCTGTTTTCTTCGTCTGTATTGATTTCAGGCAGAATGGAGTAACGGATACCGATACCGGTAAGCAGTAAAATAACGCCTAGAACAGCATAAGGCACAATGACGCGTTGTATTAATTCGTCAAGCATAGCATTCTTTGTGACTATGTCTAAAGTCCCCGATTCTATAGTGGCAAAAAGCTCCTTGTCGGTAACATTTAATATCAATGCAGCAAATATGAGTGGTGAGACGATACCTGCGAATTTATTGCATATTCCCATAATACTGATTCGTTTGGCGGCACTATCAATAGGACCGATAATAGTGACATAAGGATTAGCGGCAGTTTGCAATATGGCTAATCCGGTGCCGATGGAAAATAGACCGGCCAGGAATATCTCGAATTGACGGGCTAATGCTGCCGGAACAAATAAGAAAGCTCCTAAGGCGGTAAGCATAAAACCATACATAATACCTCGCTTGAATCCCACTTTCTTGAGAAGTACTCCCGAGGGGATAGCCATTACAAAGTAGGCGATATAAAATGCAAAGGCGACAAAGTAGGATTCGAAATGTGTCAGTTCACAGGATATGCGGAAGTATGGAATCAGTATGGCATTGACCCACGACACAAATCCGAAGATAAAGAACATCCCTGCCAGAATTGCAATTGATATGTAGTATGTCTTTTTGCTGCTTATAAGGTTATTGTTTCCCATGTGTTTTTTTTTTCAGTTCGAAATCTTTCTGTAATTTGATGTCCCGTGACGATGCGCCTATTAATACTGTAAACATGCCGGTTCGTCTTTCCAGCATTTACTTTCGGTATCGTAGTATTGTAAGGCGCGGCGCGGTAACTTGATAGTGACTTGTTTGGATTCACCCGGTTTTAAGCCAACCTTAGTGAACCCTTTTAATTCTTTAAACGGGCGTTCTACAGAACATTTGTTTTGATGCAAATATAACTGTGCAATTTCGCCATATCGTTTTCCCGTGTTAGTAATGGTGAATGATACGGCAAACTCTGTGTCCGAGTCTTTCCATACAGGTTTCATCTTTATGTTTGAATAAGTAAAAGTGGTATAGGATAATCCATAACCGAATTCAAATTGGGGACTACACGGTAAGTATCGAAGTAGCGGTAGCCGACCATAAGCCCTTCCTTGAAACGGACGGTGTCGTTTATACCCGGATATTCTCCAAATACGTGATCAGGCATATCTTCCAGACGCTTACACGGTAGTAGTCAGTTTTCCCGAAGGATTGACTTCCAAACAATGTACGTGCCAGTGCATTTCCTCCTTCCATCCCTAGAAAACTGCCGTGCAGTAATGCCGTAGCATCATTATACCATTCTCCTATTTCGACGGGGCCACCGGAGATTAGTACCACTACAGTGTTGGGATTAACCTCCAGGATACCTTTTAATAATCTGTCCTGTTGGTAAGGAAGCTTTAAATTCGGCTTATCGTACCCTTCACAGTCAGAACCATGTTCGTGGGAGGTTCCACCTATATAGATAACCAATTCTGCTTGGGCAGCTGTATTGATTGCTTTCTTATATAGCTCTTCATCGGATTTATCAAATTCGTTCGTGAACCAATGACCAACCTTATACGCCTTTTACTCAATTGATAACCGGGTGCATATTCGATCCGGGCTTTTCCATCTAAAAGATTTTGTAGCCCTTCCAAAGGAGTAACTTCATATTTAGCTTTAAGTTTTGTACTGCCACCTCCTGCTGCAAATACTTCGGTTGCATTTGCGCCAATCACTGCGACATTCTTGTATTGTGCCGGGTCTAGTGGTAGCATATCTTTGGAATTCTTCAATAATACCAATGATTCCTCCGCTATTTCTCTGGCAGCCTTAGTATGGGCAGGTATTGCAAGTTTGGCTGCCATACCTGTAGTGTCATAAGGAACTTGTCCTATTAAATCAAGTCGAATCATCAATTTCAGAATATTACGTACTTTTTTGTTGACGGCTTCTTCCGGAATCTCTCCATTACGTACTTTCTTCAATAAAGGATCGGCCAAATAATATTTATTGAAAGCATATTTCCCATTTTCTTTGATGCTTGTTCCCATTTCGACATCCATACCGCACAGAGCTGTTCGCTCTGTGTTATGGACTGCATTCCAGTCCGATACGACTAATCCGTCAAATCCTAGTTCATCACGAAGTAAAGTATCAAGAAGATAAGGACTTTCCGTACACCACAACCCTCGAACCTTGTTATATGCCGCCATGGCTGCCATGGCTCCACCTCGTTGTATGGCAGCTTCAAAAGCCGGAAGATAAATTTCGTGTAAGGTGCGTTCGTCTACTTCTACACTCACTTTGTACTGGTTGTATGCCTGGCTATTCAGAGCAAAATGCTTCACACAAGAGGCTACTCCCTGTGACTGTACTCCTTGTATATATGGAACAGCCAGTTCACCGGAGAAGAAAGGATCCTCGCTGAAATATTCCCAATTACGTCCATTGAGTAAGGAACGGTGAATGTTGACTCCCGGAGCCAGGCTCACATGCTTACCGCGTGCTTTACATTCAGCTCCAAGAACTTCTCCATATAGCTGTGCCAGATCACGGTTCCAAGTAGATGCTAAGGCGCTTAATGCAGGTAGATAGCTACATGCGTCGTTATCCCATCGGGCGGATTCCCACCCATTGGCTACTCCCTCAAATCTTACTCCGTGAGGTCCGTCGGAGTAGTGCAGGTCGGGGATGCCAAGCCTTGGAACACCGGTACTTGAAAACATCGTGTTACTGTGCAACATTCCAATTTTCTCTTCCAAAGTCATTTGTGATAATAAACTTTCTATCTGTTTATCAGTACTTGCTACTTTATTACCAGTCAGACAGGAGGAGAATATAATCAGAATCAGCCAGCTATATGGAGTCAGTCTTTTCATACTAGAATACTTGTTGTCTTTGATTATTTTGAATTATTCTTTCTTGTTTCAATTTCACTGTACACAGCATCCGGGATCAAATCAAGCCAGTAAGGATCCTGGACGAGTTCCTTGTACAGTTCAAGTGCCAGAGGGTCACTTTGCAGACGGCGGTCACCATTCTCTGCATTTTCGTGATTCTCCCATACGACGGCCTTGACACGTGGCTCTTCATCCTTCAGCTTAAACCATTCTCTTACCCATCTCTGGTGGTCGCATGTGCTGGAGTATCCTCCTTCACTAATCATGATAGGCTTGTCTGCCGATACCTGCTTGATTCCTTGCATCAGTGTGAGCGGATATCTTCTTTCTTCCGGATAAGTAGCACTAAGCGATGGTGGATAACAGCTTACTCCCAGCCAATCTACATACATATCTCCTGGATAATAGTTTTTCATTGCGTTTGCTTCTGTACCTGGCATGCTTACACTGTTGGGTGACCATACGAAGACATTGTAGGCAGTGACACCCAACTGTTCTGCAATGTTATACATACGTCTCCAAGCCTTGACATAGTTTGTGGGATCTCCGTAATACGGAGTCCAGCTTCCATTCATTTCGTTGGCTGGTCTGAACCAGATAGGTCCCATGTCACGTACTTTTTGGGCAGCCACTTCGGCGAAGTATGATTTGTGAAAATCGTCAAGTTCGCCATTTGCCATTTGCTGGGTGGGAATGACGGGCAGCCATCCGTAAAGGAAGAATCGGTATTTGCCCTGATAGTTTTTTCCCCAGTATTTCTCACGTACTGTTTGCATTTCGCTGAAATTTCGTCCCGGTTCCATATTCTGATACCATAAGATCATAGATAGTTGTTTTCCCACCAATTTTTCAAATAAGGCAACGGCACACTGGTCAGTACTTCCTTCGCGGTCTTCCGGATCGAATCCGTATAATGGTGGGAATGCTCCATGATAACATCCTTTTTCGGGGACGTACTTCATGTCATTATGAAATTCTCCCATTACCTTGATTTCGTCGATGAGCATCATCGTACTGGTGGAAGCTGAAGATTTGAGAGTCGCTTTCACATATCTGCATGCTACATTACTAAAGTCTGTTTTTCCCCAAGCGTCCGACTTTCCGTTGCTGTCGGAATAGGTAATTGGTGAGGCTGCTTTTTCCCATTGGCTTTTGTCCTTGCTGGTTGATACTTCTATTTGAGCAGGGAATACAATTTGTGATGTCGGATCGGAAATAGCATGTACTGATACTTCTGTGATACTGCGTAATGATCCCAAATCAATTATTACTTCTACAGTTTGTGCATTCCAACCGACTCCTCTGTTTTTAGTCGAGAGGGTACCGATCTCCTCATCCGTCAGTTTGGTGCCGGATGTCCAGGGATCGAGAGGGGCTTTATCAGCATAGGCACTGTTGGCTACAACATTCATTTTATAGAATTTGCCTGCCGCCACATTAATAATGCTTTGTTCATTTGGATCTTTGGGCTTGTTTGGATCAAAAGTAACTTCCCACGATCTCGTTTCTTCTGCATTGCAAGCGTATATGAGTATTGCAACTGCTATTAACCATAAATTTTTTAATTTCATATTTAGTGGTATATTATAAGGTTGATTACTGGTTGTTTGTATTACATATCAATACAGTCATATTGGTAGCAGGCGATGCCTCCATTAGAGAATACGAGATAAACGTATAGATAATAACCATTTTTGGCAACTTTAAATACGACATCTCCGGTTCCTTCGGTGTTCTGACCGGAATTCTCGCGACCTCCATATATCTTGTCCGGACATACTACTATCTGGTTATCGAATGAACCGCTGCTAAGGTCATACATACGGACAGCATCAGAACCAGTTACGGCATAGTTGAAACTATTTACATGATTGTAAATGACATAAGGTACTTTGTTGAACACGGCATAGTCTACGGCATTGATAATTGTGTTACCCGGAGCACCTGTATTTGCCGCTTTTATGCTATTGTCTGTTCCTTTAAACCAGTAGAAATAGCGTTTGGCAGAAGTGTCTGTGACATGGCTGGCCAAGAAATAGTCACTTTGAGTGTCGGTGTCATCAGCATAAATCACATCCGCCCATTTAATCCAGTTTGAAGTCAGCAGAGAGGAACTCATAATGACAAATTCCGGACTTTGTGATTGTAAAGTACCATTTATGACACGCCAGCGGGCGAATTGTACTTTACTATCTTTTTGGAATACCGGAGTTGTGATAAGGGCATTGGCATCCAAATCTCCCTGGATAGAGATCTTCCAACCAAATCTTATATTAGTGCCAGTTTTATATTCAATATATTTCTGTGGTTTCTCATTCACTCCATTAGCTTTCCATACGGTGAAAGTACCTCCTGATGGAGTATAGCTGCAGAATAAAATATTATTTCCCCGATCTGCTGTTGCATGGAAGTTTGAATTATCACCGGCAAATTGGCTGATATCCATAGAACCTGCTATTTCTCCGGTCTGGCTATTTAAGTAAATGGCACGATCATTGGCACGTTCGTTGATGACAACATATTTGTCGACTACTGCAAGCCCGGTTACTTTACCCGGTAGCAGAATACCGCTTATTTCAGATAGTCTTTTAGACCATAATAGCTTACCGCTTCCTTGGCGAATACCTGCAACAGTTTTTTGCGGAATATCTTTTTTTACCGTATATGTTGCTTTATCTATACCATTCTGTGCTGTGACGACGATAGTCTGTTCTTGTTCATAGTCTAGTGCTTCTGTTTCGGGATTGGGACTGCATGTTGCTCCATGTGAGATATCAATGTTAGCTATCTGCTCCCCTACATTATCTATGGTTACTAATGAAATTGTTTTTTCGTTTTCATTAATGACTCCCAATAGCCCTATGGCAGGAATATCGAATTTGGTGATGCTACATTCGTTGCTCTTACGGATTTCACCTATTACTTTGAATTCGGTACTAGTCCCGGAGGTCTGATCTTTCACTGTGATATAGTTGTCTTGGGTAAGATCCATATAAAGTAATGGTGGAGTTACACTGACATTATTTGCTAAACTGGCACTCAATCTTACCCGTTTTAGTGCAGAGGTCGGCAATACATTATCCGACAATTTGGGATAATTGTATGGGAAAACAAATGTGATTGAATGATTGGTATAATCTATCTCACCTTTGAAACTATTTTCGCTGCTGTCATCGTTCGGAAACGATGCAGTGATGCTGTTGATACCTTCGCGTTGAATGTCAGAACCCAACTCTTCAGGACTGTGACAACTAGTTACTCCCCATAGAAGAACTAATGCCTGGATGATTGATATAATTTTGTTTTTCATTGTTCTAAGAGTTTTATTGTTATTTCCATTCATCATATTGCTCAATCAATGAGTTATTCTTCAATTCTTCAGACGGTACAGGAAGGACATATAATTTCTTTATAAACTTGCGGTCCTGTCCGTCGCAATCAACATATTCGTATGTATTGGTAGCACCAATGATTTTAAAGCCATGTGTGCGATAGTTGTTGTATTCAATATGGGCTAATTCCCAACGACGCATATCCCAGAATAAATGCCCTTCATAGGCTAGTTCAACCTTTCTTTCATTTCTGTAATCTTTGAACCAAGCCTCGCCTGTAGAGGATTTACCCGGTAAATTTACTTTTACTCTGGCGCGTACCTCATTCATTGCACTTTGGGCTTCCCCGATCTTATTGAGTCGATAAGCTGCTTCCGCTTTGTTCAATAAAACTTCTGCATAGCGAATTTCAACCCACGGTTGGGCGCTTTTCCCATTTTTGACGTCTGTCAGCGTTTCATCTAACAATTTCCTTAAAAAATAACCGGTTGTGGTTTTGCCGTATGAAGTACCCTGTTCCCGGTAAGGCATAAACACACCATTCTTTCCGTCAAGGCTGCAATCCATCTTTTTCCCTTTCCAGGTACATCCTCTATAGATTACAGTTGCGGCGAAGCGAGGTTCCAGTTGGTCGTATGGAGGAGTTTCATCAGTAATGCCATGCCAGGGTGTCCAGTCTATCTTTTCTCCATTTTTGCTTTCATAACATTCTACCATTTCCTGGGTAGGAGTTCCTGTTGAACCATTGTCATAACCATCACATTGTGGTACATAATACCGGTCGAAAAGATGATTAGGCCCGTTGGCAGCATCATAATCAAACTCCAGAATCGCTTCTTTATTATTCCCTTTCCATGCATCTTCATATTTGTCCGTCAGACCATATAGTTTGAGTGCAATTACATTATTAGCAGCATCATAGGCATCCTGCCAACGTTTGGCATATAACATTGCTCTCGATTTCAGAGCATAGGCTGCTCCTTTGGTGATACGCCCTTTATTTGCCGCATCCCATTCCTTGGGTAAATTATTGGCTGCAAAATCAAGATCGTCGGCTATGAATTGCCAGGTTTCTTCAGCACTGCTGCGGGCTTTATTAGTTGATACTGGCAGATCGTCATACAAGATGACACCTCCATGCCTTTTGGCTAACTGGAAATATACAAATGCACGGAAAAAGCGTACTTGAGCTTCCCAAAGCTTATTTCTATCTGCTGAAAATTCGGAATATTTTCTTTGTAGAGATAGAAATTGGTTTGTTTCTCGGATCTGTTTGTATGCTGTTGAACGTAGCCAGATACTGTATAGACAGTTATCCGGAGAGATAGCATCCGGTGTAAGTACATAAAGATTAGGATGGCCGGCTCTGTGTCCTAGCGTATATGAACCATACTTAAATGCGTCAGTCAGACTTTCTGTAAAACTTCCGTAGAATTGGGCCTCCCCGAATTGACCGTAATCATGCAGGAGGGGATAGAAACTATTCACATATTTGTCAACCTGGGTTTCATCTTGCCAGATGATTTCATCACTAACGGTAGTCGTTTGTTTTACTTCATCCAGCCAGTCGTTGCACGAACTTAAAGTCAGCAACACAAAGAAGAGTGATATATTAATAGATAACTTTTTCATATAGCGTATATTTTAGAATGTGATTTTAGCTCCAAGTGTATAAGTCCTTTGTTGCGGATAATATCCATTGTTTACAGCTGGAGATTCCGGGTCGATGTTGTACTTGGACACAGCGCTGAAAGTCAGAAGATTGTATCCCTCAACATAGAGGCGAAGAGCTTCCACTCCCAATGGACTCAACCATTTTTTAGGGAAATTGTATCCTATTTGCGCTGTTTTTATTCTCAAATAGTTTCCGTTACGATACCAGAATGTGGAGGCCAGCCCGTTATTCAAACTTCTCGGATTGATTTCCAGACAAGGGAACTCTGCATTTGTATTTTCGGGTGTCCAGGAGTTTGCCACCAGATAGACTGGTGCATTGCCATTCTGATAGAATGGACGCGTGAAGGCCGTAGCGCTTTGGATTCCGGATGAACCGGTTGCCGTATATACTCCGGTTAATGCAACATCGCTGCCAAGCCCCCATGATGCCAAAATATCAAAATCGAATCCTTTCCAGTTACCAAATAAATTGAAAGAACCTGTGTGGGTCGGTCTTGAACTTTTACCTACATACCCCTGATCTTGATTGACGGTTATAATACCGTCTCCATTTCTATCCATATACTTGATATATCCGGGATAAGCCGGTCGGTCGGGCATGGTAGCGGAGTTGGCTATCTCTTCTTCACTCTGGAACAATCCCTGGGCAATGAATCCCATTTTCGAACCGATTTGCTTTCCGGTCAGTCGTCTGTATTCCGGTGTATTTTCAGAGTCACCTGCATATTTGAGCCATCTTCCGTATGCGTATGACCAGATTAATTTGGCTCCATAACTGAAACTTCCAATTCTGTTCTGATGTGTAAAAGTGACATCAAAACCCTTATAATCTGCTTTGTTTACGTTTGCAGTTGAAAAATAATAGCCTCCCATGGAAGGAGTGTGCGAACCGGTTACGGAAGATAATTTGTCATATTCATATTTATAAAAAGCATCCAGTTCCATTCCTAATAATCCATTCCATAAAGTTACATCTACTCCGATATTATAGTTGAGGCATTGCGCCCATGTCAAATTGGGATTTCCCAATACGGACGGATAGATAGCAGTTTGACTGGCTCCGCCTATTACTACAGAATTGGGGGATGTGCTCATCGTATTCTCCATTGGAAGGCTGGATACCGCTGGTTGCAGTTTTTCCGATACCTGCTCTTAATTTCAGATTGTCTACCCAAGTAGCATGAAACCATTTTTCATTATTGATTCTCCAGGCAAGAGAGAGACCGGGCAGGGTGACCCAGCGTTTGTTCATACCACCAAACAGATAACTACCATCGTGGCGTAGTGAAGCCTCCAAATAATATTTGTCAGCGTAATTGTAGTTCAAACGACCTACAAAACCGGCTACACGTGTCTGGCTGCTTCTCCCCGAAGGTATAGCAGGTTGCTCTTTCCCCTCTTTGGTGAATCCTGTGATTTGGTTCAACTCATCCAACTGAATGAAATCTAATCCGGTTCCCGTTACACCGAGATTGTTGCTATTACGTTCCCGTGTTTCGGCCAGCAATAATACTCCGATCGAGTGATCTCCAAATTTGTTATCATACGTGATACTGGTTTGCGTAGTGAACTCTTGGGCGCGTGATGCCGATTCGGATAATATAGGTGTATCTTTCAACACACTGTAGTCCTTATGGTAGGTGAGTGTGGTAGTGGCTGCATTAGGTAAATCCATAATCATGACTTCATTCGGCTTGGTCAACTGTTTAGTCATCCCATGAACTAAGTCGTACGCTCCCTGAAATTTTAAACTTAATCCTTTAAGCCAAGGTGTGTCGTATTTCAGACTGAAATTAGACTGCATATATGATTGGTTGGACCTGTTATATCCTGAATCGTATATGGATGCGATAGGAGCTACCGGAGAACCGGAAGTCGGGGTTGAAACATCGTATATTTTCCCATTATATTCATAAGTATCCTGTACATATGGCAAAGCATAGCATACCTGTTGGGGAATATTCATCCAATCATCCGGATCGGCAGAAAATTTGGGAGCATCCCGTTTTTCTATACGCCCCGAAACACCTAATGACAGACTAAGTCCTTTAGCCAACTGTGCGTCGATATTAGAACGAAGATTCATTCGACGGTATTTGAACTTATCTATATTTCCTTTTTCTTCCAGATAACCGATAGATGTGAAGAAACGAATCTTTTCACTTCCTCCTGATGCTGAAATATTATGATGTTGGCGAACACCGGTTCCATATACTTTATCGTACCAATTGGTATTTCCCCATCCGTCGACACCCTCGCGCATTTTGCGCACCATGTCGACAGTAAACACTTCCGTATCACCTTGTAGAAGACGGGCTTTATTGTACCAATAAGCATATCCCGGTCCATCGAGCCATTCTTGTTCTTCTGCATTCTGGCTGATACCCACAGTACCTGTATAGCTAATGGTGACTTTATCTGTTTGTCCCTTTTTGGTTGTGACAATGAATGCTCCATTTGCGTCCAGACCATAAACGGCTACGGCTGATGCATCCTTTAATACAGACACAGATTCTATTTCATTCGGATCGAGTCCGTTGAAGTCACTTGCGCTTCTTCTGATGCCGTCAATAACATAGATAATACCACTTTGCCCGCGTATGGACAAGGAGGCATTATCCGCACCGGGTTGTCCACTGGCTTGTACGGCGGAAATACCGGCAACACGTGCACCGATGATATTACTGATTCCCATGGTTGGGGCTTTAAGTATTTCTTTATCGGAGACAGTAGATATGGCGGCGGTCAGACTACCGCGCTTTTGAGTTCCATAGCCTACCACTACGATTTCATCCAGCGAGGAGACATCTTCTTTAAGAGTGATATTGATATTCGTCTTATTACCTACTTTGACTTCCGGCTGACCATTCCGATATAGGAGAATACCAATACGTCATTCTTATGGGCATTAATGCTATATTTTCCGTCAACATTTGTAATGGTACCGACATTCGTTGCACCCTTGACAGCTACAGATACGCCAGGTAATGGTTCATCATTACCATCTTTCACAAACCCTTTTATTACTTCTTGTGCAAGACAATCGAGAGTGCACATTAAAAGAGTAATAAACAACGAGGTTACTAACCTTGGATTCCATCTGATTTTCTTCATTGCATGATAAGTTTTTAAATATTAGATCGTCGATTTGAAATTTTAATTTCTAACAATAGTCTCTTTAGACCGGTTAACTAGTTAATGATACAAAAGTATTCTGTTTCAAAGACATGCGCGGTGGCAAAACGAAAACTATCTTCAAAAACGAAGAATAATACATTGTTAATCTCTTTTGGCGTTTTTCTTTTAAGAACCATTCGAAGAACTTATATATAGTTTCGTTTGATTCGGGAGTAGGATCATGCTTGGGCCTGTTCGTCATTGCCACTCGATGATGATAACCCAAAAGCCGGTTGACTGCGACAGAGTGATTTAATGGAATCCATCTGTCTACATTATCAGAATAACCTCCTGATACGAGAAATGGGCGAGGAGCCAATAAAGAATGGAGTTCATGTAAATCATGCCCCTCTTTACATAGTCTGGCATAGACACTTGTTGAAGAGTTATTGCCGTTGTTGCTCCAGATTTTTCCAGGGTGGGGATAATACCCCAAGTACCAAGGTTCCCAATAATTGATATAATTATCTTTGGTTTCATCAAAGACGATACCCGGATCACTCCAGGCGGTGCAGGCAAACTTTTCGTATAAACAAGAAGCAAACATAGCCCATTTAGCACCGTAGGAGTGTCCCATGATACCAATTCGGGTAGAGTCGACACTTTCGACTCTGGCTAATACTTCCAGGCATTGGCTGCCGCATAAGCAAGTACTGAAAGAGGTTGCATAGTGGAGTTGTTAATAGTCGGGTAATAGAGAGAGTAAGTCTTATCTTTGGTGGTCTGTCTAGTTCCTAATGAGAGAGTAACAAATCCTCTTTGGTTAATTGGTAGGCGAAATCTCTATTAGCTTTTCCTCCCCATCCGATAGCTGTTTCCGGTTCGTAGAATACTGTGATAACGGCAGGATGTTTTCCTTTCTTATTTGGTTCCAGTAAATAGCCGTAAGTCTGTTCCAGAGGAGTCCAATAAAACGCACTAAATGTTGTTTGAAATCTTCGCGTTCTGTGGTTTTATAATCTCCAGTTTTGATTGGTGATGATAGCCGGCCAATGACCGATCAGGTTCAACCATTTGTCTTTTATTTCTTTTCTTCGTTTTAGCCAGTCGTCTGCGTTTTGACTGTATCTCCATTGTAAAATAAAAGAGGGTTGCGGTAAGTTCCAAATTTCTCCTGATACAGTGGTGGTGGGGTAAAGTAGGCGGATAGCTTCTCCCAGTTTCTTTTGTTTGGTTAATCTCTAATCTTTTGCACCCCATTATTGAGGTGATCCCCAAACAAATAATAATAGGATAGATAATCGTTCTTGTTTTTCCTCTTATGGTATGTCTTTGCATAGTATTAATATCTAAAATGTATTTCGAAAGGTATGAAAACAAAGGTAGGTCATTCTCATGAATGATCTTAATGTCAAAACGAAAAACAGTCTTCAGAAAGCGTTTATTTTATCTTTGTCTAGTCTTTTTCTGCCGGTATTCAATAGGTGAACATCCTTTGAATTTTTTGAAAATCCGGGCAATGTTATTATAGTCTGTAAAGCCTACTTCCATTGCTAAATCGGCCAATGGACGGTCGGTTGTGAGCAGTAGATCTGCAAGATGATTACACCGGCAATTCAGAATATATTGGTATATAGAGGTATTCAGTGCGTTTTTGAATTTCACTTCGAAGTTTCTGCGGGATAGCGGAATGTTTGCAAGCAGAGACTCTATGGTCAAATCGGAACTGTAATGAGACTCTATATACTTCACTACTTCGAGAATGTAAGGGTCTTTAATATTGTGTTTCTCCGTCGATTGGCGTAGTTCGATGCGGATGGGGTTGATAACAATATTGAAAGTGCCTTCATGTTCCTTCTTTATTTGTTGATGAATAAGTCTGCCGATAGAATAGCCTCCTCTTTCTACTTCGAGCTCTATGGATGAAATGGGAGGGTCGGAAATATTACACATCAGTTCGTCATTGTCCACGCCTAATAAAGCAATTTCTTCCGGAATAGGAATATTCGTCATTTTGCAAGTTTCAGAAATGAACAGGGCGTGCGCATCATCACAACAAAATAGAGCGACTGGCTTTGGGAGTTGCTGCAACCATTGGCTTACTTCCATTCTTATCTCGTCTTCCTGCTTATCCGATTCGAAACTGAAAAATTCGCCTCCGATACGTTTTACCTCCTGCCGATAACCTTCGCAGCGTTCGTCAGACCATACGACTCCTTTAACACCGAAATAAGCAAAATTGCGAAACATTCTTTTGGCAAAAAACTGGGCTGCCATTCTTCCCGTACCTTTATAATCACCTGTCAGATTAGAGTAAGTGACGCTCCGGTGATGGTAGTTTTGTAGTACTACCGGAATATTCAGCTCCTTCTGCAAATCGATCGTATCGTTATTCCACTGACCGATGATGGCATCCGCTTTCCATTCTTTCGCCCATTTCAGAATGCCTTGTTCGCCATGCATTGCGCTATAATAAGAAGGTAGCCGGTAAAAGAGCCAGGGACCGTTTTCTTTGGAGTATTGGACAAGTCCCCGTAGCAGTTTCCTGTCAAATTCGCTTGAATAGTCTATCAATAGAAGAATCTTAATCATAGTTCTATGTTTTTCTTTAGTATAATGTAGGGATGCACAAATATAGAAGAATTCTTTTGTTCTCTCGCAATAAAGACTTAATTTTGTTGCAGCCAACACTTATCTGACACCCGGGTCTCATGAGCACTGACACCCGGGTGTTGGTATGCTTGACACCCGGGTCTCAATGGTGTTGACATCCGGGTGTCAGATAGAACGCGAGTATAAACGAAAAAAGAAAGGAGTATAAACGATGGCAGTGCCTTATGTAGTGAGAAAAAAAGCCGATTTAACATCGGGAGAAAGAAAAGAATTATGGTATGGTGTACCCAAAAAACTGATAGATCCGATTCGGAATAGAGAATTTGCCGAGTACATGGAAAAACGGAGTGGATTTCATCGCGGGCAGATAGATGGTATATTGACGGAAATGGTTGATGCTATCCGTAGTCTGTTGTCTATCGGACAGCCGGTTACTATCGAAGGACTTGGCACATTCCATACGTCACTGACCAGTCCGGGATTTGAACGCCCCGAACAGGTAACCCCAGGAAAGGTGTCCGTTTCACGTGTCTATTTCGTGGCTTGTCCTGAATTTAGCCGGGAAGTGAAAAAAATGAAATGCATGCGTATTCCTTTTAATCTGTATATGCCCGAAGAGATGCTGACCAAAGAAATGAAGAAAGCGGACCGGGAGCAGGAGCGGGAAGAATATGACCGTATGGTGGCACCGGAAATCGAGGAAGAAGTTCAGGAATAAGATAAATTAATACCCTCCCTGTCTTATTTATGAGATAAATCCCTATCTTTGTGGCACTTTTTACGAAAAAAGCAAATTCAAATTAATAGATATAGAAAAGAAAATGGCACAAGAAGACGTTTTTAAGAAGCTTGTATCGCATTGCAAAGAGTATGGTTTCGTATTCCCTTCGAGCGATATCTACGACGGACTAGGCGCTGTGTATGACTACGGTCAGATGGGCGTTGAATTGAAAAATAACATCAAGAAATACTGGTGGGACAGCATGGTGCTGTTGCACGAGAACATTGTCGGTATCGACTCTGCCATCTTTATGCATCCTACTATCTGGAAGGCTTCCGGACACGTAGACGCATTCAATGACCCTTTGATTGACAATAAAGACTCTAAGAAACGTTATCGTGCTGACGTGTTGATCGAAGATCAGCTGGCTAAGTATGACGATAAAATCAATAAAGAAGTAGCGAAAGCTGCCAAGAGATTCGGCGAATCTTTTGATGAGGCTCAATTCCGTTCTACCAACGGACGTGTATTGGAGCATCAGGCAAAACGTGACGCACTTCACACTCGCTTTGCTAAAGCTCTGAACGACGGTAATCTGGAAGAATTGCGTCAGATCATTATTGATGAAGAAATCGTATGCCCGATCTCCGGTACAAAGAACTGGACAGAAGTTCGTCAGTTTAATCTGATGTTCTCTACTGAAATGGGTTCTACTTCCGAAGGATCCATGAAGATTTATCTTCGTCCGGAAACTGCACAGGGTATTTTTGTAAACTACCTCAATGTACAGAAGACGGGTCGTATGAAAGTTCCTTTCGGTATCGCACAGATTGGTAAGGCTTTCCGTAACGAGATCGTTGCCCGTCAGTTCATCTTCCGTATGCGTGAGTTCGAACAGATGGAAATGCAGTTCTTTGTAAAACCGGGAACTGAACTTGACTGGTTCAAGAAATGGAAAGAAATCCGTTTGAAATGGCATAAAGCTCTTGGATTCGGCGATGCAAGCTATCGTTATCACGATCACGATAAACTGGCTCACTACGCAAATGCCGCTACTGATATTGAATTCCTGATGCCGTTCGGATTCAAAGAAGTGGAAGGTATCCACTCTCGTACTAACTTCGACTTGTCTCAACATGAGAAGTTCTCCGGCAAGAGCATCAAATACTTCGATCCGGAACTGAACGAGTCTTATACTCCGTACGTAATCGAAACTTCTATCGGTGTTGACCGTATGTTCCTTAGCATCATGAGCGCATCTTATTGCGAAGAGCAATTGGAGAATGGTGAAAGCCGTGTGGTTCTGAAATTGCCTGCTGCTTTGGCTCCGGTGAAACTGGCGGTTATGCCGTTGGTAAAGAAAGACGGTCTGCCTGAAAAAGCCCGTGAGGTTATTGACAGCCTGAAGTTCCACTTCCATTGCCAATATGACGAAAAGGATAGTATCGGTAAGCGTTATCGCCGTCAGGATGCTATTGGTACTCCGTACTGTGTAACAGTCGATCATCAGACATTAGAAGATAACTGCGTGACATTGCGTAACCGCGATACCATGCAACAAGAGCGTGTAGCTATCTCTGAACTGAATAATATCATCGCAGACAGAGTAAGCATCACTTCTCTATTGAAAACTTTACAATAAACCTTTGACGAATGAGTAAAAAGATCTATTTATTCTCCATCCTATTGCTGGCTCTTGCATTCACTGCTTGCAGTGAAACGGAAGAGACGGGCAAATATGATAACTGGCAGGCACGTAATGAAGCTTTTATAGATTCAATAGCCAATGCTCATGCAAATACCGCTACACGTGGTCAGTTGGATTCTATTCATATGATTGCATATCCTGGAGTTCCTATCTATTTTAAAAAGAAAACTCCTGTGGGAGATGGGGTGATTCAAAATATTATCCCGCGGGCAACAGATGAGGTTACTGTATATTATAAAGGTTCTTATATCATTTGGGGTAATACTGGTGGTTATGTTGATAAACAAGATAACTTTATAGGGGAAGCGTTTGATGGCTCTTTTACTGAAGCGAATCCTAGCATTGATTTTTCAAGAACTGCGAACTTAACAATTAATGGGCTTGTGACTGGTTTGTCAGAGGTATTGCAACGAAGAAAAATTGGTGAACGTTTGGAAGTGTATGTTCCATGGAAATATGGTTATGGTAGTAGTGATTATACTCCAAAAGGTTCTTCGATTACTATTTTAGGTTATTCAACTTTAGTATTTGATATTCAAATGTTAAAGTGCGAAAAATAATCACTTATTATCATTTGGAATTTATTAAAATAAAGTTCCCTTATTCTAATCCTATTTCATCTATGGCAAAGGATAGAATAAGGGAGCTTATTATTAATATAGCATTGGTTTAGATATGATTTTTATTCTATGAATTATTTCTAAAACTGAAGTATTTCATATATTGTATTTCTACCAGGAGTAATACCATGGAAATTCTTATCTGCAGGTAAGTCATATCCTATAGGATTGTTCCATTTATCCCATACAATAGCTTGATTTGCATTCTTTTCATTTTCATCATCAATCCATAATCCTCATTGTCATGATGTCGTTTGACTACTCCTTATGTTTTGTTCCTTCTTGCTTATATTACAGAAGATTACATTTTTGATTTTTTATACTACTCTCCCTAATCTGCAAATGTGTTGGAATCGTCACCTGCTTGATAGTCTTATCTCCTTTTATCTGATCGATAAGTAGTTGGCAGGCAGTTTCTCCCATTTTATAGGTCTGATGTGATACTGCTGATAATTTCGGTTCCACATAATTAGCATGCTGCTCGTCTGTATACCCGATGATTGCCACATCATTCGGAATCCGGAGGCCGTGATTTTTGATAACTTCCATTGCTGCGAAAGCCAATGTGTCATTCATGGCAAGAATAGCATCCGGAGGCTGTGGAAGTGACAGTAAAGTTTCTGTGGCAATCTTGCCTTCCTCATAATCAATCTTCCGGCAGACTACCAACTCTTTTTCGATCGGAATACGATTTTCACGCAAGGCTTCCAGATAGCCATGTTTTCTTCTCTTTACAATATCCAGATGATTGGCTCCTCCGATAAAAGCTACCCGCTTACTTCCATTATCCAGAAGATGCTGTGTAGCTATCTGTGCGGATTGGGCCCCATCTGCTATCACCGATGAAAATTGGTCGGTCAGGCAAACACGGTCGAACAGGATAAGTGGCATATTAATGTCTTTCAAGGCGGAGATGTGGGAGAAATCGGTTGTTTCTTGAGACAGACAGGCGATGATGCCTTCCACACGCATATTGACCAGATTCTCGATATTTCTTTTTTCGTGCTCGTAAGACTCATGCGAGGTCGTGATAATCACGAAATACCCGTTGGCAATAGCCATATTCTCTATTCCATTCAGAATTGATGCAAAGAAATGAGTGACAATATCCGGAACGATCACTCCGATGATACGTGGCGCATTTTTCCGCAGGCTCATGGCAAAAGGGTTGGGACGGTAGTTCATCTCTTTGGCCAGTGCCTTTGCTTTGGCGCAAAGTTCACGGCTGATTTCCGGACTATCTTTTAGTGCCCTGGATACAGTAGGAATCGACACCCCCAATGCTTGGGCGAGATCTTTTAATGAAGTATGTTTCCGGTTTTCCATTTGAAAGTCTGCAACTTAGATTCTTTTTACAAAGAAAGCACATTCCCGGAAAATTAAAAGCATCTGAAGCAATATTTTTTACGTAAACCGTTACGTTGGTTTTTCGACCGCTCTCTGCTGCACTGAAACTATTACTGACCTATTTTTGTCGCATACAAAATGATTTAAAACCTAAAAGTATGCAATACCATGAAATCGGAAAGACAGGGATGAAAGTATCATCTCTTAGTTTTGGAGCTTCTTCTTTAGGAGGAGTTTTCCATGATTTGAAAGAAAAAGAAGGCATTCAGGCTGTGTTTACCGCTGTTGAGGCAGGAATGAACTTTATCGATGTGTCTCCTTATTACGGACATTATAAAGCGGAAACTGTTTTAGGAAAGGCACTTAAAGATCTTCCTCGCGACCGTTATTACCTTTCTACCAAAGTGGGACGTTATGGAAAAGATGGAGTGAATCTGTGGGATTACTCTGCAAAACGTGCGACAGAAAGTGTGTATGAGAGCATGGAACGTCTGAATATAGATTTTATCGATCTGATAAATGTACACGATGTGGAATTTGCCGATTTGAATCAGGTGGTTAATGAAACTCTGCCTGCTTTAGTCGAGCTGCGTGAAAAAGGTGTGGTAGGACACGTTGGAATTACCGACTTGCAACTCGAAAACTTGAAATGGGTAATCGACCATTCACCAAGCGGTACGATTGAATCTGTGCTTAGCTTCTGCCATTATTGCTTGTGTGATGATAAATTAGCAGACTTCCTGGACTACTTCGAATCCAAAGAAATCGGCGTGATTAATGCTTCTCCCCTTTCAATGGGACTGTTGAGTGAACGTGGCGTTCCTGCCTGGCATCCGGCTCCCAAACCCTTGGTAGAGGCTTGCCGTAAAGCAATGGAACATTGCAAAGCTAAGAATTATCCGATTGAGAAACTGGCTATGCAGTTCTCCGTCAGCAATCCCCGTATAGCAACGACTTTATTTAGTACAACTAATCCGGAGAATGTGAAAAAGAACATCGCTTTCATCGAAGAACCTATTGACTGGGAACTCGTTCGAGAAGTGCAGGAGATTATCGGAGAGCAGAAACGTGTAAGTTGGGCGAACTCATAAAACAGCGTCTTCGTATGGACTATACAATTATTGATGCGCACGCCCATCTGTGGTTACGGCAGGATACTGTTGTGGACGGATTGCCTATCCGGACTTTGGAAAATGGCCGTTCGGAATTTATGGGAGAAATCCGGCAAATGGTTCCGCCCTTTATGGTAGACGGTGTGAATAGTGCGGAAGTTTTTCTTTCGAATATGGACTATGCGCAAGTGGCTGCGGCTGTCATTACCCAAGAGTTTATTGACGGTATTCAGAATGATTATTTGTCGGAAGTCGTTTCCCATTATCCCAACCGTTTCTTTGTTTGCGGAATGTGTGAGTTTCGCAAACCTGGATTTTTGGAGCAGGCGAAAGAGCTTATAGCCAAAGGTTTTAAGGCTATAAAAATCCCTGCCCAGCGCTTGTTGTTAAAAGAGGGACGGGTAATGCTGAATAATGAGGAAATGATGCAGATGTTTCATTCTATGGAAGAACGGAATGTCACGCTCTCCATCGATTTGGCTGACGGAGCAACACAGGTTTTCCGAAATGGAAGAGATTATTCAGGAATGTCCCCGCCTAAAAATAGCTGTCGGACACTTCGGAATGGTGACACGTCCGGGCTGGAAAGAACAAATCCGCCTGGCACGTCATCCCAATGTGATGATTGAATCCGGAGGAATCACCTGGCTTTTCAATGATGAATTTTATCCTTTCAAAGGAGCAGTGAAAGCCATTCGTGAAGCAGCAGACTTGGTTGGCATGGAGAAACTGATGTGGGGATCGGACTATCCGCGCACCATTACAGCAATCACCTACAAGATGTCATACGATTTTGTGGTGAAGTCTTCCGAGTTGACGGAAGAGGACAAAAGACTCTTTTTGGGAGAAAATGCCCGGAACTTCTATGGATTCACGGATCTCCCCGTACTTCCTTACATCAAGAACATGTCCGAATGATAGAGAAAACATCCTTATCGTAAAACTAGATTTATACCATGAAAAAGAATACATATACAATACCTTTAGCGTTAGTTTTCTGCCTTTTCTTTCTGTGGGCAATAAGCAGCAATCTGCTTCCCACGATGATCCGGCAATTGATGAAGACATGTGAACTGAATACCTTTGAAGCCTCCTTTACCGAGACTGCCTACTGGTTGGCTTATTTTATTTTCCCCATCCCCATAGCGATGTTTATGAAACGTTACAGCTATAAGGCGGGGATTATTTTCGGACTGGTATTAGCAGCAATCGGAGGCCTGCTTTTCTTTCCCGCCGCCATTTTAAAAGAATATTGGGCTTACCTCTGTATCTTCTTTATTATCGCTACGGGAATGTGCTTTCTGGAGACAGCTGCCAATCCGTATGTGACGGTTTTAGGAGCCCCCGAAACAGCTCCCCGCCGATTGAATCTGGCGCAGTCTTTCAATGGACTCGGAGCTTTTATCGCTGCCATGTTTTTGAGTAAGCTCATCCTTAGCGGAACTCATTACACGCGAGAGACCCTTCCTGTAGATTATCCGGGAGGCTGGCAGGCCTATATCCAATTGGAAACGGATGCCATGAAACTCCCTTATCTGATATTGGCTATACTGTTGATTGCCATAGCTGTTGTCTTCGTCTTTTCAAAATTGCCGAAGATTGGGGACGAAGGAGAAACGGCTTCTTCCGATAAAACGACTTCTTCGGGTAAAACGAAAGAGGGTAGCCAGAAAGAAAAACTGATAGACTTCGGTGTATTGAAGCACTCACACTTGCGGTGGGGAGTGATTGCGCAATTCTTCTATAACGGCGGACAGACGGCGATAAACAGTTTGTTCCTGGTTTACTGTTGCACTTATGCCGGATTGCCGGAAGATACAGCGACTACCTTCTTCGGATTGTATATGCTTGCATTTCTTTTGGGGCGTTGGATCGGTACCGGATTGATGGTGAAATTCCGTCCACAGGATATGCTACTGGTTTACGCCTTGATGAATATTCTTTTGTGCGGGGCAGTGATGATATGGGGAGGTATGATCGGGTTATACGCAATGTTGGCTATCTCTTTCTTTATGTCTATAATGTATCCCACGCAGTTCTCATTGGCGCTAAAAGGACTGGGGAATCAGACAAAGAGCGGTTCGGCATTTCTGGTAATGGCTATTGTCGGCAATGCCTGCCTGCCACAGTTGACGGCTTATTTTATGCATGCCAATGAGCATATCTATTATATGGCCTATTGTGTACCGATGATTTGTTTTGTCTTCTGTGCATATTACGGCTGGAAAGGTTATAAAGTAATCGATTAATAAATTTATTTATCAAACATATCCAATGAAAGCAGTTCAAATTGTCAATCCCTCCGAAATGAAGGTGGTTGAACTGGAAAAGCCGACCGTTGGTGCCGGTGAAGTATTAGTAAGAATCAAGTATGTGGGTTTCTGTGGCTCCGACCTGAATACCTTTTTAGGACGTAACCCAATGGTGAAGTTACCGGTAATCCCGGGACATGAGGTAGGAGCGGTGATTGAGGAGATCGGTCCGGATGTTCCGGCCGGCTTTGAAAAAGGGATGAACGTGACATTGAATCCATATACCAATTGTGGTAAATGTGCTTCCTGTCGTAATGGTCGTGTCAATGCCTGTGAGCATAATGAAACGTTAGGGGTACAGCGCAATGGAGTGATGTGCGAATATGCAGTTTTACCTTGGACAAAGATTATTCCGGCTGGTAATATCTCTCCTCGCGATTGTGCGTTGATTGAGCCGATGAGTGTCGGATTCCATGCGGTATCTCGTGCGCAGGTGATCGATAATGAATATGTGATGGTTATTGGCTGCGGTATGATTGGTATCGGTGCCATTGTACGTGCTGCTTTGAGAGGGGCAACGGTCATTGCTGTCGAACTGGATGACGAGAAACTGGAACTGGCGAAAAAGGGTAGGTGCCTCTTATGTGATTAACTCCAAGACAGAAAATGTACACGAACGGATGCAACAGATAACGGAGGGCTTCGGTGCCGATGTGGTGATTGAAGCTGTCGGCAGTCCGGTCACTTATGTGATGGCGGTGGATGAAGTCGGTTTTACAGGGCGGGTCGTTTGCATTGGCTATGCCAAAAGCGAAGTAGCTTTCCAAACGAAATATTTCGTTCAGAAAGAACTGGATATCCGTGGTTCCAGAAATGCGTTGCCGGCAGATTTCCGTGCGGTTATTAATTATATGAAAGAAGGCAACTGTCCGGTAGAAGAACTGATTTCGAAGATTGCCAAACCGGAAGGAGCTTTGGAAGCTATGCAGGAATGGACGGCTAATCCGGGAAAGGTGTTCCGTATACTGGTTGAGTTCTGATAAGTTCTTGTAATAAGAATAGTTGTTGATGCCTGTTGTTTCTGGTATAATAAGTGAGAGGAGGCTGAATACAGTCCTCTCTTTGGGAGATAGGGTGATGTAACATGAGTAAATATAGATGTAACATTCTTCATTCGATATGTAGCATCACAAAGAAATCATGTAGCATACTTTGGTCAATATATCTGTTTGCATTTTCTATTTTTGTGATGTGGAAGATAACAAGGAACATTTTAAATAATTAGCTTTCAAATAATAGATAATGTAGCCAGTTAATAAAAAAACGATGATTATGCTGAAAACAAAAATCAACACTATTTTACTGTGTACTCTTTTTACATTGTTCTTCCCGCTATCAGCCGGAGCACAATACCGTAATCCTATTCTTTATGCTGACGTGCCCGATATGTCGGTGTGTCGCGCAGGCGATTACTTTTACATGGTTTCCACCACTATGCACCTGATGCCGGGAGCACCTATCATGCGTTCGCCGGACATGAAACATTGGGAAACTATCAGCTACGTATTTTCCTCGCATTGACGATGGTCCTCGTTATGATTTGCTCGAAGGCACTGCTTACGGGCAAGGACAATGGGCATCATCTATCCGCTATCATGACGGTAAATTCTATGTCTGGTTTACAGCCAATGGCGCGCCCGGACGTGGGTTTGTCTATACTGCGACAGATCCGGCCGGTCCCTGGAAACTTCTTTCGCGTCCCTCCGCATTTCCATGACGGTTCGCTTCTGTTTGATGATGACGGGCGGGTGTATCTCTTTCACAGTACGGGACAGCTTACGGAGTTGAAAACCCGATTTGACCGATGTACTTCCCGGTGGCATCAATCAGCAAATATTTGAACGGGATGCTGACGAACAAGGGCTGTTGGAAGGTAGTTCCGTCATCAAGTATAATGGGAAATATTACTTGCTGATGATTTCTATGGATTGGAGTATTCCCGGCCGTCTGCGTCGTGAAGTATGCTATCGTGCCGATAAGATTACCGGACCTTACGAAAAGCGTGTCATTCTTGAAACGGAGTTTGACGGGCATGGCGGTGTTGGTCAAGGATGTATCGTAGACGGGAAAAACGGTGAATGGTACGGACTGATTTTTCAGGATCGTGGCGGGCGTAGGGCGTGTGCCGTGTCTTATGCCTTGTACATGGACGGAAGATGGTTGGCCTATGCTGGGAGACAAGGACGGGCACATTCCGAATGATACCACTTTATCGTATATGTCAATGGATGGTATCTGCGGTTCGGATGATTTTTCCGCTTCCGGGCTTTCCCTCTATTGGCAGTGGAATCATAACCCCGTCGATCAGGCATGGAGTCTTACCGACCGTCCCGGATTTCTGCGTTTGAAAACCTCCCGTGTGGTAGATAACCTGTTTGTTGCTCCCAATACGTTGACCCAACGTATGGTAGGACCGAAATGCATGGGCACTGTCAGTCTCTCTCTGGGGGGAATGAAAGATGGTGACCGTGCAGGATTATCGGCTTTTAATGGTGACAGCGGTGTGCTTACGATTGAAAAGAACGGAAATAAACTGTCTCTTGTGATGAGTGAACAGAAAAGCGTGTTTGAGAAAACGAAGCGTGCCATTAGCCGTGTGGATATGACCGAACAAGCCCGTATACCTCTTAACAAAGAGCTTGTCTACTTGCGTGTGGAAGGTGACTTTACCAATGGACGGGATGAGGCTCGTTTTTCTTATAGTCTTGATGGGAAAGCATGGATACCTGTCGGTCTGTCTGTCAAGATGAAATTTGACTACACCCGTATGTTTATGGGCAGTAAGTTTGCCATATTTAATTATGCTACACATTCTGTGGGCGGTTATGTAGATGTGGACTCTTTTGATTATTCGTTCTGTGATGCGTCAATGTAACAAACAAATATGTATTTGTAACCAATGAAACATTGTTTTATTGGAAAATAGGCTATTTTTGTTTCCAAATTAATCATAACTAATAAGTATAATATTATGAAAAGAGGTTGGATACCGATTATGGGTGTTTGTTTGGTGTTATCATTTTCGGCATGTAAGCAATTGCTGCCTTACCAGGACACTTCTTTAACGGCGGAACAACGGGCGGAGGATTTGTTGCCCCGGTTGACTTTGGAAGAAAAAGTATCAATCATGCAAAATGCATCACCTGCTATCCCTCGACTGGGAATTAAAGAATATGAGTGGTGGAATGAGGCGTTGCACGGTGTGGGACGTGCCGGATTGGCTACTGTTTTTCCCCAGTCTATCGGTATGGGAGCTTCTTTTAATGATTCATTATTATATGAAGTGTTCAATGCCACTTCCGATGAGGCTCGCGTAAAATCGCGTATTTTCGGTGAAAGCGGCGTGCTGAAACGCTATCAGGGATTAACATTCTGGACACCGAATGTCAATATATTCCGTGACCCTCGTTGGGGACGCGGTCAGGAAACTTATGGTGAAGACCCTTATCTGACAGGACAAATGGGAATGGCTGTAGTCCGTGGTTTGCAAGGACCGGAAGATGCCAGGTATGATAAGCTGCACGCATGTGCCAAGCACTTTGCCGTTCATTCAGGACCGGAGTGGAACCGGCATAGTTTTGATGCGGAGAATATAGATCCCCGGGATTTATGGGAAACCTATCTGCCTGCTTTTAAAGATTTGGTACAGAAAGCGCATGTAAAGGAAGTGATGTGTGCCTATAATCGTTTTGAGGGAGAGCCTTGTTGTGGCAGTAATCGCCTGTTGATGCAAATATTGCGGGATGAATGGGGATACAAAGGCATTGTAGTCTCTGACTGTGGAGCGATTTCCGATTTCTATAGACCGGGAACGCATGAGACTCACCCGGATAAGGAACACGCCTCGACCGCTGCTGTGCGGACAGGCACAGACCTTGAATGTGGAAGTGAATATGCTTCACTGGCGGATGCTGTAAAAGCCGGTTTGATTGACGAAAAAGAAATAGATATTTCATTGAAACGTTTGTTGACGGCACGTTTTGAACTGGGAGAAATGGACGAACAACCGGCCTGGGCGGAAATTCCAACCTCTGTGTTGAATAGTAAGGAACATCAGGCACTGGCTTTGCGTATGGCCCGTGAATCATTGGTGCTCTTGCAGAATAAAAACAACATCCTGCCTCTGAATACCCATCTGAAAGTAGCCGTTATGGGACCTAATGCCAATGACTCCGTGATGCAGTGGGGAAATTATAACGGTATTCCGGCACATACGGTTACCTTATTGGAAGCTGTCCGTGCCAAACTACCGGAAGGACAAATCATATACGAACCGGGTTGTGACCGTGTGGACGGAAAGACACTCCAAAGCCTGTTTGATGAATGTAGCATAAATGGTAAACCCGGTTTCTTGGCAGAATATTGGAATAATCGTGATCGTGAAGGGGAAGTGGTTGCTACCGATCAGATTTCCACTCCGTTCCATTTTGCAACGACAGGGGCTACTACCTTTGCTCCTGGGGTGGAGATAACAGATTTCTCGGCTCGTTATGAATCTGTCTTTCGTCCTTCGCAGTCGGGTGATGTTGCTTTCCGTTTCCAACTGGATGGTGAAGTGACTCTTATTATAAATGGTGAGCAAGTGGCCCAGAAAATATATGTTAAGAATCCGACGAACCTCTATACGTTACAGGCGAAGGCTGGAAAAGAGTATCATATCGAGATTTTATTCAAACAACGGAATGAAAGGGCTACACTTGATTTTGATTTGGGCAAAGAGGTCGGGATCGACTTGAACTTCGCAGTGAAGAGAGTAATGGATGCTGATGTGATTCTTTTTGCTGGTGGAATTTCCCCAAGTCTGGAAGGTGAGGAAATGCCGGTAGAAGTTCCCGGATTTAAGGGTGGTGACCGTACAGATATTGAACTTCCGGACGCTCAACGTGATTTGTTGAAAGCTTTGAAGAAGGCTGGTAAAAAGGTTGTCTTTATCAATTATTCCGGTTCAGCTATCGGACTAGTGCCCGAAACGACTACTTGTGAAGCGATTCTGCAGGCATGGTATCCGGGACAGGCGGGTGGTACAGCTATCGTTGATGCTCTTTGGGGAGAGTATAATCCCGGTGGACGCCTGCCGGTCACTTTCTATAAGGATGTGAATCAATTGCCGGACTTTGAAGACTATTCCATGAAGGGGCGTACCTATCGATATATGCAACAGCAACCACTTTTCCCATTCGGTCATGGGTTGAGTTATACTGACTTTGCTTATGGAGAAGCTAAATTGAGCAAGAATACAATCGCCAAAGGTGAAAATGTAGTATTGACTATTCCGGTAAGCAATGTCGGGCAACGTGATGGAGAAGAGGTGGTTCAGGTTTATTTGAGACGTCCGGGTGATAAGGAAGGTCCCCGTTATACCTTGCGTGCTTTCAAACGCGTTCATATTCCGGCAGGGAAAACTGAATCAGTAGCTATTCCTCTTACCGGTGAGAACTTTGAATGGTTTGATGTAGAGTCGAATACGATGCGTCCGTTGGAAGGTACTTATGAATTACTGTATGGAGGAACTTCTGATAGAAATAAGTTGAAAACGATTGTAATGAACGTACAGTAATACCGCTTTGGAATTTTGTTTATTTTTACAGATAGACAATCCGGATTTATTTATTGAATGAATAAAGAAAGAACGACCTTGTTCCTTTAAAAGGAACGGGTCGTTTCTTTTAAACCAAGCCCCCGTTTCTTTTAAACCAACGGGGGCTTTCCTTTTAAAGGAAAATGAATATTTGCTAATTCTTGATATTCAGTCTTTTAAATGATGGGGAATAAAAGTGTTGAAATAATAGGTAATATAGTCATTTATCTTACCATTTTTCTGTTTTGAGGCTTTTTGTTACATCAGAAAAGAATCATGTTACATGTCTGTGATAAATGTAACCTGTATATAGATGCCTGTATCATGATTGTACATATATGATAAAACCGAATCGATACATTTGCAAACACTACTATGGAACAGAAAATTATAGAAAATAAAAAGTGATAATATGAGAACATTAAAATTGATTTTGTCGGGCTGGCAATCCGTGGGTCTTGTCGTATTTTATTATGTTGTTTTTTAATATGGAGGTGAGTGGCAAGGGTAAAATAACAAAAAATGCTCCTGTCTTTACGCAATTTATTTATCAGGGGGAGGATGCTATTTATCAAAACAATCCTTTAAAGCCGGGTGAGTTCTATAATCCTATTTTGCAGGGTTGCTATCCCGATCCGAGTATAACGCGGAAAGGTAATGATTATTATTTAGTGTGCTCATCTTTTGCTATGTTTCCCGGGGTGCCTATTTTCCATTCTAATGATCTGGTCAACTGGAAACAAATCGGTCATGTGCTGGACAGAACGTCACAATTAAAGGTTGAAGATTGCGGTATTAGTGCAGGTGTATATGCTCCTGCTATAAGATATAATCCCAATAATGATACGTTTTATATGATAACCACTCAATTTTCCGGTGGCTTTGGAAATATGGTGGTAAAGACAAAGAATCCGGAGAATGGCTGGAGTGATCCGATCAAACTTCAATTTGAAGGCATTGATCCTTCTCTTTTCTTTGATGATAATGGCAAGGCATACGTGGTACATAATGATGCTCCTGCTCAGGGAGAAGAACGTTACTCGGGACACCGTGTCATAAAAATATGGGATTATGATGTGGAGAATGATAAAGTGGTTCCGGGAACGGACCGGATCATAGTAAACGGTGGCGTCAATATAGAAGAAAAGCCGATATGGATTGAGGCTCCTCATATCTATAAGAAAGATGGACGTTATTACTTAATGTGTGCCGAAGGAGGAACCGGAGGTTGGCATAGCGAAGTCATTTTTGTAAGTGATCATCCGAAAGGACCTTATCTTCCGGCAAATAATAATCCTATTTTAACTCAACGTTATTTTCCTGCAAACCGGACGGATAAAGTAGACTGGGCTGGTCATGCAGACTTAGTGGAGGGACCCGACGGAAAATATTATGGTGTATTTTTAGGAATACGCCCCAATGAGAAGAACAGAGTGAATACCGGACGCGAAACTTTTATTCTTCCGGTGGACTGGAGCGGAACATTTCCCGTTTTCGAGAATGGGCTTATTCCTATGAAACCTACATTGAAGATGCCTTCGGGAGTAGAGAACCAAACAGGGAAAAACGGTTATTTGCCTAGTGGCAACTTTGTTTTTAAGGATGATTTCTCCGATAAGACATTAGATTTTAGATGGATTGGTCTTAGAGGCCCTCGTGAAGAATTCGTTGATATGACCGATAAAGGGTTGCGGATCGTCCCCTTTTACCTCAAATATCAATGAAGTGAAACCTACTTCTACTTTGTTCTACCGTCAGCAGCATAATCAATTTACAGCGGCAGCAACCATGGAGTACAAACCGAAAAATGAGAAAGATTTTGCCGGTATAACATGTTATCAGAATGAAAGATATCACTATGTTTTCGGTATCACTAAAAAGGGAAAAGACTATTACCTGATACTGCAAAGAACCGAAAAAGGACAAGCGAGTGTCCTGGGTGAGGTGAAGATAGAAACAGAGAAACCTGTGACACTGCAAGTAGCAGCCAATGGAGATGATTATCGTTTTAATTATTCGATTGATGGAAAGGTATTTATGAATTTAGGAGGAACCGTTTCCGGCGATATTCTTTCTACTAATGTGGCTGGTGGCTTTACAGGAGCAATGATTGGACTGTATGCAACATCTGTTGGTAATTAATTAGAAACCTTATTATTCTATAATTATGAAAATACATCATCTATTTTGGGGTATATGTTTATGCTTCAGCACAAATATCTTATTCGCACAGAACTATCAGAAAACATCGTCCGGCATCAAAACCACTGTAAATGCAGTGGATATAGAAGTACAATTCTTTGCGCCTGCTGTGGCGAGAGTAATAAAGTCACCGGAAGGTGTTGCCTATGAAAAACAGAGTCTTTCTGTAATTGCAAAACCTGAAAAGGTGAGTTTCAAAGCTGATATAAAAGATAATAAGATTGTATTGAACACCAGTGAACTAAGTGTCAGTGTGGACACCGGTACGGGAATTGTTTCTTATTTCTCAAAGGATGGCAAGTCGTTATTGGCAGAGAAATCCGGTATGCAGTTTATCGATTTCGATGATGCCGGGACAAAAACTTATCAGGTTTATCAACCTTTTGTATTAGATAAGGAGGAAGCCATTTATGGTTTGGGACAATTGCAAAATGGAAAGATGATTCAGCGGAACATGACTAAAAATCTGGTACAGGGAAATGTTGAAGATGTGTCACCTTTCTTCCAGTCTACTAAAGGATATGGTGTGTTTTGGGATAACTATTCGCCGACTCTTTTTACGGATAACGAAGTTGAAACATCTTTCCGTTCTGAAGTGGGGGACTGTGTGGATTATTACTTCATGTATGGGAAGAATGCCGATGGTGTAATAGCACAGGTACGCAGCTTGACCGGGCAAGCACCGATGTTTCCTTTATGGACTTATGGTTACTGGCAAAGTAAAGAAAGATATAAGAGCCAGGAGGAAGTGGTAGACGTTGTTCGTAAATATCGTGAATTGGGTGTTCCCTTGGATGGTATTATTCAGGATTGGCAATATTGGGGGCATAACTATTTGTGGAATGCGATGGATTTTCAGAATCCGACTTTCAATAATCCTCAAAAGATGATTGAGGATGTCCATGCGATGAACGCACACATGGCTATATCTATCTGGTCGTCATTCGGACCGATGACCAAACCTTATAGAGAATTGGACAAAAAAGGGATGTTGTTTAACTTCACTACTTGGCCGCAATCGGGATTGGAGTCATGGCCCCCCAACATGGAATATCCTTCCGGTGTAAGAGTGTATGATGCTTACAATCCCGAAGCGCGTGATATTTATTGGCAATATCTGAATGATGGAATTTTCAAGTTGGGAATGGATGCCTGGTGGATGGACTCTACCGAACCCGACCATTTGGACTGGAAGCCGGAGGATATGGATACCAAAACCTATCTGGGCTCGTTCCGTAAGGTGCGCAATGCTTATCCGTTGATGACTGTCGGAGGGGTTTACGACCATCAGCGTGAAGTGACTTCGGACAAACGTGTGTTTATTTTAACCCGTTCGGGATTTTGGGGCAACAACGTTATGGTGCAAATGTATGGAGTGGTGATGTCGCTTCCACATGGGAGAGTTTTAGAAATCAGATTCCTGCCGGATTAAACTTTTCTTTGTGTGGTATGCCTCACTGGAATAGTGATATTGGTGGCTTTTGCAGGACACTATAATAAAAGCTGGAATGATGATAGTGCTTCAAAAATCCATTGTATCAGGAGCTTTATGTGCGTTGGTTGCAGTTTGGAACGTTCAATCCGATGATGCGTTCGCACGGAACCGATGTTTACAGGGAAATTTATAAATTCGGAAAAAGGCGAACCTGTATATGACGCCATTGAGAAGATGATAGGTTTGCGCTACTCTTTATTGCCTTATATTTATTCTACTTCTTGGGAGGTGAGCAATCGCCAATCGAGTTTTATGCGCGCTTTGATGATGGATTTTGTAGATGACAGAAAGGTGTGGGATATCAATGACGAATATATGTTTGGAAAATCGCTCCTTGTAGCTCCGATTGCTCATGCACAATATACACCGGAAGCTGTGGTAAAAGTCTCCGAAGAAGAAGGGTGGAACAGAGATGGAGTGAAAAACAGAAACTGACGTTGCTGTGGATTTCATGGAAACGAAATCTACTAACATATACTTACCGGCAGGAACGCTATGGTATGACTTCTGGACAAACGAGAAACATGAAGGCGGAAAGGAAATTACCAAAGAGACTACACTGGATGTTATTCCATTGTATGTAAAAGCGGGTAGTATTATTCCTGTTGGTCCACAAGTTCAGTATGCAACTGAAAACCGTGGGATCATCTTGAATTGAAGGTATATGCGGGTGCGAATGGAAACTTCATTTTATATGAAGATGAATTTGATAATTACAACTACGAAAAGGCGTTTATACGGAAATTCCAATCTCTTGGAATAATGCATCTCGTAAATTGACGATAGGGCAAGAAAAGGTGCGTATGAGGGAATGTTGGAGAACCGTAAGTTTACTGTAACCCTTCAGGACGGAACTCAAAAAGCGTCGATTATAATGGGAAGGCAATTTCTGTAAAGTTTTGATTGTAATAGAATGTGTGATTATGTCAGTAGAGAAGAATCTGAAAAATAGAAATATGATGAAGTTTTTATAGTAATGGCTATGCTATTGGGTAGTAGTGTTGCAAGTGCAGAAAATAAACAGATAACAAGTCCTGATGGAAAGTTGGTAGTAACAGTCTCAGATATGGATGGAAGACCTTCTTATTCTGTTAGTTATGACAATATTCTTTTGAAGCCATCTCCATTGGGGATGATTGCAAATATAGGAGATTTTCATCGGGGATGTCGCTGGAGAAGAATGTTTCAACCAATAAAATAGATGAAACATACGAGTTGGCTTCTATTAAAAGAGTAAGGTACATTATGTGGCAAATGAAGCTGTATTTTCGTTTACACAACAAGGGAAAACAATTTATGATGTTATATTCCGCATAAGTAATAACGATGTTGCTTTTAAATATAGGATGTATCCGCAAGGTGAGACACTAAGTTGCGTGGTTAAGCAAGAAGTCACAGGATTTGTGTTTCCTGACGGAACCACCACTTTCCTTTGTCCGCAAAGTAAACCGATGGGGATTTGCCCGTACTTTCCAAGTTATGAGACGTCTTATACAGCAGATGATGTCGCAGGCAAAATGGCTGGGGAGAAGGATATACATTTCCCTGCCTATTCCGTAATGGAGATAATGGTTGGGTGCTTGTTTCCGAAACGGGAGTAAATGGTGGATATTGTGCGAGCCGTCTGTTGGGACACAAAGGAGGAGTGTATACCATTGGATTTCCGCAAGAAGGTGAAGCAAATGGGAATGGTACGGTTTCTCCGGGATAGCATTACCGGGCGAGACGCCTTGGCGTACTATTACTGTGGGCAAGACTTTGGCTCCAATAGTGGAGACAACGGTTCCTTTGATGTTGTAAAACCGCTTTATTCGGCAAAGGAGAGTATACGTATGGCCGGGGTTCATGGAGCTGGATTATCGGTATGGATGGAAGTACTAATTATAAAGAGCAACCCGGTATATTGATTTTCGGCAGCAATGGGATACCAGTCCGTGTTGGTGGATGCCTTGTGGGATAAACAAATAGGACGTGATAAAATTGAAGAATTGGCTAAATATGGGAAGGACAAAGGGGTAGCTCTTTATTTGTGGTATAATTCGAATGGGTATTGGAATGATGCTCCGCAAACTCCGAGAGGTATTATGGATAATGCGATAGCCAGACGTAAGGAGATGAAATGGATGCAAAGCATTGGTATCCGTGGAATAAAAGTTGACTTTTTCGGAGGTGACAAGCAAATGACTATGCAGTTGTATGAGGATATCTTGTCGGATGCAAACGAGTACGGTCTTTTAGTTATTTTCCATGGATGTACTTTGCCTCGTGGCTGGGAACGTATGTATCCTAACTTCGCATCGAGTGAGGCTGTATTGGCTAGTGAAAATCTTCATTTCTCTCAAGGCAGCTGTGATCATGAGGCCTTTAATGCTACTTTGCACCCGTTTATTCGTAATACTGTGGGTAGCATGGATTTTGGAGGTAGTGCATTGAACAAATATTATAATGCGGATAATGCTCCACGGGGAAGCCGGCGGGTGACATCAGATGTCTACGCACTGGCTACGGCGGTTCTATTTCAAAGTCCGGTACAGCATTTTGCTCTGGCACCGAATAACCTGACCGATTCTCCGTCGTGGGCTATTGATTTTATGAAAGAGGTTCCAACGACTTGGGATGAGGTACGTTTCATTGACGGTTATCCTGGCAAATACGTTATTCTTGCCCGTCGTCATGGAGACAAATGGTATATTGCCGGAGTAAATGCGCAGAAGGAAACACTGAAACTTAAAGTTAATTTGCCGATGTTCTCCAATGGAGAAAAGGTGAGACTGTTTAGTGATGATAAGGCATTACAGGGTGGTGTGAAACAAATAGAAATAGGAAAAGCAGGAACTGCAGCTATCTATTCCTTGCAATGGCGGAATACTGATTACTAAGTAGTTTATTATGAAATGTAATATGAAGTATATTGTTGTATTTATATTCTTTTCTGCATATTGGAGGAAGTCCACGCAAAGAGCCGGGTAGAATATAGAAAAATGCCATGCACAATGTTGCAAGGTATTACAGAGCGGGAATATACGATATATTTGCCGGATGATTATTATTTATCGGATACCTGTAGTTATCCGGTATTATACTTATTACATGGTGGAAATTGCTCGAATACAGATTGGGTTCATTGGGGCAATTTACAGGTGGTTACTGACTCTCTGGTTGCCAAAGGACTGTCATCTAAAATGATTATCGTATGTCCGGAGGCGAATAAGAATAATATGATTTGGTTCAATGCTCCCCATTGGAAATATGAGGACTTTTTTTTACGAATTTGTGCCTTATATTGAAACTCATTACAGGATAAAGTCTGAAAAGAGATTCCGGTCACTTGCCGGATACTCGATGGGTGGCGGAGCATCTATTGTGTATGGTCTATATCATCCGGAGATGTTTAATGTTGTATATGGTATGAGCAGTTATCTTCGCAGTCAGTATTTAGAGTTTCTGAAAGATGATCCTTCTGCTCCATGGCGTCAGCAATTAATTGATGATAATAATCCGATTCACACAATACAGTCAGGAACTGCAGACGAGATTCTGAAGTGGAAAAAGATACATTGGTTTATTGATTGTGGAGATAAAGACTTTACGTATGAAGCTAATGTGGATCTGATTAAAGCTTTTCGCGACCGGAATATCCCTTATGAATTCCGGGTAGGAAGGAGGGCACGATTGGGATTATTGGCGTATAGCGCTGTGTGATGCTATCGTTTATATTTCACAAAAATGGATTTATGACAATATTATTTATGAAGAAAAATATCAGTTAGAACGATTTTTTGTGACATGGTTAATGATTCTGTTTATGATCTTAACAGATGCTTTCACTGCTTTTGCACAGGTTAAGCAGGCTACTGTTCTTGTAAATGGTATTTCTTGTGATTTGGAACAAGGCATATTAAAAGTCGAGTTTGTGACTCCGGATGTGGTAAGAGTTCAATATACGGGGGAAAATACGTTTATGGGAAATGGAACGGATGTTTGTTTGTCACGTACAGTTGATAATCCTGTTCGTTGGGTATATACCCCAAATCCAGATTGTTATTTATTAAAATCGGATAGCTTGATAGTCAGAGTTGATTTAAGTACTGCTTCTATCACTTATTTGGATAAAGAGGGGAGATTATTATTGCAGGAAGATCAAAATATACCTCGAATCAGTGAAAAGAGAGTGACGAAGCAAGTCATATATGATGAACATTCAAAACATATAGAGAAAACTGCGGATGGTGATAAAGAAATAAAAAATGTTTTGCGTTATGATATCATAGGGCACACCTGGAAATATAGGATTAATTTTAAATGGCAACCGTTGGAGGCTTTATATGGGTGGGGAGCTCACATGGAAGACTATATGAATTTGCGTGGTAAGGAACTTTATCTGTGCCAGCATAATTTGAAAGCTATGGTACCGGTGCTAAATTCAACAGCCGGTTATGGATTACTGTTTGACGCGGGATGTGCCATGATGTTTAAGGATAACTCGGAAGGGAGTTTTGTAGAACTTGAAGCAGCTAAACAGATTGATTATTACTTTATGAAAGGTAAGACGATGGATGCTGTGGTTGCTAATTATCGTTTATTGACAGGCAATTCTCCAATGATGCCTCTCTATCTTTTTGGATATATTCAATCTAAAGAACGCTATGTCAGTTCCGATGATTTAATTAATACCTTAAAAGAGTATCGCCAAAGGCAAATACCGATCGATATGATTGTACAGGACTGGAACTATTGGCCGGAAGGCCAATGGGGGAATATGAGTATGAATCCTAAATTCTATCCTGACAAAAGAAAACTGGCAGATGAAATTCATTCTCTACATGCTAAATTAATGATATCAATATGGCCGAATGCCATGAACTGTCCTCAACATGAGGAATTTAAACGAAAGGGATGGTTGTTAAGCGGCACCTCTGTCTATGATGCTTTTAATCCGTTGGCAAGAAAATTATACTGGAACTATGCGAATAATGAGTTTTTTGGTAATGGTTTTGATGCATGGTGGTGTGACGCTTCAGAACCATTAGATGCTGATTGGACTTTTATGAAGGATGGTTATGGAGCGGATAATCATCGGCAACGTTGGGAGTTAAACACGAATTTGCTGAATAGTGTATTGGGGGCAGAGCGAAGCCAGTTGTATTCATTATATCATGCGAAGGGAATTTATGAGAACCAACGTTCTACAAATGAAGATAAGCGTGTTGTAAATCTTACCCGTTCTAGTTACGCAGGTCAGCAACGTTATTCTACAATAACGTGGAACGGTGATACTTATGCAACTTGGCAATCTTTTGCTCAAATGATTCCTGCCGGGTTAAATTTTATGGCTACAGGCTGCCCTTATTGGACAGTAGATATTGGGGCCTTTTACAAAAATGGACCTCAATGGTTCTGGAAAGGCGACTATGATAAAGGAGTGGCTGATATGGCTTATCGGGAATTATACACTCGTATGTTTCAATATGGAGCGTTCTTACCGGTGTTTCGAAGTCATGGTTCCGATACTCCTCGTGAAGTATGGCGTTTTGGTAAACCGGATGAGCCTTTTATGATAGTTTGATTAAAGTGATTCATTTAAGGTATCGCTTACTTCCTTATATCTATTCTTTAGCAGGCAAGGTTCACCGTGAAAATTATACAATGACCAGAACACTTGCGTTTGACTTTGCCAAGGATATGCAGGTTGCTGACTTAAAAGATGAATTTATGTTCGGACCAGCTTTATTGGTTGCTCCTGTCACCAATCCTATGTATTATTCGGTAGATTCCCATCCTTTGGAAAATGTAGATAAGGTGCGTCGTGTGTATTTACCGGATGGAGCCGATTGGATTGACTTTTGGACCGGAAAAATATAAGGGCGGACAATGGATTGTCGCTGAAGCAACGATAAATAAAATTCCTCTATTGGTGCGTCAAGGATCTATCATTCCAATGGGGCCGGTTATGCAATATACCTCGGAAAAACAGATGCAGAGTGGGAGATACGGGTTTATCCGGGAGCCGATTCTTCATTTACGGTCTATGAAGATGAAGGCGACAATTACAATTATGAGAAGGGGGACTCTTCAAGTTTTGAAATAATTTGGAATGATAAAAATAACACATTGACAATCTCTGACCGGAAAGGTGGATATTCCGGTATGACTGTATCTCGCAAATTGAAGTTGGTAAAAGTTGATAGAAAGTCGGGAATAGATGTGACAGAAAGTATCAATGGAAAGACCATAGAGTATAGAGGAAAACAGCTGAAAATAAAAATGTAAAGTAGTAGAATCTAAAACCATTTAAAATAAAAGAATATGAGAAACTTAAAATTTTTAGGCGTGTCGTTTTTGTTGGCAATGACTGTCGCTACTTCAGGAGTGGCACAAAATCCTATTATCCAGACAAAATATACCGCTGATCCGGCTCCGATGGTATATAATGATACCGTTTTCCTTTATACAACTCATGATGAGGATGATGCCGAAGGATTCAAAATGTTGGACTGGTTACTTTATACTTCCACCGATATGGTCAATTGGACCGATCATGGAGCTGTCGCTTCTCTGAAGAGTTTTGATTGGGTGAAACGTGATAACGGTGCCTGGGCAGAACAAGTCATCGAACGTAATGGCAAATTTTATATGTATTGCCCGATTCATGGTAATGGTATTGGCGTATTGGTCTCCGACTCTCCTTACGGCCCTTTTAAAGACCCATTGAACAAACCGTTGGTTTGGCAAAAGGAGCATTGGTATGACATTGACCCGACCGTATTTATTGATGATGACGGACAAGCGTATATGTATTGGGGCAATCCGAATGTTTATTATGTGAAACTGAATGAGGATATGATTTCATATTCGGGGGAAATTGTACAAGTGGAAAATAAACCGGAACATTACCAGGAAGGTCCGTGGGTGTATAAACGGAACGGGCATTATTACATGGCTTTCGCTTCAACTTGTTGTCCGGAAGGGATTGGCTATGCCATGAGCGACAAAGCTACCGGACCATGGAGTACAAAAGGATATATTATGCGTCCAACAGAGCGAAGTAGAGGAAATCATCCTGGAATTATCGATTATAAAGGTAGCTCTTATGTATTTGGCCTAAATTATGATTTGCTTCATTTGGAGACTTTGGATCATAAGGAACGCCGTTCGGTCTCTGTTGCAAAAATGCATTATAATCCGGATGGAACTATTAAGGAAGTTCCTTATTGGCAGGAGACGAAACTGGAACAGATTGAAAACTTTAATCCTTACCGTAGAGTGGAAGCTGAAACGATGGCTTGGGGATATGGTCTTAAAGCTGAAAATCATAAGAATGGTGGTTTGTATATAACCGATATTGATGATAATGAATATCTGTGTGTGCGTGGTGTCGACTTTGGCAAGAAGGGAGCAAAGAAATTCAGTGTAAGCGCAGCTTGTGTTGAAAAAGGCGGAATGATAGAAATTCGTCTGGACAGCACTGAAGGTCCGGTAATAGGCAGTGTCAGTATATCACCGACAGGAGGACTGGATATATATAAACAGATGTCATGCCGGATAAAGAATGCAAAGGGTGTACATGATCTTTATTTCTGCTTTAAAGGAGAGAAAGGAAACAAACTTTTCAATCTGGATTATTGGGAATTTGAATAGCTTTTATTCAAAAAAAATAAGATTGTAATGTGCTTATAATCAGTGTAATTATTAGGGCGTGCTACAAGGGGAAAGATAGATGTAACATTGAAAATGAAGATGTTATTTAGGAAAAGAAGCCCGTAACATAATTATGTTTGTAGTTTTATAAGCTGGCATATCTTTGCAGAAAAAGATCAGTAATTCATATTTGATTATAAAGAAAATAAGAGGTATTATGAAGAATACACAGGTAATACAATTAATGTCAATCGTCCGGCTCTCCATATTTATGTTGGGGATAACAATGATGTCATGTAACTCAAAGAAAGAACAACAATTACCGGCTATTGGAAAATCTGTGGCTCTCTTTGATTATTTTTCTTATAAAGGAAATGATGATTTTTATATTTCCAATCCTCTGTCAGATGAAGACTATTTCTATAATCCTATTTTGCCGGGATGGTATTCTGATCCTAGTGTTTGCACAAATGGAGAAGGTGATTATTTCCTGGTAACATCTACATTCACTTATTTCCCCGGTGTTCCTATTTTTCACAGCAAAGACTTGGTGAATTGGAAACAGATAGGGCATGTGTTGAACCGTGCTTCGCAATTAGTGAATATGGAAGGACAGAAAGTGAGTGGCGGTATTTTTGCTCCGGCTATTTCTTATAATCCGTATAACAAGACATATTATATGGTAACAACCAATGTAGGAGCCGGAAATTTCTTTGTTAAGACGCAAGACCCGTTTGGTGAATGGTCGGAACCCGTCATGTTGCCGGAGGTCGGAGGTATTGATCCTTCTTTCTTTTTTGATGAAGATGGTAAGGCATATATTGTTAATAATGATGAGGCTCCGGATAATAAGCCTGAATATAGCGGACACCGTACTATACGTATACAAGAGTTTGATGTGAAAACAGATAAGACGGTCGGTCCCCGTAAAATTCTTGTAAACAAAGGAGCTCAACCGGCAGACAAACCAATTTGGATAGAAGGACCTCATTTATATAAAATAAATGGAAAGTACTTCTTGATGTCCGCCGAAGGTGGAACGGGAAACTGGCACTCGGAAGTGATTTTCCGTGGTGATTCTCCGATGGGTAAGTTTCTTCCATGGAAAAACAATCCGATTCTGACGCAAAGACATTTGAATTCTGACCGTCCTAATTCGGTAACCTGTGCTGGTCATGCAGACTTGATTCAAACAAAAGAGGGAGATTGGTGGGCTGTTTTTCTGGCTTGTCGCCCTATTAATAATCAGTTTGAGAATTTGGGACGTGAAACATTTATGATGCCGGTGAAATGGAGTGAAGATGGATTCTCGTACATGACACAAGGCGATGATTTAGTACCTATGATTGTAAAACGTGAAGGTGTGAAACGCGATACGACAGTTACTTATGGTAATTTCGAGTTAGTAGCGAACTTTGATTCTCCTGTACTTGATATGCCATGGATGACTTTAAGAACTTCTGCATCCGATCTATATTCTTTGTCGGAAACACCCGGATACCTGACCTTGAAGTGTGCAGATATTAGCGCTACGGAAAAGAAAACTCCGGCATTTGTTTGTCGTCGGTTACAACATCATAAATTTGAATGTGCTACACGTATGTTGTTCAATCCTTCTAACGATAAGGAAACAGCCGGAATGCTGTTGTTTAAAGATGAGACACATCAATATTTCTTCTGCTTGAATAAAGTGGGTGAGAATAAAAATATTTCTCTGAAACAAATCGGTGAAAAGGAACAGACATTGGCTTCAGATGAAATAGACGCAGATACAAATGAAGTATATTTGAAATTAGTATCTCAAGGAATTGGTTACGATTTCTATTATTCTATTGATGGTGAAAAAAGCTGGAAACTGCTTTGTAAAGATGTAGATCCCAGTTATCTCTCTACTACAACGGCTGGTGGATTTACCGGTACTACAATTGGATTATACGCTACTTGCAAATAATTATTTTTTTTATATAAATCTAATACTAGTAACTATGAGTGATATTTATAATGATAGCTAATGCAATTAAAAAAAGAATGATGATTAGAAAACAATGTAGTTAATTAACATCTTAAACTAATGGTAATGAAAAATGTAACGAAGAAAATTCAAAAAGATTCCTTACCTGTTTCTCCTTATGTTGTTTAGTTTTGTAACAGCATCAGCACAGAAAGGGATAACGGTGAGGGGAACGGTTCTTGACAGTAATGGTGAGACAATCATTGGAGCCTCGGTAACTTTAAAAGGTAATAATTCAGTAGGTACGATCTCAGATATAGATGGCAATTTTGTGTTGACTGTGCCCAGTGAGAAGTCCGTCCTTATTGTTTCGTATGTAGGAATGAAACCACAGGAAGTGAAAGTATCTTCCAAAGGGATGATAAAAGTGACGTTGGAAGATGATACCAAACAACTGGAAGAAGTAGTAGTTGTAGGTTACGGACAACAGAAGAAAGCGTCAGTGGTAGGTGCTATCACGCAGACAAGTGGCAAGACACTGGAACGTGCCGGTGGTGTAACTAGTCTTGGTTCAGCATTGACAGGGTCTTTGCCGGGAGTTATTACTTCTGCTTCTTCTGGTATGCCTGGTGCAGAAGATCCTCAGATTATCATTCGTACACAGAGCTCGTGGAATAATAGTGAACCTTTAATATTGGTGGATGGTATTGAACGTGAGATGAGTTCGGTAGATATCTCGTCTGTAGAGAATATTTCAGTGCTAAAAGACGCCTCTGCTACGGCTGTTTATGGTGTGAAGGGTGCCAATGGTGTAATTCTTATAACTACCAAACGTGGTAAGGAAGGAAAAGCTAGTGTGCAAATCAAAGCTAATGTAACAGCAAAGGTGGCATCCAAACTACCGGAGAAGTATGATGCATACGATACTTTTTATCTGTTGAATAACTCTATTGAACGCGAGGCTTGTCTTAATCCTAATGGCTGGAATGACTATACTCCGACTTCCATTATTGATAAGTATCGTCATCCTGCCAATGCGGAAGAATGGGATCGTTATCCTAATACTGATTGGGAAAAAGCACTGTTTAATAGTACAGCCATGTCTTACAATACCAGTGTCAATGTTTCCGGAGGTACAAAAATTGTCAGTTATTTTGCAGCGGCTGATTTTGTAAGTGAGGGTGACTTGTTTAAAGTATATGATAACCGTCGTGGCTATGATTATGGTTTTGGCTATAATCGTATTAATGTGCGTAGTAATTTGGATTTCCAATTGACTAAAACTACAAAGTTTTCTACCAATCTATTTGGATCGAATGCTCAGCGTACCGTACCATGGGACTATAATGACCAAGATGCAACTTTTTGGGCAGCAGCCTATAAAAGTGCTCCTGATGCCATGCGTCCGATTTATTCTAACGGTATGTGGGGATGGTATCAACCTCGTGATGCCGATGTGCCTAACTCCGTATACAAACTGGCTGTAGCAGGGTCGGAGAAACGTACGACTACAAAGATGACTTCAGATTTTATCCTTGAGCAAGATTTGCATATGCTTACCAAAGGGCTGAAATTCAAAGCTAATTTCTCAATGGACTATACATTCGTTGAGAATAAGCGTGGCGTCAATGATATGTATCATAATTCTCAGCGTATGTGGGTTAGACCTGATACTGGAGAAATTATTTTGGAACAACCGGAGCTTGGTACCGGTTTGGATGCTATTATCAATCCTATCTATTGGGAACATCAGGCTGGTAGCGTGAATACTGGTGCTACTTATCGTAAGCTTTATTATTCCATGCAAATGGATTATGCACGAAATTTCGGTAAACATGAAGTGACTGCTCTTGCTCTTTTCAGTCGTTTGAAAGAAGCGTCGGGCAGTGTGTTCCCTATTTATCGTGAAGATTGGGTGTTTCGTTTAACTTATAATTATGCTATGCGCTACTTCTTCGAAACTAATGGTGCCTATAATGGTTCAGAGAAGTTCGGTCCTGATTACCGTTTTGCTTTTTTCCCTTCTTTTTCATTAGGATGGATGATTAGCGAGGAAAAAATTGTTAAGAACAACCTGAAATTTCTCGATATGTTGAAGTTACGAGCTTCTTGGGGTAGAGTGGGAGATGATGCGGTGGTTCAGCCTTGGCAAAGATTTACAGATGGTCGTTTCTTATATAAAAATCAGTTGGATTATGGAGGTAACACACTAATGGGTAATATTAAGCCTGCCAATACTCCTTATACTTACTATACAATCAGTCGACTGGGGAATCCTAATATCTCATGGGAAACTGTAGAAAAGAGAAATTTAGGTATTGATTATGCTTTTTTAGGAGGGGCGGTTGCCGGTTCGGTGGATATATTCAATGACACTCGTACTGATATTTTAGTGAAGGGAAGCGATAGAGCGATAGCTTCTTATTTTGGAACTGATGCTCCTTATGCTAATCTCGGTAAAGTGAGCAGTCATGGTTATGAGTTGGAGTTGAGATTGAACCATACTTTTAATAATGGTATTCGTGCTTGGCTCAATACTAGCATGACTCATGCTGTCAACAAAGTGAAATTCCGTGATGATGCACCTTTGAAACCTGATTACCAGAAAGGGGCGGGACATGCCATTAATCAGGTATATTCTTATATTGATCATGGTAATCTTGCTACATGGGATGACGTGATTGGAAGTCCGGTTTGGACAACGGGTAATGATGCAAAACTCCCTGGGGATTATAACATTGTCGATTTTAATGGCGACGGTGTAATTGATGCTGATGACCGTGCTCCCTATCAGTATTCTACGATGCCTCAGAATACTTACAATGCTTCAATCGGAGCAGAATGGAAGGGATTTAGCATTTTTGCACAGTTCTATGGAGTAAACAATGTGACTCGTGAAGTCAATTTCCCGACGTTCCGTAGCACTGCTCATGTAGCTTATGCTGAAGGTGATTATTGGACTCCCGATGGGAGTGCTACTCTGCCCGCACCGCGTTGGGGGACCACTATTGATCAAGCAGCATCAGGCACTAGATATTGGTACGATGGTTCTTATTTGCGTTTGAAAAACGTTGAATTGTCCTATACTTTCCAAAAATCAAACTGGTTGAAGAAGATGGGGATCAAAAACTGCCGTATATATCTGAACGGTGATAATCTTTATATGTGGACTAAAATGCCGGATGATCGCGAATCTAATACCGGATATAGTTCTTCTGATGGTGCTTATCCGACAATGCGCCGTTTCAATCTTGGTATCGACATTACTTTATAAATACTAAGTAAAGACTATGAATAAGTATATTAATAAAATATTCCTTACGTCGGTCATCACTTTGGCCGGTATGTTGGGAGCTACTTCTTGTACTGACTATTTGGACAAATCTCCATATAGTGACATTGAAGAGAATGATCCATATAAGAATTTCAAGAATTTCCAGGGATTTACCGAGGAACTCTATAACTGTATACCTGTTGTATCAAACAGTGAGTATCATACTAGTTTTAATTTTGGTGAGGAAGATTATTGGGAGCCACAGGAGCTTCGCCTCTTTGCCCGTAATATTGACTATGGTGATTTCTGGGGATGGACTACCTGTTATTATTCTTATCCTTCTTCTATACGTGGTGGAAAGGCTAATTCACAGGAACGCAGTGATAAGGGTAATCTGTGGAAACTTTGCTGGTATGGTATCCGTAAGGCTAACATTGGTATAGCTAATCTTGGTAATTTGGTAAGTGCTACAGAAGAAGAACGTAATCTTATTGAAGGACAACTTTATTTTTTCCGTGGATGGTTTCATTTTATGTTGATGGAATGGTGGGGTGGAATGCCTTATGTTGACCAAGTATTACCGCCGGATGTTGCTCCTGCATTATCCAGGCTTACCTGGCAAGAGTGTGCTGAAAAATGTGTGGCTGATTTTGACCATGCTATTCCTTTGCTTCCCGTTGACTGGGATCAAACAACTGCTGGTAGAGCTACTCTTGGTTTGAATGATACTCGTATTAATAAAATTATGGCCTTGGCCTATAAAGGGAAGACATTGCTTTGGGCGGGTAGTCCGCTAATGAACTGGGCTTCCGGAGGTGACAAAGAGTATGATGCGGGACGTTGTAAGCGTGCAGCTGAAGCTTTTGGCGAAGCTTTGAAGATTGTTGAGGATACTAAACGCTATGAATTAGCAGATATGGAAAATTATAACGACCTGTTTGTCGTATACAATTCCGGCGGTAAACTTAACGGGGTGAAAGAAGCTATCTTCCGCGAAAATTTAGTGCAGTATGATGGTCGTTGGAACTATAACATGAATACGGATTTTCGTCCGCGTTCTCATATCAATGCTGGTATTAAATGTTATCCGACTGCTAATTATGTAAATTATTTTGGTATGGCTAATGGCTATCCGATCAAAGATATGACAAAAGCCGATGCAGAATCAGGATATGATCCTAAGTATCCTTGGAAAAATCGTGATCCGCGTTTTTATAAAGACATCATATTTGACGGTGAATGGTGTGGAGAAACTGGAAACGGACAATATTGCCAGTTGTATACGAATGGAGCGGACAGTGAAGAGAAAGATCCACAGAAAGGGTGTTTTACAGGTTATATGAATAGTAAGCTCTGTCTAAAAATAGTGAATAATGCTAACGTCAGAGGTGCTCACTACGCTGTTTTAAGTTTGATGCGTTTAGCGGATGTTTATCTGATGTACTCGGAGGCAACGGCTGTAGGTTATGGCTCTCCGCAAAGTAAAGCTTCTAGCTTCTATATGACGGCTGAAGATGCTATCAATGAGATTCGTGATCGTGCCGGTGTGGCTCACGTACTTGATCGATTTACTGGAAATACGACAGACTTTCTTGGTGAGATTCGCCGCGAGCGTGCCGTAGAACTTGCTTTTGAGGGCTTTCGCTTTATGGATCTCCGTCGTTGGATGCTTCTTGATAAGAGTCCTTATACCTTGAAGACAAAGATTGAGTTTGACCGTGTCCCTACCGCAAGCTATAACAAAGAGCATCCGGAGGAGAATGAAATCATGAACTTGAAAGAAGTGGTACTGGTGGAGAGAAAGTATACCGACAGACACTATTGGCTGCCATTACCCAAAGCAGATGTTTACTTGTATGAAGGCTTTGGCCAGAATCCGGGATGGTAATCATGACGTATTAACTAATAATGACGCGAAATATGAATAGAAAGTTTATATATATCGGCTGTACTGTTTTTGCCATGTCATTGCTTAGCATGACAGGTGTGCAGGCACAGGAGGAAAGCAAGGACAGCTTAGTGAATGTGGCTTTCGGCAAAGTTGCTCAGGAAGATTTGACTCATGCCATTTCTACTGTCAACACGTCAGAGCTGACAAAGAAGACTGCTAACAATAATAGCCTTGTGGGCCTTGAAAGTTTTGTCGGTGGTTACAATGGATCATCCCTTTGGGGACAAGGACCGTTGGTACTGGTAGACGGTGTGCCTCGTAGTGCATCAAGTGTAAAGGCTTCGGAAGTGGAAAGTATATCTATGCTGAAAGATGCGGCAGCTGTGGTACTCTATGGTAGCCGTGCCGCGAAAGGAGTAATTCTTATCACTACCAAGCGAGGCAAAGATTCACCCATGCATATCGATGTTCGTGCCAATGTAGGGGTGAATGTCCCGAAGGCTTATCCTAAGTACTTGGATGCAGATTGTTATATGACCATGTACAATGAAGCTTGTCGTAATGACGGTATAGCAGAAAGGTATGATGCCGGTACTATTTATAACACAGCAATGGGTACTAATCCTTATCGTTATCCGGACATAGACTTTTATAGTTCAGATTATTTAAGAAAGTTCTATACTAATTCTGATGTTACGGGTGAAGTGTATGGAGGTAATGAAAAGACTCATTATTACTTGAACTTCGGTATGAATTATGCTAATAGCCTGTTGAAATACGGTGAGTCAAAGAAAGCTTATGATATGAGTTTTAATGTACGTGGTAATGTGGATATGGCACTGGCTTCATGGCTTAAAGCAACTACTAATGCTGCTATTCTCTTTGACAATAGTTATCAAGGCCGTGGTGACTTTTGGGGAGCGGCTTCTACATTGCGCCCCAACTGGTTTGCACCATTATTACCCATTGATATGATGGATCCTAATGTTGCATATATACAGGAATATATAACTAACAGCAATCATCTTATAGACGGTAAGTATCTGTTAGGAGGTACTTCGGCAGACACGACAAACCCGTTTTCCGAATTGCTTGCTGCTGGATATACGAAGGAAAAAGCACGTAGATTTATGTTTGATGTGGCTGTGATGGCGGATCTTGGAGGCTTGTTAAAGGGCTTATCTTTCAAAACTGCTTATAGCGTAGATTACACTTCTTATTATTCAGAAGCTTATGCTGAAAAGTATGCTATTTATGAGCCTAAATGGTCTAATGTGAATGGTAAGGATATGATTATCGGACTTACCAAATTCAATGATGATACAAAATCAACTAACGAATATGTAGGTAAATCGACTTACGACCAGACCATGACTTTCAGTGCACAGTTTGATTATAACCGTACATTTAAGACATTCCATAATGTATCTGCGACCTTGTTGGGATGGGGATATCAGACACAAAGTTCGGCTGATGAAGGTCATGAGAGTAGTGATTATCATCGTACCAGCAACGTAAATCTGGGATTGCGTGCTTCTTATAATTACGATCATAAATATTATGCAGACTTTAGTGGTGCTTTGGTACATTCAGCCAAGTTGCCGGAAGGAAATCGCAACGCTTTTTCTCCATCGGTCACTTTGGGATGGAGACTTAGTAAAGAGAAGTTTATGGAAAGTGTAGGCTTTGTGGACGATCTGAAGATTACGGCTTCTTATGCCAAGTTGCATCAGGATCTTGATATTTCTGATTACTATATGTATAAGGGCTATTTTTCTGACAAAGGCGGTTGGTTTCAATGGTATGACGGAACGGTGGGTGGTAATACGACCGGTTCAAAACGAGGTGACAATCCGAATCTTGACTTTATCACTCGTGAGGAAGTTCGTGCAGGTATAGACGCCACTTTATTCAATAGACTGTTGAGAATTAATGCGAACTATTTTACTCAGAAGACTAGTGGACTTCTAACTCAAGGTGCTTCTACTATTTATCCTTCGTTTTTCGATTTAGGTACAGATCTTTCATTTTACCTTGGATCAATTATAATGAAGACAAACGTACTGGTTTTGATTTTTCACTAAGTGCAAATAAAAAGATAGGTGATTTCGACGTGACTCTCGGGTTTAATGGAATGGTATTTTCTTCAAAAGCTTCTATTCGTGATGAAGTGGCGAATGAGTCTTATTTGTTGCGCCAGGGGCGTGCACTTGATGCAACTTATGGATATGTTTGCGAAGGTTTCTTTCAAGATCAGGCTGATATCGAGAAACATGCCAAGCAGACATTCGGCACAGTTCGTCCCGGTGACCTGAAGTATAAGGATATCAATGGTGATGGTGTAATCAATAGTGATGACCAGATTGATCTGGGTGCAGGCGGGTGGTCTACATCACCATTTACTTTTGGTTTGAATTTGACATTGAAATACAAGAACTTTACTCTTTTTGCAATGGGATCGGGACAAACCGGTGCGGTGGCTTTTAAAAATAATTCTTATTACTGGAACAGAGGTACGAGCAAGTTCTCAGAAATCGTTATGGGACGTTGGACTGAAGAAACGAAAGAAACAGCTACTTATCCTCGTCTTTCTACCAGCAATGGTGATAATAACTTCCGTAATTCTACTTTCTGGATGTACAAGAATAATGTTTTCCGTTTGAGTAATGTGCAGCTTACTTATGATTTTCCTACAGATACTTTCAACGGAACTTTCATACGTGGACTTAGCTTGTATTGTGGTGGAAGCAACTTACTTACAATAGCAAAAGAACGTGAGTATATGGAGATGAGTTTGGGGGCTCCCCAATACCGGAATTTCTATCTAGGCTTTAAGGCCGCATTCTAAATCTAACTAAAAAAGATAGTACATAATATGAAAAAGAAAATAATATTTTTGGTAGCTGCTGCCTTGATGCTGAATAGTTGCGATGACCTTTTCGAGCCGGCCATTGAGAACTTCAAGGATGTGGAACAGATGTACGACGATGCTCAATATGCACAAGGCTTCCTGGTGAATGTGTACCGTTGCGTTCCGGGATACTATGATAATAGTGAATATGCAACAGATGATGCTGTCATTAATCAGAAGAACAATGCATTTCTCACGATGGCTACCGGTGGTTGGACTTCCCGGTTATGGACGCCTATCAATCAATGGACCAATTCGTTCAGTTCTATCCAGTATATCAATCTTTTCCTAGAAAATGTGGATAAGGTAAGGTGGTCGGATGATGCAGAGAAAGCACAATTGTTTGCTCGTCGTACCAAGGGGGAAGCTTATGGACTTCGCGGTATGTTTTTATACTATTTGCTTCGTGCACATGCTGGATTTGGAGAAAACGGAGAATTGCTCGGTGTACCTCGTTTGACAGAGTATCTTACTATAAACTCGGACCTTAATTTACCTCGTGCTTCGTTTGCTGATTGTGTACAGCAGATATATAGTGACTTGGAAAAAGCCGAAGAATTACTTCCTTGGGAGTATAATGATGTGAATGAGGTACCTGCCGATTTTCAGAGTATTACTCAGGATAAAGGTAAATATAATACTGTAATGGGAGAGAAGTCCCGTCAATTATTCAATGGTCTGATTGCACGTGCTTATCGTGTTCGTACAGCTCTTTTGGCTGCTAGTCCGGCTTTTCAGGATGCCTCTAATCCTGCTTCATGGGCCGATGCTGCTAATGCGGCTGCCGCTGTACTCAACTACAATGGAGGATTGGGCGGATTGGATGATAAAGGAGTGGAATATTATTCAAAAGAGGTAGTAGAGAACTTGCAAAAAGGCATTAATCCTAAAGAGATTATTTGGCGTGAAAATGTTAGTAATAGTGAGGCTGCCAATTCACAGGAGGCAAATAACTTTCCGCCTTCTTTGAATGGTAGTGGCAATATGAATCCGTCACAAAACCTTGTTGATGCGTTCCCTATGGCTAATGGGTATCCTATCTCGGACATTGCTAACAGTAACTATAATAAGAATAATCCTTATAATGGACGTGATCCTCGTTTGGCAAAATATATTATCTATAACGGAAGTATAGCTGGAGTAGGCGATGTACCTATATATACAGGGCGCAAATCGGGCACTGATGACGGTATAGATGTGAAAGAGCAGAGATCTACACGTACCGGTTATTATATGAAGAAAAGACTGCGTATGGATGTAAATCGTGCGCTCGGATCGGTTACGAATCAGCAGCATTATATTCCACGTATTCGTTATACAGAGATGTATTTGGCTTATGCTGAAGCGGCTAATGAAGCGTGGGGACCTAAAGGAGATAATGGAAATGGTTATTCGGCTTATGATGTAATCAAGGCTATTCGTAAGCGTGCCGGTATAGGCGGTACTTCTGATCCTTATCTGGAACAATGTGCGGGCGATAGAGACAAAATGGCTAATCTTATCCGTAATGAACGTCGTCTGGAACTCTGTTTTGAAGGTTTCCGTTTCTGGGATATACGTCGTTGGAAAGAAAACTTGAACGAGCCGGTACGTGGTATCGACTGGGACAGAGATGGACATTCTTTTAATGAATTCGTTGTCGAAGAACGTAATTATGAAGATTACATGTATTATTGCCCGATTCCAAATTCTGAAATACTCAAGTTCAGCAACCTTGTACAAAATAGAGGGTGGAAATAATTATAGAATTATATTTAATTAAAAGTACGTTATGAAAAAGAACTTAGCATATATCGGACTGGTTTTATTGATCCTTACTTGGACGTCATGCGAAAGTAGTGACAATGAATTTCCTGATTTCGATTACCAGACAGTATATTTTGCCAACCAATACGGACTTCGTACCATAGAGCTTGGTGAGAGTGAATTTGTGGATAATACTCTTGACAATCAGCATAAAATGATAATAAAAGCTGCTTGGGGTGGAGGATATACTAATAGAAACAATGTGGTGATAAACTTTAAAGTGGATGAGTCCTTGTGTGACAATCTTTATTTTAAAGATACAGATCAGCCTCTTGTCCCTATGCCGGCTTCTTATTACACGTTGGCTTCCGATCGAATTGCGATTCCTAAAGGGCAAATAATGGCGGGAGTAGAAGTGCAGTTGACGGATGATTTTTTTGCTGATGAAAAATCGATCAGTGAGAATTATGTCATTCCTTTGTTGATGACTAATGTTCAGGGGGCGGACTCTATTTTGCAAGGGAAGCCAGTTGTTGAAAATCCGGTGTTAACTAATGCCGGTGATTGGAGCATATTGCCGCAGAATTTTGTCTTGTATGCAGTGAAGTATGTGAATCCTTGGCACGGAGAGTACTTGCGTCGTGGTATTGATCATGCTACTGTAGCAGGTACATCAAAAGATATTATTCGCCATGAACAGTTTGTGGAAAATGATGAAGTTGTGAATATTTCTACTAAAAGTATGAAAGACAATCTTTTGACATTGAAAACCAAGGATGAAAGTGGTAAGGATATTAGCTATACTGTTCGTTTGTCATTTGCAGAAGATGGTTCGTGCACTGTACACTCTGGTTCGCAGAATGTAGTGGTAAGCGGTAGTGGCAAGTTTGTCAGCAAAGGTGAGAAAAATAGTCTTGGCGGAAAAGACAGGAATGCCATTTATCTTGACTATACAGTCAATTTGACAGACAATAACATTCAGCTTGCAACAAAAGACACTTTGGTGTTACGTACACGTAATGTGTATGGTGGCAAGTCACTCGAAGTAGTGAGAAAATGATGTTTTGATATGAACGTTAAAATCAAGAGTATATGAAATACATCAATAACAAGATAATTGCTTTTACACTGATCGCTGCGTCGATAATGTCGTGTACAGACGAATATAATTGCCAGCTTCAAGTAGAGAAACCACAGAATGCAGCTATCAACGAATATTTAGCTCAATTTGACCTGCTGAAGTCGTATATTGACCGTAGTGGCACACCTTTTCAGTTAGCTGTAAATGTACCGGGAAGCGAATTTGTAAAGAAAGAAATTGCATTCAGTACAGTGTTTACCAATTTTGATGCAGTGGATATGAACGGTTCTTATGATCCGCTAAATACACTAAAGGAGGACGGTACTTACAATTTTGGTGGCATGCAAACGGCTGCCGATGTAGCAGCGGAGGCTGGCGTGACTCTTTATGGAGGGGTACTTTGTTCAAACCAAGGACAGCGTGCCGCATATTATAATAAGCTTATCGAGCCGATAGATATTCCGGTGGAAGTACAAAAAGGAACGACTAAATTGTTTAATTTCGAAAATGATGAAATTGGTACAAGTTATCCTATGACTGGCAATAGTTCGGCTGTAGTCGAAGAGGATCCTACTGGTGAAAGTGGACATGTTTTGCATGTGGGAACAGATGATGTAAAAGCAGCTTATTCTTATCCTAAGTTTCACGTAGTTTTACCTGGAGGTAGAAAGCTTGGTGACTATGTCAGATTGAATATAGATTTGCGTTTTGTAAAAGATCACGGAATTTATGGAACAGGTTTGCGAGTTTTCATTCAGGGACAGGAATTTAATTTAGGAACGAATGGAGCTACTTTCTGTGGTGCAGGTGACAAATGGAAACGTGAAGGAACAATTAATCTGAAAGATGCTACTGCTCCCGGATTGGTAGTACCTGAAAGTTTTGGAAGTCTGACAGAATTTGATTTAGCGATAGGTTCTGCATCCACTAGTGCACAATTTTATCTGGATAATATTTCTATGGACTATGAAGTATCCGGAAAAGGTACTACGGTTATCAATTTTGAAGGGGATAATCTGAATACAGTGTATCCTATGGTTGCTGGAGCTGGTGCTCCCAATAGCGGTACAGCTACTGTAGTAGAAGATCCAGAAAGAGAGACTGGTCATGTACTTTACATAGATCAGGCTTCGCATTACTTCCCGGAATTTACAGTTAAGTTAGCTGAAGGCAAGACCCTTGGAGATTATACCGGCATGTCAATGGATATGCGCCTTTTAAAGGGGATGTATGGTTATGGAATGTACGTGAAAATTAATGGTCAGTTATTAAATCTTCATCAAAATGCAGCTGCTTACGGTTACGCAGAGAATGATACTTGGAAACGTGATGGTGTATTTGTGACCTTTGTGAAGGAAGGTACTTACACTGCTTTGGGTGAAGCGGTTCCAGCTACTACAATTGAGATACCCAATGTAATGAAAGACCTCAATGAAATAACATTTGCGATCGGTTCCAGTTCTGGCAACTGGACAGCATACATCGATAATTTGATTTTTACATGGGAAGCCAAGCCACAACATATCGAAAAGACTCCAGAAGAGAAAAAGGAAATCTTCACTAAAGAAATGGAAAAATGGATTGGTGGTATGGTGTATGCAGGTGTGAATGAAACGAAGAGTGTAAAAGCTTGGAATATAATTGGTAATCCTTTGGATAAGACTGTTAATGATAATACATTTAACTGGGGTGAATATTTGGGTGAAGTAGACTATGCACGTACCGCCGTGAAGATTGCCCGTGATACAGTGAAGAATGCCAATGTAGATCTTGAGCTTTTTGTCAGCAACACATTTGGTCAATATGATGAAATGGGGAATATGGCTGATGAACTCATATCTTTAGTTGATGCTTGGGAAGCAGACAACGTTACCAAAATTGACGGGTACAATATTCTTCTTAATGCAATTTATTCCAAAGATGTTGTTTTCCAGGAAGGCAATAAAACGATGATCACCAATCTGTTTGATAAATTAGGTAAGACTGGTAAACTGATACGGGTATCCGATCTTAGCATGATGGTTGAAGAACTGGATGGCAACTTTATTGCGATTAATAAATTAACAGAAGAAGATAGAGCTGCCGCTGCTTCTTATATGGCTTTTATCATGCAGGAGTATCGAAGACTTATTCCTGCGGACAAGCAATACGGAATCTCTATATCGGGTATTACAGAGACCAATACTGGTTATAAACTGTGTCCTTGGACATCGGACTATAACCGTAATGAAATGTATGAAGGTATAGTGGACGGATTGAAATAATCCTCTCCTCTGGATTAAAAGGACTATTTATATATGAAGAATATTACATTATTATTTTGTCTCTTTCTTGCGAATATTCTCTTGGGGGCTTGTTCGGGAGGGGAAGATGAAAAAAAAGAAATGGATGAAGGAAAGGGCGCGTATGCGTTCTTTCTTAAAAAATCCATTACTGTGAGTACTGGGGAAAGTCAGACGGATGTTGTGGTGGAATGGGCGAAGACTTCTTGGGAGATAACTATCGGTGAAGGAGAGATCGTAAAAAGCGTTACTCCTACATCAGGTGGGAATAGTAGTGGGGAAAAACAGTACACGAAGGTTCGTGTATCTTGTGGGGCAAACAGTACGATGAAAAAGCGTACGCAAACCATTCACTTGTTCGATAAAACTAATGAAACAACTGTTGATTTGTTGGTAGAACAAGAACCGCCATTCAAGTCGGTTACACTAACTGTTGATCCTATGGTGAAGTATCAGCCGGTTGTAGGATTTGGCGGCATGTACAATCCGAAGATCTGGTGTGGTGACAATCTTATTTCTGCACCACAATTAGACAAAATGTATGGTGCCGGCGGATTGGGATATTCTATCCTTCGCTTGATGATTTATCCCAACGAATCAGATTGGAGTGCAGATGTAGAAGCTGCAAAGGCAGCACAAGCTAACGGAGCAATTATCTTTGCATGTCCATGGGATTGTACAGATGCGCTTGCAGATAAAATCACGGTGAATGGAAAGGAAATGAAACACCTTAAAAAAGAGAACTATGAAGCGTATGCAAACCATCTTATCCGTTATGTTACATTTATGAAGGAAAAAGGGGTGAACCTCTATGCGATTTCTGTCCAGAACGAACCGGATATGGAATTTACGTACTGGACTCCTTCTGAAGTAGTGGATTTTGTAAAACAATACGGAGCAAGGATACGGGAAACAGGAGTGAAACTGATGTCACCGGAAGCCTGTGGTATGCAGCCTGAATATACTGATCTTATTATCAACAACGCCGAAGCATTTGCTCAAACGGATATTCTAGCCGGACATCTCTATCAAGGGTTTACAGATTTGAGTAGCGGATATGTTAAGAACCGCCACGATTACATCTGTGGTGTGTATTCACGTATTCAAGGAAAGACATGGTGGATGACAGAACATCTTTTTAATGACGGTGAGAATTCTGATGATTCTTCGAAATGGGAATTCCTGAAATGGCAATACAGTCTCAATCATCTTGGTAAAGAGATTCACATGTGTATGGAGGGTATTGCAGTGCTTATATATATTGGTATTTGAAGCGCTTTTATGGTTTGATGGGCGATACGGACAAACGGAGTCCGACGAGTGAAGGAGAAATCACAAAGAATGGTTATATTATGGCCCATTATGCTCAATATGCAACAGAAACAACTCGTATTAAGGTAGTTACAAATAATGAAGAAGTCTGTGCTACTGCTTATTTGGATGAAAAGACCGGTGAAGTGACTATCGTATTATTGAATCTGAATGGTGCTTCTCAATGGCTGGAAATACCATTAGCAGGAATAAAAAGCAAGTGCCGTTGAAACGAACGAAACAAAAATATGGAAGTGATCGATACTGGTTTGATGGAATCTGCTGAAGGTATAACGGTGTTGTTATCTGCTAACAGTATAACTTCAGTCAGATTGACATTTTAATGATAATAATAACTAGTTGGAATATGATGAATTTGTTAAATACGAAAAGTAAGCTATCATACCTACTTTTCTCGGAATAGTATGCTGTGCATGTATTCTTGGTTCCTGTAAAGATGACGATGTCATTGATCCTGACGCTCCTTCCGTACCGAAACCCGGTACGGCTGTCGAGAATATTAATACTAATGTCAAGGCATTACGTAAGCTTATTGAGGCCAAACAACAGGACCTGGCTGTAAAGACATACAATCCGGTGAATAATGGTGCGAGTTATACGATTGAGTTGTCGGATGGTACAAGCTTCAGTATGTATGCTCAGATAGCAGCATTGGAAGGCGGAGGAGAGGATGTAGTTTATTCTCCAAAAGTAGGTGCCAAAGTAGAACATGATGAATATTATTGGACTCTTGATGATGCCTGGCTAACGTTTGAGAATGATGAAAAGTCAAGGTGTTGGATGAAAACAATACAGTTGCACCGATAGTGGATATCAACACTGACGGCTATTGGATTGTAAAATACGGAGCTAAGTCTCGTACCCTTGACAAGGCGGTGAGCGGCAAACTTACCAGTCAGTTTAAACAAGTGAGTACTATTGGTGACGAATCTGTCAGTTTCACTTTTACCGACCGGACACCTGTCATCGAACTGAATCTTTTAAAGGAGACAATCCCGAAATTCCCCGGTAACGGGGCGTTACGCCGTCCTATTTCTCCTGAACAACCGGCATGGTTTGTTCATATCGATTCATGGAACTATGCCGATCCTCAGAAAATCATAGATCTTATCCCTGCTGATATTCGTCCGTTTACCATTTTAACATCTCGTTGTCTGTAAGTCATGATGAGGCTACTGGGATCTATAATGTAAGCGAGTATGGTTATGAGATAGCAAAGTCGTGGTTGAGGACGTGTGCTGAAAATAATGTGTGGGCGATGGTGCAGCCTTCAAGCGGCGGTTTTAGTCATTTTAAGGATGTCAGCTTATATAGTCAATTTGAAAGTGACGATAAGGTTCGGGTATATGATGAGTTTTCAGAGAATATCCCAACTTTCTTGGTTTCAATTATTGCGAGCAGTTTTGGGGTATGATGACCAGTTCTCTGTATCGTGGTTACAACGAGTGGCTCACTGGAATCAACTTTTGAAACTTACTCATAAATATGGAGGATATTTGGTAGTTAGTTTCTGTGGTAATACTTGGTCGGCTAATATTAATCCTATTGCTCTTGTGAAGCGTAATTCTGATTTTGCCCAAACTGCCAAGTTGTACTCTGAAAATTTCATTATGTGTGAAAATACACCACGCAAAGTGGCTTCTTCAATGTCGAAGGAATTTGTTTAGGCACGTGGCTCTCCGGTTTTGCAGGTCAGTACGGCATCCGTTTCGACCAATGCGGCTGGACAGAGGAGAAAGGACAGAATGGCGATAAGGATTTCCCGCCGGCTGCCGGTGCGCTGCCTATTATAGAGCATGTGATGCTGACAGGTCAGACTGTTATTGACGGACCTGAACTTATATGGCAGCAATGTTTTAAGGAGACGAATGCAGTCAGTGTAGGTGATGGTTATCAGAGCCGTAATTGGGAATGTTTTCCGCAATTTGTCAATATCAATATAGATATGTTCCGTAAGATTATTGATAAAACAATTCGTATTCCTTCCCGGAAAGAAGTTATTGACCGCACGAAAGTGGTGATTCTTCAAGATGTCTATTCCGGTGATGATAATGCTAAATACAGCAGCCCGAAGAATTTGCATGAAGGGCTTTACCTTCGCGATGATGATGGTAATCTTTGGGATAATCATTGTTACTTTAAGAAAACGGGCCGTTATCCTACGATTCCTGTTGCGTTCGAATTGTGTGACGATGTAGCTAATTCATTCCAGTATAAAATCAACCAATCAACTTTCGAAGGATCTTGGAGCGATGTAAATACTAAAGTTGGAAAATTCAACCGTTGGTTCCCGCAAGAGTATACGGGAGAACTTTATGCAGGACGTATAGAAAATGGTTGGGTGGTTTATAACGGACTTGCCGGAATACGGAATGCTGCAATTCCGTTTAAATACAATACATGTGACAAGATGGAATTGGCTTACTCCAAATATACTGTAAGTGTTATAAAAGAATATGCCAATAAGCTCACCTTCTACATGAATAACTATGACCCTAGTGGTTCGAGCAAGACGGAGGTAATCAAGATATATGGATGTACATCCAAACCAACTCATTCTGTGTCTTCCAGAGCCAATGGTACTGCACAAGTTTCCGAGAATTGAAAGAAGATGTATATACGCTGACTGTCACTCATAACGGACCATTGGATTTGACGGTCAATTGCTCAGGAAAAGCCACCGATCGTTTAACTGTATCTACTGCAGCATCTATCCAGATTCCCGCTTCTCCACAAATTTATCAGGGCGCTTATCAGTATGAGGCTGAATGCTTTGATTTTAAGAATGTGACTAAGAGAGTGACAAAAGGAGATTCGAGCCGATACGTAACTACACAGCAGGGATATATAAACTTCGGTACTAGTTCTGCAGCTGCCGTACGTGATGCTGTTACTGCACTGGAAGATGGTGTATATACAATCCGTATTCGCTATCGTGCTCCGTCGGCTACAGTCAATACCGTAGATATGTATATAAACAATACCAAAGTAGGTACCCCGGAGTTTGCACAAACTGATAATGACAATACTGTATGGAATACAGCCTTAATGTCGGTTTCCTTACGAAAGGGGCAAATACGTTTGAATTGAAAGCCAATTCATCAGGTGCCGGTGACTTGTATCTCGACAACATTGTTATCGAAAGAAAATAAGAATTCTCTTAAATTCGATTATCCGCATTTTACAAGTAGTATCTTGCGGATAATTGTTTTAGGACAGTATGTAACTAGAAAATAATGAAGAACATGTTTTGAGTCGGATAATAATTATATTTCTATTCTTATGTGTATCTGTTTTGAATGCTGCGGAACCATTTGTCACTTTTATATCAGCGGATGCCAAGTTACCTTTGGTTACACCACAAAACAGATCGTTCTCTATTTGGTGTGATGATGCAGAACATCGTGGGGTGCTGTTAGCGGTGCGTAATTTACAAACGGATTTTGAAAAGTGACTACTGTAAAACCCGAATTATCGAATATTGCGGGAAAAGAAGTGCGTATTATCATAGGTTCGTTTGACAAAAGCCCACTTATACGTCAATTAGTAAAACAGGAAAACTGGATGGTAAAGAATTGAGAGGTAAGAATGAAAATATATAATCACCACTCTTCATGCTCCTTTGGAAGGTTTACAGGAGATGTGTTGCTGATTGCTGGAAGTGATAAGCGTGGAACGATTTATGGTATTTATGAATTGTCAAAACAAATAGGTATTTCTCCTTGGTACTGGTGGCTTGATGTTCCGCCGGTAAGGCATCAGGCTGTTTATATTAAAGAAGGTGTTTATACTGATGGTGAACCGGCTGTAAAATACCGTGGCATTTTCATTAATGATGAATGGCCTTGTATGGGAGGTTGGACAACTGAAAAGTTCGGAGGATTTAACAGTAAGATGTATGTGCATGTCTACGAACTTCTCCTCCGTTTGAAAGCTAATTTTCTATGGCCGGCCATGTGGAGTGCAGCATTTTATGCAGATGATCCGATGAATAGTCCTTTAGCTGATGAAATGGGGATTATAATCGGGACTTCCCATCACGAACCGATGGCACGTAATCATCAGGAATATGCCCGTAATCGTAAGTTGTATGGTGAGTGGAACTATCAGAGGAATAAAGAGGGAGTAGAACGTTTTTCCGTGAGGGTATCAAGCGAATGAATGGAAAGGAAGAAGTAATTACTATCGCTATGCGTGGTGACGGTGATGCTCCGATGGGACCCGATACAGATACGCATCTATTGGAGGAAATCGTAAAAGGACAGCGTAAAATAATAGCAGATGTAACAGGTAAACCTGCTTGTAAGACTCCACAATTGTGGGCACTTTATAGTGAAGTGCTGGAATATTATGATAAGGGAATGAAAATACCTGATGATGTCATGATTTTGCTTTGTGATGATAATTGGGGAATGTACGTCGTTTACCAGATTTAAAGGATAAACGGCATCCTGGTGGATATGGTATGTATTATCATGTAGATTTACATGGAGCACCACGTGCCTATCAATGGCTGAATATGACACAGATCCAGCATATGTGGGAACAATTATATTTGACTTATTCTTATGGTGTGGATAAAATGTGGATTCTAAATGTGGGTGACTTGAAACCGAATGAATTTCCTGTTGATTTTTTCTTGAATATGGCATGGAATCCTGGACACCTTACGGCTGATAATTTACAGGAATATACTTGTAGTTTCTGTAAACAACAGTTTGGGGATAACTATGCAGTAGAAGCCGCTCGCATCTTAAATCTGTATTGTAAATATGCTGCTCGCGTAACTGCAGAAATGTTGGATAGCCAAACTTATAATCTTTCCAGTGGAGAATTTAAGGCTGTAACAGATGAATTTCTTGCTTTGGAGGCGCATGCCTATCGTCAGTTTATGACTTTACCGGAAGAATTGAAGGATACATATAAAGAACTCATTCTTTTTCCTGTTCAGGCCATGGCAAACCTTTATGAGATGTATTATGCGGTTGCTATGAATCATAAGTTAGCATCTGCGGGCGATCCACGTGCCAATGAATGGGCAGATAGAGTGGAGTATTGTTTCAGGTATGATGCGGAACTTTGCTATGACTATAATAACAATATAGCTGATGGTAAATGGAATCATTTAATGGATCAGACGCACATCGGTTATACAAGCTGGGATGAGCCTAAAGGAGGAAATATAATGCCCGAAATCATAAGAGTGGATGTCTCTGCATATAAGCCGGGAGGATATGAGTATAAGGAGAAAGGCGGGGTGGTAGTAATGGAAGCGGAACGTTTTGCAGAATGTACACAAGGGAATAAGACGGAGTGGACAGTTATTCCTGACTTGGGACGTACTCTTTCTGGTTTGTCGTTGATGCCCTATACGCAACCTGTAACAGGAGCTTCATTGACATATCGCATGAAGCTTAATTCAGAGATGAAAAATATACGTGTAAGATTAATCTTGGATAGTACTTTGCCTTTTATAAAAGGAGGGCATAGTTATGCTATCAGTTTGGATGGTGGTAAAGAACAAATAGTAAATTACAATTCAGAGATGACTTGGGCTAATTGTTATACGAAGATGTATCCCGCCGGTGCTGCGCGGTTGATAGAGTCGGTGGTGGATTTTTCCAATGTTAATCTGAAAGAAGGAATACATGCATTAATTATTCGTCCGTTAAGCCCTGCTATTGTATTGCATAAAATTATAATTGATTGTGGTAGTGATGAAGTCAGTCGATTGAATCTTCAGGAAAGTCCTTATCGCAAGGTTACGCATTAATTAATATTTATGATATAGATACGCAAATGAAGAAGATTATTGTCTTATGTTGTTTATTATGTGCAGGCATATTTGCCTTTGCACAAGACCAATTTCCATATTTATCTTTGTCTGGGACAATCCAATATGGAATGCAAAGATCGAGGCCCGGATACGTGCAATGTCAATGAACGTTTTCTGATGATGGCAGCTGTTGATTGTCCGTCTTTGGGACGCGTCAAAGGACAGTGGTATAAGGCTGTTCCTCCGTTGGTACGTTGCCATACAGGGTTAACACCGGCCGATTATTTCGGACGTACGTTAGTGGAAAGGCTGCCTGATAATATTAAGGTAGGTGTCATCAATGTAGCTGTAGGTGGTTGCAGGATTGAACTGTTTGATGAGGAGAATTGCGAAGAGCATATTGCCTCTCAACCGGAATGGCTGAAAAATACCGCGAAAGCGTATAGTAATAATCCTTACCGTAGACTAAAAGAATTGGCTGTAGAAGCACAGAAAGTCGGTGTGATTAAAGGTATCCTCTTGCATCAAGGCGAGTCTAATACCGGTGATAAAGAGTGGCCTCAAAAAGTAAAGAGAGTCTATGAGAATCTGTTGAGGGATTTGAATCTTCAGGCAAAGGATGTTCCCTTACTGGCAGGAGAAGTGGTGCATGCCGACCAGAATGGCAGATGTGCAAGCATGAATGAGATAATCAATACGCTGCCGCAAGCGATTCCGACTGCGTACGTGATTCCTTCTTCGGGCTGTCCTGCCGCAGAAGATAATTTGCATTTCACGGCAGAAGGATACAGAAAATTGGGAGTGCGGTATGCCGAGAAACGACTCTTTTGTTGGAGAAAGAACCAAACTCCGGAATTACTACCGAACCGGCATCCACTAATATTCCGGGATATGACTATCCCGGGTGGATAAAGAGGGCGTGCTCATTTTCGTTTTATGCTCCGCAGGCTAGCAAGCTACAAGTGGATTGTTGCGGAAAGAAGTATGATATGTGGAAAGATGCCGGAGGACTCTGGACGGCAACGACCGACCCTTTACCTGTAGGATTCCATTATTATTTCCTGATAGCAGACGGAGTGTCGGTAACAGATCCTTCCAGCTACACGTTCTTCGGTTGTTGCCGTGTGGCAAGTGGTATTGAAATCCCTGAAGGTGAAGAGGGAATTATTATCGTCCTCAACAAGTACCTCACGGGCAAGTTCGTTCCTGTACGTATTATTCGGAAACACAAAAGAGTTTCGTCGGTGTATGGTATATACGCCGGCAGAGTATGAAACTTATCCGAAGAAGCGTTATCCGGTACTATATTTGCAGCATGGTATGGGAGAAGATGAAACCGGCTGGAGTACACAAGGACGTATGAATCATATTATGGATAATTTGATTGCATCCGGCAAGTGCGTGCCGATGTTGGTAGTGATGGATAGCGGAGATGTGGAAGCTCCGTTCCGGCCGCGTCTCGGAAAGGATATAAATGAAGAGCGGGCTCTGTATGGCGCAACTTTTATGATGTTATCCTGAAAGACTTGATACCTATGATAGATCGTACGTTCCGCACCAAGACCGACCGCGAACATCGTGCAATGGCAGGATTGTCGGGGAGGACACCAGACTTTCAATACTACACTGCCCCACCTTGACAAGTTCTCTTATATAGGGAGTTTTAGCGGAGCAATTTTCGGATTGGATATGAAAACTTGTTTTAACGGAGTATTTTCCGATGCGGACGGGTTCAATAAAAGAGTGAATTATTTCTTTCTTGGTTGTGGTACGGAAGAACAAGTGGGAACAAAGAAAATGGTAGAATCACTCTGCGAATTGGGAATCAAAGTCGATTATTATGAATCAAAGGTACGGGACATGAATGGTTGACTTGGAGACGTTGCCTGAAAGAGTTTCTTCCAAACCTGTTTAAACATTAAATAATATGAATATGAAACTTAAACAAGCTGCGGCAGTATTGCTGTTTTAGGGATATTGCCATATCATTTATCTGCGCAAAATCCGATTGTACAAACTTGCTATACTTCAGATCCTGCCCTATGGTGCATGATGGCACATTGTATGTCTATACGGGACATGATGAAGATAAGGCTGATTTTTCTGGATGCAGGAATGGCGCGTGTATTCTACCAAAGATATGGTGAACTGGACTGACCATGGTTCTCCTCTTGCTATTGAATCATTTGCTTGGGCGGACGACCGTGCCGGGCGGCACAGTGCATCGAGCGTAATGGCAAATTTTATTGGTATGTCTGTTTGCACTCTAAACTGACCAATACCATGGCGATTGGTGTGGCAGTCGGTGATACGCCTGTCGGTCCTTTTAAGGATGCCATCGGTAAACCCCTTCATGACGGGAGCTGGGATTATATAGATCCTACCGTATATATAGATGATGACGGTCGTGCTTATCTGTATTGGGGAAATCCGAATATCTATTATGCAGAATTGAATGAAGATATGATTTCTTTGAAAGGTGAAGTGGGCAAACTGGAACAGACTGTTGAGAGCTTTGGTGCACCCAATCCGGAAAAGCGTGTCAAAGGTGTTAAGTATAAAGATACTTATACAGAAGGTCCATGGCTTCATAAACGGGAAGGAAAATACTATCTTCTTTATGCTGCCGGAGGTGTACCCGAACATATTGCCTATTCCATGAGTGACGGACCTCTTGGCCCGTGGAAGTATATGGGAGAAATCATGCCTTTACAAGATACGGGCTCGTTTACTAACCATTGTGGAGTGATAGACTATAAAGGCAATTCTTATTTCTTCTATCATACGGGTAAGTTGCCGGGTGGTGGAGGCTTCGGGCGAAGTGCGGCGGTGGAGCAATTTAAGTATAACGCTGACAGCACTTTCCCGATTATTAATGCTACCCGGGAAGGGGTGTCACCAGTAGGTACGCTCAATCCTTACGAAAGGGTGGAAGCTGAAACAATCGCTTTTTCTGAAGGTGTGAAGTCCGAACCAAATGTGAAAACCGGTATATATATATCTGAAATTCATAATGGAGATTATATAAAGGTACGTGAAGTGGATTTCGGCAATAAATCCCCCAAACGGTTCACTGCTACCGTTGCCAGTGCCCTTCGTGGCGGGACACTTGAAGTACGTACAGACAGTATAAGCGGACCATTAATTGCGGAACTGACTATTCCTTCAACGGGAGGTTGGGAATGCTGGAAAACATTGCAGGCTGATATTGTAAAACCGGTCACAGGAATACAAGATATTTATTTTGTATTCAAAGGACGTAAAGGCTGCAAACTGTTTAACTTTGATTGGTACAAGTTTAACAGATAAACATGCTAGAGAGCAGTTGGGTTACTCTTCTTTTTTGCTCAACTGCTCTTTCATATACATTGAAGGCGGCATTCCATACAATTCTTTGAATGTTGTCGAGAAATTATTAGGATCAGTGAATCCTGTTAACATGGCTATCTCGGATATGGTATGCTGTTTTTCGGACAATAAACGAGCGGCTTCTTTTAAACGTATATTACGTATAAAGTCACGGGTTGTCTGGTTGGTGAGCTCCTTGAGTTTCCTGTGAAGATGTACGCGGCTGATACCTACTTCGGTGGTGATTGTCTCTATTGTCAAGTTAGGGTTACCGATGTTTTCATTGATCACTTTCATAATACGTTCCATCAATTTCTCATCGGGTGATTTCACTTCCAGTTTCTGAACCTTGTTCTCCAGATTTTGCTGGCCTGTAAATACTTTGCGTAACTGCTGCCGTGTATTAATCAGATTTTCTACCGTCTTTTGTAGAATTTCGATATTGAATGGCTTCATGATATAGGCGTCGGCTCCTGTATTCAGACCTTCAAGGTTGTCTTCTTCCCTCGTTTTCGCAGTAAGCAAAATGACTGGGATATGGTTGAGGTTTACATTCTGCTTGATCTTCCGGCATAAGGTAAGTCCGTCCATTTCGGGCATCATGATGTCACTAATGACTAAATCCGGAGTCTTTTTAAATATTTGCTCTAATGCTTCTTTACCATTACGGCTTTCCATGATATGAAATTTGTCCCCAAACTCCTTCGCTATATAATTTCGGATTTCTTCGTCGTCTTCTACAATTAATACGCGATATTTAGTTTTACCCTGACTTTCTTTTCTTCCTCATTTTCTATAATGGGAGAGATGACAGGAACAGTTGGTACGGCTACTGTTACCTTTTGCTCATTGTTGTCAACTTCTTCAGGTCGTAGATGCTTGTTACCCAACGGTAATCGGATAATAAAACGGCAACCCAGTTGTTCTTTATTATTTTCTACATAGATAATTCCATGATGTAATTCCACTAATGAACGAGTAAGATGTAATCCTATTCCTATTCCGCCTTTCGGATTCTGTTGGCTGTTACGGATCTGATAGAAACGTTCGAAGATATGTTCTTTTCCTGTTCATCGATGCCTGTTCCGGTATCCGCGATAATTATTTCGGCATATTGTTTCAAGGGATCGGGCAGTGTATTGTCTTCTCCCGTACGGATGGTAATATCTATGTTTCCTTTTCAGGAGTAAACTTGAAGGCATTAGACAGAATATTCAGGATAATCTTATCAAAATTACCTGTGTCTACCCATACATTCAGTTCCCGGAGCGTACTGTGAAGTTGTAGCCGGATATTTTTGTATTTGCCTGTTGACCGAACGTTGTACATAAATCCTCTATAAAAGGAATAATATTGGTCTCCCGGAACATCAGGAACATTGGCCCTTTATCAATTTTCCAAATATCCATTAGTTGATTAACAAGATTCAGAATACGTTCCGCATTTCTGTAGATAATATGATATATTTTCAGGCGTTCATTGTTCTCCTCATTCTTAATCAGTTTCTGTAGAGGGCTGATGATTAGAGACATCGGAGTGCGTATCTCATGAGAGATGTTGATAAAGAACTGCAATTTTGCTTCATTGATTTGTTCGGCATGGATATGTTGCAGCATTTCCTGATGCATTCTGTACCGATGTCTGATCTGAAGAATAATGATAAATATAATGGTCAGTAATAATAAGGAGTAGATAACTTTGGCCCACCATGAAGCATACCATGCAGGAGATATAAAGATGGTAATTTCTTTTATATTTGAATACACGGTGTTGTCTTTGCTCTGATTTTAAAGTTATAGGTACCGGGTTTCAGATTGCTGAATGAGATACGGTTTACACCTTTGGGCAAACTAATCCATTTTCATCGTTGATAGAATAAAGGTAGTTGATGTGTTCGGGGCATTTAATTCCAGAGTGGCAAACTCGATACTGAACACATTGTCTTTATGGGATAGATAAAACTCTTTTGCGTTGAATACAGGGCAGTTGATAATATTGTGAATACCGGATTTCATTCCTTTTCTAACCGGATTGTTATGCAGGAAAAGTCGGTAATCCGGATATTCCATGTTTTGCCGGATTGATAATGTCTTGCGGATTGAAATAGGTGATGCCATTCATTCCGCCAAACCAGATAATACCTTGTTTATCTTTGAAGGAGGCATTCTTGTAGAACTCATTTCCTGTAATCCGTCGCTGACATAATAATTGATAAATTTGTTGTTTTTCTTTGGAATTGGGAAATTCCGGCATTGGTGCTTATCCAAAGAAAATCTTTTCCATCTCCTTGTATGGCATATATTGTATTACTGGGCAATCCGTCTGCAGTAGTATAAGTGGTTAGTTCTTTCGTTTTTATTCCAACCGGATAATCCTTCGGAACTGCCCAACCAGACAACTCCGTCGGCATCTTCAAAGATTGAATAAATAACATTTTGTGAGAGTATCTTATGACTTTGAAAATCAGGACTGTCAAGGTCTATACAGTTGACGCCGTCATAAGTTCCGACATACAGTTTATTATCATCGGAATAGTGCAGGCAACCTATCCATTCGTTGATTAGAGATGTCTGAGATTGTACGGATGTAAATTCTTTCGTTTTCAGGTCATAGTAGAACAAACCGAATCCCATTGTCGCAATCCAAAGACGCTTGTTTTATCTTCTACGAAATCATATACACGTTGTATATAGTTGTTGTTCTTATCTACCAGTTTGTATTGGTAATCGCATGATCCTGTCTGTTTGTTCAATTTTCCCATACCGTTGATAAAGGAGCCGACCCAAATGTTGTACTCGGAATCTTCATATAGTTTTATAACTGTTGAAGGCACAGAATTAGGGTGATTAGTATGCGAGAAATGTTTAGCCGGTTCTAACTTTTCTGTCAGGGCATAAATTCCGTCATTGTCTGTTCCAACCCATAACATACCGTTGTTGTCTTTGCAGAATGAGGTTATACAACTGGAACCGATCATGTTTTTATCCATGGATTTATGTCCTATATACTTGAAACTGTTTGTTCGGGCAGGTATCTGCATGACTCCTTTCTGATAAACAGCCAACCATAAGTTACCGGAATTGTCTTTTAGGATAGAATGTATTTTTGAATTTTTGAATCAAAATAGTTGTTGTCAAAATTGTATTCGGAGATTTCATGAGTTTGGTTATTGTAGACACTCATACCTTTACCATCAGTTCCGATATATAATTCATTTTGCGGTCCGGAATAGAGGAAACAGATAGGAAGTTCTCTCTTTTCTTTAAAATCAATAGGTATAAAGGAGTCTTGTCTTTTGTTATAGACGAATAGTCCTTTTCTCATACTTCCTACATAAATATTCCCACGTGAATCTTCACATATACTTTTGACATATCCGTTGTCTTTAGATAAATATAAAGTAAGTTGGTTATTAGAATCAAGACGATATACTCCTTCTTCGTCTTTTGCTATCCAGACATTCTGTTTCTTGTCTTCAATCATAAATCCTGTTGATGTCATGGGGATATCAATTTTTGAACAGTCAACAGGTAATCTTTGATATTCAACCTGCACAACATATTTCCGGATACCCATATTTCTCCATTTCTCCTTTCGATAAAGGAAACAATATTGCTTTCAAATATTTCTCCATTGTCTTCCCTTATTGCAAGTGGGGTAAAATTGTCTGTAGCCGGATCATACATTTGAATTCCATATATGTACCGATAAACAAATGACCTTTGCTGTCCTCAAAACAGTACGAACAAAATTGTGGGCTAACGAATGTTCATTATTGGGCTCATGTTTGTATATGGTAAATTTAGCACCGTCATAACGGTTCAGACCATCTTCTGTTGCAATCCAAATGAAACCGTTCCGGTCTTGATATATTTGATTAATCAGACTACTGGAGAGTTCTTTGTCAGTAGTGAATAACTTAGGAGATTGCCCGTTGCATAACAAAGAAAACAATAATAATAGAAAAGTGAATACATTTTTCATAGTTATAGATCGTTGTTTGTTGTACAAAGAAAACTAAAACCTAAATATAACCTAATAAAAATGAATATTTTCATTAGGCTCGGGAGTACAATCGGATGTTGTAACATCGTTTGTGAAAAATGTAACATGAGAAAAGATTAACCTCTCCTTATGTATTATTGTTTTCCTTTCATTGTATTTACAATATAGCTTTTACCGGCTTTTGTTTCGATGTCATATTCGTAAACCTTCTGCAGTTTGGGAGACTGCGCACTTACTCCTTTGGCTACAAGAGGTTGCTTGATAGGAGTGGTGGCGAATAATCTATTTGAGCACTCTTTCCCGTTTACTTGTTTTAAGCCTTTCCTTTCAGGGGAACATAAGACCGGATGCGGAGCGTACCGCCTATATTCGACCGGATGATCGCTTTATTTAACACATTGTTTTTCCAGTCCATATCAACAGTAAAGTTTCCACGTGCCACCAGCCCTTCACACTTCCTTCTTCCCATGCATCAGGCAATGCCGGCAATAAATGTACGGCACCGTCATGACTTTGGAGCAACATTTCCGCTACTCCGGCTGTATAACCGAAATTACCGTCAATCTGGAAAGGCGGATGGGCATCCAGCATATTGGGATAGGTACGCCCGTTCGGATATTCTTTAGCCAAGTTTTCGTTGGGCAATAGTTGAATCATATTTTTAATGATTTGGAAGGCATGGTTTCCATCCAGCATACGTGCCCAGAAATTGACTTTCCAGCCGATACTCCAACCGGTAGCTTTATCACCGCGTTGAAGCAATGTGTTTCTTGCTGCCTGGAATAACTCGGGATTTGAGTATGGAGAAATTTGATTACTCGGATATAGCCCGTACAAATGTGAAATATGACGGTGCTCGTCTTTGGGATTGTCAACATCTTCAAGCCATTCTTGTAGTTGGTTATGTTTTCCTATTTGCATAGGTGGCAACTTCTCTAGTGTTTGTTTGAGGGAGTCTTGGAAGGGGCTTCACCTGCGATGTATGAAGCCAATAAGGTATTATGCAGTGCATCAAAGGCAATCTGATTGTCCATTGTGCAACCGGCCGTGATGGGACCGTGTTCCGGCGACACAGAAGGCGACACTACCAACCATTTATACACTGGATGTTCTACCAAGAAATCCATGTAGAACTGCGCTGTTCCTTTCAGGATGGGATAATACTCTTTCAGGAACTCTTTATTTCCTGTAAAGAGGTAATGTTGCCAGATATGTTGAGCTAACCATGCGCCGCCGCTAGGCCACATGCCGGCTGCTGCAAAATCGACTACACCACAGATTCTCCATAAGTCAGTGTTATGATGTGCCACCCATCCCCGACAATCATACATGGTTCGGGCTGTTTCTGCTCCTGTGACGGATAAATCTTTCAACATAGAGAATAACGGACTATGTGTTTCACTTAAATTAGTGACTTCTGCCGGCCAATAGTTCATTTCTGTATTGATATTGATGGTGTATTTGCTATCCGGGTGCATGAGTACTGTTATTCCATATACCTTGCAGATTAGCCGGTTGCCCACCCGGTTGCGAAGAAGAAATCAGCAGATAACGTCCATAATGGAAAAGTAGAGCTGCCATTGCCATGTCTTCCCATTTCCGAAGTTTTCAATTCGTTTGGGAGTCTCCAGTTGGGAAGCTTTGCCTGCCGGTAATGTAAGGCGTACACGGTCAAATTGTTTTTATAATAAGCGATATGGCTTTTGAGAGCTTTTTCGTAAGGTATTTGCATTGCTCTTTTCAGATATTCGCTGGTTCGGTGGGATTCATCGGCGCTGACATCCTGGTAGTTTACGTAGTTGGTTGCTGCCGATATATAAAGGGTGGCTTCTGTTCCTTCATTTATTTGGAGCGTATTTCCTGCCGGGCGGAGAGTGCCATTCGTTTTACCTGGATTTGACATTCTGCCCGTAGTGCGGCTTTCAAACCTTCCTGCTCTTTCCCTTGACAGGTGACGGTCAGCTGATCGTTCTGAACATTCACCTTATGTACTAGAGGACAGTTATATGCAATAGTAAAGTTCAGTGCGTTTGCTTTACTTGCTTTGATATGCATAATAATGACATTATCAGTAAATGAAGCAAAAGTGGTGCGGGTATAAGTGACGTCATCCACTTGATAACGGGTAGTTGTCGTTGCATTCTCCAGATTCAGATCGCGGTAAAAGCCGGATCCGTTTTGGTGTTCCGGAAATTCCGGTAAAGACTACCTAATGTCAGATAGCTCATTCCGTGTTGCTGGGTTAAGAAGTTGGCGTCAATGAGTCTTTGCGCTTCCTTGTTTCTCCCTTCAAAATCAGTTTGCGTACAACCGGTAGCACATGTACGGCATTCGGGTTATTATTATTGTATGGAGAACCTGCCCAAAATGTTTCTTCGTTGAGTTGTAATTCTTCGCGTTCGATTCCGCCATATACCATGGCTCCAAGACGGGAGTTACCAATAGGAGAGCTTCCGACCAATTTTGTGCAGGTTGACTATACCACAGTTTCAGGTCCTGTCCTGAAACAAGGTTGCTTATTAATAGGAATAATACAAAAAGTGTTTCTGTTCATATTATATGGATTTGTAGCAAAGGTAGCTCATTTCCCAATACAAAAGGCAAAAACTGTTTCTGAAATCTACCTTGGAAGTAACTTCTTTCCATATTAATGTTACTAATATATATGGTGTATGTTCCACAGGATAAAATAATAACTGCCGGCTTCTTTTACAAGCACCGGCAGTTATTATTTAAGCAACTAGCAGATATACTGATCTATGTTACTTTTAGCAACTAAAACTATATTATTGATATCTACTTTTTTTTTTCCCATCCCAATGGAAACTTTGGTAATAGAACTTGGATCAATTGCAATTTTACCGGCTTTTTCATCTTTAAAAGCACTGAATTGCACCTTCTTCTTGCCTTGGGTATAAAATCCCATAGAAACTTTTACCGTTTCACCATCTTGGGTATATTCTATTTTTAATGAACAGATGGCATTTGTGGCATTTTCATCTAATTTTTCGAAGTTGGTCGCTTCAAAGTTTATTCCGGTGTAATTAGTGTAATCATTTTCAGGAAATACCAAGTTTCCATAACCGGTGGAAATTAAGGTCTGCCCTTCTACTGTCAGTTTATTATTGGCTTCGCATTGACTGACTTCGATAGTCTTGTCTACTTGTGCATTGACACTTAAGATTCCCAGACATGCAACTAATGCTGCTACTAAATACTTTTTCATGTTATTTTCTTTTAGAGGTTAATAGCTGATTTATTTTCTATTGGCAAAGTTAGGATATCTTTTCGGAGAGATAAAAATCTGTGTTTCAATAGTTTTGTATATGTTTCATTCTTCTTTTGGTGCAAAGGGGACTAAATTTAAAACAAATGAAACGAATTAAATAGTCTGATTTTGAAAAGAATTACTTTCTTTGCATAAAGAAAGGACTGTTTGCTATGAAAAGACTATTACTGTTGATGATTGTATTTTTGGGGAATTGTACAGGTGGTCGCCGAGAATACATTGTTCTATGATTCCAAACAATTAACTTGCGATCTGATTACTTCCATTTGCAGGATAAAGATGGGTTTATCTGGATCGGGACAGATTATGGCCTTAATAAATTCAATGGCATACAATTTACTCATTATTATAATAATCCCAAGGATAGCACCTCGTTATCCGATAACTCTGTAAAAGCCTTGATGCTCGATAATGAAGGCACGTTATGGGTGGGAGGTATTGGCGGATTACAATATTATGTTCCGGAAGAAAATGCATTTCGGACAATTAAGTTTGAAGAAAGCTCATCTTTCCATATCATGTGTATCACTCAATTGCGTTCGGGCGAAATATGGGTTGGATCTTCCGGAAGAGGAATATTCCGTATTCGGAAAGATACAGGAACAGGTGAGCAAATGACAGATATTCCTGATGTATCCGAACATGCTCATTATGGAGTCATATATGAAGACCGTCATGGGAGCATCTGGATTGGAGTAAACGGTACCGGTTTACTTCGATATGATCCTTCTACACGAACGAGTAAGATATACACACGGGCAGTTTTAGATGGCGGTTCTACAATTTCCGGAATGGCCGAGGACCATTCGGGAAATTTTCTCCTTTCCACGGGTACTACTGCTTATTATTATGATAGAGAGAATGACCGCTTTACCAAAATAGAACATAATGAATCGTGGCTGCCGGCACGTTCCATACTCGTAAGTCAAAAGGGACACGTTATTTGGCAACCTTTGGCAAAGGACTGAAGGTTATTCAACCCGATTTGAAAGAACTCCGTTCCGAGGTGATCACTCTCCCTTTTATTGATGTCAATAATGCTAAAATACGTGCTATTTATGAAGATCATAACCAAAACTTATGGATAGGATGTTATCATAGAGGAATGGTTATGGTGTCTAAAGAATCTACACCTTTCCATTTTTGGAGTGTTCCTACCCGTGAATATCCGCAGGCTGGTGTGATAACTGCCTTGTATAAAGATGATGATGGACATATCGTTAGCGGTGTGGAAGGCGAAGGAGTGTTTAAAATTACTTCGGAAGGAAATATAACCGATCATTTGTTTTCAGGTAAAACGGTTTCATCCATCTATAAGGATTATAGTGGTAATTTGTGGTTTGGAGGCTATTATTCCGGGCTTTATATGCAGGATGCCAAAGGGAACGTACGTTTTATGTTACCGGAAATTAAATTGAAGGATATAAAGAAGATCACAGGTGATGATAAAGGAACCTATATCTTTCTTTATTCGGTTCCGGATTCATACGATATCACCTGCCCACTCAAACAGTCACGGAATATCAAAGTTCCTCCGGTGGGTTAAGGAACAATTGGATTTATACTCTACTTCTTGATTCCCGGAAAGATTGTGGATAGGCCACTGTAATGGAGTGGATTATTTCGATCCTGTAACGGAAAAATTTACCCCTGTATTGAGTCAATCGTTGGGTAATTTCATCACTTACTCATTATTGGAAGACGTACGTGGAAATATTTGGGCGGGAACGAATAAGGGACTTATGTGCTATCATCCCGGAACAAAAGAATTTCATTACTATGATGAAGAAGACGGACTTTCTAATAATTTTGTATATGGGTTGGCAGAAGATGAGAGGGGAATATCTGGTGTAGTACCCTGAAAGGCATTAACCTGATAAAAGTCGCAGAGAATAAGATTGCTTCCTATTATTCCGAACGTGGATTGGTGGATAATGAGTATACTATTGGTGCCAGCTACCAGTCAATGAATGGCCTTATCTATTTGGGAGGTGTGAAGGGAATAACGACTTTTCATCCGGATAGCGTCACTGCGCAAAAGGGAAGTCGACTGTGATATTATCCAATCTTTATTTGGGAGGAGAAGCAGTGACCGCTAAAAGTAAATCCGGTGGAAAACCCATTTTGGACACTTTTGTAACACGTGCCGACAAAATCAGCCTGGCTTATGAAGACAACACGTTTACGCTTGAGTTTTCCACATTGGATTATCGTAATTCTGGAAATATTTTCTATGAATATCGTATCAGAGAGTATGAAAAGAACTGGACCTCTACTCAATTGGGAATCAATCAGATTACATACAATCATTTAAATTCCGGTAAGTATACATTTGAAATACGTGCCTGTGAGAACGGGCAGTATACCCCGTGAAGGTGATACGGATTGATATTGCGGCACCGTGGTGGCGTTCGTCTCTGGCTTATGTCTGCTATGCGTTGATATTGCTTGCTGTTGCATTCCAGATTTATTTGAGTGTTCGTCGCCGGCACCAGAAAGAAATGAATGAAGAGAGAATCAAACTTTTATCAATCTCTCGCATGAGATTCGCTCTCCAATGACTTTGATTGTGAGTCCGTTGGAGAATTTGTTAAAGAGAGACTATGATGCCGATACGATGAAGATGCTGCGTCTGATGCAGAAGAATGCGAATCGTATTATTAATCTGATGAATCAGTTGCTTGATATGCGTAAAATTGAAAAAGGGCAATTGAATATTCATTGCGTTGAAACGGACATGGTGGATTATATCAAAGAATTAATCTCTTTATTTACTTATCAGGCGGAGAAAAGGAACATAAACTTGTGTTTTGATTATGAACAGGAGGAGCTTCCGGCGTGGATTGATCCTAATAATTTTGATAAAGTATTGGTAAACCTGCTGTCGAATGCTTTTAAATATACGCCGGATGGAGGTGAAATAAAAATCAGCCTGCGCGAGAAGGTGAATGAACTTACTGTTGGAGATTTGCAGCATTTTATTGAGATTGAAGTGATTGACAGCGGATCCGGCATTGACGCCAATAAACTGGAAAAGATATTCGAACGTTTTTATCAGGCACCTTCCAATGGTTTCAATGGAAGTATCGGTTTTGGTATAGGACTGAATCTGTGCCGGATGATAGTTAAATTGCATCACGGCACTATCAATGCTTGTAACCGGCAAGATGCACAAGGAAGTCGTTTCATTATTCATATTCCTTATGGGAAAGATCATTTGAAGAAATCCGAATGGGTGGATGCGGAAAACAAAACTACCTCAAGAGTCCCTTCTGTCTTGGGGCTTTCTCAAGAAAGTGAAGAAGAAACGGCTAAGACAAGAAACCATAAAGCGAATTATAGGATTGTGATCGTAGATGACGACGACGAGATTCTTCGTTTCCTGGAGGCGGAATTGAGCTTGCAATACAAGGTATACATTTGCCGTAACGGGAAAGAGGGTTTGCAAACCATTCTGAAACAACAACCGGATCTTATAATTTCTGATGTCGTGATGCCTGAAATGGATGGTATCTCACTTTTGAAAACGATTCGCAACAATCCGAATGTGAGTCATATACCGTTTATCCTGTTGACTTCAAAAGCGGAATATAAAGACCGTATTGAAGGATTAAGTAAAGGTGCGGATGCATATTTAGGAAAACCGTTTGTCGTTGAAGAGTTGAGAGTACATATCAAGAATCTGATTGAGACAAGATTGTTATTGAAAGGAAAGTTCTCTGGTGTCAGGGATCAGGTGGGAAAGATTGAAATTGCTGAAAATAAATCCGGAGATGAACGATTGATGGAACGGGTTATGAATGTGATGAATAAGTTTCTGGATGATTCGGAATTCAATGTAGAAATGCTTGCCAGGGAAGTCGGATTGAGTCGTGTACAGCTTCATCGTAAAATGAAAGATATTACAGGAGTTTCAACATCTGTCTTTATCCGGAATCTACGGATGAAGAAAGCGGCAGCACTACTTCAGGAAGGGAAGCTGAATATTTCAGAAATAGCGGATGCGGTAGGCTTTGATAGTCAGGCTAATTTTGCGACTGTTTTTAAGAAGTTCTATGGAGTATCTCCTTCGGAATATGCTGCGTCTATCAGAAATAAAGGCGAATGATACAAATTTAAAACTGCGTTATACATATAACTAACTTTACGTTACATTTTACCAAACGTTTTGAAATACAAGATTGTAATTTTGTGCTGGTTGAGGGCAATCTAAAGAATCGACAGATGCAAAAGTACAATCTTGTATTTTACTCTTGACTCCTTTTCCTATATTTTAATAATGAATGCATGAAAACACAAAGTTGTATGAACAGGCTTTTATGGATTACTTTATTGGTAATCGGTTTATCTGGATGCTCGGAAGAGAGTTCATCGTCAGAGGAAAATACGGAATCTGGTACGATCCAAGATGGGGATCATGCTGATAATGCAACGGTTATTCAATTAAATTCTTCCGATCAATATCAGACAGTGGAAGGGATTGGCGGCGGGATAGCCAATTATGAGAATTGGTATTGTCAACACCCCAATAAAAAAGAATTGTTTGATCTGATTTTCAAAGATTTGGAGATTTCCATGATTCGTATAGGAAACTGGTACGAAAAGAAGATATCGGGTGAGAATCCCGATATTCTTAAACAGCAAAAAGAGATAATGGATGCAGCAACTCAAAGACTGGGGCGTAGCAATTTCTCTGTAATGATGTCTAATTGGCTGGTAGCACCCGATTTGATAGATAGGCCGAAAGAAAAGGGAGCGACACTTAAAAGAAATAATGAAGGGAAGTACATGTATAAAGAATTTGGTGAATGGTGTCGCATGACATTAAAAGCTTATCAGGAAGCAGATATGTCACCGGATTACTTGAGCATGATGAATGAGCCGGATGGGGATAACAGTGCAGGAACCAAAATCCGCTTAGGCTACGGTATCGACGACTCCCAAAAAGCGAATTACGGGAAAGCATTGGACGCCACTTATGAAGCATTCAAAGAGGTGTCTGACCGTCCCAAGTTAATCGGCCCGGAAGTGCTTGGAATTGGCTATGGTACTTTTAGTAACTATTACAGAGACTTGAATCCTGACCTATTGGATGCTGCTGCTTTCCATTGTTATCATGGTGGTAAGACTTCCGATTATAAAGATAACGACCGTTATTCTTCCGCCCATGCTTTTAAAACTGAATTTCAAAACATAGCCCGGCAAGTTGGCAACAAATCAATTATGATGACGGAGAACTGTTCTTATCATCCTGCTGTTCCCGAAGATGCTGTGAATATTGCACATTTTATATCAAACTCCTTCCGTTATGCAAATGCCACTGTTTATTTGCACTGGGCACTATTATGGGGATATGCAGATGCTGATGAATTAAAAGGGGTGACGGTTGCATCGCTGTCGAGTGGCCTTGGAGTAGTTCTCGCTGGACGACGGAAAAAGGCTATGTGGTAAGGAGTGAGTTCTATGGGCTTAAGCACTTTACAAAGTACGTCAAGCCGGGTTGGCGGCGGATCGGAGTGGATTATGAACTAAAAGAGGTGGAGGTAGTTGCTTTTCAAGACCCTGATGAATATCAGATAGCTGTCGTTTTAGTCAATTACTCCGAACAGGAGGAGAAAACGGTCAGGTTGAAGAATATTGGCAGTAAGGAGGTATCCTCCATAAGGAAAGTAATACAGACTGATACTCAAAAAGAAAGTTGGTATCAGGAGCTGAAAACACTGATCCATTTGTCGAATTAGTATTACCAAAATGAGTGTTACCACTGTTTATTTCAAATTCAAAACAAATTGAAACGTATTTAAAAAGCGAATAAACGTATGTGTAACTTGATGTTACATTTCAAATAGTGTAGTAGAATGTAAGTTCATACTTTTGTGTCGGACATTTGCTAAATATGGGTGTGAAATTATAAAGCAATATTTTATAAATGTAATATATATGAAGAACAATTATTTTTCAAGATGTGTGCTGCTAGCCGGATTATGTTCGGTTATTATGGTTTTTGCAGTCACTCCTGTTTATGCGACCGGAGGTGCATTTTCTCCTCTTCCACATGCTGTCTCTGAAGGAGACATTACTGTTACCGGTAAAGTGGTTGATGATGCCGGAGAACCTTTGATAGGTGTTAGTATTCAAGTGAAAGGTACTAGTAAAGGTGCTACTACTGATGTGAATGGTATTTATACACTAAATATAGCATCAGGTTCTACCCTTGTATTCTCATATATCGGAATGAAGACCATTCAACGGAAAGTGACGAAAGGCGGTAAGCTGGATATCACGATGGAGAATGATGAGAATATGTTGGACGAGGTGGTAGCTGTAGGATACGGCTCTATGAAACGTTCGGACTTGACAGGATCGGTCGTTTCCATCAATGCCAAGTCCATAGAAGAATCAATGGCTTCTACCATTGACCAGGCGTTGCAAGGACGTGCGGCAGGATTGCAGATGACGCAGAATTCCGGTGTTCCGGGTGGAGGTACATCTATTCAGATTCGTGGTGTGAATTCATTAAACAGTACCAATGAACCTATTTATGTAGTAGACGGAGTTATTATCTCCGGTGAAACAGGCTCGAATACAAGTAATGCTATGGCAGGTATTAATCCAGCTGATATTGAAAGCATTGAGATCTTGAAAGATGCTTCGGCTACTGCCATTTATGGTGCACAGGCGGCTAATGGGGTCATATTGATTACGATGAAAGCTGGTGTAACAGGCAAGCCTCGAATTAACTTCCAAGCCTCTGTGGGAAATCAGGAAATACCGAAAACAATCGACATGATGAATTTGCGTGACTATGCCCGTCACTATAATGAACTATATGCTCTTATAAATGCCAGCAGGGTGAAAGATGCGTTTAGTCATCCTGAAACTTTAGGTGACGGTACTAACTGGCAGGATGAGATATTCCGCAATGCTCTGTTGCAGAACTATAACCTGTCAATTCGTGGCGGTACAAAAACGGTCAGCTATAATCTGTCCGGCGGATATTTGGGGCAGGACGGTATTTGCATCGGTTCGGATTTTGAGCGTTACACCTTCCGTATGGGAACAGAGATACAGGTTACTCCTAAGGTTCGTTTCGGAGGTACGGTGAATGTTTCTTATACCAAGCAAGGTACAGGCATGGCTAGCTGGTCTATCATTCCCAATGCACTTTATCAGGCACCGGATGTTCCCGTACGTGATAAGAATGGTAACTTTTCCGGACCGGAAGAGGACGACCAGCAGAATTTAAGCAATTACAGTAATCCGGTGGCGTTGGCGGCATTAACACAGCGTAATAATGAAAAGGGAGGTGCTCGTGCCAATCTTTTCATGAAAATCAATCCATGGAAATGGCTGACTTACCGTACTGATTTTACGGCAGATGGCAATATCGATAATTATCAATATTTCCTTCCCAATATGAATTGGGATACTCAAAGAATCCTTATCCTACTAATGAACACTCCAAAACTACGGGCTTTACTGGGGATGGAAGAATGTAGTGACGATGGAGAAGACGTTCAAACGTAAGCACAAGACGAGTTTGATGTTAGGACATGAGATGACTTCCAGAAGTTCAGATTATCTTCAGGAAAACGTACACATGGTGATAATCTGCTGACAGACTTGGATGCGGGTGATGCTGCGTATGCCACCAATAGTGGAAGGGCAAGCAAGACAACATACCTCTCTTATTTCAGTCGTCTGTTTTATAGTTACGACAACCGTTACCAGTTAACGGCTACGGTACGGCGCGACGGAACATCCCGTTTTGCCAAAGGAAATCAGTGGGGACATTCCCATCAGTAGCTGTGGCATGGCGTCTTTCCGAAGAGTCATTCTGGCGTCCGCTGAAAGATGTGGTTAATAACTTCAAGTTGCGTTTGAGTTATGGTGAAGTCGGTAATTCCAATGTCAGTGCATTTGCTTACCAACGGATGGGAACGTATGTGCAGTCTATCTGGGGACGAGTTTGCAGACCGCCAATATTGCTAATTCCGATTTGACATGGGAGAGTACCCGTTCGGAATGCAGGTATCGACCTGAACTTTTAATAACCGCGTCGAGTTTATTCTGGATGCATATATCAAAAGACAAGAAACCTCTTGTTGCAACAAGATTATCCGGGATATATGGGAACTACGGGCAATGGTGCTGCAACAGCTCAATGGGCGAATATAGGCTCCATGGAGAATAAAGGTTTTGAATTTACATTGAACACGGTAAATATATCCAATAGGGATTTTCAGTGGCGTACAAATGTTACATTCAGTTTGAACCGTAACAAGGTAGCAAGTATGAATACAGAGAATGCCTTTATCGACAAGACTTATCAAAATAGTGGTCAGACGGAAGTGATTACCCGCACTGCAGTCGGAAAGCCTGTCAGCCAGTTCTATGGCTATAAGGCAATCGGCCGCATCAATAGCGCTTCCGATTATTTGATAGATAATGGTGATGGAACTAGCACGGTAAAGATTGCTACTCCAGTATTGCGGGTAGGTGAACAGGTGGTTAACTCGGGTACGGATAAAGGTAGCCTTATCAAACAAATTTATATTGGCGATTATATTTTGAGGATCTGAATAATGACGGAGTGATTGACGAAAAGATCAGACATTCTTGGGAAGTCCGTTGCCTAAATTTACCTATGGCATTAATAATACCTTTAATTATAAGAATTTCGATTTGACTATATTCTTATATGGTTCGTATGGAAACAAAGCGATGAACTATTTGTCCCGTCGTATTACTAACCCCAATTCGAGTGGTAATGTACACGCGTCCGTTGCCAACCATGCCCGTTTGGGATACCTTGATGGAAATTCGGATAATACCGATGTCTGGAATATGTATATATTGCCCGGCTCTAACGGTTTGTGCCGTATGTCTGTTAATGATGCCAATGATAACGACCGCATCAGTAGCCGTTATGTGGAGGATGCTTCTTTCTTGCGTATACAGAATATCGCTTTGGGATATACGTTACCGAAGAATTGGTTGAAAAACTGAAGATAGAGAATGCGCGCATTTATGCGAATATTAAAATGTATATACATTCACAGGCTATGACGGTTACGATCCGGAGATTGGCTCTACACAGGCGCAATATTCTTATTCCGGTCAGAGTATGCTGATGTACGGAGTGGATACGGGACGTTGTCCTTCTCCCCGTATTTATACATTTGGTATTGATTTAACCTTTTAAATAGAAAACTTCCATGAAAAGAATATTATATTATCAGTGGTTTGTGGAATGGTTGCGATGGCAAGCCTCACTTCCTGCAATGACTTCTTGCAAGTAAGTGCCACCAACCAAAAGAAATGGACAAATCCTTTACTACTTATGACGAGCTGCGTTTGGCAACAGCTTATCTTTATATGAAACCTTGGTTTGGTTTCACAGTACCCGTCTGTTTGCGATGGGAGATGCACGCGGAAACAATATCTATGGTGACAACAACAACGAGACAGGTTATGCTCCTTATTGCCTCTTTACCGACAAACCCAATACACCCGGACTTGCCGATGCGTGGAATTCACTTTACATTGTTGTTACGCAGGCAGACTACATCATTAACGATTATGCACCACAGGGACGCCAACATTTCAGTGAAGCACAAGCGAATGCTTGCGAGGGAGAAGCACGTTTCATGCGGGCGGCGGCTTATTACTATTTGGCTTCCTACTGGCACGATGTGCCCATTATGGAGAATCCAATTGCTCATACGGAAGCTTTCAATATGGCTCCCACACGCTTCGAGGATGTGATTCGCTACGGTATCCGCGACTTGGAGTACGCTGCGGAGTGGTTGCCGCTTGCCGACGCGGACGGTCGTGTGACTCGCTATTCGGCTTTGGGACTACTGGCACGCTATTATGTAACGCTGGCAGCGTATGCGCGTGGCGGACACTGTACACAGGCTACTATGGATTATTATGAAGCCAGCGGTTCTCACGACTTGGCTGACATTCTTTATGATTTGGCCAAGGAGGCTGCCGGAGAAGTGATTCTTGCTCAGAACAGATATGGATTGATGGAAGAATATGAAGAAATCTTCCGGGTACAGAACAATAATTGCAAAGAGGTATTGTTTGCTTTGCAACCGCTGCAAGGTGTCGACTCCTACGGAATGGGTAACAGCAACGGAAGCGGTTTGTGCTCTTACACAGAATTGCTGAACGGTTTGAGTGCCTATAACTCCTCTTATGTATCTTACGACTGCCTGCGTATGCTGATTAATTCCGGCGGACGTTCCCGTCTGCGTGGTAATGTGCTTTGTCCGGGAGAGTTCTATGACTATATCGGTACACATTTGGTGGATGGTGGTTGGGCTGCCGGATATAAAGGCGGACAGAAAGCTGCCGGATTAGAAACGAACAGAAAAGTTGCCTTCAAGAAACAGGTAGTGGGTAGTGCTGAAGACACGAATAATATCGCTATTGCCGGGAACTCCGGTTTCTGCACACCGATGTTGCGCCTTGCAGAAGTGTACTTGTTGTATGTGGAGGCTTGCATGGGCACCAGTGATGAGCTGACCGACCGGGATGCCTTGAAATATTACGACGATGTCCGGAAACGCGGCTACAAGATGGAGATAGAGAGTGGCGAACTGACCTACTATGACACCAACTATCTCACCCGTAATGATTTGTTGAGAGAGTTTCGTGTAGAGTTCTTTATGGAAGGCCTTTGGTGGCCTACGCTGGTACGCCGTTCGCTTTACGACACAAAGTGGGTGACCGACTTTATCAATAACGAGTTGGTTATTATGACCGAAGGTGATGAAGGAGAACAGGTGCGCAGTGACGAATGGGACAGCAACAGATGGTATGCTTACTATTATACGATAAACAAGAACACTCTTCAGGCGGCATTCAGTTCTGACAGTCCCCGCCAGTCCGACGGAGCCAAACTGGCGGTACGAGCTACTCATACTCCGTTGGCGGAAGGAGATTACGTACATTCGAATACCTCTGATGATAATGTATGGGCATTTTCTTATCCGGAAGTGGAAAGTACCCGTGACCCGTTATTAAATACAGCACCTGTTGCTTATGATTTTAACAAATAAGATGACTACTATGAAGATAACAGATAAGATATTAACGAATTTGTGTTTGAGCACTTTATTGCTGTTCTCGTTGTTTAGCGTATTTTCTTGTTCTGACGACGACGATGATGTCCGCATATACAGTGTGTGGAGCAATATGCTTGGTGAAGAAGCCAGACAGATAACCTCTGTTTATACCGGAACCTGGATTCGGGTGGACGGTAGTGGCTTTAGTGGTTTGCAAGCTATTTATTGCAACGGTTTGCAGGTGACGGAATACAACTCTACTTACATGAGTGACTCCCATCTCACGTTTAAAGTACCCTCCAGTGTTCCGATGGCACATGAGATAGAAGATGAATCAGTCAAAAATACCCTCAGGGTGGTGACTTCCCACGGTGAAGGAGTATACCGTTTCATCTTTAAAGATGTGAACAAGATGCCCGGCATTACAGACGTGTCATACACGTTGCCCCATCCGGGCGATCACATCACCCTTATAGGGAAGTACCTCAATGGTGCATCAGCCGTTTACTTTCCAGGCAATGACGGCAATGAAGTGCAGGTTCCCTATATCGATGGCACCGGAGATATGGTAGTGTCCGAAGATGGAACGCGGATAACTGTCAAGGTGCCTGATGGAGTGGGCGAACGGAGTGGTTCCCTCCGGGTGGAGATGGCAGAATTGGGTGAGAACTATTACACTCCCAATTATATGTTCTACGACAAAGCAATGTTTGTGCACGATCATGAAGGAACCACAGCTTTGAACTATGGTGTGTCCGGAAGTGTCATCTCTCCGCAGAAATGCGCCTATTACTCAATCAACGCGGCAGATGCGCCGCAAGTACCCGCAGGTGCCAGAGCCTATATCTTCAGTATACCCGAAACTGCTCCGGCCACTCTTCCGGTGGTGAGCGATAATAATTCGCCTTTCGGTTATTTCCGTTTCAATACAGGAATGCAATTACAGTATCTGATAGACAACAGCGACGGAGAATGGGCCAGAGAAACGGATGCCCGCAAGGCAGCTTTGCAGGCGGACATCTATATGAATCATGATTGGAGCACCGGCGTGGTAGGCTGGCGCATGAACAAGAATGGAGGAAAGGGTAATGGTGAAAGTGCATGGAATGTGGCTTCGTGGACTAACAATAAGCCATACGCATTTAACGGCAGTTGGAAGACGCTTACTTTCGAGATACATACCAAGTATGCCAACTTGGGCGAGGCGATTGATGCTTGGAGTGCGAGCGGTGTGCACTCACTGTTCACTATCCTCAACTTCGATGTCCTGTCGGCCGGATTGACCATGAAAGAGGGAGCGGATTTCCGTATGTTCATCACTAACTTGCGTTTGGTTCCCTATGTGACTCCGGAAGAATAAAATATAAACATGAAACAGATTAGATATGAAAACTTTTAAATCTATACAATCGGGAATAATTGCTTGCCTGATAATAACCTTTATAATGGGATTATTTTCTTGCAGCGATGACAATGAAACGGTAGATAATTTGCTGCCTCCTACCATTGTAAAAGTATGTGTTTGGGATGAAGACATTGAAGAATGGATTATTCCTGGAGCAGAAAGTAAAATTCGGATTGGTACCCCTTTGCGTATTGAGGGTACTAACATGGCGCAGACGATTGCCGTCTATATCAATGGTGGGCTCATTTCTGCTTTTCATGCAGAGGACAATGCGATAGAGCTTGTTATTCCGGACATTCCTGTAGATGAGGGAGAGATTAAAGAGGTGAACGTCAACTTGATCCGGTAGTGAATAAAGCGGGAGCCGCTACTTGTACGGCCAACGATTTTCAATTCTTTGGCAGGCAAATTACTGTGACCGGTTTTCGCTGACAGAAAATGACGGAAGAACGTGGGAAGCCGTGCAAGAACTGCCGATAGGTGGTAAGATACGTATTGAGGGTAACGGACTGAAAACAGCCAATGAACTGTATATTAATGGTACTTCTGTTGATTTGGCCGGTATTCCTGCCGAAGAAAGAACGATGCCTTCCGGTTGTGACTATTCCGGAAACTTTGCCTTTCGGGAATGCTGTCGAGAATCGGACAGCCGGAATAAAATGCGCCTTGTGACGGCTTATGATGATCGCACGCTGGATTGTGTTATTGCGGGCAAGCAGGTAGAAATCAACCGAATTACGGACGCAAATGGTAATGCCATTACGGAAGCCGGGCGCAACTCGGTGGTGGTCATTGAAGGAAAATACTTTGCCACTTTTCAAAACTGTCTTTTAACAACCGGAAATAGAGCCGACAACGATAGAAAGCAATCGTATCACTTTCACTGTACCGGTAGATACGGAAGATTTTACAGTGGGCGACGGAGAACTGACTGTTGTCAATGCGTATGATGAAATTGGTGTTAGCCGGGAATTTACTCTTTTAGGTTTTGTCCCTAGTGTGACGGAAATTTCATATACGATGCCTAAACCCGGTAATGTGATCCGGCTTACAGGTGTCAATCTGTACGATAAGGCGAAAGTCTTTTCCCTTCTTCCACAGGTGAAAAGGAAAGTCTCGTTCAGAGTGCCTCATCGGATGCGACTTCCATGGATGTACTTGTGCCGGAAGGTGTGGGAGATAAGGCAGGATATATTCGTATAGAGAGCGAAGGTGCTGATGTTGAGGTGAAAGGAATTGTCATGTTCTACAAACAGGGAGTGTTCTTGCAGGAGTTCACGGATGAAGAGTTGAAACTGGGTAGTCCGTCAGGAGTCCTATGGCGTATAATAAATCAGCATTGTATAGCCCAGATAACCGTCCGGCAAATGATACTCATCCGGTGAATCCCGATTACTTTATTTACTTTAAGAGTAGTTCTGTTCCGGTAAGTACCAGTAACCATGGGGCTTACTTGAGATTCTCGACAAGGAGTCAATTGGAAAAGCTATTGGAGAAAACGGATATTGAGATAACCAGAGAAACTCTGATTAAAGATATTGCAATGCAGGTCGATATGTATATGCCTACCCCATGGATAAGCGGAATGTTGGCTGGCGTGTGAATAAAGACGGAGGTGGATTGAATGGAACCCGTAATATTAATATTGCTCCGTGGAGAGTGGACAAACCATTTGACTTTAATGGAGAATGGCATACCTTTACTTATAGATTCACAGACTTCATATTGGATACGGCAGGTGAATCGGAAACAATGACACTGGAGCCTGGTTGAGCAAATATGCTATAACTTATACGTCATTGTTTACTTTCTCTAATGGTAATTTCATGTATAAAATGGTCAGACTGCAGATCCTCAATGGAATTGTGTGAATATTACAGACTTTGAAATGGGACTTGCCAATATGCGTTTGGTTCCGCTAGTGCCAATAGAATTATAATAAAAGGATAATATGAGAATACGAATGAAAAGTTTCTTACTTATGTTTTGTCTGTTCGCCGCAATAGCGGCGAACAAAAGAAGAGCCTATTCAACTTTTCCCTCGGACGTATGGGTATTTCTCCAGAGGAGACAGCGAAACACAGACGATTACTTATGACCATGCTTACGGACAGTACGGCTGGAAAAATACAAAAATGTGGATCTTTCCGTTTATAATCATATTGTTTTAGAGATAGAGGCTACAGACTCTCGTGTGGAAATCTATGTACTTTATGAAGGGTTGAAAAGAGTACTTGTATAGGGGAATAGATGCCGGAAAAACGAAAGCCGTTTGTGAACTTGAACATATAGATAAGGTGCAGGCGATTTACATAGCTAAATCAAAGGTAGGTATAACCAAGATTGTCAAGTTTGTGCTGACAGATGAAATAGATTAAGTATTTATTTGTTGAAAAACAGCCCTCGCTACGGAGTTATTCTCCGCGCGAGGGTCTGTGTATAATCTATCTTGTGTTCAGGTAATACATCGTGATTGGTGTTTTTTATTATCAGCCTTGCTTTCTTGTCAAGTAGCTTGTTTGCAAGCTGATTAAGTAAGGAGGTATAAGAAGGGAAGCAGGTATAGTTGCGTTGGGATACCGGTATTGTTCCATTAAAGTACCGGTATCATTAATTTCCACGGCCGTGACAAGATCTTCCACGGCCGTGGTAGGAACTCGTCACGGCTGTGGGAAGAAGCTACCACGGCCGTGAAGAATTAAGTATACCGGTATCCTGATCGAACAATAGTTATTGAATGATATAAGTATGCCGGTTGTATGACGGATGTTTAATGGCGGCTTTTCTTGAAAGGTAAGTAAAGCTGGAAGGATAGGAGATATGGGAGAGCAAAATCATAAAATAATAGGCTGACAATAAAACTTATAAAATGTTATTGTCAGCCTATTGTCAGGGCTTATTGTCAGCATCTAAAGGATTGAAAATCATTTATCTAATGAATAGGAATGACGGCTGACAATAAGAACTGCAAAATTTATATGTAAATACAATCAGTGATGTAGTTATTAACTCATCTCTGCATTGATTGGATTGAGCTTTTATCTACTTTCTCTCTTACTTTTCGATTCGTTCATAAACAGATAAGATTTCTTATAGCCTCCGTAGTCTACGACTAACTTTTCCAGCACGATGCCCGGATCAAGAGGTTTGAAAGTGATTGTTTGCATACCGTCTGATGTATTCGGTACATTCAGTTTTGCTTTTTCTCAACGATGCGTCGTGCGACTGTCGGATAGTATATGCTGTATACATTTTCAGGAAGCTCGTTTAAGTTATGATTGAAATTGATCGTCTGATCCTTTCCTCCTTCAAATCCGATACTATACTCATGTCCTTTGCGATCGTGGAAAGCAAGAGTTGATTTGACTATCACATGGACAGTCACCTTGTCAATTCCTTTAGGCAACTTTATCTTGTAGGAGATAGAAGCTCCGTCAGTTGGTTGTGTGTAAGGCATCAGAGCCATGCCACTAAGGGTACGCCCCATATAGGGAATCACTGTCCATTCCGTATCAGGCGCTGCTTTAGCGCTGTAGTAATGTTCGGCTTCTATGGCTATATATCCGTCTTGTCCGGTGAATACGTATCCGCCGACAGCCTTTTCCGGATTTTCGATTCGGTAGATTTTAGGCAGTGTATCAGCGGGGAAGTTATCATTCCATGAGGTATAACCGATATGTTTCTGAATCATCATATTCTTCCATTTGCCGCCGGACATAATGTTGTTATAATCGTCACTCAACGCTTTATCCCGTGCAAAAGCCTGTTCCACTTTATCTGCCCATTCGTTAGCTTGCGGATTGTTTTCTTTGTACAATTTATGGTTCATGGCTTGTGCATAATACATTTCGTACAGGTTTGCCATGGCTTGAACGGGGAAGAGGATTAATTGCTTGTAGGCATCTTTATATTCCGGTTTCAGTGATATGTATTGTCTCAAAGCTTCCGCTTCCAGTTTCAGATATTCATCAGATACTTGTTTCCATTCGCCGGTCTCCGGTTATAAGTATTCCGGTCGAGCATTTCTCCCGTCACGCGGCCGTTGTATTTGCTGTACAGGTTTAAGATTCGCATGGCTTCATCCGCCTGGTCTTCGCCAAACTGCTGTGCGCAGAAACGACGGGGATGCTCCAGCAAGTTGGAGACGTTGAATTGCTTGGGATTCCATGCCATATCCATGAAGAGCGTGATCGGATATTCCATTGGCTTTAAATCGCCTACATTCAATATCCACAGCTTTTCTACTCCGTAATCGTATGTGAGTTGAAGTTGCTCCCACATATTTTGTATAGGGTTACGTTCAGCCATTTAGAGTTTCTCGGAGCACCTACGTAGTCTACATGGTAATACATGCCCCAACCGCCCGGATGCTTGCGTTCTTTGGCATTTGGCAGGCGGCATACATTGCCCCAATTATCATCACACAATAGCATGATAACATCATCGGGCACACGCATACCTTTATCGTAATAATCCAATACTTCTTTATACAACGCCCATACTTGCGGAGTCTCTTTGGCCGGACGTTTGGTGACTTCTTCAATAATCTTGCGCTGATTCTTGACTACATTCTCCAGAAGTTTCACATTGGTGCTTTTACTCATGGCTGCGTCACCGTCTCCGCGCATACCGATGGTTACGATATCTTCTGTACCCTGCATCCGTTCGATGCCTTCACGGAAAAACTGATCGATCACTTTTGGTTAGTTGTATAATCCCATGCACCATATTCTTTGCGCTTGCGTGACCATTCCTGATGGTTGCGTGCCATCGGTTCGTGGTGGGACGTGCCGATAATGACTCCCATTTCACTTGCTGTTTTACTATTCTGCGGGTCGTCAGCATAGAAAGCCCAGCTCCACATGGCCGGCCAAAGGAAATTACCTTTCAGGCGTAGTATCAGTTCACACACCCGTGCATAAAACGATGGTCGCCGTAGTTGGTGCCGTATGTGTGTTTTACCCATCGGGTAAGACACGGTGCTTCATCATTCAGAAAGATACCGCGATAGGTTACGGCCGGCTCTCCGTCCGAGTATTGTCCGGGTTTAATATATACATTTGCTTGTTTCATGACGGGAACATCTGCCCACCAATACCGGAGATACTCCCATCTGTTCAGAAAGCTCGTAGATACCATAAATAGTGCCGCGTCTGTCGCTGCCGATGATAACTACCGCTTCATCTATTCCCTCGCAAGGATTGGCGATGACTTGCAGGATGTATTTTCATTTTTCCATCCAATTCCTTTTTGTCTATTTTGCCTGCTGACATCAGCTTCTTTATAAAGGAGTGCCATAAGTACCTGCAATGATACACCGTTTCGAACTTGTGCTTGTTAAGAGTTCGGGCTTTTTCCGCATACCTGCAGTATGTCTTGTTGAAGATTGCCGGCAGCAATCATTACCCTTTGTCTTCGGAAGAATCTATGTATATCGGACAAGGAACTCCGTTGGCAACCAACGGAAAATGATTACCGGCCGGTGTGAATATTACAAATTGTTCAGCGGCAAATGCCGCTATACTCACAACAGAGAGGTAGAAGAATAGAAATAACTTTTCATGGTTTCAATATTTAGTAATTTGTTGTTAATCATTGATCTTATGTTTCACAGTAACCGGATATTCTATTTGTTGATAATTGGTAATTGGAAACTGGATGCAGGAAGTCCTTCTGTATTATAGATGGAAGAGGGTGGATTGTTTTCCCATGCATAGCGGATGCTTGCCGGTATTCCTTTTCCGTTCCATAAAGCAATTACTTTATCCCCTTCGGTATAGGCCTCTACAAATTTATATTTTCCATCATTGGCAGCAATGGCAATGCCTTCTAATGATTTAGCTTGCTTTAAAGAGCCTGTTCCTTGCCTGAAAGAGATAACGATCCGACCGTTTTCTTTTAATTCGGCAGCTTCAGCCATAGGCCCTTCCGCTACGATATTCTTCTCACCGAAAGAAAGTTTGTTCATTTGAAGCACACAACGGTGTGCCAAGTCTTTTGTTGAGTGGATGAATATCATTACTTTCACCTAAATCAATGGCAGTGGCCAGTCCGACATTCTTTAACTGGAGACTTGCCTTGCGTTGTGCTTCACGTACTTGTGCGTTGCCACTTTCTACAGGCACTTTGCTTCTTTGTTGGTAATTCGCAAGTTGCACAATGACGAAAGGCAGGTTTTATTGTTCCATTGGGTACGCCAGTCGTTTACAAGATCAATCAGATGTCTTTCATAATGTTTGCTACCTTCAGGACCCGTATCCGACTCTCCCTGATACCAGATTATGCCTCGTATTCCGTAGTTGCGTAGCGGATGAATCATACTATTATATAGTCCGGTGGGTTCATTTTGGAATCCGATAGTGGAAGGAATACGCTTCATTGTACAGCCTATTTTATGCTGCCACATAGCGGTCAGTGGAATTGTCTGACCGGCTATTTCCAATTGGTAAGGCTTCCCTTTACAAATTCCGGACGTCCGGCACTGCTGACAAGGCGGATGACAATCTCGTTTTCACCGGCACGGAGTAAGTCTGTCGGGACTTGGTAAATACGCGGAGGATATTGATAACTTGTTCTTCCTACACAGATACCGTTTATATAGGTAGCATCCGAGTCTTTAGTGTTCCCACGCGTAAAACAGCTTGTTGTCCGGCTAATGATTCGGGTATGTTAATTCGCTGGCGGAAGTAATGGACTCCATTGAGAGGAGTGTTCCAGCTACCTCCCAATTGGAGTTGAATACATCCACTTTTTCCAATCTGAAGCGTCGAAACCGTCACTTGTCCATTTTTCTTTGTTCCCAAGGTCATTTGCCGATTGCTGTCGATGCCATTGATTCACTTGTTCTTTTGGGCGTTCTTCACAGAATCCGGATAATCAGGATGGAAGTACTGTGGGACTGGAGCTTTTCCCGGAATCTGGCATATTTCTCGAGTGACTGGCGGGTAGACCATGATGCTATGTTTGTCCCTCCCCAGCTACTATTGATAATGCCAATTGCAACTCCTTTTTCTGCCTGCATTTCTTTTGCAAAGAAATAACATAGGGCTGCGAAGTCCAACGTATTCTCCCGGGTACAGATTTTCCATTCATTATTGCTATCTTGTTGAGGCTCGATAAAGTTGTAAGCGTACGACGTTTTGGTATAACGGATCAGATTGTTTTCATACGACATGATTTCATCCCTGTATTTATCCATGACGCGCTTTACGGTAAGTTCCATATTCGATTGTCCGCTGCATAGATACACGTCGCCGATGTATACATCTTGTATTATTTTCTGGTTGACTCTCAATTCGTAGGGACCTCCGGCCTTGTGCTTCTGCAGGTTGACCGCCCATTCTCCTGTTTGGGAAGCCCGGGTTTTGTATTGCTTTCCGTTGAATTCAATAACAACAGTTTCTTTAGGATCTGCAAAACCCCATAATGGGATAGGGGTGTCACGTTGTAAAACCATCTTGTCGGAAAAGATTCCGGGAAGTCTTACTTCTGCCTGCATTCCTATTGTATATAACAACAGGCTCAAAATGATGCAAATGTTCTTCTTCATAAATATTATATTTAGCGAGATTATCTTCTTTGTGTCTTAAATTCCAGAAATGGTTTATTTTTCGTCTGTACTGTGACACGATGCAAAGATAGTTGGTATTGATAAGAACGGGCTTTGGGTATGTTTCAATTATTTATTCTGTTGATACTAATCTACTATTTCTTGAAGTTTTTTTCTTTGGGGATAAAATGAAGAAGTGTGAACAAACCGGTTTGTTCAATAAATGTTTTTGATTTTGTTTCAAAATCTTTTTGTATTGTATCTATGAGACTGTCGGATGAATAATAATGGTTAATGTGTTATATTCCGTATTAATAAGATTGGTATGTGATGCGTATAATATACTCTTGATTAAACAAGAGTAAGTAGAGATTTTAATGATCTTGAGAATATCGGTAAGCGTCAATCGCTTTTTTTACAGAACCGTGTAACAACAATAATTTTTGTGCATGGTCATGATCTAATCCCAGTTCCTCCATAATCATCCTGGTTCCTCTTTCTACCAGTTTATGATTACTAAGTTGCATGTTTACCATCTTATTTCCTTTTACCCGTCCGAGTTGAATCATCACCGACGTGCTAATCATGTTCAGAATCATTTTCTGTCCGGTGCCTGATTTCATTCTCGAACTTCCTGTGACATATTCCGGACCGACAATCATTTCGATGGCGACATCTGCTTCTGCCGCCATCGGAGAATTCGGATTGCTGGTGATGCAACCTGTCAGGATGCCATGCTTGCGGGCCTCCCGTAAGGCACCGATTACATAAGGAGTAGTGCCCGAAGCGGCAATGCCAATCACTGTATCTTTTTGATTGATATGATATTCCGTAAGTTCTTCCCATCCTCGGCTCATATCGTCCTCGGCACCTTCTACCGGATTGCGCAGGGCTGTATCCCCCCCGGCTATCAATCCGATAATCCAGGTTGGGGGCATTCCGAAAGTAGGAGGAATTTCGGAAGCGTCCAGCACTCCCAAGCGCCCACTGGTACCTGCACCCATGTAAAAGATACGTCCACCCTGTTTCATGCGGGGTACAATTTGGTTGACGAGCTGTTCGATTTGTGGAATGGCTTTTTGTACGGCTAACGCTACCTTTTGGTCTTCCCGGTTAATGTCTTCTAATATTTCTCGTACGGACTTCTTTTCCAGATTGTCGTAGAGCGACGGTTGTTCAGTTATCTGCATATTGATAATGGCAATTGACTAAAAATACAAATTACAAGGATTGAGATGAAGCGGTATGATATAAAATTAGCCCCTCCATCGGACTTTGCAGAATCTTTCCGATTCTGATTCCTGTCTCTTGTGCAGCTTCTTGTAATATCTCCCTGTAGCAGTGAGCCACTGATCCGATAAAATGTACAGGGTACTGCGTGTAATCATATTGCATTACGTTTCTTCGGAAGAAAGCAATAAAACTATCAAGCACTAATTGTCGTATCCCCGGCTCTTCCAGATGTTGCGCTATAAAGGGGGAGAGACTTGCCAGAAAACGATTCGGGAAGGGTTGGCGATACACCCGGTCAATGATTTCGGGAGCCGTCAGGTCGAACTGTTTTAAGAAAGCTTCTTTGATGGCGGGTGGAAGCTGGTTCTTCAGGATGTCTCCTACCAGTAATTTGCCAAGGACAGCGCCGCTTCCTTCATCTCCCAGGATGAATCCGAGAGGGGAGATGTTGTTGACAATCTCTTCACCGTTGTAGAAACAGGAGTTGGAACCTGTGCCGAGGATGCAGGCAATCCCAGCTTCATGTCCGCATAGTCCGCGGGCAGCGGCAAGCATATCCGAGTTGGTTTTGATATTTCCGATCACGGGTAGGCTGTCGGCAATGGCTCGTCGGAGAACGGGAGCTCTTTCGGGAGTGCATCCTGCACCATAAAAAAAGACGGAGTTGATCGTTCCTTCCGGTAGTTGTGGCAAAAGGGAATGTGTCAGCTCTTGTTGAATCTCTTCTTCTGATTGGAAGAAGGGATTGATTCCTTTCGTTCCAATTCGTTTGATTGGGGTGTCGTTGAAAACGATGCACCAGTCGGTTTTGGTAGAACCACTATCTGCAATGAGTATCATATCTTAATGTATATTTTCTTTTTGTATAATATATAGCCTATTGACCAGTTAAGTAAGACAAAGAGGATAGCATAGGCAAGAGAACCTCCTTCATCCCCGAAAACAGGTTGGAGGGCACATCTGTAGACGACTTGTTGGATGGAGACACTTTCTCCCTGATAAGTGACGGTGATAGCACCTACCAAAACGGCGATGACACCTGCCATTACATAAATAAAGAGAGGATTCACTCCGAAAGATTCAAAGAAACGGCTCCATTTTTTACATCCTTTGATATCGATAATCCAGACGAGTAAAGCTAATAGGCTGGAGCCTAATCCGCAAGTGACCAGCACAAAGGTGGGCGACCATATCTTTTTGTTGAATGGGCAACTATAGCTAAATAGGAAACCTGCAAAAGTCAGGATAGTACCGATAAGGAAAAGCCGTTCCAATTTTTCATGTATATCTTTTACTTCCATGAGTAGTTTGCCGACGCAAAATCCGATCAATACGTGTGCGATAGAAGGAATAGTGCTAAGAAGTCCTTCCGGGTCGATGTGGTTGTCTTGATACATATGAGCGTCTCCCAAGATGCTGCGGTCGACGATGGAAAGAATATTCGTTTCGTTGTAGGCAAAACCATTACCGGTAATGAGAATAATGAAATAACCTACTAATAATACCACAATCAGATAAGGTATATACTTGTGTTTCAATAGCAAGGCAATAAGTGCTGAAGCACCATAGCAGAGCGCAAGACGCTGCATGACTCCCAAGATGCGAATTTGCTCAAATGGGAGAGGATTGTGGGTGTAACACAGTAAGGCAAACCAGTTGAGGGCTATTCCGATAAGGAAAATAACAATGGTTCTTTTGATTATTTTCAGGGCAGCCGGAGTACTGAATGTAAAGTTATACTTTTTAAGTGAGATGTAGGTGGAGATTCCCATGATAAACATGAAGAAAGGGAAAACCAGGTCTGTGGGGGTAAGACCGTTCCATTGGGCATGTTTTAGGGGAGCGTATGCATGTCCCCAAGAGCCCGGATTATTAACCAGAATCATTCCTGCGATAGTAATGCCTCGCATTACATCGAGTGCCAAAAGGCGTTTGTTACTTGTTGTATTCATGACTGTCACTTTTTAATGTGTTAAGTTAATAAGTAAGTTTATTGTTTCTTTCCGAAAGAATCTTCCAGTCGGTTGCGGATCATTAATGAGGCGACGATACCGGGTAGGGTACAAATACAAACCCAAATAAAGAAGTTGGTGTATCCGAGATGCTCCTGTATCCATCCTGCAGGCATCCCCGGAAGCATCATACCAAGTGCCATAAACCCGGTTCCGATAGCATAGTGCGCCGTTTTGTGTTCGCCTTCCGCAATATAAATCAGATATAGCATATAAGCGGTAAAGCCGAAACCATAGCCCAGTTGTTCGATAGCTACGCAAATGGCTATAAATATAGGATTATCCGGAGTGGCGGCAGCCATCCATACATATAATAGATCAGGAAGGTTGATAGCTAACGCCATAGGTAATATCCATTTTCTGAATCCGTCGCGGGAAACGAGGAAACCACTGATGATTCCGCCAACTAATAAAGCTATGACGCCTATAGTTCCATAGATCATTCCGACAGTTGCGGTAGATAAAGCTAGCCCACCTTTATCGGTAGCATCGAGCAGGAAAGGAGAAGCTATTTTGGCTAACTGTGATTCTCCCAACCGGTAAGTGAGAAGGAAAAAGAACATGAGACCCAGGTTCTTTTTCTTGAAGAAGGTGACAAAGGTCAGAAGAAAATCTCCCAACAATTTACCCGGTGTGAGTCCGGGACGTTTAATGTCCGAATCAGGATGGGGGAGAATCAGACGATGATAGATAGTAAGAGCAAGAAACAATCCTGCAAGAAGGTAGAATGTAATACTCCATGCCAAGGGAATATTGTTTTGTGATGTTTCCAACCATCCTGCCAGCATGACAAGAATTCCCTGCCCGAAAATGTTGGCAAGCCGATAGAAGGTATTCCGGATACCGACAAAGAAAGATTGTTCCTTATTATTGAGTCCGAGCATATAGAAACCATCTGCAGCGATGTCATGTGTAGCGGAGCTGAAGGCTAGCAACCAGAAAAAAGCAAGAGTCAACTGTACATAATGTGCAGTTGGGATAAAGAAGGCTATCCCTGCAAATCCGGCGGCGATGAAACCTTGCATGGCAATAATCCAAGCCCGTTTTGTTTCCACCAGATCGACGAATGGACTCCATAGAGGTTTGATAGTCCAGGGAAGATAGAGCCAGGAAGTGTATAAAGCTATTTCCGTATTGGATAATCCCAAACGCTTGTACATGATAACAGCAATCGTCATTACCGCTACATAGGGCAGCCCTTCTGCGAAGTAGAGGGTTGGTATCCAGCTCCAGGGATTTCTTTTTATAGTGGGTGTTGTCATGGCATTGTTCTTTTTTTCATTGATATTGTTTTTCGAGCGTACTGCCGGGGTAATAGTGAGACAGTATTTCTTCATACTTATAACCTTGCTCTCCCATTACGGCAGCACCAATCTGACAAAGTCCTACTCCATGTCCCCATCCGGCTCCGATAAGGATGAATCGTGAAGGATTTTTATCTTTTTTATGTCCCTTTTCTTTATATTCCTTGTCTATTACGAAGGCAGAACTATAAAGATGGGAAGTAGATAGGGTACGACGTATTTCCAGCTCTTTTCCGATAATAAGTGTCCGCAAGGTTCCTACAATCTTCAATCGGACAAGGCGTCCCGACGTTCCCCGTTCTATAGGAATTAAGTCCAGAATTTGCCCGAAATCAATCCCCGAACGTTGATGAATCAGGGTTGAAAGTTCTTGTTGGGAGTAGCAGACTTTCCAACGATAGAAGTCTGTCGTTTCCTGGTCATAGTTGTTTAAAACCTGGCTTAGGATCTTTTTGTCCTGCGTGTGGCAGAATGCGACAGGAGAAGTACGAATCCATTTATCAGCCTCCGTCTCTATTGTCAAATCGGGTAGTTGGTCTTCGATCTTACAATCCCGTTGACCGATGAGATAGGGGTGCTTTACGTTTTCCCAACAATTCTGGAACTCTTCAAAAGCCCCGCCGCAACATTTAGAGAAACGGGCATCACAAATCGTTCCTGCATACATCAATACTTCGCCCCGGGTAGCAGTGACTGCTTCGATAGCTTGTGGTGTTGAGGCACGTGTGATTCCTTGATACCGTTGGCAGTGATCGTCTGCGCATACGTCAAAGTTTTTGTGCGCTTCGTGGTCATACCATTTGATAAATTGAGAATCCGAAACGAAAGATGGAGAACAGGTTGCGCTATCCTTCTGTATAGACTTTCCTGTTTTCTCGTTCTTCATTTCCTGTTTTCTACTCTCTGTCTTCCACTTATTCAACAGCCAACTTCGGGAAATAACAGCATGTGCCTTTAGTAGTTCTAAAGAAGCAGTAGCACTCATTTCTGATGAAATCACACTGATGAGATATTCTTCGATGGAAATAATATTGATAGCAGTAAGTTGTTCCCCTTCGACGATGATCTTTAACTCCCCTTTGAATTTCTGGACTTCTTTGCGTTCCCAATGGAAGTTGATTCCGATGGTCACATCTTTCAGTTCAAAGAAAGCAGGTGCACCTTGTTGGGGAGTGAAAGATAATTCATTATATTCTTTCCCTTGCCAATGAATCTTCCCATCCCGGTAAATAGCCTTTTGCATACCGGAGCTTTCTGTTTCGTCGGAAGAGATAAATTTTATAGGGAAAGAGAATTCAATCTCTTTCCCGGAAAGGATACCAACACTTATTAGAGGGACTTGCATGCTATTTTATTACTATTTCTTCTTGAATAATTGATCGCATAGAGTATTTAACTGTTGGGGAGATAAACTTATCTCCTTGTAAATCTCTGTGAGTTTTTTGGCGTTTAATTTATCCATGTCTTCTTCTCTGACAATCGGGAATATGCCACCCATTTCTGCAACAGCCGGACTTATTAATAGCCCTTTTTCATTTGGGGTATAATAGCAATCGGGACGATGTTTTGAGCGTAGGAAAATGATGCAATTCCATACTTCTATTTCGTCACCTCCGAAATGGCTTATTTTATCGAGACCATACCAGGTTATCATGTTGATTAAAGGTTCCTTATCCGAATAAATGACGGAAAGATTTTGGTAGACCTTTTCAAATTGTTGCATTAAGTCAACTTTCAGACCTGATGTCATACCTATGCAAGTTGTGAATACATTGTCTACATAAGTTGTTACGCCGTTTTCATTTTCTAATATACTCTTCAAGAAATTCAGCGCAAAAGGGTTAGTCAGTTCTTCTTCTTTTCCTGCTGCCTGGAAATGCATGTGGTCAGGGGCGGAAGCACCGCACTCCGGTCCGTTATAGAGTATATAGAACTCGTCCAGGTTTTCAGCTAAGTGAAGCATATCTTCAAAACGTCCTTTCATGCTTTGTGGAGTGTGTTCCTTGTCGATGATTGTCAAGTGACGCTGAAAAATGGGGTAGGGGTTGAGGCATACCTCATAATGTCCGAATGGTAGATATGTTTGCTCTGCGGGGCGGTTTTTTCCGCATAAAAAACAAGGCCTTTCCTGGATAGAACGACTATCTGTTTTTGCCATGGTCGAGAGGATGCGTTGAGGATTCGGGAAAATTCTAACTTTCATCTCTCTATCTTCTTCCTTCAGTTTCAATACTTTTTTCTTTTCCAGATTTTCTTCCAACGCTTCATAGTTCCTTTTCGCAAGTTCCCAGTTTTCTTTTTGGTTTTCTATCATTTCCTCTACAAGTTCCTGAAACTCTTCATCAATAGTATGCATCTGGATTCTGCCCTTAATTTCCCATGTGCGGATTCGGTCTTTGTAGAAGTTGTTCCGATTGACTTTTTCTGTGCTTAATGCGGCGTCAGAGTTACCTTCCCAACGGCGACAGAGGTATATTACATCATAGATACGTCCGATCTTATACTCCCGTGAGATTCGTAATCCTATGGCGTAATCTTCACCATAGCTGGTGTTCGGCAATTTGATATTACGAAGAATAGGAGTGTAGAAAGCTCGTGGAGCACCCAAACCATTGATACGTAGAGCGTTGTTCTTTCCATTTTCCGGTGTCCACTCTTTGTGGTCAATGATACCGGGGGGGATTTCGTTCAGTTGGAAGTCGGTCATTAGATAGGTACCTATAACCATTGCGCAGCTTTCCTTATAAAAGGTGTCTACGATTTTCTGTAAAGTGGATTCATCTTTATATAAATCGTCGCTATCTAACTGTATAGCGAACTTTCCGCATTTTTCGTGACATATACCCTTGTTCCAGCAGCCTCCTATACCTAAATCATTTTCTTGGGGGATGATATGGATCAATCTTTTATCGCTACTTAGTTCCTGGAGAATTTCCGTCGTTCCATCGGTGGAATGATTGTCGATAACAATAATGTTAAAAGAGAAAGTGGTCCGTTGGTTTAAAGCCGAATTGACTGCATCGCGGATTGTATGAGCACGATTGCGTACAGGGATGATGACAGATGCCTCGAATTCAAAGTTTTCGCTGTGAAGATTTACAGGCCGTGAAGAAGTAGGCATGAAATAAGCATCAATACATTTCAGGTATTCGGTACAGGCAGCTTCCATTTCAATTTGTACTTCCCGATTTTTGGGGTTTACATAGTCGAATTGTTTCTCTCCGCTTTTTCTGGTATCTGTTTCAATTTCGGTGTATAGATATTCATTGATGTGCACAATTGAATATTTGTAAGAGATGAATAGACGCATAGCATATAGTCCTGCGTATTTGTACTCTTCACGCAAAGCATCTGCTATTTTAGTGAAGGCAGAAGAACTGAATAGAAGCATGGAACCGAAATCGAAATCATCCCGGACGCTTCCTAATTGGTAGTCAATGACAGGTGCTTGTTTAAGTTCTCCGTTAATCAGCTGATAGTGGTCGGCATAAACTATTCCATTCTTTTTATCGTTCTCTATGATTTGCACCATGCGTTCCAAGGCATACAGTCCCAGTTTTAATGGAGTTTGTTTCAAGTAGAACAGAGTATATTCCGTATTGGCATTGGCTGCAATTGTTTTCATTGTGTCTGTGGAATAGAACCCTTTAACAGAGAGATATTCACAACCCGGAAGAGCTTTCTTACCGGGCTCCGAACCTAATAAATAGATCTTATTTACTAGCTCTGACACTTGTAGTTCCTTTACTGTCTGCATGGTATCTTCCGGAGTGCCGAAAGGTATGAAGCAATTAATTTTCTTCTTCATCTTCATCTTAATATTAAAGAACTGTCGTATTGTCCATCGTTGATTTCTTTCGAATGAGGAAGCAAAGTCCGATGAAAGTAAATGCAGCGTTAAATAATAGCAGCTCGTAACTAATTTGGTAACCGTTGAACCATGCTTCCGAATTTCGTTGCAGGATATAGCAAAGAATAGGAGAAGCGATAGCTACCAACGGAATATATTTATCATAAACTTGTTTCTTGGTGAAGATGCCGAAAGCGAACAACCCTAAGATAGGACCATACGTATAACTGGCCAATGTGTAAATCGCATCAATCACACTGGTGTTGTTCAGCAAATTGAATACAAAAATGACTGCCCCCATCACAATTGCCATACCGATATGTACCTGTTTGCGTATCTTGCTAAGTGCCGCCTCTCCTTTTATCTGTGCATGTAAAATATCTACGGTAAAGGAAGTGGTCAGTGCCGTCAAGGCAGAACCGGCTGCAGAATAGGCGGAGGCTATCAGTCCGATAATGAATAATATTCCGACTATGCCGGGAAAATAATTTCCGGTAGCAATCATCGGAAACAACTCGTCGCTTTTTTCCGGATTCCCAATGCCTTGCTGTGCTGTAAACGTATATAACAGTACTCCTAGCATCAGAAAAAGCAGAATGACAAAGAACTGTGAGATTCCACTGGTAATCATATTTTTCTGCGAGTCCCGGAAGTTCTTGCAGCTAAGATTGCGCTGCATCATATCCTGGTCGAGCCCGTTCATGGCAATAACGGTGAATACACCTGCCAGGAATTGTTTGAAGAAATATCGTTTGTCGTTGACATCGTCAAAAAAGAATGTCTTGGAAAAGTCACTATCTGAAATCGTACTAACCAGACCGCTGAAACTCAGATGCAGGCTGGAAGCAATATAATAGATGCAAAGTACAACCGACACTACCAGGCAGAATGTTTTTAGAACATCCGTCCATATCAATGATTTCACTCCACCGCGGAAAGTGTAAAGCCATACGATAAATACCGTAAGGATCACGTTCAACAGGAATGGGAGATGGAAAGGATCGAAGATAAGAAACTGCAATGTCAGGCATACGAGAAAGAGCCGGACGGCTGCCCCTAGCATCTTTGAAATAAAAAAGAACCAGGCTCCCGTCTTGTAGGAAGAGCTTCCGAACCTGTTCTCCAGATATTCATAAATGGAAACCAGATTCATGCGATAAAAGAGGGGAACAAGTACAAATGCAATGATAATTTGTCCTACTATGAATCCCAGCACCATCTGCAGGTAAGAAAAGCGACTTGCCTGTACCATACCCGGAACGGAAACGAAGGTGACTCCGGAAATGGTGGAACCGATCATGGCAAAGGCAACGATATACCAGGCTGATTTACGGTTTCCTACAAAGAATCCTTCATTGTCGGCTTTGCGTCCTGCTATATAAGAGATAGTGAACAGGATGATAAAGTATGCCACAGTAGTAATAGATATAACGGCTGGACTCATATCTGCTGTTTAAATTCGTTTGAGGATGAATATCCGGAACTTGTTTACTTTGCCTACAAATGTAGGGAATTTATCATAGATATACATACTCTTACATATTTTTTATTCCGGGTGTGCCTCCGGTGGCATGTTTGGAGGAACGCCAGTTTTTGTTGAGCGAGGACAACTCCGGAGATTTCTTTTCAAGCGAAACGCCGGTTATTTTATCAATGGTGTGCATTTCATCTCTAAAACAACAAGTGTCAAAAGTATGTCCTGGTGCAGTCTCTTTACTACTTGAAAGTGCCAGATACCCGCCATTATTGTTCAGTGCCGGGAAGTTCGGTATAATTATTATATTTTCTCCACCGACTTTATGTTTCTGAACAACTCTGTTGAAGTATTTCGTGAAGCAAAGATATGCTTTGGCAGGAATGGTTAGGGGAGTAGAAGGACTTTCATTTTGAAGGATGGTAGTATTGTATATTGCCCCGTCTTTATACATCTTATATAGATAAAGTGCCGGTAAAATGATAGCCTGTTCAGTCGGATTGTAGATTTCTATATATTCTGCACCATCAGTAGCATTGTTATACATGATTTCATTGAAAAGAAGCATACCTCTCACATCTTTCGGTAATTCGGGGGTGTTCGGATTATCTGGAATGTCTGTTCCGGGATGATCGGGTGTTTCATCAGGTGTAGTGTCCGTTTCTACGTTATTAGATAGCTGTATGTGATGAAATGTAAATCCTTTACAGCGGGTTTTGGTGTAAATGCAGTATATACCGCAGTAGCGGGAAGTTTGTATATCGGTATCTTTTATTTGTTTTTCTTTTACGTATTCATTCTCGGATTCACGTCGTGTCCAAAAAGTCCAGTAACCATTATTGTCACGTTCTACTTTTATATATAGTTTCGGTGAAGAGTCTCCTTTCATCAACTCTCTTCCCGAAGCCAGTAGTTTAGATTGGTCTCCGTTTTGACGATAAAGAGTTACATTATCTTTGGCTCCTCCTATCTGAATATAATAACCGTTTAAATTACCGGAAAGAATGTTTGAGGAAGAAGTCAGATAAAATCGTGCATAATTGTTAGCGGAAGGATTAAAGGTGAGGTGAACTCCAAATTCCCAACGGGTATTTTTTACAGAGGTGGAAGGAATGGTGACATAAGCTGTTCCGGCGTCTTCGTATGGATCATTCAGATGGATTCCTTCTTTAGAATTGATGGTGAATTTGTCCATCTCTCCTTCCCAGGGAAGTTCGGAGGTAACTGTATCCTCTCCCTCTGAATCTCCTTTTTCTTCGTCATTAGCAGGGAGCGAACAATTATAGAACAATATGATGAAGATACTTAGGAAAGCAAATGCTTTGTAAACTTTCATACGGTTTTTAATTTGAGTTTTTTCGTTTTACCGTATTTGTTTGTGTATAATGCAGAAGCAATTGCGGTCTGAATATTTGAATGAGTCGGCAAAGATAAACTTTCTTGCCGGAAAAAGCCCATACTTACAGAAGAAAAGATTGTAATTCTTTTTGTTTCCTATACACGCATGGGAAGAAAACTGTAAGGGACTACCCTAAGTCATATTTAATAGATTGACTTTTGATAGTCCCTTACAACTGTTACATTCAATATGGGAATACTATTCGAAACGTGGTATTACATATTTATCAGTATAAGATGTGAAAGTAATACCGGGCATGGAATGAGTAGACGATGCGTTCTCTAATTTTTTAATCAATGAATAATCGTCGGCATTCAATGCGTAATAATTATCAGAGGTCGGAGTAGTCACACGTACCGTCCAATCGAACATATTACCGATGATGGTTAATGCATCCGTTTCGGGATTGAATACAGGAATTCCTGTTTTCACTACTTCGTATGTCCGGCTCTGCAGTACATAGAAAGCATTGTTGACATCGGTCATGAACGCAAGTGTTTTCTTATTTCTGAACTCTGTCAGATACAGATGTTCCAGTGTCAGTCCTTCAGGCAAGGTGATGGCACGAACATACGGACGCCCTTTCACCTGTTTCAGATGAAACAGACGGCGGTCGGCATCCAATAGAAGATAACCTTCGTCATACTCCTTTTTCACCGTTGGATTTCCTACGATCTCTGTTGCCGGGAAACGAAACTCCTTTTTAGTCATAGCTTCGGTAAACTGAAGACTCTTGTCTTCCTTTACGCTGTTGGAGGCCATGTCGATAAACTCGATTCCTTTGGAGGTGATGCGGAATACGTCATCCGGCATTTTCAGGTCTACACGTCCTGACATGGATTCCATCAGAGGATAAAGTCCGATGGAAGGCGCATTGATATCCGAAGGTACACTGCGGAAGTTGAAATTCTCCGTCTGTACCATTTTAGGAGTTACTGCTATCCCTTTAATGGTATCCGGAAAACGCTCATCGGACATCAACTGACGAAAATAAAACATAGGCAGGATACTGTCGAAAGCTGCTTCCGAATAAATATTACCTGCCAGGTCGCGACGCACGCTTCCTTTTCCCTCTTCCTGTCCCATCTGTGCGAAATCGCCAATTACGAAACTGTACAGGGTAAAGGGAGTTTTCTCCGGCTTTACGACAAAGAAATTGTAACACCAGGGCAACTGCCAGAGAAGCAGAAAAGCGATGGTTACATATAATAATATAGTACTGAAACGTCTCATTACTCAATCTTTTAATTTTTAGTCTTTAATTTTTAATTGCTCCTAGTCCTGCTTTCCGGCCTTGAATCGTACGATAGAAAGCCACGAGAAAGAAGCTGTCAACAATGTATAAACCACTAAATAAGGGAGGAACTTGTTATATGCTTCCGGTGTGGGCGACAGAAAGAAGATTCGGAGTAATAATACTGCGATAATGAGATTCAGAATACGACGTTTCCATGCCGGTTCAAGGCAGATCCAGGCCACAAGCAGATAGCCGGAAATCCCGGCAAGATACCACGTTAAAGCGGTGAGCAATATGTGGTTCTTCAGTTCATGGGCAAGTATTCCATTCAGGTATACTTCCATCAACAGAAAATTGGAAGCGAAGCAGACAAGTAGCAACACTAATCCCGAAAGTAGCATATTACCTGTCATCTTCAACTCCGGATAAGGCAGATGGAGAGTCAGTTTCAGGCATTTGCGCTGCATTTCGGGAACAAACTGCACAATAGCCATCAAAATTCCCGCAATCAGAGGGATATATTGCAACATATCAATGAAGATGACATCTCGTTGCAGCATCACTTCCCACACATGAGCAGCCCCTTTCATTTCTACCACCCGGTTGATGCGGAGCATACAGTAGCCTGTAAAACCAAGTGTGGCGAGCACGGCAAGTAGAAAATACCACCGTGTCTTTATCCATTCTTTATAAAATATAGCGTACATTGTTTTTATCAATTATCAACGATTCTAGTATTTGCCTGTCAGGCCGATAAATGCATCTTCCAGATTCACCTGTTCACTATGAAAATTAGTGTAGGGCACTGACATGGATTTCAGTTTTGCTTCAGTTTCTGCCGGTTGAAGGAAAGAGAAAGTCTCCAACTGGTTCCGCATGACAGAAGGATGATAGAAATCATCAGATGCGGGAAGTTCGTAGCCTTCGGGAATAGTGAAGGTATAGCGACGTCCTTTTTCTAGTAGTTCGGCAATTGGTTTCTGAATCAGTATCTTTCCGTAGTCCATGATGATGCAGTCGTCAACAAGCCGCTCCATGTCCTGAATGATATGCGAGGTCAGAAAGACGGTTTTTCCTTCTGAACGGGCATAGTCGCGGAGGTAGTCGACAAACAGGCGACGATAGCCGGGATCGAGTCCGAGGGAGAAATCATCCAGCACGAGAAGTTCCGGGTTCTGTGCGAGAATCAGTCCGAGGGCTACTTGTGAACGTTGTCCGCAGGACATACGCGAGATACGTTGTCCGGGAGCGACTTTCAACTTATTCATCAGTTCATAGTACGCTTCCTTTTTCCATTGACCGGGGTAGAAAGCTGCGTAGAATTTCTCTATCTCGGTGATGGTCATGAATTGATATTGCACATGACCTTCGATGAGCAGTCCGATATTGCGACGCAGAGCCGGTGCCATTGTCTGAATCTCCTGTCCGAAGATGCGACATTCTCCCGAACGGGGTTTCAGGTAACCGCTCAAGATATTGATAGTGGTGGTCTTGCCCGTACCGTTCTTTCCCAACAGTCCCAAGATGCGTCCTTTGGGTACTGTGAAACTAAGATTTTCGTAAATCAACCGTTTGCCGTAATAGTGCGTCAGATTGTTACATTCGATAATATGTTCCATTTGATTTTATCTGTTATTCTATTCAAAAGAAGAAAAGGAAAAGAATGGGAATCAAGATTCCGACAATGACTTCGATCCCTCCTCTGCCGATAATGCCCTTATTCCCTTTCAGCATGATAATGCCGGAGAGAGTAATGATAATAAGAGCGATGGCGAAAATATCAGCAAAGTAAGTCCACCATTGTCCCGGGTTGTAATGTAAGCGGGACATTGCTCCGATAAGCGGGCGGCGGGTGACGGATTCATATACCGCTTCTCCTGTCTTCACGTTTACCAGGAGATTGGAGCCGCCTTTCAGGAATACTTTCATTACGTCCGTTTTCGGGAAGTAATATTTGGTATAGTTGCCGCTTTCTCCCAATGGTTCCAGGAGAGTGAGCACTTTCTCCTTATTCATTCCTGCTTTATCCGGTAGCTTTTCTGCTATCTTATACTCTTTCCGTGTGATGGAGAAGTTCGGATTAATAGTGTCACGGTGATTCATTACAATTCCGGAAATGGCATATATCAATACCATTCCGGAAAAGAAAAATGATAAGTCACGGTGTATGAGCCGACTCCACTTACGGATGTTACTACTCCACTTCATACGAGTCAGCTTCCATGAAATAGAAAGATAAATACTCTTTTCCTGTTTCTGCCTTGCGGTCGGCTATTTTGCACGGAAATCTGCAATGCGGGCTTCAGGGCTGTTGGCTGTTTCACCACGTGCTTTCTTTTCAGAGTCGCATCCGGCTTCACCGGTTCCGTGTTTCTCGGCAGCCTGTGCTTTGAGTTGCGCTTCCCAGTTCTGGAGGTAGGCTTCGTCAATGCGTTGTTCTTTCAGTGTTCCGGTAACACGAACGATGGAGTTCACGCATTTAGGATCGAATGCTCCCAAAGTGCCCGCTTCTACACGGATCACATGGGTATCGTCGCTACCCATCAGGAAGATTTTCTTTGCGCCATGTTTGCAGGTATGTGTGCAGACGCCTTCAATGGTCACTTCTTGTCCTGCAAGGCTTTCGGCATTGGCAAGAAGAGAATCAATTTCCAAGGCGGAAGATGCAGACTGTTCTGTAGTCGCTTCTGATGCGCTTTTCTGTTGTTTGTTACCACATGAAGTTCCGATAAAAGTCATTGCCACGATGGCAATTGCGATTGTTAGCTTTTTTGTTTTCATTGTTATTGCTTCGTTTTTATATAGTTTGTAATCTGTTTTTCGTTTGTTTATAGCTTATCGTAGTTCGCCTTACGGGCGAGGGGAGTAGCCTTACTTGAAACTTTTAGTTTCCCAGTGTGAAACTGGTAGTTTCAAACCTTGAAACTGTTGGTTTCTCACCGAGAAACTAAAGGTTTCAAGGCATGAAACAAATATTAGTCTTTTAGTTGCCGGCTTGATCCCTTATGCAACGAACTTGCATACCGGCTTTAATGCTAACATAAGATAATGATAATCTGCCTTCCGGATACTTGGTTGCATTGATTGTACTCATTAATCCAAAGAACTGTATATTGGTTAGTAGGCCGCTGGTACTATTGTATATGGGTTTGTAGGCGGTCGAAGTCATGAGATAATTCATTGCCGGTTTTCCATGCCACGCAGCTTGAATCTTGGCGTCATCTGCTATTGCAGTTTTTTGGTAGCTGCCGGCGCCTGTAAGACTTGTTGCCATACGAACACCGGAGAATTGGTAATTGAATCCTGCATCCATCAGTGATGATATTTTGGCTCCATCATAAGCTGTATCATAAAAAAGAGCTTTATCACCATCAGCCGGTACCTTGCCGTCGGCATCATTCGTTGTTTTTCCTACCAGATTAAAGTACTCCAGACGTGTCGGTATGTGCCATCCTTTCGGGCAGATTCCTTGTGCTCCTTCAAAGGAGGTCAGATTACTATCAGTAATTTCTTTACCACCCAGTGCAGCCTGGAAATCATATAGATAACCTAATTCTTTTATGGCACTTTCTTTTGTTGTAGCTACGGTTGCACCGTCGGCTGTGATTTCATACGGATACCAAACATGGCTATCAGCAGTTGGATCACTTGAAGGAGTATACCCTTTCGGTAAATAAATAAGCGGTTCAGCCATCCATGTCGTACCGTTTGAGAGAGTTACAGTCTTATATTTTACATTATCATACAGGAAATAGTTCTGATCGAGATGTTCCTCGAAAGGAATCTCATTATCAGCTCCAATTTCACCCTCATCTGTCCAGTTTTCAATGTCACCACTAAGTTTGACTTCTATATCGTCAGGTAACACGCGAATGTTCACACTGTATTGTCCTCCTTGTGCCAAAGTGGTAGATGTGAGCTTCTGTGACAAGGTCTTGCCGTCAGATGTTGCTACTTCAAGCGTCAAGGCTACTGTTTGGGGAACGATAATGGCGCGGTATGTCTCATTCGCTTTAACGGCTTGTGCAACAATGCTTGTTGCGGAGGCGTTTGCATCAGCAGTCACTGTGAGAGCACTCAAATCAAGAGTTGCAGTCGGGATGGAACCTTTCAATGCGATAGACGAGATGTTAGCTTCTACTTCCTTTGTTACATTAATCACTAATTTAGTAAACATGTGTTTGAAGTTCATGCTTATAACGTTGGTAGTCGGAAGTACATCCGATTTCTTTGCTGCCATAAAATCTGACGCTCCATATCCACTAGTCTGATCGGTTTCAACAGTAAATGAAGCCGGAGTATTACCCTCTTTATAGGGATAATAGGCTACTATTTGCGATTTGTCATTTCCTTCCGGGTACCAGAGTAAATCGCCTGCAAATACTCCGTCATTGTATGTCATCTGTTTATTCTCTGCATATACGAAGTCACCGTTTTGGGTGATTGTAACACCGATTTTATCTCCGGTCTCAAAGTTAACTTCCGTAGCACGTGTAATAATAGGAGAGATAGTAATGCGACTGTTTGCAGGAGTCGTAGCTTCGTTCTCTTCCTGTTGGCAAGATACCAAAAGCGCTGCTGCGAAGATAAATGTCAAACTCTTTTTCATTGCTTAATAATTTAGTTTATATATATTCATTGTTTTCAAAAGTATATCCTAATTTGATAGTCTCGTTCCAACGGTTCGAACCATCTATATATTGCAGGTTGAAACCGTGCGTATAACTACCCTGTACTTCCGCATAAATTCCATGGTTGAAATAATAGCGCAATCCGAGATGAAATGTCGCTTGTGGGGCGGTTGCATATTCATTTTCAGATTGTAATAATCAGTCAGCCGATAAGGCGGATCACCCGGTTCCGTATCTGTTGCCGTAGTCCTGTTTTTCTCGGTAAAGTTTCCTATGGCAAAGGATGCAGCCGCTTTCAGGTCGAGTTTCCCTAGATGAAATACGCTGGAGATATAAGTCTGGCTACAAATCATCTTTTCCGAAACCACATAAGGATACATCTGTGTGGTCAGTCGTCTGAATGTTGATATATTCGTTCCCAGGCGAAGTTCCGTGCGGGGACTAATCAATTCATATTCGGGATGGACGGAGAAAACATCCTGCTCAAAATACGATTGGAACCGTGTACGTGAGTGTTCGTTATCCCGTTCACAGTTTCTTTGGTTATCACATTTTCGTTGTTGACCAGATGTGACCATTGCAAGTTCAGTCGCAGAAAATGCTCTTTCTTTCCCTGTTTGAAATGATAACTCAAATGGGAGGTAATCCAGTGGGTTGGAAATTTAAACCAGATAGCATCTCTTTCACCGGCAGAACCTGAAGAATACGTGTATTCAGCATCTCCGTAAAATCCTTTCCATTGAAGTTGCAAGGCTCCCCGTTCGACAATTCTTTGATGGGGAAACCGTTGACACCCGATTCACTAAGATGGATTCCACTCCCGTCCCATGCCTCGTAAGCTCCATACATAAGTCCTTTATCCAGAAAAGCATTGTAAGAGTTTTCGGCTGTACCGATGACTTCTGCTTTTACTGATTCGCTATTTTGCCGAGAATATAGGAAAAGCCGATCGCCATATCTCCCGAATGATACATGATGCTGGGGCTATTTTCAAATCCAGTCGGTAATTGGTATGCCGCAAGTCCTTTCGTTTGGAATAGTTGGAGGCGGCAAAGTCAATCTTTCCTCCTAATCGCCAGTTGGGTGAAATATCAGTTGCAATACCACCCATGAAAGCGTAAGTTTGCAAGTCTTTACGTCCGGGTGTGAACTCCAGGAGGTCTACGGGATAAAATCCTGGGTGGATAAACATCGAACCGCTCATATCCTTGCCTGAAGTATGATCGAATGAGAACGAACCCGTCAGTGAATAACCTTTCAGATGAGTGATGGACTTTGCTACCGCTCCGGCACTCCATGCTTCTTTTGCTTCGTAATAGTTGCGGAAATCACCGTGGTTATTCTTTCCGTACAGTTCGGCATAGGAAGCAGAAATACTGTCCATCATGATACCTGTGACATTTGCCCCGGCATTCCAGGAGTTACGCCGTTCGATGATGTCATAAGTCTGTGCCGAAACTCCGGATGTCAGACATAGAATCCAAAGACCTGTTATATATATTTTCTTCATCTCACTCATGCAAAGATTGTTTTTCCCGTTCATAAAAATCGGTAGAAGAGTTGTTTGTATCTACCAGTACTTCGTAACCCGCTTCCTGTGTCGCTTCTTCATCCACATGACGGTATAAACTGCGTCCGTTGTATGTGGCACTTTGAGTGACATATCCCGCATCGATGGATGGAGAAATACGCTTTTTATTGTTGGAGGAACCGCCATAATATACTTCCGTGCCATCAATCACCCAATCGAGTGGTACCGCTATCACCTGATCCGTAGTGCTTCCCGGTTTTTGTATGATACTTCCCTCTTTAAGAACAAAGTCCTGTATCGTGGTATCCTTGGCTTTAAAAATAACCGCGGCAGGAGAAAATATCGAGAATGAATAGGCGTTCGCCTGGCCAGTCTTCAACACTACGTTCAGGTAATGATCCGGTGTGATCTGGTCGCCCGGAGCCGGATGATACTGTGTGTTCGGAAAATAAACATTATTATAGCATACAAAATATCCGGGTTTGTTCAGGTTGACAGATTGCGGATATTGTGCCGCATGGTCAACCGCTCCGTTGATGGCAATCACTGCATCTTCTCCCGGCTGAAGCGGGAACGTTTTACCGGTACCGCCAAATTGCCAGATACACTGAACGATGGGAGCAAAGTCCTTGAAGATAGTTGCTCCGGTTGCTTCATCCTGTGTCACCCATACATTAGTGGCTTGTGAATTGTAAGGGTCGAGTGCTCCGAAGCATAAACTATCCAGATATTGCACTTCCGAGTCGTTATTATGCAGGATAATGTACTTGTCGGATTGATAATTTCCTTCCAGCGGTAACTTTGTGCATCCTCCGCAGTAAATCTCTTTAATAATGATCGTCCCGGCCTTGGAATGAATGAGCGGGAGATTAAGAGATATGTCTCCGCTGGTTAGTTTGACATTATCAGCTAATCCGTTGAAAATATCCTTTCCGCCTTTGTCGCTGACTTGTACGCGGTATATACCTTTGGTCAAAGAGAATTGCGCCACTCCATTCTTGTCGGTTTTAGCCTTGTAAGAATTTCCACGGTCGACATCTTCAATCTTTACGGTCACTCCTTCCCGGAGATGATCCGTGTATCCGTCCGGATATACGGCAGTAACCTGCAGGCTGTGCAACTGGTTGTCATACGGATTCTCTTTATCGATATCTGTGCATCCCGCAAAGATGCCAGTCACTGTTAGTAATAATATGTAGATGAATTGTTTCATATAGTTAGAATTTGATACGGCAAGTAAGTCCATAATAGAAATCCGGGGTGAAGAGAGCGCTTACACCCGTTGCATGAGATTTTACATAAGGCCGTGAGTTGGTGAAATTAATCGCATTGAGAGAAAGAGATACATAGTCTCCAATCTCTTTGGTGATATTGATATTGGCAGAAAAATAAGGATCATATCCGTCTGCTGCAAATGTATAGGCATTGCCCGATTTGCGTATCAGGTAGGAGAATTCCGGATTCGCGGCTTCCGCTGATGTGAAAGGATGCATCTCATTATTCAGGTCGAGGTATGCTACCGGCCAGATAGCGGTATAAGAGTTACCGTCATAGATACTTCCCCCGGTTTGGGTATTACTGCTTTCGCTCACATTGAAAGCATATTCTTTTCCTTGATACTCGGAGATGTTCTGCGAACGCTTCACAAGCGAAGCTTCCAGTCGGCACGAGATAATCAGTCTGGCTTTCGGAATACGGGTGATGGCTGTGATATTGGCATCCAGCGAGTGGGTACGCTTGCCGTTGGCAGTAGTCGATAAGTTGTCGCCGTTGGCGTAGATACCTACATATTGGTAAGAACGATTGGCAAAACTGGTGTGCGACCATCCATTCTGATAATAATACGATAAAGAGTTGTCGATGTATTTCGTATAAGTATAAGCGGCATCTACCCGGAATTGCGTGCGAATCGGAGTAATTTCCGGGAAATCAACAATCATTTCCGCTCCGCGACGAATCACGTCCATTCCATTGTCGGGAGAAGTTGACTTTACAAAAGTCTGGTCGGTCACTTTGACATCCATAGGAGTCCAGTAACTGGATGCATTGTCGCGTATGTAAACCATCCCTGTCTGGTTATCTACATTGATTTGCGGGTTAGTCGGCATAGTGAATCCATCCGGCAATTGGAGCACATCATAGGAGAACGGAGTATAAGTACTTGCGTATTTATACGGCAGCTTGGTACGGTTGAAATAACCGACTAATGAAATCCGGGTACGGGCAATGTTGACGTCCAGACCGATTTCTGCGTTCTGATTCCGTTGCCAGCGTAGGTTTTCATTGTGCAATAACGTGTAGGGCTGACTATAATATATATAAGATGATTCAATCTTATTATAGGAAAAGCCGAAGGTCTGTATGTCCCGATATTCCTGTTTGGGATACAAGATATAGAAAGAGGGAAGTTTTTCGGTAATTCCCCAACCGCCACGGATAGCGATATGTTCGTTCAACTGCCATCTGGCATTGAAACGTGGTGAAAGAGTATTCAGGTTCTTATATTTCGTTCCCTTGATAAACAAATGTTCCCAACGTACCCCTGCCATCAGTCTAAGCATGGTATTTCCCACAGGAAATGACAGACTTTCTTCTGCATAAAGCGAAACATTATGCATATATGGATAAGTAGTGTAAGGACGGGGACGATAACCGTTCGGAGCCAATGACGGGTCTTTGTAATATTCTCCTTCACCCACATTGCCTGTTGCTTTCCATTGAACACCCGCTTTCAGGTTGCTGTTTACAGTCTTAAACCGTCTGTTCCATTCATATTTTAACGATGCGGCATAATCCAGTTCTTTGGAGTCGATGATTTGGTCGGCAAAGTAAGTATATGGCAGTTTGTTTGCCATAAAATATCCTTCCTCCGTGGCATGAACAGCCGGTTTCCGATGCATACGAGTAGAACGTATGCGCGTGGGAGTTATTATCATTGTAATATATCGATGCGTCGAACTTGAGGTTGGTTATCCACGATTTGTTGAGCAGCCAGGCCAGTGAAGTGTTTGCCCGGAATACGTTGTCTCTCACTTTGTTGTATTCTCCCGAATAGGCATCAGGATCATCTTTGGTATTCATTCCTCCGATATTGCCTGTAACACCGATGTCGAATCTTAATACGTTGCGGAACGTGTTGCTATATCCGGCAGAGAATCCCTTCTTGTATAAGAAGAATAGGAGATACCAACTTTGAGTAGCCTTGGTCCACTCACCGTTTATGTTGATGACTCCTTTATCGTTTCCTAAATCCAATCCTTTAGCAAATGAAACCTGTTCGGTGCGAGGATTGATAGACAGCAATATGTTCCAGGTGTTTTCCCTTTCCGGGTGTGAATCTTGACCATACCACTATTCAAGTCTCCATATTCTGCCGAAGGCACTCCGGTGATGACTTCCACCGATTCAATATCTGCAACAGTGATATTCCGGGTATCCACTCCGCTCATATTGCCAAACGAACCATTGTTTCCAATACGAACCCCATCCACTTCTACGGCTGTTCCAAATGTGGCATTACCAGCTGTTGACCCTCCGTCGCGTAATGAGAAGATATTATTGGTGGTAAGATCCGGCACTTTAGTTTTTCCTCCCGGAAGGAGAGCGGAGATATCGCTCACGTTGGACACCTGTAGGTGTTCCAATGCATGATTTCCGATAGTGAGCGTCGTGTTTAATTCATTTTTGGGTGCTTGTGCAGTGACGACTACATCATCCAGTGCAAGTGTATTTTCTTTGAGTATGATAGGAAGGTTATTGATATTGCTGCGTACATTTACGGGAATTGTTGCCGGTACATAACCAAGAAAAGAAACCTCCAGATTATATTTTCCCTCCTGTACTCCTTGTATCGTAAATTCTCCTTTCTGATTGGATACGGCCCACAAATAGGTACCTTTAATGAGAATAGAAGCACCAGGCAAAGGGGAATTCGTTTTTGCCTCGGTCACACGTCCCGAGATTGTATAGATGTTTAAATTAGCTGCGGCCTCAAATAAATTGAAAAATAGTAGCCCCCAGAATGCTATATTAAAAAGACAATATTTCATAGATAAGTTTTGCGCAAAATTCGATAAAAAGTGACTTTCTATCAATCACTATAAATAGTTATTTTGGTAAATGCTGATACCTATAACTAGTGACTTCTTACCTACGAATAGGTATTTTCTCTCTAATTACGGCTTGGAGAATAAAAAACCGGCTTGCATTGTGATCACTATCACATTGCAAACCGGCTGATTTATTGGGCTTATCTATAGTTGTCCGGATATTATATCCAGTCTGTTATATTAGATATTTTTTACTTTAATCAAATATTCGGCAATCTGAACAGCATTCAGGGCAGCCCCTTTCTTAATCTGGTCACCTACAATCCAGAAAGTCAATCCGTTTTCGTTTGTCAGGTCTTTGCGGATACGGCCTACGTATACCGGATCTTTACCTGCCAGGAACAACGGCATCGGATATTCTTTTTCAGCCGGATTGTCCTGCAGCACCAGACCTTCACCGTTAGCGAACGCTTCACGAGCTTCTTCTACGGAAATCGGACGTTCAGTTTCTACCCAAATACTTTCAGAGTGAGCACGTAATGCAGGAACACGTACGCAAGTTGCGCTAACTTTTACGTCAGAATGCATGATCTTGCGTGTTTCATTATACATTTTCATCTCTTCTTTCGTATAACCGTTCTCTGTAAATACGTCAATCTGCGGAATCAGGTTGAAAGCCAACTGATAGGCAAACTTCTCTACAGTCACAGGTTCGTTTGCCAATACTTGACGATATTGTTCGTACAATTCGTCCATGGCAGCGGCACCCGCACCACTTGCTGCCTGATAGGTAGACACGTGCACGGTTTTTATATGAGAAAGCTTTTCGATGGCTTTCAGTGCAACTACCATCTGGATAGTCGTACAATTCGGGTTGGCGATAACGCCGCGCGGACGTTCCAATGCATCCTCTGCATTTACTTCAGGCACCACCAAAGGCACATCGGCATCCATACGGAAAGCGCTGGAGTTGTCGATCATCACAGCACCATACTTGGTAATTGTTTTCTCGAACTCCTTAGATGTTCCTGCACCGGCAGAAGTGAAAGCAATGTCTACCCCTTTAAAGTCATCGTTGTGTTGTAAGAGTTTCACCTCGATCTGTTTACCGCGGAAAGTATATGTTGTTCCGGCACTACGTTTAGAACCGAACAAAACTAACTCGTCCATCGGGAAGTTTCTCTCATCGAGCACGCGCAGGAACTCTTGTCCTACGGCTCCGCTTACGCCAACAATAGCTACTTTCATCTTTTTCTTTTGTTAAATTGTGAATATTGAATTTCTCTTCTTATCCTGTCGAATAGAAAAGATTTGGCTGCAAAATTATAACAATTTAGCATATAAACATCGATTTTGAGAGAAATATTTCAGTTTTTCGGCGGATTACTCATGCTTCCGTATAGTTGGACGTGGTTATTGGAGTGAAATGACCATTAGACATTCATTGGATTCTGCAAACTTTTTTGTTCCTTTGCAGAAAATTCCTAAAAAACACAGCCTATGAACCTGTTTGATCTCAATTTAACGCTGCCGATTTCTGATCCGACCTGGGTGTTCTTTTTGGTACTAATTATCATTCTTTTTGCTCCGATGATTTTGGGGCGTCTCCATATACCTCATATTATAGGCATGATTCTGGCGGGTGTCTTGATTGGCGAACACGGCTTTCATGTACTCGACCGAGACAGTAGTTTCGAACTGTTCGGCAAAGTAGGGCTCTATTATATCATGTTCCTTGCCGGTCTTGAGATGGATATGGAGGACTTTAAGAAGAACCGGACGAAAAGTTTCGTGTTCGGCTGGCTTACCTTTCTGATTCCTATGGTGTTGGGAATATGGAGTAGTATGAGTATGCTGGGATATGGTTTTCTCACGGCGGTATTGTTGGCAAGTATGTATGCTTCTCACACCTTAATTGCTTATCCTATTATTAGTCGTTACGGACTGTCTCGTTTGCGCTGTGTCAATATCACCATTGGTGGTACTGCTGTCACCGTCACCCTTGCTTTGATTATTCTTGCTGTCATAGGAGGCATGTTTAAGGAACTGTCGATGGCTGGTTCTGGGTATTTCTTGTGGCAAAAGTGGCTTTCCTCGGATTCTGATTGTGTTCTTTTCCCCGTATCGGACGCTGGTTCTTCCGGAAGTACGATGACAGCGTGATGCAGTTTGTATTTGTGCTGGCGATGGTTTTCCTCGGAGGAGGATTGATGGAATTTGTAGGAATGGAAGGAATCTTAGGAGCTTTGGCGGGCTTGGTATTGAATCGCCTGATTCCTCATGTATCTCCTTTGATGAACCGGTTGGAATTTGTGGGAAATGCACTGTTTATTCCCTATTTTCTGATTGGTGTCGGAATGATTATTGATGTAAGAAGCCTGTTTACCGGAGGTGAAGCATTGAAAGTGGCTATTGTGATGACAGTGGTGGCAACCTTTAGTAAATGGCTGGCTGCCTGGATCACACAAAAGATCTATCGGATGCAGTCGAATGAACGGAGCATGATATTCGGTTTAAGTAATGCGCAGGCCGCAGCTACACTGGCAGCAGTGTTGATCGGTCATGAAATCATTATGGAGAATGGAGAACGGTTGCTGAATGATGATGTATTGAACGGTACGGTAGTGATGATACTTTTCACTTGTGTCATCAGTTCTTTGGTAACCGAACGTTCGGCACGTCGTTTTGCTCTGGATGAAAATGTGCAGGCGGAAGAAGAAGCTAAGAAAGTAAATACGGAACAAATCTTGATTCCGGTGGCTAACCCGGAGACGATTGAAGATTTGATTAATCTGGCTTTAGTAATAAAGGATGCTAAGCAGAAAAATGCATTGGTGGCATTGAACGTTATCAATGACAATAATAGTTCGGAGAAGAAAGAGCAGCAGGGTAAACGTAATCTGGAGAAGGCGGCTATGATTGCCGCTGCCGCTGATGTGCCTGTTACGATGGTGAGTCGCTATGACTTGAATATTGCTTCGGGGATTATCCATACAATCAAGGAGTATGAAGCTACGGATATTGTGATCGGTCTGCACCGGAAAGCAAATATTGTCGACTCTTTCTTCGGACATCTGGCCGAAAGTCTGTTGAAAGGTACGCATCGTGAAGTGATGATTGCCAAATTCCTGATGCCTGTTAATACCCTGCGTCGAATCAATATTGCCGTTCCGCCAAAGGCTGAATATGAATCGGGATTCTCTAAATGGGTGGAACACTTCTGCCGTATGGGAAGTATCCGGGCTGTCGGGTGCATTTTTGCCAATGAGCGTACATTGATGCGTGTTCAGCAACTTGTGAAAAGCGACATGCAGGTACTCCGACGGAATTCTCCATATTGGAGAAGTGGGAGGATCTCTTGCTGTTGACAGGGCAGGTGAATTATGACCATTTATTGGTAGTTATTTCTGCCCGTCGCGGATCTATCTCTTATGATCCCTCTTTTGAACGTCTCCCGGCACAATTAGGAAAATATTTCTCTAATAATAGTTTGATAATCCTGTATCCCGACCAGTTTGGCGAACCGCAGGAAATTGTGTCATTCTCCGATCCTCGTGGACATAATGAGTCTCAACATTATGAGAAGGTCGGCAAATGGTTCTATAAATGGTTAAAGAAAAACTAATGGAAAGATACGACTGGCAACAGAGAACGGAACTCCTGTTAGGGGAGGAAAAGATGGAACGCATCCGGAACGCGCACGTATTGGTCGTGGGACTGGGTGGAGTAGGTGCTTATGCCGCCGAGATGATTTGCCGTGCAGGTGTCGGGCGGATGACGATTGTAGATGCCGATACAGTGCAGCCTACTAATATGAATCGTCAGTTGCCGGCCATGCATTCCACGCTGGGTAGGACGAAAGCGGAAGTGTTGGCAGCCCGTTATAAAGATATAAATCCGGCGATTGAGCTGACTGTCCTTCCTGTTTACCTGAAGGATGAAAATATACCGGAACTGCTGGATGCCGATAAATATGATTTTATAGTAGATGCTATTGATACGATCAGTCCGAAATGCTTTCTGATTTATGAAGCGATGAAACGTCGTATAAAGATAGTTTCCAGTATGGGAGCAGGGGCGAAGAGTGACATTACTCAGGTTCGTTTTGCCGATCTTTGGGAGACGTATCATTGCGGTTTGAGTAAGGCTGTGCGAAAGCGTTTGCAGAAGATGGGAATGAAACGGAAACTTCCGGTGGTATTCAGTACGGAGCAAGCCGATCCGAAAGCGGTATTGCTGACGGAGGATGAACAGAATAAGAAATCGACATGTGGAACAGTTAGTTATATGCCGGCCGTGTTTGGGTGCTATCTGGCTGAATATGTCATTAAACGATTATAAGGCTATTATGATAAAACTAGAAGGGATTACGAAGAGTTTCGGCTCATTACAGGTGTTGAAAGGCATTGATCTGGAAATCAACAAAGGAGAGATTGTTAGTATTGTAGGCCCGAGCGGTGCGGGTAAAACTACGTTATTGCAGATAATGGGCACTTTAGATGAACCGGACGGAGGTGTGGTACAGATTGACGGAACAGTGGTGAGTCGGATGAAAGAGAAAGAACTATCTGCATTTCGTAATAAGAATATTGGTTTTGTTTTCCAGTTTCACCAACTACTGCCGGAGTTCACGGCCTTGGAAAATGTGATGATTCCCGCTCTAATCGCCGGGGTATCTTCGAAGGAGGCGCACGAACGCGCAATGAAGATTCTGGATTTTATGGGACTGGTTGACAGGGCTTCTCATAAACCGAATGAATTGTCGGGAGGCGAGAAACAACGGGTAGCGGTAGCGAGGGCTTTAATCAACGATCCGGCAGTTATTCTGGCAGACGAACCATCCGGTAGTCTGGATACACATAATAAAGAAGATTTACATCAACTGTTCTTCGATTTGAGAGACCGGCTGGGGCAGACTTTTGTCATTGTGACGCATGACGAGGGCTTGCCAAAATTACGGACCGGACCGTTCATATGGTGGATGGTATGATTAAAAGATTAATTAGAGAACCTAATTTCTAAAATGTATACCAAAAGGTAGAGCCTTGCAAGTGTTCTATCTTTTAGCTATATATTTATAGTCGCTTCTCTACGGAAGTCTGTGAAGATGATAGTAGAGTGTTTGTTTTGTTTGTGTGTGATGCATTCTTGTCTGGTGTGATAGGAATGCATCTTTTTTTTATTAATTATAACAAATGTAGGGCTCTAGCCGTTCAAGATCAATAGGAGTGAACTCCTCATAGAGAGATAATTGCTTCAGACTTTTTAAGAATCCTTTCTTTTTCCGATATTCTATGATAACCTTTGCTTGGTAGTAGTTTATGTATGGATGATGCATCATTCGTTCCATACCGGCTTTATTTACATTGATGCGGCGTGTCTGATGGGTGTCAATGGAAAACCACGAACGGAGTTTCTCTGCCTTTAGATGAATCTCCTGTAACTGCTCTATTCGGAAAAAGCCTCCCAGCCGTTCGCGGTAATTCACAATCATCCGGGCAATGCTGCTTCCGATTCCCGGAATCTTCTTCAGTTCGGTGGTATCTGCGGAGTTGAGGCTGATGATAGTTCCCGGGAGATATTTCACAAGGGTGTCCCGTTGTATGCTTGGTGTGGTTAACAATCGTACCGTGTCTTTATTTGTCGAACTGAAATCTTCTGTAATTTGTATATAAGGACGAAGAGTCTGGTATTGTTCTTCCGTGAGTCCATATATCTTTCGGAAATCTTCCGGGTGGCGGAATTTACCTTGTTTATAGCGATAGTGCAGGATATTCTTTATCATCCAGGATGGTAACCCAAGCGAAAGAAAAGTAGTAGAGTCTGCGATGTTCGGATCGAACACCGCAAGTTTGATTTCCCTTTGAGGGGATGATTGAAAAGAATGACCGGACTTTTGGTGAGGTTGGGTTTCCCGGAGGGAGGAAATAAAGTCGTTGTATTCCTTATCGAACTTCTCGTTCTCTCTGCAGTCGGTATCTTCAGCGTGTGTGAAAAAGGAGAAGAGTTTAGGGGCGGCATATACTCCTAAAATAAGAACGACAAGGACGATAATGCCTTGTCGTTCAGTTTTAGTATAATAAAGGAAGTCTTTCCACATTATAGCTTGATTAATCCCAGTTCATTGATAAATATCAGTGAGATGGCGATTGGTGCGATATATTTTAATATAAAGATAATGAGTTTGTATACCGGTACCTTTAATGAACCGTCATTGGTAATCTCCGACCATACAATCTTCTTGTCCAGATACCATCCGGTAAAGAGGGAGATGCACAATCCGCCCAGTGGTAACATGATTTTAGCTGTTACAAAGTCGAAGAGGTCGAACATGCCCAGTCCGAAAACGGTAAATCCTTTCATGACTCCCAGTGATAATGAACAGAATATTCCGAGGAAGACACAACCGCCGGTGACTAACCTTGCTGCTTTTCCACGGGAGAGGTTGAACTCCTCATGTAAATAAGCGGTTACTACTTCGTGCAAGGAAATAGTAGAAGTTAAAGCAGCCATTGCCAACAACGCGTAGAACATGACAGAGAATATATATGCCAGTATGGGAACTCCGCTAAATGCCTGTTGGAATACATTAGGCAGGGTGATAAAGATCAGACTCGGACCAGAATCAGGTTGTATGCCTACGGAAAAAGCTGCCGGGAAGATGATAAATCCGGCTAGTATCGCCACAAAGGTATCAATGATTCCTACGCTGAAAGCTGTTTTAGTCAGGTTGGTTTCTTTGCTGAAATAGGAGGCGTACGTACAAAGGCATCCCATTCCCAAACTCAATGAGAAGAACGCCTGTCCCATGGCACTCAAAAATACATTTCCGTCCACTTTGCTAAAGTCGGGCTTGAGCAGGAATTCGATACCTGCACCGGCTCCCGGCAGAGTGACCGAGCAAACAACCAGTATGAGGATAATGATAAACAGGGTAGGCATCATGATCTTGGAGGACTTTTCGATTCCTTTTTCTACTCCTTTCACAATGATGAAATGAGTAATCAATAAAAATGCTACCAACCATACGACCGGTCGCCACGGGCTACTGGAGAATTGTTGAAAAGAGGATATGAACTCTCCGGCGTTTTTTCCGGCAAAGCCATTGGTGGCAGCCTCAAAGAATATATTCAAGTGTCCACCCTGCTACTACAGCATAATAACTAAGTATCAGGAAGCCTGCCAATACTCCCATACGTCCTACCCAACGCCAATGTGTTCCAGGCGCTAGTTTCTGATATGCTCTCGCTGTGTTAGCTCTCGAACGACGTCCTATCAGGAACTCGGCAATCATAATAGGCAATCCCAGGAGAAAAATGCAACCCAGATAGATCAATATAAAAGCAGCGCCTCCATGGTTTCCTGTTTCATAGGGAAACCTCCATATATTACCCAATCCGACTGCAGAGCCGGCAGAAGCGAGTATGACTCCTAATTTAGTGCCGAAGTTTGCTCTATCATTTTTTGCCATAAATCTTGTTTTATCTTACAAATCGTTATAAAATACACGTATTAAAGTGCAAATATAGAAAATGATACTTATATTTGCACGAAAATTGTAACATTATTTAGATATGCTATCTTATATTAAGAAATATCCGATCTCGCTTTTTATCATTCTGACAGTGGTTTATCTGTCGTTTTTTAAACCGCCTAAGACGGATTTAAATGAAATTCCCAACCTCGACAAACTGGTTCATGTTTGTATGTATTTTGGTATGTCGGGAATGCTGTGGCTGGAATTTTTGCGTGCGCATCGCAGGGACAATGCTCCGATGTGGCATGCATGGGTAGGCGCATTCCTTTGCCCTATACTTTTTAGTGGTTGTGTGGAATTGTTGCAGGAATATTGTACTACTTACCGGGGTGGAGACTGGTTGGATTTTGCGGCCAATACAACAGGGGCGGTTCTGGCTAGTTTAGTGGCCTATTATGTCGTACGACCGAGGATGAAAATAAATAAGCAGTAAAAGGCAACCTATGAACAACAACGGTGAATGATAAACGGTGAACGGTGAATAATAAACGGTGAACGGTGAATAATGGTTGACTATATCATATCCATTATTCACCGTTTACCGTTCACCGTTTATCATTCCGGCTTTATAGAAATTCTACCGTTGAACTAAGTTTGATTCCATTGGAACCTTTAATGAGAATAGTATATCCTTTGGGTTTATCTTCTTGCAAATCCTTTATAACTTCCTGCACATTTGCATAAGTTTTAAAAGAATGTTCACTTGCGGCAAACTGTTCTCCCACGAGCCATACTTTCTCAAAATTACTTTCTTTGATGTAGTCAACGATTTTCTGGTGTTCGGCCGGGCTATCAGCACCCAGTTCGCGCATATCTCCTAATATGAGCATCTTGTGGGGAACTGTCATATTCCGGAAGTTTTGCAAGGCAGCCATCATGCTGGTTGGGTTTGCGTTATATGCGTCGATGATAAGCGTGTTATTTTCTGTCTTTTTAAGTTGGGAACGGTTGTTCTGTGGCGTATACTCTGCCAGAGCTTTATCGATCTTCTTTGTTTCCACTCCGAAGAAACGTCCGATAGTGATTGCAGCCAGGGCATTGGGGAAATTATATTCTCCGATCAATTGTGTACAGACTTGATGGGCTTCACCGTCTTTACCGGCTTTCCATTCGAAAGCAAGATAAGGCGAATTGCCGGTAATCCGGCCATTGACATAGAGATCATCTTCTGTTCCATAAGAAATCAGGTTCAGTCCCTGTGAGATATTCATCAAATAGGGGTTATCGTGATGGATAAAGGTGATGGCATCTTTCTTGCGGAGGAAATCATAAAGCTCTCCTTTGGTCTTGATAACTCCTTCGAAAGAACCGAATCCCTCCAGATGAGCTTTGCCTACGTTAGTGATAATACCATAATCCGGTTCGGCTATTTCGCAAAGAAACTTGATTTCCCCCGGATGGTTGGCGCCCATCTCAATGACGGCAAGGTCATGTTCCGGTTTTAACCGTAGCAGGGTAGTCGGTACGCCGATGTGGTTGTTGAGATTACCTAAAGTATAGAGTACATTGTGGGCTTGGCAGAGAACGCTGGAAATTAACTCTTTGGTGGTTGTCTTCCCATTAGTGCCCGTAATGCCGATCACTCGCGTTCCGAGTTGGCGGCGATGATAGTTGGCAAGCTGCTGCATGGTTTGCAGGCAGTCGTCTACAAGTATATATCGTTGATCGCCTTCTACGGCATACTGTATTTCATCGATAATGGCAAACGCGCATCCGGAGTCCAGTGCTAATTTGGCAAATGCATTACCGTTGAACGACTCACCTTTCAAGGCGATAAACAAAGAACCGTCCGGGCAGTTCCGGCTATCAGTAGTTACTGATTGGCAATCCAGAAAAATCTGGTAAAGAGCAGAAAGTTTCATAACCTGATCTTTTATTTAAAACGTTGCAAAGATAGGCTATTCTTTCGGATTTGATGGGAGTTCGGGCAGTTTTTTGCTTAGGCATATATCAAAGGAAGAGTCAGGATCATCCGGCATCCTTCTGTGTAAGAAGTGTCGATTCGGAGGCTGCCTCCCAACTTTTCGGCAATACTCCGGCATATCGGAAGTCCGAGCCCGGTGCCCTGCGTGAAAGAGTTCATTTTGTAAAAACGTTCAAATACTGCTTCCTGTTGGTTTTTCGGAATACCTGTTCCTGTATCGGTCACACTGATTTCAATTTTCTTTTCAGCTTCCAATACGGAATAAGCGATGCGAATACTGCCATGAGTCGTAAATTTAGCGGCATTATGTGCCAGGTTGTTCAATACTTGTGATATACGTTCCGAATTACTGCGTATGAGCAGGCTTTCTCTTTCAGGTTCGAATAAAACCTCCACATCTTTCTGCGTGTTATCTTTGGCAACTTCAGATGCAAGTTGACAGATCGCATGAAGGTCTGTTTCGGCGTCAGTGGGCAGTTGTTCATATTGATCCAGTTCGGACAGCGTGAGCACATCAGTCACCAGTCGAAGCAAGTCGTTACTGTTGCTTTTGATGATATTGACAAACTCCTGTGTTTCCGGACTATTGCTGTAATGGTCGCTTAATACTTGCGAGAAGCCTACGATAGAATTGAGCGGCGTACGGATTTCGTGCGTCATGCTTTGGATAAACGTCGTTTTCATCCGGCTGCTTGCTTCCGCTATATCTTTGGCTTTACGCAATTCTTCCTTCGATACCATAAGTTCTTCATTCCTTGTTTTAAGTTCGGCCTCTGAAACTTTCAGTTTGCGTTTCAGGAAATTTTCTCTATAAAGGAATATGAATAAGATACCTAATAAAATAATCAATGAAATAATCAAGGTTGTTTTATTATGCAACTCCTTCTCTTGTGCCTGAAGCATGAGTTCTTTCTTTTCGGCATTGAGCTTTTCTACATTTAATAAGGTGGCGAATTCGCTGCTGGACACTTGTTCATTGGCTATTTTCAAAGAGTCATCCGCGTTGATGTACATTTGCAGATATTTGACTGCTAGGTTCATATTCCCCATCTTTTGGTAGATTTCTCCCTGTGTGCGGTAATGGCTGCTGCTAAGTATGCTTTCGCTTAAACGACGTTCTTCTTTTTCCTGCATCTTTGCGGCTTCCAGCGCTTTCTGATATTGTTTGGTCTGCTGGTAGTATAAACATTCTATATTATACAGTCTCTTTTTGATAGACTCCAGTCTTTTGTCCTGTTCAAACGCTGCCTGACACTCCTTCAGTAATTTTTCGGCAGCTTGAAAGTCGCCGAATTTGCTGTAGTAGTTTACAAATTCCAACTTGGCAGATATTTGTTGCGTAGAGGAATTGGCAGTCGCAATGGCTTTTTCCACAGCAGCCAATGCTTCTTTTTGCTTTTTCTGGTTGATGTAATAGTTGGCTATCTGGGCATAGGTCTGGGAGATGTTGTAGTTTTCGATCTTGTATTTTTCAGTCAGTTCGATTTCTTTCAATCGCCACTCGAACGCCATTGAATCGAATCTTTTGATGGTGTAGATTTGCGACATGATGTTATAGCAACGGGAGAGGCCGGTCTTATCATCCTCTTCTTGAGCTTCTTTTAACATGTTTTGCACTTCATAAAGTGCTATGTTTGTTCTGCTTGTTTTTAGGTAATAGGTGATTAATCTGTTCGCCCATGCGAAGTAATAGTATTTAGGCTGATGAGTGGCCTTGGCGAATTCTTTTACTTTGTTGGTATAGTGGATTACGCTGTCTTCATTGGTTCCCTGGAAATAATAATAATCCAGTTGAGTGGCTATGGCTACTGCCTGCATTCGTTCGTCCTGCCGTTCGCCGGCCATTCGGAATAAAGTGTCGGACATATTAAGTACAACAGGCTCTAACAAGTATTCTTGACAACGTTGATAATATTCATAGAGAGTAGAGTCAACATTGAAGGTTTCAGCCTCTTTTTGAGCTTTAGCAGTAGTGGTAAAGAACAAAATGAGGAAAAGAAATCCTACGCGAAATAGGGTTAATCGGCTCATGGTATGAATTTTTCGGGTTCTTCTATAGTTTGCAAATATACGTTTATTTCTTCTTTTTAGTACGAATACTTGCTTTTTTTATCTACATTTGTAGGCGATCTAAAAGGAATGTTGTCAATGATGAAACCTATATCTCCTATTTATATAAATGTAAAAGGGCGGTTGCTCGATCTTGCTACTCCGCAGGTGATGGGAATTTTAAATGTTACTCCCGATTCTTTTTATTCCGGCAGCCGGATGCAGACTGAAGAAGATATTGCTGCCCGGGCCCGGCAGATACTTGATGAAGGTGCTTCAATAATTGATATAGGAGCCTATTCTTCACGGCCGAATGCCGAACATATTTCTGCTGAAGAAGAGATGCGAAGACTGCGCACCGGTTTGGAGATTCTGAACCGTAATCATCCCGAAGCCATTATTTCCGTTGATACTTTCCGGGCTGATGTGGCGGAAGAATGTGTGAAAGAATATGGAGTGGCTATTATTAATGACATAGCTGCCGGTGAAATGGATCACCGGATGTTTCAGACAGTAGCCGACTTGGGAGTACCCTATATTATGATGCATATGAAGGGACCCCAAAGTATGCAGAAAGAACCGTCTTATGATAACCTGATTAAAGACGTTTTCCTGTATTTCGCTCGTAAAGTGCAGCAACTTCGCGACTTGGGAGTGAAAGATATCATTCTCGATCCGGGATTCGGATTCGGAAAACATTGGAGCATAATTATGAACTGATGGCGCATCTGGAAGAATTCCACATATTCGAACTTCCCGTTTTAGTGGGAGTTTCGCGGAAATCAATGATTTATAAATTATTGGGAGGAACCCGCAGGATTCATTAAACGGGACAACCGTATTGGACACTGTTGCGTTAATGAAAGGAGCGCACATCCTGCGTGTACATGATGTGCGTGAGGCGGTGGAAGCTGTCCGGATCACAGAGAAATTAAAAAGAGAGTGGATATGACAAATAAGAGGAGGGTGCATGTTTTTGAGTTTGGTATAAAAGATTTTATCGATATCCTGCTGGTAGCTTTTGTTTTGTACTATACCTACAAACTGATGAAAGCTTCCGGCTCCATCAAGGTATTCACCGGAATTTTGGTTTTATTCTGATTTGGCTGGTGGTGACACAAGTGCTGGAGATGAAACTGTTGGGTTCTATTTTCGACACATTGATGAATGTGGGTGTAATAGCGTTGATTGTGCTTTTCAGGATGAGATACGCCGTTTTCTTTGACTTTGGGATCTCATCGGCATGTCAGTGCATTGGCCCGTCTCTTTAGCGGATCGAAGAAAGAATCGTTGAAGCACGATGATATCATGCCCGTGGTAATGGCTTGTTTAAGCATGGGGAAACAAAAGTTGGCGCATTGATTGTCATTGAGCATAATACTCCTTTAGATGAGGTCGTTCGTACGGGCGAATTGATTGATGCGGCAATCAATCAGCGTTTAATCGAGAATATCTTTTCAAGAATAGCCCGTTGCACGATGGCGCAATGGTAATCAGCAAAAACGTATCAAGGCGGCGGGATGTATCCTTCCTGTTTCCCATGATTTGAATATACCGAAGGAACTTGGCTTGCGGCATCGCGCAGCGATGGGAATCTCTCAACAGTCGGACGCACATGCCATTATTGTTTCAGAGGAGACGGGCGCTATCTCCGTAGCCTATCGCGGACAATTCTATCTCCGCCTGAATGCGGAAGAACTGGAAAGTCTATTGACAAAAGAAAACTGATTTTATTGTAATCACATACCGGACAAATGGTCGGAAGATGAGCATGGTAAAATGCCTCTCATCTTCCGACCATTGTTGTTTTATCTGCTATTTGGCGCTATTTTGCTTTATTTCCAACCCTTTTGAATGATAATTATGCCCTCCTTTTAGGTGAATCGCCTACCTTTGCCGTATACTATTAAAATTCTATTTTGAATAAACCATGAAAAACAGATTGATTGCTTTACTGGTACTTTTACAGTTATTTTCTTTAGTACTGCACAGGCGCAAACTACTGCACGGAAGTTTGAGGCAGGCAAGAACACATTCTTGCTGGATGGAAAACCGTTTGTGGTGAAGGCTGCCGAGTTGCATTACACCCGCATCCCGCAAGCTTATTGGGAACATCGCATTGAGATGTGCAAGGCATTAGGCATGAATACTATTTGTATTTATATTTTCTGGAATATCCATGAACAGGAAGAAGGAAAGTTCGATTTTCCGGTCAGAATGATATTGCAGCTTTCTGCCGTGCGGCACAGAAACACGGTATGTATGTCATTGTCCGTCCTGGTCCGTATGTATGTGCGGAGTGGGAGATGGGGACTTCCCGGTGGCTGTTGAAGAAAAAGATATAGCCTTGCGTACGCTCGATCCCTATTATATGGAACGGGTAGGCATCTTTATGAAAGAGGTCGGTAAGCAACTGGCTCCGCTGCAAGTGAATAAGGGGAAATATCATCATGGTACAGGTAGAGAATGAATACGGTTCTTATGGAATCGACAAACCTTATGTCTCTGCCGTGCGCGACCGGTTCGTGAATCCGGTTTTACCGATGTACCTCTGTTTCAATGTGACTGGAGCAGTAACTTCACCAATAACGCGCTCGATGACCTGATTTGGACGGTGAACTTTGGAACAGGTGCCAATATCGACCAGCAATTTAAAACTCAAAGAACTTCGTCCTGAAACTCCGTTGATGTGTAGCGAGTTCTGGAGCGGATGGTTCGACCACTGGGGACGCAAACATGAGACACGTCCTGCAAAAGATATGGTACAGGGCATCAAGGATATGCTCGACCGGAACATCTCTTTCAGTCTGTATATGACTCACGGAGGAACGACTTTCGGACATTGGGAGGTGCAAACAACCCGGCTTATTCCGCTATGTGCAGCTCATACGATTATGATGCTCCGATTAGCGAACCCGGATGGACGACCGATAAGTTTTTCTTGCTTCGTGACTTGTTGAAAACTATCTTCCGGCAGGTGAGACGTTGCCCGCAGTGCCCGCAGCTCTGCCTGTTATTGAAATCCCCGAGTTTCACTTCCATAAAGTGGCTCCGCTTTTCTCAAATCTGCCGGAGGCAAAACAAACGGTGGATATTCAACCGATGGAACAATTCAACCAGGGATGGGGAACGATTCTGTATCGTACCACATTGCCCGAAACGACTCTTGCAGGCACCACTTTGAAAATTACGGAAGTGCACGACTGGGCGCAGATATATGCCGACGGTAAACTGCTGGCACGCTTGGACCGTCGTAAGGGAGAATTTACAACGACCCTGCCCGCGCTGAAAAAGGCACACAACTGGATATTCTTGTGGAAGCAATGGGACGTGTTAACTTTGACAAATCCATCCACGACCGCAAAGGAATCACTGAAAAGTGGAACTTATTTCGGGTAACCAGACTAAGGAATTGAAAACTGGACTGTATATAACTTCCCGGTAGATTATTCCTTTATAAAAGATAAGAAATATAGCGATACAAAGATATTACCGACTATGCCTGCCTATTATAAGAGCACCTTTACACTGGATAAAGTAGGAGATACTTTCCGGATATGAGTACATGGGGAAAAGGTATGGTCTGGGTGAACGGTCATGCAATGGGGCGTTTCTGGGAAATCGGTCCGCAGCAGACTCTCTTTATGCCGGGGTGCTGGCTGAAAGAAGGAGAGAATGAAATCCTCGTTCTGGATTTGAAAGGTCCTACCGGGCTTCCATCAAAGGTTTGAAGAAACCAATTCTCGATGTGCTTCGTGAAAAGCTCCCGAAACACACCGCAAGGATGGAGAAAACTGAAACTGACGGGTGAGAAAGTGGCCCATGAAGGAGCTTTCACTCCGGGTAACGGCTGGCAGGAAGTGCGATTTGCCACTCCGGTGAAAGGACGTTATTTCTGTCTGGAAGCACTTTCTCCACAAGCAAATGATAACATCGCAGCGATAGCAGAGTTTGATGTCCTGGGAGCTGATGGTAAACCGGTATCCCGCGAACATTGGAAGATTCGTTATGCCGATAGTGAAGAAACGCGTAGTGGCAACCGTACAGCCGACAAGATATTCGACTTGCAGGAATCCACTTTCTGGATGACAGTGGACAATGTTCCTTATCCTCATCAATTGGTAATTGACTTGAGCAAAGTGGAAAATGTGACCGGTTTCCGCTATCTGCCTCGTGCCGAAAAAGGGTATCCGGGTATGATTAAGGAATATCGTGTATATGTGAAACCTGCTGATTTCAACTACTAAACAGTGAATGAACAAGAATAAAACAATGGATGAAAAAGCATTGAAATGATGATGAATATGAAGAAAAATATAATTCTTTTCGCATTCCTATTTGTGGGAGTGTTGACTGGGTATTGCCAGCAATCTGCTTACCTGTTTGTTTACTTCACCGGCAATCGCATGAGTGAAGAAGCCGTCCGGATGGCTGTTAGCCTCGATGGATATAATTATAAAGCCTTGAATGGAAATCAGCCGGTACTTGATTCCCGTGTGATTAGTTCAACAGGTGGAGTACGTGATCCCCATATCTTGCGCTGTGAAGATGGGAAGACATTTTATATGGTGGTGACAGATATGGTGTCCGGCAATGGATGGAGTTCTAACCGTGCCATGATATTATTGAAATCAAAAGACCTTGTACACTGGACTTCCAATATCGTGAATATCCAGAAAAATATCCCAATCAGGAGGATCTGAAACGTGTGGGCTCCACAAACTATTTATGATAGGGAAGCAGGAAAGTACATGGTTTACTGGTCCATGCAACATGGCAATGGTCCCGATATCATTTATTATGCTTATGCCAACAAAGATTTTACCGATATAGAAGGAGAACCGAAGCCACTGTTTCTTCCGGAAAAAAAAAATCATGTATTGACGGCGACATTATTTACAAAGATGGACTCTATCATTTGTTCTACAAAACGGAAGGGAATGGAAATGGAATTAAAAGGCCACTACCTCCTCTCTAACCTCCGGCCAATGGACAGAATCGGATGACTATAAACAGCAGACGAAGGATCCGGTAGAAGGTTCGGGTATTTTCCCGCTGGTTGGTTCCGATAAGTATATTTTGATGTATGATGTATATACGAAAGGTAAATACCAGTTTACCGAAAGTTCCGATCTGGAACATTTCAAAGTGATTGACCATGCTATCAGTATGGATTTCCATCCGCGCCATGGCACTGTCATACCGATTACCCCAAAAGAGTTGAAACGCCTCTTCAAGGCCTATGGCAAACCCGAAGGTTTCTGAACTAAAATATCTCGTGGGACAGGAGAAAACACCTGTCCCTGATTTGTTAAACCAATTGTTTTTCAGGCGGGTAATCTTCGCTTCCCAGTGAGTATTCCCATCCTTTTGTTTTCTTTTGAGTTATTCTGATAAGATGGATTCAACTAGTTGTAATCCAGGAAAACAGTATACGATATGGGGAAAAGTGTATATTTTACCCTTGTTTACTTGTTTCTTATATATTTTAAGTGTATAATTACCAATTATTATATGAAACACGCTTGTTAGAATGATGAAAATCTTAACTTTGCGATTGATAATCTTAATGCAATATATACCATGAGAAAATTATTCCTCTTTTAGTTGTCTTGTTTTGTCGTTCCAGCAGCTCACTTTAGCTGCAATCAAAGAAATGACGAGTACACCCGATTCGGTTTATCTGTTTTCTTTGCAACTTCCGGAGACGACGGACGCAGCGGACTCCGTTTTGCCTGGAGTACAGATAAAGAAAATTGGTTTGAAATTGGCCGGAACTACGGATATCTCCGGTGCGATTATAGCCGCTGGGGATCACAGAAGAAAATGCTCGATCCTTATTTGAAACAATCGCCCGATGGCGAATGGATTTGTACCGGAAACTGAATGACCATGATGGATACGGCCAGGCTACTTCCAAGGATTTAATCAACTGGACCAGTCAGAAATATCCCCGTACTACGCCGGATTTTGACGGAGTGAGAGTGAAAGCTATTGTTGCCGGAGAAGAGCAGAAAGGAAATATCAACCGGGTAGCTTGGACCTTGGTGGATGGATTGGATAAAAATTATGGCTGGAATCAATATCGGAACTCATTACATGGAGAACGTCCGGTACAGGATGGAGAACGTTTTGCCGGTTTGAAGCCTGTAAAAGCAACGGTCACTGTACAACCGGAAGGTGCAAAGCCATTAGTGATGTATTGCTGGGCGCTTTTTTTGAAGACATCAATTATTCGGCAGACGGAGGACTCTATGCAGAACTTATCCAAAACCGCGACTTCGAGTACGACCCTTCGGACAGGGAAGGAGATAAGAACTGGAACAGCACTCATTCCTGGGCACTGAAAGGAGAGAAAACGACTTTCACTATTGATACTACCGACCCTATTCATATCAATAACCCACATTATGCCGTGCTGAATGTAGAACAACCGGGAGCTGCATTAGAAAATACAGGTTTTGATGGAATCGCACTGAACACCGGAGAGAAATATGATTTTTCCATCTTCGCCCGGGTTCCGCAGGGTAAATCAAATAAATTGCAGGTTCGTCTGGTAGATGGAAAAGGAAATGTGTGTGGAGAGACTTCTCTAACAGTGTCTTCCCGTCAATGGAAAACATATAAAGCGGTGATAATTGCTAAAGCTACTGCGGACACTCATCTCGAAATCATCCCTCAATCTGTTGGTGAATTGAATCTGGACATGATTTCCCTATTCCCGCAGAATACATTTAAAGGACGTAAGAACGGGCTTCGCAAAGATCTGGCTCAAGTGTTGGCTGATATTCATCCCCGTTTCATCCGTTTCCCCGGTGGCTGTGTGGCTCATGGTGATGGCTTGAAAAACATTTATCAATGGAAAAATACAGTAGGTCCGTTGGAAGCAAGAAAAGCACAGCGTAACCTTTGGGGATACCATCAAAGCATGGGATTGGGTTATTTTGAATATTTCCAGTTTTGCGAAGATATTGGTGCGGAACCGCTTCCAGTACTGGCGGCCGGTGTTCCTTGCCAGAACTCTGCCTGTCACGGCGACTTGAGAGGAGGACAACAAGGTGGTATCCCGATGAGCGAAATGGGAGCTTATATTCAGGATATTCTTGATCTGATAGAATGGGCAAACGGTGACGCTAAGAAGACCAAATGGGGAAAGGTACGTGCCGAAGCCGGGCATCCGAAACCTTTCAATCTGAAATACATCGGTATCGGAAATGAAGATCTTATCACTGATATCTTCGAAGAACGCTTCACAATGATCTTCAATGCCATCAAAGAAAAATATCCTGAAATGATTGTTGTCGGTACAGTGGGACCGTTCAATGAGGGTACAGACTACGTGGAAGGATGGAAGCTGGCGGACAAACTGGGTATTCCGATGGTCGACGAACATTATTACCAGACTCCGGGATGGTTCCTGAACAACCAGGATTTCTACGACAAATACGATCGTTCGAAAAAGACAAAAGTATACTTGGGCGAATATGCAACTCACATACCGGGACGAAAGGCGAATATCGAAACAGCACTGACAGAAGCTCTTTATCTTGCTGCCTTGGAACGTAATGGAGATGTTGTACACATGACTTCCTATGCCCCTCTTCTCGCAAAAGAAGGACATACCCAGTGGAATCCGGATTTGATTTACTTCAATAACCGGGAAGTGAAACCTACCACCGGCTACTATGTTCAGAAACTCTACGGACAGAATGCCGGAAACGAATATTTGCCGTCAAAGATCACTCTTGATAATAGAGACGATCAAGTGCGGAAACGCATTGCCGCTTCTATTGTCCGTGACTCGGCAAGTGGCGACGTGATTGTGAAGCTGGTCAATTTACTTCCCGTAGAGGTGAATACGAATGTCGACCTTTCCGGAATCGGTGCTATACAGTCTTCTGCAAAAAGAACCGTACTGACCGGCAAACCGGCCGATACCCCGCTACCTGTTGAAGACACAATGGAAGTAGCAGAAAAGTTTGACTATCAATTACCTGCCTATTCTTTTACGGTGATCCGCATAAAGAAGGCAAATGAGAAATAACAGAAAAAGTGAAGATAATAACGACATAAATAATATGAAGAAGATAATAAGTACCCTGCTGGCTAGTTGCTGTCTGACTTCTCTGATAGCACAGGAAGTGGTAGTGAAAGGGCCGGATGAAAACTGCAATTGGTTGTATCTGCTTCTCCAGCCGAAAAGCCAAGTTATTCGATTACCTACGATGGAAAGACAATGTTGGAGAAATCTCCTTTGGGTATGAATACGAATATCGGTGACTTTGTAAAAGGAATGAAACTGATAGGACACGCTGTTACTCCGATTGACACTGTCTATCATCAGGATCGTATTAAAACCTCCAAAGTGCATTATCAGGCAAACGAACTGATTTGTAATTTTGAGAATTCGAAAGGGCAGAAAATAGATGTAGTCTTTCGTGTCAGCAATCACGATGTAGCTTTTCGCTATACTCTTCCGCGTCAGGATGGAAAAGGAAGTGTAACGGTAACTGCCGAAGAAACCGGCTTTCGCTTTCCGCAACAAACAACTACTTTCTTATGTCCGCAAAGCGATGCCATGATAGGTTGGAAGCGTACCAAACCCAGTTATGAGGAAGAGTATAAGGCAGATGCTCCCATGAGTGACCGTTCGCAGTACGGGCATGGCTACACGTTCCCTTGCCTGTTCCGTATCGGTGACGATGGTTGGGTATTAGTCAGCGAAACAGGTGTAGACAGTCGTTATTGCGGTTCTCGTTTGAGCGATGTAAGCGAAGGTAATCTGTATACGGTTGCTTTCCCGATGGCAGCAGAAAATAACGGTAACGGAACTTCTGCTCCGGCGTTTGCCCTTCCGGGGCTACTCCCTGGCGTACCATAACTGTTGGCGAAACCTTGAAACCGATTGTGGAAACAACCGTTATCTGGGATGTCGTACGTCCTCTTTATGAAACGAAGCATGACTACCGTTTCGGACGCGGCACATGGAGCTGGATTCTCTGGCAGGATGGTAGTATTAACTATGACGATCAGGTGCGCTATATTGATTTTGCAGCTGCAATGGGGTATGAGTATGCCTTGATCGATAACTGGTGGGATACGAACATCGGCCGTGACCGCATGAAATCTTTGATAGAATACGCACGAAGCAAAGGAGTTGAACTCTTCTTATGGTATAGCTCTTCCGGCTATTGGAATGATATTGAGCAGGGGCCGGTGAATCACATGGACAATGCTATTATCCGCAAACGTGAAATGAAATGGTTGCAAAGTCTTGGAGTGAAAGGAATCAAAGTTGATTTCTTTGGTGGCGACAAGCAGGAAACGATGCGCCTGTATGAAGATATTTTGAGTGATGCTGACGACCACGGTCTGATGGTAATCTTCCACGGTTGCACCATCCCTCGCGGATGGGAACGTATGTACCCGAACTATGTAGGCAGCGAGGCTGTACTGGCCTCCGAAAATATGGTTTTCGGCCAGCACTTCTGTGATGAAGAGGCTTTCAATGCCTGTCTGCATCCGTTTATCCGCAACGCGGTGGGTTGCATGGAATTCGGTGGTTGTTTCCTGAACAAACGGCTGAATCGCAACAATGACGGAGGAACTACCCGCCGTACTACTGATATATTTCAATTAGCCACTACCGTATTATTCCAGAATCCGGTACAGAATTTTGCGCTTGCTCCCAACAACCTGAAAGATGTTTCCCCTGTTTGTGTGGACTATATGAAAACGGTTCCTACCACGTGGGATGAAACACGTTTCATTGACGGATATCCGGGAAAATATGTAGTCTTGGCACGTCGCCACGGTGACACCTGGTATCTGGCTGCTGTGAATGCCGGGAAAGAAATCGTAAAGTTGAAACTGGATTTAGATATGTTTGCCGGAAAAATCGTTTCTCTGTATAAGGATGATAAAAAAGGAGAACCTCAACTTGTGACGTTGAAAGTAAAAGAAAGCGGAAAAGTGCAACTGGAAATCCTTCCACAGGGAGGTGTTGTATTGGTGAACAACTAGATGATATTTCTTTTGGATGTGGAGGTTGTGTCAAAACGCTGACACAGCCTTTTTTTATGCGCAAAGCCCAGACTTTCTCAAGCCCGGGCTTTGTTATTACCCAAAGTTTTCGTATCTTTAGGTATAAAGTTTTTCGTTATGGCAAAGTTACATTTTCGTCCTTACATTCCCAACCAAACCGTTCTTTTTCCACAAAGAATTGATGAAAACATAGCTGCGACCGACCCGGTCCGCATCGTGAATGCTGTTATTGACAATCTCAATCTTGAGAGTTTCAAGAAGCTTTATAAGGAAACGGGCCGTTGTCCTTATCATCCTAAAATGATGCTTAAGGTGATAATCTACGCCTACATGAATAATATCTATTCTTGCCGTAAAATAGAGAAGTACCTCCTTCGTGACATTCATTATATTTGGCTTGCCGGTAATGAGCATCCGGATTTTATCACGATCAACCGTTTTCGCAACCGTGTAAAGGAGGAAATAAATAATGTATTTACCCAGTTGGTTCTTGTCCTTGCCGATAAAGGTTTCATCAGCCTTGATGTGGAGTATATCGACGGCACCAAGATTGAATCAAAGCCAACAAATATACTTTTGTCTGGCGCAAGACAGTCGAACGGAACCGTACGATACTAATGGATAAAATCCGTATTCTCTTGGAGCAGGTGGATGAAGCCATTGCACAGGAGAACTCTATAAAAGACACATCCGTAGAGTTCACTCCTGCAGGCTCTCTGACATAGTGGATGAACTTAAAGAAGCCCTGGAACACCAGCCTGCAACAAAGGATAAGGAAGAAAAGAAAGCCCTGCGCAAAAAGAAGAAGCAGGTCATGGAACTTGAAGGGTATCGTGACAAGCTGATAGAATACGACAATCACCTTGATACCCTTGGAGAACGCAACTCCTATTCCAAGACCGATCCTGGTGCCACATTCATGCGCATGAAAGAAGATGCCATGAAGAACGGGCAGACCAAACCCGGATATAATCTGCAAATAGGTACTGAAAACCAATTCATCACAGACTTCCGTCTGTTTCCCAACCCTACCGATACACTGACCCTCATACCTTTTTTCCACTCTTTCCAATACCGCTATAACCGTTTACCGAATATCTGTGTGGCAGACTCCGGTTACGGTTCGGAAGAAAATTACCGGTTCATGCAGGAGAATGGGATAGAAGCCTTCATCAAGTACAATTACTTCCATAAAGAACAGCGTCCTCGTTATACTCCCAACCCGTTCCATGCCGAAAGTCTCCATTACAATGCCCAAGAGGATTATTACGTTTGTCCTATGGGACAGCACATGAACCGTATAGGAACCAAACGTGACAAGACAGCGAGCGGATACATCACCGAAAGTGCCCGGTATAAAGCAAAAAGATGCGAAGGTTGCCCTTTGCGTGGCAGTTGTTTTAAAGCTCGGGGAACCGTATTATAGAAGTCAACCACCGATTAAATCAATACAAACGGCAGGCACGGGAAAGGTTGCTCTCAGAAGAAGGTATCAAGCATAGAGGCAGGAGGTGTATAGAACCAGAGGCTGTGTTTGGACAAATGAAATACAACATGGCATACAGAAGATTCCGGCATGTGGGAGAAGACAAGGTTACAATGGACTTTGCTTTCTTTGCTATAGCCTTTAATATCAAAAAATGTGTGCTAAACTGATAAAGAAGGAAAGGGGCTCATTACAGTTGCCAAATATATGTTTATGGGACTATTTATAACCCGATATAATTGGAATATAGCAACTTGTTGCCAAATGCATGAGGAAAAGCAGCATAGCCAAAAGAAAATATAGCAGAACTGTAAAATATAAAGAGGTTGTGCCAACGTTTTGACACAACCTCCACATTTTATTTGTTATTTACTTGTGGCTTGGTGGCAACAGTATTTATTGTGCAATAAATAACTGCTGTGTATGAGGAAAATAAACGATTTTTGTTGGTCTTTTAGCGTAAAGATGTTATCTTCGTTTATTGTTCAACCTTAAAACGGAAAACCATGCATACAAAACTAGTAAGTCTTTTCATAGCGTTGTTTCTGTGTTTGCCATTGTTTGCACAGAAAGAGTCAGTCCCCAGAATAGATAGTGAGGGAGTTTATTTAATTCCCGATGAGATGCCGAAGTTTCCGGGAGGCATGCAAGCCATGATGAAATACTTGGCAACTAACGTAAAATACCCTGTCGAAGCCCAGAAGAAAGGAGTTTCCGGTCGGGTGATTATCCAGTTCGTAGTGATGGAAGATGGAACACCGGGACAGGGAAAGGTAGTGAGAGGAGTTGATCCGCTGTTGGATGAAGAGGCTTTGCGCGTGGTGAAAACAATGCCTAAATGGTCACCCGGAATGGCGGATGGCAAGGCTGTCAAAGTGCGTTTCACTATTCCTGTAATGTTTAGCCTGTCGAAAAAGCAAAATGGCAATACTCCGAATATGAATATTCCTGAACTTACTGTCCCTAGCGGTCAGGAAGTCACTAATAAGAGTCTGGAGGGAGTATGGCAAAGCTGTCTTGTGCAGCCCGGTGCACATGATTTTCGGATTGCATTATTACCGGTCTTAAAAGTAATTTCTGCCGATAAAACATTTATAAACATCATGACACGTGGCAGGGATGCGAAATCGAATGCCATTATATTTTCCCAGGGAGAGTATCGTTTGCCTTCAGACAGCGTGTATGTCGAGATATTGGGAAAATCGTCCGATCCTGTTTTCGTTCCGGGAACAGAGAATGAAATTAGTGTTGAACGTCTCCACGACAATCTGATTAAGTTATCGTTCTCAATGCCCGATAAAGAAAAACGATGGGTGGAGTATTGGTTCCGTGTTCCGTCGCCTGATGTGAAGATAATGGCTGATTGATAATTTCTCTCTGTATAGATTTGCCATTGTTGAAGGAAGAGTACATTCGTTTTAGAAGACTTATTTGAAACGATAGTTCCCGGAAAGTTCCGTTTTGAATCGTTGCGGGATCTTATGGAAATTCAAGAAAATACCCTTCACCTTTCACAATGCCCTATTCATCGGCATTAGCGGGTGAAGGGTAGGCTTTCACTTTCCTTTCACCTTTCTACCCGGTTTTCACAGATTGTCTAGTCTGCTAAATCTTTTATCTATAGTTGGCAGAAGAAGTGTTAGCAGATAGCTTCCAGACTATTATAGGAAAACTTCTTTCTATAAGGGATAAACTTCCTTTGTATAGGAACCAAACTTTCTTTGCATCATAAGAAAACTATAAATGCAAGCTTTGATTATATAAATGAAACTTGCATTTTATAATCAAAGCTTTTGTTTTATAAACGCAACTTGCAATTATAGATTGCATTTAATGAAAACAAGTTTACATACTGGTAATAAGAAGTTTACCAGTAATCAAAGAAAGTTTGTTATTAATGAAAAGAAGTTAGTTAGTAATGAGTGGGAAACAGGTTAGATATGTTTTAGAAGTAACAGGTGGAGAAGAATTATACAGGGTTAAGAAAACGGAGGGTGAAAGGCGGATGAAGAGCAGCCTTCACCCGCTAATGCCGATGAATAGGGCATTGTGAAGGGTGAAGGCTGTACTTGTAAAATTGAAAAACAGGTGTTAGAGGGAAATTTACCGATTGGTTACTGTTTATTTCCCCAGTGTGAGATGGTGGGAATAAAGTTGAAACTTTATAATTTTAAGTCTACTCTTTCCCCTATAAGAAACAGATTGATCGAATGTCGTAGCATCACCGTCACCACAACCTTTTCCCGGTTCTACAATGATAATGTTGAATTTACGATTTTTCAGCATTCCTTTGTAGTTACCTTGCCGGTCGTTAATCGTCAGGGTACGGTCTTTATCATTCCATTTCATGGCAATGGTAGTGTATGCTCCCTTTCGTAATTGTAGTTGTCGAACTCATCTTCGTAAAGAGTAAATTCAGCGTCGGCGCCCGGATAAATGCGAAGTGTCAGATTATCCCATTTCTTTTCGGTGGAATATTGTACAGCCGGTCCCGGGGTAGGATAGAACCAGCACGGACATAGACAGGCATGATGTCGATAGGCACTTCACGCTGGATGGTTTGTCCGCCTTTCAGGCTTTTCCCGGTCCAGAAATCAATCCATTGGGCACCTGCGGGTAGATAAACATCTGTCTTTCCTATCTTATTCATATTCTTCTGATAGCCGTTCTGTTTGTCGTCCTGCCATGTATAAAGCGAATCAGTTACGGGCGGACAAGGAAATTACGGCCAAACATATACTCTGTATCCATCTCGAGTACTTTCTTATCTTTAGGAAAATCCATCATGAGTGGTCGGATGATACTGCCCGCTTTGTTGGTAACTTCCCATGAAGTGCTGTAGAGATAGGGCAAAGGCGATAGCGCAGGTGAGTATATTTTTCGAGTGCGTCATAAGCCCAGTCTCCTTTCTTGCCGAACTGGTATATTTCCACAGCTACCGGACTGGAATTGTGTGAACGCATGATCGGCTGGAATGCTCCCCACTGATACCAGCGCACGTGCAATTCATGATAAGCGATATTGTGTACATTATTGTTATATTTCCGTGCGAAGAAGCCGCCTAGGTCGGTATTCCAGTATGGTATGCCGCATAGTGAGTAATTTAGTCCTGCCGCCAGTTGTTTCTTCATCACTTCCGGTAGAGACTACATCACCGCTCCATGAATGTGACGCATAACGTTGCTGTCCCAGGAAAGACGAACGTGTGAGCAGGAATACCCGCTTGTCGGAAGTGGTAGCACGTTGATGTTCGTATACACCCTTGTTGGACATCAAAGGGAAAGCGTTGTGCACTCTGCGGAATGAACCTAGATAAGTGGGGGTGTCGAAATCTTTGTCCTTGATTTCCAGATGATCCGGCTCGGTAGAGTCGAGCCACCAACCATCCATACCGAGATCGAAGATGTTCTTTTTCATTTCTGCCCAATACATATCGCGTGCTGTCGGATTGAACGGGTCGTAAGGTTTTACTCCGGCTTTGGGAGGCCATGTCTCGAAGTGAAGCAATGCTTTCAGGCTATCCATTTTCTGGTACATCTCTGTCCACGGACCGAACGAGGCCCATACTGAAATCATGATATGTGCATTCTGTTTATGTACATAGTCGATCATTTCTTTCGGACTTTTGATGCGTAGCGTTCCATAATTAGCATTTCTGTCTTCTCCGTTCGGGAGGAATTTCATGTATTCCGGATCACCCATTTTGTTGATATAGCGTGGGTTTTGGAATTTCATCGAGTTCCAGTTTTCGTTGCATCCCCAATATTGCCAGTCTTGGATGATACCGTCCAAAGGTACTTTCAGTTCACGGTACTTATCTACTACTTCGCAGAGTTCGTCCGGACTTTTATAGCGTTCGCGGCATTGCCAGAATCCCAGTGTCCAGAGCGGATAGAGCGGGGCCTGACCGGTCAGCTCGCGCACTCCGGCTATTACACCGTCCGCATTGCCGCCGTAAATGAAATAATAATCAGCGCAATCGCCTACTTCCGAGTCGAACGACATCTCTTGCGGATTGTCGAGGAAAGTAGTAGGAGAGTAATTATCCCAATAAAGGGCATATCCCTTGACGGAATGAATGAATGGAATGCAGATACTCATATTTTGATTGCGGAGAAACAGTTTCTGATTGCGTTGGTTCACTTTACCCGTCTGCTGCTGTCCCAAACCGTAGATTACTTCGTCTTTATCCAGCAAAAAGGCCTGGCGGACATTGAAAGACGGAACACCTGCATCATTGAAAGGAGTGAATTGTGTTCCGTAATCCTTGTCCGTCAACAGACGTTGCCCGGACGAATCGAAAAATGGATACCACCAGTCTCCGGGTTCACTTCCACTTGGATAAGACGGCTGCTTAATGTCACATTTTTCCCCTTTTCACCGAAAGAAACAGGAGTCGACTCGGGCGTTTTGACAATGACCAGACTTTCTTTATTGCAAGATTTCTGACTGGGCGTCTTATAAACCCTGACAATGGAGGGTGAATAAAACTCTACGTTGACATCCATCCTGTGTGGCACACTTGATGCCTTGTGAGGTACGCTGTACATTTTGTGCTGTACCATTGCCTGCTGCAACCATTGTTGCACATACAAGCAAGAAACCGGCTTTTCTAATAAGATTCATTTTCATGTTTTTAAGTACTTTATGATGCAGCAAAAGTAGGGCAGAGGCAAGCAAAACGGACAACAATCAGGTTGAAACAAACAGTAATCACGTTGATTTCTTCGCTTTTTCGGCATATTCTGACGGGCGGCATCCATACATTTCCTGAAAACATTTGCTTAAATAACTGGAACTGCTAAAACCTGTGTGTTCCGCAATTTCTGTAATACTTAGCTTGCCCTCTGTTATCAGTTGTGCTGCCCGTTGCAGACGAATGTTACGGATAAAGAGGCTGGGAGACTGATCGAGCATAGTCACCAGTTTGCGGTATAATCCCGTTCGCTCCATACAGAGGTCGCGGCTTAGTTGCTCCACCGAATAGCCATTGACGTGCAGATTCTGTTCCACCAGTTTGATGGCTTGTGCCAGAAATGCAGATTCTTCTGTGTCCTGTTGCTGATGGTCGGGAGACGTTTCTTCTATGCCACAGGTTAGAGAATTATTTTGTTCGATCAGGTTGCGGATACGGAGTAATAGAATCTCTTCTTTATGCTTGCGTTCCATTTCCTTTCTGCTCCAATAGATATACAACCGGCTACCGGTGAAAGCAATCAGTAATAAAATGACTGCATACAGGATATAAGCCGTGGTTGTTTTCCACCACGGTGCATGGATGGTTAATTTTATTGCTGTCACTTTGCCGTTCCACTGAAGAGGATTGTCCGAGGCCATGACTTTGAATGTATAATCTCCCGGTGGTAAATTGGTGTAAACAGCTTGAAGAAGACCTTTCCCTACAGTCGCATTTCCCTGTCTTCCTGCAAATGTACTCATCCATTGCGGGTCGATACCTTCCAGTTGATAACGGTAGTATGTGCGTTCATGATTGATATAATTCAATGCCGAAAATTCGAAAGTCAGGAAGTTTTGGTTATAGTCCAGTTCGATTTCGGTTGTATAAGGAGCAGCCTTGGACAGGATGATGCGGTTGCCATATTCTTTTCCAGTATTCACTTTCTCTCCATACAAGCGTAAGGCTGTGAAAACCGGCGGATCAGGAAGCATCGGATGAATGGAGTCCTTGTCGGGATGGAATATGCTAAAGCCATCAATACCACCCAGATAGAGAGTACCGTCGGAAGAACTGAATACGGCATCTTTTATGTATTCGCCGTCCAAAGCACCGTCCAACTGATTGAACCGGGTGAAACTGATGTTCTTATTCTCCGGATTTATGTGGATGCGTGTGACACCGTTACTGGTCGTTACCCAGATGTCTCGATATTTGTCCTCAATAATGCCCTGGATAAAGTTATTGCTCAATCCGTTTTCACGATAGAAGATACGTGGGGCAGAGTCGTTTTCGCTGGTAAAAAGTTCCAGTCCGTCAGGAGTTCCTGCCCATGTCCATCCGCGTGTGTCGGTATATAATGTATTGTATACTTTATTTTCTGAAATGATGGTTCTTGTTGGGGTTCAACCGATTCAGTATTTCAGGAGAGACAGACGGGATAGCTGCTGACTTTAATACATAGGATTTTTGTTCATTAGCTGTCAGTCGATAAATTCGGGAATGAGCTTTCAGATAGATATTTCCATCTTTATCTTCGGCGAAAGATTCAATATTGATTTCTTCTTCCGGGGAGACGGGAAATGCATTGCGACCTATATGAGTCAGTTTATGCATGGACGGGTGATGATATAATAATCCCCGATTGAAAGTTCCGAGCCATAACCCTCCTTGTCGGTCTTGAAAGATAGTGCTGATTTCGGTAGAGACAATCTGTCCGTTTCCGGTTTCCAATAGGGGGATGTATTTTTGTGTTCCTGTGTGGAGGTCAATCATCCAAAACCCGTGAACGCAACTGATATAGGCTTTCTCACCATTAGGGGTAATGATAAGGGTGTTGAGAGTATAGTTCTGTTCGAAGAGTTTTTTCCATGTGCGCTTGTGGCTATTGAAATAGAATAAACCGCCTTTACGCCCGTTGCGTAGTTGATAGAAGCCGTCTGCGCTTTTGACGACGAGAGAAGTATTTTGATATTCAGCCTGTTCGGATGCAGGATAAGCGGCTATGTTGTATACGGTTTTTTGGTCGGCTATGTGGTAACAGGACACTTCGCCTGTGTCATAGAATAAATATAGGGAGGTACTGTCGGCATTCAGGTCCTGCAATTTCCCGGAATACTTGCCGGGCAAGGTTATACGGGTCTTGTTGTTTAATTCCAGTAATTCGTTAGCTATGAGTAGCCAGATGTGTCCTGAATCGTCTACAAAAAGGTCTTCTACGGGGGCTTGTATCTCTCTGTTCTTAAAGTAAGCATCTAAATCAGGAATGTATTCCTCTCTGTACAGGTCAATGCACATCAGTTTGTGAGTATCTTTAATCCATAACAGAGAATCCCCACTCTGGTAAATGCGGTAATGCCCGTTATATTGGTTTAATGGATATACGTATTCCGTGGTGCGGTGAAGATAGCTGAAATGTACACCGTCGTATAGATTTACATTACCGCTGGTGGTGAATACCATTCTTCCGTCGGGCAACTGGAGGATATAACGTATTTGGTTATCACTCAATCCTTGCGACGCATTGATGGTGGTGAACAGGAATTCACCGGCATATATGAACGGTGTCATCCTGAAACAGAAAAATAAGCAGAGCAGAATCCGTATGTTTCTCAAACTATTGGTAGTCATGGCTATGTTTCAAGATTACAAAGATAAAAAAAGTCGGCTTATGAAGCACGACTTTTCTATCTGTTAAAGGCAGTTATTTATCATTCAGCTGATAAAAAGTGGCATTTTGACTTAATTTTGGGCTTTTATGAATGATATTCAGACGAATGTTTGTATATAAAGCTTTACTTTTGCGATGAATCTGACATTATAAACATATCATTACCATGAAAGCAAGATTTGCATTATTTTTATTGTTTGCTATTTTATCATTAAAACTCTCTGTGGTCTTTGCGCAGGAAAACATATTCACCGTCCGGCAGCCGGATTATCAGAAAAGCCCTTATACGGGAATGACTCGTCAGCACTGGATACAGGCAGGCGAGTATTTATTAAAAGGTGCATTTAACTATATACATACATTAGACGATCAAATGTATTTTCCGAAACAGCTGGATAAAACATATCCGAGAAATACGGGAGAAATTCCGGTAGCAAAGCTGGAAGGTCTGGCACGGACTCTATTTGTAGCTGCTCCTCTTTTGAAAGATAATCCAGAACTGGAGATGAACGGGATAAAAGTGGCAGACTATTATCGTTATCAACTGATAAATATATCTAATCCGGAAAGCCGGAGCTATATTCCGCATCGTACGGGAGGTCCCAGTCAGACATTGTTGGAACTGGGCTCTTTGGCAATCTCGATGAAAGCTGCACAGGAAGTGTTATGGAATCCTCTCACTAAGAAACAGAAAGATTCACTGGCTGCTACCATGTTGAGTTATGGAGAGGGACCGACTATTGGTTCCAACTGGATGTTTTTCAATGTCTTTATCTTGAGTTTTCTGAAAGATCAGGGATATGCCGTGAATGAAAGCTACCTGGAGTCGAACCTGCAAAAACTTCTCGCACGCTATCGGGGCGAAGGCTGGTACAATGACGCTCCGGCTTATGACTATTATAGTGCGTGGGCTTATCAGACTTACGGACCTATTTGGGCGGAAATGTTCGGGAAGAAACAATACCCTCAATATGCAAGGCAGTTTATGGAAAATCAGCATGACATGGTTGATAATTATCCATTTCTGTTCAGCCGTGATGGCAGGATGAATATGTGGGGACGGAGTATTTGTTATCGTTTTGCCGTTACTGCTCCTTTGTCTTTGTATGAATATGACAAAAGTGGTAATGTGAATTATGGATGGATGAGAAGGATAGCTTCTTCTACGTTGTTGCAATTTTTAGAACGTCCGGAATTTCTGGAAGATGGTGTTCCGACAATGGGTTTCTACGGACCTTTTGCTCCTGCTGTTCAGATTTATAGTTGCCGGGGTAGTGTTTATTGGTGCGGAAAAGCTTTTCTTAGTTTGTTGTTGCCGGAAAACTCTAACTATTGGTCGGCTACAGAAAATAACGGTCCTTGGGAGAAAGAACTGAAAAAAGGGGAAGTGTATAATAAGTTCCAGCAGGGAACTAATCTATTGATAACCAATTACCCGAATTGTGGCGGATCTGAAATGCGTTCATGGTGTCATGAGACTGTGGCAAAAGATTGGCAGAAATTCCGGAGTACCGAAAATTATAATAAACTGGCTTACCATACAGAGTTCCCCTGGATGGCAGATGGGAAGAATGGGGAGATTTCCATGAATTATGGAACAAGGAATAAAAAAGGGGAATGGGAAGTGTTGCGGTTGTATACGTTCAAAAGTTTCGAAAATGGAATTTATCGTCGTGACGCTGTGCTCGAAACGGATAGCACTGTGAAGTATCAGTTGGCGGATATTCCTCTGCCGGATGGAATTCTGCGGGTAGATAAGGTGACTGTTTCAGAACCGGCGGAGATTTGTTTGGGACATTATTCCCTGCCTCGTCTGGATTCCGATATAAAGGAAACAGGTTGTAAGGTGGGTAAACAGAATATTCCGGTACTCTCTAACGGAAAATATGAATTGGCAATGATACCATTGACAGGTTGGGAGAAAACATATACGGTATATCCGGAGGGAGTGCATCCTGTAAGTGAGAAATGTGCATTAAATATGGTTTCCGATCAGTTATCCGGTGAAAAAATATATGTGACACTTCAATTATGGAAGAAGAATGAGAAAAGAGGTTTTACTTCAAAAGAGCTGACACCGGTGAAATCTGTCCATGTGTCAGAGGATAAGAAACAGGTGACGGTTTGTTTATCAAACGGTGAAATAAAAACTATTTCGTTTGAGTAATGAATCCCATTCAAGTAACTGATATTTAATTAAGAAACATATTGCTATCATGAAAGAGAAGATTGTTTGGATTTTTGTCGTTTTATATCTGTGTAGCTTTCATTTGAATGCCCAAAATGCAGAAAATAATCCTACTGGCGGTGGGTATCAAGTTGCAGCTGAAGGAGCTTGGTGTTGGTTTGCCGATCCGAGAGCCTTGCATTATGAAAACAAGGAGGGAACTATAAATAAGACATATATCGGTTACATCGATATTCATGGTAATATAAAGGCGATGCAGTATGACTTTCAAAAGAAGGAACAGGAAGAAGTATTGATCCGTTCGTATTTTCAGCCGGACGATCATAACAATCCCACTTTTCTTGTATTGCCCGATGAAAGAATCATGATTTTCTATTCAAGACATACGGATGAACCTTGTTTTTATTACAGAGTCTCCCGAATACCGGGGGATATTACTACTTTAGGTGAAGAAAAGAGGATTGAAACAAAAAATAATACGACTTATCCTTCTCCGTTTATTCTGTCGGATGATCCTGAACATATTTATTTATGCTGGCGTGGAATCGGTTGGCATCCGACTATTGCCAAGCTTTCATTACCGGACGACAAAGATGAGGTGGATGTAGTATGGGGACCGTATCAAATCGTACAATCTACCGGCGCCCGTCCGTATGCGAAATACATGTCTAACGGGAAAGATAAGATTTATTTGACTTACACCACGGGACATCCGGATAATGAACTTCCCAACTTCCTTTATTTTAATTATATCGATATCAAAACATTGCAGTTGACTGATGTCAGGGGAACCGTACTTTCTACTATTGCCGACGGCACATTTAAGGTGAACAAGACAGGTGATTATGCGAAACAATACCCGTCTACGGTAGTGGATAATCCTTCTGAACGTGACTGGGTATGGCAAATAGCTTCGGACAGGAACGGAAATCCGGTGATAGCAATGGTACGTATCAGCGATAATAAAGAATCTCATGATTATTACTATGCAAAATGGAACGGACACGAGTGGAAAAAGACTTTTCTTATTAATGCCGGTGGACATTTTCATCAGACGCCGAATTTAGAAAAGTGTTATAGTGCCGGTATGGCTATCGATCCGTCGAATGTTAATGAGGTATATTGCTCATTACCGGTAGAGGGAAAATATGGTAAGGTGTATGAGATTGTAAGATTTATCATGAGTGAAGATGGAGAGGTTATTTCTAAGGAGGCAGTCACAAAAGACTCGCAACTGAATAATGTCCGTCCTTATATGATACCGGCTTCAGAGGGTACCCCATTGCGGCTGACTTGGATGTATGGCAACTATTATGATTGGATTGTCAGTTTACAACATCCACAAGGCTATTCTACAGGAATAGCCTGCGACTTCAAAGGATTCCCCGATAGAAAAAAGAAGAAGATGATAGCGGCATCCGGCAAAGAAATACGATTTGATCCTGAAAAACCTTTTGTGCTGGAACAGACGATTACTCTTGGCGCAGATAATTATCAAGGTTGCTTGTTGCAACTCGGTGATCTGGAATATTATCTAAACGGAGAAACGATGAAACCTGAAATCAGATATAAAGGGAAGGTATATACCAGCACAAATGTATTGGGAACATCGGATTGTTGGAAAACACAGGCTCGTGGAACCGGTGGCAAGTGGTATACTCCGCAGAAATATGGGGAGGTTCGTTTGAGGATGGAATATAAGAAAGGTGTTTTATGTGTATATATAAATGACTTGCTCGATCAGAGAATTGACTTTGATTGAAAGCGAGCGAACTCTTTTATGGAGTGGGCTAATAAGTGGAATCCTCGTTTATATCGTATTATATAATAAATGAGGACTAAGTTCGAAGTACAAATTCTCCATAATATCATACATTTAATAGAGAATGATTGTTTTTAGCCCTTTTTTGACATATAAGTAGTCCTTTATATTTTATGTATCATCTATCTTTGTAGACAAGAAATCTTATTTAATATCATGAATATGAATAGACATTGTGGAATAATTAAGTTTATATTATTAGGGGTGGTTTGTATATCATTACTGCCTGTATCAGTGCATGCACAGAAGTATACGGAGTTTATCCCCGGTGAAGTTTGGAAAGATACGGACGGGAATCCGATCAATGCCCATGGTGGTGGACTTTTATATCATAACGGCACTTACTATTGGTATGGCGAATACAAGAAAGGGAAAACCATTTTGCCTGACTGGGCTACGTGGGAGTGTTATCGTACGGATGTGACCGGAGTAGGTTGTTACTCTTCTAAAGACTTGCTGAATTGGAAATTTGAGGGTATTGTACTTCCGGCAGTTAAAGACGATCCGAATCATGACCTGCATCCCTCCAAAGTATTGGAACGTCCGAAAGTGGTTTATAATAAGAAAACGGGCAAATTTGTAATGTGGGCCCATGTGGAAAGTGCTGATTACAGTAAGGCTTGTGCCGGAGTGGCAGTTTCCGATTCTCCTGTCGGTCCGTTCGTTTATCAGGGAAGTTTTCGTCCGAACAATGCGATGAGCCGCGATCAGACTGTTTTTGTGGATGATGATGGACGTGCTTATCAGTTTTATTCTTCAGAAAATAATGAAACGATGTATATCAGCCTTCTGACTGATGATTATCTGAAACCGAGCGGACGTTTTACACGCAATTTCGTAAAAGAATCGAGAGAGGCTCCGGCAGTATTTAAATATAATGGTAAATATTATATGTTAAGTTCCGGTTGTACTGGCTGGGATCCTAATATAGCCGAGATCGCAGTAGCCGATTCTATTATGGGAACATGGAAGACAATCGGAAATCCTTGTACGGGACCGGATGCGGATAAAACGTTTTATGCCCAGAGTACTTATGTCCAGCCTGTTGTCGGAAAGAAGAATGCATATATTGCCATGTTCGACCGTTGGAAGAAGAAGGATTTGGAAGATTCCCGTTATGTATGGCTGCCTGTGTTGGTAAAAGATGGGAAAATAACTATCCCTTGGCATGAAAAATGGAACCTTTCTATCTTTGACAAATAAAAATAAATATGAAACGGATACTGCTACTACTTTGCGGAATAATGCTCGTTCCCGTTATTGCCTGTTCCCAGCATTTGGTTGAAGTGGGAAAGGGGTATAGCTGTACTTCGGTCAATACGACGGTCTTTCGGAATAATTCGCTGGTTACACACGGTGATGAACAATATATCAGTTATTACGATAACGATGGCTATCTGGTACTTGGAAAGCGGAAACTGGATTCGGAACAATGGACATTACATCGCACCCAATATCAGGGAAATGTGAAGGATGCTCATAATATAATTAGTATGATGATAGATGGAGAAGGATACATGCACGTATCTTTTGACCATCACGGACATCCATTGAATTACTGCCGGAGCATTGCTCCCGGTTCTTTGGAACTGGGGGATAAAAAACCCATGACCGGAGTTGACGAAGGAAATGTCACCTATCCGGAGTTCTATCCTTTATCCGGAGGAGATTTATTGTTTGTTTACCGCTCCGGTTCTTCGGGTCGTGGAAATCTGGTAATGAACCGTTATTCGCTGAAAGAACACAAATGGACTCGTGTGCAGGATATACTGATCGACGGAGAAAATAAACGGAATGCCTATTGGCAGTTATATGTTGATGAGAAAGGGACGATTCATCTTTCATGGGTATGGCGCGAGACCGGCATGTGGAAACAAACCATGATATTTGTTATGCCCGTTCTTTGATAATGGGGTAACTTGGTATAAGACGAGTGGAGAACGATATGAACTCCCGATCAAATTGTCCAATGCGGAGTATGCCTGTCGTTTACCTCAAAACTGTGAGTTGATTAATCAGACGAGCATGAGTGCTGATGCAGGAGGAAATCCGTATATAGCTACTTATTGGCGGGAACCCGATAGTGATGTTCCTCAATACCGCATCGTCTGGAATGACGGGAAGATGTGGCATCAACGGCAGATAACCGATCGCCAGACACCTTTACCTTGAAGGGTGGAGGTACGAAAATGATCCCTATTGCCCGTCCGCGTATTGTGGTAGAAGGTGGAGAAGTCTTTATATTTTCCGTGACGAAGAACGGGAAGCCGTGTGTCGATGGCACATGCGACTGATGTGGGTACGAGTAAGTGGACGATAACGGATCTGACGGATTTTCGGTGGATGCCTGGGAACCCTCTCATGATACGGAACTTTGGAAAAGCAGCGGAAACTGCATCTCTTTGTACAACACACCCGTCAGGGAGACGGTGAACGCACAGCGGAAATTGAGCCTCAAATGATATATGTATTGGAAACGGATATGGATACAAATAAATAAAGATATGAAGAAACTATATGCAACTCTTTTTCTGCACTCTTTCTAGGCGGTGCAATCTGTGCAAGTTGTACGGATAAGAAGGATGCTTCTGCTGAAGAAGTGATAAACACTATTCATAAAGTGAATAATTATTGGCAGACGAATCATCCGGAACACGGACGTTCTTTTGGGATAATGCCGCCTATCACACCGGAAATATGGAAGCTTATTTTTGACTAAGCAGCCGGAGTATTTGGAATACTCGAAAGCCTGGCGGAACATAATGAATGGAAAGGGGCAAAATCAGATCATAAGGAAAACTGGAAGTACAGTTACGGTGAAAGTGATGATTATGTGCTTTTCGGTGACTATCAGATTTGTTTTCAGACGTATGCCGATCTCTATAATATGGAACCGGATACACAGAAAATAGCCCGTGCCCGCGAAGTGATGGAATATCAGATGAGTACCCCCAATCATGATTATTGGTGGTGGGCAGATGGCTTATATATGGTCATGCCGGTCATGACAAAGATGTATAACATTACTAAGAATCCGCTCTATTTGGAGAAACTGCATGAATACCTCGCCTATGCTGATAGTATTATGTATGATGAAGAGGCCGGACTTTATTACCGGGATGGAAAATACGTGTATCCTAAACACAAAAGTGTGAACGGCAAAAGGATTTTGGGCACGTGGAGACGGCTGGGTATTGGCCGGATTGGCAAAAGTCTTGAAAGAACTTCCTGAAACAGATAAGTATCGTCCGGAATATATAGATCGTTTCCGTACCCTGGCTAAGTCGGTTGCTGCTTGTCAACAGCCGGAAGGTTACTGGACACGCAGTATGCTCGATCCATTGCATGCACCGGGACCGGAAACCAGTGGAACGGCTTTCTTTACCTATGGTTTACAATGGGGAATCAATAACGGTTTTCTGGATGCTGCAGAATATCAGCCGGTGGTTGAAAAAGCATGGAAATATCTCTCAACAGTTGCTTTGCAGCCTGATGGCAAGATTGGTTATGTGCAACCGATTGGTGAGAAAGCGATACCCGGTCAGGTGGTAGACGCAAACTCAACTTCGAATTTTGGAGTAGGTGCGTTTCTATTGGCAGCCTGTGAACGGGTTCGTTATTTGAATAAATAAATACAGGCACGGATTACACGGGTTTCACAGCTCTTAGAGGCATGCCTTAATATAAGTCAACAGCGTAATCCGTGTAATCCGTGCCTAAAATTTAATTCAGCATCAAGCTCATATATGGCTTTAACGGCTGAAGTATTCTATTGGTTAATTCGCTAATATTCATTTGTATATGTGCACCGGGCAGTCGCTCGGTATTATACATACACTTTCCTTTGCACAGGTAATAATAGCCGTTGTTTACAGACAATTGTTTGTCCGATAATTCCAGCTGCATTTCATCTTCAGGAAAAGCCGCGGCATAGATTTGCAGCACTTCTTTGGCATTGATGATACGTGCCATGCCTAGCGGATGTTGAGACTGTTTATCTTCAGGAGGCAGTAGTTGAACCATGCGCTTGCAGCCGGTGTGCTGCCTGATCGCATACAATAAACTATATTCCACATCTTTATCATCAGCGCAAAGCTCATTGATAATGATATGTTTGTCTCCTTTATATATAATGGTTATTCCTTTGATTTCGTTTTCCTGTCTGGCTACAAATAAATAACCTCCACTAATGGCAAGATCGGTCATAATAACCTGAAAGTCTTCCGATGTGTGCTGAATACAGCAAGCCCGTTCGGAAAGTTTCTTATTCAAATAGGAATAGACCTCCTCCTGAAATTCTGAAACAACACTGACCGCTATCTCTTTAGAAGGGATAAACTCGGGCAAAACGATCTCTTTAGTTGAATACTTGAATACCGAAGCATATCCCATACGGGCATAATAATCAAACAACCAGGGTTCTGCCGGTATTAATGTGCTGAAGTGTACTCCATTCCGTAACATCCGGGCGAAAGACTGTGATAAAAGCTCGCGCATGACTCCTTTGCTTCGAAAATCGGGATGCGTACAGGCTCCTGAAATATAGGAGGTCTGTACAGTCTCTCCACCAAAAGTCATCGGATAAGGAAGCATTTGAAGGGCAGAGATTACCTCATCACCACTTTTGATGGCAACGTTCACCTCTGTCTTATAGCGTAGTCTGAAGTACATCTCGACGAATTCTTCACTATCGTCAAAACAGACTTTCCACAATGCTTTTACTTGCTCCTTTATCATCATATTTATAAAGAGTTTACCATTTAACCATATTCATGGGATGCTCTTTGAGACAAGCCATGTATTTTTCCAGAATCGTCACCGGTTGGTAAGACAATTTGGCTTTGCGCAAACCTTCGAGACCTAAATCCTCTTCCCGGTTGATATAGATATATTGTTCGGGAATCCGGTTGGCAAATTCATAATTAATCATAGCATACGCGCCTTCAATGCTGGTATCCGCTTTTTCTACATGCACGCCGAACGTTTCATGATTGATAGGCATACCGAATGTGAATGCTACGATTTTACCGTTCACATGAAGAATTCCACCCGTCAGTCCGAGTGCTTCGAAGTTGTGGAGGGCATAAATCAGAGCACGACGTTCATTGCCCGTCCCTTCCTGCTGGTCGCAGTGATTCACTTTACACCATTCTGCTTCCAGATCCAGACATTCCTGAATGCGGTCCGGAGTGATCGGTGTATATTCATAATCCGGATAAGTGTTGCGGAACCGGTTGATATGATTTCTTTTCGCTTGGAATTTCTTACCCTTCAGTGTTGAAAGATCACTTCTCAAATAGATATAATCCGCATAGTCGCGGTCTTCTGTAAATGTGAACTGTCCCGGAAGGATAGCTTCGAGATCAGCACGCATATTACTGCACACTCCCAACATACAGAAATGCTGGTTCTCTTTGCGGGCATCTTCTATCAGTTCCCACAATACTGCTTTCAAATCTCCTGTGCCTACGGGCATCATATAAGCGAGTTGTTCTCCCGCCCAGAACTTGAACACCAGAAAGTTGTCGACCACTGCAAATTGGGTATCATATAAGAACCTCCAACTACAAAGATTGAGAATGAAAGATCGCAATTGCGGCGATCACTTTTCATCGTGAATGAGGTGATTGTGTCTCTGTCTGCTAACGTGACATCTTTAAATGGAATCATAAGATTGCTTTTGCGTTTAACTCTTTATATAACGGAAAATCAAGAGATTTTGTTTTACAAAATACCTAATAATCGAAGGATAGTAGGTGTTAGCAGTGCAGTGAATATTCCATTTAGCGTCAGTCCCAGCTGGCGTATGCTCCATATTTGCTGCTGATATCCATTGCAGTGGAGGTTCCGACGGCATGAGCGGCTGTTCCCATCGAAAGCCCTTGGGCGATCGGACTGCCTACACGCATGATTTTCATTGTCTTAAAGCCACAGATAGCCCCTAATAAACCTACTGCTACAACAACTGCCGCCGTTAGTGACGGAATACCGCCGATAGCTTTGGTTACTTCCATCGCAATCGGGGTCGTAACCGATTTCGGAGCCAGTGACAGGATTACCTCTTGTGAGGCTCCCATGAATTTCGCAATCAGTACTACTGAAATAACTCCGACGATGCAGCCTGCCAGTTGAGACAGTAGAATAGGCAATAACTGCTTTTTATCATTTCCAGTTGGAGATATAAAGGTACGCCTAAAGCCACAACGGCCGGGCGTAGCCAGAATTCGATCAGATGTCCTCCTTTATTATATGTCTCATAAGAGATATTGGTCATTTTAAGGAAGATGATTAATAGTGCGATGGTCAGCAATATAGGATTTAATAATACCAGTCCTGTTTTCTTCTGAAGTAGTTTGGCAAAGAAGAAAATCCGAAGGTAATGGCCAGCAGGAAGAAATTATTTTCTAAGAAGCTCATTTGTCTTTATTCGTTAAGTTGATTTTATCTTTAAGGTGTAGTTTCTCCGGCAGATGGAAATCTGACAGATGAAGTTTGCGTGCCAGTTTGATCTGACGTGCCAGCCTGAACTTGCGGACGATTTGGTGCACCCATCCCGTAACGACAAGTACAAGCGCGGTGCTGACAATGGTCGCTGTCACTATCGGCCAGAACTCTGCCGCAATGACGTCAAAGTACAGCATAAGAGCCACACCGGGCGGAACGAAAAGAATCCTAAGTTGGCAACCAGAAAGTCGGACAATCCCTGTACCCAGTGTAATTTAATCCAACCTAATTTTAAAAGAGGTGAGCAGCAGCATACCGATGATGCTGGAGGGGAGCTTGATACCCGTAAGATAAACTATTAATTCACCCAAAGCCAAACAGCCAAATAAAATGGCGCACTGACGTATCATAACTAATAACCTATTGATTTTGTTTGAAAACACTGCAAAGGTATGAAAATAGGAGTACAGTGTTAAATATTATAATATTTTAGACTTGGAAGAGAAAATAGGCGAAATTGTAATGTGGATATTGCAAAATTGAGTACTTTTGCACCGCAAATTACAAATTGTAAGGACGTTTTATAATAATATTCAATATATCTATGCTCAATTTAATCAACCAAATCGTGGCGCGTGCGAAAGCAAATCGCCAACGTATTGTTCTTCCGGAAGGAACTGAAGAACGCACATTGAAAGCTGCCAATATGATTTTGACAGACGAAGTAGCCGATCTAATTTTACTGGGTAAACCGGCAGAAATTAATGAACTTGCTGCAAAATGGGGATTGGGAAACATCGGTAAAGCTACTATCATTGATCCTGAAACTTCTCCGAAACACGAAGAATATGCGCAGTTGTTGTGTGAACTTCGTAAAAAGAAGGGGATGACTATCGAAGAAGCCCGCAAGTTAACGAATGATCCTTTATTCTTTGGTTGTTTAATGATTAAGAGCGGTGATGCTGACGGTCAGTTGGCTGGTGCCCGTAACACTACTGGTAATGTATTGCGTCCTGCTTTGCAGATTATCAAGACTGCGCCGGGAATCACTTGCGTGTCTGGTGCTATGTTGCTTTTGACTCATGCTCCTGAATACGGAAAGAATGGCATTTTGGTCATGGGTGACGTTGCTGTAACTCCGGTTCCGGACGCTAATCAGCTGGCACAGATTGCTATTTGTACTGCGCAGACTGCCAAGGCGGTTGCCGGTATTGAAAATCCGAAAGTAGCTCTGTTGAGCTTTTCAACCAAGGGTTCCGCTAAACACGAAGTAGTGGATAAAGTGGTAGAAGCTACTAAGATTGCAAAAGAGATGGCTCCTACTCTTGATTTGGATGGTGAAATGCAGGCTGACGCTGCTCTTGTACCGGAAGTGGGTGCTAGCAAAGCGCCGGGTTCTCCAGTAGCCGGAGAAGCAAATGTGCTGATCGTTCCAAGTTTGGAAGTTGGTAATATTTCTTATAAATTAGTTCAACGTCTGGGACATGCTGACGCTGTTGGTCCGATTCTTCAGGGTATTGCCTGTCCGGTAAACGACTTGTCTCGTGGTTGTTCTATCGAAGATGTATATCGCATGATTGCTATCACAGCTAATCAGGCCATTGCAGCAAAAGCGAATAAATAAGTATTAGATATAAACTATTAAGTATAAATCGACAACGACATGAAGATTCTGGTATTGAACTGCGGAAGTTCATCTATTAAATATAAATTGTTCGATATGACCACCAAAGAGGTGATTGCACAAGGTGGTATCGAAAAAATCGGTCTGAAAGGATCATTCTTGAAACTTACTTTGCCGAATGGTGAAAAGAAAATATTGGAGAAAGATATTCCTGAACATACAGTAGGAGTAGAGTTTATCCTGAACACGCTGATTAATCCTGAATACGGCGCTATTAAATCTTTGGATGAGATCAATGCAGTAGGTCACCGTATGGTACACGGAGGCGAGCGTTTCAGCGAATCTGTATTGCTGAACAAGGAAGTGCTGGAAGCTTTCGCTGCTTGCAATGACTTGGCTCCGCTTCACAATCCTGCTAACTTGAAAGGGGTAAATGCAGTTTCTGCTATTCTTCCTAACATTCCGCAGGTAGGTGTATTCGATACGGCTTTCCATCAGACAATGCCGGATTATGCTTACATGTATGCTATTCCTCACGAACTGTATGAAAAGTATGGTGTACGTCGTTATGGCTTCCACGGAACTTCTCATCGTTATGTGTCAAAACGTGTATGTGAATTCTTGGGTGTAAATCCGGTAGGACAGAAAATTATCACTTGCCACATTGGTAACGGTGGTTCTATCGCTGCTATCAAAGATGGTAAATGTATGGATACTACTATGGGCTTGACTCCATTGGAAGGCTTGATGATGGGTACTCGTAGCGGTGATATTGATGCCGGTGCAGTAACATTTATCATGGAAAAAGAAGGCTTGAACACAACCGGTGTTTCCAATCTGTTGAACAAGAAGAGCGGTGTACTGGGCATTTCGGGTGTATCAAGCGATATGCGTGAACTTTTGGCTGCTTGTGCAGCTGGCAATGAGAAAGCTATCCTTGCAGAGAAGATGTATTATTATCGTATCAAGAAATATATCGGTGCTTATGCTGCTGCATTGGGCGGTGTGGATATTATCCTGTTTACTGGTGGTGTAGGTGAGAACCAGATGGAATGTCGTCGTGAAGTTTGTAAGGATATGGAATTCATGGGTATCGAACTTGATAACGAAGTAAATGCTAAGGTTCGCGGTGAAGAAGCAATCATTTCTACTCCTGCTTCTAAAGTGAAAGTAGTAGTGATCCCAACAGACGAAGAACTGTTGATCGCATCGGATACAATGGATATCCTGAATAAGTAATAATTTTATTGCTGATATACAAAAAAAAGATGGACTCGATTTCGAGTCCATCTTTTTTTTGTCTTACTTTGCATATCAAATAGTTATATCCCGTTTTTGATATGCGTTACTCCGTCATAATTCCCGTTTATAATCGTCCCGATGAAGTGGATGAATTATTGCAAAGTCTTACTGTACAACACTTTAAGGGTTTTGAGGTTGTTGTTGTTGAAGATGGTTCTTCCATTCCCTGTAAAGGAGTAGTAGACCGGTATGCAGATCGGTTGAATATAAAATATTTCTCTAAACCCAATTCCGGTCCGGGACAAACCCGTAATTACGGAGCAGAACGTAGCGAAGGCGAATACCTTATTATATTGGATTCTGATGTCATCCTTCCCGAAGGCTACTTCGATGCGGTAGAGAAGGAGCTCACCACTTCTCCTGCCGATGCTTTTGGTGGCCCCGACCGTGCACACGATTCTTTCACTGATATTCAGAAGGCAATTAACTATTCCATGACCTCTTTCTTCACGACCGGAGGTATCCGTGGCGGAAAAAAGAAGATGGACAAATTCTATCCCCGTAGTTTTAATATGGGAGTTCGCCGGGCAGTGTACGAGGCTTTGGGAGGTTTTTCAAAGATGCGTTTTGGGGAGGATATTGATTTCAGTATCCGTATCTTTAAGAATGGGTACACTTGTCGTCTTTTTCCTGATGCCTGGGTATATCATAAACGTCGGACTGACTTGAAAAAATTCTTCAAGCAGGTGCATAACTCCGGCATTGCCCGTATTAATCTTTATAAGAAATATCCGGATTCTCTGAAACTGGTGCATTTGCTTCCAGCCGTATTTACATTGGGAGTGGCGCTTCTATTATTAGGAAGCCCCTTCTGCCTCTTCAGTTTCACGCCTATCATTCTCTATGCATTACTCGTATGCATTGATTCTACTATTCAGAATAAAAGTCTGTCTATTGGCGTTTATTCCATTGCCGCCGCATTTATACAGCTTATCGGCTATGGTACAGGCTTTTGGCGCGCATGGTGGCAGCGTTGTATCAGAGGGAAGGATGAGTTTGAGGCTTTCCAAAAGAATTTTTATAAGTAATCCATTTTTTATTTGCCTATTACCATTCCTATTTTTGTTTAAAAGGAATGTTGTCTGACACCCGGGTGTCAGACAAGTTATACTTTCATGGAAAAAAAGTAATGGATGCAATCGAAGAAATTTTTATAGGCTATATCTTTTTTCATTTAGTGGAGTGCAAATCACATTTCTTATTCTTCCCTTAAACCCCAGCAATTTGTCGCCTATCTGTTTCAATGGGAAGATAAGTGTTTCCTGATACCAAATGCTGTCTTTACGCAGGCTTTTCTGATTGTAAACTACACCGATTCGTCCTTCCAAACGTTCTTGTAGCTCTCCGTTTATGTAAAGTGAGGTCCCTTTGGCATCTCCCTCTACACGAACCTTTGTCCATTTTTCCACAGGCAAACGATAGGAATGGAAGATGAATTCATAGCCGTCGCGCGAGAATGCGAATTTACCCGTATTTTGCCAGTTCGCGGTGAAAACAGAATGGGGACCTTTGAATAAGACCGCATTGATATTGGGCTTTGGATCTGCGTAGATTTCAAATTCCACACTATATGGATAACCGATTTCGGGTATAGAGGTAAGAACCGAGTCGTTACCTTGCAGGATAATTTCCTGGCCGGAAAGCGTTAGGTCTTTTCTGTCATCTATGCTGGCCTGTAGATTTACGCCCGGTGCTTCCGGTGTTGTCCTGCACCACGTTTCGAAGGTTTCAAACGGTATGTTTCTTGTGTTTTCTCCTTTCCAAAGTTTCTCGCTCATAACCTGCATGGCAGGAAAGGTGCGTATATGTACATCCTGTTGGCTGATTCCATTTCCGACACGGTCGTTCCATACAGCAAACATGGCTCCTAATAAATTAGTAGACTGCTCTATCATTTCTCCCTCTTGCATCATTCGTGGTGACCAACTCTCATATATCCATTGATGATCCAGAAAGTTATGGTAGTAATTCACGGCTGGTACGATATATAGAAATGCATCGCATGTATTAATCGCTTTGGCTCCTTCCTGCAGTGCGGTTTCTAAGTCTAGCCAGCTATAATTCCATGCATTGACCGTTTTTCCTTTCAGATTTACGGGGGTATTTCCTTTCATGTGTTTCAGACTTCCCCATAATCGCGGATTTTTTCCATATTTGGTGATATACTTCAGATAGTATTCAGTGAAATAGCGGAATTGTTCCGCTTCTTTGAGGTTGTACTCATCAGTGCCGATATGTACGTCCGGTCCGACAAATATCGGGTGATCTCCCGAGAGATATTCGTCAAACAAAGTATCAAGGAAATCATATACCTCTTTTTTATAGAGGTCGAGATGATCCATACCATATTCTTTTTTGTCGGCTGCCAGTATCGGATTGTAATGAGTGAAAGCGAGTGAGTGTGCCGGAACATCAATTTCTGGGATGATATTGATTCCATATCGTGCGGCCATTTGCTGGAAGTTGCGGAATTCTTCTTTGGTGTAGGAACCATCTTTGGATGTGAGTCCCGGAAAACGGTCGCTTTCCAATCTGAAGGCGGCGTATGTTTTGTTCCAGTCATTATCGAAAAACTCAACGAAACCATTATCATTCAGATGTATTTGCAGTTCATTCATTTTATAGAACGAGAGAATTTTTACGTAATCCTGCAAATAGTCCATTGTGAAAAATTTCCTGGCTACGTCAATCATCAGTCCGCGGTGAGCATACTGCGGATAATCCAATGCTTTTCCTTTCATGAGTCCAAAAGGCTGGTTATGGATCATTTGCAACAGTGTGCGAGTTCCCCAGAATACTCCTTTTACGGTGGAGGCTTCGATGGTTACATGGTTGCGTATATCCAGTTCATAGCTTTCTTCTCCCAATGATGAAGGCGATTTTTTCACTGACAGATAGATAGAATGATTTTTCGGTTTTCCGGAGGTTACCTGATAATTCCAGCCGAACATATCTTTTAAGTCTTTTGCCATTATTTCCGCAGTTTCTTTCAACAGGCTTTCTGCTTCCGGAGCGATTATAATCTTTCCTGTTTCCGGTAGTGTCAGTTTGCCTTTTGCCCCATTCCAATGTTGTAAGGAGGGAATCACCTGCGGGATATCCGTTTGAGCGTATACTGTCATTCCTAATAGTAGTAAGATGGATAAGATGCTTATTCTCTTTTTCATATTTATTAGATGTTTATATATTAATCTTGATAGCGCAAAACTACGATATTTGGAAGTAAAGGGATTCTAAAAATAGACTTATAGCTTCCAAAATTCATTTTTTCAGTTATATAGGAGTATCTTTGTGACTTAATTTGATTAATAATGGAAAGTAAACACAAACTATCCATCAACCAGTGGGCACTGGAAGACCGCCCACGGGAAAAAATGATGGAGAAGGGAGCAGCCGCATTGAGTGATGCCGAACTACTCGCTATATTGATTGGCTCCGGAAATACGGAAGAAAGTGCTGTCGAATTGATGAGACGCCTGCTCCTGTCTTGTGATAACAATCTGAATTCATTGGCAAAATGGGAAGTGTGTGACTATTCCTCTTTCAAAGGTATGGGACCCGCAAAGAGCATTACAGTGATGGCAGCCTTGGAATTAGGCAAACGAAGAAAGCTGCAAGAAACCAAAGAGAGACTTCGAATCACTTGCTCAAAAGATATCTATGATATTTTCCAACCGATCATGTGTGACTTGGAACAGGAAGAATTCTGGGTGCTCCTATTGAACCAGGCAACCAAACTAATTGATAAGGTACGTATAAGTACTGGTGGCATAGACGGAACTTATACCGATGTGCGCACCATTCTCCGGGAAGCATTGCTGCAAAGAGCTACACAAATCGCGGTGGTGCATAACCATCCTTCGGGAAATATTCATCCCAGCCAACCGGACAGGAGTTTGACAGAGCATATCCATAAAGCGGCGGAAACGATGAATATCCGTCTGATAGATCACGTCATCGTTTGTGAAGACGGATTTTTCAGCTTTGCAGATGAGGGCCTACTCTAATTAGTAATACTACCTTATTTAAGTGAGAATATCTTATTTATTCTCACTCCTGCATTCATTTTTATACTGCGTGGGCGTCAAGCCTGTGTACTGTTTGAATGCAGTACTGAAATAACGTAAAGTAGTGAAACCTATCTGATCTGATATTTCAGTAAATGTCAGATCGGTGGTTTTTATCAGAGTAATGGCTTGCTCCAACCTGAATTTGTTGATATAGTCATTTGCCCCCATATCGGTGATAGCCTTCAACTTGTTGTAAAGAGATGTTTTACTCATTCCGATCTCTCTGCAGATAAAAGGAATATCTAAAGACGGATTGCTGATATTCTCGGAAATGAGCTTGTTAAACTTTAACAAGAACGTTTCATCCGCCTGGCTGAAAGTACTCTCCAGCGGTTGAGGGAAGTTGCCTATATGTTGATAGTGCTCTTTCGTTTGCTCCCGGTTGTATAGCCGGTTCTGTATAATCTTAACAAGAGTGTCTATCTCAAAAGGTTTTCCCAGATAAGCGTCCGCCCCGATTTTATACCCATACAGTCGGCTCTGTTCATCATTGCGTGCCGTGAGCAGAATCACAGGAATATGACTGATGCCGATATTCTCTTTTACCGCTTTGCACAGTTCGTATCCATTCATAACCGGCATCATCACATCGCTCACTATAATATCCGGAACTTGCTTTTGCGCTATTTCGAAAGCTTCCCGGCCATCATGTGCTATATAAATTGCTTTGAATAAGGATTTCAATTCTTTGGAGAGGAAATCTGTCAGGTTATGATTGTCGTCTACCAATAGCACTGTGTAATTCTGCGTAGAGAAGTCGAGTGTCTCGGGAGCGTTGATCTCATGATCTACGTCCGGTGTAATCAATTCATTGATGTAAGGTTTCGGCTGGCAGATGACTTCGCCCGACTCCAATCCCAAAGGTAAGTCGAAGAAGAAAGTGGCTCCTCCCGCTTCGTTGTTCATGGCTCCGATTTTACCTTTATGCAATTCCACCAGCATCTTGGCGTATGAAAGTCCGACTCCGCTACCGCCAATTTCCTGCTTGCCTTGATAGAAACGGATGAATACCTTTCTCCATGTCTTCCTCTTGCATACCTTCTCCCTGATCCAAAACGGAAACACGGACGTATGAGTCATTTTTGCTGGTACGGATAGTGACGGTTGTGTTTTTAGGACTGTGTTTCAGTGCGTTCGTCAATAAGTTTGTGACTACGATTGTACACATACCCTTGTCAAATACCACCTCTTTTATGCTGTCGTCGAGCTGATAATCTATTTGCACTTCCTGGGCAGCTCCCTCGTCCGTAAAATCGGCACCAATCTCCTTTATCCATGAGTTAAATGGATAGGCTTGGAGTTTCAACTTGGTTTCTCCTACTTCCATCTTACGTACGTCCAGCACCATGTTGATAAGATCTTTCATCCGTTGAGCCTGTTTATGTATATTCTTCAACGGTGGATAAATGGCATCTGTAGAAGGAAGTGTCTTTAATATGCGGCTTAGCGGGGCATATATGAGTGTGAGCGGAGTTCGCAGTTCATGGCTGATATTAATCAGAAAACGAACTTTTTCTTCATACACATTCTGCTCGTGTTCTTTCATCATCCATTTCATCTTGTTTTCTTTGCGTCGAAGCAGAACGAAAACAATTTGTACCACAATGCCTATGCAAGCAATGATGCAGAGAGAAACGAACCACCAGCTTCTGTACCAGGGTGGCAGTACGTTTAATGTGAAAAGAAACTGGGGAGTTGTTTCATTTCCTTCCTGTGTGTTACAGCTCACCATGATGGGATAACTTCCCGGAGCAAGAGATGGGATCATCAATTCAGGGTTGTAGCCTTCGGTTTTAAGGTCTCCCATTTGGAAATGATAGACTTTGAGCCGGAGAATGTCCGCACCATAAGTCATGACACGGATCTTAATGTTTTTACTGTTCCAGGGGATGGATATCTTGTCTTGATTGAGCTGATACATCCTGTTCTCTCCGTTTATGGTCAGTTCGGCAAGGCGTATTTCCGGAGAGTCACTACTCTTTTCTATTTGAGTGTCTGCATTGATACATAGTAAGCCTTTTACACCTCCCATATAGATGTTGCCTTTGGGGGAAATGAGACGGGGCTCGGCCAAGTATTCATTGGGGGAAATTCCATCCGCTTCTCCGAACCATACAAAACGTTTGGTATCGGTGAGCCATATAAAGAGTTTCTGTTCAGCTCCTATCCACACTTTTCCTTTATTGTCGCATAACACGGTATTTACTTCATTAAATAAGGTGGTAGGAATTCTTTCGAATTTGCGGGTATCAGGGTGATAGGTGTACAGGCCACGGGTGCCTGCAATCCAGAATACGCCCTTGTCATCCCTGGATACAGCATTGAAGAATCCCTGTGGAGCACTTGCAAATATCTCCACTGTGTCTTTTTTACGATCCAGTCTATATATATTATAAGGATCGTTCAGGTAAATGGCAGTGGAATCATATCCAATGGAACTCAACAAGCCTTTTATTTTCACTTCTTTGGCACAAGGGACAGGAGTGAGTTGCCGGGTGGAAGTATGGTAGCGGTAAGGAGGCGAACTTAATATTAAGATCGAATTGGGAGTATCCCGGTATAAGTTGATTGGCTGTCCGCTATAGCGGATGTGATGCTCTAATGAAGGGCTCATAATAGCGAAAGGACGCTTCTTTCCTGTCTTTTTATCGAATATGAAGATACCTTTATACTAACCGTTTGTGAAGCCGGTGATGGAGACCATCTTGTCTCCCCAAGTGTCGGGATAGTGCACAAATGTTTCTGTAGAAGGAATGAATTTATTGATACCTCCTCCGTCCATAGCGATCCAGAGTTCTTCGGAAGCCGGTTCCTGATATAGTTGTAATACCGTACTTTGACTTAATCCTTTGTTGTGCCCTAACACAACATTAGTGTAAGTTCTCATGGATACTTCACGAATGTTGATAACCCCTTCACGTTTACTTCCCGCCCATATATTTCCGGCAGAGTCGCTATGCAGGCAGAGTATTGTATTTGTGGGAAGGGAATGATTATCTCCGGAGATATGTTCGAGTACGGTAATATTGCCGGTTGTGGGATCGAGGATATTGATACCTCCCCCGTCTGTTCCCATCCATATTTTTTGTTTGAATTCGGTCATGCACAATACGATGTCACTGCTCAAACGGGAGTTTTGAGTGGTATAGCTGGCTATCAATTTTCCCTGGGCGGAGAAACACTTGACGCCATTGTTGTAGGTTGACAGCCATATTCTTTGTTGGGAGTCTATGATGATTCCTACGTTGTCGTTCCCGTATTGGAAAGGAAATGGGGTTATCTCGAAATTCTTGAGGTTCATTTGCAGTATTCCCTGTTGCCAGCTTAGACACAATATGGTATCGGGTTTCCACATTTGTATGGATCGTATAATGAACGGCTCGTCGGTCTTGAATTCCCGTATGAGAGAAATCGTGTTGGTGGCATAAGAATATTTATATATCTTGTTGATCCCTCCGAACAGAAGCCCGTCTGCTATTTTGCAGATCGATTTGGCAATGATGGGCTGATTATTTAGTTTGGGGATAAAGAAGTTGTCGTGAATAAGAGAATAACGGGCGATTCCTGTGGTGGTCAGTATCCAGGTTGTCTGCTGATTATCTTCAATAATTTGCAGGATACTGTCGTTAGGCAGGGAATTTTCATTATCAGGTTGTGCGGTGTACTTTTTGAGTTCCGTTCCATCAAATCTGATTAGTCCTGTCGGAGTACCGATCCAGATGAATCCCTTTTGTTCGGTATAGATACAGCTGATGATAGACGGCATTCCGTTTTGGGAACCAATCAGTTTAAAGTCGTAATGGTTACCTATACTTATTGCTGGAAATGTGCCTACGATAAGAAAAGCCAGTAAGCAGAAAAAGTGTTTTATCCAAATACTTTTTTTCATCAGTCAAGATTATTAAGGGGAGATTAGTGAAACAAAAGTATGATTAATTCCGCTAAAACAAAAGAAATATTTCCAAAAACCGCCACAAAGACGTTCAAAAACGGAATATGGATGTTTTTGGAAACATTTTGGCGATTTTATGAACTCGCCATTCTGCCAATCAATCTATTTTTGTGGTGTATTTCAATGCCGGATAGTGTGGGCTATTGGCAAATGGAACTCAAAAAAACTTTTAGTATTAACTTTAATATAATGTTATGAAGAAAATGCAGATTAGGATGCAACTGGTGTGTCTCTTTTCAATGCTTTTACTGTTCTTCCCTGTGGAGCTCTTTGCTCAACAGGGCACTATCACTGGTAAGGTGGTAGACGAACGTGGCGAGTCCGTAATCGGAGCAACCGTTATGGTGAAAGGTTCTACTGATGGTACCATTACCGATTTGGATGGAAACTTTAAAATTAACGGTAAAGTAGGTACAACGATAACTGTCAACTATGTGGGCTATGCTCCTTTGGAAGTGAAAATCACTAAGCTAACAGGAAATCGGTTCGTGATGAAGGAAGACTCCAAAACTTTAGATGAAGTGGTGGTAGTCGGTATGGGAACACAGAAACGTAATACTATTACAGCGGCTGTAGCAACAGTTAATGCGGATGCAATCGCTACCCGTCCTGTGACGGATGTAACCAGCGCCTTACAAGGTAATGTGGCTGGTTTGAACTTTGCTTCGGATGCTTCTGAAAGCGGTACCGGTGGTGAAGTTGGCGGAGAAATCAAATTTAATATTCGCGGTATCGGTTCTATTAATGGTGGAGAGCCTTATGTATTGGTGGATGGTGTGGAACAGAGCTTGCAGAATGTAAATCCTGCCGATATAGAAAGTATCAGTGTATTGAAAGATGCTTCTGCAGCAGCCGTGTATGGTGCTCGTGCTGCGTATGGTGTGGTGTTAGTAACGACCAAGAGCGGTAAACAGGATAAAGCCCGGGTGACTTATCGCGGTTCTGTGGGTATGAGTGCACCTATCAACATGCCCGAGATGATGAACTCTGTAGAGTTTGCCAATTATAAAAATGCGTACCGTTCGGCAATTGGTGAGTCTCCATACTTCTCACAGGAGACTATTGATTTGATGAATCAGTTTTTGCAGAACCCCTATGGTGAAGGTCTGCCCGGTATTACCGCCAATCAGGAGAATACCGGTTGGCGTGGCGGTGAATCGCAGTATGCCAATACCGACTGGTTTGATTATTTCTATAAAAACAAATCTTTGCGTCATTCACACAATCTAAGTATCTCCGGTGGATCGGACAAAGTGACTTATTATGTCGGTCTGGGTTATACTTACCAGGGTGGTTTGCTGGATCGTGTAGAAGACTCTCTGGATAAATACAACGTGAATACCAAATTTCAGATCAAGCCGAATGACTGGTTGAAGTTTAACTTCAATAACAATATCACGTTGAATCTGATTTCCCGCCCGCTCCCCGATATGTCTATTCTTTATCATCAGATAGCTCGTTCGCAGCCTAATATGGTGACTGAAGTTCCTATTTCCGGGCTTTATAATCTTCCTTCATGGAATGAAGCTTTGTATCTGGACAATGTGGGCTATTCGCAGAACCGCATTTCTGATGCCATGACTTTTGCAGCTACTGTTACGCCTCTGAAAGGCTGGGACATTATCGGAGAGATGAAAGTTCGTTTTGATGTGCAGAATGATGAATTCTTGCAGAAGCAGCCCCGTACCACACGGCCCGACGGAACCATAGAGAATGTTACCGCTCCCCGGCAGGGATATTCTTATCCCGGTATCGAATATTCGAATTCTTTGTGGGGATCAATGACTCGTGGAAATCAATTCAACTATTATTTGTCTCCCAGTGTGTCGTCTTCATATACGAATCAATGGGGTGACCATTTCTTTAAGGCAATGGCCGGTTTCCAGATGGAAGTGCAGCAAAACTCAAGCATGTATGCGTATAAAGACGGAGTGATGAGCGATGATACATTCTCTTTGACAATGCAAACGGAAAAGCCTATAATAGTGAAGCGCGTGACCATTGGGCAACCATGGGATTCTATACCCGTTTGAACTGGAACTACCAGAATGTCTATTTTCTGGAATTTAGCGGACGTTATGATGGTTCGTCACGTTTCGCTTCCGGCAATCGTTGGGGATTTTTCCTTCTTTCTCTGCCGGTTATGACATTGCCCGTACCGACTACTTCAAGCAATGGAGCTTGCCTGTTTCACAGTTGAAAGTGCGTTTGTCTTACGGACGTTTAGGCAATCAGAATGGAGCCGGACTATATGATTATCTGAACTTCATGACATTGAGACCGGACTATTCAAATGCATGGTTGCTTTCCGGTGTCACTTCGGCTACTCCGGTACGTGGTACAGTCGCTTTAACACCTTCTATGGTAAGCCCGTACATTACATGGGAAAAGTGGATAATGCCAACTTAGGTTTCGACCTGACTTTGCTTAACAATCGTTTGACGATTACGGCGGATATTTACCAACGTACGACCAAAGACATGATTGGCCCGGCTGAAGCAATTCCTGATATTGGCGGTATTGCTGTTGACCAACGTGCTAAAGTAAATAATGCAACACTACGTAACCGTGGATGGAATTGTCGGTTAACTGGTCTGACCAGCTGAAGAATGGTTTCAGTTATGGAATCGGTTTCAATATCTTTGACTACAAAGCAGTGGTAACCAAATACAATAATCCGGAAGGATTGATTTATAACAACCACACCGGTCTGGTTCGTAACAAAGGTTATTACCGGGAATGGATTTAGGTGAAATCTGGGGATATGAAGCAAATGATCTGTTTCTCACCAACCGAAGTGGATGAATATCTGAGAGGAGTAGACATGTCTTTCTTCAAACCGAATAAGGATTGGCAACGTGGTGATTTGAAATATATCGATTCGAACGGTGATGGTAAAATTGATCCGGGTTCGGGTACATTGAAAGATCACGGTGATTTGAAAATTATCGGTAATACGACTCCTCGTTACTCCTTCGGTCTGAACTTACATGCCGGTTATAAAGGTTTTGAAGTTTCCGCATTGTTCCAGGGAGTCATGAAACGTGATTTCCCGATGGCTGCAAGTACTTATCTGTTTAGCGGTGATTCCAACTTCTTTAAAGAACATTTGGATTATTATAATGTGTACAACCGGGGGCTTACCTGCCGCGTCTGACAAAACCCGACAGTCCTGAATATAATGCGAACGTAGGTTACAACACTTCACGTTATTTATTGAACGCAGCTTATATGCGACTCAAAACTTGATGATTTCTTATAACTTCCAGCCTAAACTGGTTAAGAAGATGGGATTGGAGAACTTGAAAGTGTATTTCACTTGTGATAATCTCTTCACGATTGACAATTTGCCGGACGTATTCGATCCTGAAACCTTGAATCAGGTAAATACATGGGCTGGGGTAGTAACGAAACTGCTCCGGGATTGACTTCCCAATGAAGCAAAATGGTAACGGAAAGGTATATCCGTTGAATAAAACTACGTATTTGGTATTGAATTTACCTTTTAAACCATAAGATATGAAAAGAATATATATAATGGCTTTGTAGCCGCTTCAATATTACCATTTTCATCCTGTTCAGATTTTCTGGATAGAGAACCGATAACCAAGCCGGAAGCCGGTAATTTTCTGACAGGTGCCATACAGGTTGAAAACTATATTAACGGACTATATATGACGTTGCCGTCTTTTAGTAAGTTCGGTTTGGGAGTTCGCAGTGAAGAAAAGAATAGTGACAATATTATTGCAGAAAAGTATGATGCCCGTTTGCATGGACAGAATAACCAGTTTAGCGGAGCTTCCGATTGGCAGACTGGTTATCAGAACCTGCGTAAAGTGAACTATTTTTCCATAATTATAAAGTACCCGAAGCACAGGAAAACGAAGATGTACTGTCGTTGAGGGGAGGCTTACTTTTACGTGCCTATTGGCATTTCGATTTATTGAAGAAATTCGGTTCTATTCCGGTAATGGATGCTTTTGGGATGAGAATGCGACAATCGCAGGATTACAGATTCCCGCAAAGACACGTAATGAGGTAGCCCGATTTATTTTGAGTGATTTGGTTGAGGCGAAGAATCTGTTGCATTCGCGCGGTAAATATTCCGGAATTCGTATCAATAAAGAAGCTGCCATGGTTTTGGCAATGAATGTGGCGTTGTATGAAGGAACTTGGGAAAAGTATCACAGCAGCGATGATTTTGCATCTTCCACTAACGAATCAAATTATTTCTTGGGTGAAGTTATTAACTGGGGAAATGAACTGTTCGGTTGTGGCATTGATCTGTATAAAACCGGGCAAAATCCGGGAGATGCTTTTGCGGCATTGTTCAATAGCAAAGATTTGTCAGGAATGGGCGAAGTGCTATTGTGGAGGAAATATTCGAGTGATGAAGGAGTCTTTCATGATGTCAACGGTAATCTGAAGGCAGGTGTTGTCGACTCGGAAGGAGCTGCCGGAATTACTCAAAGCCTGGTGGATAATTATCTGAATGCCGATGGAACATTTATTGATCCGACAAATGAGAAATTTAAGGATTTTAAGGAAACATTTGAAGGCCGTGACCCTAGATTGATTCAAACGGTGATGAATGAAGGTGCCAAATTTGCTTCTGCCACTACTGCGACCCCAATGCATCTGGAAGAATATACGGATGAGAAGAAGAATACTATTAGTCCTCCTAAATTGGCAGGAGATGGAAACACACGTTCTTTGACGGGTTATCACATCCGTTTGGGAATAGATACCACCTTTGTAAGTGGTAATGGTGAGACTGCTTTACCTATTATTCGTTATGCCGAAGGTCTTTTGGCTTATGCAGAAGCTGCTGCTGAACTGGAAATGTGGAGCGATGATATAGCGAATAAGACATTGAAAGCGCTTCGTGAACGTGCAGGAGTGAAATATCTGGCACCGGCAAAGGATGCTAATTTCACCGATTTCGGTTATACATTGACTCCTGTTTTACAGGAAATCCGTCGTGAACGCCGTTCTGAACTTGCTTTGCAAGGTTTCCGGCTGGATGATCTCATGCGTTGGAAAGCCGATAAACTGATTGTCGGAAAGCGTGGTAAAGGTGCTTATGTAGGTGATGAATCTATTTTATTCAAATCTTACAGTCCGGATAATCAGAAAAGAATCAGAGAGCGTCTGACCCTTGATGATAACAAATGGGCGGATCCGATGGCCGGGACTCTGCCAAGCGGATATCAATTCCATGCAGATAGGGATTATCTGTTACCGATCCCTCCTTCAGAATTGGAATTGAACAAAAGTTGAAACAAAACCCGAAATGGTAATCATTAATAATGATATAATAGGATAGATTATGAAGAAATATTTCTATAGATTATTACCAATTTGCCTGTTTATCCTTGTAATGACAGGCTGTAATGACACCGAGACGGTTATCTCTATCGGAGAAGCCGGAATCTGGTGGCCGAAATCAGTACTCAAAGTGCTGCTATCGGAGATAATGTGACCTTTACTGTGAAGGTAGATCAGCAAGACAATCAGTTGGCACTCGAAGAAGATATAGACGTTGTTCTGACTTTGCAGGTAAGAATGTAGAAGGAAAGGATGTCCCTGTATCTGATGTCTTTGAAGGCTTTGCCGGTCATCTTTTATGAAGAAAGGTGAGAAACAGGGATTTACCGAATTTAAGGTAAAGAACGATCTGGCTAAATATCCTATATCGGGTACTATCACCGCTTATGTCAGAGGATACAAGATCAATGCGGCTGAACGTCCGATTGTGGTATCTGATAAACACTACACCATCTTGTCATTGAAGAACAATTCGGACAATACGGTGAAAGAGTATGGCTCATTTATTCTGGTCGCTACGGTAGGAGCGTCAGCTAAGGAAGATGTAGTCGTTCATATTGATGCGGGTGAAGATGCGGATAAATATGAGAATCTGCCGAGCGAATTGGTGGTGAAAGCCGGGTATAAAACAGCTGAATCTGAACTTATATGGGTGAAAGGAGAGAAAGGACCGAATACTTTCACTTCTGTGTCTATGTCTTTGCTACCGATTCTGAAATTCATCCGGTATATGGGGACGAGTTGGAAATTAAGGTTACTGATACGGATGCAGGTTTGACTCCGGGCACCGAGTTAACCAATGAGCAATGGGTTTATACAGATCCGGATCAGATATTTGTATCAGCCAGCAATAAAAGGCTGTAGAAAAATGGGATGAGGTCAGAGCTGCGTCAGCACTATTGATAAAGGAGGGTGATCCGCATCCGAATGAAGCGTTAGCTGCTGAAGGATGGACATTCCTGAATTCTTATGAGTTCCATCCGATTGATGCTTTGACAGAAGGTACCGGACTCCCCAATCAGTATGGTAATCGTCCTCCACGTTTTATGGCGGCACAGAATGTGGCTAACACACAGAAAGTACAAGCGGTTGTAAATGAGAAATATGCAACGATGACTCAAGATGGATATTTGAAAATGTGGTGTGCGTATGATCCGGGAATCAGTGTGACAGGGGAAATTACGGGAACAAGAGATTTTGGAGTTTCCTCCCTCTATGCAAGTAAGTTTGATGGTGTGCCTACGGGTGCTGATTCTTGGGAATCCAGCAATGTACGCATTTTGCCGGGCACTCGTGTGGAAGTTAGAATCCGTGTGCGTGAAAAGAAACACTCTTTCAACTCGGCAGTCTGGTTCCAAGGAAATATCAGAGGTGTGCAATGGTCTACCTATGGTGAGGTTGATCTTCTGGAAAATCCGGCTACCAATGCGAATCCGAATGGCGCTTGGCAGACTTTCCACTGGAATGATATATCCACTTCATCCGGTGATAAGTATAAACCGTCTTCAGGACAGTTGATAATATCGGATATGGATGAATTCGATATCTATTGGATGGAATGGAGAGATAATAACGAGATTGCTTTAGGTATTAATGGTAAAGAGAATGTACGCATGAGGACTGACGGCAGCTATACCGGAATAGCTAATGGAACGGCTTCATGGAACTCGTCTACACATTGGCCGTTTACGGACAAATACAATACGGAAGGGTTACATTTACTATTGACATTTGCCGGATGTAATGAATGGGCGCTTGGTGACGCTGCGGCAGAACAGGCTGCTAAAGATGGTAGTTGGGCAAACGACTTTAAGCATATTTCTTATCAGGAAAGTAAGTCTAGCAATGATACGCCACGTATGGAAATCGACTGGATACGTTTCTATAAGAAGCCAACCTACGACTATTTTGGAAGTGGTACTCCAACGCGTAACAAACCAATGTATTAATGGTTGTTGAAATAAAGATATTTAATCGAACAAACTTTTATATAGTTATGAAAAGGTTTATCACTTATTGAGCGTTGCACTGCTGGGCGCAATGGCACTAACCTCTTGCGAAGAGGACAAGATGGTGAATGAAAATAACGGTGAAGGGAACGAAACCGACAAGAATCTGACTGATTATTCATTTATAGCTTCTATTAAACAGTCCGCCCCTTTGGGTCGCAGCAATTTGCAGAATGGAGTGTATACATGGAATAAAGGAGATGCTGTTACATTATGGAATCGCAACTTCGGAGCCGGCTATGATTTCTCTATCACCCCGGGGTATAATGACAACCAACCTGACAAATCTGCTGAATTCACAGGAAAAGCTGCTGTAGAAAATGGCCATAAGCTGATTGCGGTATTTCCACGGAAAGAAGCAAAACATTTAATGACCGGCTACCTTTTCTATGCCGGAGACATTTACTCAGACTGGAAAAACAGCAGAACTGGCAGCCACTACCTATATGGTTGCCACCGGGGATGTGACTGATAATAAGATTCCTGCATTAACGTTTTCACCATTGACTGCATTGATACAGTTTGGTTTGAAAACACGTCGGACCGGGAACTGAAGATTCGCTATATTACGCTGGAGTGATGATGATGTATTTCCCGCAGAGTTGAAGATCGACGAAGACGGAGTGGTACAGAGTCTTTCAGGTATGCGTAACAAACTGACACTTGACATGAGTGGACAAGCATTGGCGCAGAATGAAACATTAAACGGGTATTTGAATATATTACCTACAACCTATGGTGATACCCGGTTGATGAAAAGTACGACCGAACTGAATATTACAGTAAGCGTTTTGAATAATGAAGTGGAACAGGATATTATCCTGCTGAAAAAGTAAAAGTCAAAGATTTGGAGGATAACATCGGACTTGATATGGATGCTACTGCCAATCAGTTTGCAGCCGGCAAGCATTATAAAATGGATTTTGAGGTAGATTATCGTTTCAGAATTCCTGATGAGGGCTATATGATCGATGATGATGGAAATATTCATATCTATAATAAGACTGGATTATTCGGATGGAATAAAATTGCGGATGAATACCGTAAGGCAACTGTTACTTTAGAAAAGAATATATCGATGAACCGGCAGGGGATGGAATAAAAGTGATTGATATGGGTAATGAACTTTGGGAACCTATTAGTGCGTTTGGAGGTGTATTTGAAGGTAATGGTGTTACCATCCGCAATTTGCAAATAGCTAATAAAGGTTTTATAGCTACCAATACGGGAACTATCCGGAATTTGACTTTGGAAAATGTAAGTTTCTCTGCTGATATCACAGAGGGAGCAGGAGCATTGGCTGCCGAAAGTTCAACGAGTGTCATTCAGAATTGTACAGTCAAGGAGTGACTGCAACCGTTATAAAACCGGTAGTTTTTGGTGGTTTGATCGGTCGAAACTCCGAAGGAAGAATAGAAGGTTGTCAAGTTATCAGTGGAACTATTAACCTTAATTTGAGTGGTGCTGGTAATTCTAATTATGGTGGCTTGGTTGGTGAGCATTTTAATGGAACGGCTCTTATTATAAATTCGTATGTCGGTGCAGATGTAACAATCAAGCATCCTAGTAACTCTAGTGGTGCATCCTGTGTCGGCGGACTTGTTGGCTGGAACAACTCCGGTAAAGTCAAAGGTTGTTACTCATTAGCCAAACTTGAGGTTTCTTGTTCCGGACAAGTAGGAGGACTTATAGGGGCTAATAGTAACGGTACGGTTCTGGCCTGTTATGTAGCCGGTTCAATTAGTGGAACTATCTATAATAATACTGGCGGTTTCATTGCACAGAATACCATTAATAATGCTGATGCTACTGTGACGGCTTGCTACTCGACCACGCAGATAAATGTGACTAATAATGCTGGAAGTAATAAATTGGGAGCTTTCGTCGCTTCGAATTCAACAGGAATCAACCAGTGTTATTTCGTAGGCGAGACGGTGACTAATCCTGTAGGAAGCGGATCTGTAAATGGAATTAGTAAGGTAACAGCTACTCAACTCAAGGATAAGAAACGTCAGATGAATTTGGCAATAGAAGCCAAGGATCCAGAATTTGGTTTTAGCTTTAAAGTGAATGAGGATGCCGGAACTAATATATACTGTCCGTTGATTCTACAGGGGGCTGTGAAAGAACCTGGCTTCGGTGGATCAGATTTTGGAGATGGTGGTGATATTTAAATAACTGATAACAGAAAAAAATAAATCATGAATAAAATCTATTCTTTATTAGGGATCGGGCTGCTAAGTGCAGCCACCCTAAGCTCTTGTAAAGAAGATGTTTTCATTGAAGGTGGGGATGAACTGCAACGGGGAGAATCACAGACTTATGTGGCTGTTGCTTCTATCCGGGGGTATGAAAATACGGACAAAGAATCGTCTACACGTGCCAACGTACAAGATGACGGTAGTTCCTTTATGTGGAATGCCGATGATAAGGTTACACTTTGGAATGGAACAAATGGCTATGATTTCACAACCATAAATTATGATGAGAGTGAACCGTCTGGGAATGTGGAATTTGCAGGGAATGGTAACTTTGAAGAGGGAGCTACTGTTTGGGGAATCTATCCGAAAAAGATGTTCCGACTTCAGGGAATGTTTTCACTTTTACGTTGGGAGATGCTACGCAAAGTGCCAAAAAGCAGAGCTGCAGAATACGATGCACATGCTTGCTAAAGGCACGGTGAATGGGACTACCGTCACCAATCTTAAGTTTGAACATTTGACAGCTCTTTATCAGTTTAAATTCACCAATCGAAGACCGGATGCCTATAAAGTGACAAAGGTGGTTGTTTCGGCTGATGCTGCTATTTTCCCAAAAACGTTGACAGTTTCGGGAGAAGAGAAACGTATGGTGATAAAAGTAATAGTCTGACTTTGTCTATGACAAGTTTGGACATGGCAAAGAATGAAGTTGCATACGGTTATTTGAGTTTCTTCCCGATGGCAGACATGACAAAGGATACAGAATTAACTTTACTGCTACGATAGAAAAGTGGGAGATTCTTCCTCTACGGAAACAATAGAGAAAAAAGGAAAGATCAGTGAACTTTATAATGCCGAATCGGTGGTAGCAGGAGATGAATATAAATATGTGGCTGGAAAGCGATATGGTATATCATTTATGCTGGTGGCAGACTTGGGATATGAGGAGACTGAAGCGGGTAAGTATTTAGTCAAGAAAGAAGACGGGTTGATAAATTTGGCAAGTGAACCGACTGTTATGACGAATGCTGCTACGGTAATTACATTAGATGCTGATCTTGATATGTCGACTAAAGAGGCATGGGTACCGGTTACGGAGTTTAAAGGTATATTGGACGGCAATGGCAAGACTATTTCCGGTCTTACAATTGAAGCAACAGGAAACGATGCCGGTTTGTTTATAACTAATAATGGTATCATTAAAAATTTAACTCTTAAAGATGTAACAGTGAAACAAGTGTCAGGCGCAGCTGGAGCATTTGCAGCAATAAATACCGGAACGATTCAGAATTGCGTCATTGATGGAGGAGCGTTGACTGTCAATGGAGCAGATGCTAAGTTGGGGCTATTACCGGACATAATCAGACTGGTGCGTCAATGATAAAGGATTGTAAGGTAAAAGGTAATGTGGTACTGACTGTTGCCGGTGGTAAAGTAAATGCCGGTGGATTGGCAGGTGTGAACGGATGGTGGTCTAAGGCACAAATACAAGGTTCTTCGATTGACAAGGAGGTATCCTTTGTATATAGAGGTAATGGTGAAGGTGCCATCGGAGGACTTGTGGGTTGGAATGTTCAGGGAACCATAACTGGCTGTTATTCTTTGATGACTATTACTGCATTTACAGCTGTGAATGCCGGTGGTCTGGTGGGAGGAAACGAAGGACCTGTAACCGCTTCGTTTGCTGCTGGTGAAATAGTGCCCAAAGCGTCCGGAAATATTGGCGGTTTGGTGAAAAATGGTGGAACTTTGACAGGATGTTATTCAACTTCTGTGCTTTCTGGCACTGCTTCTGTTACCATTTGTGGAATATCAACGGGATCAGTGACAGCAAACGAATGTTATTTTATGTCCGACGGAGTTTCGAATCCGGGTGGAAACTTACCAACTTCAACTAAGGTAAGTGATGCTGCTGCCCTGATTGACAAAATAGCATCCATGAATCAAGCGGTAGCTGGCTCTGGTTACAAGTATGTTGAAAATACAGGAACCGATAGTGCCAGAGTACCTTTACTCATTCAACCGGATGAATAATAACTGACAGGTATTAGTTTGAATCCTTATTTATCCTTGTTTTGTATATGAAGAGGACAAATAGGGATTCGTATCTGGAATATACTATCTTTGTGTGTCGAAGACATCTTTGGGTTGATTGCGGCAGACAACATGACATTCATTATAAAATAAAACTTTATATGAGACGAATCTTTGTTAGCTTACTGCTTTTATCTCTGTTTTTATGGGTTATGCCCATGAGCCGGAATTTTCAACAGCCGGTTTCTTCCGGTTACCGGATACCGGGCGTGATGTGTACTCGATGAATCCTGCCTGGCGTTTTATAAAGGAAGTGTGGTGGGTGCCGAAGCAAAAGAATTTGACGACAAAACCTGGCAGGTGGTGTCTTTACCTAATGGTATCGAGTATCTTCCTACTGAGGCTAGTGGTTGCATCAATTATCAGGGAAGTATGGTATCGTAAACACTTTACTCCATCCGAAGCATTGAAAGGAAAGAAACTGTTTCTGCACTTTGAAGCCATTATGGGTAAAAGTAAGATTTATGTAAACGGTAAATTATTGGCAGAGCACTTTGGAGGCTATCTTCCCGTATCGGTAGATGTGACTGATGCATTAAAGTGGGGAGAGGACAATGTGATTGCGGTGTGGGCTGATAATAGCGACGATCCGACCTATGCGCCTGGAAAACCACAAGATGTGTTAGATTATGCCTATTTGGGAGGCATTTATCGGGATTGCTGGCTGATTGCACATAATTATGTGTTTATCACGGATCCGAATTACGAGAACGAAATAGCAGGAGGCGGACTGTTTATTGCCACAGATCGTGTATCGGAGCAATCGGCAGATATTCTCTTGAAAGCGCATATACGTAATGAAGACAAACAGGGCTTTGCAGGAAAAATTTCCTATTCTTTAGTAGACCGTGAAGGAAAAGAAGTGGCATCGTCAGATGTGAAACTGAATATCCGTAAAGGGACTGCGACAAGTCATAATGGAAAGATGAAAGTAGAGCAGCCGCATTTATGGACTCCTGAATCACCTTATCTGTATAATCTGTGTGTACGTATTTATGATAAGAATGGAAATGTAGTAGACGGTTATCGTCGTCGCGTCGGTATCCGTAGTATCGAATTTAAGGGAAAAGATGGCTTCTGGCTGAATGGAAAACCTTATGGTAAACCTTTGATGGGAGCTAATCGGCATCAGGATTTTGCAGTTGTAGGAAATGCGGTTGCCAATAGTATTCACTGGCGTGATGCCAAGAAACTGAAAGATTTGGGGCTGGAAGTAATCCGTAATGCACATTGTCCGCAAGACCCGGCTTTTATGGATGCCTGTGATGAACTTGGCCTGTTTGTTATCGTGAATACTCCGGGATGGCAATTCTGGAATGACGAACCCATTTTTGCCAAACGGGTTTATAATGATATACGTAATATGGTTCGCCGTGACCGTAACCATCCTTGTGTATGGCTGTGGGAACCAATCTTGAATGAGACATGGTATCCGGAAGATTTTGCCGGGCGTGTGAAAGGGATTGTTGATGAGGAATATCCTTATCCATCCTGCTATTCCGGTTGTGATGTGCAAGCCAAGGGCTCGCAATATTTTCCGGTGCAGTTTACCCATCCGATGGATCTTTCAAAACGTGATCCTAAAATAACTTATTTTACACGCGAGTGGGGAGATAATGTCGATGATTGGAGTTCGCACAATTCTCCAAGTCGCACAGCCCGTAACTGGGGAGAACAGCCCATGCTTATACAGGCTGCTCATTACGCTTCTCCTTATTATAATTACATTTGCTATGATGGTTTGTATAAAGAGTCTCCCTGGCATGTGGGCGGATGCTTGTGGCATTCGTTCGATCATCAGCGGGGATACCACCCGGACCCGTTCTATGGTGGATTGATGGATGTATTCCGTCAGCCTAAGTATTCTTATTATATGTTTAAGGCGCAACGTCCGGCTGTCGTTTCCGAGAGTTTGGCAGAAAGCGGACCGATGGTTTATATCGCTCACGAGATGACACCGTTCTCAAGCAGAGATGTAACGGTGTATTCCAACTGCGATGAAGTTCGTTTGACTGTGAATAAAGATGGGCAAACTTATACCTATAAAAAAGACAAGACACGAAAAGGAATGCCTTCTCCGGTAATAACTTTCCCCGGGATATTTGACTTTATGGTTGATAAGAAGATGACTCGTGAAAAGCATGATGCGGACGTCTATTTCCTGGCAGAGGGACTGATGGATGGCAAGGTGGTGGCTACACATAAAGTAATGCCCGCCCGCCGTGCAGAACAGATTCGTTTGAGAGTAGACAACGAAGGAATCGGACTGCGTGCTGATGGATCTGATTTTGTTACTGTTGTGGCAGAAATCACGGATAAGAATGGAAATGTAAAGCGTTTGAATAATTATTATATCAAGTTCTTTGTAGAAGGAGAGGGACGTATTTTGGGCGGAGCTAATGTCTTGGCAAATCCTGCTCCGGTGAAATGGGGCAGTGCTCCCGTATTGATCCAGTCGACCACGACTCCCGGAAAGATTAAGGTAAGAGCCAGTGTTTTGTTTGAGGGATCACAGATGCCCGTAAGCGGTGAACTGGAACTAACATCTTCCGCTCCAATGTATCCATTGATATTTGATAAGAAAGAAAAAGCGCTGCCTAAGCCATCCGAATCGTTCTCCATGGACAAGAAGAGTGATGCTGAACTGGAGTTGGAACGCCGCCGTCGTGAACTGAATGAATTAAAACTGAAAGAAGTGGAGCAACAACAGACAGATTTCGGTGAGAAAGTAGATTAAGACTACTCATTACAACAATTTACTGTTCCGGTGTGTTTTTTAGTAACCGGAGATAGAGAGTAAATGATATATTCTTTAGGCACGGGATACGCATTCCGTGCCTAATTTTTTATGTTTCATTTTTTATCTCTATCTTTGCGATACATAATAAATAAGGACGTATGGAAAAAATTGAAATAGAAGAGAAGATTGTAGCTATGCTAAAGACAGTGTACGATCCGGAGATTCCGGTCAATGTATACGATCTTGGACTGATTTATAAGATTGACGTCTCCGATAGTGGAGAAGCGGCACTCGATATGACGCTGACAGCTCCCAATTGTCCGGCTGCTGATTTTATTATGGAGGATATTCGCCAAAAAGTGGAGTCAGTAGAAGGAGTGAATTCCGCCACCATCAATCTGGTCTTCGAACCTGAATGGGATAAAGACATGATGAGTGAAGAAGCCAAATTGGAATTAGGTTTTCTTTAATCGTTCTATGTCAGGCAGTGCTCTGATTTTATAAGTTGTAATTCGTTATTAGATCTCGTAACTGGTAATTAAATGAAGAACATTTATTTTCTTTCCGATGCACATCTTGGTTCTCGTGCTATTGAGCACGGGCGTACTCAAGAACGGCGTTTGGTGAACTTCCTCGATAGTATAAAGCATAAGGCTTCCGCCATTTATCTACTGGGAGATATGTTCGACTTCTGGTATGAATTCCGGCTGGTAGTTCCTAAGGGGTACACCCGTTTCTTGGGGAAGCTCTCCGAACTAACAGATATGGGTGTAGAGGTGCATTTTTTTATAGGTAATCATGACATCTGGTGTGGAGACTATCTCACCAAAGAGTGTGGTGTCATCATGCATCGCGAACCATTGACTACTGAAATCTACGGAAAGGAGTTTTATCTTGCTCATGGTGACGGCTTGGGTGATCCGGATAAGAAGTTCAAGCTACTTCGTTCGATGTTCCACAGCAAAACTTTGCAAACGATGTTTTCTGCTATTCATCCCCGCTGGAGTGTTGAATTGGGTTTAACATGGGCTAAGCACAGCCGACAAAAACGGGCGGACGGAAAGGAACCGGATTATATGGGAGAAAACAAGGAACACTTGGTACTATATACCAAAGACTACTTGAAAAGCCATCCCAATATCAACTTCTTTATTTACGGACATCGTCACATTGAACTGGATTTGATGTTGAGCGCCACCTCCCGTGTGTTGATTTTGGGAGACTGGATTAACTTCTTTCTCTTATGCCGTGTTTGACGGAGAGAATCTCTTTTTGGAAGAGTATATCGAGGGAGAGACACAGGTCTAATTATGTTTCAACAAAATAAAAGGTCAGGCATAATACGGAACAAAATATAAAACAAGGGCACAAAGAAGTAGCAGAAAAATAACCTGCCATCTTTGTGCCTTTGTCGTTAGAGAATCTTCAATGCTTATTAGTTAAATCTTCCTTTCTGCTCAAAACACCCGCTCGTTATTCGGCAAAGTTGGTGTATAAGCGGAACTCGTGTGCAGGAACACTGATCTTTTTTTCTCCCTCCACGGGATTCCCATTTTCCAGATATAGATACCATGTACCTTCAGGAATAGTATAATCGATAGATGCATTGGTGAAATTCGCATACACATGAAGTTGTTTCCCATTCACAGCTTTCAATGTCAGTGTACGTCCATTATCCCAATCATTATAACTGACTTTCCAGGTAAATTGAGAAGAAGCGTTGAATAAATCGGAGTGTGTTGTCCGTAGAGTGATTAGTTTTGTATAAATATCTACCAAGCTTTTACGCTCTGTCTGATATTCCCAAAGGACTGGTTTCTTTCCGGTACGTCCATTTTCGTCTATTGAAATATCATACCCCATTTCGCCGAATTGCCAAAGCATTTTCGGACCTGGAACCGTAAAGAAGAATGCGGCGTTGGATGATAACTGTTTGAGCCGTTCGGACAGGTTGGTTTTTAAGGCTCCATTTCCGTATTCAATCTGTTTATAGGCACACCGCTCTTCGTCATGACTTTCCATATAGCCCACAAATTGATTCGGACGGGTGGTGTCATATAATCCGGAGAAATCACTATTATCTTTCCAGCCCATAGCCGACTGACAATAAGAATGGTTCATATTCCTCCAAAAATGAATTCCTTCTGTGGCTAAAGTTGTTTCTTCATTTGCACAGAAATGTTCCATGGTAACCATTGCATCTTCTTTGACAGCTTTTACGGCTTCGTAGTATTCTTTCAGTACTGATACACGAGCAGGGTCGGTTGCCGCCAAATCATCATCACCTGTTGTCTGTTTCTGTGTGAAACCTTTGGTGAAATCGAAACGGAAACCGTCGATGTGGTAAGTATCTAACAGATATTTCAGGTTGCGTTTGACAAAAGCTTTTGTTTGTTCTGAAGTGTGATTGAAATCATCCGGTGAAAAAACATACTTCTGATGCGGTGTTACAGCGTTCAGCCATGGATTCTTAGTGGAAGGGCGGTTATTAAACGTATCCCAGTACATACGGGCAAACGGATTATCATTGTTCGTATGGTTGTAGACTACATCGAAAATAACGGCGATTCCATTCTGATGGCAGGCGTCAATAAAAGCTTTATATTCATTTTGAGTTCCATACGAGGCATCCAGTGCAAAGTATAGTCCGGTGTTGTATCCCCAACTGTCATTACCTGCAAATTCTTGTACAGGCATCAGTTCGATAGCATCTATTCCCAGTTCTTTTAAGTAAGGCAGCTTTTCCATTGCTCCTGCCAGATTTCCACTGGAAGTAAAATCCCGCAACAAGAGCTCATAGATAACCGGATTTTCTTTATTCTTCATCTCAAATTCTCCGGCACTCCATTGATAGGGTTGTGGGTTTGTGCTTACGACTGATACGTAAGGTGCTTGTGCGCCAGTGGGAAAGTTGGTATCCACTCCCTTTTCCAATGCTTGCTCACAATAAGGATCGCACAAGTAAGTACCGCCATCCGAAGCACTGTACACAAAGTACTGGAACTGTGTTTCACCGGCAGTCAATTCCTCCAGAGTGATCCACCAGCAATGGTTTGTTTCGTCATATTTCATCATGTAGCGACTATCCAGTTTCCAGTTGTTGAAATTACCTGTTACAAATACACAATCTTTATGACCGCCCTGACTGTCCTTATCATATAATACAAGCGTTATCGAAGTGGCCGAATGGATATGAATACCCTCTTTTTCTTCTCCGGATATGGGGAGAGGGGCTTTTTGCGGTTCTTCCCAGATAAATCCGTTTTGACTATCTTCTACTAAAGTTGCGTAATCGTAGGTTTGTTGGCTACCTTCCGCATCACGTACAATCAGGTTAATGGTCTGTAAGGGAGTAGATGGAGCAACAGAATAGAAATGGCGGATAGATGAGGAAAGGGTGATACTCCACACATTGTCCTTTGTCTTTTTCAGTCTGTATTTATTCTGATTATCTCCCCATGTAGGTGCACCTGTCCAGTTTGCTCCTGTTCCGGAGTGTAAGTACAAGTCGTCAGCGTAACCATAGAAGTTACTTCCTTCGGGTGCTTTGAAGGTGATAGTCAGTGGTTCATCCGCTTTAGGAATAGCCGGATCAAAATTAAATCCGTCGTGGAGAACTTGTTCTTCCGGGGCAGGATCAGTTCCGGACGAAGGACGCTCGCCCGGCATCAACGGATCATCATCTGAACAAGCTCCAAAGCTGTTGAGTATCAGCAATAAAAGGAGCCAAATATATTTAAAGTCTTTCATAAGCCTTATTTTAGAATTCTTCTTCCAATGTAGTGGTACTATATTTAGCTTTGAGTGTGTCAGATTTCGATCATATCTCAAATCTCCTCTTTCCCGAAGAAGGAGACTTGAGATATGATCGTAATTGATTCTACTCGTTGTGCTGTTTAAGAGTGTCTGATAGTTATTCGACTTTACCTTTGCCTGTCGTAAAGTTAATATGGACTTTCTGACCGGCTTTTACATTACATTCGTAGCCAAGTTCGCTTAGATTATCCGATACGTTCTTATTCTCACGGTAAACGATAGTACCATCGCCTTCATTAGCCAGATCAAGTGTAAATTCGCTCTTCCACCAGCCTCCGGCATCTACAGCCGTAGTAGAAATACGTGCCATGCCTGTAACGGTTGCTGCCGGTGATATGAAGTCGCTTGTTTTATCGGTCGGAATCCTGAACAAGGTCGTTTCATCGCAATTCCACGAATTGTTAATCACACCTCCCAACAGGTAAACTTCCGGCAAACGGAATGAAATTGTTTTTCCTTCTGTAGTCACTGCGACAATTACCAGATACCATCCGGATTTACCAATGCCAATATTGCCTCCTGAGGATGTTAATTCGGCGAAATCAATTGCTTCCGGAGATAAGATTTCTTCGTCATAACCAAAGTCTCCTTCCCATTTTCTAACCGGAGCAAACTTGATTTGGTCTCCCGCCGTATAATATTGTATACTCCAGAACATTCCGGGAGTCTGTGTGACAGGAACCATTTCAGGAGCTACTGCCCAATCCCACCCAAGACTGTACGGAGATCCATTGATGTACATGTGCTCGGGTAGATCCTCCTTGATTGTGTATGTATAATCTTCTACATTAATCGTAATTTTCATTTTCTTTCCGCCGGCGCAGGTGAGATTATCCGGGTCGGCTCCTTCTTTATCCCTGAAAGCCAATAATCCCGGATCCGGATCTTCTATTACTTTGGAAGCACCCAAGGCTCTTTGCCAGGCATCCGGAGCTTCTATCGCACTTCCGGGACAATCTTGAAATCAAACTTCTCTTCCGACTCGACGACTACTGAAAGAGATACTGATTGTCTTTGTCTACTTCGAGCTTTGTGGCTGTCGATTTGTCCATCTGCCAGCTGTTTAGATCACCTACTATATAGTATTCCGTATCCACAGCCGGAGTTGCGACCGGAGTGATGGCAGATTGCATTTCCGGGTATTCAGTCAGTGAAGTTGCTTCACCGTTGGTTGTCATGACTACCGGTGTCAGCTTTAAAGTGACTTCGCGCTCTAAAGATTTTGTGACTTATACAAACTTGCCACTTTTGGTCAAGTTCTGTCAACCTGACTTTTATATTCCCATCTTTTACTTTTGACGGTAGATTTAATATCTGCCCTTCGGCAACTAATTCTATATTACAAGCTGTGAGTGAGAAGTTTTCTGCAATCGAAGAAACAGAGGCGATTACCACAGAATCGCCCGGCTGTTCTTCAAGTTTCATACTGGCAACCGGAGTTATATCTACCATTGCAGTTATAGCTTCTTCCTGGGATTGGACTGGGGATCAGCCCAGTCCTTAAAATCTTCATCGCAAGCGGTGAAAGCTGCCGAAGCAAGCAACAGACACGCCATATATGATAATCTTTTCATGATATTCAGTTATTAAAGTTAACGATTATTGAGTAACGGAACCTGTTTTCTGAACAAAGTTCAGATTTATTTTCTGCCCTGCCTTAACGTTTATCGCATATTCAGGACCTATTTCCGACCAACTGTCAATCACACTTTTGTTTTCACGGAACACGATTTTTCCATTAGGTATAGCGAACTCCGTACGCCACCAGTCTTCCCGGAACTTTGACGGACATACGCAATTCTCCGCCTCCGGTGCATACCGGTGAAACAAAGTCTGCATCTGCCGTTGTTGGTGCTTGGAATTTGCCTTTATCGCCGAATGTCCAATCTCCTATAGCATTGCCTATCAGACAAACTTCGCCCGGAGCAATATCCAGCGTAAAGGCATAATCAGTCCCTTTGATGCTTACAGACATGATCACTGTATACCAGCCTGTGACATTAACGCTGATATTTTGTCCGCCAAATCCATCATCCGATCCGGTGAATGCATCCGAGGCTATTGTCAGACGTGGATCGTTGAATCCGATGTATTCTCCTTCTTTAGTACCGAACTTGAACATATCAGTGCCTCCGAAATAGAATAAACCGAAGAACTTGGACATTCCGTTTACTGCTGCCAAAGGCACCCAGTTGCTCCAATTACTACCTGCCATCGAGCCATTGATAAATATACTGGAAGGTAATTCGAGAGGCGGTACAGCTTTATATCCCAATACTTTGGGAAGTTCAATTACATTCGAAAAGCGATGCCACGACCACTATTGGTCAGTTCCGCTTTCAGGCGTACATAAACGGGTATGGGAGTGGTCGGAAATTCTTCATCGGAGGATGCACTCCACAAGTCTCCCAGTGCCAATGCAAATTCTAAAGCTTTCACTTCCATTTTGGCAGAAGAATGGGTAGTACCCAAAGTTGTATAATTAGCTTCCGTATTTGTCTCTGCATGAGCGTCAACGAAATTTTCTTCCAGTGAAATTTGTACTGAATAAGTGGTTGCCATCGGAATCCCGTAATCCGGTTGTGTACAGGTTAATTCCAATGATTCGGAGTTTTAAGGTCGTACACGTTGTTGGAAGCAAAGCTGGCACATTCAGTACGAACGTATCCGGTTCGTTCAACACAGGGTTGCTGTCACGGTCTGCTTCACAGGCGGACAGAGCTAGTAGCCCCATTGTCAATGTAAATAGTTTATATAGGTTTTTCATTGTTTTCAGTCTTTAAAACGTGAATAAAGGTTCTATCAATATCCCGGATTCTGAGTCATATTTGTATTCGTCAGCGTTTCTGTTTTCGGTATCGGATAGAGATTATAGATCGAACTCACACCGTTTCCTTCAAAGGAACCGCCTTTCCAATCCCAGAGGTAGGTGCTTGAGGTGAAATAGCCATAACGGATCAAATCTGTGCGTCTGAATCCTTCCAGATACAATTCGCGGGCACGTTCATCCAGAATATAATCTAATGTCAGGTTATTGGCAGAGGGTATTTCTGTTGCTTTGGCACGGTCTCTGAGGGCTTTGATATCCAACCAGGCATTTTGTTGTGCATTTGCGCCGCCTGCTCTCAAATAGGCTTCCGCGCGAATCAGATAAGCTTCCGCCAAACGGAAGAACGGAATGTCCGTATCAGGAATTTTAGCATCGTGAGCGGGTTGTCCGTCCGAGCGCAGATTACTCCATTTCATAAATGAAAGTCCGTCGGTGAATTTACCTACACTTTCCAGTTCGGCTTTGCGACCGGTTGTATAGAACAAGGCGCGTTCATCTTTTGCAGCAGCCTGCACATCTCTCACATTCTGCCATTTATTATCGGTATATTCGGTGAAAGGAATATCCTCACTGTTTGCGAAGAACTTGTCAACCAGTGCTTTGCGTGTACGGATACATTCCCAAGGGTCATTTGTTCCGCGATTCGGCATGTCGCTCTTTTGCGTTGCAGCAATCAGGAAGTAACTTCCTCCGTAACTCTTTGCTTGTACACCATCCTGACGGATAGAAAGGATGATTTCTTTTTTAGCATCGGGATTTTCATCATTGTCTGCCATAAAAAGTTGTTCGTAATTTCCACACAATCCGTATCCATTGGAGGGATCGAGCACTTTGCCGGCATAGGTGATAGCATCATTCCAACGCGGTTGTCCGGTGTATACTTCGGCATTGAGATACAAACGGGCACGCAGCAACCAGCAAGCAGCTTTGTCGGCACGTCCGAAAGGAGCTTGACGCGGTTCGCTCATATCATTTTCGATGCTTTCCAGTTCGCTTTCAATATAAGCGAACAGTTCGGAGGCCGTCTTTTGAGGAGGATTCTCTTTGGAGAAGTGTTCGGTGAAAGGAGCTTTTCCGAAGGTGTCCATCAGATAATAGTAAAATAAGGAACGGAGAAAACGGGCTTCGGCACGTTGCTGAACGGAGGTAGCATCCTCTTTTCCGGCGATCTGATCCAGGAAGAAATTGCAGAGTGTGATATTATATGCTAAACGATTATATAATATTTCTGTCTGCTGATGAGAGGAGTTCCAACGCATATAAGTTAGTTCGGGGATACCGGCATTTTCTTGCCAGGTCCATATCATCTCATCAGTGCCATATTCATTGTTAGTGAAAAGAGCGCGATAGAAACAGGATTGACCTTCGTCCTTTACTGCGATATCCGGATCTTCGCTCAATTTTGTCCGGTAAGTCCCAGTGAAGCGTATAGTTTGGTAAAGTACATATCTTGGTCGAAGGTGGCAGTCATCTGAGGATCGATTGGAGATATATCCAGTCATTGATACAGGAGGTCATTCCGGTGGTCAGGCTAAGGAACAACGCTGCTGAAACTATTGATTTTATATATTTGAACTTCATAATAGTCTACTTTTAATAAATTACAATCTTAGAACTGAAGACTTAGCCCGAACAGGATAGTGATCGGATGAGGATAAATGTTCCTGTCAATACCTGCTACTCCGGCATCATTTCCTGAACTGATAACCGATTCAGGATCGAGTCCTGTATACTTGGTGATAACGAAGGGATTCTGTACAGTACCGTAAATACGGCCGTTGATACCTTTATAAGCCTGGGACTTCAGTAAATTTTGAAGCTATAACCTACTGTTATGTTATCACAACGCAAGAATGAAGCATTCTCAACGAAACGATCGGACAGATAATAGTCTCCCTTTCCTTCAAATCCCAGATTCACGGCAGCTGTCGGGCGGTTGGAATAGTATCCATGATTAAAGATTCCTCCCTTGCCGACACTGGATTTACTGGCCAGTACGTCATTGTACACATAGTTATTCAGGCTGGCACGGAGGGCAAAGCTTAAATCCCAATTTTATAAGTGAATTTGGAAGTCAGTCCCATCAATACGTCAGCGGCAGGTTTTATAGATATATTTGTCCGAAGCGTTGATGACACCATCTCCGTTACGGTCTACGAACATGTTTTCAATCGGTTTTCCATCCTTATCATACACTTGTTGGTAAACGAAGAATGAGTTCATCGGATAACCTACTTTCTGTACGGCAGGTTGCACCGCTAATACCAGTAGATACACCTCCGGTTTCTACATAGTAATTAGAATCATCTCCTCCGGTCAGTTTAGTGATTTCATTTTGTTCCAAGTGATGTTATATCCCAAGTCCCAGACAAAATCTTTGGTTACAATAGGTTTGGCATTGATGGTGAATTCAAGCCCCGTATTTTTAATGAACCGATGTTGCTGATCAGTTGGGTATTAAAGTTAGTCCCCGCCGCAATCTTTACGGTATTGATTAAATCGTCGGTTTTCCGGTAATAGTAATCCATCGAGCCGGAGATACGTCCGTTCAGGAAAGCAAAGTCGAAACCTGCGTTATAAGTCGTTGTCTCTTCCCATTTCAGGTCTTCGTTATAAGCTTTAGGACGCATAGTGCCATAATAGGTATCCCCGAAAGGATAATAACCTCCGGCTGCGTTGACGCGGTACAGTGCCATATAAGGGAAATCATAATCGTCGCCTAAGTTCTGCTGACCCGTGATACCCCATCCGAGGCGGAGTTTCAGATCTGACAATACTTCTACGTTTTCAGGAAATTTTCTTCTTTCAGTTTCCATCCCAAAGCAACAGAAGGGAAGCTACTCCAACGGTTGTCTTTAGAGAAACGGGAAGAACCGTCCTGGCGGAAAGTGGCTGTCAGCAAATAACGGCTAAGTAATGTATAATTTACGCGGGCAAAATAAGAAACTAATGTACTGTGATGTCCCCAGGCTGTTTGTGAGCGCAGATTCGGATTGTAGGCTTCGCCTGTTAACGGATTTGTTCCTTGTCCGACTTTATATCCGGTATAGTGGAAATGTTGCTCTTCACCACCCAGTATTACGTCGACATAATGATCCCCGATTTCTTTGGAATATTGTGCATAGGCATTCACCGACAGGTTATATTTGTAGCCGTAGTCAGTCCCGTTCCAACCATAGTAATAAGAGCCCGGGGCATAAGGTGAATTTACATTCTTTTCCTTACCTTCCGAGTAGTCACCGCCTACGTTAGCATGGATATGTAGGTCAGGGAGGAAGTGGAATTTATAGTCTACTTCTACATTGCTGATAAAACTGGTGTTTCTGGAAGTATGTTTCTTTAGTTTCAGTAGGGAAACAGGGTTGGCGGTTGAATTACTTTCCAGTGTAAGCGGCCATTCCGGATCGTTATATGAACTACCGTCACTGGTCGGTTGGTAGAATCCACCGAAGTTTTTGTACATGTCCGAAGAGTCATATACAGGTTGGGTCGGGTCCATGGTCAAAGCTGCGCCGATAGCCCCGTCGTCAGCATAACGTTGGTTGGCCCACATCATTTTAGCATTGATATTGAACTTCAGGTGATCTTTAAAGAAAGAGGGTGTCAGATTGACGGAGGCGGTATAACGCTCGAAATTAGATGTCATCAGGATCCCATTCTGATTGGTGTAACCGAAAGAAACACGATAAGGCATATTTTTCAAACCACCGCTTACAGTCACGTTATGGTCTGTACTAACGGCTGTCTGGAAAATTTCTTTCTGCCAGTCAGTGTTTGCTTCACCGAAGGGGCTTGGAGCATTTCCTTCACCATAAAGTTTGGATACGTATCCTTTGAATTCATTGGCATCCATTACGTCTATTGTCTTTTGCAGTATACCGGCGGAAACGTTACCTTCATAGTTCACCTGTGGTTTGCTGCCTGCTTTCCCTTTCTTTGTAGTGATGATAATCACACCATTAGAAGCACGTGAACCATAGATGGCGGTGGCCGAAGCATCTTTCAAAACAGTGAAAGTTTCGATGTCATTCGGGTTTACCATTGCCAAAGGATTAGTCAAACCTTGCACACCGCTATTATCCATTGCCAGTCCGTCGATAACGATCAACGGATCGTTTTTGGCGTTCAATGATGAACCACCGCGAATACGAATCGTAGCTCCTCCACCCGGAGTACCGCTGGAAATTACATTCACACCGGCTATTTTACCTGTTATCATATCCTGTGCGCTGGTGGTTACTCCTTTGCTGATTTTATCCGGCTTGATGGCAGTAACTGATCCCGTCAAGTCGTTTTTCTTTACTGTTCCGTAACCTACAACGACTACGGCGTCCAATACTTGAGAGTCATCTTCCAGTGTGACCATTACCGAAGGAGCTGCTTTAATTTCTGCTGCTTTGTAACCGACGAATGTAATGGACAGAATAGAATTTTGAGGAACATTCAATGTGAAGTTACCGTCAAAGTCAGTGATGGTACCCGTTGTGGTACCCTTGGCAATGACATTGGCGCCAATCACGGGTTCGCCCATAGCATCTTTCACATGTCCTTTGACTGTGATTTGCTGTGCATAAGCGCCCAATGATAAAAACATCCCTATTAACAAGGGGAGAATCGTTTGAACGATTCTAAATTTAACTTGCTTCATGCATTTAAAAAATTAAAGTTAACAATATAGTAATATTATTTCTCTCTCTTAAAAGTTTCTTTAAAAATACCTATTGAAAACACTTTTTTTAAGACTATCCTTTATTTATAGTCTTTTCAATCCCTTAACCTCTGATTTGTTTTTCACCTCTTTGATACTGATTGCGTATCCACCGCCATTGGCAGCGTGCAGATTCAGTTTGCTTTTATTATTCAAGATACCTTTTTTGATGGTGTATGCCTGCGGGTTATCTTTCCAGTCGGCATCTTTGGCATCTGCGTATACGGTAGCGACGTATTGTTTTCCCGGTTCCAGGAAATCGAACGTTAATTGGGAGTCGTGGCCGTTTTCACCGGCTGTGCAGCCTATGTACCAGTCGTCCGTTCCTTTTGCTTTGCGGGCAATTGTGATGTATTCTCCCGGTTCTGCTTCCAGATAGATTGTTTTGTCCCAGTCGAGAGCGACGTCTTTGATAAACTGGAAAGCATCCATAAAGCGTTCGTAGTTTTCCGGAATATCGGCAGCCATCTGCAAAGGGCTATACATGGTGACATACAATGCCAGTTGGCGTGCAATGGTTGAACGTACCTGGGAGTTGTTTGCCGGATTCATCTGGTTACAGTGAGTCTCGAAGATGCCGGGAGTGTAATCCATCGGACCACCGATCAGGCGTGTGAAAGGCAGAATCGTCGTGTGGTATACTTTATTTCCTCCAAATGATTCATATTCTGTTCCACGTGCGGATTCATTACCGATCAGATTGGGATATGTACGGCAGATACCGGTTGGACGGGTTGCTTCGTGTGCATTGACCATGATTTTATAATCGGCGGCTTTTTTGCATACAGGTAATGATTATTCATCCATTGACCGTAATGATGTTCTCCGCGTGGAATGATATTACCCACATAACCGCTTTTAACCGAGTTATATCCATTGTCTACCATGAATTGGTAAGCTTTATCCAGGTGACGTTCGTAGTTGCGAACAGATGCAGAAGTCTCATGGTGCATCATCATTTTAATTCCTTTGCTTGCAGCATAACGATGGATTTCCTGTACGTCGAAATCAGGATATGCAGTCAGGAAGTCAAATACATAGTCTTTGCTGTTGCCGAACCAGTCTTCCCATCCTTCATTCCAACCTTCTACCAGCACTGCATCAAATCCGTTGGCTGCGGCAAAGTCGATGTAACGTTTCACGTTAGCTGTATTGGCAGAATGTTTGCCGTTCGGTTTGGTTTTGGAGTAGTCTGTAACGCCAAGTTTCACGCTGGTCAGTTCATCTGTATAAGCCCAGGAACCTTTTCCGGTAATCATGTCCCACCATACGCCTATATATTTCACCGGTTTAATCCAGGAGGCGGCGTCTGCAATCTTACAAGGTTCGTTCAGGTTGAGGGTGATGCGGGAGGCGAGAATGTTACGTGCATCATCACTGACGATGATCGTACGCCACGGAGAGTTGCACGGAGTCTGCATGTAACCTTTATCCCCTTTTGCATCCGGTGTCAGCCAGGATTCGAATATCATGTTTTTGTCGTCCAGATTGAGGTGCATACAAGAATAATCAATCAAAGCGGCTTCGTGCAGATTGATGTATAAACCATCATCTGTTTTCATCATCAGTGCCGTCTGTACACCTGTCGGTGAAAATGGGGTTTGAGAAGAATTTGGAGTGATCGCCTGTTGCATCAAACCTCTGATTTCCGATAGACGGGAGATGGTGTAGTCGTACTCTTGAGTGTCGTAATCGCCCGGTATCCAGTATGCGATATGGTTGCCTGCCATGGCAAATTGGGAATGTTCTTCCTTGATAACGAAGTAGTTCAGTGATTTCTGTTGCGGAAATTCATAACGGAATCCCAAACCATCATTGAACAGGCGGAAGCGAACAACGATGGAACGGTCGTTCATTGGCTGAAACAGAATGACTGCCAGTTCGTTATACTGATTGCGGATTTCCTTTTCTTCTCCCCAGACTGGTTGCCAGGTTTCGTCAAAGGTAGTCGTTTGCGCATCTTTCAGCTTGAAGCCATTATAAAGATTGGATTTAGAATCGAGCTTGGTGAGGTCTCTGCGGTCTACCCAGTCAAAGTCGGTTCTGGTATTATCTTCTTTTTTCAATTCCAGTCCGAGAGTGCTCGGCTTAATTACCACCTTGCCTTTGTAAGTCAAGTCGTAGGTTGGTGCGCCTTCTTTGTTAACCTGAAAGGTCAGAACCAGATTGCCATCCGGTGAGGTCAGTTTCTGTTGTGCATTCGCAATGAATGAGATGCAAAGGAATGCGATGATCGAAAAAAACTTTTTCTTTTTCATTCTATTTATGGTATTAAATTGTAAGCTAACCGATATTTCTATTCCTGTTTGTTTCGGATATTGCAAATGTAGCAACCACCTTCACTTTTTTGCTTGATTAGAATAAAAATACAAGTTTGTATAAATGCTAGTATCTTGTTTTATAATTGTTTATCTATCTGATTTCATTGGATAAATATAAGTCGTAGTGAACTTGCTTAGAAGGCTAAAAGGTATATCCCACGGCTTGGAAGTGTTAATTCATTTCTTAATTCAATCTTTTTGTCTGTGAGCAAATCATGAGCAGACGAGGTGGAGAGTATTTCCTGATAAGGATGTAAGTCAATAGTCTGTTCCCGGTCGTTTCCATTCAGAAAGACAACGACTGATTGGTTACCGTATTTGCGTTCATAAACATAAATGCCTTTATTGGGTGCGAAATGTTTTAGTTTGCCTTTGGCGATGACTTCATTTCCTTTTCTCCATTGGAGCAGTTTTTGCATAAAAGAGAAGGCTTCATTTTGTTGCGGAGTACGGTTGGTTGCTTCAAAACAGTTTTTGGCGTCATTCTGCCAACCTCCCGGAAAGTCACATCGGAGTAATCCGTCTCCATTTGCTTTGTCGGCTGCCATCAGGATTTCAGTTCCATAATATATTTGTGGAATTCCACGGGTAGTCAGTAAGAATGTCAAGGCTTGTTTATATCGGTTCAGGTTCTTGGTATCTTCCTCCGAACGGTAGAAACGGGAAGTATCGTGATTATCGAGGAAGGTCAGCAGACTCATTGGATCGGCGTAGACAATATCCTGTGAGAGGTATTCGTAGAGTCTGAAAAGTCCTCCGTTCCATTCGGTGGTTTCTTCGTCGAAAGCTTTATTTATTTCTTCCATCAGTGGGAAATCCATGACAGTAGGAAGATAACTGTTTTTCGGATAAGCAAGTTTACTGTCTTTCTGCCAGTAGGAGATCAGTACATTGCTGCCCAGCCATGTCTCACCGACAATGTTGAATGAAGGATATTCATCATTGACCGCTTTGCACCAATGCGCCATCATTTCAAAGTCGGCGTAAGGATGTGTATCCTGGCGGATTCCGTTGATACCCGCATATTCTATCCACCAGATACTACTCTGTATCAGGTAAGTGGCTACGTGACGGTTTCGTTGGTTGAAGTCCGGCATAGTCAGTGTGAACCAACCGTCAATGGCCAGCTTTTTATCATAATCGGAAGTATAAGGGTCCATTTGGGTGGCAGTTTTGAAACTGGTCTGCATGTAGTTTCCCTCAAAGTTGAACCAATCTTTGGCAGGCATGTCTTTGAATAGATAATTGTTCGAACCGCAATGGTTGAAGATCATGTCCATGACTACCTTTAGCCCTTTAGCATTGGCTTCTTTTACGAGATTGCGAAACTCTTCATTGCTTCCGAGGCGACGGTCTACTTGATAGTAATCGGTGATGGCATATCCATGATAAGAGCCTTCCTTCATGTCATTTTCCTGAATCGGGTTAAGCCATATACTCGTAACTCCGAGGTCTGCAATATAATCCAAATGTTTCTCTATTCCTTTTAAATCACCGCCATGACGGGCGAAAGGTTCGTTGCGGTCTATGTTTGCTTCCAACATTCCGGGAATTATATCATTGGAGGGGTTGCCGTTGGCAAAGCGGTCCGGCATAATGAGATAAAGTACATCACTGGAGTTGAAGCCTTCTACTGCTGAAGCATTCTCTTTGCGCTGTTTAAGTTCGTATGGTATTTTAGTCTGTTTTTTACCTTGTTTCAGGAGAATGTCGAAGTGCTGAGGGATAGCTTTTGAAAGATCTAAATATAAGATCAGATAATTAGGATTTTCCTGTTTCACCACGTCCTGCAGGGTGATGTCATTAGAAGAAATACTTACCTCTGCGGATGATATGCCATCGCCGTATAGAAGTATTTGTAGTTCGGGATTCTTCATTCCTGCCCACCAAAAGGTAGGAGCCACTTTCTTTATATTGGTTGCGGCGAATGCTTGATGATAACCCGATAGAAGTAATAGTAAAATAGCAAATAACAAATTTCGTTTCATGGTAGCTAGATTTTTAACTGTTTGCTCGGAGAACCGATGATGCAAATGTAGGGGGATGCTGTGCACCTTTGTGAGATTAGAATGGAAATATAAACCTGTTATCTGACTATGTTGCTGATAATTAGTTGGATATTCTAATACCTTATGCCGAAAAATACAAGTGAAAATGAAAATAGTTATACCCATATTTTTCGTTTTCATTACTATATTTCTTATATTTGTAACATCTTTAAAAAGGAATCTTATGAAAAATCTAACCCTTTATATGCTATTTCTTCTTTTGCTCTTTCCTTTTTCGTTGTGTGCAATGCATACGGATAATGCGGCTGCTCTTAAAAAGCTGGATGAAGTTATAAGCAAGAAAGAGACTTTCCAGATTCGGAAAGAGAAAGAGATTAATAACTTGAAATTAGAACTTGCCCATTCTACTGATCCTGTTCGAAAATATGAATTATATGCCTCTTTTGGTGCTTATTTGCATTATCAGGCAGACTCGTCCTTATATTATATTAACCGTGAGATGGAAATCCTTCCATTGTTGAACCGCCCGGAATTGGAGTATGAGATCATCATTAATCGTGCTACGGTAATGGGAGTAATGGGAATGTATATAGAAGCCATTGAACAGTTGGAGAGGATTGATCCTAAAAAATTGAATGAGTGGACTCGGTTATCTTATTATCAGACGTATCGTGCCTGCTACGGGTGGTTAGCAGATTATACGACCAATAAGAATGAAAAAGAAAAGTATTTGAAGAAAACCGATTTATATAGAGATTCCATTATTGCTGCGATGCCTCCAGAGGCAAACAAAACGATTGTTTTAGCCGAAAAATGCATAATGAACGGGAAAGCCGATGTCGCTGTGGATATGCTGAACAATGCTTTGAAAGAAATTCAGGATGAACGTCAGAAAGTATATATTTATTATACTCTTTCCGAAGCTTATAGTATGAAGAAAGATATCGAAAAAGAAGTTTACTATCTGATTCTGACTGCCATTGCGGATCTGGAAACTCCGGTGAGGGAGTATGCTTCATTGCAGAAACTCGCGCATCTGATGTATGAATCAGGAGATATTGACCGTGCCTACAAATACTTGAGTTGCTCGATGGAAGATGCTGTGGCGTGTAATGCCCGTTTGCGGTTTATTGAGGTGACGGAGTTTTTTCCGATTATCGACAAGGCGTATAAATTAAAAGAAGAAAAAGAACGTGCCGTTTCCCGCGCTATGTTGATTAGTGTCAGTTTGTTGTCTTTGTTTCTTCTGATTGCTATTTTCTATCTATATCGTTGGATGAAGAAGTTGTCTGTTATGCGGCGGAATCTTAGTCTGGCTAACAAACAAATGTCTGCGGTCAACGCGGAACTGGAGCAAACCGGAAAAATAAAAGAAGTCTATATCGCCCGCTATCTGGACAGATGTGTCAACTATCTCGACAAACTGGAAACTTATCGTCGTTCATTGGCAAAATTGGCAATGGCATCGCGTATCGAAGATTTGTTTAAAGCTATCAAGTCCGAACAGTTTATCCGGGATGAGCGGGATGAATTCTATAATGAGTTCGACAGGTCTTTTCTGAAACTTTTCCCGAACTTTATTTCAGCTTTCAATAATTTGCTGGTAGAAGAAGGAAGAGTGTATCCTAAATCCGATGAACTTCTGACAACAGAACTTCGTATCTTTGCCCTTATCCGTCTGGGAGTAGTAGACAGTAACAAGATTGCTCATTTTCTCGGTTATTCTTTGGCAACTATCTATAATTATCGTAGCCGGATGCGTAATAAAGCTGCCGGAGATAAAGATATGTTCGAGCAGAATGTAATGAACCTATAATGTTATTCACAGATAGCAATATGTTATTACTTCGTAATATACGAGCCAATAATGCTTGTGTATAAAGCAAATATCTACTTTTAGTGTTCAATAATCCACTGTGCATCTCTCTTTTTTTTCTACCTTTGTAGACAACTAATCTAAAATAAATATACTAGAAAATGAAAAAGTTAGTCTACACACTGTTCTTTGTCCTTATCTCCGTTGTAGCCAACGGGCAGGCAAAGTACGTATTCTATTTCATCGGAGATGGAATGGGAGTCAATCAAGTAAATGGTACGGAGATGTATCAGGCGGAAATTCAAAATGGTCGTATTGGAGTCGAGCCTTTGTTATTTACTCAATTTCCGGTTGCTACCGTAGCAACCACTTTCTCTGCTAAAAATTCAGTAACAGACTCTGCAGCTGCAGGTACTGCATTGGCAACAGGAAAGAAAACTTATAATGGCGCTATTTCTGTAGGAGAAGATAAAAATGCTATTCAGACTGTCGCAGAAAAAGCAAAGAAAGCAGGAAAAAAGGTGGGCGTAACGACTTCTGTCAGTGTGGATCATGCTACTCCTGCCGCATTTTATGCACATCAACCCGATCGTAATATGAATTATGAAATTGCTCTTGATTTGCCGAAAGCCAATTTCGATTTTTATGCAGGCGGTGGTTTCTTGAAACCTACCACCACTTATGACAAGAAAGAAGCTCCGAGCATTTTCCCTATTTTTGAAGAGGCAGGATATACAGTAGCACGTGGTTACAATGACTATAAGGCAAAAGCTGCAAAAGCAGAAAAGATGATCTTGATTCAGGAAGAGGGAGCCAATCCTTCTTGTCTGCCTTATGCTATTGACCGCAAAGAGAATGATTTGACATTAGCACAAATTACGGAAAGTGCTATTGACTTTCTTACTAAAGGCAATAATAAAGGCTTTTTCCTGATGGTAGAAGGAGGTAAAATAGACTGGGCATGCCACGCTAATGACGCCGCTACTGTGTTCAACGAAGTGAAAGACATGGATAATGCCATCAAAGTAGCTTATGAATTCTATAAGAAACATCCGAAAGAAACGCTGATTGTGATTACCGCAGACCATGAAACAGGTGGTATCGTGCTCGGTACGGGAAAATATGCGTTGAACCTGAAAGCATTGCAATATCAGAAACATTCTGCTGACGGACTTTCACAACGTATCAGTGAATTGAGAAAATCAAAAGGCAATAAAGTCACTTGGGAGGACATGAAAACATTCCTCGGCGAAGAAATGGGCTTCTGGAAACAATTCCCTCTTTCTTGGGAACAGGAAAAGACGTTGCGTGATGAATTTGAGAAATCATTCGTGAAGAATAAAGTCGTATTTGCTGAAAGTATGTACTCTAAGAGCGAACCGATGGCTGCACGTGCAAAGGAAGTGATGGATGAAATCGCTATGATAGGTTGGGTAAGTGGCGGGCACTCTGCCGGTTATGTTCCTGTATTTGCTATTGGTGCAGGTTCTCAACTGTTTGGTGAGAAGATTGACAATACAGAAATTCCTAAAAGAATTGCGAAAGCTGCAGGATATAAATAATAGAACTGTATGAATATAAAAATAGCCGGAAGTCCTTGGACTCCCGGCTATTTTTATATGTTTTTGCAAATTATGCTTTCACACGTCCTACGTAAGAACCGTCACGAGTATCGATTTCGATTGTTTCACCCTCGCTGATGAACAAAGGAACACGTACTGTTGCACCTGATTCCACAGTTGCAGGTTTCAGTGTGTTAGTAGCTGTATCACCTTTCATGCCCGGTTCTGTATAAGTCACCTTCATCTGAACCTTGATCGGCATGTCTGCATAAAGTACAGTTTCAGTAGAAGCATCAGAAACAACTTCCAATACTGAACCTTCGAGCAGGAAGTCAACACCATTAATCAGATCGTGAGCGATAGGATGTTGGTCGAATGTTTCCTGGTTCATAAAGATATAATCTTCTCCTTCTTTATACAAAAATTGGTATGGACGACGTTCTACACGTACATCTTCCAACTTTTCACCGATGTTGAAACGGCGTTCGAGAACGTATCCGCTAACTACATCTTTCAGTTTAGTACGCATAAAAGTGTTACCTTTACCTGGTTTTACATGCAGGAATTCTACACAGAAATAGAGCTTTCCGTCCATACGGATACAAGTTCCGTTTTTGATGTCTTGAGCATTAATCATACTGCTATTTTTCTTAATCTATTATTGTTATTTAATTGTTTTCGCAGGAATTCGACTGCAAAAGTAATCTAAATCGGTAAAAAACACAAAAACTTTTGAGCAAAAATGAGTTATCTCTTGGTTAATTTAAAAAAAGTGCCTATTTTTGCAGCCCGATTACGTAGAATAATAACATAAAAACAAGATACAGTAATGAAAAGAACATTTCAACCCTCTAACAGAAAGAGAAAGAACAAACACGGTTTCCGTGAGAGAATGGCATCGGCTAATGGTCGTAGAGTATTAGCTGCTCGTCGTGCGAAAGGCAGAAAGAAACTGACTGTTTCTGATGAGTACAACGGACAAAAGTGATAATCACTTGTCATCAGGAAACCAAAAAGGCGGAGAATTTAATCTTCGCCTTTTTGGTTTCTCTGTTTTTCAAGAGGATAGTATGTTAAAAAGCGGTATTGTTTGCTCTTATTTATGACTTTTTGCTTTTCTTTGTGAGATTAAATAAAACTCATAAACGAACATACGCGATGGTAGAGTATATCCGGGACATGAAACCCCGTATCATTATAATAAGGTTGTTGAAATCTATAGGAGTGGGGATTATAGTTGCAGCAATTCTGGCGATGATAAGCGTCTTTGCATAATAGGTAGGGACATTTTTCATCGCCTACTTTTTAAAAGTTCAACTATTTTGTCGTATCTTTGGCGCATATTAACAGCAATGCGTATGACTATTAAAGAATTCTTTTCTTTTAAAACCAATAAATATTTCTGGGTGAATATTATCGCCATGATTGTGGTGATGGTAGTGATGATATTTGGTGTGTTGAAATGGCTTGATATACATACACATCATGGTGAAAGCGTGGTAGTTCCCGATGTGAAAGGAATGACAGTGGAAGAAGCTACGAAGATGTTCCGGAATCACGGTTTGGTATATGTGATTTCCGATACCAAATATGTCAAAGATAAAGCAGCGGGTATCATTCTTGAACTGAAACCGGGAGCCGGTGAAAAAGTGAAGGAAGGACGTACAGTATACCTGACAGTCAATACCCTGGATGTCCCTTTACGTGCCATTCCCGATGTGGCGGACAACAGCTCGCTCCGCCAGGCACAGGCCAAGTTACTGAATGCCGGTTTTAAACTGAATCAGATTCAATTGGTAAATGGTGAGAAAGACTGGGTGTACGGCGTGAAGTATCAGGGACGTCAGTTGGCTGCCGGAGAAAAGATTCCTTTGGGAGCTTCTTTGACATTGATGGTGGGAGACGGCTCCGGTGATATGTCGGAAGAAGAGGACTCGGTTGATGTTTCCGTGGATACGGAGAAACCGGTTACGTCGGAATCATCACCTGCTCAAGATGATAGTTGGTTTTAATAGATAAATAACAGAAACGGACTCGCATGATAGAGGAAGAACTTCCGGATGAACTGGAGAATGATTTGGATGATATAGAACCTGTCGGTGACGAATCCCAGCTTTACGAACACTTCCGCGTGGTTGTAGACAAGGGACAGGCGATGGTCAGAGTCGACAAATATCTGTTCGAACGTATTGTCAATGCTTCGCGCAACCGTATTCAGAAGGCTGCCGAAGACGGATTCGTTATGGCCAATGGCAAACCGGTGAAGAGTAGCTACAAAGTGAAACCGCTGGATGTCATTACGGTGATGATGGACCGTCCCCGTTATGAAAATGAAATTATTCCTGAAAATATTCCCCTTACTATCGTTTATGAAGACCCTTATCTGATGGTTGTGAATAAACCGGCGGGATTGGTCGTGCATCCGGGACACGGAAACTATCACGGCACGCTGGTCAATGCGCTGGCCTGGCACATGAAGGATATACCGGATTATGATGCCAATGACCCGCACGTGGGACTTGTTCATCGCATTGATAAAGATACTTCAGGCTTACTGGTGATTGCCAAGACACCGGATGCCAAAACAAATCTGGGAATTCAATTTTTTAATAAGACTACCAAACGCAAATATCGTGCTTTGGTGTGGGGTGTTATGGAACAGGATGAAGGAACGATTGTCGGTAATATTGCCCGTAATCCGAGAGACCGGATGCAAATGGCGGTGATGTCCGATCCGACAGTGGGCAAACATGCCGTTACACACTACCGCGTACTGGAAAGACTGGGATACGTAACCCTTGTGGAATGTATACTTGAGACAGGACGTACTCATCAGATTCGTGTCCACATGAAACATATCGGTCATGTGTTGTTCAATGACGAACGCTATGGCGGTCATGAGATACTGAAAGGAACCCATTTTAGTAAATACAAACAGTTTGTAAATAATTGCTTTGACACTTGTCCCCGACAGGCTTTGCATGCTATGACATTGGGGTTTGTGCATCCCGTCACAGGTGAAGAGATGTATTTTACTTCCGAACTTCCGGATGACATGACCCGGCTTATCGAGAAGTGGAGAGGCTATATAAGTAATAGAGAATTAGAATGAAACGCAACATCGCTATCGTAGCAGGAGGAGATACCTCTGAAATCGTAGTTTCCCTGCGTAGCGCACAGGGTATTTATTCCTTTATTGATAAGGAAAAGTATAATTTGTATATCGTGGAGATGGAAGGCCGTCGCTGGGAAGTACAATTACCGGACGGAAACAAAGTGCCGGTGGATAGAAACGACTTTAGTTTTACGAACGGAACGGAGAAGGTTGTGTTCGACTTTGCTTATATCACCATCCACGGTACGCCGGGTGAGGATGGCAGGCTGCAAGGCTATTTTGATATGATGCGTATTCCGTATTCCTGTTGTGGAGTGTTGGCGGCTGCCATTACTTATGACAAGTTTACCTGCAATCAATATCTGAAGGCTTTTGGAGTGCGCATTGCCGAATCATTGTTGTTGCGCCAAGGACAATCGGTTTCTGACGAGGAAGTAGTGGAAAAGATTGGCCTGCCTTGTTTTATCAAGCCTAGTCTGGGAGGTTCGAGTTTCGGAGTTACGAAAGTGAAGACAAAAGAACAAATACAACCGGCCATTGTTAAAGCTTTCGGAGAAGCGGAAGAGGTGATTGTTGAAGCGTTTATGGACGGAACGGAACTGACTTGCGGCTGTTATAAGACAAAAGAGAAGTCGGTCATCTTTCCACCTACGGAAGTAGTGACGCACAATGAGTTCTTTGATTATGATGCTAAATATAATGGACAGGTAGATGAAATCACTCCTGCGCGTATCTCGGATGAATTGACCAAACGCGTACAGATGCTGACTTCAGCTATCTATGATATATTAGGTTGTTCCGGCATTATCCGTGTAGATTACATTATAACTGCCGGTGAAAAACTGAATCTTCTCGAAGTAAATACTACTCCGGGAATGACTACTACCAGTTTTATTCCCCAGCAAGTGCGTGCAGCCGGACTGGATATAAAGGATGTGATGACTGATATTATTGAAAACAAGTTTTAAGTATTAAGTATCAAGTATAAAGTATTAACCATGCGGTTTGTACGCAGTCTAATACTTTATACTTATTACTTAATACTTGAGCACATAATACTTGAGACTTATGGATCTGACAGAGTTTAATGAAATTCGTCCTTACAATGATGAGGAACTTCCTCAAATCTTTGAGGAACTGATTGCCGATCCGGCTTTTCAGAAAGCTGCTACCGGTGCTATACCGAACGTTCCATTTGAACTTCTGGCGCAAAAAATGCGTGCCTGTAAGACTAAGCTTGATTTTCAGGAGGCATTTTGTTATGGCATTTTGTGGAAGATAGCGGCAGATCATACTGCCGGACTGACACTGGATCATACCGCCATACCGGATAAAAGTAAAGCTTATACGTATATATCGAATCATAGAGATATTATTCTTGATTCGGGCTTTCTCTCTATTTTGTTGATTGACCAGGGAATGGATACGGTAGAAATTGCGATTGGCGACAATTTGCTTATTTATCCTTGGATTAAGAAACTGGTGCGTGTCAATAAATCATTTATTGTACAGCGGGCGTTGACCATGCGGCAAATGTTGGAATCTTCAGCGCGTATGTCCCGTTATATGCATTACACCATTTCAGAGAAGAATCAGTCTATTTGGATTGCGCAGCGTGAAGGACGTGCAAAAGATTCGAATGACCGTACACAAGACAGTGTATTGAAAATGTTGGCAATGGGCGGTGAAGGCGATTTGATAGACCGCCTGATGGAAATGAATATTGCTCCGCTTGCTATTTCATACGAATATGATCCGTGTGATTTTCTGAAAGCGCAAGAGTTTCAGCTGAAGAGAGACATCGAAGGATATAAAAAGACGACACAGGACGATTTGATTAATATGCAGACAGGTCTTTTCGGATATAAAGGCAGGGTACATTTTCAGGTTGCTCCTTGTTTGAATGATGACTTGCAAGGCTTGGACCGTTCGTTGCCGAAACCGGATTTGTTTGCCCGAATTTCTGCTTGTCTTGATCGCCGCATCCATCGTAATTACCGGATATATCCGGGAAATTATGTGGCGTATGATTGGCTGAATGGCACAACGGAATTCGTGTCCAATTACACGGAAGAAGAGAAACAGCAGTTTATGAACTATATTGAACAACAATTGGCAAAGATCAAGATTCCGAATAAGGATGAAGACTTTTTGCGTGAGAAGTTGTTATTAATGTATTCCAATCCGTTAGTTAATTATTTAGCAGCTTGCCGATGAAAAGAAGAAAATTACATGTTGTTTGGTTGTGGGATTGCTTTTCCTGATGACTGCCTGTGGAGATGATGACTATTATTATCCTTCGGTGAAACTGGAATTTGTGACTGTAGAGGCCGGAGAAGACGGTCGTATACAAACGCTTATTCCTGATAAGGGAGAAGTCTTGACTGTTTCGGAAGACCGTACGGGTTCTACTATCTCTCCAAACACTTCCAGACGTGTAATGAGTAACTATGAGGTGCTTTCCGGTGAGAACACTGCTACTATATATTCTTTGCAATCGCTCATAACGCCGGTACCTAAACCGGAAGATGATCCGATTTACAAGGACGGTATAAAGCTAGATCCGGTAGAGATGGTCAGTATCTGGCTTGGAAGGGATTATCTGAATATGATTTTGAATCTCAAGGTCAGTACGGGCAAGGGACATGTTTTCGGTATAGTGGAAGATGTGTCCGAACTTAAAACAAATGGCATTGTGAATATGTTGTTATACCATGATGCGAACAGTGATGGAGAATACTATAATCGGCGTGCTTACATTTCTGTTCCTTTGGCGCAATATATAGATGAAGAGAATCCGGGTCGGACGATAAAGGTAAAGTTTAAATATTATACGTACGATAAGGATGGTTCTCCGATAGAATCTGATAAGTACTGTGATCCTGGGTTTGACTATACTCCGGGACAGAATTGAATAATGGAGTGTATATGTTTAAATTGAATCAATTAATCGTGGGAATATTTTTATTTCTCTCTTCCCTTTCTCTTGTCAGCAGAAAGGGGATTTTCAATCAATGAATGTAGAGGAGTTTGATTCTCTTATTTAGAATGAGGATATACAACGTCTGGATGTTCGTACACTTGCGGAATATTCGGAGGGCATATCACGAAGACGATTAACATCAATGTGATGGATGACTCTTTTGCTTCAATGGCTGATTCTTTGTTGCAAAAGACAAACCGGTGGCTGTATATTGTCGCAGTGGAAAACGAAGCAAGAAGGCTGCGGCAATTTTGAGCGAGAAGGGATATAAAGTCTTTGAGCTTGATAAGGGATTTAATTCCTGGCAGGAAGCAGGTAAAGAAATAGAGAAATAAAGTGCTGATTTATCAGCACTTTATTTTTTGGGGTTATTTCAGTCCTTCCAATAACCTTTTCAGAACGACAGTTGCCGAGATTTCACGGTTGGCAGCTTCCGGAATCACAATAGATTGCGGACTTTCAATGACATCGTCTGTCACAATCATATTTCTACGAACCGGAAGACAATGCATGAAATAAGCATTGTTGGTAACTGCCATTTGGCGGTCGCTGACAGTCCAATCACGATCTTTGCTTAATATCTGTCCATAGTTGTCGCCAGAATAAGCGGCCCAGTTCTTGGCATATATGAAGTCGGCTCCTTCGAAAGCCTTCATCTGGTCATATTCTACTTTTGCATTACCTACAAATTGCGGATCAAGCTCATAACCTTCGGGATGAGTGATGACAAATTCGTAATCCGTTGCATTCATCCATTCAGCAAAGGAATTAGGAACAGCCTGTGGCAATGGACGTGGATGAGGAGCCCAGGTCATAACTACTTTGGGACGTACTGTTTTCTTGTATTCCTCGATGGTAATCAGGTCGGCAAAGCTCTGCAATGGGTGGCGTGTTGCCGCTTCCATCGAAAAGACAGGACGTCCGAGTATTGGATGAATTGATTGATAATAGTTTCCTGATAGTCAAAGTCACGGTCTTCAAAACGGGCAAAGAGCGTACTCAATGATATCACAATAGCATCCCATAACCGGAATGGCTTCTAATATATGTTCCGGTTTATCACCATCCATAATTACGCCACGTTCAGTTTCCAATTTCCATGCACCTTGATTGATATCCAGTACCATTACATTCATTCCCAAATTGATAGCAGCTTTCTGTGTGCTGAGGCGGGTACGTAAACTAGAGTTGAAGAAGATCATCATTAAAGTCTTGTTTCGTCCCAGTTCTACATATTTGAAGTGCTCTTTTAATTTCGAATGCTTCTGCAAGGGCTGATTTTAAATCGCCAATGTCCTGTACACAAGTAAATTTCTTCATATCATTTATTTTTATTTTTAATTAGCTTCGCTCAAAACCTTGTTTGATTTTTAACATATAGGTATAGTCTCAATTTCTTCTCGTTTGTCCATCTCCTTCAATGACCCATTTGTAAGAAGTGATTTCCTCCAGTCCCATCGGACCGCGTGCGTGTAGCTTTTGCGTGCTGATTCCGATTTCGGCTCCTAATCCGAATTGTGCCCCGTCAGTGAAAGCGGTAGACACATTGGTGTATACGCAAGCTGCGTCCACGATTCTGGTGAATAAAGCTGCACGTTCCCCGTTCTCGGTAACAATACACTCGCTATGTTTAGAACTGTTTTCCCGAATATGTCCTAAGGCATCTTCGAAGCTCTTTACAGTCTTGACAGCCATTTTATAATCCAGAAACTCCGTGCCGAAGCTTTCTGCTTTTGCATGTTCCAGGAGCTCGGCAGGATAGCGGCCTTCCAATGCCTGGTAAGCTTGCGGATCAGCATAAATAATGACATGGCTGTCTTTTAGTTTCTCGCAAATCAGAGGGAGGTCGGCCAGTCTCTTCTCATGTATAATGGTGCAGTCCAATGCATTACATACGCTAACTCTACGTGTCTTTGCATTATGAATAATGTCTGCTCCCTTGTTTGTATCCCCAAATTCATCGAAGTAAGTGTGACAGATACCTGCTCCTGTTTCAATGACAGGAATCCTTGCATTCTCGCGTACGAAATGAATAAGACTGCTGCTGCCTCTGGGGATAATCAAGTCTACGTAGCCCACAGCATTCAGTAACGCTGCCGTAGCCTCTCTATCAGCCGGAAGTAATTCTACAATGTGTGGATTGATTTTGAACTTCTTCAATACTTTGTGAATCACACTGATGATGGCCCGGTTGGAACAATCGGCGTCACTTCCTCCTTTCAATATGCAGGCATTTCCGCTCTTCAGACAAAGGGAGAAAACATCAAAGCTAACATTAGGGCGCGCTTCATAAATGATTCCTATGACTCCGAAAGGAACGCTGACTTTCGTCAACTTCATTCCATTGGGACGAACACTCTCTTTCAGCACTTTACCCAAAGGAGAGGGGAGTGTTGCTACATTGCGTGTATCTGCGGCAATACCTTTCAAACGTTCTTCCGTCAGTTTCAACCGATCGTACTTCGGATCATTTTTGTCCATCCGTGCGAGGTCTTTTTCGTTCTCTGAAAGAATGAAAGGTGTTTCTGCAATTGCTGCGTCAGCTACTGCATTTAAAATCTGATTGATGACATTATCATTCAGCAGGGCTAATTCCCGACTTGCTACTTGTACAGCGGCAAAGGTCTCGTTTAAATTTGTAGTCATTTGCTCCTTTTTTGCATTAAATGGAAAGATAAACTATGCAAATATAGTGAATGATGTGAATAAAACTTGTTGAAAATAGAAATAAATGTGCTCTTTACTTATTCACTGGGGTTTTACAAGATTAATACTAAAAATACGAGACTCAATTCTGAATCTCGTATTTTTCATTTATGCACTATATTAGTATAGTGCTTGTTATTCGAACTCCTATTTGGCATTATCTCATTGCCATGGAATGTCTTGTTCAATATCTTCTCCCATTTCTCCTGATTCGACTTCAATTCCTATGTCACTAGGTGTTCCTATATGTTCGATATTGGTTAGTGCGATAGAATGGGTATAGTTTCTCTTGAATGTGATACTGCTACTGATGATTGTCTTTCTTCTGCTCCTGGAGTCTCTTCCCAAAATACTGCCACTTTTACATTCTCTGTTAAATGTTGATTATCACCAGTAGGTATATTGGCAGTGAGATTTCTCATGCTGACCATTTTAATTCAGATTCAACAGTCTTATGAATATCTGCATTAGCATTCAAATAGATGCTTGGTGCGTCTTCAAGTTTTATTCTAAGACGTCCTTTCTCTAAACCTGTTTGTTTGAATTTTACTCCGAAAAACGGCGATAGAGCATGATGTGATTTTGCATGCCATCTGTCACTTCCACTTTATCGTTTAATCCATGATAACGTTCGATGAACGGGCGGTTGCAGGCGTCTTGTGATCCGTTTCTCGTTTGTATTCTCGGGTTTTCAATATTGTATAAGAATTTGATTCCATCTGCTTGTTCGGCAGTCAGGAATTTGTTCAGGCATTCCCTTTGATTTTTCCGCTACGTTCCAAATCGAAAGGGGCTCCGAAGAAGCCTTTTTCGTCTTTTATGATTGAGTCCTTTGCATTTGCAATCATAGAGCAAGAGATGCGGTAAGTGTATCCATCAATAACTTTTATTTTTAGGTTATTGGGATCTTTCGCCTTGTCTAACTGGAAAATACCATAAGCGTATGGTTTTGAAGATGGATTCTGTCCCTCTTTGGGTGTCATGGTAATGGCGATTCCCACTAATGTTTCACTTTCATTAATTTTGGTTGGAGTTGTAGCGCGTGCCATGGGCAGTTCGGTTGAGAGGTAGTCTCCGTCCAGTTGTAAGTTAAGTTCGGAATACGTAGTAGGAGGTGCCTGATACAGATCTTTCTCCTTAATACATGATTGTAGAGTAAAAGCTGTGAATAGACAGCCTGCGATCATAAGATGTTTGATTTTCATATGAATCTTTTTTAGTAGTTGTTGAGTATGATAATTATTTCCCTATTTCTTGTTCTGATTCTTCCATTTCTGCTTCTTCACCAAAAGAGATAGTAGCATCCCCTATATGCTCATCTATCTTGACTATTTTGACTATGTTCTTTTTGTTTCTTTTCATTTTAATACTTTGATTGGTATATAGAGAATACCATTTCTCTTCATTGGCCGGGCGGTAGGAAATAGTGAAAGCGATTGTTTCTTCTTCCTTAAGTTTGGCCGTATAATAGTCGGATATATCGTACATAGAGATAATTCGTTCCTCCGTCCGGGATGTTCCATCTTTGGAATATAGTAGATAAAATGGAGCAACGTCCGCTGCTTTAATTTTGATGGAGTCACCCGGTGCAAGTTCGTCTGTAACGAATTGTATAGAATAATAAGCACGTTTCAATGTCATTGAAACGGAGGTATTCATATTGGGATTTGAAAAGTCCAATTGCTCACTGCCGAAAAAGCGTTTGACGGTAGGGTGAGTACTAGTACTATCGCATTTTATATGCATTTCTCCTTTGTAAATATGTTGGTGAAATGCCCCATTGATATTCAGGGGATTGATTGAAATCTTTAAATCGTTGTTGACTAACCCGTTCACCTCTTTCTGCAGAGTAGATGAAAAAGGAAGTCCATAAAGTATGCTGTCACTTTGTATTGTATAATATGGGCGGTCTTTATATCCCAGGAAGCTGCAGTCAAAGCGATACACATATCCTTCGATTAACCCGATTTCTACTCGATATGGATTATCGAAAAGGCCTGAAGCATAGGGCTGAAAAGAAGTCAGGCCTTTTCCTTTCCAAAAAACATTAACTGCATATATTCCGTCAGCCACCGTGGAGGTGGAACGGCTTAAAGGTTGTTCGGCTACTTCAAGAAAAGGAGCTATATTTAAACTGACATTAAACTCTCTGCCGACAGGAAATGACGGTGTACTGTTTACTTCAGGTTCATTCTTACTGCTCTCACAAGATATAATTGAGAATGTTAAAAATATGAGTATAAGGTTCCAATGTTTTAGTAGCATGGGGATTATATTGTTTGTTTAGAGGGCAAATATACTGCTATTAATAGTTTTTTGCAAATAAAGTCCCTGTATTTATGTTGCAGATGTCTATCTATAATACATTATATAACTGAAAATAAAAGCGCTTATCTTCACTAAAGAAGCTAATATTCTACCTGAATAAGAGCTTCATTTGGGTGCAGAAATGAGGTAAACTCATACAATTATAATTCAAAAAAACTTCCGTAAACATTCTCAACTATACTTATCCCTATGAGAAAAAATACTCATAGGGATGAGAAGAAATACTCATTACAATGAGAACTTTTTCTCATTGCAGTGAGAATATCCCCTTGCTAGAATAGGATGAAACAGTTTATTACCGTGCAGTCATGAACAAGATTCACCTCTGTGTACTCTGTGGTGAAAACCGTACAGAAACAAGCTAATTTTAGTCTAAAATCGGATAAAACAGAAATTCTTATTATTAATTATTCAATGTATAGATAGTCATAATGTACTACTGGTTTCTTTCCATGCTTGCCAATCGCTTCTTGTGCCTGTTTGGAGTCACAGTTCACTTTTCCAACGCCAACCTGGTTTCCTTGAAAGTCCATGATACGTACAATGTCATCTTTCTCAAATTCACCTTCAATATGAGTGATTCCAATCGGGAGGATACTGACAGCTTTTTCAGAGTTTAGAACTTCTGTCGCACATTCGTTGATGTGAATTTCCCCTTTGGCAAAACCTTCGCTATGGGCAATCCACTTTTTGACGCTGGATACCGGTTCGTTTGATGGTATAAAACGTGTACAAAGAGTTTCTTCAGGATGCTGTAATAAATCTACCAGAATATTATCCCGCTTCCCGTTGGCAATAATCACTGTAATTCCTTCATCAGCAACTTTGCGGGCAATATTGGTTTTCGTCAACATCCCCCCCCGTCCGAAACTGGACTTAGTTGTCTGAATATAGTTGGATAAGTCTTTGCCGTGACCGATCTCCCGGATAACAGAAGAGTTTGGATCGGAAGGAGAACCATTGTAAATCCCATCAATATTACTTAGGATAATGAGTGCCTGCGTATCCATCATCGAAGCGATGAGTCCGGACAATTCATCATTATCGGTGAACATCAGCTCACTGACGGAAATCGTATCGTTTTCGTTGACAATAGGAATGACATTGTTTTCAAGCATTACCGTCATGCAATTTTTCTGATTCAGATAATGGCGGCGAGTTCCAAAACTTTCCTTCGTTGTCAGTACCTGGCCGACAGGTATATTGTGCTCACGGAAAAGTTCGTAGTAACGGTTGATTAGTTTGGCCTGACCCACAGCAGAAAATAATTGGCGCTGATCTACACTATCGAGTTTTTTCTGCGGATGCACTTCACTGCGTCCGGAAGCAACAGCTCCCGAAGAAATCAAAATGATTTCTACCCCGGACTTATGTAATTCCGCTATCTGGTCAACAAGTGCCGACATACGGGTAACGTCCAGCGTTCCGTCGCGGCGTGTCAATACATTGCTTCCTACTTTTACTGCGATTCGTGTAAATTCCTGTTTCATCCTTACTAACGATTTGAAAGCACAAATATAGAGCTTTTTGCCGATATGCTACCTAAACAGGCTAAAAAGAATTATCTTTGCAGCCAGATAGAGAAAAGATAAACAATGAAACATACAAATCCACAAGTAGAACAGATGACCTCCTTCATCGTAATGGATGTGTTGGAGAGGGCAAACGAATTACAGAAACAAGGTGTTGATATTATTCATTTGGAAGTTGGTGAACCCGATTTTGATGTACCGTCTTGTGTGTCGGAAGCAGCAAAAGCGGCTTATGATCGTCATCTTACTCACTATACACATTCTTTGGGGGACCCGGAACTCCGGCGGGAAATTGCTGCTTTTTATCTACGGGAATATGGAGTGACGGTAGATCCGGATTGCATTGTGGTGACTTCCGGCTCTTCTCCATCCATTCTTCTTGCGTTGATGTTGCTCTGTAATACGGATAGTGAAGTGATTCTTTCCAATCCGGGATACGCTTGTTACCGTAATTTTGTGTTGGCTACCCAGGCTAAACCCGTTTTGGTTCCTTTGTCTAAAGAATATCTGCAATACGACATAGAAGCTATTCGTAAATGTGTGAATCCACATACAGCGGCTATCTTTATTAATTCTCCGATGAATCCGACCGGAATGTTGCTGGATGAAAAATTCTTGAGAGAAGTGGCAGCACTGGGAGTTCCTGTTATTTCGGATGAGATTTATCATGGACTTGTCTATGAAGGACGTGCGCACAGCATTCTTGAATATACCGATCAGGCTTTTGTCTTGAACGGATTTTCTAAACGTTTTGCGATGACAGGTCTTCGGCTGGGTTATTTGATTGCACCTAAATCTTGTATGCGTTCTTTGCAGAAGTTGCAGCAAAATCTATTTATTTGTGCGTCCAGCGTTGCCCAACAGGCTGGGATTGCTGCATTGCGGCAGGCTGATTCGGATGTGGAACGGATGAAACAGATTTATGATGAGCGTCGCCGGTACATGATTACTCGTCTTCGGGAAATGGGGTTTGAGATTAAAGTAGAACCTCAAGGAGCATTTTACATTTTTGCCAACGCACGCAAATTTACTACCGACTCTTATCGCTTTGCATTCGATGTACTCGAACATGCGCATGTCGGCATTACTCCCGGGGTGGACTTTGGTACGGGAGGTGAAAGATATGTACGCTTCTCCTATGCAAACTCATTGGAGAATATCAAAGAAGGACTGGACCGTATCAATCGCTACCTTTCTCGTCTCGGCTTCTGATTAGCTCGGTGGCTGCTTCGTATTCTTCCTCTGTCACGAGGACGGATACGGAAGGAGCGATATAGGGTGCTAATGTCCCCATAATTCCATCTTTGATTACACAACGGATATTATTGCTTTCTAATAACCCTTTAATGATCTCGGCTTCCCAGGGGGATCCGGAGAATACTTCTATTGCCTTGCTATAATCTTCTTCTTTCATGATCTTACTTATTAGGGGTTGTTATCTACAAATATAACAAAAAAGAGAGAGAAATGGTTATTTATTTTCTTAAAAATTATTCGAGTGTGATATGTTTTACGCTAATCTGCTGTTTCAGGAAAGTAGAGGCCGATTCTGAAAACTTTTCTTCCGCTTCGGTCGTGTAAAACTGGCAGTTGCCATTCTTGGTACATTTGGCATCCATTTCGGGATGTCTTTTCAGATAGTCTTTCAGGCTTTCTGCAACATACTCTCCTTGTGCAATTACACTGATATGATCCGGGATGTATTGCCGGATTTTAGGTAGGAGTATAGGGAAATGGGTACATCCGAGGATGACAGTATCTATTTGAGGATCCTTTGACAGTAATTGGTCGATGTACTTCCGGATAAAATAGTCTGCTCCTTCGTCTTGTGATTCGTTATTCTCAACTAAGGATACCCACATCGGACATGCTGTCCCGCTAACCTGAATTTCAGGAAATAGTTTATGTATTTCTAATGGATACGATTCGGATTTGATGGTGCCTGCTGTTGCCAGTACGCCGATATGCTGATTCTTGCTAATCTCTCCAACACATTCTACAGTGGGGCGGATGACTCCGAGCACACGGCGGGCAGGATCGATTTGGGGTAAATCATTCATCTGAATGCTGCGCAAGGCTTTGGCGGAAGCAGTATTGCAAGCTAATATAACCAGATGGCATCCCATATCAAACAGTTTGTTGACGGCTTGCCGGGTAAATTCGTATACGACTTCGAAAGAACGTGTCCCATAGGGGGCACGTGCATTATCTCCCAAATAGATATAATCATATTCCGGTAATACTTCTCTAATCTTGTCTAAGATGGTCAGACCTCCGTATCCGGAGTCGAATACTCCGATAGGTCCGGGCGTATGGGATAGATGTTGCTTCATGACACACTTGATTTATATACGCAAATGTACACCAAAAAAAAAAGAGAAAGAAGATGATCCTTCTTTCTCTTTCCCTTTTGGTATTTCTTTATTCTTGGTCAGCTCTTATTTGATACCAAGATTTGCTTTTACCTTGCTAGTCAAGTTGATGCTCTGTGATTCGTTTACATAAGGAATCGAAGTTCTTGCCAGGTCGAAGATATAGATCACACCTTCAGCAGCACCTACTGCTTTGATAGCATTGTCCAACTTCTGGTAGATAGGAGCCATTGCATCATTTTGAGCTTTCTGCATTTGTTGTTGAGCATCCTGTTGGAATTGCTCTTGTCTCTGCATCATATCTTGCAACTCTTTCTGTCTTCTTTCAGCGATGTTAGGAGGAAGAGAATCCTTAGCGATAGCTTGTTGGAATTCCTGATATTTCTTGTTGAATTCTTCCTGCGTTCTCTGTAGTTCGGCAGTAAGTTGTTTTTCTAAAGTCTGAATATCATTTTGAGCTTTGGTGAATTCCGGCATCACAGTGATGATTTCCTGTGCATTAATGTGGCCGAATTTCAGGTTCTGTGCAAATACACCCATTGGGAGTGCAAGCAACATTACAAGTGCAATTTTTTTTAGCATAGTTCTATAATTTATTTGAATGATTTTTAGTTATTTCCAGCTGCAAATGTATGAAATTAATTTGAATATCCTAATTTTCTTAGGATTTCATCACTAATATCTATGCGTGGATTTGCAAATATTATACCTGTAGCAGAGGCTCTGTCAATTACCATATCATATCCATGTTGCTGTGATATAGCTTTCACTGCTTCATAAATATCATCCTGAATCGGAGTAATCAACTTGTCTCTCATCTTGGCTAATTCGCCTTCCGGACCGAAGTAGTTACGCTTCAGCTCGGCTGCTTCTTTTCCTTCGCTACGATTGCATCTTCTGTCTTTGTTTTTGTGCGGCAGAAAAGTGGAAGATTTTGCCTGGTAATCCTGGAACATCTTCTGTGCTTCTTTAGCCAGAGCTTCTACTTCACTCTGGTATTTCTTCGTAGCTTCTTGCATTTGCTCGTTAGCGCTTTGAGCTGCCGGAATATTCTTCATAATATATTCCGTATCGATCAGTGCAAATTTCTGTGCATTTGCTGCCATGCTGACAGCAAATAGCATCATGATTAATAGAACAGACTTTCTCATAACGTTTAGTTTTTGATGATACATTAGAATTCTTGTCCTAAGATAAAGTGGAACTGGCTTCCTCCATATTGTTTAGAACCAAATACTTTGTCGAAACCGTAACCCCAGTCAATACCCATCATACCAATCATCGGAAGGAAGATACGAACACCGACACCGGCAGAACGTTTCAACTCGAATGGATTGAATTTCTTGATATCATGCCATGCGTTACCTGCTTCAAGGAAACCTAACACATAAATGTTAGTACTTGTTTCCAGCATCAACGGATATCTCAATTCGATACCGAGACGTGCATAGGCATAACCTTCAGAACCGTATGGTGTTAATGAGCTGTTTTCGTAACCACGCAAAGCGATACTTTCAGTTGCATAAGTTGAATAACCGGTCATACCGTCACCACCTACGTCGAATGTACCGAACGGAGATTTCTTGTATTGGTTATAGTGACCTAACAGACCGAATTCCGTACGTGTCATTAATACCAGACATTTAGGATGAGCAACCGGATCCATCAGCGGAGTATATGTTTTGCCTTTGAATTTCCATTTGTGGTATTCTATCCATTTATGAAGTTTATTCATGTTGTCCTGGGTAATGCTACCTGTTTCAGGGTTGCTGTAATATCCCTTATAGTCTTTACCGTCCATCAACGAGTAAGGCGGTGTGAACTGAACTGACAGTGAGAAATCTGAACCCGAACGAGGGAAGATTGGGTTGTCAATAGAGTTACGAGCCAAAGTCAATGAAATGCTAAGGTCATTACATTTACCGTTGGTGACCGGGAAGTATTGCCAGTCGCTCAAGTTATAACGTTGGTAAGCTAATTCTGCAGAAAGAGTGAAATAGTCATCCGGCCATTTCAGACGTTTACCCCAACCTACGGAAAGTCCCCACATCTTGATAGATTTATCAGGGTCATAATAGTTTTCGTAGTTGTTATAGTTACCATAGTTGTACATACCATAACCACCGTAGCCACTATACATACTGTTGTAGTAGTTGTTGAAGTAGCTGGAGTTGTAGTAACGGCTACTGATATCTGTCTGTACAGAGAAGAATGCCGATACAGAGAATGAATTCGGACGTTTACCGCCAAACCATGGATCGAAGAATGAAATACTGTATGATTGGTAGTATTTAGCGTTCGTCTGTCCGCTGATAGTCAATGTCTGACCATCACCTTGAGGAAGTATACCACGGTAGTTTTCACCCGGGTGCAACAAGTTGGCTACAGAGAAGTTGGTAAACTTCAAGCTCAACTTACCGATAATACCCGTCTGTCCCCAACCTGCAGAGAATTCCACCGGTCGTTAGCTTTGAAGTCAAAGGCAAACCTATGTCAACAGTTCCGTTCATCGGATCCGGTTGAATATCTGGTTGCAGTTTTTCCGGGTCAAAGTGTCCCATCTGCTGAATTTCACGCAAAGAACGCATCAAGTCTTCTTTGCTGAACAATTGTCCGGACGAATACGAAGTTCACGGCGAACGACGTTTTCATACAAACGGTCATTACCACTGATCTTGATCTTATTGATAGTAGCCTGACGGCCTTCATAGATTCTCATTTCGAGGTCGATAGAGTCGCCAACGATATTTACTTCTACCGGGTCAAGGTTATAGAACAGGTAACCGTTGTTGTAGTATAAGTTACCGATAGCGTCATCATCTGTAGAAACACGTTCGTTCAATAACTTCTGGTTGTATACGTCACCTTTCTTCATGCGGAGCAGGAAGTTCAACTGTTCTGACGGATAAGAGTGTTACCTACCCATGTAACGTTACGCAGATAATATTTTGTCCCTCGTCTATATTCAAATAAACGTTTACAGTCTTTTCGTCATACTGTGAAACGCTGTCTTTACAATCATTGCATCACGGTATCCCAACTCATTATATTTGTCGATAATCAGTTGCTTGTCTGCCTCGAAGTTCTCTGGCACGAATTTCTTGGTGCGGAACAGTTACGAAGTTTACCTTTCTCATTGGTTTTCTTCATAACTTCAGCTTGGAAGTCTTGATTGCATGATTACCAACGATTTGATTTCGTGTACTTTGATTTTTCTTTCTTGTCGATATCAATGTCGACGATCACCTGATTTTCGCTGGATGGATCGTCTTTCTGCGAGATGATTACTTCTGCATTTTTGAATCCCTTATCGTCGAAGTAACGTTTGATTAATGTCTTGGCACGGTCTACGGTATTCGGAGTAATCTGCATACCTTTTACCATTCCCAGCTTGCTTTCAAGATCGGTACGTTCCGACTTCTTCACACCATGATAGCGTACATCTGCGATACGTGGGCGTTGTGTCAGACTGATTTTTAACCAGATTTTGTCACCTTCAATTTTCTCGGCTGTGATTTGTACATTTGAGAACAAGCCATGACGCCAATAACGTTTGATTGCTCCAGTAATTTCGTCACCCGGCACAGTAATTGTCTGTCCTACCGATAGTCCGGATAGTCCAATCAATACATAGTCTTCATAATTCTTTACGCCTTCGACTTTAATATCTGCTATCTCATACTTTTTGGGTGTTCCGGAGTATAAGATGACAGGTTTCGAGTCTTCATCAGTGTTAGCATTTTGCGCAAAGCCTGTTGTCGCAAAGCTGCACAGGCAGACAAACGTTATGAATATAAAGGAAATACGATAATGCATTTATGTTATAATTTGATGTTTCGAGTTATATTAGCTGATCTGTTCACTGGTTTTGCCGAATCGGCGTTCCCTTTGTTGATATTCCCAAATGGCTTTGTAGAATTCTTCTTTGTCGAAGTCCGGCCAGAAGGTATCACAAAAATAAAGCTCCGAATAAGCGCATTGCCATAGGAGGTAATTGCTTAGCCGGATTTCTCCTCCCGTTCGGATCAGTAAATCCGGATCGGGCATAAAATTAGTATCCAGATGAGATGAGATACACTCATCGGTTATTTGTTCGGGAGATATTTCTCCCGTTTTTACTTGCGTCGCTATTTGCCGTACTGCTTCAGTTATTTCCCAACGGGATGAGTAACTAAGAGCTAGTACCATATACATTCCACTATTCTTGGATGTGCGTTTTATACATGATGTCAAACTTTTCTGAACTTCAACAGGCAACTTCTTGAAATCACCGATTACGTTGAAGCGAATATTGTTCTTCATCAGTGTCTCTTCTTCAATAGATTCTAGCAATAGATTCATCAAAGCCGCTATCTCGTCTTGCGGCCGATTCCAGTTCTCGGTTGAGAAGGTATAAAGTGTCAGGTACTTAATCCCCAGTCTGGCAGCATCTTCAGTAATCTTCTGTACCGTTTCTGCGCCAGCACGGTGACCGTAAGTACGTTCTTCCCCTCGTTGTTTTGCCCATCGTCCGTTCCCATCCATAATGATGGCTACGTGTTGTGGTATCCGAGTTTTGTCTATTTGTTCTATATAGGACATCTTCTTATTTTAAACGTATACGTTTTATTTCTTGGCATTTCCAAATCAAACCATAGCTGATTCAAGCGACCACGCCATACTTCTGAATTATGACTATATGGGCGTTTTCAGTGGTAGTTGCTTTGTGAGCTTCTTTTCTACTTCTTCTTCAAAGCTTGCACTTCCTTTACTAAGGATAATCCATAGATTTTGAGTGTCAGGATCTAGTACCATTGAATAGTTGGTTTTGCCTCTGAATTCAGGATCTACATCGGGATCTGGAGTGTTCTCCTTTGACCAATTCTATGGGGAATGAGAACTTAGGATTCGCCTTTTCCAGAATAATCCTTGATTGGAAACATAAATAGAACTGAAGTCTTGACCAAATATGTATACTAAGTCATTATAATATATAATAGATGGTTGAGTGTATTTAGGGCAGTATGCAATAGGTTGAAGTAGTTGAGAACTCCCCATTTGTTTCCGTCATATTTTCTACAATGGTCATTTCTAATTTCTGTTCTCATTCAAGTTGCAGTTTCTCGAGATCTTCTACAGAATACTCCATTAATAGCTGTCGAAGACTTATATTTGTAGAGGGTAGATTTTTAGTTGGAAATTAATAGGCACTTTTCCTCCATTTTCATAATTTATCCAAAGTGATTTTTTGGTACATCATTTGTTTCCATCAAGAAATAGCGTTGGTTATCTGCTATTCCTCTTTATATCAACAAATTGTGCTGACATCGTTATTATCAATTTTGATATAACAATCCATTCTTTTCACCAAACATCGTTGATTCATTCCATTTTTGTTCATCCATTAATACCATCACTGATGTATGGCATATAACATGGTTCTTCTTTGAACGTTGAATCTTTGAATTCGATGATAGAGGTGGGTAATGTTTTTATAGAATTCTCTATTCCTACTATCCAACTGCCAAAGTTTGTTAAAGAGTTTTGTATGCATATAACTTTGTGCCAACTACAGAGTATGTGAGAACTTCACCCAAAAATAATAGATTTTGTTCTCCTACAATTTGGTCATCTATTTTATTCATATATTTCCACCTTAACGAATCCGGATCATGCTGATGTACATTTACCTTAATAGTATATTCCTTAGTTTGATTAGGAGATATTCCCGCTAAGGCTTCTGTCGACCATACCTTTATCTTAAGTGGATTCCGAAGATCGATCGAATCATTGATGTTTAAGACGGAATCGTTTCCGCTTTTGTCCTTCATTGTAACGACGCCTGATGCCGTTGTTAATGTTTTGATTAAAATCTTGTCAATGATGGTATCGGCATGAACAGGAAGAGAGTCTTCGTTATAAATTTCACGTGATAATTGATCAATAGTGAATTTATAACTCCCAAGGCCTGCTGTGTCAAGTGCAAACGCATGGATAGTTGCATCCGGACTATATTCGATGTTATTATCGTCATCAAGACATGACGTTATAACAAATGACACCATGAAAAAACTCGCTATGAATGATAAAACTTTATTCTCATTTGAAAGATTGTGTTTATTTACAAGTTGCAAAATAGAAACATTTTTCCGATAATGAACATTACAGGTAAGTTTTATATAAAATTATAGATAATAACACTGTTTTTATCGACGTAAAACCCCCTGAATAGAACTATTTTAGCTATATCCGATGAACATAATGCCAAAATTGTCTTTCGAAGTGTTCTTCTATCGAGTAACTAAAATTATCGTTCATTTGGGGTGCTTGAACACCGGAATGTAGTCTGCTGGGGCACTTCTCGATATACGCCTCATCCCATAGCTCGTCATTAATGAACGATTGCAGCAATTGGCTGCCTCCTTCTACCAATAAGGATTGTATTTTCCGTTGATACAGTACTTCCATAATCTGCTCCAGTGGGTTATGATTGAAGTCGATGGAGATATATGTGATGTTGGTTCTTGCTGGCTGTTTCTTTTCAGTAAAAACTAATGTTGGTACATTCCCATCGAATATTTGTAAATCATTAGGTAGGGATAGCGTGCGATCTAACACAACGCGTATCGGGTTGTGCCCATACCAGTTGCGTACCGTTAGCGACGGATTATCCAATAAAGCTGTTCGCCTGCCTACCATAATAGCATCGGCCTCCGCTCTTTTTTTATGTACTAGCATTGAAGTGAGAGGAGAGGAGAGGACTACCGGTTTTCCGTCTGTACGTTCTATATCAATAAACCGATCGGCTGACTCTGCCCATTTTAATGTAATATAAGGCCGATGAAGTGTATTGAAAGTAATAAAACGACGAATCAGTGATTGACATTCTTCCTCTAATATGCCGACTGTAACTTCTCGTCCGGCATCCCGTAGTTTTTGAATCCCCCGTCCGGCTACTTCAGAAAAAGGGGTCCTGGCATCCGATAACAATGCGTGGAATCTGTTTCTCTATAATCAGATCCGCACAAGGAGGTGTTTTCCCGTAGTGGGAGCAAGGTTCCAGACTGACATAAATCGTAGAATGTTTCAATAAAGACTCATCTTTGACAGAACGGATTGCATTGACTTCCGCATGTGCCTCTCCGCAGCGAATGTGATAACCTTCGCCGATAATACGTCCGTGACATACGATAACAGCCCCTACCATCGGGTTGGGAGACACATTGCATAACCCGTTCTTTGCAAGCTCAATGCAACGCCTCATGTATTTTTCTTCTTCCATTTTGGTGCTCTTCGCCATATTATTCTTACTTTTGCACTCCGAAATTGTGAAAATATGAATCGTATCACCGCTTACATTCGCCAGTCTTTGCAGGAAATCTATCCACCGGAGGAGGTAAAAGCCCTTTCGATGCTGATTTGTTGCGACATGTTAGGCTTAGATGCGCTCGATATTTACATGGGCAAAGATATAATTTTATCCGAATGCAAACAGCGTGAATTAGAAAACATTATATTCCGTTTACAGAAAAATGAACCTATACAGTACATTCGCGGTTTTGCAGAGTTTTGTGGAAGGAATTTTAAGGTTGCTTCCGGCGTATTAATCCCTCGACCGGAGACCGCGGAACTCGTGGAATTAATAGTAAAGGAGAATCCGAATGCCCGTCGTCTATTAGACATAGGTACGGGAACCGGATGTATTGCGATCTCTCTGGATAAAAGAACTTCCGGATATAGAAGTAGAAGCTTGGGATATTTCGGAAGAAGCGTTAGCTATTGCCCGTAAAAACAATGAAGATTTGGAAGCCGGGGTGAGATTTCTGCAAAGAGATGTATTGTCCGATGACTGGGAAAGGTGCCGTCTTTTGATGTGATCGTCAGTAATCCGCCTTATGTGACCGAAACGGAAAAGAACGAAATGGACGCCAATGTCCTTGATTGGGAACCGGGGACTGGCCCTGTTCGTTCCTGACGAGGACCCTTTACGGTTTTATAATCGTATAGCCCGTCTGGGAAGTGAATTACTCTTGCCGGGTGGGAAACTTTATTTTGAAATCAACCAGGCCTATGGCCGGGAAACAGCACACATACTTGAAATGAACCAATATCGTGATGCTCGTGTTATAAAAGACATATTTGGAAAAGATAGAATAGTTACAGCTAACCGATGAGTGCACAATTAACTGATGAAGAGGCTTTAAATCGCGTAGCCTCTTACTGCTCCACTGCCGAGCATTGCCGGGCAGAAATAAATGAGAAGTTACAACGTTGGGGAATTGCCTATGATACCATTGCGCGTATTCTTGACCGACTGGAATCAGAGAAGTTTATCGATGATGAACGTTTCTGCAGGGCTTTTGTGAATGACAAGTTCCGCTTTGCCAAGTGGGGGAAAATGAAAATAGCCCAGGGGCTTTACATGAAGAAGATCCCTTCTGATGTGGCATGGCGTTATCTGAATGAAATTGATGAAGAAGAATACCTTTCTATTCTGCGTGACCTGCTGGCTTCCAAACGGAAAAGTATTCATGCGGCAGACGATTATGAATTGAATGGAAAGCTGATGCGATTTGCCATGAGTCGTGGATTTGAACTGAAAGATATTAAGCGTTGTATCGACATTCCCGATGAAGAGGAACAAATTGACTGAAAAAATAAACGGATTCTTCTTTTTATTCTCGTTCAATTTCTGTACTTTTGCGGCAAATAATTAATAGTTAGTTTAGTTATGAAAACTTAGAGACTATTTGCGGAGAAACTGTTGAAGATTAAAGCTATTAAACTTCAACCCGCTAACCCTTTTACATGGGCTTCTGGATGGAAATCCCCCTTTTACTGTGACAACCGTAAAACTCTGTCCTATCCTTCTCTTCGTAATTTTGTGAAGATTGAAATTACACGTCTGATATTAGAACGATTCGGACAGGTGGATGCGATTGCTGGTGTGGCTACAGGCGCTATTCCGCAGGGAGCTTTGGTGGCTGATGCATTGAATTTGCCGTTCGTGTATGTTCGTTCTACCCCCAAAGATCATGGATTAGAAAACCTGATTGAAGGTGAACTTCGTCCGGGTATGAAAGTCGTAGTCGTAGAGGACTTGATTTCTACTGGTGGTAGTAGTTTGAAGGCTGTTGAAGCAATTCGTCGCGATGGTTGTGAAGTGATCGGTATGGTTGCAGCGTATACATACGGATTCCCGGTAGCTGAAGAGGCGTTCAAAAATGCGAAGGTGACTTTGGTAACGTTGACCAATTATGAAGCCGTGCTTGATGTTGCTCTTCGTACAGGTTATATCGAAAGAAGAAGACATACAGACATTGAACGAATGGCGTAAAGACCCTGCTCATTGGGATGCTGGAAAATAAGATTCATTTTTTGATCAAACATATTTGGTAAAAAGAACTGTTCGGGCAATATTTGGCCGGATTGTTCTTTTTTTGTTTTATACTAATAGAAAATTATGAGTAATTTTGAGAGTAGTGTCAAGGTAATACCTTACAGCCAGGAGCGCGTATATAATAAACTTTCAGATTTAAGTAATCTGGAAGCAGTCAAAGACCGTTTGCCAAAAGATAAGGTGCAGGATTTGAGTTTTGATTCGGACACGTTGAGTTTTAGTGTCTCTCCTATCGGAAAGTTGACTTTGCAAATTGTAGAGCGTGATCCTTGTAAATGTATAAAGTTGGCAACAACTAACTCTCCTCTTCCTTTTAATATGTGGATTCAATTGGTTGAAACTGCAGAAGAAGAGTGCAAAGTGAAGGTAACTATCGGAATGGATCTTAATCCATTTATGAAAGCAATGGTACAGAAACCTCTCCAGGAAGGTTTGGAGAAGATGGTTGATATGCTGGCAGTTATTGGATATTAAACTTTTTTTTATGGCACAGAAACTTTGGGAGAAGTCCGTACAGGTAAATAAGGATATCGAACGTTTCACGGTAGGTCGTGATCGTGAGATGGATCTTTATTTGGCCAAGCATGATGTGCTTGGTTCTATGGCTCATATTACGATGCTTGAAAGCATTGGGTTGTTGACAAAAGAAGAACTGGACCAGTTGCTGGTGGAATTGAAGAGTATTTATGCCTCGGCCGAAAAAGGCGAATTTGTGATAGAAGACGGGGTGGAAGATGTACATTCACAGGTAGAATTGATGTTGACCCGTCGTTTGGGAGATATCGGAAAGAAAATACATAGTGGCCGTTCCAGAAATGATCAGGTTCTGTTGGACTTGAAACTTTTTACCCGTACGCAAATAAAAGAGGTTGCCGAAGCGGTAGAACAACTATTTCATGTCTTGATCCGTCAGAGCGAACGGTATAAAAACGTTTTGATGCCGGGATATACACACCTGCAGATTGCAATGCCTTCTTCTTTTGGATTGTGGTTTGGTGCCTACGCCGAGAGTCTTATGGACGATATGCTGTTTTTGCAGGCAGCATTTAAAATGTGCAATCGTAATCCATTAGGTTCAGCAGCCGGATATGGTTCGTCTTTTCCTTTGAACCGTACCATGACGACTGACTTATTGGGTTTTGATTCAATGAATTACAATGTTGTATATGCTCAAATGGGGCGTGGAAAGATGGAACGCAATGTTGCTTTTGCATTGGCTACGATTGCCGGGACGATTTCCAAATTAGCTTTTGACGCCTGTATGTTTAACAGTCAAAACTTCGGTTTCGTCAAGTTGCCTGATGACTGTACCACGGGGTCCAGCATTATTGAGGAAAGAAAACGTGTGTAATGAATTGCAATGCTTAAAAATTGCGAACAATCTGCAATGAGATTCAAAGAAATTCCTTCTGCTATTTCAGGAATTGAAAGAGTTTGCAGAAAACCTATTTCATGAATGATTCAGGTAAATGAAAGGTTTGATGATGACAAACCTTATATGAAGAGGTAAATCGTTTGCACATGAAGGTATGATTCCGTGATTATAAAATGGGAATGAAGCAGGTAAATTCTCGCATAAAGAAGTACCATATATGAAAGCAGTAAAACTCGTAAAGCAGATACTCATGGCATTATGCAGAAAGCAGATATTTATTAAAAGTGACCGGATAAATGGACAAAGAGGAGAAAACAGGATAAAAAAACTTTCAAAGTTTAAAGATAGTAAACAGTATATTAGGGTCGGAAAAGCTCTTTAGAGCAAACCTTGAAAGGATGTCGAAGTTCGAGTCTCACTTGGTAAAATCCTTTGGCCATTGCGGCTGTGCGGGTTCAAGTCCCGCTTCGAGTACAGTATTCTTTAAGGCTTCATGAATCATTGATTCATGAAGCCTTTTTTTTCATGAAATATACAATATTTATTTTCTGTAAAGTTCTATATGATAGCTGCTTGGAAGAAATAAACCAAAAAGAGTTATAATATTTTTTTATTGTGTTATTAATCTTTTATTTTGCTTTTAGATTATGATTTAATGTATAATATTATATTGAATCATTCCTTAGACCTAAATATATGTAATATTTGATTTAACCGCTAACAAAAAATACTAGAGAGATGGAGAATAATGACAGGCAGATTGAATTAAAGTTTCAGAGGTTTTTCACTGTGAATTTTCCAAAGGTAAAGAACTTTGCTCAAATGCTGCTAAAATCGGAAGCGGATGCAGAAGATGTGGCTCAAGATGTTTTCTGTAAGCTCTGGTTGCAGCCTGAGTTGTGGCTGGATAATGATAAAGAACTAGACAATTATATTTTTATAATGACTAGAAATATAGTTCTGAATATCTTTAAACATCAACAGGTAGAACAGGAATATCAGTCGGAAGTTATAGAGAAGACTCTTCTTTATGAATTAACAGAAAAGGAAGAGATCTTGAATAACGTATATTATAAGGAGATGTTGATGATTATTCAACTCACCCTGGAGAAAATGCCGAAGCGTCGGAGGTTGATATTCGAACTTAGTCGTTTCAGGGGATTAAGTCATAAAGAAATAGCTGATAAACTCGATGTTTCTATCCGAACAATAGAGCATCAGGTTTATTTAGCATTGATCGAATTAAAGAAAGTACTCCTCTTTTTTATTTTTTTCTCTAATATTTTTAAGTAGTATGTATGTAGTAGTTGTATTTAGTGTATAAAGCCCAAAAAAGAAAGAAAAAGATTCATGAAAAATTATATTCAACAACTCGTAGAATTATTCGGCCATAATAGCTATTCAGCCGGAACACAGAAGAAAGTGCAACAGTGGTTGGCTGATGAGGAGCATGTTGATGAAAAGAGTGAGGCTCTTCGTGAGCTTTGGAAACAAGCAGGAGAACAGAAAGTGCCTGATGGCATACAACAATCAATACAACGAATGCGGCAGAATCTGGGAATGCAGTCTATCACTTCACGTAGAAATTACCAGTTGCTTATATGGAGAGCTGCAGCTATTTTCTTGTTAGCAGTCTCATCCGTTTCTATTTATTTGATGTTGGAAAAGGAACGGCCGGAAAAAGATTTAGTTGAATGCTATATACCGACAGCGGAAATTCGTGAACTTACATTACCGGATGGTACAAATGTCATGCTGAATTCGAAGAGTATACTACTATATCCGGAAAAATTTACAGGAGAGACTAGAAGCGTATATTTGATTGGTGAGGCCAACTTTAAAGTGAAACCGGATAAGAAGCATCCTTTCATTGTAAAGGCCAATGATTATCAAGTTACTGCTTTAGGTACTGAATTTAATGTAACTGCTTATCCGGAAAATAGCGAACTGATGGCTACTTTGCTGGAAGGTAGTGTGAAAGTTGAATTCAATAACTTGCTGTCCAATATTATTTTAAAGCCTAATGAACAGTTGGTATATGACAAACATACGAAAGCGCACAACCTGCGGATGCCTGAGATAGATGATGTGACGGCATGGCAACGTGGGGAATTGGTTTTTAGTAATATGTATCTGGAGGATATTTTTACAAGTCTTGAACGCAAATTTCCTTATGCTTTTGTATATAGCCTTCATAGCTTGAAAAGAATACATATAGTTTCCGCTTCTCCAAACAGGCGAATCTGGAGGAAGTTATGAAGATTATATCGCAAGTTGTAGGAAATGTAAACTATGTTATCAAGGGAAATAAGTGCTATGTAACTAGTAAAGAATAAATATATTGTAGAACCTTTTAAATTTAATACGTAATGCAAAAAAATACCCGGAAGGAATGGCCGTTCCTCCCGGATATGAAATCAATCTCTTTTAATATTAGCGTAATATTGACGCTATTCTGAATGATCCTAGAATAATAACCAATTAACTAATACTAAAGATGCTACAAATCTACGAAAAAATAGCAGAAAAAATAGCTCATAAGCGGGTCTTTCTCACTTTTTTAAGTCTTATTCTTATACAGACTTTCGCTTTGGCTCAAAATGATAGTAAAATAACTATCCAGCAAAAGAACATCACTGTCATTGATGCCTTAAAAACTGTGGAAAAACAGTCTAAAAAGTCTATAAATTATAGTGATTCCGAATTAAAAGGAAAAGTAATAGCCCAGTTAAACTTGCGGAACGCATCCCTCGAAACCGCACTTGATACCATCTTAAAAGGGACGGGCTTTTCATTCCAGATTCAAGGTAACTACATCATAATAGCTGAAAAGAAGCCTGTAGTTGCACAAACCCTTAAAAATATCAAAGGAAAGGTTACTGATGAAAGCGGTGAACCGTTGATTGGAGTAAATATATCTGTGGATGGTAGTTCTACAGGTACGATTACCGATTTCGATGGTAACTTTACGATCAAGGCGGCAGAGAAATCTATTCTCAAAGTATCTTATATCGGATATGCTGCACAGATAATTCCTGTTTCCAAGAAAGATTTCTATCCGGTTGTAATGAAGCAGGATACAGAAGTGCTCGATGAAGTTGTTGTGACGGCATTGGGTATCAAACTTGCAGAAAAGGCGTTGTCTTACAATGTACAACAAGTCAAGGGAGATGCTCTGACTACGGTAAAAGATGCTAACTTCGTAAACTCGCTGAACGGTAAGATAGCCGGAGTGAGTATAAACAAAAGTGCTAGTGGAGTTGGTGGTGCGACACGTGTTGTAATGCGTGGTGCAAAATCTATTGAAGGTGATAATAATGCTTTGTATGTGGTGGACGGTATTCCTTTGTTCAATACCAATATGGGAAATACCGACAGTGGTATTATGGGTGAAGGTAAGGCCGGAACAGAAGGAATCGCCGACTTCAATCCGAAGATATTGAAAGTCTTTCTGTTTTGAGTGGTCCTTCGGCTGCTGCGTTGTATGGTAGTAGTGCCGCTAACGGTGTAATTTTGATTACCACTAAAAAAGGAAAAGAAGGAAAACTTTCAGTGCAGTTCTCTTCTTCTTCAGAGTTCAGCAAAGCTTATATGACTCCTGAGTTTCAAAATACGTATGGTAACAAAAGATATGTATGAAAGCTGGGGTGAGAAACTGTTGACTCCTACAAGTTATGATCCTAAGAAGGATTTCTTTAATACCGGAACAAACTTTATTAATTCGGTTACGTTGACCACCGGTACGAAATCGAATCAGACTTTGCTTCTGTTTCTTCTACCAATTCCAAAGGTATTGTGCCTAATAATGAATATGAACGTTTGAATTTCACAATCCGTAATACGGCAACTTTCCTTAATGATAAATTACAACTCGATTTAGGTGCGTCGTATGTGAAACAGAAAGACAAGAATATGGTATCGCAAGGACAATATTGGAATCCGGTGATGGCCGCCTATTTGTTCCCTCGTGGTGAAGACTTTGATGGAATTAAGTCATTCGAACATTTCGATGAAAGTCGCCAACTTCCGGTTCAGTATTGGCCGGTGGCAGATCCGGTATATGCTTCACAGAACCCTTACTGGACTGCTTATCGCAATGTAGCTACGAATGAAAAGAGTCGTTATATGTTCAACGTAGGGTTGACTTATAATATTACCGATTGGTTGAATGCGACAGCCCGTTTCAGAATGGATGACACACATGTATTGTTTGAACGCAAGATTTACGCTTCATCCGACGATAAATTTGCGGAAGGAAAGAAAGGACTGTATGGATACAATAACTATGAAGACCGTCAGGAATATGCCGACTTTATGTTGAACGTAAACAAACATATAGCTGATTTCAGTATTTCTGCCAATGCGGGTTGGAACTATTCTAACTATTGGGCATTGGAGAGAGGATACAAAGGGACATTATTGGGAGTGCCCAATAAATTTGCGGCTTCTAATATCGATCCGGCTAATGGTCGTATCTCAGAAAAGGGTGGTGATAGTCGTGTACGTAATCATGCTGTTTTTGCCAATTTGGAACTTGGTTGGAAGAGTATGCTTTATTTGACGCTGACCGGACGTAATGACTGGAATTCACGTTTGGTGAATACCGATGAAGAATCTTTCTTCTATCCCTCAATCGGTCTGTCCGGGATTATTTCCGAGATGGTCAAATTGCCCGAATTTATCTCTTACCTGAAAGTTCGCGGTTCGTATACGGAAGTCGGTGCGCCTGTATCCCGTTCGGGACTGACTCCGGTACGGTAACTACCCTATTGTGGGTGGTGCATTAGATCCTACCGGTATCTATCCGTTTACTGATTTCAAGGCAGAACGTACAAAGTCATACGAATTTGGATTAAGTCTGAAGTTGTGGAATAAATTAAGTGCGGAGGTAACCTACTATCATTCTAATACATACAATCAGACTTTCTTGGGTGATCTTCCGGAATTTACCGGATACAAGCAGATTTATTTGCAGGCCGGTAATGTGGAAAATCGTGGTTGGGAGGCTTCATTAAGCTATTCCGATCAGTTTAAGTTCGGATTAGGAATCTCTTCAACATTGACATTCTCTCGTAATATAAACGAGATTAAGGAGATGGTTGAAAACTATCATACGGATTTGATGGATGAACCGATTAATATTCCGGAGGTTTTGAAGGATGGTGGTCGTGTCATCTTGAAAGAAGGCGGAAGTATCCACGATATTTATGCCAACACCTTCTTGAAGAAAGACCACCTGGGATATGTTGAGGTAAAGAGCGACGGAACCTTTGGAATGGAAAAGGGGGAACCCGTTTATTTGGGAAAAACTTCTACTGATTTAATATGGGATGGAGTAATATGTTGACATACAAAGGCTTTGGACTCGGATTCCAAATCAACGGACGTTTTGGAGGCGTGGTGACCTCTTCTACAGAGGCATTGCTTGATCGTTTCGGTGTATCCAAACGTTCGGCTGAGGCTCGTGAAGCGGGAGGCGTATTGTTGAAGGGACAAGGTCTGGTAGATGCGAAGTCTTATTATCAGATGACAGGTACGGGAAATTATGAAACTTCCGGTTACTATGTATACAGTGCCACCAATATTCGTTTGCAAGAACTTACCTTTAGCTATACTATGCCTAATAAGTGGTTTGGTAAGGTGTTGAAAGATGTTACAGTTTCGTTTATAGCCAACAATCCTTGGATGTTGTATTGCGAAGCTCCGTTCGATCGGAACTGACTCCTTCCACTAGTACTTACGGACAAGGTAATGATTATTTTATGCAACCGAGTGTTCGTAGCTTTGGCTTCGGTATTAAATTTAAATTATAATACACCTTCTTTATTATGAGAAAAATGAATCATTTTAAACTATTAGCGGTGATATGCGCAATGACGCTATTTGCCTCATGCAATTTTGAAGAAATCAATACCAACCAATTTGAGATGAGCGACGGAGAAGGTGCGATGGATGGTTTTGAAGTCGGAGGGCTGATTACAGCTATGCAACGGACAGTGATTCCCGTAGGCACACAGGCTGATGATACAGATGTTATCAATGAGTATCAAATAGCTTATCATCTATCGGCCGATAATTGGAGTGGATTTTTTGGCGAGAACAACAGTAACGGTTGGAACGCAGGTAGTAACAATACTACTTATTATTTGTTGGACAATTGGATAAAAGCGACCTATACACAGTCTTATACCAATGCTCTTGATCCTTGGAAGAAATTGAAAATAGCGTCCGAGAAAAATGGTACGCCCGAAGTCTTTGCTTTGGCTCAAATTCTGAAGATTTCCGCTTGGCACAAGACACTTGAAAGTTTCGGTCCGATGCCTTATTCTCATGCGGCGGACGCTACAATGAACATTCCGTTCGATTCGGAGAAAGAGGTGTATACGGCGATGTTTGAAGAATTGACCGCAGCCATTGAAGAATTAACAGAAAAGGCGGAAAATGGGGTGAATGTAATGGGCGCTTATGATGCGGTATATGCCGGAGATGCTACCAAATGGGTGAAATACGGCAATTCGCTGATGCTTCGTTTGGCTATGCGTGTCCGCTTCGCTGATGCGGAACTGGCGAAAAAGTTTGCTACTCAAGCAGTAAATCATTCTATCGGCGTGATGACGGCTAAGGATGATGCGGCTCAAATGAGTCAAGGAGCAGGTATGACTTTTCGCAACAACATTGAATGGCTGGCAGGCAACTATAATGAAGCTCGTATGGGTTCTTCTATCTTTTCTTATCTGATGGGATATGAAGACCCGCGTTTGAACGTTTATTTTTTGCCGATGGATGGTAATGCCTCTTATGGTGTTGAGGCTTTCAACGGAAAAACATATCAAGCGGTGCCGGCAGGGCATGCCAATGCGCAGAATGATATCTATAAATCTTGCTCAAAGCCCAATATTCAAAGTGGAACTCCTACATATTGGCTGCGTGCATCGGAAGTTTATTTTTTGCGTGCGGAAGCAGCTTTAGTGTGGGAAGGTTTCGGCAGTGCGGATTCATGGTATAAACAGGGCATTGATATGTCTTTTCAGGAGAATGGTGTGACCGAACCTGTAGACGATTATATGAATTCCAATTTGTCACCTCGGGCATATGTTTCTTTCCCATTATCAGTATGGGCAAACACTTTTTGCTCCGTGTGAGACTACTGTCAAGTTTGAAGGAACAACAGAGCAGAAGTTGGAAAAAATTATGATTCAGAAGTGGATTGCTTTGTTTCCTAACGGACAGGAAGCGTGGACGGAATGGAGAAGAACCGGTTATCCGAAGTTGAATGTCATTAAGACTTTGAAAGGAGCAGTGCAAGGCGCAACTCTTGAGGGCGGTATTCGCCGTATGATTTATCCCACCAGTTTTTCTCAGACTAACGAGGGAAAGGCTATTTATGAAGCAGCCTTGAAGTTGTTCAATAACGGTGCAGGTGGCGAAGATAAGTCTTCTACCCGTTTGTGGTGGGATTGTAAGAGATAACCTACATGTATCATTTTAATACAGATGAAGAATATGAAATCATTAAGAAAATTGTTATATATTATTCCATTGACAGGCATGATGGTAACTTCTTGCATGGATGTGGAGAATATTGAGATAGACCATATAGGCGGGTATGCCACAATGAACAATGCGGAGAGTGAGGCATATTATGCCAATCTGCGCGCCTATAAGGCGACTGCTTGGAATTACAATCGTCCCGTAGCTTTCGGATGGTATTCCAATTGGGCGCCTGCTGGAGCTTATCGAAGAGGATATCTCTCTGCTATGCCCGATAGTATGGATTTTGTTTCAATGTGGAGTGGCGCTCCAGGACGTTATGAAATCACTCCGGAGCAGAAGGCAGATAAAGAGTTTGTGCAAAGGTGAAAGGAACGAAACTGTTGCAGGTAAGTCTGCTTTCTTATCTTGGTAAGGGTGCGACACCAAATTCGGTATACCTCGAAGTGGAAAAACAAGCGGAGGAAGAAGGCTGGTCGGCGGCTCAATTGGAAACGGCGAAGAAACAAGCCCGTTGGAAATATTGGGGATTTGAAGGTCAGTTTGAAAGTGAAAACCATTATGCATGTCTGGCGAAGTTTGCCAAAGCTCTGTGTGATTCTTTGTATGCAAACGAATGGGACGGTTATGATGTAGACTGGGAAATCGGTAGTGGTGTGTTTGATATGGATGGCACATTGAGTCAGAATAAGCATTTGATTCATTTGGTTAAAGAGATGAACAATTACATTGGCCCGAAAAGCGATCCGGAAGGTAAAGGACATAAAATGATCTGTATTGATGGAAATATTTATGGGCTTACCCATGAATTGGATGAGTATGTCGATTATTGGATTATACAAAGTTATGGTAGTTCCAATCCCGGTTTTGATGGTTATGGCGTTGATCCTAAAAAAATAATCTGCACAGAGAACTTTGAAAAGTATGCCACTAATGGAGGTCAATTGCTGAAGCAGGCAGCTGCTATGCCGCGAGAAGGTTATAAAGGTGGAGTAGGAGCTTATCGCTTCGATAATGATTATGACAATACGCCAAATTATAAATGGATGCGTCAGGCTATTCAAATCAATCAGCGGGTTTTCAATGAATGGAAAGCGAAACAAAACGAAGCGGCAAATAAACCGCAGGAATAAGTGGACTTATAAAATTCTAAAACAGTAAAAAGATGATGAATAAACATATATTCTATTATTTGATGGTAGGTAGTATGGCGTTATTGTTGGGCGCTTGCAACGACAGCATGAATGACCTGCTGGAGCCTAAGGTTTATTTCGAAAGCAAGGAATATAATTTCTCGGTGGAAGATGAAATGGATGTAATGACATTTGATCTGGTTTCAAGACTCTCGTCAGCAACTTCCTCTCAGGTAGACGTATCATATAGTGTAGCCGAACCAAGTGTAGTAGACGAATACAATGCAAAGTATGGCACACATTATGAGATGCTTGATGTTTCGCAGGTAAAGCTAAGCAGTACGACATCTTCTATTTCGAGTGGAAAATTGTATGCGGATAATGTAGAAGTCGAACTTTCCGGGTTAGAAGCTTTGAAAGCCGGGAACTCGTATGTTTTGCCTATGCGGGTGCATTCGTCTTCGGTGTCGACTCTTTCCGGAACAAACATTGCATATTTCTTTTTCTCCAAACCGTTGAAAATTACCAAAGCTGGTAACTTCAGTAATCACTATATTTCTGTGAAGTTCCCTGTCGGTACTTTCTTCTCGTCATTCACTTACGAAGCATTGATTAATGTGGATTATTTCCTCGATAATAATACGATTATGGGAACCGAAGGTGTGATGATCCTCCGTATCGGTGATGCGGGAGGAGGAATTACTCCTAAAGATTATTTGGAAGTAGCCGGAGGACAGAACTACCGTGTAACGAAACCGTTGTTAACAAATCGTTGGTATCATGTAGCGTTGACTTATGATCAACCGACAGGAAAAACAGGCATTTATGTAAATGGTGAGAAATGGGCTGGTTCAGATTGGGGGATTGACGGTTTTGATCCGAATTCGGATATGGGTTTTTATATTGGTAGAATCTATGGTTTCAAATGGGGTGAACGTCCATTCCATGGTAAAATGAGTGAAGTCCGTGTTTGGAGTGTAGCCCGTACGGAAAATCAACTTAAGCAGAATATGCTGGGTGTTGACCCTGCTTCAGAAGGCTTGGCACTTTATTATAAACTAGACGGATCGGAGACTCAGGAAGGTGGAGTTATCAAAGATGCCACAGGGCGTATAAACGGTACTACAAATGGAATTACTATTAAGACGTTGGATGCTCCGATAGCTATCAATTAATGGAACACACAAATTTGTGAGAGATTTTGCTCTTTGCATTTTTGAATATGAGTGAAAGCCTGCTTACTGAAAAGATAATATTCTTTGGGTAAGCAGGTTTCTTTTATTTATGTTTGTTTTATGAAGAAGTTACTATTTCCCTGTTTATATCTTTCCATCTAAATGTTTTGCCAGTACCTTTATACATATAATTTATGCGGTTCATGTAAACCAATATGTAAACCGGAAAAATACGAATAAAATCTGTTGAATCCATAAAGCGAAGATATTACGGAGAAAGCTTTCTACTGTAATTATGATCTTTTTAGGGAACTTTTCAGATAATGATTGGCGCTGCTTCCAATGACATAAGATTACAGACGAAGGTGGAGATAAAATAGGAGATATTATCTTTGGCAGTTCGATATGTTCTAAGTACATTTGTTTCTGATAAAAGAAATGAATGTTCAAGATGAATATGGAAGAAAGTAATAACGGAAGCAAGAAACTGCAAATACGCAATAGTACGGCTGAATTTCTTATTTTTCAGATAGAGAATAAAGAAGAAGGCATTGAAGTGCTTTATCAGGACGAAACTTTGTGGCTGACGCAGAAGACGATGTCGATATTGTTCGATGTTGATATACGCACAATTAATGAACATTTGAAAAATATATATTCGCAAGGAGAAGTAGATAAGAATACAACTATCCGGAAAAACCGGATAGTTCAAAAGAAGGTAATCGGAATATTTCTCGTGAAGTTTTTATTTATAGTCTTGATGCCATCATTTCAGTCGGCTATCGCGTCAACTCCGTGCGCGCCACTCAATTTCGGCAATGGTGTACATTTATACTTCGGCAGTTTGCCATTCGTGGATATGTCATTGATAAAAAGCGAATGGAGAACGGATCATTCATCAATGAAGATTACTTTGAACATTTGCTTGCTGAAATCCGGGAAATACGATTGAGTGAGCGACGTTTCTACCAAAAGCTAACAGATATTTATGCTACCAGCATAGACTATAACCTCAATGCCCCGACCACACGTTTGTTTTTCAAAAAAGTCCAGAACAAAATGCACTATGCAGTTCATGGACACACGGCGGCAGAACTTATTGTAGAGCGTGCCGATGCAGAGAAGGAACACATGGGACTAACTACCTGGGAGAAAGCTCCTAACGGAAAGATTGTAAAAACAGATGTGTCGATAGCAAAGAATTATTTGAAAGAAGAAGAACTGGAGTCAATGGGACGGTTGGTCAATGCTTTTCTGGATTTGGCAGAAGACCGGGCAAAGCGGCATATTCCTATGACAATGGAAGATTGGGCAAAACGTATAGATAAATTCTTGGATAGCGATGACCGCCCCATATTAAATGATTCAGGAAAGATGTCTGCCGAACAAGCGAAAGATTATGCAGAAACCGAATTTGAGAAATACCGTATCTTTCAGGACCGTGTGTTTCAGTCTGATTTCGACAAGTTGAATACAACTCGAAGTAATACAAAGTAAGATTTACGACATACGCGGGTAAAAGGTGATGTTAGACTTTGATTTGGCGGAAATGTACGGAATAGAAAACAGGGTGCTAAAACAAGCTGTTAGACGTAATTTAAAAAGGTTCGAAGGTGAGGACTTTATGTTTGAACTCACGAGGGACGAACTTTCAAGATCACAAATTGTGACCTTGAACAAAGGAAGAGGCAGCAATTTTAAATATATGCCTTTTGCTTTTACGGAACTAGGCGTAGCAATGCTTAGTAGTGTTCTAAACTCTGATACTGCTATTGGAATAAACAGGGGTATAATGCGTGCTTTCGTTGCGGTTCGTCAGTTACTGTTAAACCCGCCGACCGATCCAGTATATGAACTTCAAAACGAAGTCAAGGAACTAAAGGAGTACATAGAGGAAGTATTTGCAGACTATAACGACATCAATGACGACACTCGGACGCAGTTAGAATTAATAAATCAGACGTTAGCCGAATTGCAGGCGCAAAAGGCTTTAGCAGATAAGCCGCGTAATCCTATCGGCTTCGTTACTCCCAAGAAGAAAGAGTAAATAGGCGGTCCGGTTGTTCCGTTGGCTATTCGTTGGTTGCTCTATTGGTTACATGGAGAGTTGGATGCAAATACAACTATTTAGAAAAACTTAATAGCTCAACAGAAAGGTGGAAGACAAGTATCCGGAAATTTGAATCTCATAATGATTTGTACCTGTTTTATTGTCATACTGTCAGGGATACATTCAAGTGAATGAATATCAACGTTCTATCACCTGACAATAACCATTGATAATAGGCTGACAATAAAATATCCCGACTTTTATTGTCAGCCTTACTTTTATCTCTTATAATACCTTTATAACCTGATAAACAGTACCTTTATAAGTATGCTTCGAAGGAATGCCGCATTTTTGCAGCAATCTCCCGAAGTGATATACTTTGTTATCGGACAATGAAATACCGCTTTTTTTCTTCAGAAAATTCAAGATTTCGACTGGAGTAAGAAATTCCCTTCCTCTTTCGTTTGTGCAGTCTTGAAATACTGATAAAACAATTGCAACATAGCTGGTGTTTGCTCAAACTCACGGTTATTTTCAGTCATAATCTGCTCATCTTCACTGTCAAACCAGTATCGTTCACCATGATAAATCTCGTGTATGGCTTGTGCATAAAGCTGTTCATAATCTATCGGCTGTGTAGTGTCGATGTTTCCTGTCACTTCAATACAAATGAAACGGCGGCTTCCCGAAGGATCAGTCAACAAATCCTTCTGATTGCTTGTACCGATAAATGAAGCATACCGCTGCAATTCAAGTACCGAGCGACCGTGCGGTTTCCGTAGATTGACCACAGGCTTTTGAAGAATATGTTTCAGAAATCCCTGTTGTGGCAGGGTAATCTGGTCAAACTCATCGATGTTGATGAGCGCAAATCGATTCAGATACAGTTCTGCGTCCCGTTTTTGGCTGAAATCAATACTGTCTGTATAGTAAGCGCGAAGTGCAGGTGGAATCATTTCACGACAGAAAGTTGATTTATGAGTTCCCTGGCGGCCCACTAATATGGGTGACGTATTGTTCGCGTGCATTTTATCTACCCCTCTCCAATGTGAAACCATATTCAGGAACCAACGGTGGAAAAGTAATTCCCAATGCGGATTTTTGCAAGGAACCCTGTTTGCCAAAGCATGAATACGGTCTTTGCCGTCCCAATGAGGCAGATGAAACAGGAACTCTTCCAACGGATTGTAGATTGGCACACGGTTGGAATGTAAGTATCGGTCTATGTCCCTGTCCCATACGCCAATACCTTCGGATTGGGCATCAAGCATGATACTGTTTTGTGCCCGTTTGTCAATAGGATGAAAATAAAACTGAAACGAGAAACGCTCCCGATATTCCACTTCCCCGATCTGCGTATTATAACGGAACTCATAACGACGGTTCATAAATTCATCCATTTGCAGGCTAAGACGTTGCTCTTTAGTCAGGCAGCTGCTTTTGGGCACTCCCTTACATTCCTTATATACGTTTCTTATCATTTCGCGTACCAGCATCGGATTTTTTCTTTTGTAATAACGCGTGATGGTTCGTCGGGTTACCTCCTCTTCCGGGATGCCAGAGTAGTAACAATTTTCGGCAAGCGGGACTACTAATGTTTGCAAATCATGATCGTTTCGATGCCAGTCCGTTTCCATTTCTTCGAATGTTTTCCGCAATGCCGCTTCATAAAGCAATGCTACCGTATCTTCCGTGTCATACCCCGGCAGTGCTCGATTCAGCGGAGATGCTTCAGTGCTCGATTTCTCATGATAAGTCATCTCGCCGGGCATACCGATGGGCTGTGAAAGATAGAAAGGTACGGGAGCGGGACGGTAAATCAAGTCGGATCATAACTAAGACGTGAGAATTGTTCCAGTTTCGGCTCTTTTAATAGAATGTTGAAGGGAAGTTGAGGCTGATAACATTTAATGGCAAGCCGGTAAGCATGTGCCTGAAACACTTCGGCTTCTTCCGTTGTTTGCGGTAAAGTGCCGTCCGGACGGGTGAAGCAAGTCCATATCTTGACGCTTTTACCACTTGCTCCCATAAAAGCCAGCATTGTTTGGGGAAGTTCGGCAGCCTTTTGCTTCACGATTTCCACTTCTGTCTTTCCGGCTAGCGGACCGATGGTCAGTTCTACAATGCCATTGTAGGTTTTCATTCGCTTCACTCCGTTCACTCGCCCGAAGGCTGCTGCGGGAATCACTCGTGGTAGTTTGCTGGCGAGGGAACAAGGCTCATCGGGTAGAACAAAATGCAGGGCCTGACGTAATCCGGTTACCGGGCGGAGCTTAGTTTCTTTTTTCATTTTTTCTATCAGCAGGTCGATGTCTGTTACGCTTAGTGCCTCCGTATCTCCGTTTTCCCTGATTTGTGTAATCTTCATTTTTCTTCTCTTGATATTTAATGAGAGTAAGTGTTTGTTATTGGTTTCAAAGGTACGGATAAGGTATCTGTAAAGCAAACTATTTGCGCTTTATCGCGATAAAGAATGTGCTTTCTTGTTATACTCTATTCAAGAAGGCGGACTTGAAACATTAACAAGCAAGTAAAGATATGCTCGCCACTGTGTATTGTTGCATAAAGACACCGTTATTCTTACGTTAACTTACCGGTATTGGTAGTTCGCCACGGCCGTGACGAGATCTTCCCACGGCCGTGGTAGGAATTCGTCACGGCTGTGGAAAGAAGTAACCACGGCCGTGGGAAGGTAAAGATACCGGTACTTTAGCCGAACAATGCTGCTGCTTTAACAGAACAATACTGTTACTTTAGCAGAACAATACCTGCTTCTTTAGTGAAAGATACCGGATGTGCAGTACTCATTTAACTACTCATTTAACGGGGGCGACATTCGCTTCGTAGCGAGTTTATATTTTCTTATAGGCTCTTTGCTAATATTGAACTTCCTCTCTTTCAATACAAAACTTCCTGTATTTATTTCCGTATTTCCACTTTGTTTCGAAAAAAAAGCATATCTTTGTCATACGCTTTCTGTTCACCAGCGTGATGAAACAGGTAAGAAGCGTTTTTTATTTATAAATAGGAATATTATTGCATTATCCCCCTCGTATTTGAAATCTAGCAAGTTTCTTGTCCGTAGAGGGGGGGGCAACAGATATTCCACGTGAACGGTCGTATGTCAACATATCGATGAAAGATGTGTTATATATACACAATTAGCGTGGATGTCTGTTGTTATCATTATCTTTTCGGACGGGTTTGCTAGGCCTCAAATACGGATAATGATTCAACAGCATTCACGCTTTTTTTGTATCCGGTTGGTTTCATAACCCTTAAAAATCCCCAACCCCAATCTCCTGTCCGCCCGGAATACAAAAAGCGCGAATGTTTGTTGAATCAACATCAACAGAGCACTATTTATTCCTTGTTGTATAACAAATTAAAAACAAACACTATGTCACAATGGATTAGCATAGAAGCGGCAGCCGAGAAATACCGACTCGAAAAAGAGTATATCTGGCTCTGGGTGGAAATGAAAAAAATCACAGTGTCTTATGAGAACGATACAGTTTCCATAGATGATGATAGTATCCAGCAATTCATAAAACGGACTAAGCTGGGAATTACGTCTGAATATATCGATGAATTAGAGCAACTTTGCATGGAAAAAAACAAAACCAGCAGATTGTATGCTTCACTCTTGAATATGCGGGATCAGGAATTAATGGCAATTAGAGGCCAAAGTTCGCGACTGGACGGTTTATGGAAAATGGTGGAGGAACAATACGAAAGACTGCGATCCTTCGAGAAGAATTCTATGTCGGACAACGCTATTTGTAGCAACTGCTGGATCAGAAAGATATGCAGGAGATTGAAACGAATTCTATAATTCTGCTGTGAATTTAATCTATTAAATAACAGGCTGACAATAAAAGTACGATCTTTTTATTGTCAGCTATTGTCATAGCTTATTGTCAGGGTGCAATGAGTTGCTAGTCACTGTATTATCCAGCCAAAACTCCTGCTGACAATAAGAACCCTCCAATTTATATGTAAACCTAAAACCTATGAAACTTTTCTGTTATTAATTACACGCATGGCCGCAGTATAGTATTCGCAAGGAACAGAAATCAAAATACTGTTTAAACCATTGTCTTTCGTTGACACTTGAATATAAGCTGCATTCAATAAACTTCTTTACGCTGGCTACCTCCCAAGGACTACCAGCAAAAACTTTGACTTGAGAAATCTTTCTACTTGTAATCATGATCTTTATAGTGTGTTTTTGTTTTTACTGCGACAAAGATAAGAGAGAAAAGCAACATAGAGGTGCAATATTGTTTCATATATAGTATACAAATGATTCATTGAATCAGGATTTGTATTAATTGACCAGTTTTTTGCGTTAATAAGAGTTGTTTTCTCTCACATCATTCATTTCTTATTTTGCGTATTTGTTATTGTTTCTACAAGGCTATTGATATAAACCTCTATATTATCATAGGCAGTACTTAGATTTCTTCCGTTTGCATCATATTTGTTTGGGTTCAATCCGTTGGCGGTTTCCCATTCGTCAGGCATGCCGTCATTGTCAGAATCAGTAATTTGTGGCAATGATTTTAATGTTGGCCATGCGCTCCAGTCGCTACCAGCTCCGGAAGGCTTTAGGTCTTTCTGACTATCGATAAGTCCGCCCTTAGGATAATTCTGACTTTTCCAATGGATGATACCTTTGTCGCAATGTTCACAAGGACCGTTCGGGCAGGGGGCATCTCCTAATCCGTTGTGTTCGTTCTTTCCGATGAATTGTGCCGTTCCTGTGCGTGTCTCTTCAACGATACGAGTATCTATATCATCTCGTTTGAGACTGCAACCCGCATATTTCAACACCAGCTCGTAAGCTTTTTGTGCTGTGTGGGTAGTTACCGCATCTACTTCTACCGGAGTATCCCGTTTCAGTTCATCGAGAGAGTGACCGGTGTTGTTACGGATACCAGTCCAGTTGTCTTTGTTCACTTTTGCGGCGGATGCTTCTGTCAGTTGGTTTCCTGCCTCGAAGTAATTCCGGCTGATATGATACTGTCCCAATACCCGCTTTGATCGGTGCAAAATCTCCATCAGAAGAGCTGATGTCGATAGCCATCACACGGTTGGCCACTTTGGCATCCGTAGCGGGTCCGGGTTTGTAGTAGTTGTCCACAATGTTAATACCCATTGCTGCGCCGCCATAACATCCGTTACCGCTCCAGTTATAAATAACATTATTACGCATATCAGTACGTTCCTGACCTTGATATTTTACTCCGGAACCGAAACGTGGTGTGCGACTGTCATGGTGTGCCATCAGATTATGATGATAGGAAGCGTTGACTCCTCCCCAAATACCGCCATATCCATGAGGGCCTTTGGTATGTCCCGATAAGCGGAGACTTTCTGAAATAATACACCATTGCATAGTAAAGTTAGTATTATCATAGAATGAAGCACATTCGTCAGTGCTCCAACTGATGGAACAATGGTCAATCATGATATTGTTTTTCTGGCGTCCTCCCAGAGCATCTGCACCGTCGGAAGCCGAAGAGCCCAGTAAATCCGTATCTCCCATTCGGAAACGCAGGTATCGTAGAATTACATTATCGGCCGATACATTTACTGGAAAGTGAGCCAGGCAGATACCGTCTCCGGGAGCTGTCTGGCCGGCTATCGTGACATCACCGTTCCGAATGTCCAGTGTCGATTTTAGATAAATGGTGCCGGATATACAGAAGATAATTATACGAGGCTCCTTTTGTTCGATGGCATACCGGAGGGTACCCGGTGCTTTGGAGTCTTCCAGGGATCTGACAATATATACCTTTCCGCCTCTTCCTCCTGTAGTGTTCATTCCTCCTCCTTCAGCTCCGGGAAAGGCATATGCTGTTTCTTCTACTGGTGGAGATACGGAGGGAGAATCCGGTGGAGTCTCCTGTTCTTTATTATCTTCATTGACTGAAGATGTGGAACAGGAGGAGAACGCTTCTACTTGTGTGGCAAACAGTAGTGCCACGAAAATGAATTTTACCTTGTTGTTTTTCATATCTTACCTGATTTTTTATAAAGTGTGATGATAGTGATACTGATACAAATGTAAGTGGATAGAATTTGATAGACAACTGGTTGCATAGATAGTGCACCAGATTGCACAAAAAGTCCGCAACTTTTGAATGATATTAAAAAAGTCCACGCAAACAAACAAATAGTGAGAAAGTATTCATGTTGTTCCGTATACTTTTGTAACGTGAAATAGTAACTGCTCAAGGCAGGACGACCAAATAATAATGGAATAAGAATCTATCATTAAGAATATAACAAATAATTTATGAAAGCACATTTATTCTCGAAGATGTCCCAAGGACTATTGTTGTTATCAGCTTTGCTGGCAACAAGTTGCAAGGAAAGTAGCAATAACTTTTTTGTTCCCGACCATGAAGCCCCTTCTTTGGTGTCTGTAACTCCTGCAAATGGTGAAACGGCCGAAGAAAACAATACGATTCTGCTTACTTTTAACGAGTATGTGAAAGCGGGAGAAGGGAAAGCGAATTTTAATGGCGAGGAAGTGGAGTTGACTTTCAAAGGTAAAACAGCGTCTTACGCTTATACTGCTTTGGACTATAATCAGGCCTGTCAGTTCAGCCTCCCCAAAGGTGCAGTCATAGACTTTCAGGGAAATGTATTCGAAGGTGTCAGTATTCAGTTTACAATCAGAGAACGTCCTCAACCGGAAGCACGCATATTTGATGCGGTGGTCAGTCCTGACGGAAAAGGAAACTATACCAGTATACAGAAAGCAATAGATAATGTCCCCTCGAAAAGAACAGAACCCTGGCTCATTTTCGTGGCGAACGGAACGTATGAAGAACAAATTATTATTCCTGAAGACAAACCGTATATTCATCTCATCGGACAGGATGTGGATAAGACAATTGTCAAGTTACGGATTAACAGCTCAACCGAAGCCAGTGCGACTGATCCGGATGTGTGGAAGTACTCTTATAAGAACTTAGGAAAAACGGAAGCCGCTATGGTATCAGTGAAAGCTACGGATTTTTACGTAGAGAATATATCTTTTGTAAACGGATATGGCAAAGAATTACAGAAAGGTCCTATGGCATTGGCAATGTATACCCAGAATGACCGCAACTCATTCAATAATTGCAAATTCCTCTCGTACCAAGACACTTGGCAGACCGGGCCTAAATCGGATAACGGCAGACTGTATGCACAGAATTGCTGGATTGAAGGAGCCGTTGATTACTTCTATGGAAACGGGAATTGCTTTCTCGAACATTGCACCTTTTATAATATGAGGGATGGCGCAATTATTGTTGCTCCTTCTCATAAAGTAGGAACACGTTGGGGATATGTGTTGAATAATTGCATTGTGGATGGAAATGAATTGGCTGATACAGAAAGTGTCAAGTTGGGGCGTCCCTGGCATAATTCTCCGATAGCTGTATATCTCAATACGATTTTTAATATAAAAGATAGCTCCGGAAGGATGGACGGATATGGGAGCTATTCCTCAGATGTTTGCTGAATATAACAGTAAGGATAAGGAGGGGAATGCTGTAGATTTAAGCCAGCGTAAAACGCAATATACCTATCAGGATGAACAAGAGAATCCGGTGACAGGCATTTGTCAGGCTGTCCTTACGGCAGGTGAAGCAGCTCGGTATACGTATGAAAACGTTGTTCGTGAGGGCGATAATTGGGACCCGAAGAAATATATGGAACAAATATCCGCACCGGAAAATCTGAAAAGAGAAAACGGAGTATTAAGTTGGGATGCTTCAAAATATGCAATTTGTTATTTGGTAATTGCGAACGATGAAACTGTACAAATAACCAAGGAAACGTCTTGTAATGTTGAGGAAGGAAAGACATATCAGGTGAAGGCCGTTAGTGAGTATGGGTCTTTGAGTGAACCTTCAAAAGAGTGATGACAATTAAAACTTTAAAATATGAAAATGATAAGTAAAGTATTCAGTTGTATGTTGGCTTTTTCTTCTCTGTTGGGGAGAATGTGGAAGGACAAAACATCTATAGAATATGGTATGACAAACCCGCTTCTTATTGGGAAGAAGCACTCCCGGTTGGTAATGGACGGATTGCAGCAATGGTGTTCGGTGACCCTCAACTGGAACAAATACAGTTGAACGAAGAAACAGTGTCGGCGGGCTCTCCCTTACCAGAACTATAATGAAGAAGCGCAAAAACGGCTTTGCCGGAAATGCGCCGGTTGATTTTTGAAGGAAAGTACGAAGAAGCGCAGAACATGGCGGCAACGAAGATTCTTTCACAAGTGGGGAATGAAATGCCTTACCAGACAGTGGGTCGTCTGAATATCCGTTATCAAGATCACAAAAAGGTAAATAATTACTATCGTGATCTGGATATAAGCAATGCAGTAGCTGTGGCTCGCTACGAAGTAGACGGAGTGGAATTTACCGAAGAAACATTTGCATCATTTACCGATCAACTGGTTATCAGGCATATCAAAGCATCCAAACCGGGAACAATCAATTGCGAACTGTTTTTTAATACCCCGATGAGAGATCCGAAACGTAGTATTTATGGAAAGAAAGGGTTTGCGGCTGGAAGGTATTACACATGGCAGCCGTTATTTTCCGGGGTAAAGTGCACTATTGTGCCGATTTGGATGTGAAAAACAAAGGCGGAGAAGTGACAATGGCTAATGATACGCTGCTTAGCGTTCAAGGAGCCAGTGAACTTACATTGTATATCTCGATGGCGACTAACTTTGTCAACTATAAAGATATATCGGGCGATCCGTATCAACGGAATAAAGCCTATCTGAAAAATGCGGAGAAGGAGTATGATAAGGCGAAAGCTGCTCATATTGCTGCTTATCAGAAGCAATTCAATCGTGTAACTTTGGATTTGGGTGAAACTTCCCAAGCCAATAAGCCGATGGATGTACGTATCAAGGAATTTTCTTCATCCTATGATCCGGCATTGATAGCATTGTATTTCCAGTATGGACGTTACTTATTGATTTCATCTTCACAGCCCGGATGCCAGCCCGCCAACTTGCAGGGCAAATGGAATCATAACCCGGGACCTCCCTGGAGCTGCAATTATACAACGAATATTAATGCTGAAATGAATTACTGGCCGGCGGAAATCACTAACTTGGCCGAACTTCATAAACCATTCATCCAGATGGTACGTGAATTGAGCGAGAATGGGCGTGAAGCTGCCAGTCGAATGTATGGTTGTCGTGGCTGGGTGTTGCATCATAATACGGATTTGTGGCGTATGACGGGTGCGGTGGACCGTCCTTATTGTGGGACATGGCCTGTGGCTAATGCATGGCTTTGCCAGCATTTATGGGACCGTTATTTGTTTTCCGGTGATAAGAAGTATTTGGAGGAAGTATATCCGATGATGAAAAGTGCTTCGGAATTCTTTGTCGACTTTTCTGGTACGCGACCCGAACACGGGTTATCTGGTTGTCACTCCTTCCAACTCACCCGAGAATTCTCCGCGCTGGATAAAGAAAGAAAAGTAATCTTTTTGCAGGAATCACAATGGATAATCAGTTGGTTTTTGATTTATTTTCAAATACATGCGAAGCTGCCAAAGTGCTGAACGCAGATACTGATTTTTGTGATACATTGAAGAATATGCGCCGGCAGTTGCCTCCGATGCAGGTAGGGCAGTACGGACAATTGCAGGAATGGTTTGAAGACTGGGATCATCCTAATGATCGTCACCGGCACATCTCTCATCTTTGGGGGCTATATCCCGGTTATCAGATTTCTCCTTATCGTTCTCCGGTACTCTTTGAAGCGGCAAAAAACACATTGATACAACGGGGGGAGATCCTTCTACCGGTTGGTCAATGGGATGGAAAGTTTGTTTTCTGGGCCCGTATGCTTGACGGGGACCATGCTTATCAGTTGATAAAGAATCAGCTGACTTATGTCAGCCCTGAAATACAAAAAGGACAGGGAGGCGGAACGTATCCTAATTTATTCGACGCGCATCCACCTTTCCAAATAGATGGTAACTTCGGTTGCACGGCTGGTATTGCCGAAATGCTGGTGCAAAGTCATGATGGTGCGATTCATCTGTTGCCTTCGTTGCCTTCGGAATGGAAGAGCGGGACAGTGAAAGGGTTGCGTGCCCGGGGAGGTTTTTTGATTGATGAATTGACCTGGAAGGACGGTAAGCTGGTAAAAGCTGTGTTACGTTCGGAAACCGGAGGTAATCTGCGCCTGCGCTCTTACTGGAAATTGGCTGCTGAAGGAGCATTGTTGAAACAGAAGAAGGAAGAGGAAGCGAATCCGAACGCATTATTTAAAGTACAGCAAATCTCACGCCCGATGATTAGTGAAAAAGCGCCTTTAAAAGGAGTGGCATTACGTGATACTTATTTGTATGATGTGGATACACGCGAAGGAGAGGTGATTATTGTTACAGTAAAATAAGACATTCTATATAAAAAGTCCACGCTTTTGCATAAATAATGAGTGGAAAACAGATGTAAAAGTGTGACTTTTGTAACATCAAAAATGAAACAAATTAATCAAGATAATACTATGGATGTACAAAGACATTTATTTTTGAGAAGATGCTTTGCGTATATATGTTGCTTGCTCTTGTGCTTTATAACGGCGACAACAGTATATGCACAGAAGGTATCTGTGAAAGGAACAGTGGTGGATACCAACGGCGATGCTATTATTGGTGCTAGTGTGAAGGTGTTGAAAAAGTCTTCCGTCGGTACAATTACCGACTTGGATGGAAATTTCACTTTGTCTGTTCCCGAAGATGCAACAAAGTTGGAAATTAGTTTTGTAGGAATGAAATCAGTTGTTGCGACTGTGAAACCGGGCAAACATCTGAAAGTTGTGTTGGAAGAAGACAATCAGACTTTGGACGAAGTGGTAGTGGTAGGGTACGGAACCTCACGCCGCGGAGATTTGACCGGTGCGATTTCTTCAGTGAGTGAGAAGGTTTTGAAGGATATTCCGATAACTTCTGCGGCTGCGGCTATTACAGGAAAACTGGCAGGTGTGAATGTAGTGGCTACTGATGGATCGCCCGATGCAACAATCCAGATTACAGTACGTGGTGGTGGTTCTATTACCCAGGACAATTCACCGTTATATATTGTTGACGGTTTTCAGGTGAGTAATATCAATGATATTCCTCCCGGTGATATTCAAAGCATTGATGTTTTGAAAGATGCTTCTTCTACCGCCATCTATGGAGCTAAAGGTGCGAACGGCGTTATTCTTGTTACTACAAAAAGCGGTAAGGCGGGAAAAACAGAAATCTCATTCAATGCTCACTGGGGTGTCAGTAATGTGTATAATCTGACGGGGGTACTTTCACCTTACGAATACTACTGTTATCAGAAAGAACTTGATCCGGGCACCTCTCTGACCAGTAGCATTAATTCGATGTATGGACGTTGGGACGACCGCAATATTTATCGTTCGGTAGAAGGCACGAACTGGCAGGATAAAGTATATGGAAACACCGGATTCAAACAAAGCTATAACGTTGGTATAACAGGAGGAACGGATGCCACATTGCGTTATAATTTGAGTTATACGCGGGATGATGAGAAGTACATTATGCTCAACTCCAATTATGTGAGGGATAACTTGAGTGTGAAGATGGATAAAAAGTTGAGTAACAAATTGAAGTTTGAGTTTTCCAGCCGTTTGACTAGAATGGTGATTGACGGTGCGGGTACCAATGGAGGTAAATTGAGAGATGCCGTTCTTTTCTCGCCAATCAACAGCCTTGCAAGTATAGATGCGGGAGATGCTTTGGGGGGTGAAATTGATTACTCGGATGATGCATTGTTATCATCATTGAATGATCCTGTATATAATACGGTGAATGAGTATAAGAAGCAAAACCAGTTTTCTATGACTTATAATGCCGGCTTTAACTGGGAAATTGTTAAAGGATTGACTTATCAGCTGAAAGGTAGTTACGCCTACACTTATAATTATACCGATAATGTCTGGTTAAAGAAAACCGGAGAGTCGAGCTCCAATGCCGGTCAGCCCGTAGCCAAACGTACGGATGAGAAAGGTGCACGATGGAACTTGCAGAACATATTGAGTTACCGGTTCTCTCTGAAAAAGAATCACCGTCTTGATCTGATGGCCGGACATGAAATGGTGAGTAATTACAGAAATCAGATGATTGCCTCATCCAAATATTATCCTATGGATTTTACGGCGAGCGAAGTGTTGGCTATGTGGAACTATGGAGAATCCCAACCAACGTATACCACTCTTGGTGAACCTTCTCGTACGGCATCTTACTTCGGTCGTTTAAACTATGCTTTCAAAGACCGGTACATGTTCACTTTTACAGCCCGTGCCGACGGAACGAATGTGTTCGCTCCTGAAAACCGTTGGGGATTTTTCCCGGGTATGGCATTGGCATGGCGCATTTCCCAGGAAAAATTTATGAAGCAGACGGAAGACTGGCTGGATAATCTGAAACTTCGTGTGAGTTACGGGTCAGTTGGTAATGCGCGTGTCAATTCATACTGGAGACAGGATTATAAAATGGAATCTTCTGCCAATAGGCAATATTATCTAAATGAAACAGTACAGAGTGCCCTGAAATTGCAGAACACCTTGCGGAACGAGAATCTGACTTGGGAAACGAAGTTATCCTCTAATGTGGGAATAGATGCCAGCCTCTTTAATAGCCGTTTGAATGTGACGGTTGACTTCTATAATGATATAACGAAAGATTTAATCTTACGCATGGATCTTCCTTCAAATTCGGGATATGAATATCAGTATCAGAATGTAGGCCGCAGTACGAACAGGGGAGTTGAACTTACGCTTAGCGGAACGATTATCAATAGTAAAGATTTCTATCTGGGCGCTAACTTCAATATATCATTCAATAAAAATATAGTGAATAAACTGGATGGAACGGCAACCGTATTGAGTGCGCAATCCAACTGGCGACCGGATATCGGCTCTGATGATTTTCGTGCTATTGTAGGTCAGGCGGTAGGACAGATTTATGGATTCGAAGTAGAGGGCTTTTATTCTGTAGACGACTTTACGTTTGATGAGAATACGAAAAAATGGATACTGAATGAAGGGGTAGTAGACGACAGGGCTTTGTTCTCTAATGACTTGCCTAACTTTGGTCCGGGCTTTATCAAACTGAAAGATCAGAATAATGACGGTGTGATTGACGCGGATAATGACCGTAAAGTGATCGGTAGTGTACAGCCAAAGCATATTGGCGGATTCGGGCTGAATGCTGCATGGAGAGGGTTTGACCTGGCAGCTATGTTCAATTGGTCGTATGGTAATAAAGTATATAATGCCAATAAGATTATGGCATCCACTCATACGAATCGTAAATATAATAATATCAGGGATTTTATGAGCCTGGAAAACCGTTGGTCGATTATTGATCCGGAAACGGGTGCCAATGTAATGTATGGTAATGATGCTAATCCGGAGCGCTTTGTTGAAATCAATTCCAAAGCCTCTATCTGGATGCCTATGATGGGGCGTACGCTTGTGACGGACTGGGCGATTGAAGATGGTTCTTTTTTGCGTTGTAGTAACCTGACGTTAGGGTATACGCTTCCGGTTACTGTGACTCGTAAGCTAGGAGTCAAGAATCTGCGCGTGTATGCTACGGCCAATAACCTATTTTGCTGGACAGCTTATTCCGGACAGGATCCTGAAGTGAGCACACAACGTTCTACCCCTTTGACTCCGGGTGTGGATTATTCTGCATATCCGAAAGCACATTCTTATGTATTTGGTCTTAATGTTACTTTTTAATACTTGAAAAATGAAAATACAGAAACTATTTTTAGCGGTTTTATCCTCCTCTGTGTTATGCACTTCGTGTATGGATAATTTTTTGGATACGGAAAGTCCTTCTATTCCAAGTGATGAGAATCTGTTTAAATCGACAGCTCTGACGGAAGCAGCCTTGATGGGTGTGTATGCGACAATGACGGACACCTATATATATGGTCAGAAACTGTGTGTCAACTGGCAGGGAGCTTCTGACGTGGAGGTTGGCTCGGGTGCGTTTTCTACGGAAAACTATAATTCGACACTTCGTGATGAAGGTGCTGGCAATTTTTATGACGATAATTATAACCGGAATACCAGATGGAACAAACTTTATTATCTGGCAGAATCCGCCACTACTATCGTAGATGGTATACGTCGGTCCCCGTTGATGCAATCTACTTCGGACAAGGCTGCCATGCGTAGATATTTAGGAGAGGCATTAGCACTAAAAGCGTTAGGCTATTTTGAACTGATCCGTTATTGGGGAGATGTGCCATATAAAGAGCATGCGTCTGAAAGCGGATTGGGAAATGTCTATATAGGAAAAGTGGATCGTGATATTGTTTATAATTATATCATAGAGGATTTGAAAGAGGCAATTGAATATCTGCCTTGGATGGGAGAAGAATCATATACGGTAGAACGCATGAATAAAGGTTTTGCCAAAGGACTGCTGGCAAAAGTAGCGCTATTTGCCGGAGGATGGTCTGTACGGGATGGAAATCAGTTTCCGGACTTGGATGTGGAACATCATCCGACCATTCCGGAAATGAACGGATATTTCGTCGGTCGCCCTAAGAATTGGAAAGATTATTATGAGCTGGCTGCCAAACAGTGTGCGGAGATTTTGGGAGCGACTGATAATCCTCATGAGCTTGATCCCAGTTATGAGAATATTTGGTCTACTGTCAATCATCTGGAATACAACAAGTATAATGAAAACCTGTTTGAAGTCGCTTTTGGTGAAGGACAGAATGGAGATGTGGGGGCCACGATGGGATACAACCTGAACAGAGGGGTTTTTAATACCACCCAAGGTATGGGAGGGGCAGGATATGCGGCTACTACTGCTTACTATTTTTATTCATTTGATCCGGCAGACACCCGTCGGGATGTTACTTGTGTTTTCCAGGAATATATCAATGAGAATGGAAAAAATAAGGAAGTTATTCGCTGTAACCCATTAGGAGTGGCTTGTGGTAAATGGCGTTGGTATTGGATGACTGATAATTATATGAAAGTCCGTTTCCCGAAAGCTAATTCACGTATTGCTACTGGTATCAACTGGATTTTGATGCGATATTCAGATATTTACCTGATGTTTGCGGAGGCTCAAAATGTATTGACAGGGCCGGATGCAGTTAGTCCGATTGCCGGTATGTCTCCCCGACAGGCTTTGGAAAAGGTTCGTGAAAGAGCATTTGGTACTGGTGCTCCCGAAATCACGCAGTATGACGCGGATTTCTTCACGGCTATTGTCAATGAACGGGCATGGGAGTTTGGTTGTGAATCTATTCGTCGTCAGGATTTGACACGTTGGGGATTGTTGGCGGAGAAAATAGAAGAGATGAAAATAGGTCTTTGTATGTTGTATGACTACAAGCCGGTGACTATTTTCGGGAAGACTTATCAAGTGGATGAAATACCGAGAAAAATCTATTATAAATATGAAGACTCTGATAATCCGGAATACATTGATATGTCGTCTGTTAATTTCAATGAGGACATGGGAACCGGTACTGCTTCTGCATCAAAAGGACAGTATGAGTGCAACTGGATCAGCATGCAGGTGACATTGAATAAGGATGGTGATATAAATGCAACCCTGAATACTAATTATGTGAAAACAATGGCTAGAATATTGGTTTGCGGTACAGGGCTGAATGCGTCTTACGACTATTCGAATTTGTTTGGCAGGCTGAACTGGGGCGGTGAAGCCGAAGCGGAGTTCCGTAAATATTCTGTTGGTAATGGAGTGTGTAATTATCGCCATGTATTCGCTATTTATTATGAGGATGTCAATAAGACGCAAGGGTATGTTTCTAATTCGTATGGTTATAAATAATTAATGGCAGGAAAAAATGAAAAGACTAGTTAATAGATTATCCGGAGCATGCCTGTATGTACTATTGGCTTTGATAGTGGGTATGTCTTCCTGTGAGGACGATGCCAATGACTGGACAGTTAATAAGAACTATGATGCTTTGTTCCGTCCGTTGACGTTCGATAAGTCGGCTACCGATGCGACTTCGGTTACATTAAGATATTCGCAGATTGTGAATGCAAAAGTCTATATTTTTGAGTTTTATACGGACAGCTTGGAGTTTAATGCGGAAAATTATGTAAGGACAGATACGATTCTGAAAGATACATTGACTGTATTTTCAGAGAGTAATACGCCTATGAGGGTGGAATATCGTACTTTGTTTCAGGAGTTCAACGGTTCTACGCAATATTCTGTTCGTATGAAAGGAGAAGATGCGCAGGGAAAGGCAAGCACTTATGTCAGTGTAGCATTTAAAACTCCGGATGAGCAATTATTTACCGGAGTGGAAGTTACAGCTAATTCCGCAACCTTGATATGGGAAGAAACGAACAGAGTAACTCATCTGACGTTGGCTCAAATGGTGGATACGAAATATGGTGAGGAAAAACAGATTGATTTGACTTCGGAAGATATAGCGGCTTGTTCGAAAAACACTCTCCGAATTGGAGAATGGAGCGACCTATCGTGTTCGGATTTATAATAATGATGCATTACGTGGTTCGTATGTATTCAAAACACAGGGATTGGGTGGTAGCGAAATCCTTTTTGTGGAGGCTACGGAAACCGGAGTCATTGATTTAAGTACATTGTTATCTAATTTTAGTGAAAGAGAAAGAATGTAGCAATGTAACTGTCCAACTTACTCCGGGGGCGGTGTATAAGGTAAGTGAACTAAAGATTCCGGGATTGGATAATATTTTGTTTACCAGTACGGAAGCTAATGAAAATAATCGTTCACAGCTTATTGTGACTAATAAAATATCATTGGCTTCTCCGATACAGTCTCTGTCATTCGAGTTTGTTTGCCTGAATGGAAATGGCGAGGCCAGTTATATGACGGATTGGAAAAATAGTTCTTATGCCCAGTCTATTTCATTCACAGGCTGTGCTATACAGAACATAAAACGTACGCTTGTACGTATTAGCGATGGAAGTGGTGTGTTCATGACGGATATTACGATTGATAACTGTGTCATATCCGAAGTTGGTACGGACGGATATGGAATGATTAATTTCGGAAAAAATATCGATCAGTTGGAAAAGGTTTCTATAACGAATAGTACATTGATTAATATTGGTGACCAGTTGATGGACGTGAAAGGGGGAATCGGTGATGTGATATTGGAAAATTGTACTTTCTATAATTCTATGGATGCTAAGAAGGAATTGCCTAAGGTTTTCCGTTTCGATAATGCGGCAAGTACTCCGCCTTCTCCGAAATCTGCTACAATGCGGAATTTGATTTTCTCCGGTCCGAACAAAGGAAAGAAAATGAATAGTGGAAATGGTGCTTATGACATTTTGAACTTCTCTGATAATTGTTATATCACTTCCGACCTGCAGGAAGGCAATAACAGGTTTGAAGAAATAACGAGAATAAAACAAAGCTCGGATGACTTGTTCGTTGATCCATTAAACGGTGATTTCCATATTAAACCGGGAGCCGGGTTCGCCGGAACGGGTAATGCTGGTGATCCACGTTGGTATTAATTGATCCTATAATTGTTAGGTATAAAGAATATCATGAAGAATATTGTATTATCAATTTTATTGATGAGTGCCTGTGCAATGATTTATGCACAGGCGGGCTCATCGCCTTATCAGGCTATTGTAGCTGTTGATGGTAGTGGAGATTATAAAACGGTTCAGGAAGCAATCAATGCTGTTCCTGACGGACAGACGAAACCTTGGTTGATTCTGATAAAGAATGGCTTGTATAATGAGCAGGTGATTATCCCTAAGAATAAGCCATACGTACATTTAATAGGCCAGGATAAGGATAAGACCATTATTCATTTAAACTTGAATGTTGGTAGTAAACTGACCGGTAAAGAAATAGGTGGAAAAACAGCTTATTGGGAACACTCGGTTCATAATCCTTCCTCTCCAGTTTATAAATACGAGGGATCGGTAGTGGTGGTAAAAGGAGACCACTTTTATACGGAAAACATTTCGTATGTGAATGACTGGGGAGTTTTATCAGATAATGGTCCGCAGGCTTTGGCTATGAATAGTCAGGCAGATTGTGCTTCCTTTATAATTGTAAGTTCCGTTCTTTTCAAGATACTTGGATGACTGCCAATAATGATGTCAGTCGGCACTATGTGAAAGATTGCTGGATAGAAGGCGCGGTAGACTATTTTATGGTAGTGGTGATGTGTTGCTGGAAAACTGTACGCTTTATAATGTACGGAGTGGAGCAGTAATAGTGGCTCCTTCCATAAAAATGCCAAATATGGTTATGCTTTTCGTAATTGCACTATAGATGGAAACAGTGAAGCGGCTGACGGACGTTTGAAGTTGGGGCGTCCATGGCATAATAATTCGAAGACGGTGTATATCAATACCATCATGCTTATCCCTGTCGCTGATGAAGGATGGACGAATATGGGAACGGTTCCCGGTTTTTGCCGAATACAATAGTCGTGATGCACAGGGTAATGTGTTGGATTTAAGTAAACGCAAAACGGAATATCAATATAAAGACCGCCAAACCGGTAAGGAAGTATCGGGTACCTGTCAGGCAACTATAACGAAAGAGGAGGCGGACAAATATACGTACGAAAATATGATTCCGGGTAATGATGGCTGGAATCCGCGTATTATGATGGAGAAATTAGGAAGTCCGCGCAGTCTGGTTTATCAGCATGGCACTCTTAAATGGAACCCTGTGAAAGAATGCGATCGGATATATTGTATATGATGGAGAACAGATTCTCGGGACGACTACTGATACCTCTTTTCCGGTGTCGAAAGTGAATTATGCTTTGAAGGTATCTGCCGTGAATCAATATGGAACGCAAGGTAAAAAAGGTGTATTGTAATTGAATATAGAAAACTGGTAAGGAAAGGGGAGGTGCTTATGAGGCATCTCCCTTTCTTTCTTTATATTCTGTAGGAGTGACTCCCATGATTTTTTTGAAGCGCCTGCTAAAGTACTTCGGGTCATTGAAACCGGTCATATAAGCAATTTGGGAGAAACTGTATTCACTTTTTTCAATTAGCTGGGCGGCTCGTTTGATGCGCATTTCACATACGAAATCTACCGGAGTCAGCCCAACAATAGATTTTAATTTTCGGTAGAATACCGTACGGCTTAACATTAGTTTGTTGGCGAAGTCGTCGATGGTGATATCTGTATTGTCCATTTGTTCCTCCATAAACGCCATTACTTGTTGCATGAATTGTTCATCGTATGGAGTCACTTGAGGTTGTGAAGGCTCCCACCCATTTATATGATCTTCTTCTTGAGTATGCTCTGACAGTTTCGATAAATATAGCTCTTGTAGCTGTTTACGTTGACGGAGCAGCGACAAAATTCTGGTTTTTAAGTACGTAGAGCTGAATGGTTTGGTGATGTAGTCATCGATGCCTTGTTCCAGTCCTGCTATCCGATCATCTAAAGAAGATTTTGCTGATAGTAATATAATAGGAATATGGCAGGTGTTATGATCGGCTTTGATTGCTTTCACCATGTCTAATCCATCCATGACCGGCATCATGACATCACTGATTATCAGATCCGGAATGTACTGCTGTGCATATTTTAATCCTTCTTTTCCATTTGCTGCTTCGAGAACAGTGTAAGTCTCTGACAGGATATTCCATAGGAAATGACGTAATTCATTGTTGTCTTCGACAATAAGAATGGAAGTTTTTTCATCCTCTGCGTCGGTTTTATTTTCATTCTCTGCGTATGCTGCCTTGAAGGATGTACTATCCGAATCTTCTTCAGTAGCTTGTATCGTCGGTGAATTATTGTCACTGTCGGATAAAATAAATTCGGCTTGTTGATCGTCTGCAAATGCTTTTTCTTCCTTAGGAAGTGTGACAATGAATTCACTTCCACTTCCCGGCTCGCTTTCTCACTTGGATATTTCCGTGATGTAATTCTATTAATTCGCGTACCAGTGAAAGCCCAATGCCGGATGAGGGCTGCAGGATATTGTATTGTGCCAGTGTTTCAAATCGATAAAATAGGGATTGTTGCTTTTCGGGAGCAATGCCAATGCCTTCATCAGATACGGAGATGGTGACTTGCTCCGAACCTGTTATCATATTTACCGTTACTTTCTTCCCGTTCGGTGTATATTTGAAGGCATTTGAAAGTAGATTGAAGAATATCTTTTCAAATTTGTCACGGTCTACCCATGCGTATATTTTGTCTGTATTAGTTTGAAGTTGGAAATCAATTCTCTTTTCTTTTGCTATAAGGTGGAAGCTTTCCATTATCTTCTGTAATTGGGAAACGAGTTCTGTCTTTTCTACCAACACTTTCATCTTCTTATTTTGGATTTTGCGGAAATCCAGTAGTTGATTAACCAGACGAAGCATACGTTCTGTGTTTTTATGTACCAAATTTAGATGTTCCCGAACTGTCGGAGAGATTGTTTCATGCGCTAGAATTTCTGATACAGGGCTGGATATTAAAGTTAAAGGAGTGCGTAATTCATGTGAAATATCAGTGAAGAAGCGTAATTTGATATTGGATAAATGTTGTTCCAAGTCAACCTGATGCCGCAAACGGTAGATATAGAACAGAATGTATACAATGATAGTAGTGAATAACACGAACATGACAATATAGAATAACCATGCCCAATATGTTTCCCAAAAAGTGGGTAAAACATGAATGGGGAGAATGCGTATATTATCGGTCCATACTCCGTCGCTATTGCTGGAACGGATTTGCAGTTGATATTCTCCGGCAGGTAAATTTATGTATGTTGCAGAGCGGTTATTACCGGCTTCGTTCCATTCTTCTTCCAGGCCTTGCAGGCGATAAGCGTATTCGATGGCATCGGGATTTACATAATCAATGGCTGCAAATTGAAAGGTGACATTACGTTCCGAAGGATTTAGTTCCAGTTCTTTTATGTCATCAAGCGCTACATGAAGTTGACTTCCTTGTATTTTGAGTCCGGTAAATACAATAGGAGGTACATAAGAACTTTTTTTCATTTGTTCTGTGTCGATTTCAAGTATCCCTTGATTGGTTCCGAGAACGATTTTCTTTTGACTGGTTAGTGTGGGAACTGCTTCGGTGAGGTTCAGTTCTCTCTGAAAGTAATTACTTCCATAATTCTCAAATGTTCCTTGTTGTGGATTGAATTTGGATATGGTGTTTTCGGAGATTACCCATAATTGTTTTTGAGTATCTTCGAGCATTGAAAGTACCAAATCAGAAGCTAATCCGTCTTTGATTGTATAACTTTTGAATTGTATATCTTCCGTGAGTAGATTTTTAGAGATAACCTGGCTGATTCCTCCGGTGAATGTTATTACATAAGTGTTTTTTCGACTGTCAGTAAATATTTGCATGACATCATTACTGCTAAGGCTGGAATCTACATTAGGGATACGGTTGCTGTGATAGAACTTAATTTCTTCAGGCTGATCGAACTTATTGGAGAATGTAAGTAAACCATTGGTTGTGCCAATCAATAACACTCCGTTGGGGGCTTCTGCGATATGTCTTATTTTGAGTGAAGTAGAAATAGGATAGTTTTTCAGCCGGTTGCCGCTATGGATAAAGTTGGTAGAACCATCAGGTGCGTGTGATAATAGGTTGAGGCCACCTCCATAACATGCGATCCATATATTGTCATGACTATCCTGAATAATACTATAGACACTATTGTTGCTTAAACTGTATGTATCTTGTGGCTGATGGACGAATTGTTGTAAAAGATAGGAGTGCTCATTTTTCTTCTTTAGAAGGATGAGGCCGTCTTTTTTGGTTCCCATCCATATATTTCCTTGTTTATCTTCCATAAAACAGTACACACTTTTTCCGAAAGTAACCTCTTGAGGGGTGATTATACCCTGTGGAGAAAGGTAGCCTTCTAATGTCCCATCCGGACGGTAAATTCTGACGTTTCCCTTTTTGGAAGCAACCCAGAGACGTTTCTGTTTGTCGGCAAGAAAAGCACGTATTTCCAATCCATTGTCTATGGGGCGTATTTTGTATTTATTGGGATAGAAAGATATTTTGTCTACGCCCCGGTCATTGGTAATCCATACATTCTGTTGCCGGTCGGTATAATAATAACGAATAGAGGGGGCAAATAGGGAAGCGGGATTGTTTTCATCTGCAAAGTATAGTTTCAGTTGATTACTGTCGCGATCATAATAGCACAAATGCCCTTTTTGAGGACTCATCCATAGTGTACCTTCATGGTCTTCAAAGATCATGTATCGGTTGTCGCGTTCATATTGGATCAGGTTTTGTATAGGAGCTGTGAAGTGCTGTTTATCTCCTGTTTGCAGATTTAGCTTTATCACACCGGAGGTATTGGCAAAGATCCAGACTTCTCCGGTTTTGTCCTGATAAAAAAAATGAGCTTCATTGGATGGCTGAGTGGCTGTCTGTATATTAAAATGCTGGAATTTTTTCTTTTCTGTATCGTATGTTATAAATCCGTTGTCAGTTCCTAAGCCGATCCTGTCATTAGAAGGGGAAATGGAAGATATGGAATAGATATCTGTGACAGGACATGGTAGCTCCTGGAATTTTATATTTCCGTTCTTGGGATCATATATTGCGATTTTTCCGGAAGTTGAGATAAGATATATTCTCTTATTATATTCTTTGACCATTTTGAACGGATAATCGCTGTTGATTCGTTTTTTTCCGATGATGGTTACTCCCTTATCTGTCATGATCCATTCGTCCCCGTCGGAATCTTCGTAAATGTCGAATATCTTGTTTCCTTTTAAATTTTGGTTGAAACTGCTGTATAAAATGATATCTTTTCCTTCTTTGCAGGTTTGCTCATTGATTCTGAAAGCATAACCTTGTTCACAGGTGATCCACGTAATTCCTTTATTTAAGGTATAGATATTGCTGACTATGTTGGTTTGTTGCAGGGATGATTCAATAGGAAGGAGTATGTCAATAAACTTCTCTGTCTGAATATCAAATAGATATGCACGGTTATCATAAGATTTGCACCATATATCTCCGTCTTTGCTTTCTGTAATATAAGAGAAACGGTTAGTCGTTAAAGTACAGCCGTCTCCCGGAAATGCTTTGTAATTTTTAAATGTGTATCCGTCAAATTTGTTCAGGCCATTCCAGGTGGCGAACCAAAGAAATCCTTTTTTGTCTTGCATTATATTCACTACTACTCCTTGCGAAAGACCATTATTGACAGAGAAGTGTTTAATCTGGCAAAGAGGTTGAGCTGCTACAGTCAGACTGGTGTATAAGCATAAAAGGAAAACATAGAGTGTCTTCATGATATTATAAATTATGTGTAGAGCAAAAATAAATAAAACTGGATTAAAAAGGAAATTTAAAATAGTGATTGAACATAAAATGCACGCTTTTGCATATTTAATCCACCTGTCTATCCTCTATCAAGCACAATTATTACCCTATAAGGGGAGAAGATACCTCGTACTTTTGTTTTGACAATTAGAACTGGTAAAATTTTAAATGAAAACTATAAATGAAACGTCTATTTATTTGTGTAGTGGGACTTGTTATAGCCGTAACCGCATGGTCTCGTACCTTTAATATGAAGGAGCTTGGAGCTGATCCCCGAGGTATTGAATCTTGTACGGAGTTAATAAACCAAACGATTGAAAAAGCATCTTCTGAAGGTGGAGGAACTATTTATTTCCCGGCAGGTGTTTATTTGACAGCCACTATCTACATGAAAAATAATATAACTTTGTATGTGGAGTCCGGAGCTGTTCTTCGTTTTTCAGATCGTTTTGAAGATTATCTTCCTTTTGTGAAGATTCGTTGGGAAGGTACAGTGATGAATACTTTGTCTCCCCTGATTTATGCGCATGATGCGGAGAATTTGACTATAACCGGGCGTGGAACGTTGGACGGTAATGGCTTCAAATGGTGGAGCTGGGAGAAAGAAACACGGGAGCTGATTAAAAAGAACGGAGGAAAATTGCCTGCTTTGAATAAACTACAACGAATGTGGGAAGAGGCTAATGAAGAACTGGAAATTTCGGATTATTATAAACCTTCTTTAGAGCGTCGTATGTTTCGGCCTCCTTTTATTCAGTTTTATGAATGTAACAATGTGTTGATAGAGAATGTGAAAATTGTCAATTCTCCTTTTTGGACCATAAATCCGGCTTTTTGTGATAATGTAACAGTGCATGGAGTGACGATATATAACCCTTCAAAAGACCCAAAAGGTCCCAATACGGATGGAATAAACCCTTCTTCTTGCCGGAATGTGCGTATTTCTGATTGTTTTATTAGTGTGGGGGATGATTGTATTACAATTAAATCGGGGCGTGATGCTGATGGACGGAAATATGGAAAGGCATGTGAAAATATAACGATAACTAATTGTGTTATGCTTTCCGGTCATGGAGGGGTAGTTATTGGTAGTGAAATGTCAGGTGGTGTAAGGAGAGTGACAATTTCTAATTGTGTTTTCGATGGTACGGATTCCGGTATTCGCTTGAAATCTTCTCGTGGGAGAGGAGGAGTTGTTGAAGAGCTTCGGGTAGATAATATCGTCATGAAGAATATTCAGCGGAATGCCTTCATCTTTGATTTGTTCTATGATAAAGAATCAAAAGTGGAACCTGTCAGTGAACGGACTCCTGTTTTCCGGAACATTCATTTGAGTAATATCACAGGTTCTGATATCAAGCAAATTGGTTATATTAAAGGGATTGAAGAAATGCCTGTACAAGGTTTGTCCTTTTCAAATATTAATATGAAGGCAGAGGTTGGATTTATAGTTGATATTGCTGAAGATATTCGTTTTGATAATGTGGATTTCTCTTCGCAGACTGGTTCACCGTGGCAATTCAGTAAGTGTAAGCAGATTGTTCTGAATAATGTTAGATCGAAGTATCCTGTAAACCAACACCCGATTGTTACTTTTGAAGATGTCGATAATGCTATTATTAATAATTGTTTTCAGATGACTCCTGTGAAGGATTTTTATAAAGCTAATAACAGTCATATTATTGAAGGACATAATTATTGGAAAAAAGAGAGTTTTAAATAAACAGGAACTATCATATTATTTCTGTTGAATTTTATTGTTGGGTAGATATGAGAAGAACGATATTACATCATCTGTAATATCGTTCTTCTATTGATTAGAGTTGTTTATAATTTACTTCTTATCGTTTTCGCGAATCTCCACCCGGCGGATCTTACCGCTGATTGTCTTAGGTAGCTCTTCTACGAACTCGATGACACGCGGATATTTATAAGGAGCAGTCACTTTCTTCACGTGGTTCTGTAATTCCTTAATCAGTTCCTCTCCGGCACGTGCTTTATAGTCTTTGGATAGAACAATCGTAGCTTTTACTACCTGGCCGCGAATCTCGTCGGGTACTCCGGTAATAGCACATTCCACAACAGCCGGATGAGTCATCAACGCACTTTCCACTTCGAATGGGCCGATGCGGTAACCGGAACTCTTGATTACGTCGTCTGCACGACCGACAAACCAAAGGTAGCCATCCTCGTCTTTCCAGGCAACATCGCCGGTGTAATAAATACCATCGTGCCAAGCTTCGTGAGTGCGTTCCGCATCCCGGTAGTATTCTTTGAAAAGTCCGAGAGGTTTACCTTTGCTGGTGCGGATTACAATTTGTCCTTGCTCACCGGCTTCAACAGAGCGGCCTTCATGGTCGATCAAGTCTACATCATATTGAGGATTCGGAAGCCCCATGCTTCCCGGTTTCGGTTCCATCCAAGGCATGGTGGCGATGGTAAGGGTTGTTTCTGTTTGTCCGAAACCTTCCATCAGTTTGATACCCGTCAGCTTCTTGAAAGTTTCAAATACAGCAGGGTTCAATGCTTCTCCGGCAATGGTGCAGTATTTTAGTGAAGATAAGTCGAACTTTGTCAGGTCTTCGTGAATCAAGAACCGGAAGATGGTAGGAGGCGCACAGAGAGGTGACATGGTATTCTGGATTTTTCCAGAATAGCTGCCGGGGTAAACTTCTCGTGGTCGTAGACGAAGATATTGGCTCCGGCAATCCACTGTCCGTAGAGTTTTCCCCATACTGCTTTTCCCCAGCCGGTATCGGCAATGGTGAGGTGAAGACTGTTCTCGTCCAGATTGTGCCAAAACTACCGGTAACGATATGACCTAACGGATAAGTAAAGTCATGTGCCACCATCTTAGGTTCGCCGGTAGTGCCGGAAGTAAAATACATCAGAGAGATGTCGTCGTTAGTGTTCGCATGGCGCGGACGCACAAACGGAGCGGCATTTTCGATACCCTGATGGAAATCTTCGAAGCCTTCCGGGATTTCCGGACCGACACTGACTAACTTTTCAACCGTGGGACATTCGGGAGAGCCTCTTTGATATGTTGCAGGATGATTCCTTCACCGGCAGCTACGATCATTTTGATGTCGGCAGCGTTGCAGCGATAGATAATATCTCTTGGTCAGCAAGTGGGTGGCCGGAATGACAGTTGCTCCTAGTTTGTGAAGAGCGATGGTACTATACCAGAACTCATAACGGCGTTTCAGAATCAGCATCACCATGTCCCCACGGCCGATACCCAGGCTCTGGAAGTAAGAAGCGGTCATGTCTGTATCGTTTCATGTCGGCAAATGAGAATTGGCGACTTTCGCCTTTGTCATTTGTCCAAAGTAAAGCGTTCTTGTCGGGTTGTTCGGCAGCCCAGGCGTCTACTACGTCATAGCCGAAGTTGAAGTTCTCCGGGACGTTTATTTTCAAATTTTGTTAAAGTCCTCTTGTGAGCTGAAAGAGGTCTGTGATAAAAATCTTTCTACCATGATGTTGTTCACATAATTACTGCCAGAAAACGTACTGTTTTGCCATCGAGCGCTTTCATGCCATGTGGAAGTTTAGAGTTAAAATAGATACTGTCGCCTTGGTTGAGGATGATTTCTTTGCCTTCGATGTTGATAAGCATACGTCCTTCGATGACAAGGTTGAATTCCTGTCCATTATGTTGGTTATAATGGATTGGTTCGTCGTTTGCTTTCGGTTCAACGGTGACGATGAACGGATCGGCGGTACGGTTCATGAATCCTGAAGCCAGTGATTGGTATTTATAAGCTTTGGTACGTTCGATGCTGACTCCTTTGCCGGCACGGGTCACGAAGTAACTGCTCATTTTAGGCTCTTCGCCAAACATCAGAGCGTCGAGAGCTATATTATACGTGCGGGCTATTCTTTTGTAACATGCTGACAGAGATATCGTAGTCTCCGGTTTCTGCAAGCCGGTATTCTTCGGCAGAAATGTCGCTGTCGCGGGCGATATCCTCTGCGGTCAGTTCCAGTACATCACGTAATCCGCGGAGGCGTTCTGCGATCTGTTTAATTTGTTCATTCATACAAGTGGTTCGTATTTTTATGATTAATAATTCTATGGTATTATTTGGAGGCTTTCATGGCTTTGATGATAGCGGAGGTGAATCCGTTGTGTTCCAGTTCATTGATCCCCTTGATTGTGATTCCGCCCGGAGTGGTGACCTTGTCGATTTCTACGCTGGGGTGGGTGTCATTGTTCTGAATCAGTGCGGCCGCTCCTTTTAAGGATTGTGCTATCATCTGCATGGCATCTTTGGGACGAAGTCCCATTTCGATTCCGGCTTGCATGGCTGCCTGAACGTATTTCAATACGTAAGCGATACCGCAGGAGGTCAATGCGGTGGCTGCCGCTATTTTATCTTCGGGAATAAGCATCACGGTTCCCATCTCGCTGAACAACCGGAGGATGAATTTGTCTTGTTCATCGTTCGTATTGCGGGCGGCAACAAGCGTCATACTTTCCAGTTCGCTGATAGCGGTGTTCGGAATCAGGCGGAACATGGCCATTTCCGGTGCTACGACATAATGAGCCAGTTCTTCAAAACTGATGCCGGCAGCTACGGAGATGAGTATCTGTTTGCTTTTAGTTTCAATTCGCGCATCACCGGTTCCATAAACCACGGTTTGACAGCAAGGATGACAATATCTGCACCTGTGGCAGCTTCCACATTGCTGTTGGTGATAGAGATACCCGGAAATTCTTTTCAGTTTCTCTAGTTTTCCGGCACTGGGATTGGACACAATGATGTCCGAATCGTCTATCAGACTTCCTTTGCCAGGCCACGGGCTATTGAACCGCCCATGTTTCCTGCACCGATAATGGCTATTTTCATATACGCTTTTTTTAATGAGTTGTTAAAGGCAAAGGTAACAGTTAATTACGAAAAAAAAAAGCAGCCGGAATAAGAAATAAATTTCTAATAAAGGCTGCTTTTATCGTTGGCTGTTTATTAATCAAATGAGCGATTAGAGTACTTTTTGAACCGGGCAAGGAAGTCTTCGCTTCCTCCATACTAAGACAGAGGAGGTAACAGGCGAAGTACATTCGTGCCGCTTGCTCCGGTAAATACATGCTCGTCATAGATGAGACGGCTGCGTAGTTCCTTGATCGGTTCTTCGAATTCGAGTCCGATCATGAGTCCGCGTCCGCGTACCTCTTTTATTTGCGGGAATTTTTCAGTTCTTCCAGTAAGTAATCACCTACTGCCTTAGCATTTTCTATCAGATTTTCTTGCTCAATGACGTCCATCACAGCGAGAGCTGCCGACATGCCAGGTGGTTTCCAAAGGTAGTTCCCAATTGACCATATACCGGTTTAAACATCGGGCTGATCAGGACACCTGCCATCGGGAAACCGTTGCCGATACCTTTGGCTACAGTGATGAGGTCCGGCTTGATGTCATTATATTGATGGGCGAAGAATTTACCGCTACGCCCGTATCCGCTTTGAATTTCATCGAGAATCAGGATCGTTCCTGTTTCGCTGCAAGCTTTGCGGAGTTCCTGCATAAATTCGGTGGTCGGTACCTTGATACCGCCTACCCTTGTATTCCTTCAATGATAACAGCGCATGTGTCTCCTTTAGATAATTCCTGCTTCATCGCTTCCATATCGTTGAGCGGGAGATAGGTGACATGACCGTTATTGTTGATAGGAGCGATAATGGAAGGATTGTGAGTCGCTTCTACCGCCAGAGACGTCCGTCCGTGAAATGCCTTATTGAAAGATACGATTTTGGTACGTCCGTTATAGAAGGAAGCCAGCTTCAAAGCGTTTTCGTTCGCTTCGGCTCCACTGTTAATCAGGAACAGGCTGTAGTCTTCGTAACCGGAAATCTTGCCCAGTCGTTCGGCTACCTCTTGTTGGAGCTTGTTGATGACGGAGTTTGAGTAGAAACCAAGTTTAGCCACCGGTTACTTATCATTGCTGTATAGTGAGGGTGTGTCCGATGATAACGGCATGACCTCCGTAGAGATATATTCCGTTCCGCATATGACCGTCCGTAGAGTTACTTCCAGATATTCCGTTCCGTTCTCATCCCATACCTTAATGCCGTCGCCCTTGACAATGTTGATGTTATATAAAGGATATACGTCGAATAATTTCATAATTCTTTGTTTTAAAAGCTGAAGGCTTCAAACGTAGTCCTACGGTTTCTTCCAGATTGAACATTAGGTTCATGTTATGAACCGCTTGTCCGCTGGCGCCTTTCAGCAAATTGTCGATACAAGAGATAATCAATAGTTTGTCACCGTGTTTTCCAGATGTATCAGGCACTTATTAGTATTAACGACTTGTTTCAAGTCAATATTCTTGTCTACGATGTGTACAAAGGAGTCTTTTGCATAATATTCCTCGTACATACGAACGATTTCTTCCAGCGCTACTTTGGTTTTGACTACCATCGTTGCAAAGATACCACGGGCGAAATCTCCACGGTATGGAATGAAGTCGATCTCCGCATCGAAACTGTTTTGCAGCTGTTTCAGTGATTGCTTGATTTCCGGAACATGCTGGTGCTCGAATGCTTTGTACACACTCATATTGTTGTTTCTCCAACTGAAATGACTGGTAGCACCCGGTTTCACTCCGGCTCCCGTACTTCCTGTAATGGCATTTACCATTACATCATCCGTCAGCATCAGATTCTTGGCAAGCGGAAGCAAACCGAGCTGGATGCAGGTTGCAAAACAGCCGGGATTGGCTACGTGCTTTGCCGTACAAGTAGCGCGGCGGTTCAGTTCCGGCAGGCCGTAGATAAAGTCGTGGTCGTCGCTCATAATGCGGTAGTCCATCGAGAGGTCGATAATCTTCAGGTCTTCCGGTATGTTGTGACTTTCCATGAATTTCTTTGTGTCGCCGTGGGCAGTGCAGAAAAAGAGAACGTCGATTTCGTCCAGAGGTAACTGGTCGGTGAATCTTAGATCTGTTTCTCCATACAAGCCTTCGTGTACGTCGGTAATTCTGTTTCCGGCATTACTGCTGCTGTTGATAAATACGATTTCAGTTTCCGGATGGTTGAGCAGCAGACGGATTAATTCGCCTGCTGTATATCCTGCGCCACCAATGATTCCTGCTTTAATCATATCTCTTCGTCTTTGTGGTTATTATAGTAAACACGTAGCGGAGTAGAAGTGACTTTGATAAAGCCTTTGGCGTCTTCGGCTGTCCAGCCTTTCTGCATTTCACCGTATTCTCCGAATTTAGTCTTCACCAGATCATCTTCCGATTCTACACCTACGGTAGAGAAGGAGAGAGGGCGAAGCTCGAGGATAGCCGTACCGTTTACGTTACGCTGGCTTTCCTGCAACATCGCTTCGATGTCACGCATCACCGGTTCGAGGTATTGGCTTTCGTGGAGGAACATACCGTACCAGTTGGCTACTTGGTCTTTCCAGTATTGTTGCCATTTGCTCAATGTATATTTCTCGAGGAAGCGATGGGCGCCGATAATCAACATCGGGAGCGGCTGCTTCGAATCCTACACGGCCTTTGATACCGATAATTGTATCACCCACGTGCATATCACGGCCGATACCGTATGCTGCACCAATCTCTTCCACTTTCTGGATGGCTTTGATCGGGTCGTCAAACTTCTCGTCGTTGACAGCTTTCAGTTCCCCTTTTTCGAAAGTCAGGCGGAGCTGTTCGCTGCCTTCTTTTTCAACATGTTTGAGGTAGGCTGTTTCCGGGAGTCCTTGCGCGGAGTCGAGGATTTCGCCACCACAGATAGAAGTACCCCACAAACCTACATTATAAGAATATTTCAGTTTGGTGAAGTCCGCGCTGAAACCATGTTTGTTCAGATAATCAATTTCTTCCTGACGGCTCAATGCCATGTCACGGGTCAATGTGATGATTTCTACATTGGGAGCCAGTACGAGGAAAGTCATGTCGAAACGGATCTGGTCATTGCCTGCTCCGGTAGAACCGTGTGCGATGGCATCCGCACCGATTTCGTTGGCATAACGTGCGATGGCCAATGCCTGGAAAATACGTTCGGAACTAACAGAAATAGGATAAGTACCGTTACGCAGCACATTTCCGAAAACCATGTATTTCAGGCTCTTTTCGTAGTATTCCTGGGTAACGTCCAGCGTCACGTATTTCACTGCTCCCAGTTTATAAGCGTTTTCTTCGTTTGTTTTCAGTTGTTCTTCGCTGAAACCACCCGTATTGGCACAAGCTGCATATACTTCGTAACCTTTTTCTTTGGCGAGGTACATGACGGTGAACGATGTGTCCAGTCCGCCGCTGAATGCCACCACTACTTTTTTCTTCTTTTCTTCCATAGTGCTGTATCTTTTAAATGTTATTTCTTTCTTGTTCTTTTTTGATGTTCCGCGGCTCTGTCGGATCGTACAGCATGGCTGTGCAGATGCAGAACTTGCGGTTTTTCGCTACCAGAATATCATGGTTGATACATCCTTCGCATCCTTTCCAGAAACGCCTCGTCGTCTGTCAGTTCGTTGAAGGTGACAGGCACATAACCCAGTTCGGTGTTCATCTTCATGACGGCTGCTCCGGAGGTCAGACTGAATATTTTTGCTTTCGGCCATCGGAGACGTGCCAGTTGGAAAGAAGCTTGTTTAATACGTTTTGCCAGTCCTAATCCCCGGAAATCGGGATGAACGATCAGACCGGAAGTAGCCACATACTGCTTGTTTCCCCATGATTCGATGTAGGTGAATCCGGCAAAAGTATCGCCACAAAGAGCAATAATCGCCTTACCTTCTTTCATCTTTGTCGCTACGTATTCGTGTGTGCGTTCCGCAATTCCTGTTCCTCGTACGGCGGCAGCATTTCTGATAGTTTCCAAAATAGTGTCAACGTAAACCTCATGTGAGGCGTCGGCTACCATAACATCTATTTGTTGAGTGTCCATTTCTTTATTATATAATAATAGGTATAATTATTCGATATTGGGAATGATGAGTGACAGAAGCTGACGTATTTTGCTGATGGCAACTCCTTCACGCAACACCAACATGATTGTATCGTCACCGGCAATGGTTCCCAGTATTTCACTGAATTCATTGTTGTCGATGTCATACGCCATGCTGCTCGCATAACCGGGACGGGTGCGGATAACGGCAATGTTACCGGAAAACTGCAAAGAGATAAATCCGTTGTTACGTAACATTTCACCGGCACTCTGGTCGGTAGAACGTTTATACATAATGTTGTTCGGCAGTACATATACGTACTTCCCGTTCATACTGGCAGCCTTGGCTACTTTCAATTGTTTCAAGTCGCGGGAGAGGGTGGCCTGTGTCAGTTCGAAGCCTTCGCGGTTCAGCTCTTGCAACAGTTCTTCCTGCGAACCGACCTCCTTGCTGGAGATAATCATTTTGATGGCGTCTAACCGATTTGCTTTCTTCTTCATCTTGTATAATTATTCTAAGAATGGCGCAAAAGTATGCATTATTTCGGAGAAAATATGCATAAAACCAAAGTTTTTTTGCATAAAAGTGAAAAATATGCTAAACGGTGAGAGCCTGCTTTTTTGTTTTGTGTCAAAATGTATACCCTTTCAATCAAAATACATAAGGAAAGGGAGGAGGGAATCGCCTATCTTTGCCATGTAGGTAAATGGATACCTTAAATATATAGACAGAATACCATGAAACAAAACTTTTTTGCAGTCGACCTGGGCGCAACGAGCGGCCGTACAATCTTAGGAACTTTCATTGAAGGCGGATTGAATCTGGAAGAGATTAATCGTTTTCCTAACCACCTGATTGAAGTAGGTGGACATTTCTATTGGGATATTTATGCATTATATCGTCACATTATTGACGGATTGAAGTTGGTTGCTCATCGTGGCGAATCCATTGCTTCTATCGGTATCGATACCTGGGGAGTGGATTTTGTATGTGTCGGAAAAGACGGTAACCTGCTTCGTCAACCATACGCGTACCGTGATCCTCATACGGTAGGTGCACCGGAAGCTCTTTTCTCCCGTATTTCCCGTAGCAAAGTGTATGGTAAAACGGGTATTCAGATTATGAATTTTAATTCACTTTTTCCAATTAGATACTTTACGTCGCAATCACGACAGTGCGTTGGAGGCGGCAGATAAAATTCTGTTTATGCCGGATGCGTTGAGTTATATGCTTACCGGAGAGATGGTGACGGAATATACGATTGCTTCGACAGCCCAGCTGGTGAATGCACAGACACGACGTTTGGAGCCGGAGTTGCTGAAAGCGGTAGGATTGAGTGAGAAGAATTTCGGCCGTTTTGTATTCCCAGGTGAAAAGGTGGGAGTATTGACGGAAGAAGTGCAAAAGATTACCGGACTGGGGTGCAATTCCTGTGATTGCGGTAGCCGGCCATGATACCGGTTCTGCTGTTGCTGCCGTTCCGGCATTGGATCGCAACTTTGCTTATTTGAGTAGCGGAACCTGGTCACTGATGGGAGTTGAAACGGATGCTCCGGTGATTAATGCCGAAACGGAAGCGTTGAACTTTACCAATGAAGGTGGTGTGGAAGGAACTATCCGTCTATTGAAGAATATCTGTGGAATGTGGTTGCTGGAACGTTGCCGTCTGAATTGGGGAGATACAAGTTATCCTGAATTAATCAGTGAGGCGGATGCTTGTGAACCGTTCCGTAGTCTGATTAATCCGGATGATGACTGTTTCGCGAATCCTGCAGACATGGAAAAAGCTATTGCTGAATATTGCCGGGCTACCGGACAAGCAGTTCCCGAGAAACGTGGACAAGTGGTGCGTTGTATTTTTGAAAGTCTGGCTTTGCGTTATCGTCAGGTATTGGAGAATTTACGTTCGCTTTCTCCTCGTCCGATTGATACATTGCACGTAATTGGCGGCGGTAGCCGGAATGATTTGCTGAACCAGTTTACTGCCAATGCGATAGGAATCCCTGTGGTAGCCGGTCCGTCCGAAGCGACAGCTATCGGTAATGTAATGATTCAGGCAATGGCAGCAGGTGAAGCAACGGATGTTGCCGGTATGCGCCAGTTAATCAACCGCTCTATCCCGTTGAAAACTTATCAGCCGCAAGATATGGAAGCTTGGGACGCGGCTTATATCCATTTTAAGAATTGCGTTCGATAATGCATTGAACAACCGACAGAATAATCATTTATTTAAACTAATAGAATATCATGAAAAAAGAAGAACTGATTCAGAAAGCGTATGAGATTGCTGTAGAACGTTATGCAGCAGTAGGTGTAGACACCGAGCAAGTATTGAAAACGATGCAGGATTTTCATCTGTCACTCCACTGCTGGCAGGCTGACGACGTTGCAGGATTTGAAGTACAGGCCGGCTCATTGACCGGAGGTATTCAGGCAACCGGTAATTATCCGGGCAAAGCTCGTAATATTGATGAATTGCGTGCTGATATTTTGAAAGCTGCTTCTTATATTCCGGGTACTCATCGTCTGAACCTGCACGAAATCTATGGAGATTTCCAGGTAAGGTGGTAGACCGTGACCAGTAGAACCGGAACATTTCAAGAGCTGGATCGAATGGGGTAAGAACACAACATGAAGCTTGACTTCAACTCTACTTCTTTCTCTCATCCAAAATCAGGTGACTTGTCACTTTCTAACCGGACGAAGGCATCCGCCAGTTCTGGATTGAACATACCAAACGTTGCCGTGCAGTTGCAGAAGAAATGGGTAAGGCACAGGGTGATCCGTGTATCATGAATCTTTGGGTACATGACGGAAGCAAGGATATTACGGTAAATCGTATGAAATATCGTGCATTGCTGAAAGATTCTTTGGATCAGATCTTTGCTACCGAATATAAGAATATGAAGGATTGTATCGAATCTAAGGTGTTCGGTATCGGTCTGGAAAGCTATACAGTGGGTTCTAACGATTTCTATATCGGTTACGGTGCTTCTCGCAATAAGATGATTACTTTGGATACCGGTCACTTCCATCCGACAGAAAGTGTAGCTGATAAAGTATCTTCACTGTTGCTTTATGTACCTGAATTGATGTTGCACGTAAGCCGTCCGGTTCGTTGGGATTCAGACCATGTTACTATCATGGATGATCCGACAATGGAACTGTTCAGCGAAATCGTTCGCTGCGGTGCTTTGGACCGTGTACATTATGGTCTTGACTACTTCGATGCATCTATCAACCGTATCGGTGCATACGTAATCGGTAGTCGTGCTGCACAGAAATGTATGACTCGTGCTCTGCTCGAACCGATTGCCAAGTTGCGCGAATACGAAGCAAACGGACAGGGATTCCAACGTCTGGCTTTGCTCGAAGAAGAAAAAGCGCTGCCTTGGAATGCAGTTTGGGATATGTTCTGCTTGAAGAATAATGTTCCTGTAGGTGAAGATTTCATCGCAGAAATCGAAAAGTACGAAGCCGAAGTAACTTCTAAACGATAAGTTATGGATATTTTAATCGGCTTATTGATTATAGCCATCGGTAGCTTTTGCCAGTCCAGTTCTTATGTGCCTATTAAAGAAGGTAAAGGAATGGAGCTGGGAAAGCTTCTGGTTAATACAAGGTGTATTTGCCTGGTTAGTGTTCCCGTTTCTGGGTTCACTACTGGGTGTACCCCAAGAGAGCAGTTTGTTCGACTTGTGGGGAGCGGGAGGTGCTGGAATGAGCATCTTTTATGGTATATTGTGGGGAGTAGGAGGTTTGACTTTCGGACTTTCCATGCGTTATCTGGGGGTTGCACTGGGACAGAGTATCTCATTAGGGACTTGTGCCGGTTTCGGAACCCTTCTTCCGGCTCTTTTTGCAGGTACAAACTTGTTTGAAGGTAACGGGCTGATTCTTTTGTTGGGTGTTTGCATCACGTTGGCAGGTATTGCTATTATCGGGTATGCCGGTAGTTTGCGTGCGCAAAACATGAGCGAAGAAGAAAAACGTGCTGCTGTAAAAGACTTTGCATTGACAAAAGGGTTACTGGTTGCACTCCTGGCCGGTGTCATGAGTGCTTGCTTCGCTTTGGGACTGGATGCAGGAACACCTATCAAGGAAGCTGCCTTAGCCGGTGGAGTGGAAGGACTTTACGCCGGTCTCCCGGTGATTTTCCTGGTTACATTTGGCGGGTTCCTGACAAATGCAGTTTACTGCCTGCAACAGAATGTGGCTAATAAATCGATGGGTGACTATGCTAAAGGAAAAGTATGGGGCAATAATTTAGTTTTTTGTGCGTTGGCTGGCGTATTATGGTACATGCAGTTCTTCGGACTGGAAATGGGTAAGAGTTTCCTTACGGAGAGTCCGGTATTGTTGGCTTTCTCCTGGTGTATTTTGATGGCATTGAATGTCACATTTAGTAATGTTTGGGGAATTATTCTGAAAGAATGGAAAGGCGTGTCAAACAAGACCATAACTGTGCTGATAGCTGGTCTGATCGTACTTATCTTCTCATTAGTGTTCCCAAATTTGTTTTAAAAAATTTAGGTATGGATTACACGGATTACGCAGTTTTTTTATAACTTGCGGCAAAATCCATGTAATCCGTGCCTAATTAAAATTATATATATAATGAAATCAATTTTAGAGAATCGTCCGGGACTTGCCAAAGAAGTAAACAAGGTAGCAGAAGTTGCCGGATACTTGTGGCAGAAAGGATGGGCTGAACGTAATGGTGGTAATATCACTGTTAATATCACAGAGTTTGTAGACGATGAAATCCGTCAGATGAAGCCGATCAGCGAAGTAAAATCTATCGGTGTGACTCTTCCTTATCTGAAAGGCTGCTATTTCTACTGCAAGGGAACTAATAAACGCATGCGTGATTTAGCCCGCTGGCCGATGGAAAATGGTTCGGTAATCCGTATTCTGGATGACTGTGCCAGCTATGTGATTATTGCGGATGAAGCCGTAGCCCCGACATCGGAATTGCCTTCTCACTTGAGCGTACACAATGACCTGTTGAGCAAAAACTCTCCTTATAAAGCATCTGTACATACACACACACCCGATTGAACTGATTGCCATGACACATTGTCCGAAATTTCTGGAAAAAGATGTGGCTACCAATCTGTTGTGGAGTATGATTCCCGAAACAAAGGCATTCTGCCCGCGTGGTTTGGGTATCATTCCTTATAAATTGCCTAGCTCGGTGGAATTGGCTGAAGCTACCATCAAAGAATTGCAGGATTACGATGTGGTGATGTGGGAGAAACATGGTGTATTTGCAGTGGATTGCGATGCGATGCAGGCATTCGATCAGATTGATGTACTCAATAAGTCGGCTCTGATTTATATCGCAGCTAAAAATATGGGCTTCGAGCCGGATGGTATGAGTCAGGAACAGATGAAAGAAATGACTGTTGCTTTCAATCTCCCTAAATAAAACAACAAATAGCACAACCATGAATCGCATTATTTTAAACGAAACTTCGTACTTCGGTGCCGGATGCCGTAGTGTCATTGCTGTGGAAGCAGCCAGACGTGGCTTTAAGAAAGCCTTTTTTGTAACGGATAAAGATCTTATCAAGTTTGGTGTAGCTGCCGAAATCATTAAAGTATTTGATGAGAACCAGATTCCTTACGAACTTTATAGCGATGTAAAGGCTAACCCTACTATTGCAAATGTGCAAAACGGTGTGGCAGCATACAAAGCTTCCGGAGCCGATTTTATCGTTGCTTTGGGCGGCGGTTCTTCCATCGATACTGCCAAAGGAATCGGTATTGTTGTGAACAATCCGGATTTTGCAGACGTGAAATCTCTGGAAGGGGTAGCCGATACCAAACACAAAGCGGTGCCTACCTTTCGCACTGCCTACTACTGCCGGAACAGCTGCGGAGGTAACGATCAATTATGTGATTATTGATGAAGATGCCCGCAAGAAAATGGTTTGTGTAGACCCGAACGACATTCCTGCCGTAGCTATCGTAGACCCCGAACTGATGTACTCAATGCCAGAAGGGGCTTACTGCAGCTACCGGTATGGATGCTTTGACTCATGCCATCGAAAGTTATATCACTCCCGGGTGCCTGGGTAATGAGCGATATGTTCGAATTGAAAGCCATTGAAATGATTGCTCAAAACTTGAAAGCAGCTGTGGATAATGGTAAAGATGTGGCAGCCCGCGAAGCTATGTCACAGGCACAATATATTGCCGGTATGGGATTCTCGAATGTCGGTTTAGGAATTGTTCATTCGATGGCGCATCCGCTAGGTGCGTTCTATGATACTCCTCATGGGGTAGCCAATGCCTTATTGTTGCCGTATGTGATGGAATACAATGCTGAATCTCCGGCAGCTCCGAAATATATCCATATTGCGAAAGCAATGGGAGTGGACACTACCGGAATGAGTGAAGCCGAGGGAGTTAAAGCTGCTATTGAAGCTGTGAAAGCACTTTCTATCAGCCAGTATTAATATCCCACAGAAATTGCATGAAATCAATGTGAAGGAAGAAGATATTCCTGCACTGGCTGTAGCTGCTTTCAATGATGTTTGCACAGGTGGTAATCCTCGTCCTACTTCGGTAGCAGATATTGAAGCCTTGTATCATAAAGCATTCTAAATCTCGTCATAGTAAAGTTTGATTTTTTCTAATCGGAAGCCGATATTTAAGAATTAAATCTGTGTAAATCTTGCGTGTGTTTTCTGAAAATAATTCCTATTTTTGTCCAACTCAATTACATGAAAACACACTGGTATGATCGAGGATAATAGTTTAGGATTGGAATTTAAATATCTGATTGTAAATGACATGGACCGTAAATTCGGGCTGTGGGTGAATACCGTCGGCTATCAGTCTATCCCTCCTGATTCACCTTATCCATTGAAAGAGCATCCCTCCGGTTACTTTTCTTTAATGCAGGAAAAAGGAAGGGTGCTTCGTGAGTATCAATTGGTATATATCACCAAAGGGGCGTGGTTTGTTTTCATCTGATTCTACCTCTGAAAAGCAAGTTTGTAAAGGTCGGCTGATGGTATTGTTTCCCGGGCAATGGCATACTTATCGCCCGTTGCGGCAGACTGGTTGGACGGAATATTATATCGGTTTCGAGGGGCCTATGATAGACGCCATTGTTGATGATGCTTTTTTGTCGCAGGAGCAGCAAATATTGGAAATCGGTATTAATGAAGAGTTGGTTTCCTTGTTCTCCCGTGCTCTTGCCGTAGCCGAAGCGGATAAGATTTCCGCGCAACAATATCTTTCCGGGATTGTGCTCCACATGATAGGGATGATTCTTTCCGTCTCCAAGAATAAGGTTTTCGAGATGAGTGATGTGGATCAGAAGATCGAACAGGCAAAAATCATTATGAATGAAAATGTTTCCGGCAATGTGGACCCGGAAGAGTTGGCTATGCGACTCAATATTAGTTATTCATGGTTTCGACGTGTTTTTAAGGAGTATACAGGTTATGCTCCGGCTAAATATTTCCAGGAATTGAAACTTCGTAAAGCAAAACAAATGCTGGTGGGAACTTCCCAATCCGTGAAAGAGATTTCTTTTTTTCTGGGTTTCCAGTCAACTGAATATTTTTTCTCTTTTCTTCAAGAAACGTACAGGGCTTACCTCCGTTGGAGTATCGTTCGTTCGGGCGGGAAGAATGAATAGGGTGAAGTCCATATCTATTAGTTATTTGGCTCTGATTTTGGGAATATCATAAAAACTGTTACTTTTGTGGCGAAGATAATGTGTGCTATAAACCATCATTCTTGATATGCGCGGACAAAAACTATCTAAGATCCATTTTTCTTATTCTGTTATCTCTTTTTAGGATTTATATTTCCTCTCCAATCACAGGAATATAAGTTCAGAACATTGGGTGTGGAGGATGGACTGTCGCAAATAACGGTGAGCGATATTTGCCAGGATGAGAAATCGCGTATATGGATTGCCACACTCTGGATGGTCTGAATTGTTTCGATGGCAATCATATTAAAGTCTTTAATCATTTTCATAACGATTCCATCAGTTATGGTAATCTATATGTCACCCAGATGGTGGAAGACGGTCAGGGAAGTCTTTTCCTCTTGACTTCTACCGGACTTTTCCAGTTCGACCTTGAAACGGAGAAATATTATATTCTTCCGGTGTCTTCTCCTTCCACTCTTGCCAAAGGAAAGTTGGGAGTGTGGATTGCAGAAGGGGGAAAACTCTTCTTATATGATAAGAATACCCGCCTCTTGAAACCGATGTATGCCGATTTGCAGCTGCCGGATAGTGGCCCGACGATGGTGGAAGGTTCCGAAGGAAGTCTCTGGATTGCTTTGAAAGAGGGCGGGGTGATGCGTGTGGATACTTGTGGATCGATGTCGCTGTCATTTGCCCGGAATCAAGGTGATGAAACTGATAAAAAGTAACGATCAGAATATTTGGGTTGGTTCGCAGGATCATGGTGTTTTCTGTTTTTCACCTCAAGGTGCAGTCATACATCATTATGATTATAACGACAAGAGTGTTTACACGGTCCGGGATGATATGGCAAGAGCGCTATGTCAGGATTTGGAAGGGAATATATGGGTAGGTTACAGAAGCGGATTGAGTAAGATTGAGGTGGCTACCGGGAAAATATTTCATTATCAGGCGGATCCTAACCGGGTGGGGGCTATGTCCAATCGTTCGGTGACTTCTCTTTATACGGACAAACAAGGAACTGTCTGGGTGGGGACCTATTGGGGAGGGGTAAACTTCTTCTCTCCGGAATATCAGCATTTTGTGCATTATCATGCTTCGGATACCGGATTGTCTTTTCCGGTGGTGGGTGCTATGGCAGAAGATAAATCCGGAAATATATGGATTTGCACACGGAAGGTGGGGGACTGGATTTATATCAACCGGAACAAGGAACATTCAAGCATTTTAATGCGCATACCGGATATCATTTTAGTACGGATTATCTGAAAGATGTCGTTTTTGATGAGGCTAATAACTGCTTGTGGATTGCCGCTGACTTTACAAACAAGGTCAACTGTTTTCATCTTGATAACTATCGGAATGATATATATGACCTCGAACCGCTCGGAGAAGGAAAGTGTGGGAGAAGCTCTGTTTGCCTTGGCCGACACTCCTCGTAAATTGTATGTAGGGACAACATCCGCTATTGTGAGTTTGGATAAACAGACCTTAAAAACTGAAGTGTTGTTTCATCAAAAGGAGTTGTTTACACATAATTATAACACTTTGTTGCTTGATTCGAAAAACCGGCTATGGTTTGCTTCCGATGATGGTTGTGTAGCTTATGTGATTGATGAAGGACGGTTTGAAACGTATAGGATAAGTCTGAAGAAGCAGGTCAGATCTCAAAAAGAGCTGGTCAATGTCATCTATGAAGATCGAAAGGGAAACATTTGGGTCGGAACACATGGCAACGGGCTTTTCTTGTTGGATAAGAAAGAGCGTTTGTTTCGTTTGCATACTCCTGAAAGTGTGTTATCGGGAGAAAATATCAGGGTACTGGGCGGAAACCTCCTTCCGGGAATTTATTGATTGGTACCGGACATGGATTGTCTGTGTTGGAACAGAAAGAGGGGAAAGTGATAAACTTCAATTCTAAAACCGGATTCCCGCTGACTCTTGTCAATAGGAAATCCATGCATGTATCCCGCAATCATGATATTTATATGGGAGGAGCTACCGGACTGGTTGCCATTCGTGAAAGTAGTTTGTCCTATCCTCCGAAAATATATGATTTGGAGTTGGCTCATTTGTATGTCAATAATAAGGAGATTACCACAGGCGATCAAACCGGCATCCTAAATAAGTCCTTTGCCTATACCGACCGGATTAAATTGAATTATTTGCAGAATGTGTTTTCTATCGGTTTCTCGACAGATAACTTTCTGCATATTGGCGGTGGTGAGGTAGAATACCGGTTGATAGGTTCTAATGACGAATGGAGTGAGAATCGTTTGGGGAATGATATTACCTATACAAATATATCTCTCCGGGCGATTATGTTTTTGAGATCAGACTGAAGAACTTCCCGGAAGTAATCAGATCTCTTCATATAACGATCACACCACCTTTTTATGCCACCTGGTGGGCTTATACTATTTATGTGTGTGTGATTCTGACGATTCTATTCTTTGTGGTGAGAGAATATAGAATTCGGCTGTTCTTGAAAACCTCGTTGGATTTTGAACTTCGTGAGAAACAATACATTGAAGAAATGAACCAATCCAAACTGCGTTTTTTCACTAATATCTCGCATGAAATCAGAACTCCGATCACTCTTATCCGGGCAGGTTGATCTGTTGCTGAATTCCGGCAAATTGTCTACCTATGCTTATTCGAAACTGTTGAATATACATAAAAATGCCGGTAACCTGAAATCATTGATAACGGAGTTGCTTGATTTCCGGAAACAGGAGCAGGGACTTTTGAAATTGAAAGTTTCTCAATTTGATTTATATTCTTTACTTAAAGAGCATTATGTATTGTTCAAGGAATTGGCAGCTAACAGGAATATTTCGTTTGTTTTGCATGCTGACTGTGAGCAATGCCTCGTGTGGGGGGACCGGATGCAAATACAGAAGGTGGTTAATAATTTGCTATCTAATGCTTTTAAATATACTTCAGACGGTGGAAGTATCAGTATGGAATTGGCTGATGGAGCGGATGAATGTATGTTTTCCGTTTCAGACAATGGGGCAGGAATATCCGAGGAAGATTACGTGAAGATATTCGAGCGGTTCTATCAGGCCGAGAATATAGGACAGTATGGAGGAACGGGTATCGGGCTGGCTTTAAGTCAGGGGATTGTGAAAGCTCATCAGGGAGATATAACTGTAGAAAGTCAGTTGGGGAAAGGTTCATGTTTTAAGGTCACTCTGAAGAAAGGAGATGCTCACTTTGATTCTTCTGTTTCCCGGATTGAACCGGAGCAGGATAAGGAATATATTTATTATTCGGAAGATAAAGAACTATTGGTTAAAGAGGTACAGTCGGCTCAAAGTGAGAGTGGAACTACTGACTGCAAGCTGTTGGTTATTGATGATAATGAAGAAATCAGAAATATCCTTGTAGATATTTTTTCTCCATTGTACACGGTTGAAACAGCAAGTGATGGTGAGGAAGGGTATGAGAAAGTAAAGATGATGCAACCTGATCTGGTTATTTCGGATATTATGATGCCCGGAATGCCCGGAACGGAATTGTGTGCTAAAATTAAGAACAATATTGAAACCTGTCATATACCTGTCGTTCTTCTGACTGCTCTTAGTGCGCCCGAACGTGAGTTGGAAGGATTGAGAATTGGAGCGGATATTTATGTGGTGAAGCCATTTAATATGCGGCGGCTGGTGATGCAATGCAATAATCTGATTAATACCCGCAGACTTTTACAGAATAAATATGCCCATCAGCTGGACAGCAAAGCGGAGAAAATTGCAACGAATGAACTCGATCAGAGGTTTATCGAACAAGCGACGCAGGTAGTGGAAGATAATATGGAAAATCCCGAATTCAGTGTAGATGTCTTCTCACGTGAGATGGGGGTGGGACGTACTGTCTTATTCCAGAAGATAAAAGGTATCACGGGAAGTACGCCAAATAATTTTATCATGAATCTGCGTCTGAAAAAAGCGGCATATTTTCTGCAGAATTCTCCGGAAATGAATATATCGGATATTGCTTACCGGTTAGGATTTGGAAATCCTCAATACTTCAATAAATGCTTTAAAGAACTTTTTGATATTGCTCCTACGCAATACCGAAAAGCTCATAATACCTCCTCCGAACCCTCTGTGAAGTGATTAAAATAAGTCATCTGAATTTTTAGACTAGATAAAACGAACAATTCGATAGGGTGCAATATATTCAAATGCGATACTTTTGTGGCGTTGGATAATGCCAGCTTGTACTTGAGTTTTCTTTGGTTAGGTGTGTCCGCACACACTTTCATTTGGTAGACCGGGTGCTGTGTAATCTTTATTCTAATATAATAATTATTGTGTAGTATTATGAAAGACAAATATCCATATAATAAATAAAAGATAACATCTTATTGGAGAGAATCAATATATTTTTCCAAAATTAATTAAGTAGTGAGTAAAACCTTGATAATTAACCAATTTAATTTTATTCTAGTTATGAAAAATTTGCAGAGTAGGACAAAAGTGCGGTTGCTTCAGTCGTTGCTTTTGATTTCCTTGAGTCTCTTTTTCCTTGTCAATCCGGCTTATGCTCAAGGCGGGTTTGCAGTGAAGGGAGTTATTGTGGATAAAACAGGATTTCCTTTGCCTGGCGCCAATGTGATGGAAAAGGGAACATCTAATGGAACAATTACAGATTTAGATGGTAATTTCTCATTGAATGTTTCGAAGAAGGGAGTTACTTTGACTGTATCATTCATGGGATATACCCCTAAAGATGTGGTAGTGAAAGATAAAACAATGAATATTACGCTTGAAGAGAACTCTAAGCTATTGGACGAAGTAGTGGTAGTGGGTTACGGTACGATGAAAAAGCGTGATGTAACAGGAGCTATTACTTCCATCTCAAGCGAGGCCATTGAGCAAAAAATGGCTACTAATGTTTTTGAAGCATTGCAGGGTACTACTGCCGGTGTACAGGTGGTATCCGGTTCCGGACAGCCCGGTGAATCTTCTTCTATCAAAATTCGTGGTACTTCCACGTTTTCTGCCGAAGGTGTGACTCCTCTTTATATCGTAGACGGTGTGCCTTTGGAAAGTATCGACGGTATCAATACGAATGATATTACTTCTATGGAGATTTTGAAAGATGCCGCTTCTGCAGCTATCTACGGTTCGCGTTCGGCGAACGGTGTGATTATTATCACTACTAAAGAGTGGGCAGGAAGGTAAAGCCCGTATTGATATCAAGTATAATCACTCGTGGGGTACATTGTCTCACAAGGTTCCACAGGCAAACCGTAAAGAACGTTTGTTGTACGACCAGTATCGTAAAGAGTATTTTGAAACATACGGCGGAGGTAATCCGGATGAAAGTAGTGATATACTGAATGATCCGTTGAACTCTTTCTTTAATGTGGATAACGATTATCTGGACATGATTACAAGCACTGCACAAAAAGATCAGGTGGATATCAGTGTAGGTGGTGGTACAAAGAAATTGAAATATTTCATCAATACCGGTTATTATAATGAGAAAGGGTATTATTTCCAATACAGGTTTCCAGAGATTAAATACTCGTATCAACTCCGATTATTCACCGACAGACTGGATGAATATGGGTAGCCGTATTTCTTTGACTTATTCTAAAAAGAAAGGTCTGAATGAAGGTACTTTATTGAGCGCAGTGTTGACTCGTCGTCCTTATTTCAATACTTATTATCCGGATGGCTCTTTGGTCGGGAGTGTTTAACGGTCAGAAGAACCCTATTGCACAGGTCAATTATACCACCGACTTTACTGATTCTTATAAGGCTAACTTCTTCCAGTTCTTTGAAATCAAATTCAACAAGTATTTGAAGTTTAGAGCTAATATTAATGCCAACTTCTATCTGGATAAACGCAAAAAACTCGAACCGAGTCTTATCACCGACGAATGGCAGAAACAGAATAAAGGTTATTCTTATAATTACCTGAACTGGAACTGGATGAATGAAGATTTCATCACTTATGCACGCAAAATCAAAGGACATAATTTCAGCGCGATGGTGGGTGTCAGTGCTCAACAATGGCGTTATGAAAATGAAACCTTTGTAGGTTTGAATTCATCTACCGACTTTATTTATACGATGAATGCATTTGCTGCCAATTTGGATTTGTCATCTACAGGATCTACCTTGAGTAATCATTCCATGGCTTCTGTCTTTGCACGTGTGACGTATGATTATCTGGGAAAATATCTGTTTACAGCGAATATCCGTCGTGACGGCTCTTCTCGTTTTGCCAAAGAGAACAAATGGGGTAATTTCCCTTCCGTATCTGTGGGATGGCGCTTCTCGGATGAGAAATTCATGAAATTCTCGAAAAAGTTTCCTGGAAGATGGTAAGATCCGTGCAAGTTTCGGTATCACGGGTAATGAGGCGATCGGAAACTATGATTATATTTATTCTTATTCTCCGAATTCTATTTATGACGGAGTGGGTGGCGTTATTCCGACTCGTATCGGTAAAGACAATCTGAAATGGGAGGAAACTAAACAATTCAACCTTGGTCTGGACTTGAATTTCTGGAATAGCCGTTTGACAATCACTGCCGATTATTACGATAAATATACAGACGGTTTGCTGGCAAACTACCAATTGCCTAAAGAATCCGGTTTTGCATATATGAAAACCAATGTCGGTGAAATGAGTAACCGAGGCTTTGAAATAGCTGTTACCGGTGATATTATCCGCACGAAGGACTGGAAGTGGAATGCTTCTTTCAATATCTCCAGAAACGTCAACCGTATTGAGAAGCTGTCTGAAGGTAAGGCATATATGGAAGGTGATATCTGGTGGATGCAGGAAGGTGGCCGTGTGGGTGACTTCTACGGATTTAAAAGCGCCGGTATCTTTGCATATGACGAATCGAATGCTTTTACTGATAAATGGGAACAGTTGACTCCGGTGTTTGAGAATGGTGTATTCCAGTACAAATATTTGTTGGATGGAAAGGAATATGCAGGTGATATTCGCCAGAAAACGTTACCGAACGGCAAACCGTTCCGTGGCGGAGATTACAACTGGGAAGAACCGGAAGGAACCCGGTGATGGTGTGATTGATGATAATGACCGTATGGTGATCGGTAATGCCATGCCTGATGTAACCGGTGGTTTGAATACAACCGTGACCTGGAAAAACGTAAGTCTGTATTTGGGATTCTATTATTCTTTGGGAGGACAGATTTATAATGCCGCTGAACATAATCGTAACATGTTCAAATACACCGGAACTACTCCTTCACCGGAAGTCATCCATAATATGTGGTTGCATCCGGGTGACCAGGCAATCTATCCGCGTCCGTATAATGATGATTATAACAATGCACGTATGGGTAACTCGTTCTATTTGGAAGATGCTTCCTTTATTCGTCTGCAGAACGTACGTATAGCATACGATCTTCCTGAAAACTGGATAAAGAAGCTGATGTTGAAGAATATAAATATCTACGCTTTTGTAAACAACGCCTTGACATGGACCAACTATTCGGGATTCGATCCTGAATTCTCTACCAACAATCCTCTGCAGGTAGGTAAAGACTCTTACCGTTATCCGAGAAAGAGAGAATATGGTATTGGTTTTTCTGCAAACTTTTAATTGAAGATATCGTATGAAGAATATAAAATATTTTGTTGGAGCTGTATGCCTGGCTCTATCGTTGAATAGCTGTTCAGACTTTCTGAATGAGGAACCGGTAAGTGAAATTCCGGCAGGTGACATGTGGCAGACTGCCCGTGACGCTAAGGCAGGTATAAATGAAATCTATGGATTGTTACGTTCCACTTTACGGGAGAACTATTTTCTATTGGGGGGAGTTCCGTTCGGATAATGTAGCTCCCGGAGCACCGGTAATGGCCGATCAGGCACGTGTTATCAACAACCTAATGTCTACGGATGAGAAATGTGCAAAGTGGACGACTCTGTATCAGATGATTAACCAGGCAAATCTGGCTATTAAATATGTTCCTAATATCAGTATGCCTGATGTGGCAGACCGTAACGATTACCTCGGACAAGCGTATGCGTTGCGTGCTTTGGCCTACTTCTATGCTATCCGTGTTTGGGGAGACGTACCTTTGTTTACAGAACCTACTGAAAAGTATTCGGAAGCGATCTATAAAGAGCGTACGGATAAAAACTACATTCTGGAGCATGTCATTCTTCCGGACCTGAAAGAAAGCGGAAAGCCTGATTAACCGTAACAAGAATTATGAGCGCAAACGCATTTCTATCTGTGGCGTATGGGCCATCATGGCGGATGCTTATATGTGGGCTAAAGAATATAATCTGGCCGACCAGACCATCGATAAGATGGCGACTATCGCTTCCAAAAAGGGCGGTCGTTTTGTAGACTTCGAACCTAACATTGCTACTTGGCATACCATGTTTACGGAAGAACTCAACAATAAGCCTTCTGATGATACACCGGAAAATGATGAATATAACTCCAGAGAGTTTATTTTCCTTGTTCATTTCAACATGGATGAAGTCGGCACGAATGGTTACAGTTATATGTATCAATGGTTTTCCGGTTCAGGGAATCGTGCGGCAGTCATGTCTGATAAGTTTATGAGTATCTTTGATGAAAAGGATATGAAAGGTGATTTACGTAAAGATTATACGGTGAAGAATTACCAAAATGGAAATGAATTGCGTAAATATATGGCAGGTGACATCAGTAACTCTTTGAATAAGACATGTGAAGTAGCCTATCCAATCTATCGTTACACAGATATGATGTTGTTGCAAGCTGAAGCTCGTGCTCATCAGGGAAAATGGGGGGAAGCTTTGGATTTAGTAAAAACTGTACGTGACCGTGCCGGATTGAATACACTGACTGAAAATGATTTTGCTTCAGAAGAAGAGGTAGTCAATTATATCTTGCGTGAACGTCAGGTGGAGTTAGCCGGCGAAGGACGCCGTTGGTTTGATTTGCTACGTACCGAAAAGTGGAAAGAAGTGATGAAACCTATCAACGGAATGGAGCAGGACGGCAATGAACTTTTCCCGATCCATTATTCACATATCTTGGAGAATCCGAAGATTGTGCAGAATACGTATTATGGTAATACTAACAACTAAAAAAGGTAGAAACAATGAAAAAGACAATATTATATAAGACCCTTTTCTTTTGTTGGGCGATATTGGCATTGACCGGCTGTGACCTGGACTTGCAGAAGAATTATGATTATGAGCCTTCGGTGGATGATCCGTATGTAAAAGTGACAGCGTGGGAATATTTTCAGGATCACAAAGATATGTTCTCGGAGTTGATAGCAGCTATTGAATATACAGGCTTAAAGGACTATTATACACAGACTGATAATAAATATACTTTTCTGGCTTTGAATAATGCCGGTATGCAGCTTTATCGGGAGAATGAATTTGCAGGTGCAGCATCCATTACCGATTGTGATAAAGAGAAAGTAACGAACATGTTGCTTTATCACATTGTAGACGGTGAATATAGTTCTTATGGACAGTTGCAGGTAGAACCGATGTTCGTTTTGACTATGCTGAAAGGTGAGACTGGATTGATGACAATGTCTGTATGGAAAAATCCATGGCAGGCTGCAGTAGGTAAGATTCTGGTAAATCAGACCGGAAGCAACGGGAAAATCTCCGCAACGACAAGCTAAGACTAGCAATATTCTGCCGACAAACGGTGTGATTCATATATTTGAGAACTATTGCAAATATTCCAAATAACCACAGTTAATTAAAAAGAGAACTAATTATGATTCGTAAAATATATATCTTATTAATATTAGGACTTTGCCTGGGCTTTGCTGCCTGTAGCGACGATAATGATGGACTGGATCCTAATGCAGCGGCTCCTGTGATTAAATTCCCGATGGAACAGCTGGACGTTGATTTGAATAAAGTAGACAATCTGCCGGTAGTGGCTGTTATTAAATCACAGGCAGGGCTTCAGAGCGTGACAATGAAATTGCAGACGGTGGAGGGGGAGTGACCGAATATAAAACGGTGACTGAATTTTTTAATCCCAATTCTTACAGCTTGTCTGAAAATCTGGAATACAATGCAAATTACGAAGCCTTTATCATTGAGGCTACGGATAAATTGAATCATGTTACGAGTGGGACTTTACCAATTGCTGTTACCGATGTAATGGCACGTCCTGTCATTACATTCGATCCGGAAGAGATTGTATATGATGAAATGGATGAGAATCCGGTAATGCCTCGTACTACTTTTAAAATTGTTTCGGAAGCAGGTTTGAAGAAAGTGGAAAGATTCTTGGTCTCTACGGACGGACAAACACCGAAAGGCAGTGATATACTGAATGGCGACAAAACGTATGAGCACGATGAACTGATAGAATATAAAGAAGGCGATAAGGGCTTTAAAGTGAAAGCGGAAGATATCTATGGTAATATCACAATTTCTACTTTGCAGGTGTCATATAAGACTGTTCCGGTTCCTGTATTGACTTTGGGTAAAGAGCTTATTACTACTGATGAAGGAGTAGATACGGAAGTTCCGATGCACATCGAATCCGTTCGCGGTGTAAAACAGGTAGCTATCTTCCGGGTGGAGAATGGAGTAAGTACAGAGATTTTCCGTGAGCAGATAGTGGGCGATAACAAGAATTTTGATTATAAGCCTAAGGTGCAACTGACAGAAGAAACATCTCAACTCAAGGTGGTTGTTTCTGATGGTCGGGAAGGCAAGGAAGTTATAGGGATCGTAAAGACCTATGTGAATATGGAAGTTGTCCAACTTAAGGTTGGCAGTCATGTATTGGCCAATGCCGAACCGTTCGCTCTGATTTCGTTGAATGATATGAAAACGTATTCGGTAGATGAAGCTATCTCCAGTGTGGAAAGTGCTAAGAATGTTGATATAAAGTTCTTTATAAATTCTGCTAATAGTGTTCTTTCTTTCCGTTTCTATTCGATGGAGAATGTAGATAGCAAGAATAGTCTGTATAAAGGATCGGGCGGAAAGTCCTTGAGCAATCTGCCGGCTAAGAATATGACAAAATTTGTGTTATTCCCGGCAGGCTTTGATTACGATGCGGCTTCTCGTTCTTCTATATTGAAGAATCAATAGTTTATGGAAGAATTGATCCTTAGTGGAGACAATTGCCTTTAAGACAGTGGATTCTAAGCCGGTGGAAAAGAATCGGTGGATGAAAATACTTGTATGTCTATTTGAAGTGGATAGATGGAATACGACCAAACAGATAGCAACGGTTGAAATCAAATTCCCTAAGAAGAAGTAAGCAGGGTAGTATTACCTACCGCCTGAAGTCTTAATAGAAAACTTCTTTTCTATTAAGACTAAACTTCCCTTTCATTGGGAGTAAAGTTGTTCTCTGTCCGATACAAACTATAAACGAAGCTTACGTTTTTATAAATGCAAGTTGCGTTTATAAAAACAAAACTTTGCAATTATAAAAACAAAGCTTGCGTTTATAGTTTATAATAAGGATAAAAGAAGTTTGCAACAAGGGAGGAAGGAAGTTCTCTCCTAGTGGAGGATAATTTTTCTATTAATAGCCGACGCGAGAGTTATTAACAGCTATCCCGGTGAACTAGAGTATACGAAAGATGCGATTGATAACAAATACGATGGTTAAGTAATAATGTGCAGTAGCTGAAAGTAATATGAGAAAACATATAATATATAGGTATTTCCTCTTTTTATCTTTGGTCGGACTGATGCAGTTGACGTTTAGCTGTTCCTCCTCTTCCAACGAAATAGAACCTTTGAAACCGGAAGGAGAAGATGCTTCTTTGGAAAAAGATGAATATACTTTTATGAATGTAGAATACCGGAAGTGGCAGAACGGAACTTTCCAGGCATGGATAACGGCAGATTCAAGGGAAACACGTACCATTGATAATATGAATTGGTATACTCCTTCTTCGGATTATAGCCGGACTGCATGGGGAGGACGAATCGGTTTGCAACCCTCTTCTGTGGTTGGAAAAGAAGGCTTTTTCCGAGTGGCTAGTTGTGGAGGCCGTTCTTATTTACTGGATCCGGATAATGGAGCTGTTATCATTCATGGAATTCAGCATGTTCGTCCGGGAGAATCTACTGCTCATAAGAAGGCTTTCAGTACTCGATACGGTAGTGAGGCGCGATGGAGTGAAGAGACAGGCAAACTGTTGGCAGACAATCATATAAACTATATTTCGTATGGTTCGAACCGTATTGAAGTATTTCCTGCTGCAGTACGTGCTAACTTGTTGACCACCTAAGACGCAAAAGATTGCTTATGCAGAGAATCTGTATCTGCTCCGTACCTTTATGTGGGATATGAGCAAGAATTTGGGCTACGCGTTTGATGATGACAAGTATAATCGTCTCGTTCTTCTTTTTCGAACCGACATTTGCTACGTACATAGATCGTCTCGTACAAGAGAAGTCAGCTTTATTTGCCGGTGACCGGCATTTTATAGGTTTCTATCTTGACAATGAATTGCCGTTTGCCAGTTATCAGAATACTGACCCTTTGCGAGGAATTGATCTGAAACATTTCTTGTCCTTACCCGAACGCTATAAAGCAGCTCGTGAGTATGCAGAAAAGTTCATGCGGGATAACGGTATAGCTTCTGCCGGAGCGATCACCAAGAAAAATCAGGAAGACTTTCGGGGGATGGTTGCTGATTATTATTATCAGTTGACTACCGCTACCGTCAGACGATATGATAAAGAGCATTTGATTTTGGGGACACGTCTGCATGACTGGAGCAAATACAATCAGAAAGTGGTGGAAGTTTGTGCCCGTTATTGCGATCTTGTTTCTATCAATTATTATGCCCGTTGGCAACCGGAAGCAGATTTCTTGGCAAACCTGAAAGTTTGGTGTGGAACGAAACCTTTTTTAGTTTCGGAATTCTATACGAAAGCAGAAGATGCCAGTTATCAGGAACTGGATATGCCAATACCGAAGGAGGTGGATGGCTGGTACGTACACAAAAAACAGAGGTGAGTTTTATCAGAACTTCTGTCTTCGTTTACTTGAAACTCGAAACTGTGTAGGCTGGGTACATTTTGAGTATAATGATGGTTACGATTCTAACGGAAAAGCTTCTAATAAAGGAATAGTCTCCATCGAATACGAGCCTTATACATCTTTCTGTCGCAGATGCGACAGGTAAATCTTCAGTTCATTCATTGATCGATTATTATGATACAAAATCGGTTCAATAGATTAACGGAAACATTAAAAAGACAAATTGAATATTTAGAATTAAAATAGTTATGACCATGAAGAAGTTTAGTTTATTCGCAATCCTTTTAGGATTTAATATAGCTTTGGGAGCATGTTCCGATGATGATGCCGCTCCTGTAGTAAAAATCAAATCTTTCAACTTCCGGAAAAGGCTTATGTACTGGCGGAGCAATCCAGACGGGCTATTGTCATCAGGGATGCGGAGACGCATCGTAATATTTGGAGTTGGGACCCTTATACGGCTTGTGTTCCTGCTGCCCAACAGGGTTGGTTTGTCAATCCGAGCGAAGTAAAACCTGTTTTCAATAGACGCTATATCTTGATGACTGCCTCCGGCGGAGCTGTGGCTTTAATCCGTTTGTCGGACCATAAATTAATGTTCTATGCAAATTGCGGACAGAATCCTCACTCTGCGGAGGTATTACCCGATGGAAATATTGTGACGGCAGAATCGAAATCCGGCGAAATCAATACCTTTGTGGTTGACACGGTTAAGGTATTGGGAGCAAGGCTAATACGGTGAAGCTGGGTAATGCGCATAATGTAGTTTGGGATAAGAAAAGGTCGTATCTGTATGCCACAGCTACAAAAGAGGGAGTGACTGCATTATTCCGTTTTAAGTACGATGGCAACCGGAGTAATCCCAAGTTAATAAATCAGACTACCCTTTATACATTCAGCAATGAATCGGGTGGGCATGATTTGTTCCCGGTATATGGTGAAGAAGATAAACTGTGGCTTACTGCCGCTTCGGCTGTCTACAAGTTTGATTTGACAGGAGTTACCGACGCTACGACTAATGACTCTGCCGAACCGACTTGCGAGAAAGTTTACAGCATAGCCGATATAAAAGTATCTGTAACGGACCTGACGGAATCTTGATGCTGAAACCGACTGAAGAGTGGTGGGCTGAAGGACTTGTAAATGAGAAGGGAGAAGAACTTTCAAGATGGACGGAGCTAAAATTTATAAAGGTCGTTGGATGATAGACAATCTTTCAGTTATCCGGAAAAGCACGATTTCGTATTGGGTGAGGATTGATTAAGTATCGTCGAAGGGTAATAAAATACATAAGTTGAATAATTAAGTTTGGAACAATGAGGAAACTTCTTCTTTTATTGGTATCTATCGCATTACCGGCCTTGGCGCAGAACGGAAAGAAAGTGTATGCTGACTTCCACGGTGTGCGTTATACCCGGCAACATGACGGAAAGTTGGGCCGTTGGGAGATGTATGCCAATACGGAGAAATCAAGTACGGGAAGGAAATCCCTGTGTTATAATGCCGACCTGATAGACAGTGAAGGGCGACATGAGATAGCGGCAGTGACCTATCCCCAAGTCGGAATGCAGTCCAATCTCGATCCCGATTATATCGAATATCAGATATTGTCGGCAAAAGCTGCCAAGATAGACGGATTCTTTATCGAATGGGGGATTCAAGCCTCACGAAAATGACATCTTGCTGCGTGAGATGCAGAAAGTGGCAGCAAAGTATGACTTTGAAATCGGTGTAAACTGGTGTGACGGTTGGTTGTATTATGACTGGATTACGAAGATTTATCCGGAAGTTAACACCCGTGAGGCAAAGACCGAATATATGGCTAAATGTTACCAATATTTAGTAGATAGTGTCTTCACCGGTCCGACTGCTCCTATGGTGAAGGGAATGCCTGTTCTTTTATCATTTCGGTCCCGGAGCAAAAGTCGATGAATACAAGAAAGTATTATCACTGGTGAAGTTTCCGCAAGGAATGAAGCAGCCCGTTGCCTTACGTCGTTGGGCGGATTGGGGAAAACTGGAAAACGATAAATACATTCCTGTCACCCGCAGTGATGATATGGATGCTTGGGAAAAAGTGGGAGAAATACCGACCGCATGGCTTCCCGCTCGTGTCCGTACAAGAGATCAGGCACATGCTGAATGGGATAATTATGCCACGCAGGATGATGTTATTGAGTTTATGAAACCTTTCCGTGACTCGATTTGGCATAGTAACAATCCTGCTTATACCATTAAGTCGGGATTTGCCATGCCGGGAATGGATAACCGGGGATGTGCAGGCTGGGGACGTGGACACTTCTATTATATCCCTCGCAATAATGGAGAAACTTACCAAAGTATGTGGAAGTTCTGTATGGCAGAGAAAGGCAGCCTGGACATGATGTTTATCGCTTCGTGGAGCGACTATACCGAAGGGCACGAAATAGAACCTACTATCGAAAACGGTGACCGCGAACTGCGTACCACTTTAAAGTATGCGGCAGAATTCAAAGGCGAACAGGCGGACGAACGTGGCTTAACCTTACCTTTAATGCTTTTCCGTTTGCGAAAAGAAGCCCGTTTCCTGGAAAAGACGAAGATGGACGTATCTGCTTGTCAACGTTCGCTCGATAAGGCGGCATTGTTGATTAGCCAGGGACGTTATCCGGTGGCGATAGGCTTGTTGTCACAAATAGAAAATGATGTCAAGACGGCCAAATCCGCTTTGGCGGTTGAGATGATGCGTTTGCGTGAATCGGACATGAAGATTCAGGGAAAGCGAAAATCAGGTGGTTACAATAGTGCCGAAGAAACTCTCTCTATCTCTTTGCCCAAAGAATTGGTTTCCAAACTGCAAATGAATAACTATGTAGGGTATTTCTATTTTGAATACCTGGACAAGGGAAATGAATCTCTTTTTATACGTTCGTCCACACAGCGTGAACCGAAAGAACCCTTTAAAATAGTATCCCGGATACGTACCGACAATACAGGCGAATGGAAAAGTGCAAAAGTGGAACTGTATAAAGATAATATCGTAAATGGATTCAATATGCCTACGTTCTATTTAAAAGGAAATGTCGTTGTCCGTAATTTGTCATTGGGTTATACCATCTACACTGTCAAATAAATGTATTGATGAAGAGTTTGAAAAATTGGTTATTAGTTTTATCCGTATTATCTTGCTTCGGGTGTTCCTCTCCGGTTCATGAAGACGGCAGGGGATGTGCTTTCGTATCTGACAGTATTCCAATATCGGGTCGAGTTTATGTCGGCGGGGTGCGTGCGGATTCTGTCTTTTCCCGAAGGTGATACGCTGGTAACAAAAAGATTGGTGGTCGATTCGGAAAAAGCCGGCTTTTAAAGATTATAAATGGGAAAGATACAGGACAGAACTGGTCTTTTCGCACTCGTGAGCTTTCCGTAGCTTTTGATAAAGAGGCAGATGCGGCTTTCACTTTTCAGGAAGTATCCACAGGAAAGTTATTACTAAAAGAGAAAGAAGCTAAAGGAAGGCACGGAACTTCAAACGTTCGGTTGCCGGAGGTGAACAATGTCTCGAAGTCACCTCAACGCTTTGTTCCTACCGAGGATGAGGCCATTTACGGTCTGGGACAGTATCAGAATGGAATCATGAACTACCGGGGGAAATCCGTACTTCTGTTACAGGCCAATATGGATATTGTCAATCCGTTCCTTATTTCGACCAACGGATATGGTGTCTTATGGGAAAATTATTCTTCTACGAAGTTTGAAGATACGAAGGAGGGCTACTCATTTACTTCCGAAGTAGGTGATGCTTCCGACTATTATTTTGTCTATGGCAAGAATATGGACGAAGTCGTTGCCGGTTATCGGGAATTGACGGGGAGACGTGCCGATGTTTGGGAAATGGGTGTATGGCTTCTGGCAGTCCAAAGAACGTTATAAGTCGTTCGATGAATTGAAGGCAGTCGTTAAAGGAGTACCGTAAACGGGGGAATTCCATTGGATAACATTGTGCAGGACTGGGAATATTGGGGAGACAAACCTCATTGGAACAGCCTGACCTTCCATCCGGCAAACTTTAATCATCCCCGTCAGGTTATTGATGAACTGCATCAACAGGACCATGTTCATTTTATGCTTTCCGTATGGCCCGGATTCGGACCGGAAACGGCTGTCTATCAGTCTTTGGATTCTATCGGTGCATTGTTTAGTGAACCTACATGGGCAGGTTATAAGGTTTTTGATGCCTACAATCCTGTCGCGAGGGATATCTTTCTGGCAATACCTCAAGAAAGGACTCTATGATATGGGTGTGGATGCCTGGTGGATGGATGCAACGGAACCATCTTTCCGGGATGGATTCACACAGTTGAAGCAGGAAGAAAAGACCAAATCAGCTGGTAATACTTATCTGGGTAGCTTCCACCGTTATCTGAACACTTATTCTTTGGAAATGCTAAAGGACTTCTATCAACGCCTGCGCGCCGAGAGCGATCAGAAGCGTATATTTATCCTAACTCGTTCCGCCTTTGCCTCGCAACAGCATTATGGTACAGCCGTATGGTCGGGGTGACGTTTCGGCTTCATGGGAGAATATGCACAAACAACTGGTTGCCGGCTTAAACTTGTCTATGTCCGGTATTCCGTATTGGACTTCCGATACGGGAGGATTCTTTGTCACAGAACGGGATGCAAAATATCCCGACGGACTGAAAAGTAATGATTATAAAGAGTTATACTCCCGTTGGTTCCAGTTTAGCGCATTTACTCCTATCTTCCGTGCTCACGGTACGAATGTGCCGCGTGAAATTTGGCAATTCGGTGAAGAGGGGACATTATCTTATGATAATCAAGTGAAGTATATCCATCTGCGTTACCGTCTGTTGCCATACATTTACTCAATGTCCACATCAGGTAACCGCCAATAATTATACCATGTTGAGAGGCTTGGCAATGGATTTCACAACAGATACCCGGACTTTTGATATTGATAATGCCTATATGTTCGGTACTTCCTTATTGGTGCGTCCGGTATTTCATCCGCAATCGGAAGAAAAGAACATCTGTATTTATCTGCCGGAACACAGTGGTAAATATTGGTATGATTTCTGGACCGGAAAGAAGCTTTTGAAGGAGGAAGAGAACAAATGCAGACAAATATCCTCGACATACTTCCCGCTCTATGTAAAGGCTGGTTCTATCTTGCCTTTGGCAGAAGTGAAACAATATGCGATGGAATACCCCGATCGTGAACTGGAATTGCGTATCTATGGAGGAGCGGATGCTTCTTTCTGCTTTTTTATGGTATGAGGATGAAGGTGATTCCTACCGCTATGAAGAGGGTGTATGTTCCGAAAGTGCCGATGCAATGGAAAGATTCGGAACGGACATTGACTATTGGACTGCGTGAGGGAAGTTATCCCGGTATGCCGGAACAAATAAAAATGCGTGTGAAATTATATCTGCCTGAAGGTGCTGCTCTTGAGAGCAAAGAGTGTGCGTCTACACAGGCAGAGAAGTAAAAATAAAGTTTTAATTATAAGTATACATCGATTATGAAGAAGTTATCTCTATATTTTTATTCTATTGTTTATTGTGGGATGGGCACAGGCGCAACAGCGTGTGGTATACACAATCAACGACGGATGGAAATTTACAAAAGGATCTCCGTTTGAAGCGCAGCTGGCCGGCTGTGACGACTTTTCTTGGGAGACGGTCAATATACCTCATACCTGGAATAATAAAGATGCAGACGACGAAACTCCGGGGATTTTATCGGGGGCCGGCTTGGTACCGGAAAACAATTGTTTGTAGACAAAAGCCAGGAGGGACGTCAGGCAGTGATCTATTTTGAAGGAGCCAATCAGGAAGTACGATTCTATCTGAACGGTCAGTTCGTGGGAGAACACAAAGGAGGGTATACCCGCTTCTGTTTTGACATCACTTCCCATTTGCGTTATGGACAGGAAAACCTGTTTGCCATTTATGTGAACAATGTCTATAACCCTAATATTCCCCTCCCTTATCTGCCGATTTTACTTTCTTTGGCGGTATCTACCGGGATGTCTATTTGCAGTTTATGAATCCGGTGCACATTGCAACGAATGATTATGCTTCGTCGGGAGTTTATATCCGTACCACCCGAAGTGAACAACTCCGCAGCCTCGGTAGAAATTACTACGCTACTGACGAATAATACACTTCAGCCTAGCAGAAATCAGGGTGGAAAATATAATCTGTGATGCGGATGGCAAGGAAGTGAAAAAAAGACGCAGGCGGAAATAAAACTGGCAGCCGGTGAAACAAAGACAGACATCTCTAAAAAGATAAAAATAGATTCCCCCGTTTGTGGGATATAGACGATCCTTATCGCTATATGGTATATACCCGTATTCTTGATAAAGAAAAAGGGTACTTTGCTGGATGAAGTGGTGAATCCGTTAGGCTTGCGCTGGTTCAAGTTTGATTCGGAAAAAGGCTTTTTTCCTGAATGGCAAAGGACGTAAACTGATCGGAACTGCCCGGCATCAGGATTATTTTCAGAAAGGAAATGCTTTGCGTGACGAATTGCACGTACAGGATGTATCTGTTATTGAAAGGAGATGGGAGGGAACTACTTCCTGCGTGTGTCACACTATCCCCAAGATCCTGTTATCATGGAAATGTGTGATAAACTGGGCATTGTGACCTCGGTTGAAATTCCCCGTTGTTAATGCTGTTACGGAAACTGAAGAGTTTTCTGCATAATTCTGTTGAGATGGCGAAAGAGATGGTACGTCAGGATTTCAACCGTCCTTCCGTTATGATTTGGGGGTATATGAATGAGATTTTTCTGCGTCGTCCCTTATACCGAAGGCAAGCAGTTGGAAGATTACTACCGTTTCACGGAAAAAGTAGCCCGTGCCTTGGAGGCGACTATTCGCGAGGAAGATCCTTCAAGATATACAATGATGGCTTATCACAATATGCCTCAATACTACGAAGATGCCCATCTCACCGAAATTCCGATGATTCAGGGGATGGAACTTGTATCAAGGTTGGTATGAGCCGGATATCAATGAGTTCCAGCGTTTGCTTGATCGTGCCCATAAGGCATACAGGGGAAAAGTGCTGATGGTGACGGAATATGGACCGGGAGTGGATCCGAGAGTTCATTCCTACCAGCCGGAACGTTTCGACTTCTCACAGGAATATGGTTTGGTGTATCATAAACATTATCTCCGTGAAATGATGAAACGTCCGTTTATTGCCGGTTCCAGTCTGTGGAATCTGAATGATTTTTATTCCGAATCCCGTGTAGATGCTGTGCCTCATGTAAACAATAAAGGCGTTGTCGGACTAAACAGGGAGAAGAAAGATGTTTATTGGTTCTATAAGACAGCCTTGTCACGTCGTCCGATACTTGTCATTGGTAATCGGGAGTGGAAAAGCCGTGGGGGAGTGGTGAATACTGCACAGAAAGAATGTATTCAGTCTGTCCCTGTATTCTCTAATGCGGAAGAAGTAGAGCTGTTTGTGAATAACAAGAGCTTGGGAAAGAAAAAGGTAGAAGATAATTATGCTTTGTTCGACGTACCGTTCGTTGGTGGAGAGAATCTGCTTGGAAGCAGTTGCCGTGGCTGGTGATAGCAAGTTGCGTGATATGCTCCGGATTCAGTTCCAGTTAGTAGGCTCGCAGTTGAAAGACGAAGCTGTGCCATTCACGGAAATAAATGTAATGTTGGGTTCTCCGAGATATTTTGAAGACCGTGCGGCAAACGTAGCATGGATTCCCGAACAGGAGTATAAGCCCGGTAGCTGGGGATTTATCGGCGGAACTTCTTATCGTCGTAAAACAGGATTCGGCAGCATGCTTGGTTCGGATATCGATATTCACGGAACGGACATGAATCCAATCTTCCAGACCCAACGTGTTGGAATAAAATCTTTTAAGGCTGATGTGCCAAATGGAGAATATTCTGTATATTTGTACTGGGCAGAGTTGGAGTCGGACAAAGAAGAGGGAAGCATTGGTTTATAATCTGGGAGCTGACTCGGAACAAACATTTGCCGGAAATCGCAGCTTCGGTATTTCAATCAATGGAACAACCGTTTCAGATGATTTCAACGTAGCCCGTGATTACGGATATGCCCGTGCTGTTATCAAAAAATTTGTAGTAACGGTGAAGGATGGAAAAGGAGTAAGTGTCGACTTTCATAAAAAAGAAGGAGAACCTATTCTGAATGCTATCCGTATTTATAGAAACTATTAATCATAAACACAGTTCGTATGCTTAGGTCTATTTATTTACTGTCTTTTCTCCTCCTGCAATCCCTGTTTGCTTTTGCCGGGAATGTAAAGGAAGGTGTTCCATCCACTTTTGATTTGTATGTATGCATCGGTCAATCCAACATGGCGGGGCGTGCAACATTGACTCCGGAAGTCATGGATACGCTCAAAAATGTATATCTATTGAATGATAAGGGGAATTTTGAACCGGCAGTAAATCCTCTCAATCGTTATTCTACAGTTCGGAAAGATTTGTCAATGCAGCGTTTGGGACCGGCTTACGGCTTTGCTAAAGAGATGGCCCGACAAACGAAACGTCCTGTCGGACTGGTAGTAAATGCGCGTGGAGGCTCATCCATCAACTCCTGGCTAAAAGGGAGTAAAGACGGATATTATGAAGAAGCTCTTTCCCGGGTTCGGATTGCAATGAAGCAGGGAGGTGTTTTGAAAGCAATCCTTTGGCATCAGGGAGAAGCCGATTGTTCGAATCCGGAAGCGTATAAACAGAAACTGATTTCTTTGGTGAAAGACTTGCGGGAAGATCTGGGCATGCCGAATCTACCGGTTGTTGTAGGACAGATTTCTCAATGGAACTGGACAAAAAGAGAAGCTGGTACAGTCCCCTTTAATCAGATGATTAAAAAAGTTTCTTCATTTATTCCCCATTCTGATTGGGTATCATCGAAAGGATTGGGATGGTATAAAGATGAGAAGGACCCTCATTTTAATACGGAAGCACAACTGTTATTAGGAAAACGTTATGCGAAAAAGGTACTGAAGTTCTATAAACATCAATAGAATACCCTTTTTCGAGGAACATAAAAGCCGGCTGATTCATGAGGGATCAGCCGGCTTTTGTATGGTGAATAACTAAATACTGCCTTGTTGATAGAAAAGGAATCTATATAGTTAATTGCTTTATTATAAGTAAATTAACCCTGTTGATATCCTTGTTGATAACTGAAATTAGGTTGTGAATAAAGTCAGTAAAGAAGAGTCGTCATAAAAAAGAAGAACCGCATTTCTGCGATTCTTCTTATCTTTAGTTGCGGAGATCCGACTCGAACGAATGACCTTTGGGTTATGAGCCCAACGAGCTACCAACTGCTCCACTCCGCGATGTTTAACGGGTGCAAAGGTACGGCTTTTTTTGAAACAAACAAATAATTAGCTGAATATTTTTCGAGTAAATCATCATTTTTTTCTTATTTGGTTGAGAATGAATGAAATAATGATGAAACTTTTTCTTAGCACCTATTAATATACAAATGTTAATATTCTCTCTATTTTCTTGTATGGTCTAAAGAAAAGAATTACTTTTGCTCAAAATATTCAGCAATGTGCAATTTGTAACCTATGACCGTATCCAAGACAAAAGCCAAATTAGTAGATGTAGCCCGTCAGCTTTTTGCGAAGATGGGAGTAGAAAACACAACTATGAATGATATCGCTCTTGCTTCTAAAAAAGGTAGACGAACGCTCTATACTTATTTTAAAAGTAAGGATGAAATTTATTTGGCTGTTGTGGAATCGGAATTGGATATTCTGTCGGATATGATGAAGCGGGTGGCCGAGAAAAATATCTCACCGGACGAGAAATTGTTGGAGATGATATATACCCGGTTGGACGCGGTAAAAGAGGTGGTCTATCGAAACGGAACATTGCGTGCTTATTTCTTCCGTGATATATGGCGGGTGGAAAAAGTTCGCAAGAAGTTTGATGCAAAGGAAGTCCAGCTCTTTAAAGCCGTTCTTCTGGAAGGACAGGCAAAAGGAGTTTTCCATATTGACGATGTGGAGATGACTGCCGATTTGATACATTATTGTGTGAAAGGTATTGAAGTTCCTTATATTCGAGGCCATATAGGTGCACATCTGGATGAAGATACAAGAAATAGATATGTGTCCAACATTGTGTTTGGCGCACTGCATAGAACAGAAATTTAATTAAATAACTTTTAGTATGGGATTATTAGACGGAAAAACAGCCATTGTAACCGGTGCTGCTCGCGGTGCTCGCTGGTATTGGTAAGAACTTATCTCTTTAAGCTAACTGCTGAAGATACAAGGACGGATCACTCACGTGACGGTTTGATGATGCGCATGAGCGAACAGCAATGGGATATGGTAATCAACGTGAACCTGAAGTCAGCATTTAACTTCATCCATGCTTGTACACCTATCATGATGCGTCAAAAAGCTGGTAGCATTATCAATATGGCCTCTGTTGTAGGTGTTCACGGAAATGCAGGACAGGCTAACTATGCTGCTTCTAAGGCAGGTATGATTGCATTGGCTAAGTCTATCGCACAAGAGTTGGGTTCTCGCGGCATCCGTGCCAACGCTATCGCTCCGGGATTCATCCTGACAGACATGACAGCTGCTCTTTCTGACGAAGTAAGAGCTGAATGGGCAAAGAAAATACCTTTGCGTCGTGGTGGTACTCCTGAAGATGTGGCAAACATCGCTACCTTCCTGGCTTCTGATATGTCTTCTTATGTATCAGGTCAGGTGATTCAGGTAGATGGTGGTATGAATATGTAATCGAACAGAATGACTGTTGTATACGAAGACAACCATATCATTGTAGTCAACAAGACCGCTTCCGAGATTGTCCAGGCAGACAAGACGGGGGATACGCCGCTTTCGGAGACTGTGAAACAGTATCTGAAAGAGAAGTATCAGAAACCCGGAAATGTTTTCCTCGGTGTGACACACCGGCTGGACCGCCCCGTAAGCGGTCTTGTTATTTTTGCCAAAACGAGTAAGGCATTAACAAGGCTCAACGAAATGTTTCGCACCAGTGAGGTGAAAAAGACTTATTGGGCAGTCGTGAAAAATGCGCCGAAAGAACCGGAGGGTGAATTGGTACATTTCCTTGTGCGCAATGAAAAGCAGAATAAAAGTTATGCATACGACAAGGAGGTGCCGAACAGCAAGAAAGCGATCTTGCATTACCGGTTGATCGGTCATTCGGAAGAATTACTTCTTACTCGAAGTTGATTTAAAAACCGGACGGCATCATCAGATCCGTTGTCAGTTGGCAAAAATGGGATGTCCTATCAAGGGAGATTTGAAGTATGGCTCTCCACGCTCCAATCCGGACGGGAGTATTTGCCTGCATGCCCGGAGAGTGAGATTCATACATCCTGTCTCCAAAAGAACTGATAGAGCTTGAAGCTCCTCTTCCCGAAGGGAAATTTATGGAAAGGATTCGCCATAGATTAACACGGATTTCCACAGATTCATCTATTATGTTATTTATAGACGGTACGCAGTTTTTCTGTGGAAAACCGTGTAAATTTGTGGTTGGAACTTGCCAAAAGAGTAAACCTGCCTGCCATTTTTCTTGTAAGCTCTAGCGACAGTTAGTTAATTCCTAAATAGGTAGTATATTTGCATCATTCGCTAACTATAATTTTCAATCATACCAAAGAAAAATACGAATGAAAGCATTTAAACTACTTGCACTTACTTCTTGTGTCTTGCTTGCAGCGGGAAATGGAGTAGCGCAACAGAACTATTCAAAAAGTGAAGGATTATTGCAGTACGTCGATCCGTATATCGGATCCGGTTATCATGGACACGTCTTTGTTGGGACGAGTGTTCCGTATGGAATGGTACAGCTGGGCCCTACCAATATCCATAAAGGTTGGGACTGGTGCTCGGGTTATCATTATTCCGATAGTATTTTAATCGGCTTTTCACATACCCATTTGAGCGGTACGGGCTGTACTGACTTATGTGATATTCTCATCATGCCATTGAATGAGATCCGTACCTCCCAGAGGCAATCAGGATGATATACGTGATGGGTATGCTTCCAGATATTCTCATGCGAATGAAATCGCCCGTCCCGAATATTACTCTTTGCTTCTCGACCGTTATAATATCAAAGCCGAGCTGACAGCTACAGATCGTGTAGGCTTCCATCGTTATACTTATCCTGAAGGAAAACCGGCTTCCATATTGATCGACTTACGTGAAGGAAACGGATCGAATGCTTACGACAGCTATATCCGTAAGGTAGATGATTATACGGTAGAGGGGTATCGCTATGTGAGAGGCTGGAGTCCTTCCCGCAAAGTTTATTTTGTGTTGAAAAGTGATAAAAAGATAGAGCAGTTTACTGCCTATGATGATAATAACCCGCAACCTTGGGACCAACTGAAAGTGGCATCGGTGAAGAGTGTCCTCACTTTTGGTAACGTGAAGGAAGTGAAGATAAAAGTCGCCCTTTCTTCTGTCAGCTGTGACAACGCAGCGATGAACCTGCAATCCGAACTTACTCACTGGGATTTTGATAAGGTGGTGGATATGAGTGCCGACCGATGGAATAAGCAACTGGAGAAGATGACAGTAGAGACTGATGATGAGGCTTCCAAACGTGTATTCTATACCGCCCATTATCATACTATGATTGCCCCTACGCTTTTTTGCGATGTGAATGGAGAGTATAGAGGGATGAATGACATGATTTACACAGACCCGAAGAAACCCAACTATACGACTCTTTCTTTATGGGATACCTACCGTGCATTAAATCCTTTGATGACTATTACTCAACCTGAAATGGTTGACCATGTAGTCAATTCGATGATTTCCATCTATCGTCAGCAGGACAAACTCCCTATCTGGCCTTTGATGAGTGGAGAGACCGATCAGATGCCGGGGTATAGCTCCGTGCCGGTGATTGCCGATGCATATCTGAAAGGATTTACCGGGTTCGATGCGGAAGAAGCATTGCAAGCAATGATAGCTACAGCTACTTATGAAAAGCAGAAAGGAGTACCTTATGTAGTCAAAAAAGGCTATATTCCTGCCGACAAGGTTCATGAAGCTACTTCTATAGCTATGGAGTATGCAGTGGATGATTGGGGAATTGCCGCTATGGCTCGTAAGATGGGAAAGGCAGAAGATGCTGATACTTTCTCGAAGCGTGCTCATTATTACAAGAACTATTTCGATTCGTCTATCCATTTCATTCGCCCGAAATTGGAAGATGGTTCCTGGCGTACCCCTTATGACCCGGCACGTTCTATTCATACTGTTGGAGATTTCTGCGAAGGAAACGGATGGCAATATACTTTCTTTGCTCCACAAGACCCGTACGGGCTGATTGCCTTGTTTGGCGGTGACAAACCTTTTACGACGAAACTTGATGGTTTCTTTACCAATACAGACAGTATGGGGCGAAGAAGCATCGAGCGACATAACCGGATTGATCGGACAATATGCACATGGAAACGAACCGAGCCATCATGTTGCTTATCTTTATGCGTATGCCGGCGAACAATGGAAAACGGCGGAAAAGGTTCGTTTTATCATGAATGATTTTTACACAGACCAGCCGGACGGTATCATCGGTAATGAGGATTGTGGTCAAATGTCTGCCTGGTATCTTCCTTTCATCTATGGGACTTTATCAGGTAAACCCGTCGGATGGTGTATTTGTTTTCGGCAGCCCTTGTTTTAAGAAAGTAGAAGTGAAGGTACGTGGTGGTAACACTTTTACTGTAGAAGCACCCAATAACAGCAAAGAAAATATCTATATCCAGAAAGTGTATTTGAATGGTAAGCCTTATGATAAGAGTTATATCACTTATCAGGATATAATAAATGGCAGCACATTGAAGTTTGTAATGGGGAAAAAGCCTAATAAGAATTTTGGTAAGGCTCCGGCAAACAGACCGGTTGTTTTGAATAAGATAAATGGATAAAGATGGCTTACTTATAAAAGACAGCTAATTGTTGAAAGGAGGAAGAAGCCTCCGACAATGAAAGAATAAAGCTGGTTCTCAATATTCAATTCAGTTTTCAATAGGTATTATAAGGCTTTCCGATTGTAGCATTTAATTCTGCTTCGGAAAGCTTTATTTTATACTAGAAACGGCTGAAAAGCAAATCCTTAACAAGAACTTACTGTTTTCAGCCGTTTTGGGGAATATAGTTTTAAGAAATAAGTTAGTCCTGATTACATCTTTCCTTTAAAAAAGAATGTAATCAAGACTATTTTTATAACTATGGAAGCGGATCAGCCTTTTGCCGGTCGTTTCGGATCATAAACGGCTACTCCTACTTTGGAGTCAGCACAACCATAATACAAATACCATTTGTTTTTGAAGTAGACCATTCCTTCTATAAATACGGTTCCATCCACATATTGCCCGCTCTTTTCAAAGCTATCCATCGGACGGAAGAACGGTTCATCGAGACGGGTGATAAAGCGGGTAGGATTATTGGCGTCGAAGAGTGCTTGTCCGGCAGCATAGACATTGGCGGTATAGCGTTTGTCACCTCTTCCTGAATGGTTCTTACCATTATAAAGAAGGACGATTCCTTTCGGAGTGTAGATAGCCGGAGGCCCACATTCGGTGAGATGGCTGTCAAAGTAGCCGTCACGGGGAGAAAACAACTTTTCTTTAGGGAACCGTCAATGTTGACAATCGGTGTCCAGTGGATTAAGTCATCGGAAGTAGCTGCGAATACATGCTCCTCTCCCCAGTACATAAAGTATTTCCCGTTGATTTTCTTGATAATCTGCTTCCCTTTAACAACCTCGGTCAGGATAGAGCCGGACTTACAACCCAGGTTGAAGAACTTTCCATCAAATGCTTTGGCAAAAGCAGGACCGTGTTTTGTCCAGTCTTTTAGGTTGCGAGAGGTCGCTACTGCCAGGCGAGGCACATGGCGATTCCATTGGGTGTACATCATTACATATAATCCGTCATCGGTTACGGCAATTCGTGGGTCTTCGCAGCCGCCGGGCCATTCCAACTCTTTTTGTGAATCATTATCCGGATAGAATACAGGAGTCTTTTCCCGTTGGAAATGTGTGCCGTCGGTAGAAGTGGCATAACCGAGGCGGAGAAGTCCGGTGTCCGATACCGACACCTGATTTATCCTCTGCACGGTATAACACGACAATCTCACCATTGTAGAGTGTAGCAGCCGGATTGAATGTATCGTTCGATTCCCACGCAATAGAATCTTTGGTCAATGGACAGTAAAACTTGGTGTTTTCTATAGGAGATATTACCGGATTGACATTCTTTGGACGTTCGAAACCACCGAAAGCCCAATCGGGTAATTTGTTCTCTTTATGATTGGAGGACTGTCCGTAGGCAGTACAGGTCATCATGGTTGTAGCAAGTAGGAATAAAAAAGTTGATTTCATGTTGTTCATATTATATGGGTCATTTATTTTTTAGGAGTCATATAACTCCCTACATATAAATTGGAAAATAAATTAAATGCTGTCATCTGTCACCTGACTGGGCATAAATGATTGATTATAAATATACTGCAGTGTGACAGCATGATGTGACGGCAAGGTGACGACAACTTTGCTGTCACCTTGTTGTTGAAAGCAAGGATTTTATTGTTTCTCTGCTATGTGGGATACTTATTTTCTCTATCCGGATTGGTATTCAAGGATTATCAGCCTATTACAGAAGAGAGAGTTTCAGTACTTGAAACTAAAAGTTCTATTGCTTGAAACTTTTGTTTCGTCAGCGGGAAACTTTGGTTTCACTTACTTGAAACTATGGTTTCAAAGGCGTGAAACTAAAGTTCTTCAACCTTGAAACTACTTTGGAAGCGTAAGCTTCAAGGTTAGAAACAGTTATCTCATAAGCGGGAATACAATAAAAAACATAATAGAAGACTATTGGATACTATTCAGTAAGTCTACTTTTCCTTCATTTACGAGTTTTAGGATTAGTTCTCCGAATAGCGTATTTTGCCATGCAAACCAGGAACGAGTAAAGTTCTTCGGGTCGTTCTTGTGGAAAGATTCATGCATGAACCCTGTTCCGGCATCCGTATCCATTAGCATTTTGATGCAGGTCTTGATTTCTGCGTCGTTTTGACTGGTGAATGCTTTCATCATAATACTCATGGGCCAAATCATGTCATATCCGATGTGCGGACCGCCAATTCCTTCGCCGGCAGTACCTTTGAAGAAGTAAGGATTATCTTCGCTCCATACAAACTTACGGGTATTCTGATAAATAGGATCGTTCACTTTCACATCTCCAAGATAAGGCAGGGCAATGAGACTCGGCACATTGGCATCATCCATTAACAGTTGGTTGCCGAAACCATCTACTTCGAAAGCATAGATTTTGCCATATTTCGGATGATTGTAAACCGCATATTTTTTCAGGGCTGCTTCCACTTCGTTCGACAGTGTAGTACATTCTTTAGCTAAATCAGGTTTCTTGTTGACTGTATTCAGAATTTCGGCAGCTTTGCGCAATGAAGTTACAGCAAAGAAGTTGGACGGAACGAGGAACTGGAAAGTTGTAGCATCATCCGAAGGACGGAAAGCAGAAGCAATCAGTCCGACCGGCTTTACAGGATTACCCCAGCCGTCGTTGGTCATCGTATCGAGTGCACGTTCCGTTTTACGTTGGAAACGATAAGGACCTTTCGGATCTTCTTTTCGTTGCTGTTCCTTAAACGTTTTCAGAACCTTCGCGATGGCTGTAAGCCATTCGTCGGAGAATATACTGGCGTCTCCCGTCGTTTTCCAGTAATGATAAGCAAGACGGATAGGATAGCAGAGCGAGTCGATTTCCCATTTGCGTTCGTGCAGTTCGGGCTTCATGTCCGTAAGGTCGCTCATCCATTCGCCGCCTTCGGAATTCATGTTGAAAGCATTGGCATACGGGTCGATATTGATACACTTGAACTGACGTTTGATAACGCCGGCCAGCATCTTTTTCAGTTCCGCGTCTTTGTTGGCGAGTTGTACGTAAGGCCATACTTGTGCACCCGAATCGCGCAACCACATGGCGTGGATGTCGCCTGTATAAACAAACGTATCATCTTTGCCGTCAAAATGAACAGTAGTATCCAGGGTGTTCGGGAAACAGTTTTCGAACATCCATGCCAAGCGGGCATTCGTCAGCAGTTGCTTGATATGCGCAATCTGTTGTTCCACAGCTTGCGAGACAAACAGACGTTTCGATGCTTCCGGACGGTTCGTCTGATAGTTGTTGATTTGGGTATTATCTTGTTGGATGACAAAATCACTGTTCGTTATAGCCTGCATATTGCTAGCACCCAAGAGTGCTATGGACAAACAAAAGGCTTTAGTTATATTCATGGTAATAGTCTTTTTTTGTTGATTAGTATTGATTATGAAAGTGTTGCGGAGAAGAAGTGTTAAATCTCTGCAAAGAATTCAATCAGACAGGCATTGTCGAGCAGCCATTTATACTGCTCCTTGTTGTGTCCCGACCAATCCCTGCCTAATAATCCGTTTTCATCCCGGTAGTTTTCCCAGGCGTGAAGCGCATTCTCCACCATCGCATTGACATACGCCGGATTCTTGTCAATCTTATACAGAGCTTTCAGTCCTCTGAATAAGATCACGTTAAACCAGGCCATGTCTTTATGCACTTTGACAGTCGGGTCTTTCTTATCGGCTTTTGTGCGGAAAAAAGGCATCTGTTCCTGCGGCTGTTTGCCGTGCATCGCGCAAATACTGTTCATCTCCTGTTTCCTCATAGAGTAATACACCCGCCTGAATCATCTGTCCACTGTTGTAGGCGTACTTCTCTTTGGAAACTTTCCCTTTCAGGTTGATGTTATCCCAGTAAAGATGGTCGGTAGGGTCGCATAGATGCTTTTTCGTCCAGGCATACGTCTCTTTTGCTTTTTCGAGGTATTTGGCATCCTTCGTCAGCCGGTACAACTTGACGCCGAGCACAGTAGACGGTGCATTGGAACAAGTATGTTTCGCTTCCTTCTGCTGTTCACACCAAAAGATGCCACCATCTATCTCGTCGCTCCATCCACTGTAGATATATTGATACAATGCAACGGCTTTTTCCAAAGATGTGGGTTTGTGAGTCAGTTGGTAATAATCGCAGTAATCCAGTGCAATCCAGATGTTATCGTCATAATAACGTCCGTGCTGCCCGTACTTGGTGGGGTATGACTGATAACAGGCCGGCAGGCGGCTGTTATCCCAATACTGTTCCATCCCCGGTAGAATTTTCTTTTCTCGAGAATCTTTTTGTACTTCTTGTTTTCGGTCGCTTTGTATAAAGCCACACAACCCGACATCATTCCGGAATACGGCCATAGAAAAGAAGCCTTCAGCGTTCCGTTCTGCTGCGTTCCGCCCGCCAGATAAGTAATTTTTTGGTCGGGATTGACAGGATACGTTTCTGCTAGTAGTCCGTCATTCGTCTGATAGAGATTCAATACATTAGATAGAATCGAGTCGGCAATAGAAAGATAACGGGTATTTCCCGGTGTCTTTCCCACTGCGGAGGTAAGGCAAAATAACATACAGGCTACAAAACATATATTTCTCATAGGAATATCGGGTTGTGTGGTGAAACTTTCAGGTTATAACTAGATACAAAGATTATTTCTGCTGACGCTGTTCGAACTCCAGTTCCACCTTTACGGGGAAATGGTCTGAAGGAGTGCGCGCCTGATAAGTCTTGATGTCGATTTCTTCCGGGCAATCGTTCGCCTGCTTCTTTTCTCCCTTGCCTACGATGCTGCGGTAAGTATCCGTCAGCACACCATATTTTTTCACATGGAAAGACGGAGAAACGAATACATGGTCGATACGGCTTTCCGTAAAGCTGTTCGGGTCGAAGTCGTTGAACGTGCCGTTGATAGCATAGCGGAAGCCGGCCTTCTCGTAAGAGTCGCATAACACCCCTTTGCTCACAAAAGCATCATAAGACTGGTGGGTCTGGTCGACATTGAAGTCTCCCGTCAGGATGGCTGGAAGCTCTTTGCCTTTGCCAAGTTCTTTCATCTTGTCCTGTACGAGGAACGCACTTTCCACGCGTGCCTTCTTGCCGATATGGTCCATGTGCAGGTTGAAGAAAAGGAATTCGAAGCCGGTATCTTTGCATTTGAAGTGTCCCCAACTGCAAATACGCGGCAACACGGCATCCCATCCTTTGCTCGGCACGTCGGGAGTTTCCGACAACCAAAAATCACCTTTCTCTATCACGTCAAACTTGTCTGTGCGATAGAAAATAGCAGAATGTTCACCTTTCTCTTTGCCGTCGTCGCGGCCTACACCGATATAATCATAACTAGGTAATGCTTCTTTCATATCTTTCAGTTGATGAATAAAGCACTCCTGCGTGCCGAAAATATCGAAATCGTGGTATTGCACTATTTGGGCAATGACCGGGTAACGTTGTCCCCAACCGTTTCCGTTGATTGAATCGCCACCGTTGGCGTTTCTCAAATTGTAGGAGGCAACGGTGATAGAAGTAGGCTGATAGTTACTTTGGCAACCGCAAAAGACGATCGCAACAAGGGCAATTAGTAAAAGGTTTTTCAGTTTCATGTTTTTATAGTTTGTTTGGTAGATAATTCATTGATCTCCAAAAGTACAATATTTTATTCAAACGAAAGAGAGTAAGGTACATCTTTTTCTGTGGTTCCCCGTTGTTTATTGGGCACGGGGCTCATTTGAAATTGAATATTAGCACCTTTAATCAGCTGGTCATGTGTAAGGAAATTGCGGGTTTGTGATTTCCCGTTTACTTTCATTTCCTTGATGTAGCGGTTATCAAGCTGGTTGTTATCTGCCTTGATCGTGATGGTCTTTCCGTTCTCCAGATGTAACTTCGCCGATTTGAAAGAGCGGGGTTCCTATGATATATTCATCCGTTCCCGGGCAAACCGGATAGAAACCGAGTGCGGAGAATACATACCAGGCGGAAGTCTGTCCGTTGTCTTCGTCACCACAATAACCGTCGGGACGGGCGGTATATAGCTTGTTCATAATCTCACGTATCCAGTATTGAGCTTTCCAGGGCTCGCTCGAATAGTTGTAGAGATATACCATGTGCTGAATAGGCTGGTTGCCGTGTGCATATTGCCCCATGTTCATTACTTGCATTTCACGCATTTCGTGAATCATGCCGCGGCTTTCCATTCCCAGTTTACCCGGGATGACAAAGACGGAATCCATCATCGCGTTGAATTCTTTCTTGCCTCCCATCAGGTTGATAAGTCCTTGCGGGTCGTGGAATACGCAGAAGCTCCAGTGCCAGCTATTCCCTTCGCAAAATTCACCACTCCAATCCACTGCATCGAAATTCGGATTGAATACGCCTTTGTTATCTTTGCCAACCATCAGTTTGCGTTCCGGGTGATAGACATTTTTGTAGTTCAGCGCGTGTTTCTTATAAATGTCGATTTCGCTCTCCGGTTTACCGAGTTTCTTGCCTAATGTATAAATTGCCCAGTCGTTATATGCATACTCCAGTGTACGTGCAACGTTTTGTCCTATGCCGATATTGTTGGCAACATATCCTAGTTGGTTGTAAGATTCGTAACCGAGACGACCTGAAGCAGTCCCGCGAAGATGTGCATTTGCTCCATGTTTCAATGCTTCCCAAAGAGTTTCGATATCATATCCGCGCAATCCTTTGATGTAAGCGTCGGCCACTACGGAAGCCGAGTTGTTGCCTACCATACAATCCCGATGTCCCGGGCTGGCCCATTCCGGCAGGAAACCGCTTTCCTTGTAAGTATTTACTAGTCCCTCCTGCATCTTTTGATTCATTGACGGATACATCAGGTTGAGGAAAGGGAACAGGCAGCGGAACGTGTCCCAGAATCCGGTGTCGGTAAACATATAACCGGGACGCACTTCGCCGTTGTAGGGGCTGTAATGCATGACTTGTCCCTTAGCATCTATCTCGTAGAAACTGCGTGGAAAAAGCATGGAACGGTATAAACAGGAATAGAAGGTACGTAAATTATCGATATTATCGTCTTCTATCTCTATTTTACTCATTTCACGGTTCCAAATCTCTCTTCCGTTCGCTACCAGTTGGTCGAAACTGTTTTTGCCAAGCTCTTTGAGATTCAACTCCGCCTGTTCGGGGCTGATAAAGGAGGAAGCAACACGTGCGTGTACGATTTCTCCCTTTTTCGTGGCGAATCCGATCACGGCCCCTGTGTGGTTTCCTTTTGCTTCTGTTTCATTCGGAAGAATGTTGTTTTCGAAAACTGTGGAAACGAATGTGAACGGTTTGTCGAATTGAATCACGAAATAGTTTTTGAAGTTTTCCGGCACACCGCCGCTATTCTTGGTTGAATAGCCGATAATCTTGTTTTCTTCCGGAATCACTTTCACATAAGAACCTTTGTCGAAAGCGTCTACAATCACGTAGGCATTCTTTGTCTCCGGATACGTGAAACGGAACATGACGGCACGCTCCGTAGGAGCAAGCTCGGTTGTTACATCATGGTCGGCAAGGTATACCTTATAATAATAAGGTTTGGCAACTTCCGCTTTGTGAGAGAACCAACTGGCACGTCGGTCTTGGTCGAATACCAGTCCGCCGGTGATAGGCATGATGGCAAACTGCCCGTAGTCGTTCATCCAGGGACTGGGCTGATGTGTTTGTTTGAATCCCCGGATTTTGTCGGCATCATACGTGTACGCCCAACCGTCTCCCATTTTACCGGTCTGAGGTGTCCAGAAATTCATTCCCCACGGCAATGCCGTAGCCGGATACGTGTTTCCGGTAGACAGTTCAAACTTGGACTGAGTGCCTACCAGTGTGCTGACATAGTCTACCGGATTCTTAACGGCAGAAGATTGCAGGCTGTACAACACGGCACCTCCAAGAAATAGCAAGTGTTTAAATGAAAAATGTGTTTTCATGAACAAATGAATTTATAGATTTGAAAATAATTTCTACGACGAAAATAGGGAGAAAAGGAATGTGCTTCTAGTAATAGAGGGGCTAAATCGTTTCTTGTCGCTGAAATTAACTACTCTGGCACGGAGCTTTACTTATATTCCGGCCAAAAAAAAGCTCGGAATGTTTTTGTTTACCTTTGTCATATAGCAAATCTAAGAATAATACACTATGGGAAAACAGTTGGTTTTATTCTATTCTTTTTCTTAATCTGTTGATACATAACGCTTATGCTTATAATTTGAAGCAAGTTGCAGATAAAGAGTATATGTCTAATAGTTCGATTACATCTCTGTGCCAGGATGAGCGTGGATTGATGTGGATCGGGACCTGCGACGGGCTGAATATTTATGATGGACAGGAGATTGAGGAATTTAAGACTCGTGACAAGGAAGATTACTTATCTGGTAATCTGATTGACAATATTGTGTATACGGGCGAAGATATTTACTGGATTCAAACCTACTATGGGCTGAACCGTTTGAACCGGAAAACCAATACAATCACTCACTATAATGAATTTCAGAAACTCTTCTTTATGAATAAGGATAGTCATGGTAATCTGTTCATTATCCAGATAGTAACTGCATTTATTATTATCATAAAAAAGAAGGAGTCTTCAAGAAAATCAATATCACGGGAATCCCGATTTCCGATATCGTAAACTTCTTTATCGACGGTAACAACCGGATGTGGGTAGTCATGAAAGGATATAACCGCTGTTATGATATACAGCAGGAAGCCGCATCGGGAGATATCACCCTGTTACCCCAGAAAACGAACCTGATTTATCAGACTTCCTTGATTTATTGTTTCAATGACGAGCAATCTCTTTATTACATAGACAAGGAATTTAATTTCTATGCTTTCCATATTCCGACCCAGAAGAATGAGTTTATTGCCAATCTGGGTAAGGAAATACAGGAACGTGGCAAAATTTCGTCCATCGTTCATTATCATAACAGCTATTTTGTGGGCTTTTTGATGGATGGTATTCTGCTGTTGGAGAAACAGAAGGAGACGAATCATTATCAAATTCAGTCGTTACCTATCAACAGCGGTGTATTCTGTCTCAAGAAAGACCGTTTTCAGGATGTTGTTTGGATTGGTACCGACGGGCAGGGTGTTTATCTTTATTCGAACCCGCTTTATTCTATCAAATCAATGGTGCTTAGCAATTATACCGAGAAAATAGAACGCCCCGTGCGTGCCATCTATCTTGATGATGAACGTACTTTCTGGGTGGGAACCAAAGGAAACGGAATTCTTAAAATCTATGATTACGAATTCGATAAAAACATCTCCGACTGTCGGGCGGAGGTGTTGACTACCTCTAATAGTGCTTTGAGTAGTAATGCCGTTTATTGTTTTGCCAAGAGCCACCGGAATTTGCTTTGGATAGGAGACGAAGAAGGATTAACTTATTATTCATATCGGGAAAAACGTATCAAGAGTATACCGATACGGATCGGTAACGAAGATTTTAAATACATCCATGGCATTTACGAAACAGCAGATTCCGAACTGTGGCTGGCGAGTGTCGGCATGGGAGTGGTGAAAGCTCGTATTGCCGGAACACCGGACAATCCGGTGATTGTGGATGCGCAACGTTACATCATCAATGACGGCGAACTGGGATCGAACTATTTCTTTACTATTTATGCGGAGAATGAAGCCAACCTGTTGTTTGGCAATAAAGGATATGGGGTATTCCGCTATAACGAAACGACGAATGGCCTGGAACCGGTGTCTACTCACAAATACGAAAACATGACCCTGAATAATATTCTCGCTATCAGTAAAGACAGCAGCAATAACTATCTTTTCGGAACGAGCTACGGATTGATAAAGTACACATCGGAAACCTCTTATCAGCTCTTCAATGCCAAGAATGGTTTCCTGAATAATACCATTCATGCAATTCTTAGAAACTCGTCCGACGACTTCTGGTTGAGCACCAATCTTCGGATTAATCAATTTCGATACGAAAAGGAATGTCTTTCGTTCGTACGGTTTTGGAGATGGTTTAAAAGTGGTAGAGTTTAGTGACGGAGCCGCTTTTCGGGATTCCCGGACTGGTACTCTGTTCTTTGGCGGAATCAATGGAGTCGTAGCTATCCGGGCGGATGGCCGTCCGGAGCAGCTTTATATGCCTCCTGTTTATTTTGATAAGCTGTCTATCTTCGGTGAACAATACAATCTGGGCGAATTTCTCACCCGGAAAAAAGAAACTGAAGTCTTGAATTTGCAGTATGACCAGAATTTCTTTTCTGTTTCATTTGCCTCTGTGGATTATCTGAATGGTAATAACTGTACCTATTTCTATAAACTAAAAGGATTGAGTGACCAATGGGTAAACAATGGTTCGGAAAGCGGAGTCTCTTTTACGAATATGGCTCCCGGCGAATATACCTTACTGGTGAAATATTACAATAGTGTCTTTGATAAAGAGAGTGATGTCTATTCTCTGGTGATTCGTATAGGTGATCCGTGGTATGCTTCCTGGTGGGCTTATTTGATTTATGCCCTGTGTCTGCTTTTACTGGCAGCCTTGCTGATACGTTCCTTTATCCTGCGCTCCAAACGTAAAAAGCAGGAATTGCTGAACGAGATAGAGAAACGCCATCAAAAGAATGTCTTTGAGTCCAAACTTCGTTTCTTTACTAATATCGCACATGAATTTTGTACTCCGCTGACTTTGATTTATGGTCCTTGCGGACGAATCCTTTCATCGAAGGGACTTAGTAAATTTGTCGTGGACTACGTACAGATGATTCAGACGAATGCGGAGCGTCTCAACAACCTGATTCATGAGTTGATCGAATTCCGTCGGATTGAAACGGGAAACAGGGAAGTGCGGGTTGAGTCATTGAATGTGTCTTCCATTGTGAAAGGAATAGCCAAAACGTTTGTTGAAATGGCTAAATCCAGAAACATCACTTTCTTGAGCAAGATACCCGAGCAGGTGATGTGGAACTCGGACAAAGGATTCCTGAATACAATTATTATTAATCTGATTTCTAATGCCTTTAAATATACTCCCGACGGACAGAGTATCAAGATTGAAGTGGATACGAGCCGGGGAAAACATGCTGGCTCTTCGTGTAGCGAATGAAGGAAGTACCATCAAGGAAAAGGATTTTCAGTATATTTTTAATCGGTATGCCATTTTGGATAATTTCGAGAATCAGGATGAAAAGAACTTTTCACGGAATGGCCTGGGGCTGGCCATTTCTTATAATATGGCAAAGTTGCTGAATGGTACGTTGAAAGTGGAAAACACTTCCTGACGGATGGGTGATGTTTACATTAACCTTGCCGGTCGTGGAGCTGACTACCGGAGTGTCGGAAACCAAGCGGCTCACAGCGGAATATATCCCCAAGATAGATACTCAACCGATACTGAAACTTCCCCAGTATGAGTTTGATAAGATGCGTCCTACGCTTTTGGTTGTCGATGATGAAATCGAAATGCTATGGTTTATTGGAGAAATCTTCTCGGCTGACTTCAATGTGGTAACCTTGCAAGATCCCGAACGGCTGGATCAGGTGATGAATGAGGTTTATCCGAATGTGATTATCTGTGATGTCATGATGCCGGGAATGGGTGGCATTGAACTGACCAGGCGGATTAAATCGGTGAAAGAGACGGCGCATATTCCTATTATTGTGGTTTCCGGACGACACGAGATGGAACAACAGATGGAAGCCCTTTCTGCCGGTGCGGAAATGTATATCACAAAACCGTTTAGTGCGGAGTATCTTCGTATCTCTGTCTGTCAGGTGATAGAACGGAAAGAGGTGTTGAAAAATTATTTCAGTTCGCCGATCAGTTCTTTTGAAAAGTCGGACGGGAAGTTGACGCATAAAGAGTCGAAGAAGTTCCTACAGTCGGTTTTGAAGATTATCAATGATAATATAACGAACAAAGATTTGACTCCGCGTTATATCGCCGATCGACTGGCAATCAGTCCCCGGAGTCTTTATCGGAAGATGGAAGAGATAGGAGAGGATAGCCCGACCGATCTGATTAAGGAATGTCGTTTGCACATAGCGAAAGATTTATTGCTGACCACTAAAAAGACGATTGATGAAATTGTATTCGATTCGGGATTCTCGAACAAAGTTACTTTCTTTAAGGTGTTCCGTGAAAAGTATGAGTGCACGCCAAAAGAGTTTCGGATGAAACATTTGGAAGAGGTTCAGCAGTAGCCTGTGGCGGGAATTTTTAAAGAAAAAGAAGAAGTAAATATCCGTGTTAATATAGTAAATATCCGTGCCAAAAGGTAAAAAAGGATAGTTAATTTTCTTTTGGTAGAGTTTAGTGATTTTATCTTTGTCTCATCGAAGTTTTTAAGTAGATAAACTTGAAAAGTATTAATTTATTAATCTTTAATCTAATGAAAAGGAAACTTAGTTTTTTATTTCTTTCAGCATTGACCATTCCATTTTTTATGGGTTCGTGCAGTGATGATAAAGAAGAACAGGAAGTGAAACCGGCAACAGATCTGGTTGTCGATAATAATTCGGTGACACTACTACAAGGAGACGAAATTACGGTGAGTATCACCTCCGGTAATGGCGATTATTATGTGAAGCCATTTGATGAAAACGTGGCGACGGCTACAATCAATGGTAATAAGGTGACTATTAAAGCTACCGAAAATAGCCAGTTGGAAGAAAATAACCGTACGGAAACTACTATATTAATAGTAGATGGACGTAAGAAAGTGGCTAGAGTGCTGGTTCGGGTAGCAAAACTCTGGGATTTGACGGTAGATGCACCGGAAGAAGGTTTTGACCTTTTTATCGGTGAAAAGAGACTGGTGAAGATTTTGACCGGTAACGGAGATTATCAGATTTCCATACCGGAAGGTGCTGATAAGTTTTTGGAAGTGGGTGAACTATCCGGACAAGTTATTCCGTTGACTGCCAAGTTCGAGACTGGAGCCGATCCGGTAAATATTACGATAACAGATAAGAAAGGTAAGACAATCACTATTCCTGTGGTAGTGAACATCGTGGATCTGACACTGAAAAGTGATGAAGCCACTTTTGCCGAACCGGATGCCGAATCTCAATATATCTCTATTGAGAGAGGTAATGGCGGATATAGTTTCACTTATCAGGTGGGAGACGGCGAGCCTACTACGGATGCAACGATTGTGGAAGCTACTGAAAAAGAGAACCTGATTACCTTGAAACCCAAAGCTAGAGGTGATGTGAAAGTGATTGTGACAGACCAGAAAGGTTCTGTGGAGGAGATTGCGGTGAAAGTGAATCCATATAACCTTAAACTGGAAAATGATGCCACTTCTTTAATTATCGGTGGTTATGAGGCATCTACTGAAATTGCTATCGCTAGAGGAAATGGTGATTATAAGTTGGCACAGCTTACTGAGGACAATAAAGTCTATTTGAAAACCGCAGAATTGGTTACGGAAGACGGGGCTACCAAGTTAAAACTAACAGGAAAGAAGCTCGGGACTACCACACTGGAACTGTCTGATGCAGCAGGTCAGAAATTGACCTTACCAGTTTATGTGAATCCGGTATGTTATCGTATGGAACATGATGTATGCTTTCAAAATTGATATTAAAAAGTATGCCGAATCACATTCGGAGGTGAAAAGTATGAATCAGCTTACTTTTGAGATTGTGTTCTACCCGACTTATACTCGTTCTATGCAATCGTTTATAGGTTTGGAAAGTGTTTTCTTGCTTCGTGCAGAAAATAAAAATGTGAATCCTCGTTTTGAAATAGCCACTAAAATTAATGGTAAGAGTGATCCTCGTTTCCGTAGTCAGCAAACTATTCCTTGCGATAATTCAGAGGGTGGACGTAAGACTCCAGGTAAATGGTATCATGTCGCTATTGTATATGATGGAACGAAATCAAGTACTAAAGAGGCTTATAAAATGTATATAAACGGAGAAAGAGAAACGTTGACTCCTGCCGATAATTCCTTATGAGGATTGTGCTCCCAACTCGTCTTTCAATCTGACAGATGTGGGTGGAAATGATAAGGCACTGTTGATAGGACGTTCCGGAGATTCATATCGGGTAGGATATTGCAAAGTCTACCAGGCACGAATGTGGAAGAGAGCTTTGGACGAAAGTGAAATTAAAAGCGAATATGTGTGCAAAATACTTAATGCAGAAGAACACTCTGACTTGATGGGATATTGGGTATTTCTCGAAAGGTATTGGAGGCACTACCGTTTTTGAGAATTGGGGAAATGGCGGCAGCGGATTGGATGCGCAAGTTTGTCTGCAGAATATAAACGAAAATAAACCAGCCTGGGGAGCGGAACTTCCTGCAACTTATAATGGAGATAAGAGCCGCTTTGAACCAATTGAATGTCCTCATTCATACTAAAACTAGGAATATAATAATATGAGAAACAATATGATAACAAAAAAACTAATCAAATTTGCCCTGCTGTTTTTTCTTATCGGACTGACGGCTTGTGACAATAAACTGAATCCGGGATTTGATCCGGATGATTATGAACCGATTGTTCCGCCTGAACCTGTTAGAACAATGGATGCAATGGCTAGTGGCGAGCGGGTAGTACTTTCGGGTGCTTCGTTGACGGATATTGTTCTGAAATGGACGCCTACCGAGAAACACGGAAATACAGTATATCGTTATGAAGTATTGATTGATACGATCGGGGGAGACTTTACCAAACCGGTAGAAACGATTCTTTTCTGACAATAACGGTTTGGAATCACAGTTGACTTTAACCCATTATCAGGCAAATACAATAGGTAAACTGGCTAAATTCCGTTGCAATACCAACGGTACACTGCGTTGGAAGGTGCGTGCTTATTGCGGATTGGATCAGGCTCTTAGTAGTCTGGAAGGCTATTTCGTGATTCTTCATGATGGATGGCATCGATGATATGCCTTCTGAAAATGACCCGGTTTACATCACGGGTGTGGGCACGGAAGATGATGGTGATGAAGCGGAAGCACAACAAATGCTCCGTCAGAATGAAGGAATCTATCAGACTTTCACTCAGTTGAAAGCCAACCAGCCATTTATATTTATGTCTACTGTAGAAGGTCGCAAATGCTATTATTATGTAGACGACAACGGAGTGTTGCGTGAGCGTAATGATGGTGAAGACTATACAGTTACGGTTCCTCAATCAGGCATCTACCGGATTACCATCAATATGGGTGAACAAACGATCAGTTACGATGAAATAGGAGCTGTATATCTTTATAACCATTCGGGTGGGTATAGACAGGATTTCAACTATCTGGGATATGGCAAATGGGGTGTGAAGAATTATACTGCCCGGAAACAAACGGAAAGTTGGGCAGGAAGCGGTGAAACCCGTCATAGCTTTAAGATGGAAATCAACGGAACAACCTACCGTTGGGGACATAAGGAGAAAGATAAAGGGCAACCGAATCTGACTACCGACAACAGCTATTATAATTTATATCAACTGGCATTGGGCACAGATCCATGGGATTACAGTTTCCGTTTCTGCGACGAATTACTGCAATGGGGCGAAAAGCAGGGAAATGTCTATTATGCTACGGTGAAAACCGATGTAACCCTCTATTTCAATGCAGAGTTTGGAACGTACACCCACCGTTGGGTAGCTTCGGAAACGAATGAAGATTAAAACTGAATAATAATATGAAGAACTATATAGTATCATTATCAAAAAGAGCTTTGTTGTTAAGCGGTGCACTGGCAATATTTACAGCTTGTGACGACGGCGATCTGGGAGACATCTACAAAGGTAATTCATCCGGTGAATATGTGTCGGATGTGAACTGGACAGATGCAGCCGACAAAAGTACGGGAACTTATATCAAATATTTCTATGAGAATGCCAGCGGACGGGATACCTTTTGCGGAAGCATTTACTGGGAAAAACCGAATACACCGGAAACCGGAGAACCGGCAAGCACGGGCGGTAGCGGCGGATGGTCGCAGGGACATGCATTGGACATCGTGATCGATGCTTATATCCGTCACGCAAACAATCCCGAATATCAAGCTCATTTGTATGAAAACATCATGAAACCTTTCCTGCCGGCTTTTGATGACTGGAATGAACATTGCGGTTATGGTGGCAAAGACTTCTGGAATAACTTCTATGATGATATGGAATGGATGGCACTGTCTTGTCTGCGGGTTTATGAATTGACTGGCGATCAGGATTACTACAGTGCGTTGATGAAGATGTGGAACCATATCAAGGGAGCGAAGAATGACTATAAAGGGGTAGGAGGAATGGCATGGAAAACGGATGCGCCGGCTTCACGTATGTCTTGTTCCAATGGTCCCGGTTGCCTTCTGGCTATGAAATTGTATCAACTTACCGTTAAGGAGGCTAAAGACGGCTGGGAAGAGCAGGCTGCTTATTACCTGAACTTCGCCAAAGAGGTATACAACTGGATGACGGCTTATCTGTGTGATATTTCCACCGGACAGGTATATGATAATCTTAGTATTAAAGATGACGGAACACCGGGAGATCCTGATAAAGTAGCCTTGTCTTATAATCAGGGAACATTTATGGCGGCTGCCCTGGAGCTGTACAACGCTACAGGTGAGGATGAATATCTTCGTAATGCGGTTGCTTTCGGCTCTTACCAGGTGAATAAGAAAATGGATTCCAACTATCCGGTATTCAGTGGTGAAGGAAATTCGGGAGATAATCTTTTATTCCGTGGAATATTTGTCCGTTACTTCCTGGATATGGTGAAACAGCCGACTAACAGCCTTTATCCGGAAAAGACCAAGAATAAGTTTATCGCTGCATTGCGCAGCTGTTCTGATGTGCTTTGGACGTTGGCTCATCCCGAAGGCTATTATGTGTGGGAGTACGATTGGGCAAAAGCACCGACCTTCGGTAATCGTGACAACAGGGAAGATCGCCTGACAATTTCCTTGAATGCGGAAGTCCCGGGAGCAACAATGATTGAAATCCGTGCCCGTTATGAAGACTGGGTGCAAGGTAAAGCAACGGAAAAGGCCAACTGGGTCGGACCGGATTTCGGTAAGAAAGCAGAGGAATAAGATTGATTTATTACACATAGAAAATCGAAAAGAAAGATGATACATATAAAAAGAAATATTTGTCTGGTGGCTGTTTCTTGCACTCTTCTTGCAGGTATACCTTTGCAGGGTGTGGCGCAAACGGGAAGAACGGCAAAGGTGCAGGCCACACAAAGTAATAAAATAACAGTGTCGGGTACGGTATTGGACAAGACGACAAATGACCCGTTGATCGGTGTGTCTGTTGTCGTGAAAGGGGTGGCCAATGCAGGTACGATTACAGATATGGATGGTAAGTTTACATTGAAACTGCCTTATGCGGAAGCTCCGTTGGTGTTTTCTTACCTGGGTTACCAGCCGCAGGAAATTGTTCCCGGTGCAAAGAAGGAACTGACTGTCTTACTACAGGAAGATACGAAAGCCTTGCAGGAAGTGGTTGTGGTAGGTTATACCAAACAACGTAAAGAAACGATGATCGGTTCTGTTGCTACCATCACGACAAAAGATCTGACGCAAAGTCCTACTGCCAATATCAACAATGCGCTTGCCGGACGTCTGCCGGGGTTGATTGTAAACCAGTATGCGGGTGGTGAACCGGGTGTGGATCAAAGTGAATTGTTTATCCGTGGTAAGGCAACTTACGGTAACCAGAGTGCCATTGTCATTGTCGATGGAATCGAACGTGACATGAGTTACCTCGCACCGGATGAAATTGAAACATTCACTATCCTGAAAGATGCTTCGGCCACTGCCGCTTATGGTATCCGTGGTGCAAATGGTGTAATCGTTATTACTACCAAACGTGGTAAGGCAGCGGAAAAGGCAACCGTGAACCTGAAAGCCTCTATCGGTATTAACCAGCCGATCGGTTTCCCCGAATATTTAGGCTCTGCCGATTATGCAACTTTATATAATGAAGCCAGATTGAACGATGCCAAGATGACGGGCGCAGACATCAGCAGTTTGAACCTTTTCTCTCAACAGGCGATTGACAATTTCCGCCGTGCGAAAGGAGACAACTCCGATGGTTTGGGATATGACTGGGATTATTATGATTTTGCCTTCAAACCCGGTTTGCAGGAAGATGTCAGCCTCTCCATCCGTGGAGGTACGGACAAGGTACGTTATTATGTATTGGCCAATTACTTTTCACAAGGCGGTAACTACAAATATTCGAATGCCGGTGAATATGACTCGCAAACCAAGTTCACCCGTTACAACTTCCGTTCGAACATCGATATCAACATTAATCGTTATTTGAGTACCCGTTTGGATTTGGGGGCCCGTATTACCGACCGTAATGCACCGGGTACAACAGCCGGTCGCCTGATGACCATCTGTGCTACCCAGCCTCCATATCTGCCCATCCTGGTGGAAGAAAATGCGCATCCGCAGAATGAGGAATACATTCAGCAAAATCCTCGTGGAATGCTTTATGGTGACAATATCTACCGTTACAATCTTCTGGGTGAATTGAGCCGTACCGGTTATCTGAATGAAAAGAACACGTATCTGAATGGTAGTTTTGCCATGAATCTGGATATGGAATTTCTGACGAAAGGATTAAAAGCGGAAGTGATGTTCTCTTATGATGCTTCTGAAGGACGCTGGATTAATCGCAAACTGGATACTTACAAAGACGGTTATCGTGAATATCCGAAATATGCGACGTTTATGCCGATCGAAGGTTCGGATGCTTATATGGCAGGCGGACACTATACGGGTGCTTACAAAACGGGTAACAAATATGATATTGACCAGACTATTGGCAACGGATTCAGTCATAACGCTTCTGACGGACGTACTTATATACAGGCACGTTTGGATTACAACCGTTTGTTTAGCAACCGCCACGAAGTGACCGCCATGTTATTGGCAAACCGTGGTAACCGTACTGTTAACAATGAACTGGCTTATCATAGCCAGGGTATCACCGGACGCTTTGCTTATTATTATAATCAGAAGTATCTGATGGAATTTAACTTCGGTTACAATGGTTCCGAAAACTTCGCTCCGGGCAAACGTTACGGGTTCTTCCCAGCTGGTTCAATCGGTTGGGTAGTCTCTGAAGAGGAATTTATGAAAAAGGCTTCCTGGATTGACTTCCTGAAAGTAAGAGCCTCCTATGGTTTGGTAGGTAGTGACAATGTCAGCAGCCGTTTCCCATATCTGGCTTTCTACGGTGGTGGCAGTGGTTATGATTTCGGTAATAACTTTGGTACGAATGTAGGCGGTACTTCCGAAGGTAATCTGGCTAATGCGAATCTGACTTGGGAGAAAGCCCGTAAACTGAATGTCGGTATTGACTTTACTACCCTGAACCAACGTTTGGCATTGACGATAGATGCATTTTATGAATATCGTTTTGACATTATTACAGATATGAATAGTGACGGTATCATGGGATATCCGGATATTGTAGGTAAAGATGCAGCTTTACAGAATCTGGGTGAAGTAAGCAACCGCGGTGTGGATATCGAATTGAGCTGGAATGATAAGATTGGAAAGGATTTCCGTTACTATATTCGTCCGAACCTGACTTTCTCCCGCAACCGTTTGGAATATAAAGCGGAAGTTGCCCGCAAGAACTCCTGGCGTAAAGAAACCGGTAAACGTTTATACGAAAACTTCGTTTATGTGTTCGATCATTTTGTAGCCGATCAGGAAGAGGCTGACCGTTTGAACAAGATCGGTTATCAGCCGTGGGGACAATTAATTCCGGGAGATGTTGTTTATAAGGATTTGGATCGTAACGGAGTGATTGATGATGAAGACCGTACAGCAATGGGAAATCCGCGTAGTCCGGAACTGATGTTCGGTATTCCTTTCGGTTTCCAGTATAAGAACTTTGATTTTAGTGTATTATTGCAAGGTGCGACAAAATCATCTATTCTGTTGAATGGGGCTGCTGTATTTGACTTCCCGCAATTTGAACAAGATAAGATCGGACGTGTGAAGAAAATGCATCTGGACCGTTGGACACCGGAAACGGCTGCTACTGCCAAATATCCGGCATTGCATTATGGAACACATGATAACAACAAGAATGGAAACAGTAGTTTGTTTTTGTATGATGCTTCCTACCTGCGTCTTAAGAATGTGGAAATTGGTTACAATGTATCACCCAAATTATTACGTAAATTCCATGTGCAACAGGCACGTATCTATGTACAAGGTCTGAATCTGTTGACTTTTGATAAACTGGGTGATGTGGATATAGATCCGGAAACGAAATCCGGAGACGGAGCTTCCTGGTATCCTATTCAAAAGGTATTCAATTTTGGTATTGATATAACATTCTAAATAAGATAGAAATATGAAAAAGTTATATAGATTTTCAGCAATTGCTTTATTGGTCCTGCCGTTGGTCTTTACTTCATGTAGCGATTACCTGGATCGGGACGATGATGATAATATTACGGAAGCGGACGTTTTTGCCCGTTACGAAAAAGTGAACGGACTGGTTTCCGACGTATACGCGGCTGCAAAGAAAGCAGACCGTCCGCTGGTGTTCTTCGAGCACTTCAGCAACAGTGCCATTACGGACGAATGTGAAGGAACCAACGTAGAGGGAAACATTACGAATAACTTCAATAACGGTGCCTGGAACCCGAATTCTTTGCCCGGTAGTGTAGGGCAATATTGGGAAGCTCTTTATGAAGGAATCCGTAAAGCGAACCTGATTATAGAAAATGTACAGAAGTATAACACGCCCGACAACCCACAGCAGGATGGTGATCTTCGCAACCGTATCGGTGAGATGTATTTCATGCGTGGTTATTTCCACATGCTGTTATTGCGTATGTATGGCGAAGCTCCTTATATTGACCGTGTGATTAATGCCGGAGATAATATGGACTTCAAGAAAGAATCTGTTCATTCGATGGTTGAAAAGATTGTGACGGATGCGCAAACTGCTTATGGCATGGTTCCTAATAAATATGTGAAAACTTCCGAGAATTTTGGGCGTGTGGATAAGGGAGCCTGTCTGGGATTGATTTCTTTTGTTCGCTGGGTAGCGGCTACTCCGTTGTGGAACGGTGCTTCTCAATATGGATACAACTTGCGTCGTGTGTTTGAAAATGAGTATGCTTATGATGCTACTCGTTGGAGAAAAGCCAAAGAAGCGGCTAAAGCCGTTCTGGATTTCGAAGTCGGCGGAACCAAGCGTTATTCTCTCTATACGAAACATGATGCAAATGATTTCAAGGATCCGGCTGACGGTAATCTGAATGACAGCCGTGTATATGCTCGTTTGTGGGATATGTTTTATGATATGGATGCCTTTGCCAATGAGTATGTGTTCTTTATGACGAAGAGCAAGGATCAGGCATGGCAGGGTGATATTTATCCGCCCAGCCGTGAGGGAAGTTCGCGCCAGCAACCGGTGCAGGAACAAGTGGATGAATACGAATATATCGTAGGTGATTATGGCTATCCGGTATATTCGGCAGAAGCCCGCAAAGGTGGCTATGATGATACTAATCCGTATGTGAAAGGTACTCGTGACCCGCGTTTCTATCGTGATGTAATTTATCACGGAGCTCCTTACCGTAATAATAAGAACGAGTCGAAAACGATCAATACGGCGAGTGGTTCCGATAAGATTGGTGCTACCAATGCAACTACTACCGGTTATTATTTACGTAAATTCCAACAGGAGTCATGGAACAAATCCGGTAACTTCAGTATCAATGCGCCCGCCATCTGGCGTCTTCCGGAGTTTATTTATATTTATGCAGAGGCTTGTAATGAATTGGGCGAGGATATCGATGAAGCTTATAAATTGGTGAATACGGTTCGTGAACGTTCTTTTATGAAACCGATGCCGCCGGAAGTAAAGACTAATCAACAGTTGATGCGTGAATACATTCAGCGCGAACGTCGCGTGGAACTTTTTTATGAAGGAAAACGTCCGTGGACTTGCCGCTTGTATCTGGAACCCACCAGTAAGGAAGAGCTAGCAAAGGAAAGCCTTTGGAAATCGAGCGGGAGTGACAATTCAAAACGTACACAGAAATACTGGGCTGCCAATAACGGTGCATTGCCCCGTTGCCAGCGAATGATTAACGGAATGCGTCCGGTGCAGGATGAGAATGGGGCCATTACGGTTGACGGTGTGAAATATAGAATGGAGCGTTTCTGCGTGGAAGAACGTACGTTCTCTATTCAGCATTATCTGTTCCCGATTCGCCAGAGTGAGTTGCAGAAGACACCGACCATTGAACAAAATCCCGGATGGTAAACCGGTAGGAATGTATAACTTTAAAAAGAAAATCAGATGAAACGAATCTATACATATATGTGTCTGTTGCTTTTGTCGGTATTATCGTTTGCCGTTACAGGTTGTGATGACGATGATGACGACGATGTGGCTAAAGACTTGATAGAGTTGATTGTGAACAAACCGGTAATACGTATCGGGCAGAATGAGGAAGCCAAAGTGAATGTAGTGGTTGGAAACGGAAACTATACCGTGAGAAGTTTCAACACTGCCATTGCAACGGCTACCGTTTCCGGCGAATTGATAACTGTAAAAAGTGGCTCACAGAATGGGGCCACTACCGTCGAAGTAATGGATGGAGAAGGAGTAGTTGCCAATATTTCTGTGAATGTAGGTGTATTTGAATTGGAAGTGAATGAACCGGAGGTGATCTTGGAAGTTGCCGGTGAAAAGCAACTGATTGTTAGCATGGGAAACTTTTCCAGCAATGATGAATTGTCTTATGAGGTGGAGGATGAAACGGTTGTCAGCATGGTTAATACAGATCAGTTCCGTCCTTTCTATACTTTGACAGGTTTGAAGAACGGACATACAACAGTGACTTTTACAGACCATAAAGGAAAACAGGCAGTGGTTCAGGTGACGGTAAATCCGATTTCTATCGATGTCTCCAACCTGACACCGAGAGTGGGAGTCAACAATAAGATCATGATTACGGTAGAAAAAGGGAACGGAGGTTATAGTCTGACAGCAGAGGATGAAGAGATTGTAGCTATTCAGCAGGTGGATGACACTCGTTTCAATTTAATAGGTAAAAAAGCGGGTATCACTACCGTGTTTGTCAGAGACGAAGCGGAACAGGAATTAAGTCTGACCGTTACGGTGGTACAGGCAGATAAAGTAGCGAACCTGGGTAGCGGTAATTACTTTAAAGTACCGTTTGAATATAATGGTACGGCAGATGAATCGCTAAAGAATTTGAGTACGATCACATTTGAGGCTCGTTTCAATATTGAGTCGTTGAATGGCAATGACAATGGAAATGCCCGGATTAATACGGTGATGGGTATAGAGAAGAAATTCCTGCTGCGTGTCGACGTGCATAAGGGAGGAAGCAATGATGAAGAACGTTTCCTTCAGCTTGCTGCAGATGATAAAGGTAGTATTCGCTATGAGGGCTCTACTAAGATAGAAACCAATAAGTGGTATGATGTGGCTGTGGTATTGGATAATAGTAAGAGCGGAAGCGAACGGATTGCATTGTATGTAAATGGTGTCAGAGAAACGCTTCAATTATCAAACGGTACGCCGGATGATTTGAAAGAGATCAATCTTACTTCTGATTTCTACATCGGCCAGTCTGATGGTAAACGCCGGTTGAACGGAGCTATCAGTTATGCCCGTATTTGGACAAAAGCCTTGTCGGATCAACAGATCTCCGAGCAGAGCGGCAAGTTGTTGAGTGAGGATAAGGATGGAATGGTAGCTAATTGGTTATTCAATAATGGAAATGGTAATACCAAGACATTTGTGTCCTTGGCAGGAAAGAGCTTCGAAGCAGAGGCGGCAAATATTGTTTCAAGTTGGAAAACAGATCCGATATTGGAAACAAGTGCTCCTACAGAATGATTGTAAGAAGATAGGATAATAAAAAGCCATCCCCGGAATAGACGAAAGTAGGGATGGCTTTTTTTGTAGTGTGCTTACTATTCTTCGGCAGACTATGTCCTGCATGTTGTTGGCAAGGTTATTCCTTGACAGGCTCAGCCGGTTTGTCTTTTGATGTAGTGTCTGTGACAACTGTATCATTGACATTGGCGGCGAGTGCAACCAGTGATGCCTTTGCAGGCGCGTCTTCTTTAGTTACAGTATCTTTTACTACTGTATCATTGACAACTGTTGCATTGATTTCTGTCGGGGCTGTCACAGCTTCTGCAGAACTCTGAGCCTTTACAAGGAATGAACCACCACAAACAAACATAAACATTGCTACTACTAATACTAATTTTTTCATAATCGTTTGCTTTAATGATTATTAGACATATGTTTTCAATTCTCTACCTTTGTGTTAAGGAATCGGTTATTGCTTTTCGCTAACGCCTAATTAAAGATCAAAGCGCGTGCCAAAATTAGATAATGTATGATAAGTGATTGATAAATAAGGGGAATGAGGAAGATGATGCCAATTAGGATAGTGGGGAAGTATGTGTGGAGTGTGTGGAAACTGTGGCGGGGAGTGTGGAATTATTCCACACTCCCCGCCACAGTTCTTTTATTTAGGTAATCTATTTACTTAATTTCATCCGGCCAGGGACAAGGTTTACCTGTCGCTTTGAAAGTCGGTCGTTGTGCATCTACTTTTCTTAGAAAGTTGCCCAGCTCTTTAGAAAGTTTCTTCACGATGTCCGGATGCTGTGCACTAAGGTCGTTGCTTTCTCCTATATCATCAGGTATGTTGAATAACTCTTTTTCTTTCCTGTTCCATAGTAATAAATCAATTTCCAGTCACCGTTTCGAACGGCACAATTAAAGTTGATTCCGGGACCGTCATTTCCCCAGTTGTTAGGCATATTCCAGAAAAGACTCCGACCCTTAGCTGGGTTGCCTGTCTGTTTCAGCAGAGGGATGAAACTGATACCGTCTATCGGTTGAACTGTCTGGTAGTTCTTGACACCTGCTATTTCAAGAATAGTAGGGTAGAAGTCTTCTATCAACAAGTAGTTGTTGCATTTGCTTCCCGGAGCTACTACTCCCGGCCAACTGACAATCATCGGTTCGCGGATACCGCCTTCATAAGTAGAACCTTTACCACTGTTCAATGGATAATTCTGTGTATGCAGCTTGCCGTCACGCCATCCGGATTCGGATGCAAGTCCTCCGTTATCACTCATAAAAATGATAATAGTGTTGTTGGCTTCTCCATTCTTTTTCCAGCCAGTTCATTAAATCACCTAAACTTTTATCCATTCCTTCAATCAGTGTGGCATAAGCAGCTTCATGGTCTGTCATTCCTTTTTTCTTGTACTTCTCATAGAAGCGCATATCTTTGTTCAAAGGAATGTGGATGGCATATTGCGACATATACAAATAGAAAGGCTGATTATACTTTTTCGCTTTATCCAGTGCTTTAATGGCTTCCAACGTCAATGCTTCAGTTACAAAGGTTTCCGTTCCCCAATATTTCTCTAATCCGGGAACAGACATCAGTGATACCGCTTTCCCATCTTTGGTATGTCCGTAGTTCTCTTCTCCCAGGTAACTGGCAAGTCCACCGGCCGCATGTCCGGCAATATTTACCTCGAATCCCCAATGATGCGGATCTTCCCCTGGAGTATCTATCGCTCCGAAATGGGCTTTTCCACAATGTATAGTATGATAACCGCTGTTCTTTAGCAGTTGCACGAAGGAGGTTCCTACGAAAGTATGATTAGTGCCGGACACTTGACTTACTCCATTGTAATTCCAGTCAGGGACTGCCAGAATGCTATCTTTACGGTCTGTCATTGTATTCTTTTGCAGAGTCCAGTTAGTTACTCGGTGACGTGCGGCGTTGGTTCCGGTGATGAGGCTGCACCGGGTAGGAGAACTGATACTGTTGGCATACGCTTGAGTAAACATCATTCCCTGTTTTGCTAACCGCTCCATATTGGGAGTCTCGTACAATTCGTTATAGTGTGTCTTCTGTGTCCAGAATGGGAGTGAAGTATCCTGCCATCCCATATCGTCTACCATAAAGAGAATGATATTCGGACGTTTGTCCGCGCGTTCTATTTGCATATTGCTTTGTGCTTGCAGATTGGTTACTGCGAGTGGCACAAATGCAAGGGGTAATAATGTTTTTTTATTCATGGGGGTCATTTTATTCTATGGAATATGCATTAAAATTAATAATATCTGGTAATGCGATAGATTCGGTTAAAGATAAGTTCGAGCACTACAAAAAGGAATCATTTCTCACCGTGATGAGAATAAATACTCATAGTAATGAGAACTTTTTCTCATCGCATTGAGAAAATTTTCTCATAGGCATGAGAACACTTGAGAAAATGCAAGAACGTAACTTGTTACAAATCAATATTGTATAATTTCAATTTATTATATAAAGTCTTTCGATCAATATTCAGTAATTGCGCTGCTTTACTCTTATTGTTTCCTGTTTGGCGTAGCGCCTCCAAAATATGCTCTTTTTCAGTCTCTTCATTGCGTAATGCAATGCTCGTATTGCTGGATGCAGGAGTTTCTAAAAGCTCGGTCCCCAATTCCAATAAAGTAATGAAACTGCTTTGTGCCAATAAAGTTGCTCTTTTGACGATGTTCTTCATTTGGCGCAAGTTTCCCGGCCAATGATAATTCATTAAAGCTTGCGATGCTTTTGCATCGAAACCTATCAGGTGTTTATCCAGTTCCTTGTTTGCCTGATCGAGGAAGAAATTGGCAAAGAGCAGAATATCTTCTTTCCGTTCTTTCAGATCGGGCATACGGAGGGTAAATTCATTGATACGATGATAAAGGTCTTCACGGAAAGTACCTTTTTCAATGGCTTGTTCCAGATTCTCATTGGTGGCAGATACCAGACGAATATCTACCGATATCTCCTGTGTAGAACCTACCGGACGTATTTTTCTCTCTTGCAAGGCACGAAGCAGTTGTATCTGCACTTCATAACTAAGGTTTCCGATCTCATCCAGAAAGATAGTACCACCGTTGGCTGCAACGAAAGCCCCCGTTTTATCTGTCAGAGCACCTGTAAACGAACCTTTCACATGACCGAAAAATTCGGAAGCAGCCAGTTCTTTGGGGATAGATCCACAATCTACGGCAATAAACGGTTTATCGTTTCGTTTGCTAAGTTGATGAATACGGTGCGCCACATACTCTTTTCCTGTTCCGCTGGAACCGTTGATAAGTACGGACATATTGGTCGGAGCTACCAGACCTACATAATTGTAGAGTTGTTTGGCTGCATCACTTTCTCCTTCCAGATAAGCACGATGATTTTCTGTTGAATCTTTAGATGAAGTAGAAGCACCTTTTTTAGAAGAAGATTTAGCAACGTTATGAGTAGCAGGACTCTTTTCAGACTGCAGACATTCAGAAATTTTCTTCAGTAATTCTTCCGGATTTACCGGTTTGGCTATATAATCACGTGCTCCCAGTTTCATTGCCTGTACGGCGGATTGTATATCCGCATAGCCAGTCATGATGATTAAAGGAATGTCCATGCCTTGTTCATTCATCCATTTCAGCAGATCGATACCTTCGTGGTCGGGTAGTCGCAGGTCTGATAAAATCAGATCGACGTTTTGGCTTTCGATATGTTTTCGGGCGCGGGCAATATTACTCACTGATGATACTTCAAAGCCCTTTTTGCCTAGCCAGGTTTTTAGCATCATTCCAAAAGTGATATCATCTTCAACGATCAATATGGAGCTCATCATGTCAGGTTTTGATTCTTTTAAGTCACAAAGGTAAGAGGATTTAGGCGAAAGTGGTATATTTGCAAACTTAAATTAAATAAAAGTGTTATGAAAAAGATTCTATTGATAATATTAACCATATCGTTTAGCGGACTTACTGCCTGCAAAACCGGAACAAAAAAAGGAGGAGACATGGATAAAGAAACGTTGGTAAAGATTGAGACAACTGTAGGAGATATCGAGGTGAAACTATATAATGAGACACCGAAACATCGTGATAATTTTATCAAACTGGTGAAGGACGGTGTTTATGAAGGCACACTGTTTCATCGTGTTATCAAAGATTTTATGATTCAGGCTGGTGACCCGGACTCAAAGAATGCACCGAAAGGAAAAATGCTGGGTACGGGAGATGTAGGTTATACTGTTCCCGCTGAATTTGTATATCCTAAATATTTCCATAAGAAAGGTGCCTTGTCCGCTGCCCGTCAGGGAGATAATGTGAACCCGAAGAAAGAATCTTCCGGTTGTCAGTTCTATATCGTGACAGGTAAGGTGTTCAATGACTCTACCTTGCTGGGTATGGAAAGCCAGATGAATGAGAATAAGATTAATGTTATTTTCAATACGCTGGCACAGAAACACATGAAGGAAATTTATAAGATGCGAAAAGCAAATGACGAAAACGGTCTTTATGATTTGCAGGAAAAGTTGTTTGCAGAGGCACAGGAAATGGCAGCTAAACAACCGGAATTTCATTTCACTCCGGAACAGATTGAAGCCTATACAACGGTGGGAGGAACTCCGCATCTGGATGGCGAATATACTGTGTTCGGTGAAGTAGTGAAAGGTCTGGATATTGTGGATAAAATCCAGCAGGTGAAAACCGACCGTAGCGATCGTCCCGAAGAAGATGTAAAAATAACAAAGGTGACAATACTTGACTGAAATATATGAAAATCAACAGGCATATTCTTGATAATGGGTTACGTCTGGTACATTCGCAGGACGAAAGTACGCAGATGGTTGCCCTTAATATATTATATAATGTGGGAGCTCGCGACGAAGATCCCGAACATACCGGTTTTGCCCATTTGTTCGAACACCTGATGTTCGGAGGGTCGGTGAATATTCCCGATTATGATATGCCGCTTCAATTGGCGGGTGGAGAGAATAATGCCTGGACGAATAATGATATAACCAATTACTACCTCACTGTACCTCGTCAGAATGTAGAAACCGGCTTTTGGTTGGAATCCGACCGGATGTTGAGTCTTGATTTTAGCGAACGGAGTCTGGAGGTACAGCGGGGAGTAGTAATGGAAGAATTCAAACAGCGATGTTTGAATCAGCCTTATGGGGATATCGGACATCTTTTGCGTCCTCTGGCTTATCAGACGCATCCTTATCAATGGCCTACTATCGGAAAAGAGTTGTCGCATATTGCCAATGCTACGCTGGAAGAAGTGAAGGCATTCTTTTTCCGTTTTTATGCTCCTAATAATGCCATATTAGCTGTGACCGGTAATATCTCTTTCGAAGAGGCGGTTGCTTTGACAGAAAAATGGTTCGGCTCTATTCCTCGTCGGGAAGTTCCTCAACGGAACCTGCCACAAGAACAGGAACAGACGGAAGAACGGCGGCTGACGGTAGAGAGAAATGTTCCTCTCGATTCTTTATTTATGGCATACCACATGCCTGCCCATTGCCATCCGGATTATTATGCATTTGATATTTTGTCGGATGTGTTGAGCAACGGACGTTCCAGCCGGTTGAACCAGCGTTTGGTACAACAGAAACAATTATTTTCGAGTATAGATGCTTATATTTCCGGCAGTGTAGATGCGGGGTTATTCCATATTAGTGGTAAACCTTCGGCAGGTGTCACCCTGGAACAGGCGGAAGCGGCAGTGCGGGAAGAACTGGAACTGTTGCAGCAAGAATTGGTTGACGAACAGGAACTGGAAAAAGTGAAGAACAAATTTGAGTCCACCCAGATATTCGGCAACATCAATTATTTGAATGTGGCAACCAACCTGGCTTGGTACGAATTGCTTGGCCGGGCGGAGGACATGGAAAAAGAGGTCGATCGTTATCGGTCTGTCACGGCTGAACAATTGCGGGCGGTAGCTCAATCTGCTTTCCGTAAGGAGAACGGAGTAATACTATATTATAAGAAACAACAAAATTAAATTCTCCCTTTTTTATAATCTATCAGTGAAAGGGGAAAGTCCCTTTGCCTGAAAATGGAGATACGTTTAGGTAACGGAAAAGTAAATGAGACATATTTATAGTACATATAAAGAGCATTATAAAGCACTAATTTTTCTCGGACTGCCGATTGTGATCGGTCAAATAGGAGTAATCGTTCTTGGATTTGCGGATACGTTAATGATCGGGCATCATAGTACGATTGAGCTGGGAGCAGCTTCCTTCGTCAATAATGTGTTCAATCTGGCGATTATTTTCAGTACGGGTTTTTCGTATGGGCTGACTCCCATTGTGGGAGGTTTGTATGGAACCCGCCAGTATGCCCCTGCGGGACAGGCTTTACGCAACAGTTTGCTGGCAAACCTGATGGTTGCATTGCTGCTGACTGTCTGTATGACTGTTCTTTATCTAAATATAGAACGTCTCGGACAGCCGGAAGAATTGATTCCCCTGATTAAACCGTATTACCTTGTTTTGCTCGCTTCACTAGTGTTTGTCATGCTTTTCAATGGATTCAAGCAGTTTACAGACGGAATTACGGATACAAAAACCGCTATGTGGATATTGCTTGGTGGAAATGTCTTGAATATCATAGGAAACTATATCCTGATTTATGGAAAGCTCGGATTGCCCGAGTTAGGTCTGTTGGGAGCAGGTGTCAGCACGCTGTTCTCGCGTATCGTGATGGTGATTATATTTATCATCATCTTTATGCGTAGTCCGCGTTTTGTCCGCTATAAGATTGGCTTTTTCCGTTTGGGATGGTCACGAGCTGTATTTGGGCATTTGAATGGTCTCGGATGGCCGGTTGCTTTTCAAATGGGAATGGAGACAGCCTCCTTTAGTCTAAGTGCGATCATGATCGGTTGGCTGGGTACTATCGCTCTGGCTTCTCATCAGGTTATGCTGGCTATTTCGCAGTTTACATTTATGATGTATTACGGTATGGGTGCTGCTGTGGCTGTTCGTGTCAGTAACTTCAAAGGTCAGAATGATATCATTAATGTACGTCGTTCTGCCTATGCAGGTTTTCATCTGATGATGACATTGGGCGTTGTGCTTTCTTTGATTGTCTTCCTTTGCCGGAATTACTTGGGAGGCTGGTTTACCGACAGTCAGGAAGTGGCTGCTATGGTGACCTCTCTAATCTTCCCTTTCCTCGTTTACCAGTTTGGCGACGGACTGCAGATTACTTTCGCCAATGCTTTGCGTGGAATTTCAGATGTAAAACTAATGATGGTTATCGCCTTTATCGCCTATTTCGTTATTTCGCTTCCCGTAGGATATTTCTGCGGCTTTGTAATGGGATGGGGGATAGTAGGTGTCTGGATGGCATTTCCTTTTGGTCTGACGAGTGCGGGACTGATGCTTTGGTGGCGTTTTCATCACATGACGAAACTCCCCGAACCCCACCCCAAAACCTAATACTTAATACTTAATACTTAAAACTTTTAACCCCAATGGCTTCCTTCCGTTTTACAAAGTTGAAAATAACCGCCGGTTACACTTTGTTACTGGCGATCCTCCTTTTCTCGCTGGTGTTTGTACATCGTGAGATGGAAGCATTGTCGGCAGCCGACGATCAGCAGAACTTAAGAACTGACAGTCTATTGACCCTTCTCCACGAGAAAGATCAAAACACGATTCAGATGTTGCGGGTGCTAAGTGAGGCAAACGACAGCCTTCTCTCTGCTTCGGAAATAGAAGAAATCATATCCGAACAGGATTCTGTGATTACCCAGCAACGGGTACAACATCGGGTCATCACCAAACGTGACTCGTTAATCACTACTCCTAAAAAGAAGGGATTCTTCAAACGACTCGCCGAAGTGTTTTCCCCTTTCTAAACAAGACAGTGCCGTATTAGTAAATACATCGTTGGAAGTAGCCACTGATACCATTCTCCAACCGACCACTTCTAAAGATTCTCTTCAGCAGAAAATCCGCATGGCTACCGAAGAAAAACGGTTGCAACGGAGGAAAACAATCCGACGTACCAGTACAAAGTACCAGCGGATGAATACGCAGTTGACGGCACGGATGGATAGCTTGATTAAACAGTATGAGGAAGAAATGACCTTGCGTGCCCGTCAGGATGCCGAACTTCAGCAGGAAGTGAGGATGCGGTCGGCACGTATCATCGGCGGTATCGCGGTTGGTGCCGTACTATTATCGGCTTTTTTCCTGATATTGATTATGCGGGATATTTCCCGTAGCAACCGTTACCGCCAGCAATTGGAGGTGGCGAATAAACGGGCGGAAGATTTGCTGATCGCCCGTGAAAAATTAATGCTTGCCATTACCCATGATTTTAAAGCTCCGTTAGGCTCAATTATGGGATATACCGAACTCCTGTCCCGATTGACAGAAGATGAACGGCAACGATTCTACCTCGACAATATGAAAAGTTCTTCAGAACATTTATTGAAGTTAGTCAGTGACTTGCTTGATTTCCACCGGCTTGATCTCAATAAAGCGGAAGTGAATCGCGTAACCTTTAACCCTTCCCAGCTATTCGACGAAATTTATGTCAGTTTCGAACCTTTGACCGCTGCCAAAGGTTTAGCCTTGCAATGTCACGTCGTCCCGGAACTGAATGGAAGATATATCAGTGATCCTTTGCGACTCCGGCAAATTGTGAACAACCTTTTGTCCAATGCCGTAAAGTTTACTCAAAAGGAGAAATTAGCCTGACAGCCAGTTATGATTCTTCTAAGTTAACCATCGCCATTGCCGATACAGGAAAGGAATGGCATCAGAAGATCGTGAACGTATCTTCCAAGAATTTACACGTCTTTCCGGTGCGCAGGGGAAGAAGGTTTCGGACTCGGACTCTCTATTGTGAAGAAATTGGTAACTTTGCTTGAAGGAACCATTGACGTGCAAAGCACATTAGGAAAAGGGAGCTGTTTTACTGTAACTTTACCTCTTTATCCGGTAGGTAAATTCCTTGCAGAGAGCGAATCTCCGGAAAGTGAATCTTCGGAGAATGAAAGTCCATACGCTCCCAAACAGTCGGCTGCCATTCCTCCCATGAAAGTCATTCGTGTGCTTTTGATTGATGACGATAAGATTCAGCTGAATCTGACTGCTGCCATGTTGAAACAGCATGGTATTGATGCAGTGTGCTGTGAACAGCTGGAACAGCTGATTGAACAACTTCGCTCTTCCGTCTTCGATGTATTGCTGACAGATATACAAATGCCTGCCATTAACGGGTTTGATCTGGTAAAACTATTACGGGCTTCTAATATACCACAAGCAAAACAATCCCTGTTATTGCTGTGACTGCCCGTAGTGAAATGGATAAAGCCGCTTTACATGAACATGGTTTTGCCGGTTGTTTGCATAAACCGTTTACAGTAAAGGAATTGTTGCTAACAGTAAATGAAGGTCAACTTTCGGCCGATGAAGCGCATATAACAGAAGATATGCAACTAAATGTAAATGCCCTCACTTCTTTTCGGAGGATGATCCTGAAGCTACACATTCCATTATCCAAACATTTATAGAGGAAACACAAAAGAGTGCTGACCGGATGGTGCAGGCATTAAATGCTAAGGAGGTGGATGAAATAGCTGCAATAGCTCACAAACTTCTTCCTCTTTACATTGATTGGAGCTGGGAATGCTGTAATTCTACTGAGTTGGTTGGAGGCAAGGCGTGGGGAGGACTTTTCTACGGAAATAAATGAAAAGGTTGAGAGCATTCTTCAAGAAATTCAGAAAATCCTGAAAGAGGTAAACGGTGTAGAGTGTTCGAATATTCTTAATTCTGAAATATGATTTAATGTTTATTTATTGTTTTTTCTATCGTTTATTTCTATATTTGCTGTCTAAAACTTGCTAAATGATACGTGAGCCTGGTTTTCTATTAATCGGAAAGATATATTTGAAAGATTGTTCAGTGATTATTACGGGATATTAGTATGTTATGCTCAAAAATATACGAAACGTGAAGATATAGCTGAAGATATCGTACAAGATGTATTTGCATCTTTGTGGGAAGAAAATCGTATATTTCCTTCGCAAGCGAATTTTCGTTCATTTCTTTATATTTCGATAAGAAATGCGGCTTTTGATTATTTGCGACATCAAAATGTAGAAAGTCGTTATATTGAAGAAGCTTTGACTGCAAATCGTTTCTTGTCGGATGATTCTTTTCAGAAAGAAGAAGTTTTCGCTTACTATTTAAACAGATTGATTTACTTCCGGAACGTTGTCGGGAAATATTCTTGTTACATCTGGAAGGTTATGATAATGATGCTATTGCTAAAAATTATCGTTGTCAATAGAAACTGTTAAAACTCAAAAGAAACGTGCAATGAAAACTCTTCGGAACAATCTGAAAGAGAAATTGCAAAAAATATCCAGATACCTCATTTTTATTCTTTTCTTGTACCTCGATTTATATCTATAATCGTTTGTGTAATACAAATGATAATTAGATAGTATGGAGATTGAAAAACTAATTGTTAAATACTTGGTCGGGTGTTTATCTAAAGAAGAAGACCAAATTCTAAAAAATGGTTGCAAGAGGATGAATCTCATCTGCGTTTTTCAGAAAATCAGCTTGGATAAGACTGCTGTTGAGGATTATCGTCAATATCATCGTTTTGATGCTAAATCGGATGAGGCTTTCCGTAAAGTATGGACCTCTTTACATAAGGGAACTAGAAGGATATCAACGCAAAGAAAAATAGGCTTTTTCTCGTCGTTGGTTGAAGATTGCTTGTGCTCTACTGATATTGCTATTTTCTGTAGGGGAGGACTCTATTTTTACTATGAGGCATCACGAATAACTCCTGGAGAGTCAAAAGCAATATTGACTTTAGAAGATGGTAGTGCTAAACAATTGAAAAATCAGGGCAAGAACATTGGATTTATATAGGTGATACACCTATTGCAAGAGAGTATGATGGGATGATTGTTTATCATATCCCAGAAACATCAAAAGTGGAAATAAGTCAACAGAATACTTTGTCTGTTCCTCGTGGAGGAGAATTTCGATTAACTTTATCAGATGGAACAAGGGTACATTTGAATTCTTTATCAGAGTTGAAATATCCGGTTAGTTTTAAAGGTATGAATGAACGAACTGTAGAATTGAAAGGGGAGGCCTTTTGAAATAGCGAAAGATTCATTACATCCATTTAAAGTAGAAACTCAAGGAATTTTGATACAGCAGTTTGGGACGGCGTTTAATGTGAAGTCTCGTGTGAAAGGAAAAGTTGAAGTTGCTTTAGTGCAGGGTAGCATTGGAATTTATACTCAATCTCAAAAGTTGCATAAACTATCACCAGGACAGCTAGCCATATGGGATGCTTCTACGGATCTTTATCAGTTGAAAATAAAGATTTGTTATTAAATACCGCTTGGCATTCTAATCGTTTTATTTTTTATGATGAGAGTCTGGGAAGTCTGATGGAAGAACTTGCATTGTGGTATAATGTAGATGTTGATTTCTTAGATAAATCATTGAAAGAACTTCATTTCACAGGCAGTTTATATCGATATGACGATATAGCTGTCATTTTGAATGCTATCGAAGAGACAGTAAATGTTGACTTTAAGATTTCCGGACTTCGTATTAAAATTGATCGGAAGAATAAATAATAATATATAAGTGATTATGAGAATTCTAATTATTATAATGTTGCTATGTACAACATTAGTCCCTAATTACCTGTATGCCATTTCTCATGAAAATTATAGTGAGGAATCGTTCTTGTTCGTTGGTGAAGATTATATGCAAGAGAATTATAAGGTAACGTTACATTTGAGTGGTGTTTCTGTTAGTACATTGTTTAATGAGATCCAAAAACAGACCAAACTGGATTTTGTTTATAATACAGAATTATTGGAGACTATAACACCGATTTCCGTTACGGCAGAAAAGGAATCAGTTTTGATGTTTTGAATCGTTTGTTTAATGGAACAGGTTTTATTTTTAAAAGTCTGGCAATATTATCACTGTTAATAAAAAGAAGAACTACAGCAGGATGATAAATTCTTAGTAACAGGAGAAGTAAAGGATGATACCGGTGAACCATTAGTCGGTGTAACTATACAACAAAAGGATACTCGTAATATTACGATAACGGATATGGATGGACGCTATTCAATTCAAGTGTCTAGTAAGGCAGAGGCTTTTTAACTTTTCATTTGTGGGGATGAAAACGAAAACAGTACCCGTTAAGGGAAGAGTACTTAATGTAAAACTTGTTCAGGATGCGATTTCTATTGATGATGTCGTGGTTGTAGGAGCGTATGGTACAGCACAAAAGAGGCTAGACCAAGTCGGTAGTGCTTTTCAAGTGAATGCTGACCAGTTAAAAGCATTACCAGCTTTACGAGTGGATAAAATGTTGGATGGCTTGATTCCGGGAGTGAAAATTGATCCGAATACAGATTCACCGGATAATACACGTGCACGTTACAATGTAAGGGTTCGTGGAGATGCTTCTCTATCTGCTTCGAACGAGCCATTGTGGGTTGTGGATGGGACTCCTATTTATACAGGTGAACATACTAATTTGATTCCGGAATGAGTACGACTATCAGTCCGTTATCTTTTATCAATCCTGATGATATTGAGTCAATAACAGTATTGAAGGATGCTACGGCAACTTCCATTTACGGAGCGAATGGTGCAAACGGAGTCATATTGATAACAACTAAAAAAGGAAAAGAAGGTGACTTGCGTATTCATTTAACGGCTCAATATGGAGTTGCAAAGATTGATAAGAGTACTAGTCCGAAAGTTCTGAATGCCAATCAATATCTAATGTTAGCTAAGGAAGCTTATCAAAATGCAGGGAACGATTTAAAATACTTTCCCTATACTGATAATGAAATGAACAAATACAGCCTTACAAATACAGATTGGACAGATGTGTTTTATGATACCGCTAATACTTTTCAAACAAATTTATCTTTAATGGGAGGGGCTCGGAATACAGCGTATTATTTATCAGCTTCTTATTTAGAGAATACAGCAACGGTGAAAGGGAATAAACAACAGCGTTTTTCTATTCGTTCTAATTTGGATTTTACTTTTCTTCGAAAGTTTAAGGTCTCGGTTGATCTTGCTACTTCTTATAATGTGAATGATTTGTTTAATCCGGAAGGGATTATTATGAGTACTTACCGATATTCGAACCATATAATGAAGATGGAACTTTTCGTCTTTACAATAAGGTTATATCCGGAAAAGAAACGGATGGAAGTCCTAAATGGTCGGAGAACCGTTTCTTGAACAGTGTAGCGGAAAGGGAAGAGAATATTTATAATCAAAAGACTTTATATACGAATGCCAATTTAATGTTGAGATATGATATTCTTTCAGGGTTATCTTACACAGGACAATTTGGTGTTGATTATCAGTCAGGTAAGGAAGAAATTTATTATGCTCGTACTAATTGGTCCGGAATGACGAGCGCTGATGGTCCGATAGGTTATTCCACTAGAAACTCATTAAATATGATGAACTGGACTACTGTACATCGCATTAATTATAAGCAGTCTTTTGATAAACATGATATAAGTGGATTATTGGGATTGAGGCTGGTTCACAGGACTATGTGACACTTGGAGTTACAGGGTCAGGCTTCATTAATGATCATATTCAAGATGTGTCTTATGCAAAAGAGCGTAAAGGGACTAATACTAGTAAGACGAAACGCAAAGCTTCTATGTTAGGGCAGCTTAGTTATTCTTACGATCATCGATATTATGTGACATTAAATGGACGTAGAGACGGAAATTCACAATTTGGGTCAGATGTACGCTGGGCTAATTTTGGTTCTATAGGAGTTTCTTGGAATGTTCAGAATGAGAGTTTTACAATATTCCATGGATGAATATTTTGAAAATAAAAGCTAGTTATGGGGCAAATGGAAATTCCCGCTTAGGTTCTCAGGAAGCTCTTGGCTTATATTCTTATGGGGAAAGTTATTCTTATGCAGGAGAAATAGGTGGTGTTATGTCGGGGTGTCCAAACAGCCGTTTGAGTTGGGAAACTACTTATATGACAAATATAGGTGTTCGTGTACGCTTGTTCGATCGTTTGGATATAGAAGTTGAAGGGTATCATAATAAGACAACTAATTTGTTGAGTAATTTAGATGTTTCTCGAACGACAGGTGATACTCGTGTGTATAGAAATGTAGGAACAATATTAAATAAAGGATTGAAGTGACTATAACTAGTCACAATTTCCGGCCGAAGAAAGATGGTGATTTCAGTTGGTTAACTGATCTGAATCTAGCACATAATAGTAATAAACTCTTAGAGCTATATAATGGCATTCAGAAAAATATGGGTGAGATGGTTTGGAGGGAAGGATATGACATACATACATATAACTTAGTGCGCTGGGCTGGAGTTGATCCTCGTGACGGAGCACCTTTGTGGTATGATGCAAAAGGGAATATAACACGGATTTACAGTACGGATAACCGTGTCCCGTATAAGAGTTCAACTCCTGTCCTAGCTGGTGGCTTGACAAATACTTTAACGTACAAAGATTTTAGTTTGCGCTTTATGTTCAATTATTCAATAGGAGGCTACGGATTTACATCTTTCGGTAGGGCAAGTAATTCGGATGGGTTGAATATAATGACGGAAAATCAGTCTATTGACCAGTTGAATCGTTGGCAAAAATCCGGCGATTTAGTGCTGAACCCTAAACCAATATGGGGTGTCTCTACTCAGTCGGTGATGAACTCTACCCGTTATTTGTATAACAAAACTCAGGTTCGTTTGCAGAATCTAGTATTTTCCTATCGAATTCCCCGGACAATTCTACATTCGACTGGCTTAAAAGATTGTTCTATTTCTTTAATTGGAGATAATTTATGGGTCTGGACCCCTTATTCGGGAAAGGATCATAATTCTTATAAAACATGTATGAGTGGTTATCCGATGGAAAGATATTTCTCGATAGCACTAAATGTAGGATTATAATTAAATAGGTTTAAGATAACATGAAAAAAGAATATATCTACTAGTCGGTGCTTTATGCATCATTATGCAATTGGTTAGCAGTTGTACCAATTTTTAGAAGTTGAAGAAAAGAAAAACAACAATCCCTTCATTCCTTTCAGATCCTGACGGACTTAATGCAGGGCTGGTTGGCGCATATAATAAGATGTATGCTTATTATGACAATGAGTTTACAAAATATCCGGATGTTGCCGGAAATATGTTGTCAATGAAGTATGTCTCTGCAGGAGCAGATATGCTTGATCAGTATAATTTTACTTCTGATGCTTTACAAGAGACAGGAGCTGTAGGGTATATTTGGCGTAAAATATATGAAGCCTTGGCAAATGTGAATAATGTAATTCAATATCAGCCTCAGGTGATTTCAGCTTATCCGAATGCAAAGGATATGTGTCAACGTATTCTCGGAGAAGCTTTATTCTTGAGGGCATTGTGCCATTTCGATTTATGTAGGGTATATGCACAACCTTATAATTACACGTCAGATGCTTCACATTTAGGAGTTCCTATTCTATTAAAACTCCAGGTCCCGATGATAATGTTTCGGAGAGTGTTAAGAAAGTATATTTACAAATTTTAGCAGATTTGGAACGAGCTGCCGATTGTTTCAGGGCATTGAATCAAGTGGAATATATTATGCTTCTTTACAAGCGGTCAACGCATTATATTCGAGAGTCTATTTGTATATGGAAGATTGGAATAACGCCCTGAAGTATGCAAAACTGGCAATTGGGACAGGGAAACTGTCTCAAGGAGATACCTATTTAAATATGTACCAGGATCTTTCTACTACGGGAGAAGCTATCTTTCGATTGAATGGAATAGATCAATCAGGAAAATTAAAGGCTTTTATGATGCTTCCTGTGTTCCTGCAGATACATTATTTACGTTGTTCGATGAAGGGATATCCGTCTTGGCTTACTTAGAAATAAAGATGGAATAGCTTATTGTTCCAAATATTATTCTCTAAAACAGCCAGATAATCAAGTGAATAGGGATGATCCATTTGTTTTCCGTCTTTCCGAAATGTATATGAATGCTGCTGAAGCAGCTTGGCATCTGAAAGATTATACAGCTGCTTCCGGATATCTTAAATCTATTTTGGAGCGTGCTGTAGATACAGACTATGCAGTCAATACACTTAGTCAATATTCAGACGCAAAACTGATACAACTGATAGAGAAGGAACGTGTAAAGGAACTCTGTTTTGAGGGACATAACTTCTTTGACATTATACGCTGGAAGCAGGATCTTAAACGTGAGGAAAATACGAATTCTTCAGTGGAAAGATCGTTTATCCTAGTGATTATTTTGTATTGCCTATTCCGCAAGTAGAATTGAATGCGAATACAAATATGCAACCCAATCCGACAGTAAACAATTAAAAATAAATCATTTATGAGATCACTATACTTTATATTACTAATAAGCTGCCTTTGGGCATGTACTACTGATGAGAAAGAGCCTTATGATACGCCTTTTATTCATATTATGACAGATAAAGGTGTATCTAAAGTTATTGTCAAGTCGGATGTGAATAACATTAATACTTATAGTGTGTATCTGAGTTCGAAACCTCTGACTGAGAATCTGGAAGTGAACTATCAAGTCATAGTAGGAGATGGTCTGAAATCCGGTGTTGATTTTGAACTGGTAACAAAGGGTAGTACATTAACTTTTCTACCGGTATTTATGATATGCCCATACGCATCCGATGGATGCCAAATCATTTAGATGAGAACAAAGACAATACAATAACCATTCGTTTGACTGGCAATAATCAAGGACTGACTATGGGGCTTCCAGTCCCGACGGTTTACAGCGCGAACTGGTGATAGAGAAACAGAATTAATGAAGGAGTAGAATGAAAATTTTTATGGCTGATTTTATAGGCTTATTGCTAAGCCCTGTTGTATACGGGCAATCATCGGAGTTCTTACAGTATGATAAGAATCTGATTGTAAGAAAACTGGATAATGGATTAACCTATTATATTTACCCGAATACGAATCCCAAAGGGGAAGCCGTTTATCGTTTGTTTGTGAAGGCTGGTTCCGTCATGGAGAAGGAGAATCAACGAGGATTGGCTCATTTCCTAGAACACATGGCATTTAATGGTAGTTATCATTTCCCTCTGATGGTATGGTTCGTTTCTTAGAGTCGAAAGGAGCCAAATTCGGGAAAGATTTAAACGCGCACACCTCGTTTAATGAGACTGTGTATAAATTGCAGTTGCCTTCATCCAATCCTCAAATGGTAGATTCAACATTAACTATCTTAGCTGATTGGGCAGGCGGGCTTTCTATCGATTCAATGCAGGTAGAAAAGAACGTGGAGTTATACTTTCGGAATGGTTGTCGAAGAGAGATGCCAAACGCGATAGTGATACAGCTTTTCTATTGGAGCTTCTGAATAGTTCGCACTATTCCGAACGAATGACTATTGGTGATACGGCTGTCATTAGAAACTGTAAACGAGAGGATATTCTGGATTATTATCAAACATGGTATCATCCTTCACTAATGGCTGTGGCCGTTGTAGGTGATATAAATCCTGAACAGGTTGAGACGCTTATAAAGGAGAAATTCGGGAAACTATCGTCTCTTGCCTCTCCTATTTGGAAGCAATGCCACATTCCTGTTTATAAAAGGAAGCGGTAAAGATACTTACCAATGAATCGCTGAAAACAATAGAATTGATATGATTCAGTTGCTGCCACTTTCAAAACCGGTTCAGACAGCAAAGGATTATAAGGCTTATTTGACCCGAACATTATTGAATCGCCTTTTAAGATGCGAATGAATGCTTGGGCTTTGAAAATCCTTCTTATAGGAAAGCCAGTATTCAGTACTCAAGTTTCTGAATGCAACTGGAGTATTGCTATGTTCGGTAGAACTACTACCGGAAAATGGAAAAGGTATTTCGGAGTTTATTGCACAGCAACAGCAAATCTTTCGTTATGGGTTTACTGAGACAGAAATAGAACGTGCCAAAAGGTTATTTATAATAACTTGAGAATAAACTTCAAAATCAGCAAAATCCTGCTTCCGTTGAATTAATGAACGATATTTATGCCGATTTTTATGTAGGAAACAGATTTACCTCATTACAAGAAGAGTATCGATTAGTTCAACGATATTTTCCAGAACTAGACTCTGTTGCTTTGGTTAGAATTTGGCAAAAGTATATTCACCCCAAAAGATGCATTATCTATTGCGAGCAAATGAAAAGCTAATAAGGAAGTGAATGGAGATGCGACTTTGATGTCAATTATAAAAGAAGCCAGAAAACAATCTTCGAAACGGTATAATAAATATTTTCTGTACCGGATGAATTATGCCAATTACCGTCGGGGGACATATTGTCAGAGAAGAAAATATACCAGAGATAGGAGCTGTGTCTCTTTGGCTAAATAATGGCACGCGCATTATATTTAAGTCTTCAGAACTCGATAAGGGAAGGTGTTGTTGACTGGTTTTCGGAAAGGAGGGCTTTATTCTTTAGATTCTTTACATTATTATACAGGTCTATTCGCTCCCAGTATTATTTCACTTTCTGGAGCCGGAAATTTTCAAGGGATGCATTGAACTATTTTCTGGCAGGAAACTCTGCTTCTATGCGTCTACTTGTTGATAAGACACGTACTGGGCTAGCTGGAGTATCGCAGGTAAAGGATATGGAAACAATGTTTCAACTACTCTATACCAAATGGATGTACCCCCAGTTGGATACAGCAATTTGTAAACAAACAATAGAGAAGACAAAAGAAAATTATCGTGTCAAGCAAAAAGTCCGACGGAGTTTTTCAGGAAGAACTAATGTGGCTTTTGAACGGACGAAATTACACAAATACAATACTTTCTGATTCTTTAATAACACGATATGTAAAGCAAGAGGATATGCTTCCTCTATTCAATCGTTTTATGGTGCAGCGAAAGATTACACATTTGTTATTTTGGGAGACTGTACTATACAGGATATAAAGCCGTTAATCACTACATATATCGGTGGATTACCTAAAGGATCGAATGATACGGATTGGTGTTATACAGAACGTAATATACCTTATAAATCCTGTTCATTGATACGTCACACGGGGATTCTCCTAAAGCATCAGTTTCATTGATTTTCCAGCAAGACAGTTTGTTAGAGGAGTTTAGCTCATTCACATTGAAATCGAATGTGATGAAAGCGATGTTGCGCACTTGTTTACTTAACCGTTTGCGTGAGGAAATGGGAAAAGTCTATAGTGTAAGCGTAGCTTCGAGTGCGGGTTTATATCCTTCTTTCTTATCACGAACGATGATTGGATTTGTCTGCTTGCCAGAGGATGTTGATAGTTTGGTTAATGCTACACAAGAAGAATTACAAAGACTTTATGAATATCCGGAATCATTTGACGGTATATTAACGGATGTTAAACGTAATCTTTGAAAGATTTTGAATTGGATAAACAAAAACTCTTTTGGACTTCTTGGATTCGCAATTCCATATTCAATCAACAGGAGGATTGGAAATATCTGAATAATTATGCACAAACAGTAAATAGTATAACAGCAAAGATATTTCTTCTTTGCAAAATCTTTATTGAGCACTACTCCCATGATAAAAGCTGTGCTTTACCCTAAAAATTAGTAATAATATGATTGTATAACAGGACTCCGGTCCACAAATATTTATGGTATGAATAGAATGAAAGATTTATTTTGGATGGCAGTAATTGTTTTGTTTGCTGCGTTTTCATCTTGTTCGGATGACAAGAATGATGGGACAGATGAAGGAGTTGAAGCTAAGCTGTTAACCTTTGGTTTTATGCTGAAGATAATTCAAGTATATTATCAGATGATTATATAGCTACCCTATCTTCCACAACAGCTAAGGTTACTATGCCTGCATTTATAGATAAAAGTGCACTTGTCGCTCGCTTTACGACGAACGATGGTAATATCGTCTTGGTAGATGGAGTTACACAAGTTAGTGGTGCTACTGCCAATGATTTTACAGCTCCTGTAGATTACATTGTTAGTAATGGAAAACAGAATGTAAAGTATACGATAACAGTTGCTAAGTCTTCTAATATGGCTTGGGTAAGAATGCCGGACTTTACAGCGACATCAGTTTTCAGTGGATCTGTTTTAAAATAAACCCGGTGGATCAAGTTCCATATCTTGGTTTTAAACTAAAAGAAGAAGAGAAAATGGCTGTCATAAAACTTGTTGATGGTACAACTTGGACAGCAGTTGGTTCTTTAGAAGGCTTTGGAGGAGAAGTTAGTTTGTCAAATTATGATTTTGATATTGACAAGGATGGAATTCCTTATGTCGTTTATTCTGATAACAGTGCTACCACAGTTGCAGGTGCTGCGTCTTTAATGAAATGGAATGGGACTACCTGGAATTATGTAGGTAATCAAGGATTTGTAAATGCTCAATCTCAGCAATTACATTTAAGAGTATTAGATAATGGAGAGACTATTGTTTCACAAGTGAACAATAGCAACAAAGTTTCTTTCCAAGGCGAGTGTTAGTTATGTCTATTTATCAGAACAGTTGGGCGAGTAGTGAATTACCACTTTGGCTTCCGGGACTCCAATCTATAATTGTAATCTTGCTAAGACAGAGCATGCTGCCTATCTGTTGGTGGTTAACCGTGGGCAGTAGCAGGCGTAAATTATGGTCATTCAGTATATGAATATAAAATGGAACATGGAGTATTCTATTAAATAACTATGTAGAACCAAATGCTACTCAGACTGGTATTGTTGGATTGGATATTGAAGCAGAAGAAAATGGTACACTTTATATCTTAACAAGTGATGATGCAGTGACATCAGGTGTGTATAACTTGAGACTAAAGAAATATGATCCGGTAACAAAACAATGGTCCACAGTAGGAGGAAATCCATTGCCTTTGGATTTTAAAACCTCAACTTCAACTTCAGTGGCCATATCAATAGCTCCTGATGGTACTCCTTTGTTGCCTACAGAGATGAACAAGATCAAGATTATCCAAAGGTTATTTATTTGGATAATGAAACTAAGCAATGGTCAGATCCTCATAAATTAGCAGATATTGCTTCTAGTAATTTGAATATAGCTTTCTCCTCCACAGGAGTTGGATATATTTCATTTACAGATGACAATAACCATGCTATAGTTTTAAATATACAGATAAGTAAACGTTATGCTTTTAATAAAATAATGTAAATGCGAGGAAGGGTATAGATGGTTTTATCTTAATATATCCTTCCTTGTTTTTATATTAATAAGATGAAAAATGAAAAAGTTCATGATTATATATATATTCTTCTTATTAGGCAGTTTTGTTTCCACAAAATGTTTGGCTCAAGATGTTGCTTGGATAGAAGGTTGTGTCTATGAAGATGGTAATCAAAATGGGATTCAGGACAAAGGAGAAAAAGGTATTTCGGGAATAGCCATATCTAATGGAGATACTGTTCTACTTGCAGATAAACAGGGACATTTCAGAATCAGACTTTCTAAGGGAAACAGTATCTTCCCGATTCTTCCGAATAATTGGACACTATTGTCTAATCAAATAGTAAATTCAGGATTTTATTATTGGAATAGTCATGGGGATACCGAGACGCAACAAATCAATTTTGGATTGAATAAGAAAAGGTAAATAAGCATTTCTCAATAAACGCAATAGGAGATGTACAAGTCGGTAATTCTCAGGAGTTGGATTATGCTTCCCGTTCTTTATGGCCAGAACTTTGCAAGCAGATTCGTCTTCGTTCAATATATTTTAGGTGATTTAGTGAATAACAATTTAAATTTATTTCCCGCTATCAAACAGATGATGGAACTATTGCCTGTACAATCATGGACAGTTATAGGTAATCACGATCGGGATGCTGATTCTATAAGGATTAATCAAACCTTTCATATAATACAGCTTTTGGATCAGCGACTTATGCTTTTAACGAAGGAAACGTACATTTTATTGTTCTAAATAATGTCTATGGTAAAGGAACACGTTCTTATGTAGGGAAGATTTCTGATAGTCAATTGCGCTTTGTCTCAAATGATCTGAAACTTGTACCTAAAATGCTCAGATCGTACTTTGTATGCATATTCCATTAGTACATACTACTAATTCATCCGCATTGATTGAAATATTAGAAGGACGAGGGAATGTTTTAGCTTTGACTGGGCACATGCATCAGGTGGAGAGGAATTTTTACATGGTCAGGATGTTTGTGTACATGAATTAGTAACAGGGCTTCTTGTGGTTTCTGGTGGGTGGGAGAAAAGGATTGGGAAGGTATTCCGTCTGCTTTGATGCAATGTGGTACTCCTCGTAATTATTTTGTTTTTGATTTTACAGAGAAAGACTATTCTTTCCGGTATAAGGGCATAGGGATGGATGCTTCCCGACAGATGAATATTTGGATTGCAGGTATTGACTCGACAGATGTTTATATCGATGAATTGAGAAACAAACACCAGGGAGAAATGCTTGTAACTGTTTATGGAGCTTCAGATAGTACAATAGTACGTTGTCGTTTGGATAATGGTGAATGGTTATTATGTGAGAGGAAAGAAGAACTTGATGTGAATGTAGCAAGGGTGAGAAGTTGGAATCAGCTAAAAATATATCCAACTCGTTTCAATCGTAGAAATCCGTTCAGAAGGCAATTTTCTCCTCAAATCTGGGGACTACAATTACCTAAAGAGTGCTGCGAAGGTGTTCATTTGATCGCTGTTGAAGCTTCTGATCAATGGGGATTTAAAGCTAGTGGCGAACGCTGCTTTTATTATCAAAGATAGTATTTTTTAAGGAATTCTGTATATCTGTAAATAGAGCCAATATCTGTCTTATTAGACAATCGGATACATTGGGTAATATGACTAACAAGTAACTTCATCTTTTTTATTATGATATAAATGAAGCAATATAAGTCGCTGCTTTTGGTGAAGTCAGAAAAAACAGAATACTTATATTTCTTTTGTTGCAGAACATTTTGCTCCTGTCGTCAACCTTTTTTCGGAATAATTTGTTTACTTTGTGTCACCTTATTTACACTGACACATTTTACATGAAACGAAAATGGATACGTTGGGTAAGCTGGATACTGCTTACTCCTATAATACTCTTTGTAATACTAATGGTATTGCTTTATGTTCCTCCCGTTCAGAATCTTTTGCGTCGGGAGGTTACTGCATACGCCTCTAAAGTAACCGGCATGCAGATTCAGGTGGAGCGGATAGACCTTCGTTTCCCACTTAATCTGTTGGTACGTGGCGTGGAGGTCATTCAACAGCCGGACACCCTTTTGTCTTTAGAAAGCCTCAATGTCCGTGTACAGGCATGGCCGTTGATAAAAGGAAAAGTTGAAGTGGATGAAGTGACTTTGAGCCGGGTAGCCGTTAATTCAGCCGATTTGATGGAGGGAATGAAGATTAAAGGCGTTTTGGGACGTTTCTTCCTGCAAAGTCATGGCGTCGATCTGTCTAATGAACTAGCGGTAATCAATCAGGTCGAACTATCCGACACTCACATGCAGCTACTGATGAATGATACCACAACTACGCCCAAAGATACCACAGCTTCTGCTCCGATCAACTGGAAAGTAGCTCTTCATCAGTTGAAATTGAAAAATGTATCGTTCGGCATGCAACTTCCTGCTGATTCCATGCGTATGACGGCCCATATTGGAGAAGCGGCCATCAATAATGCTCAAGCAGATTTGAAGAATCAATACTACGACTTGAAGAAGTTCTTATTATCGGGAACCTCCGCCAGCTATGATACCGGAACTGCTCAACCGACAGAGGGCTTCGACGCTTCTCATATTGCCGTTCGGGATATTCGCATCGCTCTGGATTCCTTGCTGTATAAAGGGAGGGATATGAACGCAGTCATTCGTGAATTTACCATGAACGAACGCTCCGGATTGAGCGTCACTGCCCTGACGGGTAGAGCCTACTCCAATGATTCTGTTATCTGTGTTCCCAGTTTGAAACTGAACACTCCACATTCTGAAATCGATTTATCTGCACATACCTATTGGGAACTGGTCAACATCCCGACTACGGGCCGCTTATCTGCCCGTCTCAATGCCTATATTGGCAAAGAAGACGTCATGCTATTTGCCGGTGCTCTACCTGAAAGCTTCAAAGAAGCCTATCCATTCCGCCCGCTCGTCATCCGTGCCGGTACGGATGGCAATCTGAAAGAAATGCAGATTTCCCGCTTTACAGTAGACCTGCCAGGGGCTTTTGCATTGGAGGGCGGTGGTCTTTTGGAAAACCTCGCCGACAGCCTCACACGCACCGGAACCATCGGTCTGAAAATGACCACTCAAAACCTAAACTTCCTGACCGCTCTGTCGGGAGAAGCCCCTAATGGCACGCTTGTTATTCCTGACAGTATGAATCTGGTGGCGAAAGTGGATATCAAAGGTCCTGAATATAAAGCAAATCTCCGTTTGAAAGAAGGACAAGGAGCTATGGATGTGAATGCGGCCTTAAATACCGCTACCGAAGTCTATAAGGCTGATCTGAAAATAGACAATCTGCAACTTCATAGTTTCCTCCCGAAAGACTCTATCTATGAACTTTCTCTCTCGGCTGCAGCTAATGGTCGTGGATTAGATGTCATGTCCTACCATTCATTTGCCAAATTGAATCTTGCATTAGATCAACTTCATTATGCTAAATACCATCTTTCCGATCTTGATCTGACGGGAGAACTTAAAGGCGCATTGGTCACTGCACATCTGACAAGCGATAATGCTTTATTGAAAATGATAACAGATGCTGAATATAATCTGGCACACAGTTACCCCGACGGTAAAATAACGATTGATGTTACTCAACTGGATTTGCATGAACTGGGAATTATGCCGCAGTCAATGAAGCGTCCGTTGACTTTTAACTTAGTTGCCGAAGCCCGTCGGGATTTAGTTTCGGCACATTTAATCTCCGGTGATATGAAACTCGACTTGAGCGCACGCTCCGGTGTTAATCCTTTAATTCGCCAATCTACTCATTTTGTGGATGTATTGATGAAGCAGATTGATGAGAAAGCATTGAATCACGCTGAATTGCGTAAGGCGTTACCGACGGCAGTTTTCTCTTTCTCTGCAGGGCAAGAAAACCCCTTGGCGTATTTTCTGGCTACTAAAAAGATTGCTTACCATGATGCTTCAGTGAAATTTGGAACGGCTCCTAATTGGGGAATTAATGGAAAAGCCGCTATTCATGCTTTGAAAGTAGACACCTTGCAACTGGACACGATTTTCTTTACAGTCAAACAAGATACCACACTCATGAAATTGCGTGCCGGTGTTATTAACGGACCGAAGAATCCGCAATTCTCTTTTCTCTACTACACTGACGGGAGAGATTCGTGACCGGGATGCAGAACTGCTGGTAGATTTTAAGAATGGAAAAGGAGAAACGGGCGTACTGCTCGGTGTCAATGCACGTCCTCTGTTTGAAGGGCAAGGAAAAGGCGATGGGTTAGCTTTCACATTAATCCCGGAAGAACCGATAATCGCCTTCCAAAAATTCCACTTTAATGAAAATCACAACTGGATTTATGTGCATAAGAATATGCGTGTATACGCTAATGTAGATATGTGGGATGATGAAGGAATGGGATTCCGTGTACATTCGGTGCGGGGGAGACACTGTTTCTTTACAGAATATTGATGTCGAAATCCGACGAATCAGTTTAGCCGAATTAAGTAAAGTACTACCTTACTTCCCGGAAATAACCGGTTTATTCTCTGCGGAAGCACACTACGTGCAGACTGAAAAAGATCTTCAACTTTCGGTTGAATCATCTATTGACGAGCTGACTTATGAACGTCAACGAATTGGTGATGTGACATTAGGAGCTACCTGGTTGCCGGGAGAACAGGGGAAACAATATCTTAACGCCTATCTGAATCATGACAATGTGGAAGTGATGGTGGCAGATGGCAAGCTGGTTCCAACCCGGACAGGAAAAGATAGTTCTGGAAGTAAATGCTACTCTGGAACATTTCCCGCTTCGTGTAGCGAACGTATTCATTCCCGATCAGATGGTTACATTAGCCGGTGATATGGATGGTAATCTGAACATTACCGGTAGCACCGAACAGCCTTTGATTAATGGCGAACTAATATTGGATAGTGTTACTGTCCTTTCCCGGCAGTATGGGGCTAACTTCCGGTTCGACAACCGCCCGGTGCAGATAAAGAATAATCGGTTGGAATTTGATAAGTTCGCTATTTATACAACAGGAAAGAATCCATTTACGATTGACGGATCTGTTGATTTCAGAGATATGTCCCGGCCAATGGCAAATCTGAATCTGCTGGCGCAGAACTATACGCTTCTGGATGCCAAACGTACCCGTGAAAGTCTGGTTTACGGAAAAGTATATGCTGATTTCCGGGCAACGGTGAAAGGTCCGTTAGACGGATTGAACATGCGTGGAAACATGAGCTTGTTGGGCAATACAGATGTTTCTTATATCTTGACCGATTCACCGTTGACTGTGCAGGATCGTTTGGGAAGTCTGGTAACCTTTACTTCGTTTAGCGACACCACTACGGTTGTCCAACAAGAAGTGCCGACTGTTTCTTTAGGCGGGCTGGATATGGTGATGATGGTACACATCGACCCGTCCGTTCGTTTGAAAGTCGATTTGGACGCAAGCAATGACAATCGTGTTGAATTGGAAGGGGAGGAGGTGACCTCTCTATGAAATACACTCCGCAAGGAGATCTGACATTAACCGGACGCTATACGTTGAGCGGTGGTTTGATGAAATATGCTTTGCCTGTCATCGCTGCCAAAGAATTTGCTATCGATAACGGCAGCTATGTGGAATGGACGGGAAATCCTATGGACCCGATGCTGAACTTCAAAGCAACCGACCGTATCCGCGCTTCTGTTCTCCGAGGGAGAGAATGGCGGAACACGTATGGTTAATTTCGATGTGTCCATCGTCGTCAAGAACCGACTGGATAATCTTTCTTTTCGCCTTTGACGTATCTGCCCCCGAAGACGCAACCATACAAAATGAATTGACGGCTATGGGCGCGGAAGAGAGAGGTAAACAGGCCCTCTATATTCATGGTTATGAAAACCTACCTTGGCACCGGACCGATTGGTGGCGGAGGTGGTGGACTGGGTAAACTGAATATGGGTTCTGCATTGAACTCCGTATTAAGTAGCCAAATCAACTCATTGATGGGGAACCTGAAAAATGCCAGTGTTTCTGTCGGTATCGAAGACCACGATCTGTCGGATACGGGTGGTAAGCGTACGGATTACAGTTTCCGTTATTCACAACGTCTCTTCAATAACCGTTTCCAGATTGTAATCGGAGGTAAGGTTTCTACGGGTGAGAATGCGACCAATGACGCAGAATCTTTCATCGATAACATCTCTCTGGAATATCGTTTGGATAGAACCGGAACCCGTTATGTTCGTCTGTTCTACGATAAAAACTACGAAAGTGTACTCGAAGGAGAGATTACGGAAACCGGAGTCGGTCTGGTACTTCGCAAGAAGCTGGATAAACTTAGCGAACTGTTCATCTTTAAGAAAAAGAAGTAAACATGAAAGGTATATATAGTAACATATTAGCAAGTTGTCTGATGGGTATCATCTTATTTTCGGGTTGTTCGGTGACAAAGCATCTGCCCGAAGGGGAGGTACTTTATACAGGAGGAAAAACTGTCATACAGAATAAATCGACAACACCGGTAGGAGAGACGGCTCTGACAGAGATTGAGGCGGCCCTTGATAAAACTCCCAGTACGAAGATGTTGGGAGGGCTTCTGCCTATTCCTTTTAAGATGTGGATGTACAATGACTTTGTGAAATATAAAAAAAGGGATTTGGAAAGTGGATGTTCAACCGCCTGGCTGCCAACCCTCCGGTATTTATTTCCACTGTCAATCCGGAGGTCCGCATCAAGGTGGCTACAAACTTGCTCCGTGATTATGGTTACTTCAATGGGAAAGTGACTTATGAAACATTGGTCGATAAGAAAGACAGCCTGAAAGCAAGTATCCTGTATACGGTAGACATGAAGAATCCTTATTTTATAGATACGGTTTATTATCAGCGCTTCACTCCTCAAACGTTGCGCATTATGGAACGGGGACGTCGAATGTCTTATATAAGTCCCGGCGAGCAGTTTAACGTGGTCGATCTGGATGAAGAGCGTACCCGTATCAGTACGCTGTTGCGTAACCGGGGATATTTTTACTTCCGTCCCGATTATATGACTTATCAGGCAGATACGACATTGGTTCCCGGTGGACATATCAGCCTTCGTCTGATTCCCGTTCCGGGATTACCCGCTGCGGCACAACGTCCTTACTATGTAGGAGATGCTTCTGTTTACCTGTTTGGCAAGAATGGTGAGGCGCCCAATGACAGCATGATGTATAAGAATCTGAATATACATTATTATAAGAAATTGCAGGTACGTCCGAATATGCTTTATCGTTGGTTGAACTATCAACAGTTTGTGCGGAATGCACAGATGCGGGCTTCCAATCGCACTCGTCTTTACAGTCAGTATCGACAGGAGCAGGTGCAGGAGAAACTTAGCCAGTTGGGAATCTTCAGTTATCTGGATTTACAATATGCCTCCGAAAGATACGACAGCCGTTTGTGATACGCTGAACGTAACCATGCAGGCCACACGTTTGCCAAGCCGCTGGACGCCGAACTGGAATTGAATGTCGTAACCAAAAGTAACGACCAAACCGGTCCCGGGGCATCATTCGGCGTCACCCGGAACAATGTATTCGGAGGTGGCGAAAGCTGGAACGTGAAGCTGAAAGGCTCTTATGAATGGCAAACCGGCGGAGGAGAAAAAAGCTCTTTAATGAACAGCTGGGAGATGGGAGTTTCTACCTCTCTGACTTTCCCGCGCGTGGTTTTCCCGCATTGGGGGAAAAGGGAGTTTGACTTCCCGGCTACCACTACATTCCGTTTATACATCGACCAGTTGAACCGTGCCAGGTATTATAAACTGTTGTCATTCGGCGGAAATGCTACCTACGATTTCCAGCCGACACGTACAAGCCGTCATAGTATTACCCCTTTCAAACTGACATTCAACGTCCTGCAACACCAATCGGAAGAATTCAGGGAAATTGCCGATGCTAATCCTGCATTATATATCAGTTTAAAAGACCAGTTTATTCCTGCTATGGAATATACCTATACCTATGATAATGCTTCCGCACGCGGTATTAAAAATCCGATTTGGTGGCAATCGACTGTAACCTCTGCCGGTAACCTGACCTCGGTGATTTACCGTGCTTTCGGTCAGTCTTTCAGCAAAGAGGACAAACGTTTGCTGAACGTCCCTTTCGCGCAGTTTGTGAAACTGAATACGGAATTCCGCCATTTGTGGAATATGGACAAGAATAATAAGATTGCTTCCCGTGTAGCTTTGGGCGCTCTCTTCGCCTACGGTAATGCAACGATAGCCCCTTACAGCGAACAATTCTATGTGGGTGGTGCCAACAGCATCCGCGCTTTTACAGTACGTAGCATCGGCCCGGGCGGATACCATCCGGCAGAAAGCCGCTACTCTTACCTCGACCAGACGGGTACTTTCCGTTTTGAGGCAAATGTAGAATATCGTTTCCGTATCTTTAAGAGCATTTGGGGAGCCACTTTCCTGGATGCAGGAAACGTCTGGTTGATGCGCAAGGATGAGGCCCGTCCCAATTCACAACTCGAACTGAAAACGTTCCCGAAACAGATCGCTTTGGGCACCGGTGTCGGTATTCGTTATGATATGGATATTCTTGTGTTCCGTCTTGATTTCGGTATTCCTTTGCATCTGCCTTACGATACAGAACGAAGCGGATATTACAATGTCACAGGATCCTTTATGAAGAATCTGGGAATACATTTTGCTATCGGTTAATCCCTTGCGAATACGATTGCTGCATAGGTTAATGAATTACCGGATTTCTTGATTTGTCATTGATGTACTTTTGATTCTGCATAGGTTTACATGCCGAAATTCCGACCTATTCCGTAACGAAGCGTTGCAGATTGTTTCGAAGCAAGTTAGTCTGAATGTTTCCGTTGACGAAATCTGATGCCGTTGACATCACTAACCTTTTAATATTACACAATTTATGAAACCAACTTTATTCTTATTGGCAGCCGGTATGGGTAGCCGTTATGGAGGCTTGAAGCAATTAGACGGACTGGGTCCTAATGGCGAAACTATTATGGATTACTCAATCTATGATGCTATCAATGCCGGATTTGGCAAACTTGTATTTGTAATCCGCAAAGATTTTGAACAAGATTTCCGTGATAAAATTATTTCCAAATACGAAGGTCACATTCCTTGCGAACTGGTATTTCAATCAATCGACGATCTTCCGGAAGGCTTTACTTGCCCGGCAGACCGTACCAAACCTTGGGGTACTAACCATGCAGTAATGATGGGTGCTGATGTGATTAAAGAACCGTTTGCAGTTATCAACTGTGATGACTTCTATGGTCGCGATTCTTTCCAGGTAATGGGTAAATTCCTTTCTGCTCTTCCTGAAAATTCAAAGAACGTTTATTCGATGGTAGGTTTCCGTGTAGGAAATACATTGAGCGAAAGCGGTACGGTATCTCGTGGTATCTGTAGTACAGATGCTAAAGGATTGTTGACATCTGTAGTAGAACGTACGAAGATTCAACGTCTGGACGGTGAAGTGAAATATATCGGTGATGATGGCGAATGGACGGCTACTCCCGACACGACTCCGGTAAGTATGAACTTCTGGGGATTCACTCCTGATTACTTCGCTTACAGCCAGGAATTCTTCAAGACTTTCCTAAGCGATCCGAAGAATATGGAAAACCTGAAGAGCGAGTTCTTCATCCCATTGATGGTAGATAAATTAATTAATGACGGAACTGCCACTGTTGAAGTACTGGATACTACCAGCAAGTGGTTCGGCGTCACTTATCCGGAAGACCGTCAGAGCGTAGTAGACAAGATTCAGGCATTGGTAGATGCCGGTGAATATCCTGCTAAGTTGTTCTAAAGAAGAGCCATTGATTAAGATAGAGAGCAGTCATTCATAAGAATGACTGCTCTTTTTTTGTTTTTCATAACGTATCATACTAAGTAGTATCTAATAAATATTCAGTATCTTTGCAGTCCAAAATGTTATAAATCAGAAGCAGAAGTGATTTCAGTAGAAGGATTATCAGTAGAATTTAATGCGACGCCGCTTTTTGAGGACGTCAGCTATGTAATTAATAAGAAAGACCGCATTGCGTTGGTTGGCAAGAACGGTGCCGGCAAATCGACCATGCTGAAAATATTAGCCGGCTTGCAGTCGCCGACACATGGCATTGTAGCTACTCCGAAAGATGTAACCATCGGATATTTACCACAGGTCATGATTCTTTCTGACAACCGGACGGTGATGGGAGAAGCAGAATTGGCATTCGAACATATATTTGAGCTTCAGGCGAAGTTGGAACGGATGAATCAGGAACTGGCGGAACGGACAGACTACGATTCGGAAGAATATCATCAGTTGATAGACCGTTTCACGCATGAAAACGACCGCTTCCTGATGATGGGCGGTACGAACTTTCAGGCGGAAATCGAACGGACACTTCTTGGATTGGGATTCAGCCGGGAAGATTTTGAACGTCCTACTTCGGAGTTTTCCGGTGGATGGCGTATGCGTATCGAATTGGCAAAACTGCTTTTACGACGCCCGGACGTGCTTTTGCTCGATGAGCCGACCAATCACCTTGATATTGAAAGTATCCAATGGTTGGAAAACTTTTTTTTACACGTTCCAATGCAGTCGTATTAGTCAGCCATGACCGTGCTTTCCTGAATAACGTAACTACCCGCACCATCGAAATTACTTGCGGTCAGATTTACGACTACAAAGTGAAGTACGATGAATTTGTAGTCTTGCGTAAAGAACGCCGTGAGCAACAGCTCCGTGCTTACGAAAATCAGCAGAAACAAATACAAGATACGGAAGATTTTATTGAACGCTTCCGTTATAAAGCAACGAAGGCCGTACAGGTGCAAAGCCGTATCAAGCAACTGGAAAAGATAGACCGCATCGAAGTGGACGAGGAAGATAATTCCGCCTTGCGTTTAAAATTCCCTCCAGCCAGTCGTAGCGGAAACTATCCTGTGATTTGCGAAGATGTGCGCAAAGCGTATGGCAGCCATGTCGTTTTCCATGATGTCAACCTGACTATCAACAGGGGAGAGAAAGTGGCTTTCGTCGGAAAGAACGGAGAGGGTAAGTCTACCTTGGTGAAATGTATCATGGACGAAATTGATTTCGAAGGCAAACTAACGATCGGACATAATGTACAAATCGGTTATTTTGCGCAGAACCAGGCACAAATGTTGGATGAGAACCTGACTGTATTCGATACGATTGACCGGGTAGCGACAGGAGATATCCGTCTGAAGATACGTGATATACTGGGAGCTTTCATGTTTGGAGGCGAAGCTTCGGATAAAAAGGTGAAAGTCCTTTCCGGAGGAGAACGTACGCGATTGGCGATGATTAAACTTCTGCTGGAACCCGTAAATCTACTGATTCTGGACGAACCGACCAATCATTTGGATATGCGTTCGAAAGATGTTTTGAAGGAAGCTATCCGCGAATTTGACGGAACAGTGATTCTTGTCAGCCACGACCGTGATTTTTCTGGATGGACTTGCGACTAAAGTATATGAGTTTGGTGGTGGACTTGTAAAAGAACATCTTGGAGGTATCTATGAATTCTTGCAAAAGAAAAAGATAGATAGCTTGAACGAGCTTCAGAAAGGAGCGGGACTGTCGGCTTCTCCCTACGGCTTCAGCTAAAGGTAATGAACCTGAAACCGGTCAGCCTTCGGAGAATAAGCTCTCTTACGAAGCCCAGAAAGAACTTAATAAGAAGATTAAGAAACTCGAACGCCAGGTGGCGGACTGTGAAGCTTCAATAGAGGAAACCGAATCCGCGATTGCTATCGTAGAAGCGAAGATGGCAACTCCCGAAGGAGCTTCGGATATGCAGCTCTATGAACGGCATCAAAAACTGAAGCAACAGTTGGATGGCATTGTTGAAGAGTGGGAGCGGGTTTCGATGGAACTGGAAGAAACGAAAAACTAGAACAAAACGCATACTTCCGAGCACTATGTGAGAGAAACGCTATACCTCGGTAGAAGGTATTCCGGCGGGTATCTGTTTCTCGGTGTCGAAACAGGTGTTTCTCGTTGAGGAACGAGGCGTTCCTCGGTGTCGGTCACCTTCTTCCTCGGTGCCGGACTGCGGGTAGGATGATTGTTGATTAGAGAGACTATTTAATTATTTATACAATATGAAAGTAACCAAGTATTTACCAATTCTTGCCGTATGCCTTATGACAACAGGATGTAACAGTAAGAAAGAGGCCGTGCTGACGTCCGGTATCGACCTTGCTAATCTGGATACCACGGCTATGCCGGGTACAAGTTTTTATCAATATGCCTGTGGAGGTTGGGTGAAAGATCATCCGCTGACAGACGAGTATTCACGTTTCGGTACATTCGACATGTTGCGCGAAAACAGTCGTGAACAACTGAAAGCATTGATTGCCGAATTGGCAGCGAAGAAAGATAACGCACCGGGCAGTGCTGCGCAGAAAGTAGGCGATCTTTATAATATCGCAATGGATAGCGTGAAGCTGAACCAGGAAGGTGTAGCTCCGATCAAAGCAGAACTGGCAGCCATTGACGCTCTCAAGGATAAAGGAGAAATCTATGCATATATCGCCGAGAGCCAGAAGAAAGGCATCCGTCCTTACTTCACCATGTTTGTAAGTGCGGATGATATGAACAGTTCCATGAATATCGTACAGACCTATCAAGGTGGTATCGGAATGGGACAGCGTGACTATTATCTGGAGAATGACGAGCAGACTAAAAATATCCGTAATAAATATCAGGAACATATCGCCAAAATGTTCCAGTTGGCAGGTTATGATGAGGCTACTGCACAGAAAGCTGTGAAAGCAGTGATGAACATCGAAACTCGCCTGGCGAAAGCGGCTCGTTCACAAGTGGAATTGCGTGATCCTCATGCTAATTATAACAAGATGGATAGGGCGACGCTGAAAAAGAACTTCCCGACTTTTGACTGGGATACTTATTTCACCGTTTCCGGTTTGAAAGATTTGGAAGAAGTGAACGTAGGTCAGCCTGCTGCCATGAAGGAAGTAGCCGATGTGATAAACACCGTATCACTGGACGATCAGAAACTGTATCTTCAATGGGGATTGATAGATGCTGCCGCTTCTTATCTAAGCGATGATTTTGAAGCACAGAACTTCGATTTCTACAGCAGAACAATGTCTGGAAAGAAAGAAATGCAACCTCGCTGGAAACGTTCCGTGAGCACCGTGGATGGTGTTCTTGGCGAAGTGGTAGGACAGATGTATGTAGAGAAGTACTTCCCGGCTGCTGCCAAAGAACGTATGGTTACACTGGTGAAAAACCTGCAAACTTCTTTGGGAGAACGTATCAAAGGTTTGGAATGGATGAGTGAACCGACCAAGGAAAAAGCGTTGGAGAAACTGGCAACCTTCCATGTAAAAATAGGTTATCCTGATAAATGGAAAGATTACTCCGCACTGGAGATCAAAGATGATTCTTACTGGGCAAATATCGAGCGTGCCAACGAATGGGATTATAACGAAATGATTGCCAAAGCCGGCAAACCGGTAGACAAGGATGAATGGTTGATGACTCCTCAAACTGTGAACGCTTATTATAACCCGACTACTAATGAAATCTGCTTCCCGGCAGCTATCCTGCAACCTCCGTTCTTCGATATGAATGCGGACGATGCTATGAACTACGGTGCAATCGGCGTGGTAATCGGCCATGAGATGACTCATGGATTTGACGATCAGGGACGTCAATATGACAAAGACGGAAACCTGAAAGACTGGTGGACAGAAGAAGATGCTAAAAAGTTCGAAGAACGGGCACAGGTGATGGTTAACTTCTTTGACAGTATCGAAGTTGCTCCGGGCGTACACGCAAACGGTAGCCTGACACTTGAGAGAACATTGCCGACCACGGAGGTTTGCAAGTTTCTTTCCAGGCATTCAAGAATGCAACAGAAGCCGCACCACTGGAAATTGTTGACGGATTTACTCCGGAACAACGTTTCTTCCTGGCTTACGCTAATGTGTGGGCAGGAAATATCCGTCCGGAAGAAATTCTCCGATTAACCAAACTTGATCCTCACTCATTAGGCAAATGGCGTGTGGACGGTGCTCTTCCTCATATCCAGAATTGGTATGAAGCATTCAAAATCACCGAACAGGATTCGATGTTCGTACCTAAAGAAAAACGAGTATCTATCTGGTAATAGTTTTTGAATAGAGAACATATATGCGAAGAGGCGTTGATTTTCCGTTGAGGAGAGTCAACGCTTTTTTTTATTAATTCACACCTTATTTATTACGTACGATAAACAATATTTCGTAACTTTGCACACCAAATACTTAATAAGCAATTCAATGTCAGAGTCTAAAAGAATAAAAACTGCATTGGTATCTGTATACCATAAAGAAGGTTTGGATGAAATTATTACCAAACTTTATGAAGAGGGAGTAGAGTTTTTGTCGACAGGCGGAACTCGTCAGTTTATTGAATCATTGGGATATCCTTGCAAGGCAGTGGAAGATTTGACCACTTATCCTTCTATTCTCGGTGGTAGAGTAAAGACATTACATCCGAAAATTTTCGGAGGTATTCTTTGTCGTCGTGGTCTGGAACAGGATATGCAACAGATTGAGAAATATGAAATTCCCGAGATAGATCTGGTTATTGTTGATTTGTATCCGTTCGAAGCTACCGTAGCTTCCGGTGCATCTGAAGCAGACATTATTGAAAAAATCGATATAGGCGGAATCTCACTGATTCGTGCCGCAGCCAAGAACTACAACGATGTAATCATCGTAGCTTCTCAAGCTCAATACAAACCATTATTGGATATGTTGATGGAGCACGGCGCTACTTCTTCACTCGAAGAACGTCGCTGGATGGCTAAAGAAGCATTTGCCGTTTCTTCTCACTACGATTCGGCTATTTTCAACTATTTCGATGCCGGCGAAGGTTCTGCTTTCCGTTGCTCTGTTAATAGCCAGAAGCAACTTCGTTACGGTGAGAACCCACATCAGAAAGGTTATTTCTACGGAAATCTGGAAGCAATGTTCGACCAGATTCACGGAAAAGAAATCTCTTATAACAATCTTCTCGACATCAATGCAGCCGTTGACTTGATCGACGAATTCGATGACCTCACTTTCGCTATCCTGAAACATAACAACGCTTGCGGATTAGCTTCCCGTGCTACAGTTTTGGAAGCTTGGAAAGACGCATTGGCCGGTGATCCGGTTTCTGCTTTCGGAGGTGTATTGATTACGAATGGTGTCATCGACAAAGAAGCTGCGGAAGAAATCAACAAGATTTTCTTCGAAGTGATTATCGCGCCGGATTATGATGTGGATGCACTCGAAATCCTGGGACAGAAAAAGAACCGCATCATCCTCGTTCGTAAGGAAGCTAAATTGCCTAAGAAACAATTCCGTGCTTTGCTGAATGGCGTATTGGTGCAGGATAAAGATACTAATATTGAAACGGTAGCCGACCTGAAAACCGTGACAGACAAAGCTCCTACTCCGGAAGAAGTGGAAGATATGTTGTTTGCCAACAAAATTGTAAAGAACAGCAAATCCAACGCCATCGTATTGGCAAAGGATAAACAACTTCTTGCAAGCGGTGTAGGACAGACTTCACGTGTAGACGCATTGAAACAAGCAATTGAAAAAGCCAAATCATTCGGCTTCGACCTGAATGGTGCAGTAATGGCTTCCGATGCCTTCTTCCCGTTCCCCGAGTGTGGAAATTGCAGATAAAGAAGGTATTACGGCTGTTATCCAACCGGGAGGTTCGGTAAAAGACGATTTATCATTTGCTTATTGCAATGAGCACGGTATGGCGATGGTGACTACCGGTATCCGTCATTTTAAACACTAAAGCGATTTACTATTTGACAATTTACAATTTACTATTCAGCCGTTCGGAAGAATGATTGATTGTCAGATATTATAATTGTTCAAATTCTAAATTGTCATAAAAAATGGGATTATTTTCTTTTACACAAGAGATAGCAATGGACTTGGGCACAGCCAATACTATCATCATCACGAACGGAAAAATCGTGGTGGATGAGCCTTCGGTTGTAGCTCTGGATCGCCGTACAGAAAAGATGATTGCCGTGGGGGAAAAGGCGAAGTTGATGCATGAAAAAACCCACGAAAACATACGTACCATCCGTCCGTTGAGAGACGGAGTGATTGCCGACTTCTATGCTTGCGAGCAGATGATGCGCGGTTTGATAAAGCAGGTGAATACTCGCAACCATTTGTTTTCACCTTCTCTTCGCATGGTGATTGGTGTTCCTTCGGGAAGTACGGAAGTTGAACTCCGTGCTGTCCGTGACTCTGCGGAACATGCTGGCGGTCGTGATGTTTATTTGATTTTCGAGCCGATGGCTGCGGCAATCGGTATCGGCATCGACGTAGAAGCTCCGGAAGGAAACATGATTGTCGATATAGGTGGTGGATCTACGGAAATTGCCGTTATCTCTTTGGGAGGTATCGTTTCCAACAACTCCATCCGCACAGCCGGTGATGACCTGACAGAGGATATTCGCGAATATATGAGCCGTCAGCACAATGTGAAAGTCAGCGAGCGTATGGCAGAACGTATCAAAATCAATGTAGGTGCTGCTTTAACCGAACTGGGTGATGATGCTCCGGAAGATTATATCGTTCATGGTCCGAACCGTATCACAGCTCTTCCGATGGAAGTGCCTGTATGTTACCAGGAAGTAGCTCACTGTCTGGAGAAATCAATTTCAAAGATCGAAACTGCTATCTTGAGTGCATTGGAAAATACACCTCCTGAACTGTATGCTGATATTGTGCACAATGGTATCTATCTCTCCGGAGGTGGTGCATTGCTTCGTGGACTGGATAAGAGATTGACCGATAAGATCAATATTCCTTTCCATATTGCGGAAGATCCTTTGCATGCAGTTGCCAAAGGTACAGGAGTGGCATTGAAGAACGTAGACCGTTTCTCTTTCTTAATGAGATAAACCGGGGATGAGGAATTTATTAAACTTCCTTCTGAAATACAATTACTGGTTCCTCTTCATCTTATTGGAGGTAGCCAGTTTTGTTTTGTTATTTCGGTTCAACCGTTATCAGCAGAGTGCATTCTTCACTTCTGCCAATACGGTTGTGGGGGCAGTTTATGAAGTTTCGGGAGGGATTTCCTCTTATTTTCATCTGAAATCAGTCAACGAAGATCTATTGGATCGCAACATGGTGCTCGAACAACAGATCACTAATCTGGAAAAAGCATTGAGAGAGCAGCAGCTCGATTCTATGGCCATCAACAGCATCCGGCAGGTGCCGCAAGCGGATTATCAGTTGTTTAAAGCGCATGTGATAAAGAACAGTTTGAATCTGGTTGATAATTATATCACGCTCGATAAAGGTTCCTCTTCCGGTATTCGCTCCGAAATGGGAGTGGTGGATGGTAATGGGATTGTAGGGATTGTTTATGAAACCTCTCCTTCCTACTCGGTGGTGATTTCGGTACTGAACAGCAAGTCGAATATCAGTTGCAAGATTATCGGCAGTGATTATTTCGGCTACCTGAAATGGGAACATGGAGATTCGCGCTATGCTTATCTGAAAGACTTGCCTCGTCATGCAGAGTTTAATTTGGGAGATACAGTCGTTACCAGTGGTTTCTCCACTGTCTTTCCCGAAGGTATAATGGTGGGAACGGTAGATGATATGTCCGACTCTAATGACGGACTTTCCTATCTGTTGAAAATCAAGCTGGCTACTGATTTCGGTAAGTTGAGTGACGTTCGGGTGGTAGCCCGGACAGGTCAGGAAGAACAGAAGAAACTTGAAAACAAGGTGATGAAAGAATGATTATTACTTATATACATAGAATCGGATGGTTTATCGGCTTGGTACTTCTTCAGGTGCTAATCCTTAATAGTGTACATATTGCCGGCTATGCTACTCCTTTTCTCTATATCTATTTTATTCTGAAATTCAGCTCCGGCACTTCCCGGAATGAACTGATGTTGTGGGCTTTTTTCTTCGGGCTGACCATTGATATATTCTCCGATACTCCGGGAATGAATGCGGCAGCTACCGTATTGCTTGCCTTTCTTCGTCCCTCTTTACTTCGTCTGTTCACGCCCCGTGATAATCCGGATAGCTTTATTCCCTCTTTTAAGACGATGGGAATCAGTCCTTTCTTAAAATATACTACTGCAAGTGTTTTTGTGCACAGTCTGGCATTACTCTCCATTGAGTTCTTCTCATTTACCAGCATTTGGCTGTTACTGTTGCGAGTGCTCCTTTGCACTATTCTGACTGTAACCTGTATCATAGCTATAGAAGGGATTAAGAAGTAACGATGGCAAAAGATTATATCTTAGAGAAGCGCAAATTTGTAATCGGAGGCATTGCTATCTCCATTGTTTTGATTTATCTGATACGTCTTTTTGTATTGCAGATTACGACTGATGATTACAAGAAGAATGCTGACAGTAACGCTTTTCTGAATAAGATCCAGTACCCCTCGCGTGGCGCTATTTATGATCGGACCGGTAAACTGTTGGTATTCAACCAGCCGGCATACGACATAACGATCGTGCCAAAGGAAATAGAGAATCTGGACACACTCGATTTATGCCAATCGCTGAATATCACCCGTGCGCAGTTTCTCAAAATAATGAGCGACATGAAAGACCGTCGCCGCAATCCGGGGTATTCCCGCTATACCAACCAGCTGTTTATGTCGCAACTTTCGGCGGAAGAATGTGGTGTCTTTCAGGAAAAGCTGTTTAAGTTTCGTGGTTTTTATATCCAACGGCGTACCATCCGCCAATATTCGTACAATGCTGCCGCCCATGCTTTGGGAGATATCGGAGAAGTCTCCGCAAAAGAAATGGAAGCGGATGAAGAAGGATATTACATCCGTGGGGATTATGTCGGCAAGTTAGGAGTCGAGAAATCGTATGAAAAGTACCTGCGTGGCGAGAAAGGAATTGAGATTCTGCTTCGTGATGCGCACGGTCGTATCCAGGGACATTATATGGATGGTGAATATGACCGTCCTTCTGTTCCCGGCAAGAACCTGACATTGAGTTTGGATATTGACTTGCAGATGCTGGGCGAACGTTTATTAAAGAATAAGATTGGAAGTATCGTGGCTATCGAACCGGAGACTGGAGAAATCCTTTGTCTGGTATCCTCTCCCAATTATGACCCGCATTTGATGATTGGCCGCCAGCGTGGCAAGAATCATTTGGCTTTGCAACGTGATATGACCAAACCGCTTTTGAATCGTGCCCTGATGGGAGTATATCCTCCGGGATCTACGTTCAAAACAGCGCAAGGACTGACGTTTCTGCAAGAAGGAATTATCACCGAACAAAGTCCGGCATTCCCTTGCTCACATGGATTCCATTACGGAAGATTGACAGTAGGCTGTCATGCTCACGGATCTCCCTTGCCATTGATTCCGGCTATTGCTACATCGTGCAACTCCTATTTCTGTTGGGGATTGTTCCGTATGTTTGGCGATCGTAAATACGGTTCACCACAAAACGCCATTACGGTCTGGAAAGACCACATGGTTTCGCAAGGATTTGGCTACAAACTGGGAGTTGATTTGCCGGGAGAGAAACGGGGCTTGATTCCGAATGCGCAGTTCTACGATAAAGCCTATCGCGGACATTGGAACGGACTGACAGTAATCAGTATCTCTATCGGACAGGGGGAAATTCTATCCACTCCCCTTCAGATTGCTAACCTGGGAGCAACGATTGCTAACAGAGGATACTTTGTGACACCGCATATTGTAAAGGAAATCCAAGATAATCAGTTGGACAGCATCTATCGCGTACCACGTTATACCACTATTGAGAAAAGACATTATGAATCAGTCGTAGAAGGGATGCGTGGCGCAGCCACCGGAGGAACTTGTCGTATGCTGTCAGTGATGGTTCCGGATTTGGAAGCCTGTGGAAAAACGGGTACTGCGCAGAACCGCGGACACGACCACTCGGTATTTATGGGCTTTGCGCCGATGAACAAACCGAAGATAGCTATTGCCGTCTATGTAGAGAACGGCGGATGGGGGGCTACTTACGGAGTTCCTTTCGGCGCACTGATGATGGAACAGTATTTGAAAGGCAAGCTCTCGCCGGAGAACGAGTTGAGGGCGGAAGAATTTAGTAACAGAGTGATATTATATGGTAACGAGGAACGATAGTTTGTGGAAAACGCTGGACTGGGTAACGATTTTTATTTACCTGCTCCTGATTGTTGGCGGATGGTTTAGCGTCTGCGGAGCCAGCTATGACTATGGCGAACGCGACTTCCTCGACTTCTCGACCCGTGCCGGCAAGCAGTTCGTGTGGATTATCTGTTCCTTCGGGCTCGGATTCGTGCTGTTGATGCTGGAAGACCGTATGTATGATATGTTCGCGTACATTATATATGTGGGGATGATTCTCTTGCTCATTGTTACCATCTTCATAGCACCGGACACCAAAGGATCACGCTCCTGGCTTGTCATGGGGCCTGTGAGCCTGCAACCCGCCGAGTTTGCCAAGTTCGCTACGGCCTTGGCGTTGGCCAAATACATGAACTCTTATTCATTCAGTATCAAGAAAGAAAAGTGTGCCTTTATCCTGGGGTTCATCATTCTTCTTCCGATGTTATTGATTATCGGTCAGCGGGAGACAGGATCTGCATTGGTTTATCTTGCTTTTTTTCTGGTTCTTTATCGTGAAGGAATGCCGGGAGTAGTGCTTTTTGCGGGCGTATGTGCGGTAATCTACTTTGTGGTCGGCATCCGTTTTGATGAAGTCTTTATCGCCGATACTCCTACACCACTGGGAGAATTTATCGTATTACTATTGATCTTATTATTTGCCGGTGGTATGGTGTGGGTATATCGTAAGAAATGGTCTGCTACCCGCAATATCATTGGTGGAAGTTTGGCTATATTACTGATTGCTTATTTAATATCCGAATATTGGGTGCATTTTAGCCTCGTTTGGGTGCAATGGGCACTTTGTATTGTGGTGATAGGCTATCTGATTTATTTGGCATTAAGTGAGCGGCAGCGTACTTATTTTCTGATTGCCCTGTTTACAATCGGTTCTGTCGGCTTCCTGTATTCCAGTAACTATGTATTTGATAATGTGCTCGAACCTCACCAGCAAGTCCGTATCAAAGTAGTGCTCGGTTTGGAAGAAGATTTGACCGGTGCCGGATACAACGTGAATCAGTCCAAGATTGCCATCGGTTCCGGTGGGTTGACAGGAAAAGGGTTCCTGAATGGTACGCAAACAAAATTAAAGTACGTGCCCGAACAGGATACCGACTTTATATTCTGTACAGTGGGTGAGGAGCAAGGATTTGTCGGTTCGGCTGCTGTCCTGTTGGCTTTCCTGATTTTGATTTTACGATTAATCTTCCTGTCCGAACGGCAGACTTCCAACTTTGGGCGGGTTTATGGATATTCGGTTGTCAGTATTTTCCTTTTCCACTTATTTATTAATATCGGTATGGTGCTGGGGTTAACTCCGGTTATCGGTATTCCATTGCCTTTCTTCAGCTATGGAGGTTCTTCTTTATGGGGATTTACGATATTGCTGTTTATCTTCCTGCGCATTGATGCAGGACGTGGCAGAAGACTCTAATCTTACTGCTTCTCAATACGGATACCTACATCGCTCAATCCTTGTAACTTTTCATCTTTCATTCCGCTCATAATTTTAATAGTATAATTTGCAGGATGTAAAGGGCGAACAGATGTAATAAAAGTTTCCGATTGGTAAATGCTTCCCCATCCGTGTCCCGTCCATCTTCCGGTAGAGTCAGCCAGGCAGAAAGTAATGGTATCAGTGCGCCATACCGTAGAATCCTGTAGATTCTGACTGATAAATAAATGGAGGTCATGATAAGGATATTCGATACTGTTGCGGACTTCCGCAAAAAGCCGGAGAGTAGTGGGAACGCTGTCAGTTATGGGAATCTGAAAAGAGAGTGTATCACTCTTTCCCCATCCCTTGTTGGGAAGGGATTGATAAGAGTGATACACTGTATGTTCATTGCAGGCTGTCAGTAAGCAAGCGCTGAATAGACTCAATATACTATTCTTGAGTAGGCTTTTCATTAGTTGACTGTTTCTCCTGATTCTGATTTCTTTCCGGCCTAGAAGGACGCTCGTGGTTGGGACGACGTTCTTGACGTTCCTGTCCTTGCTGTTCGCGTTGACGGTCTTGTTGCTGCGGACGTTCCTGATTCGACCGTTCCTGTCCTTGTGGACGTTCCTGATTTGATCCTCTTTCCGGACGTCTGTTTTCGTTGTTCCGTCCTTGGTTCTGTCCTCTGTTCCGGTTGTTGTTATTGTTATTTCTCGGGCGGTTGTCTCTTTCCCCTCTGTTGCCGTTTTCTGACTGTTGCGGGCGGTTTTCATTTTCCCGTTGAGGTTGTTGCGGACGATTGCCGCCTTCTGCTTGCTGTTGCGGGCGGTTTCCGTTATTATTGTTTCCTTTCTTCTTCTTTTTATTATTCCGGTTAGCGTTATTGCCGCCCTCTTTATTATTCCGGCTGCGGTCGAAACGGGTAACACTTTCCTGTTCCAGCAAATCAACTGGTTTTCTCGGTTCCGGTTTCTTTTCTTCTTCGAGCAAGCTGTCCGGTTTCATCCCTTTCTTATTCATGGAGATTACTTCGAACGCACGTTTGCCGCTGATGGTGACCAGGTTGGCTGGGAAGTTTTTATCCGTAGAATAAGAAACCTGATTGCTTAGAATATCTGCTTTGAAGAAATAGAAAGTACCATCCTTCGTTTCTAGCTCTATCTCTCTCGAAGGGAGACGTTTTTGAGCTTCCACATAACAGTCCACTTCGTAGTTCAGACAGCATTTCAGTTTAGCGCACTGTCCGGCAAGTTTCTGCGGATTTAATGAGATGTCCTGAAAACGGGCTGCACTGGTAGAAACAGAGACGAAGCTCGTCATCCACGTAGCGCAGCAAAGTTCGCGTCCGCAAGGGCCGATACCGCCGATGCGTCCTGCTTCCTGACGGGCACCGATTTGTTTCATTTCGATACGTACGCGGAATGCTTCGGCCAATACTTTAATCAGTTGCCGGAAGTCTACCCGCTCATCGGCAATATAGTAGAAAATAGCTTTGTTGCCATCCCCTTGATACTCCACGTCTCCGATTTTCATATCCAGATTGAGATTCAACGCAATCTGACGCGCACGAATCATCGTAGCGTGTTCTTTGGCTTTGGCTTCGTTGAATTTTTCCATATCTACCGGCTTAGCTTTCCGATAGACACGCTTGATTTCCGCATCTGCTTTGAAGTTTGCTTTCTTCATTTGCAGGGGAACGAGCCGGCCGGTCAATGTAACCACGCCGATGTCATGGCCGGGAGCCGCTTCAACGGCAACTACATCTCCTTTTTCCAGTTTAATCTTGTTGCTGTTTCGAAAATATCCCTTCCGGGTATTTTTGAATTGCACTTCCACCATGTCACTCTCTTCCGCATTGCCCGGAATGTCCGCCAGCCAATCGTAGGTGTTCAGCTTTTTATCTTGTCGGGAGCATCCTTTGCAGCAAAGGCCACCGCTTCCATTATGAAGTTTATATTCCATAAGTTTATATATTTATTATTGCTTCAACAGTACAATCATCTTCAGCGAGAAGTCGAAGAATACCATTTTAGCATTTACATTCTGTTCTATATGTAGTTGCGCTTCGCTTAATTCGTCCATGATGCCCATCACGTTACGTTCGTTGACAAAAGGCGCAAAGCGGGTTGCAAAATTCTGTTCATTAATCGTCATATACGTCAAATTGCGTTGGTGCAGGTTGAAGATAAAATTCTCCCGAATCATGCGCTGGCAATATTCCAGGAAGTTCTTCTGACGTTCACGTCCCATGCCCGCCACTTGCTCGCTCCACATTTTCATCTCCCTGATTTTCCGTTGGTAAGACAACCGCATCAGGCTGACAAACAAGTCAAAAAACAACTGGTTCTCTTCATTCAGATGAATTGTTTCGAGTGCCTTGATAAAATTCCCGTTTGCCAGATGGGCAATGGAAATACTGTCGGCAGGCAAAATGTTATATTTCGTCTGTAATACCCGGTCGATGCTGGCTTCATCAATCTTCCGTACATTCATGCGCTGGGTACGGCTTAGGATAGTAGGCAGAATCATATCCGGCGCTTCCGATACCAATAAGAAAACCGTTTTTTCGGGCGGTTCCTCAAGCAACTTCAGCAGTTTGTTGGCACATACCGGATGCATTTTTTCCGGCAGCCATACAATCGTAATCTTAAATCCCCCTTCACTGGATTTCAAACTAAGTTTTTTCAGAATCTCGTCACTCTCTTTGGCATAGATCAATGCTTGTGAGTTCTCCGCATCCATCTCTCCTAACCAGTGATTGAGATTAAAGTAAGGATGATTGATAACAAACGGTCGCCAGTCGGCTATATAATCATCGCATACTTCCTTTTTCCCCTTTGCGCTTTTCACGATAGGGAATACGAAATGTACGTCGGGATGCACCAGTTTATTGAATTTCACGCAGGACGGACACGTTCCGCAGGCATCAGTCTCCCCGATTAGTGCAACTGATGTAACGCGCGTATGCAATAGCCAGCGGCATTTTCCCGACCCTTCCGGTCCGCAAATAAGCTGGGCATGTGGAATACGCCCCTCATTCACTTCCTGAATAAGCCGTTGCTTGATTTCTTCCTGTCCGATTACGTCTCTGAAAAACATATCAATAAATGATTTTGGCTACTTCTTTGATACTGTCTACTGCTCCGATAGAGTAGAAATGAATACTTGGTACTCCATGAGCCATCAACTCCTTGCACTGGGCTACACACCATTCGATACCTACCTGCTCGGCTTCCGCGTCATTCTTGCATTTCAAAGCCTCTTTCACCAAGTCTTCCGGCAAATCCACTTTGAAAGTCTTTGGAATCATGCTCAATTGAGACAGCTTCTTGAACGGTTTGATTCCCGGAATGATAGGTATATTGATACCTGCCGCCTTCGCCTGCTCCACAAATTCAAAATATTTCCTGTTATCGTAGAACAACTGTGTCACGGCATATTCCGCCCCGTTCTCCACTTTTTTCTTCAGCCAGTAAAGGTCAGTCTCGATATTAGGCGCTTCTTCGTGCTTCTCCGGATAACAAGCCACCCCGTATGAAAACGGCGTACTGCTGACTTTCATCTCCGAACCGTCTACAAAAATACCTTTATTGAAATTATTGATTTGTTCCTGCAACTCGATAGCATGATGATAACCGTCACCTTCCGGTGTAAATACCGACTCATGTTTCGCTTTGTCACCACGCAACACCAGTAATTCCGTGATATTCAGAAATTGCAGGTCGAGCAACACATACTCGGTCTCTTCGCGGGTGAATCCGCTGCACAAAATATGCGGGACTACCGTAATATTGTATTTATTCTGAATGGCGGCAGCCACGGCAACCGTTCCCGGACGCCTTCTCAAGCGGTTTCTCTGAAACAATCCGTTGCCGAGGTCTTTATACACGTATTCGCTGCGGTGGGTAGTGATATTGATATATTTCGGGTCAAATTCCCGAAGCGTATCGATTGTCTGATATAACTTTTCTATTCCCGTTCCTTTCAGCGGTGGAAGTATCTCGAAAGAAAAAGCAGTTTTCTTGTTGCTATGTATTAAATCAATTACTTTCATTCTTTTTTTGCTAATGTTCGTTATCTACTTGGATTAAACGTGCATATTGGGACAAAAATACGAAAAAAGAAAGATTTCTTCTTGATTTACTCTAAAATAGTTTTGTTTTTATCGTACTATAATAGATAAAAGAGGGAATATCCCCTGCAGGATACACCCTCTTTTACCTAATCACTATTATATTAGAATTTACTTGTCGAGGAATGATTTCTTCATTCTGGCGATGTCCGTCAGATAATCTTGTAAATCCTGTTCATGTTCTTCCTCTTCGGCAAGAATATGTTTGGCGATGTCGCAGGTAGTGAAATCTTTCCCATTGGTAAAATCTGCAATTTCCTGATAACGAAGGATTGCGCAGCGTTCGGAAGCTACATTGTCTTTCAGCAAACTGACAGAGTCGAACCCCTGCGGAGCATCATATTTGCATCTTGCCAACTCAAACCATTGCTTAGGGTCGAGCACCGGAACTCCTTCCAACTCAATGATACGGTCAGCGAGCAGTTGCGCATGTCTGCGCTCTTCTTCGGCATGTTCCTCAAATTCACCCTGTACATCGGCACGCATGGCACCTTCCACTACTAATGCACCTACCCAATATTGATAGTATGCCAACCATTCTTCAGCTAATGCTGCGTTCAACTGTGCGATTAAACTTTCTACATCTAGTTTCCCTTGTAGAATTTTTACACTTTCTCTAGCCATAATTTTTATGTTTAGGTTACTATGTTTAAGTTGCCAATGTAACAGACAGGCGGGATTTTTGTTTATGGCTCATTGAGAATTTAACAGAAAGATAGCTTTACCTACACATAAGTTTGTAAAGTGCTGTTTTATCTGCCACCTGCAACGAAGTTGAATTATCTTATTGAAAATAAACGTATTACGGCGTTGCAGATACCTGTTGCAGATACGTTGCAGATGTAGTATCTGCAACGCATCTGTTGATCTTATAAAACTCGTACAACATGGTAGACAGTACCTCTGTGTACACGTTTCGACGGGATTTCATGTTTACGGAGAACTCGCCCGAACACACTTACCCGCTTGTTTGACAACGGTATGGCACTGTTTTTCTTTATATCTTCCAAAATCTCCGCCGGTGAGAGCCATTCGCCATCCTCTTTCTCTTTGGCCGGACGGAAATAACGGTAAAACAACTGTTCTTCGAGCGAAACTTGTTCAAATTCACGGTTGCTTTTGGTCATAATCTGCTCTTCGGACTGGTCGAACCAGTAACGTTCACCGTGGTCGAGCTCATACATGGCCTGCGCGTAAAGCTGTTCATAATCTATCGCCTTGTTTGTATCTATCGTTCCGGTTACTTCGATACAGATAAAGCGGCGGCTGCCCGTAGGGTCGGTCAGCAAATCCTTTTGGTTGCTCGTTGCGATGAATGAAGCATAACGGCGCATTTCAAGTACGGCGTTTCCATAAGGTTTGCGCATATTTACAATCGGTTTTTGCAGGATATGTTTCAGGTATCCTTGTTGGGTGGCGCTGATCTGGTCGAACTCGTCAATGTTGATGAGCGCAAAACGATTGAGATACAATTCGGCATCCGTCTTTCGTGAGAAATCGATGCTGTCCGTATAGTATGCACGCATGGCGGGCGGGATGAGGCTGCGGCAGAATGTCGATTTACGGCAACCTTGCGGGCCTACCAGCAGGGGCGAAACATTATTCGCATATTTCTTATCTGTCCCGCGCCAGTGCATGACCATGTTGAGAAACCAGCGGTGAAACAAGTCTACCCAATGCTTGTTTTCGCAGGGAACGGTTTGTGCCAGTCCGCGGATACGGTCTTTGCCGTCCCAGACGGGGAGATGGTAGAGGAAATCTTCCAACGGATTGAATACGGGGATGCGGTTGGAGTAGATATACCGGCTTATGTCCCTGTCCCATAGCGGAATACCTTCGGCTTGCGCATCTAGTGCGATACTGTTCAGCACCCGTTTGTTGATAGGATTGAAGTAAAAATGGAATGAGTTCCGTTCGCGGTATTCCACTTCTCCCACTTGGGTGTTGTAACGGAATTCGTAGCGCCTGTTCATAAACTCCTCTGTCTGGAGTGACAGGTACTGTTCTTTCCCTAAGCTGCTCTTCTTTCCGAACCCTTTTTGTTCTTCATATACATTCTTGACCAACTGACGGATGAGCACCTCTTGCCGGCGTAGGTAATAGTGGAAAATAGTACGTTTCACCGTTTCCTCTTCGGGAATGCCCGAATGGAAGCAGTTGACTGCCAGTTGTGTCACCATAGCCTGAAAGTCTTCCCCTCTTTCGGGTGCACCTTCATCTTCCGCTTCGTAGATTTCTTCATGGGTCTTTCTCAAAGCCGCTTCGAAAAGCATGAATACAGCGCGCTCCGTGTCATATCCCGGTACGGCCCGTGTCAACGGTGACTTTTCCGAGCGTACCGCTTCCCGATAAGTCAGTTCTTCGGGCATCCCTGACGGTTGCGAGAGATAAAACGGAACGGAATCCGGTCTGTACATAAGTTCCGGGTCGTATGACAGTCGTGAATACTGTTCCAGACTAGGCTCTTTGGGTAAAATGCTGAACGGAATTTGCGGCTGATAGCATTTCACGGCCAAACGATAGGCATGCGCGTGAAATATCTCCGCTTCTTCTCTTTTCTGTGGAAGCGAATTGTCAGGGCGGGTAAATTTCGCCCATATTTTCACTGTCCGTCCGCTTGAACCGGTAAAGACGCAGTGAGTCTGCGGCTGTTCCCATGCCAATTGTTTTACTAATGCAATCTCCGGGCCGCCTGACAACGGTCCGACGGTCAGTTCTACTATTCCGTTATAACTTTTCATTTGTTTTCCACCTTCCGCCCTGCGGAATTCCGCAGCCGGAAGAATCTTCGGAAGCTTGTCTGCTTCGTAGCAGCGTGAGTCGGGCAGGGAATATCGCAACACTTCTCTGAAAGCGGACACAGGCTGTGTCTTTGTTTCTGTCCGTGTTTTTCCTATCCACGTTTCCATATCCATTGTAGTCAGCGCAGTAGTTTTGTCCTTGTCTCTTAATTGAGTGATTTTCATCTTTTGTTTTGTTAATAATATTCTGCTAAGTTAGTCATATTTGCCCGTTCTTGCAAATAAACATGGATATTTTATCTGTTTATCCTTTTTATCCGTACATTTGTAGAATTTAATAACAATAAAACCGATAAACAGCAATGAAAGAACCATTCGATTATTCCATCGTTCCTTATACTTTCGGCTTGTGTGCAGCCGAAGAATGTCCGCGTGCCACGACTTGTCTGCGGCATATCGCCTTAGAGTATGCTCCGGCGGAGCGGGTTTTCCTGTCAATAATGAATCCCAACCGGCTGAAAGCGATGAAAAGTGCTTGTGATTATTACCGTTCCAATGAGAAAGTGCGTTATGCACGCGGCTTTATGCGTACGATTAGTGCTCTTACGGTTCGTGTGGCAGATACCTTTCGCTATCGTATGATTGAATATATGGGTAGAAAGAACTATTATTTGAAACGTAGGGGAGACATGAACCTTAGTCCGGTCGAACAACGGCGGATTATTGCCGTAGCCAAGGAGCTTGGCGTTAGTCTGGATGAGTATTTCGACGGTTACGTGGAGGATTATAACTGGGGTTAGTCTTGTATATCTCCTTCTCTGAAAATCTTTAGCTACGGTTTCGCTGTCGTTTCTCTATATGGAAACTCCAGTGTCTCTAGCGGGAAACGCTAGTATCTCTGGCTGGAAACTCTCGTTTCCATGCGCGGAAACTGTAGTTTCCCGCCTGGGAACCGGAGTTCTGACGCAGGAAACGAGCGCTTCAATGATAGGAAAATAAACTTTGATGCTTGGTGTGCAACATTTCTTCTTACCGCTGTGTTGCAGATGTTTTTATCTGCAACGTATCTGCAACGGTATCTGCAACGCTATAATTGTTTATCAGTCAGTTTGTTATTTCGATTTTGTTGCAGGTGGCAGATGTTTTTTTATTTTTCAAACTTTATTGTAGGGAAAATTAGAGGTAATAGTGGCTTGAGGAAAAGAATCTTTTAACCTTGCGTGAGAAGGAGTTCTATTAAAAATATATATCTTTGCAAGACAGGTGACTGGCGTTAATTTATAAAAGCAGAGATTATGAGCAATAAAATTTATCCTATCGGCATTCAGAATTTCGAAAAGATTCGTAATGACGGTTATTTCTATATTGATAAGACGGCATTGATGTATCAAATGGTCAAGACCGGAAGTTATTACTTCTTGAGTCGTCCGCGCCGTTTTGGAAAGAGTCTGCTCATTTCTACCTTGGAGGCTTATTTCCAAGGGAAAAAGGAACTGTTTGAAGGATTGGCTGTGGAAAAGTTGGAAAAGGATTGGATAAAGCATCCTATATTGCATCTCGACCTTAATATTGAGAAGTATGACACGCCGGAAAGTCTGGATAAAATATTGAATGATAATCTTGAATATTGGGAAAGCCAATACGGCACCCGTCCGTCTGAAACATCCTTTTCCCTGCGCTTTGCCGGTATCATTCAGCGTGCTTGCGAAAAGACGGGGCAACGTGTAGTTATTCTGGTAGATGAGTATGACAAACCTATGTTACAAGCCATTGGCAATGAAGAACTTCAAAAGCAATTCCGAAATACCCTGAAGCCATTTTATGGCGCTTTGAAAACGAAGGACGGGTATATAAAGTTTGCTCTGCTCACCGGCGTGACAAAGTTTGGCAAAGTCAGTGTATTCAGTGACTTGAACAATCTGGATGATATTTCAATGTGGAATGAGTATGTCGAAATTTGTGGTGTCAGCGAGCGTGAAATCCATGAAAATCTGGAAGCGGAACTACATGAATTTGCAGCAGCACGTGGAATAACGTATGATAAACTCTGTGAAGATTTGAGAGAGTGTTATGATGGCTATCATTTTACGCACAATTCAATCGGCATGTACAACCCGTTCAGTCTGCTGAACGCTTTCAAGCGTAAAGAGTTTGGTAGTTATTGGTTTGAAACGGGTACGCCTACCTATTTGGTGAAATTGCTAAAAAAACATCATTATGACCTGGAGCGGATGGCACATGAAGAGACCGATGTCCAAGTGTTGAACAGTATAGATTCTGAATCCACCAATCCCATCCCGGTAATTTATCAGAGTGGATACCTAACCATCAAGGGGTATGATGAAGAATTTGGAATGTATCGCTTGGGTTTCCCCAATCGCGAAGTGGAAGAAGGTTTTATCCGCTTCCTGCTTCCTTTTTATGCGAACGTAAATAAGGTCGAGTCGCCTTTTGAGATTCAGAAGTTTGTTCGTGAAGTGCGTTCCGGTGATTATAACTCTTTCTTCCACCGCCTGCAAAGCTTCTTTGCAGACACTACTTACGAAGTGATTCGGGATCAGGAACTACATTACGAAAATGTTCTTTTTATCGTTTTTAAACTGCTAGGTTTCTACACCAAGGTAGAGTATCATACGAGTGAAGGGCGCATTGATCTTGTCTTGCAGACTGATAAATTTATTTATATAATGGAATTTAAACTGAATGGCACAGCAGAAGAGGCTTTGCAACAGATTAACGATAAGCATTATGCTTTACCTTTCGAGACGGATGAGCGAAAACTTTTTAAAATAGGAGTAAATTTTAGCGCAGAAACTCGTAATATCGAAAAGTGGATCGTGGAATCTTGAATGTATATAGAATTTCTGTTAGGTATAGGAAAATAGAACTTACATTTGAGTGCACTATATAATAATGTATAGGTGTTCCATATAAGGATGTGTCTATCTGAAAAAACATACTCTATGACATCGTTATCAATCAATGAGTTACAAAAAAAGTTTCAAGAAAGAACCGAAAAATAGTCAGATATATTTGGATGTTATTGATAAGTTGTCTACTTTTGCACCCGCTTTGCTAGAGAGACAGAGCCTAATGGTTGACATTCTGCTACAAGATTAAGGCATCAGAAAATAAAAACAAAAAAAACTTCGAAAAAGTTTGGAAGTTATCTGAAAAAGTCCTTATCTTTGCATCCGCTTTCGCAAAGAAAGCAGGCGCGGCGGAAGCCACGTTAGTTCTTTGAAATATTGATAAACAATACAAGTAGTACAAGTAAAAAATAGAACCGTCAATACTTGTCCGAGAGAGTAGCGATACGATTGAAGATAATAGGTATTTGAATAAGGTCAATAAATTTACGGCATCCTGAACAGAGCAAAAAATCATCTTAACAGATGAAAAGATACTTTTACAATGAAGAGTTTGATCCTGGCTCAGGATGAACGCTAGCTACAGGCTTAACACATGCAAGTCGAGGGGCAGCATTTTAGTTTGCTTGCAAACTAAAGATGGCGACCGGCGCACGGGTGAGTAACACGTATCCAACCTGCCGATAACTCGGGGATAGCCTTTCGAAAGAAAGATTAATATCCGATGGTATATTAAAACCGCATGGTTTTACTATTAAAGAATTTCGGTTATCGATGGGGATGCGTTCCATTAGTTTGTTGGCGGGGTAACGGCCCACCAAGACTACGATGGATAGGGGTTCTGAGAGGAAGGTCCCCCACATTGGAACTGAGACACGGTCCAAACTCCTACGGGAGGCAGCAGTGAGGAATATTGGTCAATGGACGAGAGTCTGAACCAGCCAAGTAGCGTGAAGGATGACTGCCCTATGGGTTGTAAACTTCTTTATATGGGAATAAAGTATTCCACGTGTGGGATTTTGTATGTACCATATGAATAAGGATCGGCTAACTCCGTGCCAGCAGCCGCGGTAATACGGAGGATCCGAGCGTTATCCGGATTTATTGGGTTTAAAGGGAGCGTAGGTGGATTGTTAAGTCAGTTGTGAAAGTTTGCGGCTCAACCGTAAAATTGCAGTTGAAACTGGCAGTCTTGAGTACAGTAGAGGTGGGCGGAATTCGTGGTGTAGCGGTGAAATGCTTAGATATCACGAAGAACTCCGATTGCGAAGGCAGCTCACTAGACTGCAACTGACACTGATGCTCGAAAGTGTGGGTATCAAACAGGATTAGATACCCTGGTAGTCCACACAGTAAACGATGAATACTCGCTGTTTGCGATATACAGTAAGCGGCCAAGCGAAAGCATTAAGTATTCCACCGGGAGTACGCCGGCAACGGTGAAACTCAAAGGAATTGACGGGGCCCGCACAAGCGGAGGAACATGTGGTTTAATTCGATGATACGCGAGGAACCTTACCCGGGCTTAAATTGCATTTGAATAATCTGGAAACAGGTTAGCCGCAAGGCAAATGTGAAGGTGCTGCATGGTTGTCGTCAGCTCGTGCCGTGAGGTGTCGGCTTAAGTGCCATAACGAGCGCAACCCTTATCTTTAGTTACTAACAGGTCATGCTGAGGACTCTAGAGAGACTGCCGTCGTAAGATGTGAGGAAGGTGGGGATGACGTCAAATCAGCACGGCCCTTACGTCCGGGGCTACACACGTGTTACAATGGGGTACAGAAGGCAGCTACCTGGCGACAGGATGCTAATCCCAAAAAGCCTCTCTCAGTTCGGATCGAAGTCTGCAACCCGACTTCGTGAAGCTGGATTCGCTAGTAATCGCGCATCAGCCATGGCGCGGTGAATACGTTCCCGGGCCTTGTACACACCGCCCGTCAAGCCATGAAAGCCGGGGGTACCTGAAGTACGTAACCGCAAGGAGCGTCCTAGGGTAAAACTGGTAATTGGGGCTAAGTCGTAACAAGGTAGCCGTACCGGAAGGTGCGGCTGGAACACCTCCTTTCTGGAGCGATGTCGTAAGACGATGCAATTCTACATGAATAATGTAAAACGGCCATCGTTAAAAATAATGACTTTAAAGGTTCTGTTTTTTGTACTACTGGTACTTGTTTATTTATAATATATAGATCAACCATCTATAGAAGTATAGATAGAGATAAACAAGAGAAAAAAGAAGCCGAGTCTAGACGAAAGGTAGACAAGGTTGAACTAGTCCTATAGCTCAGTTGGTTAGAGCGCTACACTGATAATGTAGAGGTCGGCAGTTCAACTCTGCCTGGGACTACTTCGAGAATGTTGATGATTGTGTGGTAGTTGTAAGTTTCACTCTCAACTCTCCATTCTCCACTCTCAACTTATTCCGGGGGATTAGCTCAGCTGGCTAGAGCATCTGCCTTGCACGCAGAGGGTCAACGGTTCGAATCCGTTATTCTCCACGATCTCTGAAAAGAGAAACGATCTTTGACATGATGTACAAAAAGTAAAATTAAAAGTAAGAGCTAAAAGTATATATCAAACCGTACGTGTTCAAGTATGCAATATTGACAGCCGGAAGCAATTCCACAATCAATACCAATACGCGAATAAAACGTTTGAAAGAAAGTAAGCAAGGGCGCATGGCGGATGCCTTGGCTCTCGGAGGCGATGAAGGACGTGATAAGCTGCGATAAGCTTCGGAAGGTGCAAATAACCTTTGATCCGAAGATTTCCGAATGGGACAACCCGTCATTCTGAAGGAATGACATCTTGCATAGCAAGAGGCTAACGCAGGGAACTGAAACATCTTAGTACCTGCAGGAAAAGAAAATAATAATGATTCCCCAAGTAGTGGCGAGCGAACGGGGATTAGCCCAAACCAATGTTGTTACGGCAATATTGGGGTTGTAGGACCACGATGTCGCAAGAACTTTAGTGAGAAGAATTCTTTGGAAAATGAAACCATAGACGGTGATAGTCCGGTATTCGAAGCGAAATGCGGCATAGCGGTATCCTGAGTAACGCGGGACACGAGGAATCCTGCGCGAATCTGCCGGGACCATCCGGCAAGGCTAAATACCCTGAGAGACCGATAGCGAACCAGTACCGTGAGGGAAAGGTGAAAAGCACTTCGAATAGAAGAGTGAAATAGTCCCTGAAACCGTGCGCCTACAAGCAGTCGGAGCAGTAAGTTGTGACGGCGTGCCTTTGCATAATGAACCTACGAGTTACTACTTTTCCGGCAAGGTTAAGCATTTCAAAATGTAGCCGAAGCGAAAGCGAGTCTGAACAGGGCGATTAGTCGGAAGGAGTAGACGCGAAACCAAGTGATCTACCCTTGGTCAGGTTGAAGGTTAGGTAACACTAACTGGAGGACCGAACCGATAAGCGTTGAAAAGCTTCTGGATGAGCCGAGTGTGGAGTGAAAGGCCAATCAAACTTGGAGATAGCTCGTACTCCCCGAAATGCATTTAGGTGCAGCCTTGGGAATTACTACTGTGAGGTAGAGCGACTGATAAGATGCGAGGGCTTCACCGCCTATCAAGTCTTGATAAACCTGAATGCGCAGTAGTTCGATCCTGAGGAGTGAGGGCATGGGTGCTAAGGTCCATGTCCTAAAGGAGAAGAATCCGGACCATCAGCTAAGGTCCCGAAATAATTGCTAAGTTGAACTAACGAAGTCAGATTGCTAAGACAGCTGGGATGTTGGCTTGAAGCAGCCATTCATTTAAAGAGTGCGTAACAGCTCACTAGTCGAGGAGTTTGGCGTGGATAATAATCGGGCATTAAGCAATTTACCGAAGCTATGGGATCAGTAATGATCGGTAGGGGAGCATTCCACTCTGCGTCGAAGGTGAAGTGAGCTTTGCTGGAGCGAGCGTGGAAAAGCAAATGTAGGTATAAGTAACGATGAGAAACCCCGCCGAAAGATTCAAGGTTTCCTGATCAACGCTAATCGGATCAGGGTTAGTCGGTCCTAAGGCCCAGCCGAACGGTGAGGCCCGATGGCAGAACAGGTTAATATTCCTGTACTACCTTAAAGAGTGATGTGGAGACGGAGCAGTGATAGCGCCGCGGACTGACGGAATAGTCCGTTGAAGGGTGTAGATGTTGATCTTGCAGGCAAATCCACAAAGAGAGTCGAACCTGATAGTATGGAACGTTCTTCGGAACAATCCAAAGAAGCGTGTAAACATACTCCCAAGAAAATCCGCGAAACTTAATCTTTAAGGTACCCGTACCGCAAACGGACACACGTAGACGGGTTGAATATACTAAGGCGCCTGAGCGATTCACGGTTAAGGAACTAGGCAAATTGACCCTGTAACTTCGATAAAGGGTCCCAACGAGAGTTGGGCGCAGAGAATAGGTCCAGCAACTGTTTAACAAAACACAGGGCTGTGCAAATTGAAAGATTACGTATACAGCCCTGACACCTGCCCGGTGCTGGAAGGTTAAGAGGAGATGTCATCGCAAGAGAAGCATTGAATTGAAGCCCCAGTAAACGGCGGCCGTAACTATAACGGTCCCAGGGCAGCGAAATTCCTTGTCGGGTAAGTTCCGACCCGCACGAATGGTGTAATGATCTGGACACTGTCTCAACCGTGAGCTCAGTGAAATTGTAGTATCGGTGAAGATGCCGATTACCCGCGATGGGACGAAAAGACCCCGTGAACCTTTACTATAGCTTAACATTGAATTTGGGTAATTGATGTGGGATAGGCCGGAGACTTCGAAGCAGGTACGCCAGCATTTGTGGAGTCGCTGCTGAAATACGGCCTTTGATTATTTGAGTTCTAACCTCGTAGTTGCGAGGACACTCGTTTGGTGGGTAGTTTGATCAGTGGTCGCCTCCAAAAAGTGTAACGGAGGCTTCTGCAGCCCCTCAGGACGATTGGTAAACCGTCCGTAGAGTGTAATGGCATAAGGGCGCTTGACTGGGAGAGCTGCGGACAAGTCGATCAGGTAGGAAACTAGAGCATAAAGTGATCCGGTGTTTCCGCATGGAAGGGACATCGCCTCAAAGGATAAAAGGTACCTGGGGGATAACAGGCTGATCCTCCCAAGAGCTCATATCGACGGAGGGGTTTGGCACCCGGATGTCGGCTCAGTCACATCCTGGGGCTGGAGAAGGTCCCTGGCCAGCTGTTCGCCCATTAAAGTGGCACGCGAGCTGGGTTCAGAAACGTCGTGAGACAGTTCGGTCTCTATCTATCGTGGGCGTATGAAATTTGCGTGGCTCTGATACCAGTACAGAGGACCGCCGACCAACCGCTGGTTTACCAGTTGTGCCGCGCATCGCTGGGTATCTAAGCGGGATTGATAAGTGCTGAAAGCATCTAAGTACGAAGCCAGCCACAAGATTAGATTTCTTAGGGTCGTTAAAGACGATGACGTTGATAGGATGCAGGTGTAAAGGTGGTAACATCAAAGCCGAGCATTACTAATTGCCCGTTCACTTTCTTTCAAATATGTACCGGTTGGGTATATACGTTTAGCGGATTACTGATACGGAAACTGGAAACAGAGAACAGAAACATAGTAAATAATAGCTTGATTTTACTTTTCATCATGTCATAACCTTATTCAGGTGGTTATAGCACGAGGGTTCCACCTTCCATTCCGAACAGAGAGTTAAGCCTCGTCACGCCGATGGTACTGCGTAACAGTGGGAGAGTAGGTAGCCGCCGTTTTAAAGAAGCCTCGCTTGTCTATTGACGGGCGAGGCTTTCTGTTTTTTATTACTTTGGTATTTATACCGCCCTTTTTAGCAGATACAAACCTCATAATACCTATTAAAAAAGTGAATATTTACTGATAATTTGTATGTTATGAGGATATTTATTTATCTTTGTCGCTTAGTGTAAGCTAACGATTTAAAAAAGCTTTGGGAAAATTTGATAAATACAAAATTGACTTGAAAGGTATGCAAGCAGACTCTGCTAAGTATGAGTTTGTATTGGATAACCTTTACTTCGCTCACATTGATGGTCCTGAAGTTCAGAAAGGAAGGTCAATGTTACATTGTGAAAAGGAGAACCTCGTGCTTTCGAGCTGAGTTTTCA